>Ga0098059_1000026_pt1 | contig 206266 bp, 171 predicted proteins | sample 20_taG_FD_92580 | JGI IMG/M metagenome (GOLD analysis project Ga0098059, IMG submission 92580) | Marine viral communities from the Subarctic Pacific Ocean - 20_ETSP_OMZ_AT15318 metaG | ecosystem: Environmental > Aquatic > Marine > Oceanic | place: Subarctic Pacific Ocean | collected 2015-01-19
CTATTGTAAATGAAGACGGCACTCCTTTTGGAGAGGAATATACTTTAGTGGCTGTTGCAGATTATATCTTAAGCCAACAACAAGGTAATACTGTTTCTAATCTTTCCAGTACTCGTGCACTGAGAGATGTAACAGAAAAAAGAGGTGGGAAATATGAAGCTTCAGCTGTAGGAGAAGTAAATGTGGTAACTAAAATGAAGGAAACCAATGCAATCATCGGTGGTGAAGGCAATGGCGGAATCATTTATCCTGAATTACATTACGGAAGAGATGCTTTAGTAGGAATTGCATTATTTCTTACGCATTTAGCGAAATTTGGAAAATCTTGCTCCCAACTTAGAGCTTCTTTTCCTAGCTATCATATCTCCAAAAATAAAATTGAATTAACACCGGATATTGATGTTGATGGTATTTTAGAGGCTATTCAAGAGCGATACAAAAATCAACCAATTAATACTATAGATGGTGTTAAAGTAGAGTTTGACAAAGAGTGGGTACATTTGAGAAAATCAAACACAGAGCCTATTATCAGAATTTATTCTGAATCAGATTCCGAATCTAAAGCTGAGCATTTAGCACAAAAAATGATATCGGATATTAAAGAGATTATTGCATATAAAGACAACTAATATCATGGCAGGGATTTATTTAGATAATGCAGCAACTACCGCTTTAGACCCTGAGGTTTTTGAAGCAATGAAGCCATTTATGTTGAATCATTATGGCAATCCTTCTTCTATTCATTCTCACGGAAGAGAAGTAAGGGCAGCCATTGAAAAATCAAGAAGGACAATTGCAGAATTACTAAATACTTCTCCTTCTGAAATATTTTTCACCTCAGGTGGCACAGAAGCAGACAATACTGCTTTAAGATGCAGTATAGAGCAAAAAGGAATCAAAAAAGTACTGACTTCTAAAATTGAGCATCATGCAGTTTTGCATACTTTACAACATTTAGAAAAAGCAGGTCAAATTGAGTTGGATTTCGTCCCTTTAGATGAAAATGGCTCAGTTGAGATGGACGCTTTGAAAGATTGGCTAAGTAAGAATCCTGACAGTTTAGTTTCTTTAATGCATGGTAATAATGAAATAGGAAACATTCTGGATATTGAAGAAGTTAGTTGGCTGTGTAAGCAGTATAATGCTGTTTTCCATTCTGATACAGTTCAAACCATGGCACATTACAACCATGATTTACAAGAAATAAAGGCACAACATATAGTAGGAGCGGCTCATAAATTTCATGGTCCAAAAGGTGTTGGGTTTTTATACATAAACAATGAACATAAGATTCATCCTTTCATTCACGGTGGAGCACAAGAACGCAACATGCGTGGAGGAACCGAAAATGTTTATGGAATTGTAGGTTTGGCAAAGGCAATGGAAATTGCTTACCGCGATATGGAAGAGCATCAAAACCATATCCAAGGCTTAAAGGATAGAATGATTCAAAAGTTGAAAGCCAAAGTTGAAGGAGTAGCTTTTAATGGTTTAAGTGCCAATCAGGAAAAAAGTCTTTACACAGTATTGAATGTATGCTTACCACCTTCCGATATGAGTGATATGCTTTTATTTAATTTAGATATTAAAGGAATTTCAGCTAGCGGTGGATCGGCTTGTAGCAGTGGAAGTGATGTTGGCTCCCATGTGATTGCAGAATTGGGGAAAACCTCTGAAAGACCGAATGTTCGATTCTCCTTCAGTAAATATAATACAGCTCAAGAAATTGATAAAGCGGTTGATGCTTTAGCTGAAATTTATGAGAAGAAGACTGTTAGCTAAAAAATAGACTTTTCCAAAGTTTTAAAACTTTGGAAAAGTCTATTTTTTAATTTAAAGCTTAAGCAAAGCCTTTAAAAAGCCCATATTCTCACCTTTTTCTTTCACAATCATCAAAGGGATTTCGCTATCATAAATCACTACTTTTTCTGCTACGCTTCCTAGTAATAATGAAGCTAAACCTGTTCTTCCTTTTGAGCCCATCACAATCATATCAGCATTTTGATCGGAAGCAAATCCAAATATTTTATCAGCTGGAGAATCATCATCATCCAATACAAAATGACACTCTAAATCTTCAGGAAAGTCATTTCTTTTTACAAATTCCTTAAAATCAGTTTTTGCATGGCCTTTCATTATAGTGGCAAACTCATCATAACTTTTACCTGTTTTATGATAGCCAACAGGGACCCTATATACATTTAGCAGAGATAAATTTATGCTTTTATCTTTTGTAATAGCCAAAGCTTCTTCTACTGCTAATTTTGAATGCATTGAGAAATCAACCGATACTACTATTTTATCTAATTTAAAATTGAAACCTTCAGGCACCAACATAAGGGATGTTTGAGCAACTTTTGCGATTCTCTGAGGCACAATTCCACCTCCTTTTAGTTTCTTCTTTCTACCCATCACCATCATGTCAACATCTTTGATATTGACCCATTTTAATATTTGGTCAGATGGATCTCCTTCCTTAATTTCAATTACTTTTTCGCATTCATAATTTGATTCCCATGAGGATTTAACCATTTTATCAATGGAATCTGCAATAGATTCATCATTTGGAGCCATTAAGTCTGGGTAGTTTTTCCTTAAGTCTTCAGGTAGCTCTAAGTCTCTTGCAACATGAATAAAATACACTTTCTCACTTTTTAAAAATTTTGCTAAATGAGATGAATATCGAATTAATTGTTCATCCATTTCGGTTAGATCAAGTGCAATTAAAAGTCGTTCTATTTTATACATTTCAGTTTAGTTTTTTTTAGTAAAATCAATCGGTTTTGTAATTTAATAATTTATCTAACGAATTGTAGCTGACATAGTGGTAATTTTCTCTTGCTTTTTTATAGATGTTTAAGGCGATACTTTTACCGGTTTCAGTTTTAATAAGTTCGCCATATATAGGCATCAAGAATTTTTTCCTCCCAGTATTGATTAAGAAGTTCTCCATTGCTCCATAGGCAGGTTTAAATTCTTTTTTAATGGACAACAGAAACCATTCCGTTAATATTTCTGAATTGCTACTATTTGTGAAATCAAATTTCTCATCCAGTAATTTTACTTCTGCATAATCAATCGAATCAGGAAGCTGGTGGAAAAAATGTAAGAACTCGTGTGTGCTCCAGTACTGAGTTTTTAAAGTATCAATATTTTCAGTTTTCAACCAATTAGCAATTGATTGTTCTACATTTCTAAACCTTTCAGAATTAGGTTTTGGTAGATCATTAGGGATTCCAGCACCATAAACCCAATTGGAGAATAAATCCTTTGGGAGCTCAATGTCATTTTTCCCGAATAAATTCTGCTCCATATACAAAAGAAATTGCTCTGTATTGATGCTTTCAAATGCGTATTCATTAAAATATTGCTTCAAAAAAGTGTCGAAATTTCCTCTTCCCGTCAGCTCTTCGATTTTTCTTAAAAAGAAATAGCCTTTATCATAAGCAATGGCAGTCATTCCCACGTCAGGATTTCTACCGCTTAAATCTAATTTCAAATGGGTGTCTTTAGGATTTCCATTGTCAATCAATTCTTTAGATTCCTCTTTTAATTCCTTCAAGGAAATAGAAGCTAACATTTCGGAATAATCCTTACCGTAAAGAGTTTCCATAATTCGGTATTCAAAATAAACTGTAAAGCCTTCATTCAGCCAGAAATCATCCCATGTAGCATTGGTTACTAAATTTCCAGACCAGCTATGAGCTAGTTCGTGGGCAATCAAAGAAACCAATGATTTATCTCCAGACAGAATAGTAGGTGTGGCAAATGTCAATCGAGGATTTTCCATTCCGCCAAAGGGGAAGCTTGGCGGCAATACCAATACATCAAACTGATCCCATCTATACTTTCCATAAAGCTCTTCAGCTGTTTCTAAAAAAGATTGCAAATCTTCTAAATCTTCTATTGCTTTATCTAGTGTGGCAGGTTCAGCATAAATACCAGTTTCAGGGCCTGTTTTATAATATTCCAAATCACCTACCGCTAAGGCCATCAAATATGCAGGAATGGGTTGTTTCATCTTAAAACTATAATTCCCTGTAGAATCGATTTTTTGTGGATTTTCGGCACTCATTAAAGCTAAATTTCCTTCAGGGACTTTTACATTGGCTTCATAAGTAAACCGAATTCCAGGTGAATCTTGAATAGGAATCCAAGATCGACATAGAATGGCCTGCGATTGGGTGAATAAAAAGGGGGAATTTCCTGCAGTTTGTTGAGCACTTAGCCATTGCAAAGCCTCAGCATTAGGTGAAGTTTTATATTGAATGCTAATGGTTTTGGTGTCTTTATTTAAAGGGATATGCAAAGCCTGACCTAAGAGTTCATTAGCATCTTTCAAATCAAGTTCTACAGTATCATTTTCATTCCTCCAAACTTTTTTAATATCTAAGTTTTTAGAGTCTAAAACTATTTCATGAGCCTTGGGTGATTTCCGTATATCAAATCGAGCAACAGCTTCAATTGTTTTGCTATCAAAATCTATACTTGCATCCCAGTTGAGGTGGGTAATTAAGGCTTCTTGAGGCATTGCAAACGAATGTTGGTCATGATTTTGAAAATTTTTTACACTAATTCTATTGTTTCCCATCTCTTTATTTTCATTACAAGAAAACAAGCCTAATATTATGCATAATAAAAAAGCTGATTTTTTCATTTTTGTGGATTGTAAAATTATTTATATCCTCTTTTTGAATATTTTTGTTAAAATATTTATTCTAAGACTAAATTAGTTAAATGAAATTAGGTAACCTTATTTGTAAATGATTAACTTTAGTCTGAGCTTTAAATTTTATTATTTAAAGTAAAAAAACTGATAACTATCGAAATTTCGTTCAAGATTTTGAAGTTAACGTATTTTGTTATCATATTTGATGGTATATGTTTAGAATGTCAGGCACACATCAGCGCCCCACTGTAGTAATAGATATAGAAAAGGGGTTTTTTGAAATTTCAGGATCCTCTATTCCCGAGAATCCAATGGATGTATTTTCTCCTATTTTCGATCACTTAAATCGATATATGGAAAATCCATTAGCCGTTACAGAACTCCATTTTCGTTTAGATTATTTTAACACTAGTACATCAAAATTGATGCTTGATATGATTCACAAAATGGAATCATTAATAGATGAAGAGGGGAAAGAAGTGAAAATTAAGTGGTTTTACAGGGAATCAGATGATGATATGATGGAAATAGGAGAAGATTTTGCTAATCTTTGTAGGTTGCCGATTGAGATTATTCCTTATAGTTAAACAGCCCCCTAACCCCCATAGGGGTAATGGCACGGAATTTAAGATGAAGGGTTAGACATATTTAAACGATTTATCCACAGTTTTTTTAAACTTAGTACTCTAGACATTACAGATAATGGTAGAAAGTGGAGCGAATTTTCTGCTTTTGCACATAACTATTGTGTTCTTCTATCTCTTTTGTGGTTTATATTTGACATGCTAAAGTTATTTTCTTGTAACTCTGACTGTTTAAGGTAGAAATAATTATTTAGGGATTAGACACTAAAAACCGTCAATTAAAAAGCGAATTTCGTTCTATGCAACTTCCCCCTTTGGGGGTTAGGGGGCTTAGACTTCACCTAAGAACAACTCCAGTTTTTCTATAGTAACATGATCCATCACTACAATTTTATACCATTTTGGATTTTTATGGTTATCAGGAATTAAACCATATTTTTTGCAAACCGCTTGCTTTAAATATTGAGCTTTAATGGTCACTATGTTTGCATCAGGATATCTGTAATATTCTATTTTTTTATTTTCTAAAGCTTTGCATAACCATTGGGTTCTATGGTTTAGAACCAACGTTTTTTCATACCAACCATTTGGGCCATAAGTCATCAAAATCATCCAAATAGCAATGGCATTTGCTCCAGAGCGTGATCCAATTAAAGTAAAATCCTGTCCTTCTACATAACTTGCTTCTTGTGTGTTTGCATAGTGCATCCAGTTTTTTCTGATGAGGAAAATGCCCGTTCCGTAAGGGGCTTGAAGCATTTTATGAGCATCCAAAGTAATCGAATTGACATGAGGGTTACTAAAGTTTAAATCATTTTCCGGCTTAGCAAAAGGGTAGAAAAAACCTCCGTATGCCCCATCTACATGAAGTTTGAAAGCTAAGTCCATTTCAATAAAAGTCTCAGAATAAATATTAACATCATCTACTGATCCAAACATGGTGGTCATCATATTGGCCATTATAATGAAATATTTTTTTCCATCTTCTTTCGCTTGAGAAATGGTCTGTTCTAATGCTTCTTTGCTTATTGATCGATTATTTTCATCCACAGCAACTTTGTAAAAATCAATTTGCAAAACATTAGAAGCTTTTGCCGAAGAATAATGAGCATCTGCTGAGCTAATGAGTGCTATTTCATTAAGTTTTGCACCATGTTCTTGCTTATAAAAGTTTCTATAAATCCAAACTGCTTGCATGTTAGCTTCAGTTCCTCCTGAGGCCACATAGCCATCATATTCGGTCGTGCAAAACAATATATCTTCTGCACAAATTTTAATCACTTCCTTCTCTAGTTCTTGAGTTCCTTTGAAAAAGCTTTCTGATTCGCCTAAAGTATGGCAACCAATATGGTTAGGATTATGAATTAGAGTGGATAAATAAGGAGCATCCTCTAAAAAAGGAGCATTCTGATAAAATACCTTATCATCCAAGTGAGAAGCGGGTAATCCAATAATATTTTCAGTATAGTAATCTACATTTTCTGAAAGGGCAGAAAATATCCTTTTTCTAATCTCTTGTTGAGATAGTTTTTTCCACTTTTGCATGATTAAGAAATTTTAATTTTTTTGAAATTGGTCAGATTCCTCGTGCGGAGATCTTGGAAAGGTTTTACAAAAGTAGGGATTTTAAATATAATTCCAATATCATAAAACTTGATTAAGGTTTTCACAGAAAAACTAAATTTATAAATTAGCATCAAGAACCAATCAATCTTAAAAAAATGAAATACAAACTTATACCCGAATCAAGATATTATCTATTATTAACCATTTCTATTTTTGCAGGTGCAATAGTTTTAGCTTATGGTTTGGGTTACATCGCAGGAATGATATCCAAGATATTTTAAATAGATGAAAAAAATCAAGAAACGGCATATTATCGGTTTTTTTGTAGGCTTATTTACATTGTTGATTATTGAGTTATCCCTAAATCAGGACAAATATATTGATGCTTTTAATAAAGGGTATGAAAAAGCTCATAAGTCTGAATTGAGAAGTAATTACGTCAAATGTGAAATTAATTCATAGGCAATCTATTTTGATCTGTAATTGTTTTTCCTCTAATTGATTTGGAGTTAAAGATCAAAGCTTGTGTTATAAGTCCCAAAATTATTAATAAGCCTAATTCTAAATAAGAAATACTTGCATTGCTAGTTACTATCGAACGTGAATTTTTATACAAGGCTTCCCCTTCTTTCATTTGAATTTTTGAAAGCTCATTCAACAAAACTATATTTTTATTATATAAACTGTTTAATTGAGCAATTCCGAATTCAGGGTTTTCCTCTATAACTCTCAGTTGATTGTTATTTTTAAGTAATTTTTTAAAGACCTTTTGTTCACCAACAGTTAGATAAGTGGTTTGATAATCTTTTAGCAAAAAATCAATATCATTATTGATGGATGCAATTTCGCTTTTGATTTCGGAGCTTTGTTTTACTTCATATTGGGTAAGCAAATATTTTTTTTCATGTGTGGCAGAAGCTAATTTGAAAATATAATTTTCTACTACAAGCCTATCCTTATAAACCGAACCAAAAGTTTCTCCTAGTTCATTAATATTGTTGTTTTCCCATCGATTATTAATCAAAACAATTACGAGTATAATTGTGATGGCGGAAGCTAATTTTAGTTTCTGTTGAATAAAGTATGAAAAATGCATGAGGCCTTTACTTTAAATAAAGATAAGGTAGGCAATTTTTCAGACACTAAATAACCATAAAGCAAAAATACTTACTCTTGTTAGAGAACATATGTTATACCCTTATAATTAGGCACTTTTAAGTCTGAGGAATTAGAGCAGCACTATCTCCTTCACCACCTCTTTACCAAGCTCTTCCCTAAATAAATGAATAATCCTTTCTTTGCTCATTAGTAATTCTTGCTTCAAAGCACTGGATTCTACTGTCACAAAAAGCTTACTATCTTTCATGAAAACTCCTTTTGTCCTACTGGCGATAGCCTTGCCCATTAATTTTGGCCAAAGATTTACCACTTGGGTTTGGTCAACCTTTCTGTTTAGATGATAAGCATCAAACATTTCATTAATTACCTGTCCAAGAGGAGTAGCTTCCGATTTTCTGATGCTGGCGGGATGTGGGTTTTTCTTTTTATACATTTTCTTGGAGCTTTAGGTCTAATTCAAAAAATTTCTTTTCAGTGTCAATATCTTTCAAATATTCCTTACTTCTTTCGGCTCTGGCATCGGTCAGGAATATTTGACCAAATCTGCCATCTGCCATCATTTTTAATAGATAGGCAATTCTTTTATCATCCAATTTATCAAAAATATCATCCAGCAAAAGAAGAGGTTTTTGATTTTTGGAGGTTTTTAGAAGTTCAAATTGCGCTAATTTTAGGGCAATAACAAATGATTTCTGCTGTCCTTGCGAGCCAAATTTCTTGACTGGCTTTCCTTCCGAAAGAAACACATAATCATCTTTATGAATTCCCATGGTAGTCCTGCCTTGCCGGAAATCTTTTTGATGACACCCTTTAAAATCAGTCTCGAATGATTTTGTTACTCGAGTATCATAATTTATAGCTACTTCTTCCTGATTATCAGATAAATCTTTATAAAATTCTTGAAAGATAGGTAGGAAATTTTCCATTAAAGCATTCCTCACTTCAGCAATTTTAATGGCCAATGGAATCATCAATTCATCATAAGGAGCTAATTGCTCAGCGGAAAATCTATTCTTCTCCAAAAAGGTTTTCAGCAATGCATTTCTTTGTTTTAGGAGATGATTATAATTGACCAATAACTTCAAATATTCTTGATCGAGCTGGCAAAGTAAATTGTCAAAAAATTTCCTGCGCATTTCACTTGCCTCTCTTACGATATTTGTATCCTGAGGAATAATCATTACCAAAGGCAGTTTTCCGATATGCTCGCTTAATTTTTCATATTCTTTTCCGCCCCATCTTACCATCTTTTTTTCGCCCAATCGAACTGCACAAAGCATTTCGGTGGTTTTCTTCTCCACTTCAAAATTGGCTTTGATGGAGAAAAAACTTTCTTCATGCTGAATATTATCTTTATCCACTGAATTAAAAGCGCTCTTGGTAAAAGAAAGATAATAAATGGCATCCAACAGATTAGTTTTACCAATTCCATTTCGCCCTAAAAAGCAATTTATTCCGTCCACAAAGGAGAAATTTGCCTTTGGATAGTTTTTGAATTGAGCTAATCGGATATTTTGGAGCTTCATTTTTCGCACTTGTGGGTTTTTTCGTTATTTTCGCATCCCGGAACAAGAGAAACAAAGTTAAGTTATTCTTTTGTGACGAAAGAAATTCATAGAAAAAAGTAAAAACAATATGGCTACAAAGAAATCAAAAACTGCCAATAAAAAGAGTTTCGATAAAGAAACCTATATGGAATGGTTCAGATCCATGACCTTGATGAGAAGATTTGAGGAGAAAGCCGGTCAATTATATGGTCAGCAAAAAATAAGTGGTTTTTGCCACCTTTACATTGGACAGGAGGCTTGTGTAGCCGGTGCTGTTAGTGCATTGAAAAAAGGTGATAAATATATCACAGCCTATAGAGATCATGCCCATCCAATAGGTTTGGGAACAGACCCTAAAGCGGTAATGGCCGAATTGTTTGGTAAAGAAACCGGTGTTTCCAAAGGAAAAGGAGGCTCAATGCACATGTTCGATAAAGAAAATCATTTCTTTGGAGGTCATGGAATTGTGGGTGGACAAATTCCTTTAGGAGCTGGTATTGCTTTTTCTGAGCAATATAAAGGAACCGATAATATTTGCATCACTTATATGGGTGATGGAGCTGTTCGTCAAGGTGCTTTTCATGAAGCCTTGAATATGGCGATGAGCATGAAATTACCTGTAATTTTTGCTATTGAAAATAATGGCTATGCCATGGGAACTTCTGTAAAAAGGACTTCTAATGTAACTGAATTACACACTTTGGGTGAAGCTTATGATATGCCTTCCAAAGGGGTTGACGCTATGAATGTGGAGAATGTACACAATGCAGTGGCAGAAGCAGCTGAAAGAGCCAGAAAAGGTGATGGCCCAACTTTATTGGAGTTTAGAACTTACAGATATAAGGGTCACTCTATGTCTGATCCTGCTAAGTACAGAACTAAAGAGGAATTAGAAGAATACAAAGGCAAAGATCCTATTGAGCAGGCACGAGAAGCTATTTTGAAAAATAAATATGCTACAGAGGATGAGTTGAAAGAAATTGATAATGCAGCAAAAGAGCAAGTGAAAGAATGTGTGAAATTTGCTGAAGATTCTGATTTCCCTCATGTTGATGAGGTTTACAGAGATGTTTACGCTCAAGAGGATTATCCTTTTATAGTGGACTAATAATACTTATTAGTAATCAACCTGTCAGGTTTCGGTTTGAAATACCATCAAAGTTATTAATACAGATGAAATATTTACAATAAGCAAACCTGACAGGTTTAACTTTTATAAAAACAAAAGATTGCAATTAAACTATATAATTAAAATTCGACATCATTTACTTTAATGGATTAAATCTCAAAGCTTTAAACTATTAAATGATTGAATTGGGTATTAATAAATAAATTTTTATAGCTTTGCGGTCTTAAAATAGTGGCAATGGCAAAAACAAAATCTAAAGAGAAACAAGGATCGGAGTTTTATGAAAACCCTGAGGTATTAGCTCAGCGACTTTCTAAAACAGAGGAATTCATTGAAAACAATAAAAAAGTAGTATTTGGTTTAGGGGGAGTAATCGCCTTAATCATTGTAGCCTTTTTTGGTTATAGATACTATATGAATAACCTCAACCAAGAAGCTCAAAAGGAAATGTTCCAAGCGGTTTATTGGTATGAGAACGGAGAATATGACTTAGCCTTAAACGGTGATGGTAACAACTTCGGTTTTTTAGCTATTGTAGAAGATTATGGATCAACTAAAGCTGGGAATTTGGCTAGCTTCTATTTAGGAAGTATTTATTTAAACCAAGGTCAATTCGAAACAGCAATTGAATATTTAGAAGATTTTAGCAGCGATGACTTATTGGTTCAAGCTAGAGCGTATGCTTTAATTGGCGATGCTTACATGGAATTAGGAAATTATTCCAAAGCAGCTAATCAATATGGTGAAGCAGCCAACTATAAAAGCAATAAAGAATTTAGCCCGGTTTATTTGATGAAACAGGGGTTGGCTTATGAAAAAGCAAATGATTTAGAAGCCGCTATGGGAAGCTACCGAAAGGTGGTTAAGGATTTTAGTGATTCCAAACAGAAGGTGGAAGCAGAAAAATACCTATCCCGATTAGAAGCTCAAAAATAATTTAAATAGAAAAAATTAATTTAGGAAAAGGGATAGGTTGAAAAAGCCTGTCCCTTTTTTTATTGAAAAATACTCAAGAAATATGGCATCAAATCTTAAAAACCTTAGCGACCACTCAGGAAAAAACATGAAAGGATTGCAAGACAAAAAATTTGCAATCGTAGTTTCAGAATGGAATGAAGAAGTAACAGAATCTTTATACAATGGCGCTTACGAAACATTGTTAGAAAATGGAATTCCAAAAGAAAATATCCAAAAGCATTATGTGCCAGGAAGTTTTGAGTTAAGCTTAGCAGCACAATGGATAGCTGAAAGAAAAGACATTGATGCAGTGATTTGTTTGGGTTGTGTAATTCAAGGAGAAACCAAACATTTTGACTTTATCTGTGATGCAGTAGCTCATGGTATCACAAATGTCAGTCTAAAATATAACAAACCTGTTATTTTCGGAGTTCTCACACCCAATACACAACAGCAAGCTTTGGATAGAGCCGGAGGAAAGCATGGCAACAAAGGAGATGAAGCTGCATTTACCGCATTAAAAATGTTAGGATTAGCAAAAGGATTATGATTGTATTAAAATTTGGCGGGACTTCTGTAGGCACGCCTCAAGGAATGAATCAGATTCGTGAAATTATCACGAAAGATCACAATAAAAAATTAGTAGTCCTTTCCGCTCTCAGTGGAGTGACCAATACCTTGGTTGAGATAGGAGAGAGATTACGCAAAAAAGAACATGAGCAAGCTATTAAAGTCATCAAAAAGCTACAAAAGCGCTATGATGAATTTATAGATGAACTTTTTGAAACTGAATCATTCAAAAATAAGGCATCTGCTATTATTTCTGATAGCATGGATTTCATTAAATCATGTTTGGAAAAACCTTTTACCAATTCGATTGATAAAGAATTACTGGCTCAAGGCGAGTTGATGTCCACCAATATTTTCAATCTACATTTGCAAGAGCATGAATTGAATAGTGCATTGATTAATGCCTTGGATTTCGTGAGAACAGATGCTTTTTCTGAACCAGATGAAGCTTTCATCAATAAAGAATTATCGGACATTTTGGTTAAGCAACCTGCTGAAACGAATCTGATTATCACCCAAGGTTATATTTGCCGAAATGCAGAAGGCAATATTGACAATTTAAAAAGAGGAGGTAGTGATTATACTGCTTCTTTGGTGGGTGCTGCCTTAAATGCAGATGAAATCCAGATTTGGACGGATATTGATGGCATGCACAATAATGACCCGCGAGTAGTAGATAAAACCTTTAGCATCCCGCAGTTATCATTTGAAGAAGCAGCAGAGTTAGCTTATTTTGGAGCTAAAATATTGCACCCTTCTTGTATCAGACCGGCACAGAAAAAAACCATTCCAGTTCGCCTGAAAAACACCATGAAGCCAGAAGCGCCAGGTACTTTGATTCACACCAAAGAAGGCAGTGGAGAAGGCATTAAAGCCATTGCAGCTAAAGATGGGATAGTCGCCATCAAAATCAAATCTTTACGAATGCTGATGGCCTATGGCTTTTTAAGAAGAGTATTTGAAATCTTTGAGAAATATAAAACACCAATTGATGTAATTACCACTTCTGAAGTTGCTATTTCTGTGACCATCGATAACATTTATTATTTAGACAGCATTTTAAGTGAATTGCGCCCTTTTGGAGAAGTGGAAGTGGATCAAGAGCAAAGTATCATCTGTTTAGTGGGCAATATGGTGGCTGAAAAACCAGGTTTGGTAAGCAAGATTTTTGCATCCCTTCAAGATGTTCCAGTTCGTATGATTTCCTATGGTGGCAGCCGACATAATATTTCTGTAGTGGTCGATACGCAATATAAATCAGAGGCATTGAAAAGGCTGAATGATGGGGTTTTTTGAAAAAGTATTAAGTAGTAGGTTTTAAATAATGACAAATCATTTCATTATTGGTGATTTCAGCTTTTTCTTTAGTTGCATAATGATACTTACCATCTACAAAAGCTCTAGGTCTATGTTCTGTTTTCTCCAAAAAGCTAAAGGACTCTTTTTCCAAGTCTAAGGCATAAATTTCATGAGCTTGCTCTTTGTAGAATTTCACTGCATAGGCTTTCTTAGTTTTGTAATCATAAAAACAACTCCAACTTTCGCCTTTTTTTTCAACTTTAGGAAAAGCAATTTCCTTTTTTTTATTCGTTTCTAAATCGAATAGTACCATTTTATTGGCCTTCTCAACTGGAATTAATAATTGCTCACCTAAATCCATTACTCTCGATCGTATTCCAGGTCCTGAATAGGCTTGCTTGATCTTACTTTTTTGGTTATTAACTAATGTGGATTGCTTGCCATCTTTAAACAAATATAGTGAGTAGCCTATATCTCTCCTTCTATTGCCCTCTGGCCTTTCTAAAAAGATCAAATCATCAATTTTCATAAACTGTCCGTAAATCATTCCTTCAAGATTTGCATAATCAGGTATATTATAGTCTCCTTCTATTAATTCATTTTCCTCTATAATCTGGAATTTACCGGCCTTTATTTCAATGGTTTTGTAATACTTTAATACGTTTATAAAAAACTGATTAGTAGCTGTCACTACTAAATCTTGAAGAAAATATTCTTTAGAATTACCGAGATTAAGCGTATCAATCGGAAGATTTTCATGATTGAATAACACTAAGTAATTGTCACTTTCAATTACATGTCCAACTGAATAATATTGGTTAATAATATATAATTGAGCGATGTCAGTATTCTCATTGCAGTAGTAAAGGTGATCTAAATTTTGTGCACGAACTTCATTAGCATCAAAGCCAAAACTAATCGATAGCAAAAACACTAAACTCCAATAAATCTTCTTCATTGTTTTCATTATTTGGGTTTTCTTTCATGATCAATACGCCCTCAGAATGAGGATATACTTTATTAAAATTATATTTTCCAGTTGGTATTTTAAACTCTTCTAAAGCATTAAAATTCTCGTCTAAAATCAGTATTGAAAAGTCAGCATGAAAAGGATTGTTCACCTTTCCATCTGCATTTTTAAACTCTTGATTGTGCCTAACGCTATTGACATAGCTTTCATATTTGGGATGGAAAAAACCTTCGACATATATACCTTTCTTGATAACATATTCACGCTCCATATTAAAATCATTCATATCAATAGGTGGAATTTCTTGACTATAAAAATGACTACTTCGGCAGATCATTTTTAAACTGTCCTCATTATTCAATTTACCTTTTGAATAGAATTGACTGTCAAAATATGAAACCAGAATATCTCCATCATCGAATGAATTTACAATAGTGTACCAATCATTTCTAGTAGTTGGAGTCAACTTATGATTTTTGATATCATCTGGCACTAAAGTGCCATAGTTAATAAACTCCTCTTTATTTAAATCAAATGCCAGAATTGTGGGTGCGGAATAATAATTATCATCAGAATAATAAACGGGAGGGACATTAGGGATATACAGGTAATTTTTATGTGGGTCAAAAAAGATATTTGCTTGGCTATCACCTATTCCAGCCGTTAAATCCTCTTTTGACCATTCCAATATTGTTTCTGTCCTTAGGCTTATTTCGTTTATTAATGAATCTTCAATATTTCGTATTTGAATTTCACCTTGTTCAGAAAATAAAATGATACTGGCCCTATTGTGGAAATAGAAATCAGACACGTCAATAGACCCTTCTGATCCATCATTTTTAATAATTAAAGATTTCTGAAATTTTTCGTTAGTTAAATCAATTACATCGATACAATTCCGTGAATTGTCTAAACCAAAATACCAATCAACATTACTGAAGTAGGAGGTTTGTGCAATTTCATGGCTATACTGTTTACCTTCCACATCGATTTTGATATCTCTTACAGTTTCTGCTTCTTTCACTTCATGATCTGAATTACAGAGGTTTTCAACCGTATTTGAAGTACAACTAGTGAATAAGAAAGGAATAAAAAATATTGAGGGAAAGATTTTAACTTGATAATAGCGGTTCATTAATAAAACAAGATTGACAATTAGTTTAGCACTAACGACAAAAGTAGAAATTAATTACAGAACCTCTTGGACAAATTCCTTATCATTCGCCTTATTTATTAAAAGACAATCAAATATTAAGAAACAGATATTGCTTTTTTTCTTAAACAATATCCGCCATTACCTTCTCAACTCTTTTGAAATACAGTAGTCCTGTAATAAAAAGTAGGATCACTATACTAAAAGAAAAGTAGGCAAATATACTAGGAGGATCACCTCCTAAAAGGCTCCATCTAAAACCTTCTACTATTCCTGCCATGGGATTGGCATAGTAAAGGAATGAACCCCAATCCGGTAATCTTTTGATAACGTCTTTAGCTTGGTAACCTACTGGAGTGGCATAAAGTCCAAACTGCACTAAGAAAGGGACAACATGCTGGAAATCACGATATCGGATAGTTAATGCACTTAACCAAATTCCTACTGCTAAGGCTGAAATAATGGTCAAAATGATAAATATCGGCAAATAAATAATATTTGCTGATGGAATATAACCATAATAAATCATCAAGATAACCACAAACAACATGGCTATGGCGAAATCTACAAATCCTACCAATGCTTTGGAAAGAGGAATAACCAATCGTGGAAAATAGATTTTTTTGACCATTTCCTGGGCACCAATAATGGAGTTTCCTGATTGGTTCAATACAAAGGAAAAATAGGACCACGAAGCCATACCGCAAACGGCAAAAAGTGGATAGGGTACACCACTTGTATCCACTACGGCTACTTTTCCAAAAACTACCGTAAATATTAATAAAGTTGCCAAAGGCTGAATAAATGCCCATAACAATCCAAGGAAAGTTTGAGCATATCGAACTCTCAAATCTCGGTAAGCCAATATGTAAAACAAATCCCTATAGGCCCATAATTCTTTCAAATTGATGTGCCATTTTGGTTTGGATGCGTCTACAACTAGTTTTTCCATAAAGTTGGATGTTGAGTAATTAGATTACGGATTAGCTCAGTCTATTTTTTTCAATACAAATATAGTAGAAAGACTTGGATGAGGAATATCTTAATTGGAGAGAGATTTCTTTATAGATTTTTATTCGACAAACGCTTCTTTAAAAGCCTTTAAAGACTTCTTATCTCCTAATAAAATAATTACATCGCCTTCATCACAAACCACTTCAGAATTAGGATTAAATACAAAGCCTTTCTCTTTGTCCTTAAAGGCTAAAACAGTAGCACCTGTTTTATTCTTCACATCCATTTCTCCTAAAGAGAGGTTTTTAAATTTATCTTTAAGCAGGTTGTGATTTATCTCCTCCAAGGAATATTCTGAATTTTGATCGCCATTGAGTATTTCTAAAAACTGCACTACACTTGGTCTAGTAACTAATGAGGCCATGTAGGAGCCTCCTACTCTATCGGGCATTACTACATGATTTGCACCAGCTCTTTTTAATTTCTTTTCCGTATTTCTCTCTGTTGCCTTGGCAATGATTTGAATTTGTGGATTGAGCTCTTTTGCTGTTAAAGTTATAAAAACATTATCTGCATCGCTAGGAAGAGTAGTAATCAGGGTACTTGCTCGTTCTACTCCTGCTTCAACCAAAACAGATTCTAAAACAGCGTCACCATGAAGGAGTTGATAGCCTTTTTCGTTATTGTAATTATTAATAACATCTGCATTTTTTTCAATAAACACAATTTCCTTTTTTGAAATCCCCAATCCGTTCCCGGCTATTTCACCATTTTTGCCAAATCCACAGATGATGATATGATCACTTAATTTTTTCAATGCTTTTTTGTCTGTATAGGTTTTATAAATTTCCTTAAATCGTCCCTCAAATAAAAAAGAAGAAATTACAGAAGCTGTATAAGCAAATAAACCTAAATTTACGATAATATAAAATACAGTAAATAATTTCCCTTCATCACTCAAAGGTTGGACTTCTTTGAAACCAACCGTTGAGAAAGTAATTACAGACATATAAACTCCATCCCGAAAATCATAGCCTTCAATCAGCATAAAGCCCAAACTGCCAAGCATTATACTGGCGATAATCATCAATAAAGCATAAATAAGTTTCCTTAAGGCTGATTGCATTCTTAAATTTAGCTAAAAAGAAATAATATTTATTCCGTCACCTCCACACCTTTCCAGAATGCTACATAATTTTCAAACTTTTTAGCCATTTCTTTGGTGTCAGGATAATACCAAGCGGCATCTTTATTTTCTTTGCCATCCACTTTTAAGCTGTAATAAGAAGCTGTTCCCTTCCAAGGACAAACCGTATGATAATCCGTCTTTTCAAAATATTCATCTTTGATTGATTCAGGTGGAAAATAATGATTGCCTTCTATTACAATAGTGTCATCACTTTCTGCTACTACTTGATCGTTCCAAATTGCTTTCATATTTAAGAAGTTTATAGTTTATTAACTGCTTTCAACCTGTCAGGTTTTAAAATATTAAAATCATATATTTAAATATGAATATTGCTGCTAGAATCTGGCGAAACCTGACAGGTTTTTAAGAACCATCACCCAGCAATTTTTCTAACTTCACTTTATAAATAACCCCTTGCCCAAAACAGCAAATACCGGAATTAAATACTACCAAAGCGAAAGTGCCATAGTAAATCCAGCTCCATCCTTCAGGGTTTTGAATGCGGTATAAACCAGCATCAATTGCCAGGCTTAAACCAGCACCTATTAAAATTAAACCTAAAATTGTGAAAAATAACCATTTTTGCTTTATCGGCTGCATGACATATGTAACAATTGACTCGATTAAATTTAGGCATAAATAAAAAAAAATAATTAATATTTTCTTTTTTTAAAAAAAAACTTATAAATTAGTTTCATAACCAAAAACTTATATTTTATGAAACTAAAATTAAAGAAAAGTACTGCGTTATTTGTGATTCTAATAGGATGTTTATTTAGTTTTTACAATGCATATTCAGGTTGGGTTTGTGTTGTTAGTTCAGATGAATCTAATAATGGAGGTGCTTGTAGAAGTGCAGGTACAGGAGGAGATTTGTGTTACCCATCTGGTTCTGGGCCATCTTGTAGTTATGCTGTACTAATTGAACAACCTTTATCAGATTAAGAATAAATTTGAGGCTGTCTAAAAAGGGTGGCCTCAAATTTTTTGTTCAAATATTATTCTTTCAGATATCTGGTGTAATTGAAAACCTAAATTTTATAAACAATTCGCTTTATTATTCTTCACTTATTAGATTCGAAAAGGTTTTTAACAATTATTATTTTACAACATAAAAAGCTATCTTACTCTTGAGAAATTTAATTTTTATATTCATTATTCTAGCTTCTTGTACTAATAAAAAAAGTAATATTTACTTTCAGGAAGTAAATGGAACAAAGTTTCAAAATAGTGTATCGTTAGAAGAAGGGGGACTTGTTCCAATATATTTAGACAAAGAAACTGGTTTTTTCCATTTTTCAATGAAATATAGTCACATCAATAATAAATCCTACTTATCTTTTATAAACACCCACAATCAGAATTTTTATCTATATAACTTAAAAACTGGAAAACTTAAAAATAAAATCAAATTTCAAAACGAAGGTATAAATGGAATTGGTCATTTGAGTATTTGTGATCATATTTATTTAAATAATGACAGTTTGTTAATATATAATAGCTGGGAAGGTACTTTGTCTATATTAGATAGTTTAGGGAATTTAATTTTTAAAGATAGATTATTAGACTATTCAAAGGATAACAATTTTGTAATACCTGATCCTTCAACAATGAATCCTATCAAGAAAGCGGGAGACTTTGTTTTCATACCGTGTACTATTGAAAATTATTTAAGTGATTATTCAAATCAGAGTTCATTATTAAGATATAATTTAATTACCAAAGAAGTGAACTTGATGATAAGCTTGCCAAGTAATTATAATCAAGGTTATTGGGGGGAATCATTTAAATATAAAACTTCTTTTGACATTCAAGGGTCTAATATAATTTCAAGTTTCCCTATTGATAATTTTATTTATCAGCATGATACTTCAGGTAATTTTTCAAATAAATACTATGTTGGTTCAAAATTTATAACTGAATTTGAACCAATGAACGATGATGTTAATTATGGCATAAAAAAAGATCATTCAGTTTACGATGAAGCCCAAAAAGATTATAGTTTTTCAAATTCAGATTATTCATCAATAATCTACGATGATTTTAGAGATTTATTTTATAGAATTGCATACATAAGACCAAAGAAATCAGAAGTAATAGCTGGAAGAAAAATGCCCGATTTTTCGATAATTATTTTAAATTCCAATTTTAAAAAAGTTGGTGAACATTTATTTGATGGATTAAAATATCACCCAGCCATGATATTTGTTTCTAAGTATGGATTGTTAGTTGGTAGAAGTGATCTATATAGAGAAAATGAAAATGTTTTAAATTTTTCTATAATTAAAGTCAAAAAATGAAAAAGTTAAATTTTATTTTTATTGTTCCATTTATATTATTCAATTGTACAAATAAATTCAAATCATTAGAAAATGAATTATTAATTATTGACAATAATATATTAACAAGGGATTTAATTGTCATTCCAAAAGAAGGATGTGCTGGTTGTATTTTAAATGCAACGCATTATGTTGAAAATAATATTGATAGGATAAAAGAAAATATATTGTTTACTGATATTCAAGATATAAAACTCTTCAAATTAAAAGTCGATTCAGGATTTTTAAATAATGAGAAAGTTTTTTTAGACACTCAAAACAAAGTTAAAAGCAAAGAAATTGGAATTTATCCAGTATTAATTGAAACCAAGGATGGGGAAATCATATCAGTGAGTGATTATTCTGCTCCTGTCAAAAGCAAATAATTTAAGAAAATTTACTTAGCACAACAATAATGTGTAATCTAGTTTCAATATTCCAACCTTTTCACATTGTGAAATCAACACCTAAAATTGAGAAAAATAACCATTTTTGCTTTATCGGCTGCATGACATAAGTAACATTTGTTCCAACAAAATTTAACTATCTTCGTGTTTTAGTTTTGTAAGACGAACAGGCGTTATTAAAAGTTTATGAGATATTTAATTTACAGCCTACTTTTAGTAGGTTTATTTTTGCAAAACACTTTTGCCCAAGTTATTAAACCCATCAGTTGGGAAAACTCCATTTTAGAAGAAAACTTAGAAGTAGGCGATACGGCCACTCTTTCCTTTCGAGCTGAAATAGAAGATAGTTGGTATTTATATTCTTCAGATTTTGATCCTGATTTAGGTCCGATTGTGACGGAGTTTGAATTTGAAGAAGACGCATCTTACCAATTGGTTGATAGTTTAATTGCTATAAACCCTTCAAAAGGCTATGATGAGATTTTTGAAGGAGATTATACTTATTTCAAAGGAGAAGGGGAATTTCAACAAAAGATTGTCATAAAGGAAATTCCATTCATGGCTAAAGTTTCTAATAATTATCAAGTTTGTTCTGAAATAAATGGAAAGTGTATAACTTTTGATGAGGAGTTTACTTTTGGAGAAAAAACTAAATCTGCTGCTGGCTCATCAAAAGTTGAGGAGAAAGAGAACGCATCACCCGATAAATCTGAAAAAGAAGGTAAAAAAAAACTAATTGATCTTAAGCAAAAAGATTCTAACTCTCCTTATTCGCTTCTAGGTTTTATGGTGGTGGCTTTCTTAGCCGGATTAGCTGCTTTATTAACGCCTTGTGTTTTTCCGATGATTCCCATGACGGTTACTTTCTTCACAGGAAAAGCAAAAACCCGAGCTGGAGCCATTCGTCAAGCCGTAATTTATGGCTTATCAATCATTGTAATTTATGTAGTGGCAGGAACCATTATAGCTGTAATCAATGGTCCTGAATTTGCCAATTGGCTGAGTACCCATTGGATTCCAAATGTATTCTTCTTTTTAGTATTCTTCATTTTTGCATTATCATTTCTTGGATTATTTGAAATCAATTTACCTTCAAGTTTTGTCAATAAAGTAGATGCAAAAGCTGATAAAGGAGGTTTAGGAGGTGTTTTCTTCATGGCTTTCACATTGGTTTTGGTTTCATTTAGCTGTACTGGCCCAATAGTAGGAAGTATTTTGGTAGAATCTGCCGGTGGAATGGTGATCAAACCACTTTTGGGAATGTTTGCTTTCAGTTTAGCTTTTGCAATACCTTTTACGCTATTTGCAATTTTCCCTGAATGGTTAAATAGTTTACCAAAATCAGGTGGATGGTTGAATTCTGTAAAAGTGGTTTTAGGATTTCTAGAATTGGCATTAGGATTGAAATTCTTAAGCATAGCCGACCAAGTTTATCATTGGGGAATTTTAGACAGAGATATCTATTTAGTGCTTTGGATTGTCATTTTTGCAATGCTTGGCCTTTATTTATTAGGCAAATTAAGATTACCTGGAGACAGCCCAATTGAAAAATTATCTGTAGGAAGATTGATGTTGAGCTTAGTGACTTTCAGCTTTGTATTATATATGATTCCGGGATTATTTGGTGCTCCATTAAAAGCACTTTCTGGTTATCTTCCTCCAATGAGTTCACATGATTTTGACCTTCCAACACTTATTCGAGAAAATAGTGGAGGCTCAGGAGCGATTAGTGCTGAAGATCAAATCTGTGAAGAACCGAAATATGGGGATATGCTGCATTTTCCACATGGAATAAAAGGCTATTTTGATTATGAGCAAGCCTTAGCATGTGCAAAAGAGCAAGGAAAGCCTGTTTTCGTGGATTTCACTGGCCATGGTTGCGTAAACTGCCGTGAAATGGAGGCTCGAGTTTGGTCAGATCCAAAAGTGCTAACCAGATTAAAGAAGGATTATGTGATGTTGGCTTTATATGTGGATGAAAAAACTGAATTACCTGAAAAAGATTGGTACACCAGCGAATATGATGGTAAAGTGAAAAAATCTATTGGAAAGCAAAACGCTGATTTTCAGATTACACGTTTCAATAATAATGCTCAGCCTTATTATGTTCTGTTGGATACTAATGGGGAATTATTGATTGAGCCAATCGCTTATGAAAGAAGCATCAGTAAATTTGTGGATTTTTTAGATGAAGGAAAAGAAAAGTTCGAAGCTAAAAACAAGCCTTAATTTAGGGCTTGCTTAAAAAGTCTCAAGTGCCTCATATACAATCGGGCTAAGTGAAGGAGTATTGGTATACTTCGAGCTTTAGCCCGGGAAGTAGATGAGGCACTTGAGGCTAGAGTTCTAGAAAATCAAATTTTGATTTTCTAGAACAAACAATATTAGTTATTTCCTTAAAAAGACTTACACTAATTGAAAAACTATTATTCAATAATCACTACCAAAACAGGTATTAAGTTCATTTTTGTTAAATAATCTGTTTTTAAGCAAGCCCTAATTAAAGAACTATTGTACCTTTGCGGGGTTATAAACATTTCAATAGAGACAATAATTAAGAATGGCAAAAAGAAGAAAAAGCGAACCGCTTAATGAGGAAGAGAAAAAGCCACTCAACAAAGAAAATTTTAAAAAGCTTACGGGAGTTTTTCAATTTATAAAACCCTATAAAGGTTACTTTATAGCTGGACTATTTTTCCTTTTAATATCAAGTACAACTTTGCTTGGGTTCCCTTATGTGATGGGGAAATTAGTGGATGTAGCCCAAGGCAAAACCTCTGGTATATTCACCGAACTCAATACAGTAGCATTCATATTGATTGGAATTTTAGCTGTACAAAGCTTCTTTTCTTTTTTCAGGGTATATCTTTTTGCTCAAGTAAGTGAAAGAGCGATGGCAGATATGCGTGCTAAGCTTTACACTAAATTAATGAGCTTGCCTATGACTTTTTATGATAAAAGTAGGGTGGGTGAATTGGTAAGTAGAATTACTTCAGATGTATCTCTATTGCAAGATACCTTTTCAGTAACGCTAGCAGAGTTTATCAGACAGGTTTCTACTTTGATCATCGGTGCAGCCATAATCTTCTACTTTACCCCAAAGTTGGCGTTCTTCATGATTGCTACTTTCCCGGTTTTAGTAATTGCTGCCATGATATTCGGTAAGTTTATCCGTAAGCTATCTAAAAAAACACAATCTGAACTTGCTTCTGCAAATGTCATTGTAGAAGAAACCTTGCAATCCATCAATATTGTAAAAGCTTTTACTAGTGAATTAACAGAGGTATTACGCTACAGAAAATCACTTGACAAAGTGGTGAAAGTAGCGCTGAAATCGGCTACTTTTAGAGGCGCATTTATTTCTTTCATTATTTTTGCCATGTTTGGTGGAATCGTAGCAGTTTTGTGGTATGGCGCAAGTTTAGTGCAAGAAGGAAGCATGAGTGTGGGAGATTTATTGAGCTTTGTTCTTTACACTACTTTTATTGGTGGTTCAATTGCAGGTTTGGGTGATTTGTATGGTCAAATTCAAAAAGCTATTGGCGCTTCTGAAAGAGTGATGGAAATATTACAGGAAGAGGAGGAGTTTAAAATAGAAGAGAAAGAAAAAATACATTTACAAGGAGAAATCCAATTTGAAAATGTTAAATTTTCATATCCTACTCGTAAGGATGTTCAAGTATTGAAAGGCTTAGATTTAACTGTTGGGGCTGGTGAGAAAGTAGCTTTAGTTGGTCATAGTGGAGCTGGAAAATCTACAATCATTCAATTGTTAATGCGTTTTTATCCTTTAGCTTCTGGTCAAATTAGAGTAGATGATCAAAATATTGAATCTTTATCGATTACTGGCTACAGACAAAATATTGGGATAGTACCACAAGAGATCATATTATTTGGAGGCTCTATCCGTGAAAATATTGCCTATGGAAAACCTAATGCATCGGATGAAGAAATAATTGCCGCTGCGGAAAAAGCCAATGCATGGCTGTTCATAAAAGATTTTCCTGAAGGATTAGATACCCTAGTGGGAGAAAGAGGCGTTAAATTATCTGGCGGGCAAAGACAAAGAATAGCCATTGCCCGAGCTATTTTGAAGGATCCTAAAATCTTGATATTAGATGAGGCGACATCCTCACTAGATGCTGAATCCGAAAACTTAGTGCAACAGGCATTAGATGAGCTTATGAAAAACAGAACGACTATTATTATAGCTCATCGTTTAGCTACAATCCGTAAAGTAGATAAGATTTTTGTATTAAAAGAAGGTCAAATTTCTGAGCAAGGCTCACATCAAGAACTTTTAGAATCAGAAAATGGAACCTATAGCAACTTGGTGAAATTGCAATTGCAAGACTAAATGATGAAGATTAAATACTATTTTTTAAAAGCTCTTTTTTGGCTGTTGAGTAAAGTTCCCTTTTGGTTTTATCACGGGCTCTCAACTTTAATTGGATTTTTATTTATTAAAACAAAAATCTATCGCTACAAAGTAGTAATGGATAATTTGAGGAAATCTTTCCCTGAAAAATCAGAAAAGGAAATCCAGAAAATTGCCAATAAATTCTATTACCATTTTGTGGATTTGCTTATAGAAAGTATCAAGGCATTTAGCTTTTCAAAAAAGACCATCAAAAAGCGATATAAAATCAATACCAGTCCTGAAGTTCAAAAGTTATTAGATGATAAAAGAAATCTTGCCATCATACTACCGCATTTTGGTAATTGGGAATGGTCAGCTCAAGGCTTTAATTTTATGACGAATAGAAATCAACCTTTTGGTTTGGCAATTTATAGGCCTTTATCAAATAAGTTGATGGATAAGCTCATGAAAGAGAATAGGACTCGTTTTGAGGGCAGTAAAATGATTGCAAAAAATGATGCTTACAAAGAAATCACAAGCCATAAAGACAAACATATTATAGTAGGCTTTGCTGCGGATCAATCTCCAGGTAATCCTTATAATTCATATTGGATGGAATTCCTGGGAAGAGAAACTGGCGTCTTTTTTGGAGTTGAGAAATTTAGTAGGCAATTTAATTTAGCTGCTGTATATGCACATGTTAAAAAAGTGGCTCGTTCCAAGTATGAAATTGATTTTGAATTGATAACAGAGGAGCCAAACGAAACACCATATGGCTACATTACAGAAAAGCATATGCGTCTTCTAGAAGCGGATATTAGAAAAGAACCGCATTTTTGGCTCTGGACCCATAAAAGATGGAAACACAGTAAACCAGTTGATTATGATCAAAAAAGACCTCAAGCGTATTAAAAACGTTAATAAAAAAACCAAAACAGCATTTTCAGTAAATAAAATGCTAAATTAACCTTAAACATAAAGTAAAATGAGTGAATCAAACAACGAAGATAAATTAGAATTAAATAAAATTAGAAAGGCTTTTAAAGACAGAGATTGGAACGAAATCAAGAGTTCAGATTCCTGGGCTATTTTCAAGATTATGTCTGAATTCGTGGAAGGATTTGAAAAGCTTTCTAAAATTGGACCTTGCGTTTCCGTTTTTGGATCTGCTCGTGTAAAACAAGATCATCCTTATTATAAAATGGCTGAAGAAGTAGCAGCTAAGCTTGTTCGCCATGGATATGGTGTTATTACTGGTGGTGGTCCAGGTATTATGGAAGCCGGAAACAAAGGAGCAAAAAGTGAAAACGGGAAGTCAGTAGGTTTGAATATTGTTCTTCCATTTGAGCAATTCAATAATATTTATATCGACCCGGATAAATTAATCACTTTTGATTACTTTTTTGTAAGGAAAGTAATGTTTGTAAAATATGCACAAGGCTTTGTGGTAATGCCAGGTGGATTTGGCACGATGGACGAACTTTTTGAAGCCTTAACCCTTATTCAAACTCATAAAATTGGCCGTTTCCCCATTGTGTTGGTCGGTAAAAAATTCTGGTCTGGATTAATTGATTGGATTAAAGACACACTTATTGAGGCGGAAAATAATGTGAGTCCGGAAGATATGGAATTATTCACAGTTGTAGACACACCAACAGAAGCTGTAAAGGTAATTGATAACTTCTATTCTCAATTTATGCTTTCTCCAAACTTCTAAAGTTTATTGTAGTTAACAGTTTATATGACAGACAGCAAATTTGCATTATATATTTCAATAGCCTCCTTGGTTACTTTTTTAATTGTTGCCTTTTTTGGAAATCAAAGAGAACCTGAGGTCCATAAGGCAGTTTTAGAGCCGACTAAACCAATAGCTTTTAATAATGCTAAGACGATTCCACTGCCAGAAAGAATAGATTTGGCAGGAGAAGAAGTCCCTTTAGAGCTTGCTGATGTCAAAGAGCGATTGGATAAGGAATTACATATTAATTCCTATTGGCATAATAATACCATTTTTTTATTTAAGAGAGCTAACCGCTGGTTTCCTGTTATTGAACCCATTTTAGAAAAAAATGGGATTCCTGATGATTTTAAATATTTGGCATTGATCGAGAGTGGTCTTGAAAATGTAGACAGTTATGCAGGTGCAGCAGGTTTTTGGCAAATATTAAAAAGTACTGGGAAGGAATACGGTTTGGAAATTAATAGAGATGTGGATGAACGATATCATCCAGTTAAATCTACAGAGGCTGCTTGTAAATATTTTAAAAGGTCATATGAGAAATTTGGTGATTGGACCTTAGTAGCGGCATCTTATAATAGAGGTATGAGGGGTATGCAAAATGCACTTGACCATCAAAAAGTTGATAATTTTTATGATCTATTATTGAATGATGAGACTTCTCGTTATGTTTTTAGAATTTTAGCTATTAAACAAATCTTTGAAAGCCCGGAGGATTATGGATTGAATATAAATAAAGAGCATTTATATGAACCATATGTATATCGCTATGATACAATTCGCAACTCCACAGACTGGGTAGAATATGCTAAGAAGCAAAAAACCACCTACAAAACCCTAAGAATTTATAATCCCTGGATTCAGGATGAAGATATAAGAGTTGGAAGAAATGAATATTATGTATTAAACTTGCCGTTAGGGAATTAAAAAATTACGCCTATTTCCAATCCAACGAAATCATTTCTTAAATTAAAATCATCACCATAAATATTTTCTTTGATGACATTCAGCAGTCCTCTTTGATACACTAGACCGCCAAAAATTTTGGTGTTAATTCCTATTCCATATTCCAATCCAACCGATAGTAAAGAGTTAAGATCTATGAATCTAAAGCTTTGAACGATGTTTTCTTCTTCTCCTTCATTATTGGTCATAAAATCTATGGTTCCACCAAATTGAAAATAAATTTTCTTATCTAAGCCTATTTCTTCTGTAAATAACTTTAAGGTAACTGGGATTTGTAAATATTGAGGGCTGTAGTCTTCATTAAAAGTTGGAGGAGTTGCCCCTGCTGAATCTGCAGAAAAAGCAGATCTTTTGGATGTGAATATTATTCCTGTGCTGAAATAATGGTTTTCTTTAAACTCAAAGTCAAAAATCGGCCCTAATTGAAATCGCAATCCCACACCATCAGTATTAAAATCAGTATTATCTGCCTCTGAATCTATTCTATTGAAAGAAATATTGGGTGCAGCCTTAAATCCAAATCTAACTTGTGCCTCCGCTATAGAAACTGAAACCAGTAATAAGGCAGAAAAGAGCAATTTTTTCATTTATTTTGGGTTTGATATTCAGAACAAATATAATCAATGACTTATGCAAAGTAATAAATATTACATACTTACTTCTTTAATCTTCACGATTGTTTTGTCAGCTTGTTCTGATAAAGATCACTTTTGTGAAGAAGCTCCAAATATTAACAATATTGAGGTCGAGATTCCATTAAATAATTTAGCAGAGAAGATGGTAAATTTAGATACTCAAGATAACGCGCAAGAATTTATTGAGGAAAATCCATTTGTGGCAAATTATTTTTTTGAAAGAAATAGATATGGTGAAGATTCAATAGTTGCTAATAGTATGGTTAATATTTTCTCAAATCCTTCCTATAAAGACACGCTTTATCAACAGGTGAAAAATACCTTTGGTGATTTTACTGGATTACAGCAAGATTTTGAGGAGGCTTTTAAATATTATAAATATTATTACCCAGAAGTAACAATACCGGAATTAGAAATCGTTTTAGCTGGTTTGCGCAAGGATCTTTTTGTGTCAGACAGTTTGATAAGTATAGCTGCAGATTACTTTTTAGGACCTGATGCAGCTTATGTACCTAATGGAGTTCCAGATTATATTCTAATGCGCTATGAAAAGGAATATATAGTTCCCATGACCATGCTATTACTCACCCAAAAGCAAAATCAAACTGATCAAACTGATCAAACTCTTCTAGCAGATATGATTTTTTACGGAAAATCATATTATCTGACTAAAATGACCATTCCCTGTACACCCGATTCCTTATTAATAGGATATACAGCAAAGGAGATGGAAGATATTAATGAAAATGAACACATCATATGGGCTAATTTTCTGGAGAATGACTTGCTTTATGAAACCAGTCATTTTATGAAAAATAAATTCATAGGGGAAAGACCTAAGACCTTTGAAATAAGTCAGCAATGCCCTGGTAGAATAGGGATTTGGGTTGGTTGGCAGATAGTCAATTCCTATATGAAAAATAATCCAGAAGTAAGTCTACAAGAACTCATGGAAAACACGGATGCACAGCAAATCTTTAGTCAATCAAAATATAAACCTAAGGGATAAATAATGAAGTTTGGAAATAGACAATAATCGAAAAATACAATTTGTTAATTCCTATTGTAGAAATTATTAGCTAATTTATAAGCAATTAGAAAGAGGCTAAATATTTTCAATATGAATCCTGCGGAAAAAGGCTGGCTAAAAGAATATATAAAGTTTAGGAGTCCACATCCTATTGACTTGAATCAATACCAAATTCAAGATCAAGATAATTTGTTATATAAAATAGTTCAGCCTACAGGATTGATTTATGGTCACCCTATACATGCTCCCGGAATAAGACATCCAAAAGAGCAAAGGTGGAATAGCTTAGGCAAAATGAAAATCGTGTTGTTGGAAAGTTTTTTACACAGCGCAACTCTTAAAGAAGATAATTTACCTTCATCTGCTAATGATTGGCAAGAATTTTATTTAAAGACTAGTCAATCTATAGGAAATTTTTATTCTGTTTTAGATCCACAAGCTGATAAAAAGAAGTTTTTCTTTTTCAATAGGCCTAAAAAGGATGAATTTCTATTCGCAGAGCAAATTCTTCATAGAAGATTATTTTTAAAATCACGCTGGGATCATTTTTGGGCAAGTCTATTTCAGAATAGTCTACTATTTTTGGATACTTATTATTTTGGAGAATGGCGAGCTGGAAAGTTTAATAATATGAAATGGCATAAAGATGCTATGAAAATGTTATTGTTAAAAGTTATTGCATCAGCTGCCCATGCAAACCAAATCATTGAAAGGGAAGAAAAGAATATGTTTTTCACTTTTTTGAGTTCGTCCAACCTTTCAAAAGCTCAAAATAAATTAGCAAAAGAAGCCTTTAGAGATGGGATTACTCTAGACCAGATAGACTTAAGACAAGCGGATACATGGTTGTTAAAAAAATATGTTCTTGAGCTAGCCATTTTAATGATATGGGCAGATAAAGTCGTGAGTGTAGAAGAAAGAGCTTTTTTAAGTACCCTAGCAATGCGATTAGGATTCTCTGAGGAGGAACTTGACATTAGTCTGATAGCCATTGAATCATTTGTAATAGAAAATTGGAAAGAAGTATACTTCCTTCAAAGTAAACATTCATATCAGGTCATTAGTGAAACCATAATACAAAGAATATCTTTTGTGCTAAAGAAGCATAAGGACAGCATTGCTCAAGAAATAAAAGAAAGTAAAGAGTTATGGTATTTATTTGAAAAATCTAAAACAGAAGTTTTAAATGAGGAGGAAAAAGAGAAGATGAGGATTCAGTTAATTGATATCCTTAAGTCTATTCCTGCTTTTGTTATCATTGCATTGCCCGGATCATTTTTAACCTTACCCTTATTACTTAAAGTGCTCCCTAAGAGCGCTTTCCCATCAGGATTTCAAGACTAAAAATATTTATTGTTTCTGTAAAGTTTGTCTAGAAATTTGAAGAAACTAATCTAATTTCAATTTTTAAAAACTATAACAATTCTTTTGAGCTCTTCCGCTGAGGTATTAACAGTGATAAAAGAACTGAAAGTAGCAGAGTAGAAAAGATTACAGTAAATGAAACTAGAGTATTGATATGGACGTGTACAAACTCTAATAGCATCTTTGCCCCAATAAAAATCAAAATAAAAGAAAGTCCTTTTTGTAATAAATAGAATTTATCAATGATTCCTGCCAATAGGAAAAATTTAGCTCTTAATCCTAATATGGCAAATATGTTGGAGGTGTAAAGGATAAATTCATTTTGAGTAATCGCAAAAACAGCCGGTATTGAATCAACCGCAAATATTAAATCCGTAGATTCAACTAAAAGAATCACCAAAAATAAAGGGGTAAATAAGATCACTTTCCCTCTTCTTATAATGAATTTTCCACTGAAATTACCTTTGGTTATTTTGAGATACTTTCTAGCGAACTGAATAATTACATTTTTTTCAGGATCTAGATCATCTTCTTCTTTTTGGAAAAATATTTTAATTCCACTATATACCAAAAAGGCACCAAATATATACAGTATCCAATGGAATTCAGCAACAAGGAATGCTCCAAGAAAAATAAAGATTGCTCTGAAAACAATAGCCCCTAAAACACCCCAAAATAATATTTTATGATAATAGGTTTCCTCAACTTTAAAATATCTTAGAATTAATAATATCACAAAAATATTATCTACTGATAGAGCATATTCAGCTATATAGGCCGAAAAATACTCCAGCATAACAACGGAACCACCATAAAATTCATATATTAGGTAACCAAATGCAACAGAAATTACTATCCAGAAAATAGATTGGTAGGATGCAGACTTTAGAGAAACTTTTTTAGCATCTTTATTAAAAAATCCTAAGTCAAAAATGAGGAAAATAATGATAACTGCACCGAAAATACTATATAGTACGTGTTCAGTGTTATCAAAAAAATCTAAAATAGTATTCATACCGTAATTTTCCCCATTCTGTCCGAAAGATAATTTATTTGTAACTTTTAATTAAACTTTTTAAAGAAAATTAAGGAAAATATATTGAAAACTTCTCTAAAGTTAGTTTAGTACACAAGTACCAATATGGGATGTATGTAATATTATGGCAAAAATCTGACTTAATATAATTTCTTTTTAGATAAAATATGATTCGGCAGGGATAAGTACGATATTTTTAAAGACAAAAGACAAGCCGTACTAAGGCTTGTCTTACAGAATTTGTTAAAGAATACACTATTTTATAGTAACTATATTTTCATCAGTTAGATTGTAGTAATCCATCACAGCTTTATAATCCTCATAATCTACCGGGGCTGCAGTTCTGCCATTAGTAAATTGACCAGGAACTACCACTACTCTTGCGATCCAATTATCAGTATATCTTGCTCCTAATAAATTAAGGTCAAAATTAGCATCCATAAAAAGGTTGACATCAAATAGAGTGAAATCAAAATTGTATATCAATGTTCCAAAATCAGTAAATTCAGTTTGCGGTAAAGCTCTCCACAAATCTAAGTCCTCATCCTCAAAATAGTCATACAGAAAATACACCAATACCATATCTGATTCTAACATTTGAAAATCAGATGGAAGTTCTAAAAGCAGACTGTATTCATTTGCAGAAGAGAATGTTAAATCTACGTACTCAAAAACATAGGCTTCCTGGCCGTCTTGTCCATCTTGACCAGCTGGACCTTGTGGACCTCTTGGGCCTGGAGCTCCATCCTGACCATTGAAAGTGCAGCTGCCCAATGATGCTAAGAATATTATGAGTGTTAAGTTGAATAGATTTTTCATGGCTATATATTTTGATGATTAAACAAAAGTAACCAAAAAATATGCCAAAACAGATTTTGCTATTTAGATAGCTAAATTCTATTTTAAGTCCTTTTGTGTTATTAGCTACTTAAAAATGACTTGATTAGCATCCCTATAAATAGAAGAATAAAAATAGCACCCTTAATGATATTATCGTTAAGTCGTGAATTTTTCAATGATTTAAAAATATTTAAAAACATGATACAAATATAACCTGCTGGGTATAAACAAGCTAAAGTGCCAATTTGAAGAAGCGTAATGTTTTAATTGGTTTCTATTTTTGTTTCAAGTTTGTTTGATTTTAGATATAAACAATACAGTTCATTTTTCAAATATTTGAATATTAATATTTAATAATCCTTAATAATTAACCTTAAGGCATATTTTTATTTATAAAACATAATAGAAGAATGGTTTTTTAATACATAGGTAAAAAAGAATTGTAATTCCTTAAATCAGATTCTCGCTTGATAGGTATAAAGATCAAAATACCTTCCTTTTTTAGCAATCAACTCATCATGCTTTCCTCTTTCGGATATCTCACCATCCTCAATTACCAAGATTTGATCGGCTTGTCTGATGGTACTTAATCTGTGAGCAATTACGAAAGTGGTTTTTCCTTTCATTAATTCTTTCAAACTAGATTGAATATAGTGTTCACTTTCCGTATCTAAATTTGAAGTGGCTTCATCTAAAATTAATATTTTAGGGTCTGCTAAAATGGCTCTTGCAATCGCAATTCTTTGCTGTTGACCACCCGATAATTTAACACCTCTTTCCCCAATTTGTGTATCCAATCCTTTTTCAAACTTATCTGTAAATTGATTTACATAGGCAGATTTCACAGCATTCAGCAGTTCAGTCTCCGTTGCATTAGGGCGGGGGAATAAAATGTTTTCTCTTATGCTTCCTTCAAAAAGGAAATCTTCTTGTAAAACCACTCCCAGTTTACTACGGTAGCTGTCCAAAGTTATTTTTTGTAAATCATTTCCATCTACTAAAATCTGACCGTCATCAGGATTTAAAAAAGAAGAAACTAGGCCTGAGATAGTACTTTTACCTGAGCCTGAAGTACCTACAAAAGCGGTTACGGATCCAGGAGTTGCTTCAAAACTTATATTTTTGACTACATCTTTATCCTCCTCATAAGCAAAAGATACATTTTGAAATTGAATATGACCTTTAGTATCTTTCAATTCAATTGTTCTGTTTGGATTATCTGTTTCGACAGGAGTGTTCATGATTTCTTCTGTCCTATCCAAACCTGCAAAGGCCTCAGTTAATTGGCTACCAATATTGCTCATTTGAACAATGGGTGCAATCATAAAGCCTAAATAAAGTGTAAAAGCAAGGAAGTCACCAAAAGTGAGTTGCTCCTTCATGATCATCCATCCACCTATCCCCATTATTCCTGCAGATGCTAAGCCTAATAATAAAGTAGCAGAGCTGGTAATTAAGCTAGTTGCTGTTAAGCTCGATTTGATATTTTTAAATAATCGATCTACGCCTTCTGCAAAAACTCGAATTTCTTGCAGTTCAGCATTAAACCCTTTAATAACTCTAATTCCGCCTAAAGTTTCGGTTAATCGCCCCGTAACATCAGCATTAATTTTTCCTCTTTCCCTAAAAATAGGACGGATTTTGCCAAAAGCTTTTAATGATATAAACCCAAAAATAGCCACCGGAACTAAGACATAAAGCGTCATCATTGGGCTAATAGTAATGAGGATTATAAGGCAAACCACAGAAGTTAAAATACCGCCAACCATTTGAGCCAAGCCAGTTCCAACAAGATTTCTAACACCTTCCACATCCGTCATAATTCTGGATACTAGCTCGCCTGTTTTAGCATTGTCAAAATACCGAATTGGAAGCTTTAAAATATGGGATTGTACTTTTGAACGTAGCTGGGCTATAAGATTTTGTGCTTCTACACTTAAGATCTGAGTTAAAGCAAAAGAAGTAACGGCTTGTACTATAATAGCTCCTACCACTGCGAAAATCAGCCATTTTAACATTTCTAAATCGCCATTTGGAACTATTTCATCAACCAAAATCTTGCTAGAACCAGGCAAAACTAAAGAAGCAGCCCTGCTGATGATTATTAAAATTAAACCAATAAGAATGTATTTTCTTCTCGGCCAAATAATAGTTTTAAAGGCAGAAGCTAAAGTTGTTTTGGTGGGTTGTTTTTGCTTTGTCATAAGTTTTAGGAAAGATAATGTTTACGTTCAGTCTTTTTAAAAGTTTGCTTAATTATTCCATTGTATATTTCTCAATATATTAAGTTAAGTTCATTCCTTTTTCCACTAAAATTCATGTCCATCAAATTATTGTTATTAAATTCATGCCATGGATTTAAGACTATTCTTTACCCCCGTTCCTGAGGAGATTTTTTCAGATATTAAAAAACAGGGAAGTTTTTACAAAAACATTAAAGTTTATCAGGAGAAATTTCCTGAATACAAAAGTGCTGATATTGCTTTGATCGGCATTTCCGATAAAGGGAATAATGAAGAAAATGCTGGTACTGCAGGAGGAGCTGATGCCTTAAGGAAAAAGCTGTACCGATTATCAAAAGGAACGGGTGCTTATAATATTGTGGATTTAGGAAATATTTCTGAAGCTATAGACACCGAGCAAACCTTTGGCAGAGTACAAGAAGTTTGTCATGCTTGTATAGAGAATAATGTATTGCCAATTTTAATAGGTGGTTCTCAAGATATGGGATTTGCTCAATATTTGGCTTATGAGGAAATGGAAAAGCTTATCAGCGTATTAAACGTGGATGCTTTTCTAGATATGGAGGATAAGGATTCTCCAGCTAACCAACAGCATGTTCAAAAAATGCTGATGCACCAGCCCAATTATTTATTTAATTATAGTCACCTAGCGTATCAGACTTATCTGGTAAATCCTCAGGCAATTACCACGCTTGAAAAGTTATATTTTGAAGCGCATAGAATAGGGGCACTACGGCATGACATCAAAGAAATGGAGCCCGTTATCCGTCAAGCGGATATGATGAGTTTTGACTTGTCTGCTATAAAGTCCTCTGATTTTCCTGCTACTGCCCAAGCGCAACCTTTCGGGCTTACGGGGGAAGAAGCTTGCCAATTATGCTGGTATGCCGGAATTAATGAAAAATTGAGTGCTATAGGATTCTATGAATTTGATGTCACCAAAGATGATGAATCCAATAAGTCAGCAGCTGTTTTAGCAACCATGATTTGGTATTTTATAGAGGGGTTTTATCACAGAAAAGAGTCAAGAGACTTCCGTTCCAATGACTACATGAAATATGTGGTTTCTATGCCAATGGAGCCGGAAATCTTAACTTTCTACAAAAGTAATTTTATAGAAAAATGGTGGATGGAGGTGCCAAATCCTTCTGGAAATAATCGTTTTAATAGAAATTCCATAGTTCCTTGTAGTTATTCAGACTACCAACAAGCTTTAAAAGGAGAATTACCAGAGAGATGGATAGTGATGCATTCTAAACTATTTTAAAGTTCTAGCGTACTTTTGTTTTATGAGAAATTTTTTTGGAATTATAGTTTTTGCAATTTTATTAATAGCCTGCAGTCCTAGCGAGCAGTCAGCAGATAAACTTATTAAAAGTGCTATTGAATATCATGGTGGTGAGGCATATGAATCTCTCAACCTAAAATTCCAATTCAGGGATAAATTTTATGCGCTTAGACATGCTGGTGGAAGTTTCCGATATGAAAGGATTTTCAAAGATTCAACCGGTAGTGAAATCAATGATATTTTAGATAATAATGGTTTTAAAAGATTAATTGAAGGTGAAAAAGTAGAATTGTCGGCTGAAGATTCTACCGCCTATGCTAATTCCGTTAATTCCGTTCATTATTTCGCACTACTTCCTTATAATTTGAAAGATGAGGCTGTTTTGGCACATAATAAAGAGGATGTACTGATAAAAGGTAAGCCTTATAAAAGCATTGAGGTAAAATTTAAAAAAGAAGGAGGAGGGACTGATTACGAAGATGTCTTTATGTTTTGGTTTAATACTAACACCTATGAAATGGATTACTTTGCTTACTCCTACGAAACAGAAGGAGGGGGTGTTCGATTTAGAGAATCTATAAATAAGGAAAAAGTTGAAGGTGTTATTTTTCAAGATTATAACAATTATAAAGCTGAGAAAGGAACTGATTTAGCGAGTTTGCCAGCAATGTTTGAAAAAGGAGAATTGGAATTACTTTCCAAAATTGATTTAGAATTTGACGTTGAAGCTTTATGATTGTATCAAAACCAAGGATTAATACCGTCTTTGCTTTAAGTATTTTTCTAGTTCTTGTATTTGGTTCTTTTTTTCTGTTGTTAGACAGTTTATTAAAGAGCGAGTCTTTCTTTATTATTAAACTCATATTAACCCCCATTACTTTAGTAATAGCCTTATTGGTATTAGGGAAATTACTGGCAGCTATAAAAATTGTAAAAGCTGGAAATAATAGATTGAATATATTTTTTCCTATCAGTCGAAGTAGAATCGATTTACCTTTAGATGAAATTAGAGGTTGGAGAGAAGATGTAGTTAAAACAAAGCAAGGAGAATTCAGAGAAACTAAAATTCTCTATGGAAAGAAAAAAGTGATAAAACTTTCCAATAAAGAGAATACTGAATACGATAATTTAGTCAAATACCTCAATCAAAAAGCCAAAAAGCAGAAGGCTGGTTGATAATTCTTCATACATTCTATCCGTCTTAGAATCCCTTAATTAATTCACCAAAGATTTTTAAAATATAGGCTATTTGCTTCATAGCCCATAAATGATTCTATCTATAAGTTTGACAAAGTAATATGTTTAACTAAATTCGGCTTGTTTTAAAACCAAATTAGACATTATATGGCTGAAAAAGTTGAAGAGTTTAGTAGTAGGTGGAGTATAATCCTGGCCTCCTTAGGAATGGCAATTGGTGCTGGAAACCTATGGCGTTTTCCACGAATTGCTGGTGAATATGGAGGTACTTTCATTATACTTTGGATGTTATTTCTTTTAGTTTGGTCCATACCCCTATTAATGGCTGAATTAGCTTTAGGTAAACATTATCAAAAAGGAACTTTAGGTTCTTTGGGTAATTTAGCTGGCAAGAAATTTAATTGGATGGGGGTTTTTATCACTATTGTAACATTAGGAATTGCTTTTTATTATTCTGTGGTTACAGGTTGGTCACTTCGATATTTTATCTTGAATACTGAAGTTCTTATCGGTTACCTTTTTGGAGCAGGAGAATTGAACCAGCAAATTGGTGAGACTGATTTCATGAATAATTTTTGGGCTAATTTGTCAAATTCTAGTTGGGTAGCAGTAGTTTGTTATATGGTGACTATTCTCGCTGCTATATGGGTGTTGAGCAAAGGCATTAAAAACGGTTTGGAAAAGGTAAACAAACTCTTAATTCCCACCTTATTTATTCTCTTAATGGTGGTTTCTGCTTTTGCATTAAATATGGAAGGCGGATATCAAGGATTGGAATATTTGTTCACCATCGATCCAAAAGGATTTTCTAATCCTACAATTTGGATTGAAGCTATCACTGATTCTGCCTGGAGTACAGGTGCAGGTTGGGGTTTAATGATTACGATTGGTTCCTTTTCCAATAAAAGAGAAGACGTTACTTTGAATACTTTCCTAGGGGCTTTTGGTAATAATACTGCTGCCTTATTAGCTGCAATGGCTATTTTGCCTGCTGTATTTGCGATGTCAGCTACTCCCGAAGGCGCTATGGATTACCTGCATTCTGGTAGTCAAGCGCTAACATTTACAGTAATTCCACAGCTTTTTGCGCAAATGCCAGGAGGACCTATACTATCCTTCATATTCTTTGGAGCATTTTTAATGGCAGCCTTTAGTTCTTTACTGCCAATGATGCAATTGCTCATAAAAAACTTAACCGATTATACCTTAACGAGAAAACAGGCTGCATTTGTAGCCGGTGCTTGTTGTTTTGTAATTGGATTCCCATCAGCCTATTCACTAGATGTGTTTAAAAACCAAGACTGGGTTTGGGGATTAGGATTGTTAGTAAGTGGCATTTTCTTAGCCTTTTTAATTATTAGATATGGACCCACTAAATATAAAAAGGATTTTATTGATGAAAGCTCCGATTTCACTGTAGCCAATTGGTATTTTAAAATCATGGTTTATGCTATTTTCTTATTCGGATTATTCTTAGTGTATTGGTGGATGAGTCAAGGTTATAGTGAATATCCGTGGTTCGATGCTGAAGGAAACTGGAATGTGATGGATGTTTACAGTAATGCTAGTATTGTAACGCAGTGGGGAATAGCATTAGTAGTTGCATTAGTGTTTAATGGATGGTTTTACAAAAAATTTGTTAGAAAATGATGAGTACTGAAGCAATAATCGGAATGGTGGTTTGTTTAACTATCACCTTGGGAGGCTTTATCGGTTTAGTGATAAAAGCCCTTTCAATGGACAAGAAGAAGGAAGAAAAATAATTCTATATAAAATTTAATATATTAAAGGGGAATCATTCAGTTCCCCTTTTTCATTTTTTCTGCTCTAAAAAATCTTTCACCACTTTTTTGGGTAAAACGTGATAACCATTTATCGGCTTTAAATTCTCACTTTTTTCAGTAGGAGTAAGGTGAACATGATACCCATCCAATTCTTCAACAGCTATCATATCGTCCACTTCATATAAATCATCTTTATGAACTTCATCATACCCATTTAATAATTTCTCCTTAGCCCTTTTTTTGATTTCTGTGGCTAATCTGCCTACTAAAAAAGTATTAGCATGATGCTCCATGAAGTCACCTTCTTTATATGCTCCCAGATTGATAAAGAATAATTTCTTATCTTTTTCCTTACTTTTTTCTTTGTTTAAGCTAATTTCAAAACCATCGACTACATCTAATTCCATATAAGAATCAATGTGCATTTTTTCAGGTAGTCCAAACCATTTATCCAATAATTGGAAATAACAATCTTCAATGTTTTTACCAACTGCAAATACAACATCATGTAGTTCAGTATTAGATTTTTCTGCAGCACCGCCCAAAACAACAGCATATAATTTTAATGAGTCCATTTTTTTAATTCTAATTAGAAAAATTGATAACTATTCAAAGCAATTCAAGTTTAGCAAATGTAAACTAAATTAAAAAAATAATTATGGCAGAAGTAACATTAGGCGGAAACCCGTCAAACACAATAGCAGATTTACCATCAAAAGGACAAAAAGCGCCTGATTTCAAATTGGTTAAAACCGATATGTCAGAAATCTCTCTTTCAGACTTTAAAGGTAAAAATGTGATCTTAAACATTTTTCCTAGCGTTGATACAAAAGTTTGCGCCATGTCTGTAAGGGAATTTAATGAAAAAGCTGCTTCATTAGATAACACAGTTGTTTTATGTGTTTCAAAAGATTTGCCTTTTGCTCAGGCAAGATTTTGTGGTGCAGAAGGAATTGAAAATGCTATTCCGGTTTCAAATTTCAGAAATGAAAGTTTTGGTAAAGATTATGGAGTTGAGTTGATCGATGGTGGGTTTAAAGGTCTCAATGCTAGAGCGGTAGTAGTTGTAAATCCTGAGGGAGAAGTTATATATAACCAATTAGTTTCAGAGATTGGGAATGAGCCGGATTATGAAAAGGCTTTGGCTGCTGTAAAATAAATCAAAAATATTGAGGCATAAAAAAAGGCTCAGAATTTGATTCTGAGCCTTTTCTATGAAATTCTATTTTTTATAAATCTTGAACTAAAACTTCAATTTCTATATAATCATTAGTTTGGATGCCTGGTTCAATATTTATTACTTTAAACACACCGTATAATCCATCTTTATTGTTTGGATCAAGTTGGAAAGCAACTACCGCTCCTACTTCAAGGTTAGTAATCGTTTCTCCCTCATTAATGTTGTCACTTCTGTTCCAAACAGCAGCCAAATCTTCAGATGAAGTTAACGCAATGTATTCCTCATCCGAAATAGTGGTTAATTTAAATTCAGTAGCATTTCTAGTATTCCAATCAGAAATATCAATTCCAGCTAAATTATATGCATTTGGAGATGCTATACTTGCCTGGTCAGTGTTGCCATAGTAATAACCAAAATCAACATCAACAGAATTTGGTGCTGCACCAGCATTAACTTCTCCTTCTGTAACAGTTTCTCCTAAATTTGTAGAAAACCAAGTATTTGTAGTTCCGTCAGCCGCAGGAGCATAGACAAGGATATCAGTATATGATCTTAAAGGAGTAGATGCTTCTCCAATCGCAACATCTAAATTACCTTCTCCAACTCTTCCTTCTTCATCTTCCATTTCTAAAGTAAAAGTTAAAGTTTGGTTAGCAAATTCATTTGGTATTTGAATACCATTTATAGTGAAACTGCCTTCTGTACTTCCAGCAACATTAAATTCATTTAAATCAATAATATTGTTTGATATTCCAGTTGCATCAAAAGTTAATATAAACTCTTCCGTTTCTGCATTAATAGTTGCACCTACGACAGCAGCATCAGCTGTAAAATCTACAACCAAATTAATCACATCTCCAGGAACGTAAGCGTCTTGCTCATTTTCAACAGATAAACTAACATTTGGAGCGCTCCCTACAGGGTTTTCATCTTCTGCGGGATCACAGGCAGTAAAAACAAACAAACTAGCTACTGCTAACAATAGTCCATTTTTCAAAAATTTCATCATAGTTCAATTCTTTAAATATTGTAAAAATAAATTAATATAATAATATCCGATTTTTTTTAGTCGGATAATTTAAAGACCCATTTTGGCACCATAAGGTTGTCTTTAAACTTAAAAAAATTTAGTTTAATTAATTTTTTATTGATTCTAGTTATTTTTTCTTAATTTTAAACTAGTCTGTAATTAACGTAAGTTGTTAAAAATTAGTATATTAGTAGCCTGTAGTTTGAGTGAAAGCTTAACTATAATGAATAAAAAAAATATTTTTTAGGTATTTCAATTAATTTATATAACTTTATTGATAGAATTTTAAGGAATTAATTTTAACTTGCTTAAAGTTTTATTGTACTTTTATAAAGTATTTTTAAAAATTCGCATTAGAAAACTAAATTTACCATCACTAAAAAACTGAATTATGGCAGAGAATAACCAAAGCATCTTTGACATGATAAACCAATACGGACCTTACGTTGGTATGGTCATCATTGGGGTAGCCGTCTTACTTGTTTTACTTTATTACTTGAGGTTAGGGACCTTAGGTGAATTTAAGCAGAAGTATGATTACATTAACAAAAACGAAATTGATGTCTTATGGCGATCTGCTGTAATTATATTAATTGGTGCTGTTATTTGGGTTAATTCCCTCTTTGGTGAAACTGAATTTTTATGGTTAGCCGTAAAAGTATTTGTTTCTGGTATGTTGGCTCTTATCATTGGTGTAATTGTTCAAAATGTATTAAGGTTCTATTTTCCTTTCTACATTGAAAAACGTCTTAAGAAATTACGCTATACACCAAGGGTTTCACCTAAAACAGGTAAACCAATGAAATTATTAAGTGAAGAAGAGGAAGATGTGTACTTAGATGAAGGTATGCAAGCAGAAGAAGATATTTTCTCTGTTGATTACGATGTATGGGTAGACGAAGAGACTGGCTATACTAAAATTGAGAAATACTCAGGACATTTACATGCCTTGCAGTGCTCAGAATGTAACTACCAGACTCTAAAAGTAGTTAAAGAAGAAATTATAAAATCCCCAACTTTAGAAGAAGATGGAGAATTAATGAAATACTTCAAATGTTCTTATTGTGGTCATAAGGCGAGAAAAACTTTCCATATTGCAAGATTGAAAGAGCCAAGTCCGGAAACTTCAACTACAGACAGTTCTTCAGCTTCAGCTTAAAATAATTTAATCTAATTTTAAAAGCCAATCAAAGTTTTTGATTGGCTTTTCTTTTTATCAATTTTCAATATTGGATACAAATATTCTTGGGCTCAGTAAAAAATCTCAAGGCTTCCAAACCACCTTCCCTGCCTAATCCACTATTTTTCATTCCACCAAAAGGAGTTCTTAAATCGCGATTCATCCAGCAGTTGATCCAAACTATTCCAGTTTCAATCTGATCTCCTAGCCGATGCGCCCTTGATAAATCATTAGTCCAAATGCTAGAGGCTAATCCATATTCATTTTGATTTGCCAATGAAAGAGCTTCCTGTTCATCTTTAAAAATATTTAAACTCACTACAGGGCCAAAAATTTCTTCTTGATTAGCTCTGCACTGATTTGGTAAATTTTCAAAAACATGAGGCCTTAAAAAATATCCATTCTTATTTTTTTCCTCTAACTCAAAATCTTCATCTCCGCATAACTGCTTACCGCCTTCTTCTTTCGCTATACTTATATATTGCTTCACTTTTCCCAAATGCTGTGCAGAAACCAAAGCCCCCAGATTGCTATTTTTATTTAATGGGTTCCCTACTTTTAATGCTTTAACTTTTTCAACAAAACTGCTTTTAAAATCTTCATAAATCGATTTCTCAATATAAATACGAGATGCACAAAGACAGATTTCTCCCTGATTAGTAAAAGATGCTCGAACTAATCCATCTACTGTTTTTTCCAAGTCACAGTCAGCAAAAACTAAAGCTGGGTTTTTGCCACCTAATTCCAAAGAGATTTTTCTGAACATAGGTGCGGAAATTTCAGCTATTTTCCTCCCTGTTGCAGTTCCGCCTGTAAAGGAAACGGCTTTGATATTTTTATTTTGGACGATAGAATTACCTATTTCACGGCCAGTGCCATGCAGAATATTTAATACGCCCTTTGGTAATCCAGCTTCAATGCAGATTTTACTGAATAAGTAAGCTGTATAAGGAGTGATTTCAGATGGTTTAGCTATCACACAGTTTCCTGTTGCTAAAGCCGGAGCTATTTTCCAAGTGAAAAGATAAAGCGGTAAATTCCACGGAGAAATGCAGGCAACCACACCTAAGGGTTTTCGCAAAGTATAATTAATAGAATCCCTTCCTGCATGAGATTCACTGCTAAATTGAGTGATTGCATGAGCAAAAAATTCCATATTAGAAGCTGCTCGAGGAATATCAACAGTTTTGGCTAATTGGAAAGGCTTGCCAGTATCTGTGCTTTCAGCTGCTGCCAGTTCTTCCAAATTATCCTTTATGAGATTAGATATTTTTATCAAAAAGCTAGCTCTTTCTTTTGCTGATAATTTGCTCCATTCAGGAAATGCTTTTTCTGCTGAAGCTATTGCGTATTTTAAATCATTCTCATTTGAAAGTGGGATTTTGGCAAATATTTCCCCTGTTGCAGGATTAGTATCATCTAAATAATCAGCTGATTGAGGTGGGTTTAATTCCCCATTGATATAATTGGCAATCATTTCCATATCAAATACAATCTAATCGCCCCCCATCCACAGGTAAATTAACTCCGTTGATGTAGGAAGCTTTTTCTGAGGCTAAAAATAATACCGCATTAGCAATTTCATGAGGCTCAGCAAATCTCCCTGCAGGAATTTTGGATTGCATATCTTTACTTACTTCATCCAAGCTTTTGCCACTTGATTTACTTTTGCTTTGAATTAATCCTTCTAATCTACCTGTCATGGTTGCCCCTGGCAGTACGTTATTTACTGTAATACCAAAAGGACCTAATTCATTTGAAATGGTTTTAGACCAACTTGCCACTGCTCCTCTAACCGTATTGGAAATTCCTAAATTGGGAATAGGCTGACGAACGGAAGTAGATATGATATTTATTATTCTGCCATATTCTTCAGATTTCATTTTGGGAATTACGGCTTGAGCCAAATATTGATTACAAATCAAATGCTGTTGAAATGCAATGATATAATCTTTCCCCAATGCTTCATGTGCTTGTCCTGGACTTGGTCCTCCAGTATTATTGATTAAAATATCCACTTGATATTTAGCACAATATTCTAAAGCTATTTCCCTTAATGATTCAGGATGACAGTAGTCAGCTACTAAAATATGATGCTCTTGATTATTGTTTGGTAGTTCATTCTGGATCGCTTCTAATTTTGCTTTATCTCTCGCGATAAGTGTAACATTTGCTCCCTCTTTTGCAAAAGCATGGGCAATAGCTTTGCCTATTCCTGCCGTGCTTCCGCCAACCATTACTCTTTTTCCTAATAAATTTAAATCCATTTTAATTATTTTTATAGATGAATATCATCATTCGTTATTATTGTATATCTGATTTTAAACTCCGTCTTAATTTCACTAAATTTAGAAGATTAACAAAATCAATTTAAAGATAAGACTGATTTAAGCTTTTTAAAACTGGGAAACGATGGCAATTAAAAAACCTTTTAACTTAACAAAATGGGTGGAGGAAAACAGAGATTTGTTAAAACCACCAGTCGGAAATAAGAATTTATACAAAGAAGCGGGAGATTATATTGTAATGATTGTGGCTGGACCAAATGCCAGAAAAGATTACCACTACAATGAAACTGAAGAGCTATTTTATCAATTAGAAGGAGAAATTTCCGTAAAAATACAGGAAGATGGAAAAGCCGTTACCATGAATTTAGGTCCTGGCGATATGTTTTTATGTCCTGCTAAAACACCTCATAGCCCTATTCGTAAGGAAGGTTCTATTGGCTTGGTAGTGGAAAGAGTAAGGAAAGGGACGGACATGAAAGATGGTCTATTGTGGTTTTGTGATAACTGTAATCATAAATTACACGAGACTTATTTTCCTTTAGTAGATATTGAGAAAGATTTTTTGCCTCGCTTTAAGGAGTTTTATACCTCAAAGGAATTGCGCACTTGCGATAATTGCGGACATATAATGGAAACCGATCCAAGATTTGTATAATGGAAAAAGTAGCCAATATAGCATCAAAAAGACCTTTAAAAGTCGATATTCACACACATATTTTACCCAAAAACTGGCCTGATTTACGTGAGCGTTATGGATATGGCGGTTTTATTCGTTTAGAACACCACAAGCCCTGCTGTGCCCGCATGATGATGGATGATAAGTTTTTTAGGGAGGTTGAAGACAATTGTTGGGATCCTAAAACGCGTATGCACGAATGCGATCATCATAATGTAGATGTTCAAGTTTTATCTACTGTTCCTGTTATGTTTAGTTATTGGGCAAAGCCAGCAGATGCACTTGATTTATCCATGTTGCTAAATGATCACATTGCTGGTATAGTAGATAAATACCCTGATAGGTTTATTGGCTTAGGAACTCTTCCAATGCAAGCCCCTGATTTGGCCATTAAAGAATTAGAGCGTTGTGTTAACGAATTAGGCTTGGCAGGTGTGCAAATTGGTAGCCATATTAATGATTGGAATTTAGAAGCACCGGAGATATTTGCTGTTTTTGAAGCAGCTCAAGATTTGGGAGCCTCTATTTTTGTGCATCCTTGGGATATGATGGGAAAAGACCAAATGCCCAAATATTGGTTACCGTGGTTAGTGGGCATGCCTGCAGAAACATCAAGGGCAATTTGTTCTATGATTTTTGGAGGGGTATTTGAAAAGCTCCCTGATTTGAAAGTTGCTTTTGCTCATGGAGGTGGATCTTTTCCTGCTACTATCGGTAGAATTGGACACGGTTTTGATGTCCGCCCAGATTTATGTGCCATAGATAATCCACATCACCCAAGTAAATATTTAAAGAAGTTTTATGTAGATTCCTTAGTCCATGATCCTTCCACTTTAGAATATTTGATTAAAACTATGGGAGAGGATTTTATTGCTTTGGGAACTGATTATCCATTTCCATTGGGTGAATTGGAACCTGGAAAGATTATTGAGACAAGTGATTTCTCGAATCAACTTAAAGCAAAACTTCTGGGGCAAAATGCATTAAAATGGTTGGGCTTACACCAAGAAGAATATGCAGGGCATTGAGCAAGAATATTTTATTGATACTAAGATTGGGAAACTCTTAATTGGAGTTTCTAAAAATAAAATTGCCAAAATTTCATTTAATCAACCTAATAATAGCCTTAAAGGAATCAAGCCAAAAGTGGTCACCAATTTGGAAACACAACTTTTAGAATATTTTAATGGGCATAGAAAAACATTTCAGATTGAATATTCTTTAACAGGAACAGATTTTCAAAAAGAAGTTTGGCAAAAATTGCTTGATATTCCCTTCGGAAGAACCATAAGCTATGGTAAATTAGCAGCTCAATTGGGAGATGTTAAGAAAATTAGAGCAGTTGCTAGTGCTGTAGGTAAAAATCCAATTCCTATAGTAATTCCTTGCCACAGAGTAGTGGGAATGCACGGGAATTTAACAGGCTATATTGGAGGATTGGCAAACAAAAAATTTCTAATTGAATTAGAATCAAATAAACAATTAGGATTATTTTGAATAGAAAATAAGAAGGCTTGCTAGTCAGTACCAAATTTATTTTAGCGTTTACATAATTACTATACATTAATTCATAGAATGAAGGAAAATTATCAGAATACATTAGAATATGCACAAAAAATGGATCAAGAGGATCCTTTGAAAGAATATAGAAATGAATTTCATATTCCAGTTATTGATGATCAGCAAGTGATTTACTATACTGGAAATTCCCTAGGACTTCAACCCAAAAGAACTCGCGCTTTTATTGAAAAAGAAATGAAAGACTGGGAGCTTTTTGGAGTAGAAGGTCATTTCAATAAGAAAAAGGAAAATATCTGGTATAAATATCATGAATACGGAAAAGAAGCCATAGCAGAAATTGTAGGGGCGAAACCTATTGAAGTGGTACCCATGAATAATTTAACAGTCAATCTTCACCTGCTTTTAGTTTCATTTTATCGACCAACCGCTAAAAAATTTAAAATAATAGTTGAAAAAGGCGCTTTTCCATCCGATCAGTATGTTTTTGAATCACAATTACATTTTCATGCTAATCATGGAGGACAAAAATTATTTGATCCTGAAGAGGCATTAGTGGAAATTGCTCCAAGAAAGGGGGAAGACACTTTAAGAACTGAAGATATTATTGCCACTATTGAAGAACACCAAAATGAACTGTGTTTGGTGATGATGGGTGGTTTGCAATATTATACCGGGCAATTTTTCGATTTGGAAAAAATCACAAAAGCTGCACATAAAGTAGGAGCTTATGCCGGATTTGATTTGGCGCATGCTGCTGGAAACATTGAATTGAAATTGCATGATTGGGATGTGGATTTTGCTTCTTGGTGTACTTATAAATATTTAAATTCTGGTCCGGGAAATGTTTCAGGAATTTATGTACATGAGCGATTCGCCAAGGATAGGGATTTGCCTCGGTTTGCTGGTTGGTGGGGACATGATGAAAAGGAACGTTTTAAAATGAAAAAAGGCTTTATTCCGATGGAAGGTGCAGACGGCTGGCAATTAAGCAATACCAATGTCTTAGGTCATGCAGCACATTATGCCTCTTTGGAAATATTCAAAGAAGTAGGTATGAAAGCCTTAAGGAAGAAGAGTGTTTTATTAACTGGTTATCTTGAATTTTTAATCAATGAATTCAATAAGGAAGAAAAGATCTTTGAAATTCTTACTCCAAAAGAACCTGAAAACAGAGGTTGTCAATTATCCTTATATTTACTGAAATATGGAAAGCCTTTGTTTGATGAATTAATGAAAAGAGGAGTATTGGGAGATTGGCGCGAACCAGATGTAATTCGTTTAGCTCCAGTCCCATTGTATAATACTTTTGAAGAACAATACCGATTTATAGAAAAGTTAAGAGAAGCTGTAGAAGCCGTAAAATAAACTAATTTTGAAAAAAGAAATTAAACATATCGGAGTTTTGGGTGCAGGTTTAGTTGGAGCACTCTTAAGTATTTATTTAAGAAAAAGAGGCTATAAAGTTAGCCTTTATGAAAAACGTGACGATATGCGAAAGTCTTCTTCAGACTCTGGCCGCTCTATCAATTTGGCTTTAAGTAGAAGAGGAATTAAGGCTTTGGAAGATATTGGTGTAATTGAGGAGGTTGAAAAAATTATGCTCCCGATGGAAGGTAGAATGATGCATAGTCAAGACGGTGAACTTACTTTTCAACCGTATGGAAAAGAAGGACAATATATCAATTCAGTTTCTAGAGGAAATTTGAACAAAATATTACTAAATAAGGCAGAAGCAGAAGGTGTTGAAATCAAGTTTGAATATACTTGTCAAAAAGTGGATTTAGAAGGCACTAGTGTGACTTTTAAAACTCCGGATGCAGAAAAAACCATGCAATTTGACCTGCTTTTTGGGTCAGATGGGGCATATTCCAAAATGCGTCAAGCAATGGTGAAAACTGATCGTTTCAATTATGAGCAATATTATATTCCTCATGGTTATAAAGAACTTTCTATTCCGCCTACTGAGGATGGAGATTATGCAATAGCTCCCAATGCACTGCACATCTGGCCAAGAGGGCAGTACATGTTGATTGCTTTGCCGAATTTGGATAAAAGTTTCACCTGCACTTTGTTTTTTCCTTTTGAAGGGCAACCTTCTTTTGAAAGTTTGCAAACCCCTCAGCAAGTCTTAAATTTTTTCAGAAATACCTTTCCTGATAGTTTGCCACATCTGAAAAATATTCAAGAGGAATATTTCCAAAATCCGACTTCCTCATTAGTGACAGTAAAATGTGAGCCTTGGGTGAAGAATAAGTGCGTTTTAATTGGTGATGCAGCACATGCCATAGTTCCTTTTTACGGACAAGGAATGAATGCGGGCTTTGAGGATTGTCATGAGCTCAATTTGTTATTGGATAAACATTCAGACGATTGGGAACAGACATTAGAAGAATATCAGAAATTGCGAAAAAAAGATGGTGATGCCATTGCGGATTTAGCTTTACATAATTTTGTGGAAATGCGGGATTTGGTGGCAGATGAAAAATTTCTGGTTCAGAAAAAGATAGAAGCAAAGTTACACGAGCAATTTCCTAAGAAATGGATACCATTATATTCAATGGTCACATTCAGCGATCTACGTTATTCAGAAGCCTTTGAAATTGGCAAAAAACAACAAACCATTATGGATGATGTAATGCAAAGACCCGATATTTTGGAAAACTGGGAGAGTGTTGATTTAGAAGAGATCGTTCAGAAATTAGAAGGATAGAAGCTTTTTTTTAAAACATAATTAAATTATTCCGTTTCTATTAAGGAACTAAAACTTAATAAAAATGGCATACACCGTAAAAATCTCCAATGTGCTTTCCTTAACGCACAATGTGAAACAGATTACAACCGAGAAACCGAAAGATTACCAATTTACACCAGGACAAGCCACAGAAGTTGCCATCAATAAAAAAGGATGGAAAGAAGAAAAAAGACCATTCACCTTTACCTCTCTTCCAGAAGATAAAAATTTAGAATTTGTTATTAAAACCTATCATGATCATGATGGTGTAACTCACGAAATTGACAGCCTAGTGGAAGGAGATGAGTTGATTATTGATGATGCTTGGGGTGCAATTGAATACAAAGGAACAGGGACTTTTATAGCTGGTGGGGCTGGAGTTACCCCATTTATTGCAATTTTCAGAAACCTGGAGAAAAACAATGAGATTGGTGAAAATAAATTGATTTTTTCTAATAAAAGAGGAGATGATGTAATTCTAGAATCTTATTTTAATGATATTTTAGGAGATAATTTTATTTCTACACTCACCCATCAAAATATTGAAGGTCATGAAAATAAAATGGTGGATATGGATTTCTTGAAAAAGCATTTAGAGGATTTTACTCAGCATTTTTATGTGTGCGGTCCTGATGCCATGGTGAAAGATGTGAGTAAACACTTAGAGATGTTGGGAGCTAATCCTGACGCAATAACTTTTGAAAAATAAACAGCCCTTGACTGTCTTTTTATTAGCGGTCAAAGACACAATGGTTGAATTTTTGTTAAATATGGTAATTAGAACTCAAATTTAAATAGTTAATATAATGAATATATTAGTAAGCGGAGCAGATGGAAATTTAGGAAGTGCGGTAGTTGAAAAATTGCAATCAGAAGGACATGGGATTTACGGTATTTTTGGCAATAAAGAAAAGGCGCAAAACCCAGAAGAAAAATTTAAAAAAGATTCTATTGATTTGACCAATCCAGAAGCCGCAGCTGATGCAGTTGAAGAAGCAAAGAAAGCTTTTGGCGAAATCAATGGAGCCGTTTTGACAGTTGGAGGTTATGCTGGAGGAGGAATCAAGGATGTGACCATAGGGGATATTCATGATCAAATCAAATTAAATTTTGATACAGCTTTTAATTTAGTGAAGCCGCTTTTAGAAAAAATGCCAAAGGGCAGTCAACTATTTTTGATTGGCGCTAAGCCTGTTTTATCAGCCAATGATTTAAAGAATGTAGTATCATATGGGTTAGCTAAACAATTAATCTTCAGTTTAGCAGATATTATTAATGCTGATTTTTCGGAACATCAGATTAGTGCTCATGTGGTAGTTCCAAGCATAATTGATACTCCTCCCAATAGGGATGCCATGTCTGATATGAATTTTGATGATTGGGTGAAGCCTGAACAAATTGCAGAAACTATTTCACATTATTTGCAACATCCTGAATTAAGGGAAGGAGTTATTAAAGTGTATGGTAATATGTAAAAATGATTGTCTCAAACGTTTTTAAACAACCTTTTGAGACAATCACTACTTTATGACTTTAACAGATTACGCAGTCCTAATAAAGCAATAATACTTCCAGCAACTAAAGAAGTGTAGTACCAAGCTTCACTCATCCTATACGATTCTTCTTTCAATAGATCATTTACTTTTTCTCCTATTGATGCGTTTGGGCTATGATCTATTGCCCAATAAATAGTAAATGCACCTATGGCAATTAAAATGATGCCGCTTAAAAGTCCTTTCTTCATTATTTAAAAAATTGGTTTATGCAATTTAATTAAATTTGATAGAATTCATAAAAGCCTAATTGCGCTTCTTTTTTTAAGATTTAAATTTGTTATATATTTATATGAAGAATGAAACTAATTTTTTGAGCTTACGATTAGCCTTATAAGATATGTCTAAAAAAGTTAAAAATATTCCGTGTGATTTATGTCTAAGTAGACGTAAATCAATGTTTAACGGCCTTCCTAATGATGCGCTGTGTGCCTTAAGTGAACATAAGAGTACTTTGGCTCATAATAAGGGCCAGGTTTTGTTTTTGGAAGGTACCCAACCAATGGGGCTTTTTTGCATTAGTGAAGGGAAAGTGAAAATCTATAAAACAGATGATTCAGGCCGGGAGCAAATAGTTAGATTAGCTCAAGAAGGTGATTTTTTAGGCTACAGAGCATTACTTTCAGGTGAAAATTATAATTCTTCAGCTACAATATTAGAAAATGCAAAAGTCTGTTTCATTCCTAAAAGCAGTTTCACGGATTTAATTTCAAAAGATCACGAATTCCAAAATAAATTAATGCAAGCAGTTTGTCATGACTTAGGAGTTATGGAACAGAAGATGGCTGATATGGCAAATAAAACCGTAAGACAACGCTTGGCTACAACTCTATTGATGTTGAAAAGCTCATACGGAGTAGATGGCGACCAGAAAACGGAAATTAACATTGCACTTACAAGAGAAGATTTAGCTAAAATTGTAGGTACTGCTACTGAAACACTTATTCGCCTATTATCCGATTTCAAGAAAGACGGATTAATTGACCTAAATGGTAAGAAAATCAGTGTTTTGGATGAAAGAGCATTAGCAAAAGAAATAGACCTCTTCGCCTAAATATTTTAAAGAATTCTTATAATCTCTGAACTAATATCACATCATAAGGCTTATGTCTGCTGATTATTGTAATTTTGTATTATGCAAGAGAAAGCAGTCCATATTCAGAAAGAAATAATAGAGGTAAATCTTAGCAAAAAGGATATTCGAAAAATGTCCGTAGAAGCGATTGCAGAAGATTTAACGGCATCAGGTGAGAAAGCTTTTAGAGCTAAACAGATTTATGAGTGGCTTTGGATGAAATCTGCTTCTTCATTTGAAGAAATGACCAATCTTTCCAAAAATTTAAGAGAGTGGCTGGACAAAAACTATTGTATTAATAGAATTACGATTGCTTCAAAGCAATTGAGTTCTGACAGAACTATCAAGGTAGCATTTCGCCTACATGACGGCAACGAAGTGGAAGGTGTTTTAATTCCTACCGAGAATAGAATGACGGCCTGTGTATCTTCTCAAGTAGGTTGTTCACTAAGCTGTAAATTTTGCGCCACAGGATATTTGAAAAGAATGCGTAATCTTGAGGCTGCTGAAATTTATGATCAAGTTGTGATGATCAAAGAGTTGGCGGAAACCCATTATGATATGCCGCTTTCCAACATAGTTTATATGGGAATGGGAGAACCACTTTTGAACTATAAAAACATGTTGGAGTCCATTGAGCACATTACATCCGAAAAGGGCTTGTTCATGTCTCCTAAAAGAATTACGGTGTCCACTGCAGGCATTTCTAAAATGATTAAGAAATTAGCAGATGATGATGCTAAGTTTAATTTAGCACTTTCACTTCATGCTGCTAATGATGAGAAAAGAAGTCAAATCATGTCTATCAATGATAGCAATAACTTACCAGTATTAAGAGAGGCATTAGAATATTATCATTCCAAAACCAAAAATAGAGTCACTTTTGAATATTGCGTTTTCAATAACTTTAATGACAGCCTGGAAGATGCTAAAGAATTGTGGCAATTTACTAAATATGTTCCTGCAAAGGTTAATTTGATTGAATATAATCCAATAGAGCAAGCTGATTTCACTAACACGGATGAAGATAAGCTTGATAAATTTGCTGCTTTTCTTGAAGAACGAGGAGTAATAGTAAACGTGAGAAGAAGCCGTGGTAAAGATATTGATGCTGCTTGTGGACAATTAGCTAATAAGCATTAGAGTTTAAAATCAAATCTTTCGCTTTATAAAAACCCCTCCATCTTTCCTTCTTCCTTGGTTTAAATTTAGATCATACAAATCCGATTTTACATTATTTTGTTTTCAGTAGGTTATAATATTAACCGAAAAACAGAAATTAAACGTATTTCCTTACTCAATTGGTAAAAAATTAAACAGATTTTGTTTTCATGTTTGTATATTTTCATAATTTAGGGTTTCAGAAAAACCAAATTTTATGGATTTATCATTTTTCTTATTAATTCAGGGTTTATTTTCACCCTTATTGGCTGCTAATCTTGAAAGTACAACTACAGCAGCTTCAGAAATCAACCTAGAAATTTTAACGGTTAATAATTTATGGATGATGCTCTGCATTGCCTTGGTATTCATCATGCATTTGGGATTTGCTTGTGTTGAAGCTGGATTTACCCAATCAAAAAATACGGTGAATATTCTTTTTAAGAATACTTTAACTCCTGCCATCGGATTAGTTTCTTATACTATAATCGGCTTTAATCTAATGTATCCGGCATTTGCAGATGGACCAGGATGGTTTGATTTCAACGGATTTTTCTTGGATGATTTTGCAGGTTTAGATTATAATCAAAACTATACATATTGGACAGATTTCTTATTTCAAGCCATGTTTGCCGCTACAGCAGCTACCATAGTTTCCGGTGCAGTAGCTGAAAGGATTAAGATTTCTGCCTATTTCATTTTCACCATTATATTTGTTGGCTTTGTATATCCCGCCATAGGAAGTTGGAAATGGGGAGGCGGTGCATTGGATGCCATGGGCTTTTATGACTTTGCAGGTTCTACATTGGTACATTCCGTTGGCGGATGGGGTGCTTTAGCGGGTATTATAGTTTTAGGCCCAAGAATAGGGAAATATGTAAATGGGAAAGTGATTGACAAAGAAGGATCAAGTGTACCGCTCGCAACTATAGGTGTGTTTTTATTATGGTTTGGTTGGTTTGGTTTCAACGGGGGCTCAGTGCTTTCTGCAGAACCTCAAGCCACTTCTTTGGTTATAATGAATACTTCTCTTGCTGCAGCAGCTGGTGCCTTAGGTGGTTTTTTAATGGGATATATCACCTTCAAAAGATTAGACCTGGGAATGGTTCTAAATGGAACCTTAGCGGGATTGGTAGGAATTACTGCCGGAGCGGATTTAATGACTCCTGGTTTATCTCTTTTAATAGGATTTATAGCTGGAAACCTGGTAGTACTTTCTGCAATTGGATTGGATAAATTGAAATTGGATGATGCAGTAGGCGCAGTTTCTGTTCACCTAACCTGTGGAATATTTGGAACTTTAGCAGTAGGAATATTTGGAGCAAAAGCTAGCTGGGAACAATTCTTAAATCAATTAATTGGAGTAGCTGTTTGTGGTGCTGCTGCATTTGGATGTGCAATCATCTTATTTTATTTATTGAAGAAAACTATTGGATTGCGAGTTTCCAAAGAACATGAAGAACAAGGACTTGATAGCCATGAACATGGCATTAGAGGATATACAATTACTTATGAGTAAAAAAAGAACTTGAAATCAAGCGCGAGCTAAGAAGCTCGCGCTTGATTTTTTGCCCTAATAAAAGATTTTTCAAGATTTACATCAAAAAGTTATCAAGGTAATGCAAGCATTTATTTTGATTCTTAAACATTGCTAAGAGCTAATATTGGTACGAGCTAAGAAGCTCGCACCACCATTTTAATAAAATAACTATTCAGCCCCCAACAACTGCACACACAACTGATTAGGGCCAGGATAAAACTCAATAAACATAGAATCTACGGCTACTTTTTCATCTATTGCATGCATTTTCAACTCTTGAAGCATATCATCAGGTGTTGGCATTGCCAAAACATTTGCTTCTATGCATCCTTTTACAGAAGTGGCTCTTTTAAAAGTTTTGATTTCCCAATTCTTAGGCATATTGTATACCTTTTCATCCCCTACCGTAACTCCTATAAAGTTATGAACCATTCCCGTTTTGGAATCTGCTTCTCCATAGTAGGCAATTGCAATTGAAGTAGCTGTAGTTTCAGTTTCCACCAAATCCTTAGCTTGCATAAATAACATTTGCAAACTATCAGACCCAATTTCCCCCTTATATTCGGTGCCTGCTATGTGAACTAAAACATCTTCTTCAATGGATTTTTCAACTTCTTTAAATCCTCCTAAAATCGCATATGCAATAATTGAAACTATTATAAGTGCAGTAATAATAAGTAATGCTTTTTTCATAGCTAGTTTTTATGTTTTACAGATTGAATTTAAAGAAATTTAAAGAGCTATTGGCAATTTTTGAATGAATAACTAATACTCAAAAACAAAAAAGCACACATTTTTAATGCGTGCTAGAATAATATTTTAGAACAAAAAAGACCTTAGTATTACAACCCAAATGCTTCTTTCACTTTATCTACATAATCTAATTTTTCCCAAGTAAAGAGTTCAACATCTTTATTGAAAATTTCACCATTACTTGCATGGAATGTCTTTTTAACTATTTGTGGTTCTCTTCCCATGTGACCATAAGCAGCAGATTCGCTATACATTGGGTTTCTTAATTTCAATCTTGTTTCAATTGCGTAAGGACGCATATCGAAAACTTCAGAGACTTTTTTAGCAATTTCACCATCGGTCATATCAACATTAGCACTTCCGTAAGTACTAACATAAATTCCCATTGGCTCCACAACGCCAATAGCATACGAAACTTGAACCAAAATCTCGTTAGCTACACCTGCAGCCACTAGATTTTTAGCAATATGGCGAGTGGCATAAGCTGCTGATCTATCTACTTTTGATGGATCTTTTCCTGAAAATGCACCTCCACCGTGAGCTCCTTTTCCACCATAAGTATCCACTATGATTTTTCTACCTGTCAAACCAGCATCTCCATGAGGGCCTCCAATCACAAACTTCCCTGTAGGGTTAATATGATATTTGATGTTGTCACTGAAAAGTTTTTGCAATTCAGGCTTCAATTGAGCTTTCACTCTTGGAATTAATATATTGATGATATCACTTTTGATTTTAGCCAACATTTTGTCATCATTATTATCAAAAGCATCATGCTGAGTAGAAACCACTATAGCTTCTATTCTTTGGGGAATATTATCATCAGAATATTCAATAGTCACCTGCGATTTTGAATCAGGTCTTAAATATTGAATCTCATTATTTTCTCTTCTTAATTTAGCCAATTCCATCAAAATCTTATGAGAAAGATCCAATGCTAAAGGCATATAGTTTTCAGTCTCCTTGGTTGCATAACCAAACATCATTCCTTGGTCACCTGCTCCCTGCTCTTCAGGATTACCTCTGTCCACACCTTGATTGATGTCCTGAGATTGCTCGTGAATGGTAGAAATTACACCACAAGAGTTCCCATCAAACATATATTCGCCTTTGGTATAACCAATTCTATTGATCACATCTCTGGCTACTTGCTGTACATCTACATAAGAATTACTACGAACCTCACCACTTAAAACAGTTAAGCCAGTGGTCACCAAAGTTTCACAAGCCACTTTCGACTGCGGGTCAAAAGCCATGAAGTTATCTAATAATGCGTCTGATATTTGATCGGCTACTTTATCAGGATGTCCTTCTGAAACCGATTCTGAGGTAAATAAATATGGCATAACGTTTTAATTTTTCAAGGGGCAAATTTAACAGACTATTTATAATAATTTTAATTTATTGGTGATAAATGTCAGCCATTTATCAATTCATTCCAAAAAGGAAAATACATGGCACTTTATGTAACTCTGGTTTATTTTTTTTCCAATTTTGGATGGTATCAGTTTTAATCATTTCATCCTCACTGTTGATGTTTTTTGCAATGCATAGTTTCAGTTGTGGAGCACACATTCTCAAAATATCTTCTACTAATTGATTGTTTCGGTAAGGTGTTTCCATGAATATCTGTGTCTGACCTGTTTTAAAAAGAGTTTGCTCCAAATTCCGAATAGCTTGTGTTCTGTCTTTCTTATCAATTGGCAAATAACCTACGAAAGCAAAAGACTGACCACTAAATCCTGAAGCCATTAAGGCTAAAAATATGGAAGAAGGCCCCACCCAAGGTTCTACTCTAATATCGTTTTCATGGGCATAAGCTACAGCTCTTGCTCCTGGATCTGCAATCCCCGGACATCCTGCTTCTGACATTATGCCTATTGATTTCCCTGCAAAAAGCGGCTGCATTAATCCTGCTATATCTGTATCATTTGTATTTTTACTCAGTTCATGAAAAGTAATTTCTGGGATAGGTTTGCTGATGTTCATTGCACTCAAACATCTTCTTGCGGTTCGGACATTTTCCACTAAATAATAATCTAGTTTACCACATAAAACTTTCAAATCAGCAGGTAAAGCTTTTGATTCTGTATCGGGGGCAATAACTGTTGGAATTAAGTATAGTATTCCTTTTTTCATTATTAAAATCTTAATAAAACGACTTAATTTTAAGCTATTACATCCACTTTTTATATTTGAATATCGCTAAAGTAACCAATGCCATTCCAATTAATAATGACCAGAAATAGACATAACCATATTCCCATTGAAATTCAGGGACATTCTCAAAATTAATCCCATAAACTCCAGCAATGAATGTTAAGGGTATGAATATAACAGAGAAAATGGTAAGTGTTTTCATAACCTGATTCAGCTTATTGCTAATAACGGATTGGTATAAATCACCTAAACTGGAAATAAAATCCCTATAAGTTTCAACTGAATCAATTGCTTGGATGGTATGGTCGTAAACATCTCGAATATATAAACGAGTGTGTTTCCTTATCAATTTGATTTCATCACGCTCCAATTTGCTAATCACTTCCCTTAGGGGCCAAACTGATCTACGGATATGAATCAATTCCCGCTTAAGCGTATAGAGCAAGTCAAAATCTCTTTTCTGTCCTTGAAACATGATGCGCTCTTCAATCTCTTCCAAAATATCTCCAAACTTTTCCAAAACGATAAAATAATGATCAACCACTGTATCGACTAAAGCATAAAGCAGATAATCTAGCCCTTCTTTTCGAATCCTACCTTTACCAACTCTTAACCTATTTCTAACAGCCTCAAAAGTATCCCCTTTCCTTTCCTGGAAAGTAATCAACAAATCTTTGGTTAACACAAAGCTAACCTGCTCATTAAGGGTTTTATTTTTCTTGGAATCAAATTGCAGCATTTTTAAGGCTACAAAAAGGTAGTTTTCAGTATCGTCTATCTGTGGGCGCTGACCAACGGATAATATATCTTCCATCGTAAGCGGATGAATTTGAAAAGCATCACAAATTTCTTTTACCTTTTCAGCATGGTGGATGCCTTCAATATTTATCCAATTGAAATTCCCGTCCTGAGGTAAATTAATAATTTCTTCTATTGAGATATTATTTTTTTCCTCAAGGGTATTTTCGCTGTAGGAAAAAAGGTCAATATTAAAGGGGGTGTCTTTTCGAAAACCAGTATAAATTGCACTTCCAGGAGGAAGACCAGCAGTTTTCGAACTTTCTCCGAACATGCCACGAATGCCCGAATATAAATTAAGCGGCTCCTCTACAAGGAGCCGCTTAGGTATGTTAATTATTTTCTTTGTTAGTTTATCCATTCATGGAAATCAAAAACTCATCATTGTCCACAGTACCTTTCATTTTAGTCAATAAAAGTTCCATTGCTTCTCCTGAGTTCATGTCTGCCATGAATTTACGTAAAATCCAAACTCTTTGCAATTCTTCTTTGCTCATCAATAGGTCTTCTCTTCTTGTACCAGAAGCTGGAACATCAATTGCAGGGAATATTCGCTTATTGGCTAATTTTCTATCCAATACCAATTCCATATTACCTGTTCCTTTGAATTCCTCAAAGATAACTTCATCCATTTTTGAACCGGTTTCAATTAAAGCAGTAGCTAAAATAGTTAATGATCCACCATTTTCTAAGTTACGGGCTGCTCCAAAGAATCTTTTAGGTTTATGTAATGCATTAGCATCAACACCACCTGATAATATTTTACCCGAAGACGGGATAACTGTATTGTATGCTCGAGCTAAACGTGTGATGGAATCCAGTAGAATTACTACATCATGACCACATTCCACCATTCTTTTGGCTTTTTCCAAAACCATGCTGGCAACTTTCACGTGGCGGTCTGCTTGCTCATCAAAGGTAGAGCTGATCACTTCTGCCTTCACAGAACGTGCCATATCCGTTACCTCTTCAGGGCGCTCATCAATTAATAAAATCAATAAATAAGCTTCTGGGTGATTTTCAGCCATGGCATTTGCCACTTCTTTCAATAACTCTGTTTTACCTGTTTTAGGCTGAGCTACGATCATTCCTCTTTGGCCTTTACCAATAGGGGCAAATAGATCTAGAATACGAGTGGAATATTTATTAGGCTTGGTACTTAAATTAAATTTTTCTTCAGGGAAAAGAGGAGTTAAGTATTCAAAAGGAACTCTATCTCTTATTTCCTCAGTAGTTTTTCCGTTGACGGAAGAAACTCTTAATAAAGCGAAATATTTTTCGCCTTCTTTAGGTGGTCTGATTTGACCTTTCACAGTATCTCCAGTTTTTAATCCAAATAATTTGATTTGAGATGGAGAAACATAAATATCATCAGGACTTGCTAAATAGTTGTAATCAGAAGAACGCAAGAAACCGTATCCGTCTTGCATCATTTCCAAAACACCTTCATTTTCAATGATGCCATCAAAATCTTTGATGTCAGCTTTTTTCGAACGATTATCAGGTCTTGGAGGTCTATCAGCTTTATCATTAGAACGCTCAGCTCTTTCTGGCCTAGGTCTTTTATCTTTTGGAGCTGGACGAGGCTTACGCTCTTCCTTATCATCTGCTTCAGCTTGCGGTTTGGCAGCTTTTTCAGCTTTCTTTTCAGGTTTAGCTTCAGCTCTTTCCTCTTTTTTAGGAGTTTTAGCCTCAACTTTGTCTTCTCTTTTTTCTGGAGCTTTAGCTCTTGGAGCTTGTTCTCTTTTAGGTGCCGGTGCTGATTTAGGAGTAGATTTTTCTTCATCCTTTTTTGGCAAATCACTTTCAGGTAAAAGTGCTTGTTGATCCAAGATCTTGTAAATCAGTTCTTTCTTTGGCAATTTCTTGTACTGAGATACTCCCAGTTTTTCTGCTATTTCTTTAAGTTCAGAAAGTAGCTTTAAGTTTAATTCTTCAATGTTATACATAAAGGGACTTTTACTTGTTCAGGATTTGAGACCCTGATTCTGTTGGTATGATAAATTTGATATTATGTTTTTGGATTTTTTTGAATGAGACATTTGAATTTTGCCCCAGTTTCTTTTTAGATACCACAATGATATGCTAAGCTTTTTTAATTGTCAAGCAATTTAAGAAATATAAAATAGAAATTGGCATTAAAGATCGCTTTCTGTTTATAATACCATTAAAAATAGCTTATTTTGTCAAAAATTCTGAAAAATGTTACAAGTTGCAAATTTGCGTGAGGATAAAGCCAAAGCAGTAAAAGGCTTATTGAAAAGAAATATTGAAAATGCTGAATCTCTAATCGATGGCGTAATTGCTTTAGATGATAAAAGGAAAGCTCTTCAAACGGAATTGGATTCATTATTGGCGGAATCAAACCAAATTTCCAAAAGTATTGGCATTTTGATGAAAGAAGGCAAGAAAGCTGAAGCGGAAGAAGTTAAAGCCAAAACTGCTGAACTCAAGCAACGAAGTAAAATTTTGCAGGAAGAATCTCAAGAGATTGAGAAAGAATTAATGGACAGTCTTTATCAAATCCCTAATGTGCCCCATGAGGATGTGAAAAAAGGAAAGGGTGAGGATGATAACGAAATTATTTCTGAACATGGTCAAAAACCTGATTTATACGCAGGCAAAAAACCACACTGGGAATTGATTAAAGATTATGACATCATCGATTTCGATTTAGGAATTAAAATTACTGGTGCGGGATTCCCAGTTTATAAAGGAAAGGGAGCGCGAATGCAACGAGCATTATTAAATTTCTTTTTAGATGAAGCAGAAAAGCAAGGGTTCAAAGAAATTCAACCCCCAGTTTTAGTAAATGAAGCTTCAGGCATAGGAACTGGACAACTACCTGATAAGGAAGGTCAAATGTATCATATAGAAGATACAGATTTATATTTGATTCCTACAGCAGAAGTGCCCATCACCAACCTTTTGAGAGATGAAATCATTAATGAAGAAGATTTACCCATCAAATTGACCGCCTATACGCCTTGTTTCAGAAAGGAAGCGGGCTCTTGGGGAGCTCACGTTAGAGGCCTGAATCGCTTACATCAATTTGATAAAGTTGAAATTGTTCAAGTTCAGCATCCTGATAAATCTTATCAAGCATTGGAAGAAATGAGCACTTATATTCAAAGCTTGCTGACTAAATTAGAATTGCCTTATAGAGTTTTAAGATTATGTGGTGGTGATCTTGGATTTACTGCTGCTTTGACTTATGACATGGAAGTTTGGTCTGCAGCACAGGAAAAATGGTTGGAAGTGAGCTCCGTTTCTAATTTTGAAACTTATCAATCCAACCGACTTAAATTACGCTATAAAGATGCGGATAAGAAAAAACACTTATTGCATACTTTAAATGGTAGTGCCTTGGCATTCCCAAGAATCTTAGCTGCGATTTTAGAAAATAATCAAACAGAAAAAGGGATTAAAGTACCTAAAGTATTACAATCTTATACTGGCTTTGAGTGGATTGATTAAGAGTGATTACTCTACATCACTCTAAACCTGTCAGGTTTAAGAATTTAAAAACATATCCAAATTATTAAATTCTTGTACTCATAGTTAAAGTAAAACCTGACAGGTTTTTGTGCTTTTTTGTACCACCTTAGTTTTAACGGTTTTTCATAAAACCCCGAATTCCCAAAACTTTCAGGACACTTATCGTATTAATTAAGATATTGAATACAACTCAAGATATTAATTAGATGCAAAATATAGATGTTTTAATAATTGGTGCTGGGCCAATTGGCTTAGCTTGTGGAATAAAAGCGGAGTCTGAAGGTTTGTCCTATCTAATAGTGGACAAAGGCACATTGGTGAACTCACTTTATCATTATCCTTATGGCATGACTTTTTTCAGTACTTCTGATAAGCTGGAGATTGGAGGAGTGCCCTTTATCTCTCATAATCCAAAGCCAACCAGAATGGAAGCTTTGGAATATTATAGAAGAGTTGCCAGTTCTCATAAACTCAATACTTCACTTTATAATCCAGTGAAAAAAGTAGAGAAAAATGAAAACGGATTTAAGGTAAATACTGAAAAATTCGAAATTCAAACAGAGAATATCATAGTAGCGACTGGTTTTTATGATTTGCCACATAAATTGGGGATCCCCGGAGAGGATTTGCCCAAAGTCACTCACTATTATAAAGAAGCCCATCCTTACTATGATATGAAATTGGCTATCGTTGGAGCTGCTAATTCTGCTGTAGATGCCGCTTTGGAATGCTACAGAAAAGGGGCAAAAGAAGTTACCATGGTAATTCGAGAAGAAGAAATCCGTAAAACGGTGAAATACTGGGTGAAGCCTGATATAGAAAATAGAATTAAAGAAGGCAGCATAAAAGCTTATTTCCAAAGTGAAATTACCGCAATAAGAGAAAATGAAATAGACATCAAAACCCCTGAAGGCAATATCACTATAGAAAATGATTTTGTTTTAGCGATGACCGGTTATGAACCTAATTATGATTTCTTAAGCAAAATGGGAGTGAAGAAAATTGAAGAATCACCGTTTGCCCCAGTTTATGATGCTAAAAGCATGGAAACCAATGTGGAAGGCGTTTATTTGGCTGGTGTGATTTGCGGTGGAATGGAAACCAACAAATGGTTTATAGAAAATAGTCGCGTTCATGCTGATATGATTATGGCACATATTAAGAGTAAGCGGATGATACCTAAATCATAATGAGCTACTTGTAGATTAAAAAAATACCTTCCAGCTTTACAGATCTTTGCAATTACGTTTCTCCTACAATTATTTTAATGTGGTTTACTTCTTATTTTATGTAAAAATGAGAATATTGGTAAAGCAAAATAAAAAACCGCTTTATATGCAGTCACAAAAGATATTTACCTTATTCCTATTCGTGTTATTAAGTGCTTGCATGGAAAGCAATAAAACAGCAGAGAAGAAAGAACCCATAAAATTTCAAGAAAAATATCGGCCTCAGTATCATTTCACTCCTTCCTCAGGCTGGATGAACGATCCAAACGGAATGGTTTTTCATGCAGGTGAATACCATTTATTTTACCAACATAATCCTGACAGTACGGTATGGGGACCTATGCATTGGGGACATGCGGTAAGTGAAGATTTAGTACACTGGGAACATTTGCCCATCGCGCTTTATCCTGATAGCTTGGGGACAATATTTAGTGGCAGTGCGGTTTTAGATCAGAATAACACTTCGGGCTTAGGGACTGAAAGCAATCCGCCTTTAGTGGCCATCTATACTTATCATAATAAGGAGATGGAAAAGGCAGGTAGTGATAAATTCCAAACGCAAGGAATTGCTTTTAGTACTGACAGTGGAAGAAACTGGCACAAATATAAAGGGAACCCTGTATTAAAAAATCCGGGGATAAAAGATTTTAGAGACCCAAAAGTAAGCTGGCATGAGCCAAGTCAAAAATGGATAATGGCATTGGCTGTCAAAGATAAAATCAGTTTTTATTCTTCCCCCAATTTAATTGACTGGACTTTTGAAAGTGATTTTGGTCAAGATAGAGGCGCTCATGGAGGTGTTTGGGAATGTCCTGATTTGTTTACGCTTGAAATTGATGGAGAAGAAAAATGGGTATTACTTGTAAGCATTAATCCTGGCGGGCCAAATGGAGGTTCAGCCACTCAATATTTTATTGGTGATTTTGATGGAGCGACATTTACAACTACACAAGACCAAGCACTTTGGATTGATTATGGGACTGATAATTATGCGGGGGTCACTTGGTCAAATACAGATAGTAAAAGAATCTTTATGGGATGGATGAGCAATTGGGATTACGCTAACATTGTGCCTACCGAAAACTGGAGAAGCGCCATGACCTTGGCAAGGGAATTATCATTGGCAAAAGTAAATAATGAAATACGTTTAAAGAGTGAACCTTTAAAAGGTTACCGGGAGCAATTAACTGAACAAAAATTTGAATGGGAAATCGAAGACCAAAATGCCTTTCTGATTAAAAAAGCTTCTGAAAGGACAGAAATCAACTTTAAAAGGGCATTTGAAGAAAATCAAATACTAGAAATAGAGTTTTTTAATGAGGATAAGGAGCTTTTAGTATTCAAAATAGATTTTTCTGAGCAAGAAGTTTCTTTAAATCGCTCATCGATTAAACAACATGATTTTTCTACAGCATTTAAATCAGTTCAAAAGGCACCAACTCATTTTAACAGAGAAAATTTGAAAATAGAAATCTATAAAGATGCCTCTTCTATTGAGATTTTCCTAAATGATGGGGAGTGGGTAATGACTGCCCTTTACTTTAGTGAAAAGGATTTAAATCAGATGCAGATATCTTCCGATAAAAATTTTTCCGCGGAAATAAACACCTCTAACTTTCCATCCATTTGGTGATAAGGGCTTGGTGTGAAACAATAGGAATTGTTAAAATAAGATGTATTATACATTCAAAATCATCACAAAATTAATTCACTTTAAAAATTATATCACAATAATATTTGTTATAAAACTAAAGCAATTACTTTAGTGTCTGAATGAAAATACTTTACATCCATCAATATTTTAAAACTCCTGATGAAGGCGGTGCTAATCGCTCTTACTTTATGGCGCAGGCTTTAAAAGCCAAAGGGCATGAAGTGGAAATGTTAACTGCTCATAATGAGAAAAAGCATGTATCTAGAACAGTTGATGGATTAAATGTACATTATTTACCAATTCGTTATGAAAACCAATTTGGGTTTTTAAAAAGAATAAAGGCATTTCTACATTTCATCATACTCTCTAAGGACTTTATTAAGAAGCACAATGATTACGATAAAATTATTGTAACCAGTACGCCACTAACGGTAGGTTTTATTGCAACTTGGGCAAAGAAAAAATATGATATTCCCTATATTTTTGAGGTACGCGATTTATGGCCAGAAGCTCCAATACAAATGGGAGTAATAAAAAACCCTTTATTGAAAATTTGGCTTGAAAAGCAAGAATTAAAATTTTACAAAAATGCTGAAAGGGTTATTGCGCTATCCCCTGGGATGCGAAATCATATTGAGAAAAAAGCTCCTAAGGTAAAGGTGGAGTTAATCCCAAATGTTGCAGATTGTGATTTTTTTGAAAGAGTTGAAGAAAAAGATGAGGATTTAGTCTTGCAATATGGTGTGAAAAATAAATTTGTAGTGAGCTATTTTGGTGCTGTCGGACCTGTAAATGATTTGATGAGTTTAATTAAGTGTGCTGAATTATGTATGCATTTACCCATCCGTTTTCTTATCATGGGCGAAGGATCAAGCCTGAAGGAAATAAAAGATTATGTCGCTACGAAACAGTTAAAAAATATCTTCTTTATTCCTTATGGCACGAAAGAAGATGTTAAAGATGTGATGAATGTAACAGATGCATGCTACGTTTCCTTTTTGCATAAGCCTATTCTAAGAACCAATTCACCAAATAAATTTTTTGATGCCATAGCCTCTGGCAAATTGATTATTACCAATATTCAAGGATGGATTAGAGGCCTGGTAGAGAAACGCCATATTGGTTTTTTCGCAGATTCAGATTTCCCTGCTGAGTTTGGAGAAAAAATAAAACCCTTCATTGATTCTCCGGAGTTATTGAAAAAGTATCAAAAAGCCTCCAGAGAAACTGCCGAGCTATTTTTCAGCAGGAAAGAACTAAGTCATCATTTTGTACAAGCAATTGAAGGAAAAAATTATCAGCATGAAGCTGAAATTCGTTCTATTTTTAGTTTGAGCGCTTGATTAATATTGATTTAAGCTTTCAATTATCAGATCATGTAATTCATTAAAAGCTTTTAAACTTAATCCTTCTCCAGTATCAAAGACATCATGATAAGCTTGTTTTCCTCCCAGTGTGTAAATAAAGACTGCTGGGACTCCAATCTTGTCAAAAAGGCAATGATCACTATTACAGGCTTCTCCTCTGGCTTTGATCTCGGTTATTCTACCATTATTCAATTCTTGAAGTAATTCAAAATAATTGCTGTGCTTTTTGGCATTCACTACTGTGATTCCTTCATCACCCGTACCGACCATATCCAAATTAACTAACATTTTGATTTTTCTTAAATCGAATGGAGCATTTTCTATGAAATAATAACTACCTAGCAAACCTATTTCTTCAGCAGTTGTAAAAAGCAAATAGGTGTCAAATTTCGGTTTATTCTCTCCATAATATTTTGCTAGAGTTAAAAGCATAGATACACCTGAGGCGTTATCATTTGCACCTTTGAAAATAGCGCTCCCCATTTGACCTAAATGATCGTAATGAGCAGTAAGCATAATGATAGAATCATTTCTTTCCCCAGAAATTTTCCCGATTATATTAGAAGACCGATAATTTGAAACGAATTCAGCTTCATTTGACGCACTAATTTCTGTTCCCTTTTCTAATCGATTTTTTATGTAGAGAACAGAGTTGAGAGATTGCGAAGAAGAGGGGAACCAACTCCATTTTGTACTGTCTTGTATAATTAATAAATTATTTTTCGCATTCGAGTCAAATAAAAAAGATTGAGTTAATTTCTCAATTTCATTTGTATTGTATTTTGCTTTTTCAATATAGAAAACTTGATTTCTTGATTTTTTAGGAATTGAAAAATCAGTAGAAATAAACTCGATTTCACTTTTTATATCAATAGGGGCTGAAGCAGAATGAAATAGGAAATCTTTACCCGCACCATAGATTTTAACTGTATTTTGATTTTCCACTGAAAACTGAACAGCACCGGGAAAAGTATTGACAGGATAAGATAATTCCTGTTTAAAATTATTTCCATTTCCAGCTTTTACATCATATTGCTTTAATGTTTGGATGATATAATCTGCTGCATTTTCTTGACCTTCGGCTGTAAATCCTCTTCCTGCTAAAGAATCAGAGGTTAAAATCGAAAGGTGTTCACGCGCTATATTGCTTTGGCTTTCACCGATAGATAGATTGAATAGAAAAAATAGAATGAAAAGATATCGCATTTAATTACAGCTTAATTCAAAATTAATTTGGGGGCGAATATCCATCTTTTCTGCCTTTTTTAAAATATTACAAGCTTCCTTTTCATTTCCAAGTTTAAAATAGCAATCTATTAAGTATTGGTAGCCCAATTTCTCTTTTGGCTTGAAAAACACAACCCATTCTAATAATTTTGATGCTTCTTTGTAATCATTTTGCTTATAAAGTATCTCAGCTGAATTAAAATAAATTGATTTATAGCTCTCAGGTGTTCTTTCTGAAGAAACTAATAACCGATAGGCATTTCCATAAACACTTTTAAATTCATTTAATATATTACTTAATCCCATTTGATAATACTGCATAGCCACTTCATTATCATCTAGTTCTTCTTTGTAAATTTCCCCAATTAAAGCTATCATACGCATTCGTTTGTAATTGTTATTCATTAATTGGTTTAGAATAAATACAGCCTTATTGGGTTCTTTTAAATTTCGATAACACACCGCTAACCTATATTGCATATCAGGATTTTGACTCGAACTATATTCCATATAGAATAAATAACCCCAAAGTGCATCCTGAAAAGCTTGATTTTTATAGTCAATATCGGCTTGATCCCTCCGAAAATTTAAATAATCAATCTCATATCGTTTAATGGCTTTGTGTTCACTATTGGATGATCTGATATCATCAATGAAATTCAGTGCGGCTTGAACTTTTCCTGAGTAATATAGACTGTCAGCATATTTTACTTGTTCATCGAACTGACTGATCATATTTTGCAGTTTCCTCTTCTGATAAAACTCATAAAAGCTAACACTAACATATACCAGTAAAGCTATGGATGCGACTATAGCAAGAGCATAATAGGTTCCTTTTCTTTCTAGGCTGGCATCTTTTACGGGACTATAGACAGGTGGCCTGTATGTATAATTTTGATAGGGGTTCCGATAAGCTCTCTGTTTATTTTCATGTGCACGAATACTTGCTCTTTTAGCATTTAATCGTATTTGTGCTAATTTCACATCATATTTCTGTCTTAGGTCATGATTACTTAAGACGGTGTAAGCAGTGGAAATCAATTTGAATTTCTCCTCAGCAGCGGGTGATGGATTAATATCAGGATGGTAAGCTTTTGCCAGCTTTTTATAGGCAGACTTTATCTCAGATAAGGTGGCCATTTCACTTAAACCTAATATTTGGTAGTAATTTTCCATTCAGAAGAAAATAATTGAACAATGCTTAAACAAACATAACAATTATTTATTGCTATTTTAGTTCCAATAAATGTATAAACAATGGCTTATTTCAGTAATGATTTTGTAAAATTTTTCGAAGAACTAGAAAAAAACAACCATAAAGAGTGGTTTGACGAGAATAGAAAAAGGTATGAAAAGGAAATAAAAGAACCTTTCAAGGCTTTTGTAGGGGATTTAATTTTAGCTATCCAAAAATTTGATCCTGAAATCATGATTAAATCTAAGGATGCCATCTTTCGAATTAATAGAGATATTCGTTTTTCAAAAAATAAGCAGCCCTATAAAAACAATGTTGCAGCCTATATATCGAAGATTTCAAAAAAAGAGCAATTTCCTGGATATTATGTGCATTTAGATGCCGAAGGAATCTGGTTAGGTGGGGGCTTATACGATTTATCTACGGAAAATATTTATAAAGTAAGGCAAGAGGTTCTTTATAACGAAAAGAGTTTAAAAGAAGCGCTTAGCGAGAATGATTTCAAAAATGAGTTTGGTGAATTACAAGGGCAAAAGAATAAAATATTGAAGCCACCTTTTAAAGAATTTGGAGAGGAGATTCCAATTCTTTATCAAAAACAATTTTATTTTATGAAGCGATTTCCAGTCAGTAAAATAACTTCGGACGAATTAGTTAACTTTTGTGCAGTGAAATTTGAAAAAGCCTTTCCTGTAAATAAATTCTTACGCTTAGCAATTGAAAATATAGAATAAAAAAAAGAAGCTCAAATTGAGCTCCTTTTAAACTAATTTTAACTAAAAAATGAATTATGCTGATGCTTTAGCTTTTTTAGTTTCTGTCATAGCAATGTTATACACAACTAAACCAAATCCGATTTTATTGATGGCATCACCAATATTGTAGATTAAATCTAAGTCGTTTGGTCTTAATAAACCTAAACCATCTGCTCCTAACCATCCGCCTGGCATTGCCATGTAGCCGATAGGGTAAATTGCCCATCCTACTAATACGAACCAAGCCAATGCTCTGATACCTTTTTGAACTGCAGCGCTATCACTTGATTTTGCTAATTGTGCAGCTTCACCTGCCCATGCAGAGTACAAGATGTAAACGTAACCTACTGTTGAAACTACACCCCAGAATACTGAGTGGAACATTGAACCATCTGTGAATGCTTCTCCAATATAACCTGCTACAAGCATTAATACTGAAGCTGCAATTAATTTCCACAAAAAGCTTTGTTTTGCACCTGCTGGTCTTAGCAATAAGTAGAATTCAACACACATCAATGGAACTGTCAAAGTCCAGTCAATGTAACGTAAAACTGTGGGATTCATGCCTGTAGCTGCATAATAATCTCTCATGTAGTAATAATGAACTGCCGCAATCATGGTGATTAACCCTGATACTAAAAGTGAAGTTTTCCACTTACCATCAACTTGCTGTCTTTCAAAAAAGAAAAATACAGAAGCTGCAAACATTGCCATGTAGCCAGTAAAGAATGTAAATGCTACTGGATCATCCGATTTGATGTCTATGACATCCGCTAGAAATAGTGTTTCCATAGTGTTTAATAATTAGTTATAATCGCTAAACACAATATGGAAGAAAAGGTTTAAAATACAATATTATGTTTAATAAAAAGATTCATTTGTTTAACAATTATTTTATTTTTATTATAAACGTTAAACAATTGTTTGGAATCGTGTCAAATAATTGAACAAAATCTGTCTAAAGATTATATCAAGAATTATAACTGTTAAAAAACTAATATTTTTTACTTTTGTGGTCAGATGGAAAAGAGAATGGATCAATTAAAGCATATCGCTATAGCGGGAAATATTGGAGCTGGGAAAACCACATTAGCCAATAAGTTATCACATCATTATGGCTGGAGAACTGAGTTTGAGGCAGTTGAGGATAATCCTTATTTGGTGGATTTTTATAGTGATATGAAACAGTGGGCATTCCATCTACAGGTATATTTTTTAAATAGTCGTTTAAATCAAGTAAAAAGAATTAGAGAAAGTGAGCATACTGTGGTTCAGGATCGTTCCATTTATGAAGATTGTTATGTTTTTGCTAAAAATCTTCATGAGCAAGGCAATATGTCCGATCGTGATTACCATAATTATTTGGAATTATTTGATTCAATGTCACCTGTGATTACTCCACCAGATTTGTTAATTTATTTGCGTGCTGATATCCCAAAATTGGTAGGACAAATTGAAAAAAGAGGTAGAGATTATGAGGAAACTATCAGGATTGATTATCTAAAAAATCTAAATAAGCATTATGAGGCTTGGGTTAAGCAGTATGATATAGGAAAGCTTATTATTATCGATGTAAATCAACTAGATTATTTAAATAATGTAGAAGATTTTGCTTTAATCGTTAGCAAGATTGATACAGAAGTGCACGGACTTTTCTCAAGTCAATAAGCTATTTTTAATGTAGCCTCCACTATTTTTGATATCTTTAGGAATTAATCCAATTGTAATTATTACATTTTTTTATGTTGAAAATAGGAATCATCAGAGAAGACAAAATACCGGTAGATAAACGATCTCCTTTAACTCCAGCTCAATGCCAAAAAGTTGCAAGTCAATTCAAAGTTGAGGTTAAAGTTCAGCACAGTGATGTGAGAATTTTTAAGCCCGAAGAATACTTACAACATGGTATTGAAATGCTTGAAGACATCAGCGGTAGTGATATTCTATTAGGAGTAAAGGAAGTTCCAGTTGAAAAGCTTATTCCTGAAAAAACCTATTTCTTTTTTTCTCATACAATAAAAGAACAGGAGTATAACAGAGGTCTCTTGCGAACCATTCTTAAGAAAAAGATTAGACTAGTGGACTATGAATGTTTACTTGATCCTAAAACCAAACAAAGAATTGTAGCTTTTGGTCGTTTTGCAGGAATTGTTGGAGCTTATAATACCATTTGGACTTTTGGTAAAAGATATAATCTTTTCAATATCAGGCGAGCACATGAATGTTTCGATTTGGCTGATATGAAAACTGAATTTGAAAAAGTAGAATTACCTGCAATCAAAATCGCTATTACAGGTGGAGGTAGAGTGGCAAAAGGAGCCATGGAGGTTATGTATGGGATGGATATTCTGCAAGTATCACCTCATGAATTTTTGAATGAAAGATTTGACAGACCAGTTTTTGCTCAATTAAATAGTCACACTTATCATAAGAAAAAAGACGGTAGTGCTTACAATAGAAATGAATTCCATGAAAATCCCGGACTTTATGAAGGAGATTTTCTAAAATACGCAAAAGTGGCGGACATATTAATTGCAGGTGCTTTCTGGGATCCAAGAGCCCCCGTACTTTTTAATAAGGAAGATGCTATGCGTCCTGAATTTAAAACAAGAATAATTGGAGATATCACCTGTGATATTGAAGGCTCCATTCCGAGCACTAAAAAACCAGCTACAGTTGAAGATCCAGTATATGACTATAATCCAACTACTGACACCGTAGAGCCTGAGTTTAGTGGGGAAAGTAATATTACGGTTATGGCGGTGGATAATTTACCGTGTGAACTTCCAAGAGATGCCTCCGAAAGCTTCGGACATGAGTTAATTGAAAATGTATTACCACATCTTTTAGGAGATGACAAGGAAGGGGTAATTAAAAATGCAACCATTGCTCAAAATGGTGAATTGACTGAAAGGTTTAAGTATTTACAAGGATATGTTGATGGGCAATAAATAGAGCTTACTAAAAATAGAAAGCCTTTCAGAATCAAATCTGAAAGGCTTTTTTACTTAGGTTTTTTAATTTATTTCTTAAATCATTTATAACTATTCCTCATATCCCCAATCCACACCTGTTTTTAAGTCTTTAATAATTAGCTTATTAGATTTTAGAATTGCTCTAATTTCATCCACCTGGTCATAATTCTTTTCTGCTTTAGCTTTTTTATAAAATTCCAGTAAAGCATCAATAATTGGATCAACTTCAGTTGGTGTTTCTTCTTTCAATCCTAAAACCTCTTCCATAAAAGTTTGATAAGTCTTGGAAAGCTTTTCAAAAACATCTTGCCCGATTTCTCCAAACTTAAGCTGACCTGTATGTAAGGAATTTATTTTCTTCAATAATTCAAATAGCTGAGCAATGGTTTTAGCAGTATTAAAATCATCATTCATTGATTTATAACAAGCATCACTGGCTTGCTCTATCTGACTAATAGCATTTTCATTTTTCTTACCTTCATCATTTTTGAAGCTTAAGCTTTTGACGATCTTCAATCCATTAGCCAGTCTTCTATAGCCTTTCTGGGCTGCTTTAAGAGCTTCATTACTGAAATCCAAAGTGCTGGAATAATGGGTTTGCATCATGAAAAAGCGGACCGTCATAGGACTATAACCTTGGTCAAGCATTTCATGATTTCCACTCACCAATTGAGTAGGCAAAAATGAGTTTCCTAAAGATTTACTCATCTTTTGACCATTTACAGTCAGCATATTAGTATGGATCCAATAATTAACAGGCGATTTTCCATTGGCGCCCACTGCTTGAGCAATTTCACACTCGTGATGCGGGAATTTCAAATCCATGCCACCACCATGAATATCAAAAGTTTCTCCTAAATATTTTGTACTCATTACAGTACACTCCAGGTGCCAACCCGGAAAACCATCACTCCAAGGTGAAGGCCAACGCATAATATGCTCATCCGAAGCTTTCTTCCATAAAGCAAAATCAAGTGGATTCCTTTTGTCATCCTGGCCATCTAGCGTCCTGGTATTGCTTTGAAGGTCTTCTATTTTTCTTCCGCTCAATTTACCATATTCGTGAGCTTCATTATATTTCGAGACATCAAAATAGATAGAGCCATTTTTTTCATAAGCCCAACCATTCTCCAATAATTTCTTATTGATTTCAATTTGCTCTACTATATGACCTGTAGCAGTTGGTTCTATATCTGGCTCTAGAATATTAAATAAATCCATCACCCTGTGGAAACCATTGGCATATCTCTGGACAATCTCCATTGGCTCTACATTTTCAAGCTTGGCTTTTTTTCCGATTTTGTCCTCACCATCATCTGCATCATCTACCAAATGGCCTACATCAGTAATATTTCTAACATATCGGACTTTATATCCTAAATGACGCAAATAGCGGTTGATAACATCAAAACTCATGAACGTTCTGACATTTCCCATATGGGCATCACTATATACAGTAGGCCCACAAACATACATTCCTACAAAGGGTGGATTGATAGGTTTGAAGATTTCCTTCTGTCGTGTCAGCGAGTTTTGTATCTTTAATTCATTGTCCATAAGGCAAAATTATAAATAAGATTCTCTTTTTGGGCACAAAATCGTAATTGAATTTATACTTATATACTATTAATATATAAATCTGTTAAGCCTCACTATTTGTTTTGCTCAATTATTTACTCTAAATTTGCAACAAAGTTAGTAAAACAAGATCACGAGGGGGCTTTTATGTCCCCTCTTTTTTATCGTAGAATGATAGGTTTAGACGAAAAAATAAAGTCTTATTTGGGAGAGATTATCACAGACCCGCAATATTTTATTGTTGAAATTGTGATTAGTGGAAACGATAAATTGAAAATCGTTGTACTACTTGATGGAGACGAAGGTGTGTCAATTGATTATTGCGCTAGCGTAAGTCGTCAGTTAGCTCACCGAATGGAAGAAGATGAGGTGTTAGAAAACGCTTATGTTTTGGAGGTTTCATCTCCGGGTTTGGATCATCCATTGACTAACTTGAGGCAATATTTAAAAAATGTTGGCAGAAAAGTTAAAGTGGATACTACAGATGGAAAAGCCATCAGAGGTGAACTTTTGGAAGCAAAAAAAGACTTTATTCTTGTTAATCAGGAAATAAAGGAAAAGGGAAAAAAGAAAATAAAGTTGGAAGAAACGAAAGTTTTATTCGAAAATATAGACAAAACAAAAGTCTTGGTTTCATTTAAGTAACATGGACACATCAAATTTAATAGAATCGTTTGCCGATTTTGCAAGGCAAAAAAATATCGACCGTCCCACCATGATTCGTATCCTGGAGGATGTATTTAAAACTATGATTCGTAAAAAATACGAAACGGACGATAATTTTGACATTATTATAAACGCTGACAAGGGTGACCTTGAAATCTGGCGTTTTCGCGAAATTGTGGATGACAACTCAGAAGACATCTGGGATCATGATAAAATCAGTTTAACTGAAGCCAGAAAAATTGAGCCCGATTTCGAAATTGGTGAAGAAGTAGCCGAAGAAGTAGAGTTAGAGCACTTTGGAAGAAGAGCTGTAACTACTGCACGTCAGACGCTTATTCAAAAGGTAAAAGACCTTGAGAAAGATATCTTATTTAATAAATACAGCGAGCTTGTTGGAGAGATCATTACAGGTGAAGTATATCAGATCCTAAGTCGTGAAACTTTATTGACAGATTCAGACGGAAACGAATTAGTACTTTTAAAATCTGAACAAATCTCAAAAGATAGATTCAGAAAAGGGGATTCCGTTCGAGCAGTGGTTCACAGAGTGGAAATGCAAAATGGAAATCCTAAAATTATACTTTCAAGAACATCTCCAGTTTTCTTAGAGCGTTTGTTTGAGCAAGAAGTTCCTGAAATTTATGATGAGATTATCACTATTAAGAAAATCGTAAGGGAGCCTGGAGAAAGAGCGAAAGTGTCGGTTGAATCTTATGATGATAGAATCGATCCTGTAGGAGCTTGTGTTGGGATGAAAGGTTCAAGAATTCACAGTATTGTTAGAGAATTACAAAATGAGAATATTGATGTAATTAACTTTACTGAAAATTTAGAGCTTTATATACAGCGTGCATTAAGCCCTGCAAAGATAAGTTCTATGAAAATAGATGAAGAGAATAAACGAGTTTCAGTATATTTGAAACCTGATCAGGTCTCTTTAGCTATTGGAAAAGGTGGTCAAAATATCAAATTGGCTAGTAAATTAGTCGGAATGGAAATAGATGTATTCCGTGAATTAACTGATGCTGAAGAAGAAGATGTGTTGATCGATGAATTCAATGACGTACTAGAAGATTGGGTTATTGAAGAATTGAAGAAAGTTGGGCTTGACACTGCCAAGAGAGTGTTAGAATTAGGAAGAGAAGAGTTGGTTAGAATGACCGACTTAGAAGAAGAAACAATAGACGAAATATTTAGAATATTTAGTCAAGAATTTGAGTAAGCATATTTATTACTCAGGTTCAATAATTTTTTAGCAGAATACAAAGCATTTATGTCAGAAGAAAAAATGATGCGGCTCAGCCTTGCGGCAAGAAAATTGAATGTAGGTTTATCTACAATCACAGATTTCTTGGGCAAAAAAGGTTATGAGGTGGATAGTAAGCCAAACTCAAAAATTACAGAAGAGCAATTTGGAATGCTCGCAAAAGAGTTTGCCTCCTCTGCACAAGAGAAAGAGGAAGCATCTAGTTTGTCCATTGGTAAAAAACATAATAGCAATGTAGTCATCGATTCAGATGCTGATCGCAATGATGATAATAATGATGATGAAGAAAAAGTTCTCATCAAAAATGCGGGCGAAGCTAAAGAAAAAAGTTCTCAGCAAGAGCAAAAACCTGCTGGGCAGTCATCTGCTAAAAAAGAAGAAGAATCTAAAGATGATGTCTATAAATCGGAAAGCCCTAAGCTTTCAGGCCCTAAAGTATTAGGGAAAATAGATTTAGACGATAAGAAAAAATCTAAACAGCCTGAAACTCCAAAACCTTCTGAGCAGCCTAAAAAGGAAGAAACTCATCCTGTAGCTGAAAAGAAAGAGGCTGAAGAGGCCCCAAAAGGGAAAGTAGAAGAGAAAAAAGAAGAGCCTAAAAAAGAGGACACTTCTAAAGAGGACGCTAAGAAAGAAGAACAGAAGGTAGAGGCCACTAAACAAGAGGATTCACCTAAGGCCGGAAAGCCAAAAGAAGAACCGAAAAAGGAAGAACCTAAGAAGGAAGAACAGCCAAAAGCTGAAACACCTAAAGAAGATACTCCTAAAGAGGAAAAGAAAGCTGAGGAAAAACCTTCAGAAAAGCTCCCTTTAACTGAGCAAAAATCAACAGATTCAACTATTTCTGCAAAAGCAGATTCATTAAAAGGTTTAACTGTATTAGGTAAAATTGAATTACCTAAAGAAAAAGAAAGAAAAGGCAAGAAAGGTGTTAAACCCGTTGCTTCTTCTGATGATAAAAAAGAAGCAAGAAGAGGTAAACGCCCTAGAAAAAGAATTGCTGGTAATACCGGTAACGCTGGTACCAAGCCACAAGATACCAGAAGCGGTGGCGCACCGGGTCAAAATAGAGGACCTGGTCAACAGGGACAGAACAGAGGTGGCGGAAGCGACAGAAATAGAGGTAGAAAAGGTAGAGTAGAAAAGGCCGAACCTACTGAAAAAGAAATTCAAGAGCAGATCAAACAAACCATGGCTCGTCTGAGTGGTAAATCACCAGGGGCTAGTGGTAATCGTTCAAAATATAGAAAAGAAAAACGTCAAACTCAGGCAGACAAAAGGGATGATGACTTGCAACAGCAAGAACAAGAATCCAAATTGTTGAAAACAACTGAATTTATTTCGGCCAACGATCTTGCATCGCTTATGGATGTAAACGTTAATGATGTCATAGCTAAATGTATGAATCTTGGAATTTTTGCATCTATCAACCAGAGATTAGATGCAGAAACAATCACCATCATTGCTGATGAATTTGGTTTTGATGTGAAGTTTACTGAGGCAGATGATGAAACAGAGGTAATCGAGGAGCAAGATAGTCCGGAAGACTTGAAGGATAGAGCACCTATTGTTACGATCATGGGTCACGTTGATCATGGTAAAACTTCATTGCTTGACTTTATTCGCGAATCAAAAGTAACTGCTGGTGAAGCAGGTGGTATTACACAGCACATCGGTGCCTATGATGTGATGACTGAATCAGGCAAGAAGGTAGCATTCTTAGATACTCCTGGTCACGAAGCCTTTACTGCCATGCGTGCCAGAGGTGCTAAAATCACAGATGTTGCTATCATTGTGGTAGCTGCGGATGATGCGGTAATGCCTCAAACAAAAGAAGCGATTAATCACGCTCAAGTTGCAGGCGTACCAATGGTAATTGCCATTAACAAAGTGGATAAGCCAAATGCAAACGTTGAAAAAATTAAAGAACAATTAGCCAACATCAATATCTTAGTTGAAGATTGGGGTGGTAAATATCAGTGTCAGGAAGTTTCTGCTAAAACAGGTCAGGGTATTGAAGACTTACTAGAAAAAGTATTATTAGAGGCGGAAGTATTAGAACTTAAAGCCAACGCTAATAAATCAGCAGTTGGTACTGTTGTTGAAGCTGAATTAGATAAAGGTAGAGGTTATGTAACCACTATAATGGTTCAGGCTGGAACATTGAAAGTAGGTGATGTAGTACTAGCAGGAGCACATTATGGTAAAGTAAAAGCTATGTTTGACCATAAAGGTCAAAAAGTAGCAGAAGCTGGTCCTTCTACTCCAGTTTTAATGTTAGGTTTAGATGGAGCACCACAAGCGGGAGATCGTTTCAATGTAATGGAAACTGACCGTGAGGCAAGAGATATTGCGAATAAGCGTGAGCAAATTCAGAGAGAGCAAAGTATGCGTACTAAAAAGCATATTACCTTGGATGAAATTGGACGTAGATTGGCTATTGGTTCATTTAAAGAGCTGAATGTAATTATTAAGGGTGATGTGGATGGTTCAATTGAAGCATTATCAGATTCATTATTGAAGCTGTCAACTGAAGAAATTCAGGTTAACATAATTCATAAAGCAGTAGGCCAGATTTCGGAATCTGATGTATTGTTAGCTTCAGCATCTGACGCTATTATTTTAGGTTTCCAAGTGCGACCTTCACAAAATGCCAGAAGATTAGCTGATAATGAAGAAATAGAAATCCGATTATACTCCATTATCTATGATGCCATCAATGAGTTGAAAGATGCCATGGAAGGTATGTTGGCACCAACTAAAGAGGAATTCATTACAGGTAATATTGAGGTTAGGGAAATATTTAAAATCTCTAAAATTGGTACTGTAGCAGGTTGTATGGTGACTGACGGATACGTGAAACGAAATAATAAAATCAGATTGATTAGAGAAGGTATTGTGAAATACGAAGGTGAAATTGATCAATTGAAACGTTTCAAAGATGATGTTCAAGAAGTGAAGAAAGGCTATGAATGTGGTATCAGTATCAAAAACTATAATGACATCAAAGAAGGAGATGTTATTGAAGGCTTTGAAGAAAGAGAAGTGAAAAGAACCTTGAAATAAATATTAGGTTAAAAATAAATTGAAAAGCCGATTAGATGGAAATTTAATCGGCTTTTTTGTGCTTAAAAATTAAGACTTTGAACTAAAATGACTCTAAAAATCAATCGGTTTTGGATCAAAAACTAAATTATACAAAGTTTTTATTTTCTGGCTTTTCAAAAACACTTACATTAGTCTGAAATTTCAAAACCAATAAAAACTAATTATGAAAAATTTTTACTCCTTATTATCCTATGCCATTCTAGCTTTTGGCTTACTTTCTTGTTCAGGAAATGAAAATAAAGAAACTACCGAAAAGGTAAGCACTAAAGAAGAAGCTCCAAAAATGGTAGATGCCGTATCTATCTGGGATGGAATCTCTGTTCGAGAAGAACCCTCAGCAGATGGAAAATGGATATCATCTATCAGTTTGGGTGAAAAAGTATTAATGACAGGAAAAACCGCTGTTGATTCCTCAGAGAAAAATAGGGAATACGTTGAAATCAAATTAGGCGATGATAAGCAAGGTTGGGTTGTGAGTGATTTCGTAGAAGAAGGAACCGCAGTAGCAGCCGTAAGAGAAGCTCAAATTTATAAGCGACCTGATTTGTTAACTAAAACAGATAAAAGTTTTAAATCAATGGATGTCTTAGCACTGATTGATACAAGAGATGAATGGGTGGAAGTGAAAGGTAAAAGTCAAACTGAGAAATGGTTTTGGTCTGGTTGGGTAAAACGTACCGACCTTTCTGATAATGAGGTTGATGTAGCCGTTGCAGTTTATGGTCAAAAAGCTTTAGAGATAGAAGATGAGGAAGAACGCAGTGAAGCTATTCAAGAAATCTTAGAAAATGAATCATTTACCTCCTCTCAGTTTATGGTAGATTTAAAAAACGAACTAAATGAGTTGAATAATGAGGAGGACGAATTAATGGCTGAACCAACTGAAGAAATGGACAGTGTAGAAGTGGAAGAAGAAAAAGCTAATTCAGAAGAAGTAGTAAGTGAATAATTATAAAAAGAAAATTAATTACAAAATAGCCACTTTATGAGTGGCTATTTTTGTTTTAAATGAATTCTAAAATTATGAATGAATTTAATCCATTAAATATTCAGGCACCAGAGGATATACCAAAATCATTTATAAAAGCCTGGAATCTCAAAGACGCCAACATGCTAGCTTCCATTTTTGATGAAGATGCAGAATTTATAAACGTTACGGGTCTGTGGTGGCATGATAGAGACTCCATTTTTAAAGCTCATGATTATGGCCTAAAAGTAATATTTAAAGACTCAGCATTGTCATTAAGAAAAACTAAAGTCAAATATTTATCAGACACAATTGCGGTGGTGAATGCTCGTGTTCATCTGGAAAATCAAACTTCAATTGATGGCAAAAAAGCACAAGCCAGAAATACTATTTTTACTTTTGTGGTACATCAAAATGAAAAGGGGAATTGGAGTTGTGCCTCTGCCCAGAATACCGATATAGTTCCGGGAAAAGAAACGCATTTTATAGATAAGGATGGAAATATGGAGGCGGTGGATTACAGGAAATAATTTTTATCGCTTAATGATTTTCCGTACTTCCACTTGACTTCCAGTGTAAACATAAAGTATGTATGTTCCGGTTTCTAAAGATTGTGTATTGACTTCCCATTTGTTTTGGCCTAAATATTCGACAGTTGTTTTAATAGAATTACCCGTAATACTTTTCATTTCAAACTTTTTGACTGAATTTTCTCCATTAGTTTTAACAAAGATTTTATCCGTAAAAGGATTAGGGAAGACCTGATTGCTATTGGTCCCATAATCAACCCTTAAAACATTCGAGTATTCAAACTTACCATCCAAATCCACTTGCTTGAGTCGGTAATATTGAGTTCCTGAAATTGGATTTAAATCTGTACTAGAATAATGAATCAAGCTATTTGAATTGCCGGCACCTTGAACAATTGATATTTTTCTCCAATCATTTTCTAGTCCCTTTTTTTCAACAATAAAATGATCATTATTCTTCTCTGTTGCGGTTTCCCAATAAATTTGAATTTCTCCGCTTAGGGTTTTGGCTGAAAATGAAACAAGCTCAACCGGTAGAGGGTCATTCTGATCAGTACCCGTAAAATAGCTGAAACCATTATCAATATTGGAAACAGAAAAAAACCTATTTACAGTATTAACAGTAGTGGGCCAGGTTGACCAATCATTCACATCATCTGAGCGTTTTGTTAGCAAGATATCATCTGTTGAGATTCCGGCAAGTAATGCAGGTTCATAAGCTAATTCCAGATCATACTCAAAATCACTTCCTCCTGTGGCATTAACTTGCACATAACCATTAAAAACAGGATATCCATCTGTATCTGGTGGTAGTGTTCCTGGAAAATAATTCACTTCAATAGCTGTTGGAAGACTTCCGCCATTTTCATTCCAAGTTACAGATAAAATTTTCCGATTACCTACATAAAAATCTGATGTGGAAGCATCTGTAATAGCTCCATCCTGATAAGCTAGAACCGGCTGTGTATTGGGCGTAAATTCAAAAGCTCCTAAGCTTGGTGGAACTGCAGTGATATCGGTGTTTCTTGAAACTCCATTAAAATCCTCAGTCATACCCATTAGGTGAGCTCCTGCAGCATTAATCAACCAAGCCTCTTGTTGGCTTTGATCAATTGCTAAATAATCTCCAGTCCCTTCACTTACTGTATTGAACAATCTATCAGGATCAAATGTAAAGCCTGAGCCGTTGAAAGTACCCATATCCAAACTTGACGCTCCTATTGAACTTAAATCATTCTCACTTAAGATTTTTAAATCGGCTAATGATGAAACTGCACTTGAGAAATTACTCACTAATGATTCTGCGCCTCCAGAAATGCTTCCTACCTGACTGTAATAGAAATTGTAATCAATATCAGGGAAATGATCAGTATAAGTTCCTTGATAGGCAATTGTGGTATATCCAGCAGGTTGTGCCAAACTATTATCACCACCTAAGGTATTGATCAATATGTTGTTCTTTAAAATATTAACCGTTGCACCGCTGCCAATGGATAAACAAGCCGTATAAGAGTCCTCATTTGCAGTAAGAATATTGGATCCTCCTTCTTTTAAATAAATTGAATTATTTACAATTGAAATTCCAGATTGGCTACCTTCCACCGCAATTCCAATTGCATTATCAAAATAAGTGGCTGCATAATCCCAGCCATCAGCAGAGATATTATAAATCATATTGTTCCTGATTTGAATACCTGCATTCAAAGTATTGCTTGCTATAGAAATTCCATGGGCTCCATATTGATTAGCATGAGCTAAATTATAAATTTCGTTTTTTTCGATTAATACATTTGAAGAATTTGCGCCCAAACGAATTCCCTTGATGTTTTCTGCATCACTTGAATTAATATTTCCTATAATGTTGTTTAAAATATCGATATTATCTGTACCATTGATTTCTATTCCTATTAGGCCTTGTGAGTTAATATTATCATGCATTGAATTGTTTTGAATGCTTAACCCAGAACCATTAGCAGCCCCATTGTTCGCAATAGCATAAATTGCTTTTTCTCCACCAGAAAAAGTATTATTGGAAATAGTAATCGTATTGAATGAACCTGGAGAAGTTCCGTCATTATAGTCACTGATTAGTATTCCACTTCCAGTTATGGCATTTAAATTAATAATACTGTTTTCGATGGTTATGTTATCATTAGAAATTGTAGAACCAATATCAGCCCCAATTCGAATGCCAATTGGATTAGTGCTACTATTATTTTCAATGCTAAGATCATTAGAAACGGTTCCTCCATTATCTCCATTAATGGTGATTTCACTTGCTCTATCGATTAAGAAAATGCTGTTATTGCCCCTTACTCCACTTATTGTAGGAGTTAAAGTTCCGTCTTGAAGAGGCTGTAAAATAAATTCAGCATTCGAAACTGTAGAATTTGGGTTAGCATTAAAATCCTCAATTCGAAGTGGTAAATCACCCGTTTTTATGGAATAATCTTCATCTGTCAATTCATAATTCACATTTCCAGACACGCCATTCATATTGAGTAAGGCTGTAGCATGCATAATACTGTCAAACCTTTGCGTTCCGGTAGAATTTTTTCCAATTTGATAAGTTCCAGATAAAGGCTGGGTTGCATCTCCATCAGATATTATTACATTATCGAAAGCAGCTGGGGCACCATCGGTGAGGCTTCCATCATTTTTCCACATTATGATCAGACGATATTCATTACCTCTCAGCAAACTGTTCTGCGCTTCGGTTAGCTCATAATTTAGTGTAGTATAAATTGCTTGTTCCACAAAGCGATTATCAGTCCCAGGACCTAAAATTTCGAATCCGTTGACTTCATTTACTAGATCTATTTCGGTTAATGTTGTGGTAGTTGGCGCTACAAAAACACGCATATAGTCGTAAGCAGTACCCGAAAGGACCTCACCCACACATTTCCAATTAAATTTTATAAAGAAATCACCGCTTGAAGGAAATTCTATATCCTTATAGGCAAATACTTCTGCTTCAGTGTTTTCATCATAACCATAAACAATATCATTTTCAGATACATATGAAGCCTTATTTCCTGAAAAAACAGCATCAGTATCTGACCCTCTTGTAAAATTATGAGGCCAAGCATCATTTTCAATTCTTAACCAGTTTCCACTGCCTGAGACACCCTCCCAATCTTGTACATGTATGATAAATTGCGTAGAACCACTTTTTATATTAAATAAAATGCAAAATAAAACTACAAATATATATTTTAACTGTCTGTTTAGAGGCATGTTGTTAAATACAAATTTTATAGCCCATTTAAAAAATACAATTTTATTAAGAGTCATATTATTTACTCTTTTGCTCTTTATTATTTTTAACAACTCTAAAAGTAGAATTATAATTCCAAATAATTAAGCATATTGTGTTATTTATAGCTATAATTTCGACTAATGTACCAAAATAACAGTTTAATATAATGATATTAGAATTGCCTTGTCTACTTTGATTATATTTGATTTATACAATTTAATGTCATTTTAGCGCTATTATGAAAAATGATGATTAACTCCTTACTTATTAAATATCTGACAAAATACCTTAATGTAATATTTAAATTTTTATTACAATTTATTGCCTGAGTTTAGATTTTATATTTTGAGTTTTGGGCTAATGATAATATTGAGTTAATGATTGTTAAACATATTTTCGACCCTTGAAGTAAATTTCATTTGCATCTACAACTTCCTGTTACGAGATTGAAGAAACTTAACTTTCGGAATATGAGAAAATCATTTATACAACTATGGATTCTTACTTTGCTTATAGGGGGTTGCTATTTTTCAGCATTCGCACAGCAAGTAGATTTAGAAAAACTAAAAGGAATTGATGTCCGCAGCATTGGCCCTGCTGGAATGAGTGGACGGGTAACTGCAATTGATGTAGTGCACAACCAACCACACATTATGTATGTAGGCTCTGCTTCAGGCGGATTATGGAAATCTGAAAGTGGGGGTGTGGATTGGAAGCCAATATTTGATGATGAACAAATTTTATCAATTGGAGCAATAGCTATTCAGCAAGATAATCCTGATGTGATTTGGGTTGGAACCGGTGAAGGAAATCCCCGAAATAGTTTGAATGGAGGTTTTGGCCTATACAAATCTTTAGATGGAGGAAAAAGCTGGAAATTAATGGGATTGGAAAAAACCCGGAATATCCATCGAATCAAAATTGATCCTAAAAATCCGAATACGGTGTATGTTGGAGCTATTGGTTCTCCTTGGGGCGAGCATCCTGAAAGAGGAGTTTTTAAAACCACAGACGGTGGGAAAAGCTGGAATAAAATTCTTTATGTAAATGAGAAAACGGGAGCGGCAGATTTAATTATGGACCCTAATAATCCCAACAAGTTGTTTGCTGCCATGTGGGAACACAGAAGAAAACCATGGACTTTTAATTCCGGTGGAGAGGGATCTGCACTTTACATGACAGTTGATGGCGGAGAAAATTGGAAAAAATTAGGAGAAGAGGAAGGCCTACCAAAAGGCGAATTAGGTCGAATTGGTATCGCCATGTCAGCAGCTAATTCAAAAAGAGTTTATGCTTTGGTAGAATCAAAAAAGAACGCCCTTTACCGCTCTGATGATGGAGGTTATAAATGGGAGAAAATCAATGATGATATGGGAGAAATCGGAAATCGTCCTTTCTATTATCATGAATTATATGCTGACCCGAAAAATGAAAATAGACTTTATACCATTTTTACTTATGTAAATGTGAGCGAGGATGGCGGTAAATCCTTCAAAGAATTAATGCCGGCTTACGGAACCGAGGTAGGCGTTCACCCTGACCACCATGCTTGGTATATTCACCCTGAAAATCCAAAAATGATGTTGGATGGAAATGATGGTGGCTTGAATATCACTTATGATGGAGGGGAAACTTGGAGATTTGTTAAAAATTTACCTATCGCACAATATTACCACATCAATGTTGATAACGAGTTTCCATACAATGTTTATGGCGGAATGCAAGATAACGGGAGCTGGGTTGGCCCTGCTTATGTTTGGAAATCTCAAGGAATTCGAAATTCCTATTGGCAAGAATTAGCTTTCGGGGACGGCTTTGATGTAGTGCCCGATAAAGACGATTCAAGATATGGCTTTGCACAATCGCAGCAAGGCTTTGTGCTTCGATACGATAGGGAAACAGGAAAACAACAGATTGTTCGCCCAACTCATCCCGATAAAGATGTATTGTTGAGATTCAACTGGAACGCAGCCATTGCCCAAGACCCATTTGACAATAGCACGGTTTATTTTGGAAGTCAATTTTTGCATAAATCAACAGACAAAGGGCAAAATTGGGAAATCATTTCTCCTGATTTGACTACCAATGATCCGGAAAAGCAAAAGCAATTTGAAAGTGGCGGTTTAACTTATGATGCTACTGGAGCAGAAAATAACACCACCATTATTTCTATCGGACCTTCAGAAGTTAAAGAAGATGTAATTTGGGTAGGAACAGATGACGGAAACTTACAGCTTACGCAAGATGGTGGAAAAGGCTGGGAAAAAGTAAGCGACAATATTAAAGGCTTACCTGAAGCGGCTTGGTTCGCTCAAATCCAACCATCCACTTATAATCCAGGAGAGGCATTTGTAGTGGTTAATAATTATAGAAATTTTGATTTCAAACCTTATTTATACCACACTACAAATTATGGTAAAAGCTGGACTAATTTAGTCAGTGAAGAGCAAGTGTGGACTTTTGCTTTGAGCTTTGTGCAAGATCCGCTTGAACCTAATTTAATGTTTTTAGGAACAGATGGCGGTTTATATTTTAGTATCAATAAAGGGCAAAATTGGCAAAAGTGGACCAACGATTATCCAAATGTGCCAACTCGAGATATGGTCATTCACCCAAGAGAGCATGATTTGGTAATAGGTACTTTCGGTAGATCAGCTTATGTGATGGATGATATCCGTCCTTTACGAAAACTAGCTAAAGAAGGAAAGGATTTACTTGATAAACCATTAGCACTTTTTGAGCCGCCAACTGCTTATCAAGTAGTAAGTCAACAGCCAACAGGCTTAAGATTTGGAGCAAATGCAACCTTCAATGGAGAAAACAGAAGTTCCAATGCCATGATTTCTTATTTGGTAAATAAGCCTGTGAAGAAAGAAGATGAGTCAGACAAAAAGGGTGAAGAAAAAGAAGAGGATAAAATAAAATATGATTCCCTTCAATTGCAGGTTTACAATATGGATGGGGAATTAATCAGAACCTTGAAAGAGAAAGCCCCAGAAAAGAATGGTGTTCACCGTATGTATTGGAGAATGGATGAAGCTGGAGCGAGAGGACCAAGTAGAAGCAAAACCAAAGAAGATGCTCCTGAACCTGGCGGTGTGGATGTCTTGCCGGGCGACTATAAATTAGTATTAAGCTTTGGTGAGCATAAAGACTCTACTCAAATCACAGTGAAATTTGACCCAAGATATGATCTTTCAGAAGAGGTTTTGCAAGCGCGGTATGACTTTTTGAAATCTATTGAAAGCATGCAAACTGTAGCCCATGAAGCCAGCCAAAGAATTTTGGAAGCCAAGGAAACAGCAGATTACTACATCAACTGGATGAAAGAAAAAGACGAGAAAGGCTTTGAAGAGCAAATTAAAAAGAGCAAAGCCATAAAAGATTCTTTGGAAGTGCTATTTGAGCCGTTTGTAGGCGAAGATTTCAGTGAAAAGCAAGGCATTATCCGAACTCCAATTCCAGATATAGGAGATAGAATTGGCAATGCTTATTATTATGCGGCTGCTAAATTTGATAAACCGGGCCCAACACAAGAACGATTGAAAAAACAAGCCGAGGAAGCACTTCGACCTGCTCTTGAGGCTTTAAATCAGTTTTTTGCAGAAGAATGGAAAGCCTATCAAAAAAGCATAAGCGAATTAGATCTTTCCCTTTTTGAAGACTATGAAGCTATAGAAGTAAAAGAATAATTTAATTTTTGATGATGAATGGAAAGCCTGTGGTGGAAATGCTTCAGGCTTTTTTTGTGTTTAAGGGCTTAGTTGATATTTTTATTATATTTAGGGGGTTTACTTAAAAAAAAATAGCATAATGATATATATCAACAATGTTGATAGCGAAATGTTAGCAAACATACAAGAACTCTGATATTTACAAACTTTGATTAAGTACTTCATCATACACGCAATTTGTACAGTGACATTATTTATGCTATGGGTGGCAAATAATGGAGCGTCTAGTGGTGCAGACGGAATGACTCCATTTTTAACTTTTTACACAGTTTCAGTCCAATTGCTTTTCGGATTTTTAATACACTTTTTTCTCAAGAAGAAGATAAATAGAAAGCTAGCAAAGGGTATTCTGCTTATTGGCTATGGTGTTCTATATGAATTAATTTTTGTGTTAATTTCAAAACAATTTGCAATACTCAGAGCTTTTGAGTCAGAATTCTCTGGTGAGCTTTTTAGAGCATATAGTTTCTCTTCTCTTATTGGTGTAATCATATCATTAATTGTACTACGGACAATTAGGACAAGCAATGATTAAAAAGTTTACTAACATTCTATAATAAATCATGGCTGTTATCAGTTTATTGTTCCTTTTGCTCTTTGTAGATAAGCCTGTCAATCCTGGGGATTGCCTCGGTAGTTAACTGAAATTTTTATACTTTTAATCAGCCACGAATTCAAACAATGTCGTTGTGTGCAAATAAGGAGCCTATGAAGAATCCATTTTTTATATTTTTAATCACCATCTTACTATTAAGTTGTAGCAATGAGAAAAAGAAAAAGGCTGTAGTTGAGAAAGAAACTATAAAAAATGAAAATGCTACGGAAAGGGTTGACTCATTAAACAGTCAGCTAGATGAAAGTGCTAGCACTAAAAAAGTGGTTGAAAGATATTTCCCTAAGGAAAAAGAGATAGCAGAATTTGACACGACTATCGCTAAAAAAGACTTGAGAATTTCTATTGAAAGTAGATTTCTTGACTCTTTCGTAGCAGACGAATTTGAAAGTGGTGGTATTAAATATGTCCACAAATACAGAGACAGTGAAAAACATTTTGTGATTAAAAATTCAAATGATATCCTGATTGATACAATCTTAAGGAAAAATGACTTTGTGGCACTAGCTGGACAAGAATTTCTTGAAATTGCTAATTTCCATAGATATTGGTTCAACAATATCGAAAGTGACACTATTGAACTATTTGGAGTAATAAGTAAGCCAGAAACAGATTGGTCATTTACCTTTTATCACTACTTCGACTTAACAACAAAGACTTTTAAGGTTAAACAGCATATAGAAGAAACAATCTAGAAATCAGCACACAATAAAGTATTTAGAATAAGTACACTAATTTTAAAATGATAATTTAACCCCATTGAATAATGTATAAAATAATTCCTTCACTCCTAATATTAATTTTAGTCATAGTAAGTTGTAAAAGTTCTCAAAAGACTACTCAAGAAGTTATTGAAAAATTAGGTCCAAATCCCTATTTAATGGTAGATAATAAACCTATGCAACATAGCGAAATGGGTAATGTAGATCCTAATAGTGTAATGACCTTAACAATGTATTATGGCAAAGAAGCAGAAAATGAATTTGGTGAAATAGCTAAAGATGGGGCAATTATTGTCGAAACTAAAAGTTATGTAACAAATCGTCTAAACAAGCTATTTAGTTCAAATTCAACAGATTATAATGAACTCACAAAAAATGTAGAGTTTGATCAAATTCAATTTGTTTTAAATGATGAGGTTCTAAGAGAAAAGTATTTAGAAAGATTGTCTTCTATTAATGAGAAAGCCTTAAAAAGTGTAAATGTCATTCAAAAAGCTCAATTGAAAAATGAATATCGGATAGAAGATAAAGAAATGGGAGTACTACTAAAAGTTAAAAAGAGATATTTAAAATAGTTTAATCCTTCGTTCCCGCCATGCTTTGCATGGTGGGTTTAGATTCTAACTTTACTCTTCAAAGTAAAAACACATAATGCCAAGAAAACTTTCATTCTTAAATTGTTTGTATATTTATTTTAGTACTGCACCCTTTATTTTTGGGGAGGTATTTTTGATTTTTGGAGTTTCTACTTTACTGCACATTAATCAAGATTCAGAAAATATTGCAATTGGCATTTTATTGCTTTTAGTTGGTTTGTATTTTACCTACAGAAAAGTTAGGGTATTAAGAAGAGCAATTATCACGATTAAAAATGGTAAAAAGGCAACTGCCAACTTATCTTTTATTTTGAATTCAAACTTTATACATAATAGCAGAGTAGTAAAAAATTACTTTTTCAATTATAAGGTTGATGATAAGATATACACTTATGATTATAGCTCCGCTTATAAAAGGCACTTAAAAACAGGTGATAAAATGGAATTATACTATTTACCCTCAAATCCAGAATTCTCTTTTATTCCAGAACTTTACAATGTGGAGTTAAAATAAGCGATCCAAGTCATGTTCTACATGGTGATCTGTACCCTCTAAGTCAAAACTATGCCACTGTATATTTCATGCAAAGAAGTTTTTTTTAGTCACTAGGAATATAATCAGATTTTAATGAAAAGATAAAACCAAAAGGGTTATATAAGTAAGAACCACAGCCGTTAAATTAACTCTGACATACCTTACCGAATAAAATTTTAACGTCCCGTATGCTTCCTAGAAGGATTTTAATGCACATGGCTTTAGAAGACCATCAGATTCAGCCAAGAAGCAATAATGTCAGGTAAGGAAGCCTAGCGAAATCATAATCACTTTTTTCCTAAACTTTCTGATGAACAGTAAAACATCCATACCTGATCTCTTAATATTTTAACTATATTAGAACTTCAAGCATACAATCAAGCCCTTTAAGGGATTGGTATTTTGTTAAGTATTTGAGGAATTTTAATTGACTTAGACAGAATTTTATCCTAACGCTAACTTATTTAGAGTAATGTCAATATTGTTATTATTTATTTAGTGGGATGGATGCAAAAATGGAAGACTTAAGAAAAATATGGAATGAACTAACCTCAAGGTATACCCATAATACCGAACTCGTTAACGACCTATGGACGCAAATAGAAAGGGAGTATTCGACTAAAAAGCGGCATTATCACAACTTATCACATATAAAATACATGATAGATAGAGCCATGCAATTCAAAGAAAAGTTAATTGACTTTGACACTGTTTTGTTCTCGATCTTCTATCATGATATAGTTTACAACATAATGCGAAAGGATAATGAACAAAAAAGTGCAGACATTGCCCATGACCGACTTACTAAGCTTGCTGTGCCGCTCGACAAATCAGAAGCTTGTCAAAATCAAATCATTGCAACTAAAGACCATAAAGACAATGCCAATAATGATACAAATTATCTTTTAGACTTTGATCTGGCCATTTTGGGCGACACGGCAGAAAACTACGAGGTTTATAGAAAAAACATCAGGAAGGAATATTCAATCTACCCTGATTTTCTTTATAAAAAGGGGAGAAAAAAGGTACTTCAGCATTTTCTTGACATGGATCGAATATTCAAGACCAATGAGTTCTACGAAAGCTTTGAGTCACTAGCTCGGAAAAATTTAAAAATCGAATTACAGAAGCTGTAATGGATCTGATAAAATATTCAATAATGGGGGTCGAGAAAGAAGCTAGCTGTTCACTCCAGGCTGGGCATAATAGTAATAAAAATCAAATCTATAAATAAGCTCAGACAGAATTAAATCTTGCAATATTATAAAAAAGCAGCAACCCTTTCGAATCACTGCTCTAATTTAATCTAACCTAAATTTATTTTACTTTATTCAATAGTTACATCAAAAGTAGCTTCAATATCGGTTTCTCCACCAGCATTGCTTGGGTCACCATTGGCAGCACCTGTAGCTGATTTGTCTGGCTCATGTCTTAAAATTACAACTAGTGAACCAGCGCTTGCGTCACCAGTAGAAAATACTGTAGCTAAACCAATTGGATTTCCATTTCCATCTGCATCATCATAAGCAAACTCAATGTTCAAACCATTAGATTTTTGGAAAAAGAATTGATGCTCTTCATCCTCTTCTATAATTTCAGCTGTGATATCTTCATTTTCTTCATCATTTCTCACTTCAATTGAAACATTATAGTCAGTATTTGCTAATAATGTTCCATTGGTATATTCTGGTTCTATTGGGCCATCTCCGTCTGCATCAAAAACAGAAAATACTACATCATTTCCTCCACCAATAGGGCTGAAGGTCATATCTAAAGTAGTGATTAATTCTTCTTCATTTTCCGGCTCCGGATCTTCAGTGTTACACTGTGAAAAAAGCAATACTGCCACTAGCAGTAACATACTCCTCAGGATACTCATTCTTTGGGTTTTCATTTTTGATTTTTATTTATATGGTTACTAATTATTGATTTATAAAATTTTACTTTATAGTTTCTGATGTTTATACACTCATATTTTGCATGATAGGCTCTATTTAAAAGATATAATTAATTCTTAATTCAAAATTTCTACCTGTTTCGGCTGCATAAAACCGCAATCTGTTTAGGTAATCGGTATAATCCGTATTCAAAACATTATATATGCTAAAGCCAATATTAAGCTGTGCATTCTCTAGTTTTCGGGTAGTATCCAAAGAAAAATTAGTGATAAAATAGCCTTCCGGAACCGGAACAGTAGCTTGTTCATAAGCCTCCGTTTCTGTTACAGGAGCTCTATGTTGTTCAAATACTTTTAAGCCACTTAAGCTGAAGTCAATTTCCTTAAAGCCCAGTTTATTAGACAATCTCCAGTTTAAAGTATTTTCCCATCTATCCGCTGGCATGAAAATCAAAGGCAATTCATTGGAAATATCGTTTCCTCTGATGATGGAAGCCTTGGTGTTTAAAGTAAAATGATGGAAAAATTCATAACTAGCTATAATATCTGTTCCGAAAATATCCGCTAAGGTTTGCTTGTATCGGTATACAGGAAATGCTCCTCTTATAGTTAATCTTGGCTCTTCTGGTTCCAGATAGATATAATTTTGTATTCGGCTCGCATAAGCATCCACATTCAGTTTAAATTTTTCGTCATGGCTAAATTGAAAACTGTGCAACCATTTCAATGAGGTTTCAGGGGAAAGTTGATCATCGCCTTCTTCTATTGCTGCAACACTATGATGCAAACCCTGACTATATAATTCATTAATGCTAGGTGCTCTTTGACTCCAGCTTATATTTGATTTATATTTTAAATTCTTACTAATATCAAATCCACCTCCTACAATTCCAGAGAACATATTGTAATTATGCTTTGGATTGATTAGCTCATCATTTTCATCAAATTTTAATACATCGATGGCTATGGCATCAAATCTTAACCCAGCTTCTAAATTCCAATTTTCAGCAGACCATGCTTCGTTTAAAAATGCTCCTGTTTGAAAGCTGGAATAGTTGGGAATTAAAGGAGTAGTACCAGTCCCAGGAACATTTTTATTATTTTGATATTCATAATCCAGTCCTATTTCGCCACTTAAATTATTCCAAATAGGTTCGTGGTGGAAAAGAAGTTTTGCTACGTGGCTATCCAATTGTAAATCAACGGAGGGTCTATCGCTTCTTCCACCTCTCCGGATATCAAATTCTTGTCTAGCATTTTGTTGATAAGCATAAATGAAATCAAAGTCACCGTAATCAGAGCGATCCAGGTGAATTTTTGCTTTTAATAATTGATGCACCACATCCTGCTTAGGATTATTGATTTCATAGGAAAAATCTTCTGTGAAAAATGGTGGGCGTCTGTCTAAAGCCTCAAAGAAATTATCCACATTTCCGATATGGGCACCTCTTAATATTCCAATTTCTGTTGAAAACCTACTATAGAACACATCCGCTTGTAAATCATCTTTAATATAATTTGCGGCTGCCGAAAAATTCAATTCTTCACTTCCTGTGTTGGTTAAATTGTAATTAGCGGCATGTTGATCTCCTGATTTCTTGGCAGAAGATTGAATTCTCCAATTAATAGATTCTTCTTTGTTCAATAAAAAACTACCAGAAAGCATAGCAGAACCAATTCCACCTCTTCCGTTAGTGAATCCTACTAAATCCAAACTTCCATGCAATGCTGAATCAGGCGTTAATGGCTCTGGTTCTAATAATAAAGCTCCACCAATAGCTCTGGGTCCGTATTTTACTGAGGAAGCTCCTTTTACGATTGTGATTCGTGATGCCACAAAAGGATCAATTTCCGGTGCATGGTCCACTCCCCACTGCTGTCCCATTTGAGCCACTTCATTATTTACTACTTGAATTCTGCTTCCATAAAGTCCGTGAATCATCGGCTTATTGATGCCGGGACCCGTCTTAATATTATAAACTCCCGGCAAAGTACTCACCGATTCAGAAAGAGATTTACCTTTTAATTTTCTTAATTCTCGGGTAGACAATACACTTTCTACATTGCTTAATAATACTTCTTCTCTTTTATGAGAATGCACGCTAACCGCAGAAAGAATATTGTCTTTTGATTTTAGATAGAAATTTTGCTTTATATCTTCTATTTCTACGGATATAAAAGTGTTAGTAGATTGAAATTCTACATGGCTTACAATCACTTCGTATTTATCATGACATGGAATTTTAATGGAGAAATTACCATTTTCATCTGTTTGGACTCCTTTCTCCAGCTCAGGTATATAAATGCTCGCAAATGCTGCTGCTAAATGTTCATCTTCAGAAAGCACTTGACCTGAAAAAGTAACAAAACAATTCTCCTGAGCGGAAATAATTTCCGCTGATAAAACAAAAAAGCTAATGAATACTATTTTTCCTAAACGCAACATTGTTGCAAATATATAAAAGTTGCGTTAATAAAAAGACCCTTTAAAAAATTCTTTTGTCCTTTAGTGTAATTTTGAAATGCTAAAAATGGATGCCAAGCATTTTTTTAGTAGTATTGGGATATATTTTTAGCTAATAATATGAAGACTATGAAGAAACTATTAATCACGATTCTGATCTGTGCCCCATTTTTATCAGTGGCACAAGAGCAAGAATACAAAGAGCGTTTTGAACAATTAGGAACTATGTTGCCTACTCCTAATTCTTATAGAACGGCATCTGGAGCACCAGGAGAGAATTATTGGCAGCAAAAAGCCGATTATTCTATCAAAGTAAAGTTGGATGAATCCTCTAATAAAATTACAGGTTCTGAAACTATTACCTATTACAACCAATCTCCTCATCCTTTGAATTATTTATGGTTGCAATTAGACCAAAATATGAGAGCTGAGGGTTCTGATAGTGAATTAGTGAGTACTGCAACTTTCTTTAACGACACTATTCCAGCAAAGTACTTGGAGCAATATGTAGCCAATGGAGGTAATTCTTACGATTTTCCGGGTGGTTTCAATATCGAATCAGTAAAAAATGCTGATGCAAAAGATATGGACTATTTGGTTCAAAAAACGATGATGAAAATTCGTTTGCCTCAGTCATTAAAACCTGGAGAAAATATTTCTTTTTCTATCGACTGGAATTACTTTATAAATGACAGAATGAAAGGTGGCGGAAGAAGTGGCTTCGAATATTTCGAAGAAGACGGAAATTCGCTATACACTATGGCTCAGTTTTTCCCAAGAATGGCTGTTTACAATGATGTAGAAGGCTGGCAAAATAAGCAATTCTTAGGTTCAGGTGAGTTTGCCTTAACTTTTGGTGATTATGATGTGGAAATCACGGTTCCGGATGATTTCATTGTTGGAGCTACCGGAATGGTTCAAAATGCAAAAGACGTTTTAACAAAAGACCAATTCAAAAGATACGAGAAAGCTTTAAAATCTACCGAACAAACTTTCATTGTAACAGAAGAGGAAGCTATAGAAAACGAAAAAGAAAAATCAACTTCATATGAAACATGGAAGTTTAAAGCAGAAAATGTAAGAGATTTTGGTTTTGCTGCTTCTAGAAAGTTCATTTGGGATGGTCAAATGGTGGAGCTAGAAACTTCTAAACCATTCGCTCAATCATTCTACCCGAAAGAAGGAAACCCACTTTGGGAAAAAGAATCAACAAAAGCTGTAAAGAACACTTTGGTTTTATATTCTGAAAGAACATTTGATTACCCATATCCACAAGCAACTTCAGTTCATGCTGCTTCAATCGGTATGGAATATCCAATGATTTGTTTCAACTTCGGAAGACCCGATAAAAACGGTGAATACTCTGAAAGAACTCAATTGGGAATGACTTATGTAATCGTTCATGAGATTGGACATAACTACTTCCCAATGATTGTAAACTCTGATGAGCGTCAATGGGCTTGGATGGATGAAGGTTTGAATTCATTCTTAGAGTCAAATGTGATGTTTGAATACTATCCTGATTTACCTTATTCAGATAATATACCACAGGCAGTCACTGGCTATATGAAAAGTAGCAAAGATCAGCAAAGACCGATCATGACTAATCCAGAGCAAGTCTTGAGATTAGGACCAAATGCTTATTCAAAACCAGCTGCTGCTTTAAATTTATTGAGAAACACTATCATGGGACCAGAGCTTTTTGATGAATCATTTAAAGCCTATGCTCAAAGATGGAAATTTAAGCATCCAACTCCTGCTGATTTTTTCAGAACAATGGAAGATGCTTCAGCGGTAGATCTTGATTGGTTCTGGAGAGGCTGGTTCTATACAACTGACCATGTAGATATCAGTGTTGATGAAGTTAAATATTTCCGAATCGCACAGGATGAATCGGATATGGAAAAAAATGCTAAAGCTCCAAAAGGTGATTTAGGAGAAAAAGAAGAGAATGAATTAAAAACAGATTTCAGCGATGGACCTTCTTATATTTCTGTTTCTGAAACTCCGGAATTTTGGTTTGGAGAATACCGATCTAAAGTAGATGATGCAGCTATTAAAGCAAGATATGCAGATAAGCATTTCTATGAAATAACTTTGAGCAATAAAGGTGGCTTAGTATCTCCTCTCTTATTCACTATTGAATATAAAGATGGCGAAAAAGAGGAAAAATATATTCCTGCTGAGATTTGGAGAAAGAATGAAGGTAAAACTCGTAAGATGTTGATCTTAGACAAGGAAGTTTCAAAAATTGTTTTTGATCCTGAAGGAGAATTAGCCGATACAGATAAATCCAATAATGTTTTCCCTAAAGAAGAAAGGAAAACTAAGTTAGATGAGTTTAAAGAAAAAGGAGAGTAAAAATCATCCTGACTACTTATTGAAAACCATCTTTTGGCACTAAGCCAAGGGATGGTTTTTTTATTGAATTAGTTTTTTGTTTTCATCTAAACCATATTCAAACTGAAGCGTAATATGCCCAATTGAAAAATTGGTATGCAACAAATCCTCAATTTTCTTTTGAATTTCATGAGTATTGCTCACCTTCAAATCCTCTCTTAAATCGACATGTGCTTCTAAGTGAATCGTATACTCATCCAATTGCCAAACATGTATATGATGAATGTTTTTGACCTCCTTTAATTCCTCTACTTCTTTAACTAATTTAGGAATATTGATTCCTTCCGGTACAAATTGTAAAAGTATTTTGGTAGAGCCCCAAAGTAATTGCCAAGAGGTAGCAATTAAATAGATCCCTATTAGAATAGACAAAACACCGTCTACCCATGCAACACCATAATATTTCATAGCTAAACCTCCACCTAAGACTGCAACAGAAAACAAAGTATCCGAAAGCAAATGCAGGAAAGCAGATTTCATGTTCATACTATGTTTGGCATCTCTAGCCAAGAACAGGACACTTAAGCCATTGGCAATGATAGCGATCCCCGCTAACCAAATTACCAGATCATTATTGATTTCTAGTATTTGGGTAATTTGTAAACGCTGAATACTTTCAACAATGATGTAAATAGCAACTGCTATAATGAATGCTGAATTAACAAAAGCGGCTAAAACCTCTGCTCTTTTATAGCCAAAAGACTTACTATAAGTAGCTTCCTTTTTGGCAAGAAGAATGGCAATCAAACTTATGAATAGTGCTGCTACATCACTGAAGTTGTGCATAGCATCGGAAATCAAAGCCAAAGAATTCCCAACAATTCCTCCAACTATTTGAGAAACTGTAATGATAATATTCAATAATATCACCCATTTTAGCCTGCTTTCCTTTTTCATAGAGCCCAAAAATAGGAAATCGTCTTTTGAACTGCTAACCTTGAATAGACTTTAAATCACATTATCAAAAATTATAAATAATTACAAAATGAAAAAGCCACTTGATAAAATTTTATCAAGTGGCTTTTCTAGTAGGTATTCTTGTATTTTAATTATTTATCCAATTCCAATTGCAATGACTGTGGAGTAGTCTCTAACTCACCAATCTCAATTTTAGAATCTCCTTTTACCGTAATGGTAGCTTTTATGAAATCCTCTTCCTCTGCCTTATAGATATTATCCACATATTTCTGCGGATTTCTATCAATATAAGGGAACCAAGTGCTGTGGATTTGTACCATCACTTTATGTCCTTTTTTGAAAGTATGAAGAATATCTTGCAATGCTATTTCTACTTCATCTTCCTCATTAGGAATAAATGGCTTAGGGTCTGCAAAGCTATCTCTAAACCTTCCTCTAAAAACTTCTGCTCTTACTAATTGCTGGTAGTTGCCCATGACAATATTCTTTGGGTTGTGCTCATAGCTTTCATGATCGCCTGGATAAACATCAATAATTTTTACAATGAAATCAGCATCGGTAGAAGATATAGCCACCTTCAGTTTAGCTGCTATTTCACCTGCTAAGGTCAGATTTTCATCTAAAGGATCAGATTCCCAAACTAAAACATCTGGTCTGCGCGCTGCATGACGCTGATCATCCGTCATATATGGACGAGGAGTGAAGGTAACACTTTCTGTAAATGATGTGTAAGGAACTGGTTTAGCTGGATCAGATACATAACTAAACTCATCATCATTGTTTCCTTCATCATTGATTAAAAGCTTGCCATTCTGAGCAAAACCTAAAGTCGTTTTTGGTATTTGTGGAGGCCAAACATCGAATTTTTGCCATTCTTTCAAGCCAGTATCAAACATATAAGCTTCAGGCAAATTAGGTTTTCCTTTTCCATCTCTAAGAAAATGGTTGAAGAAATTTCGCTCTATTTCAGTTTGATAAAAAGTAGAAAGACTATCGCCAAAATAAATGTGATTTACTGCTTGAATACCTTTTTCTCTAGCCCAATCACCATGACTCCATGGGCCGAACACGATAGTATTATATGCATCAGGACTAGTTTTTTCAATAGTCTTATAAATATTAAGTGGTCCATACAAATCTTCAGCATCATACCAGCCGCCTACAGTCATGACTGCATGATCAATATCCTGTAGGTGAGGAATAATACTTCTTTTCTGCCAAAACTCATCGTAATTTGGATGCTCTATAGTTTGTTGCCAAAACTCATTATCGAAATGAATTTTTTCGGTAATGTTTTTTAACGGGCCTAATTCCAAATGGTAATCATAACCATCTATAGCATTCGCTGTTCTCATTCTTGCAAAAGCCTCATTGTACCATGATTCTGTAGTAGGTCCTTCTGTCTGATAACCAAAAACAGGATAGGCCGCAGTATAACTTTGCAAATAGGCTCCATTGTGATGAAAATCGTCAAAGAAAAAATCTCCAATTGGTGCTTGTGGCGAACTAGCCTTTAATGCAGGGTGTGCATCTGGTAAGGCCGCGGCTGTATAAAACCCTGGGTAACTAATTCCCCATTGACCCACCTTTCCGTTTGTCTTTCCTTTTAAATGCTTCAATAACCACTCTATGGTATCATAAGTATCAGAACTTTCGTCTGCCTCCTTTTTATGCTTATTGCCTGGAATGTTTGGAGTCATATTAGTGAATTTACCTTCCGACATCCATCTTCCTCTTACATCCTGATAAACGAAAATAAATTTATCTTCCATTAAATATTTGGAAGGGCCTAAAGATCTTTTGAAAGCATCCGGTCCATAAGGTGCAATGCTATAACAAGTTCTTTGCATCATAATCGGGTGATTACCCTTTTCTTTAGGAGTGTAGATAGCCGTATAAAGACGAGTGCCATCTCTCATAGGAATATAAACTTCCTCTTTATCATAATGCTCTTTAGCATAACTTATTTCTTCTTCCTGAGCCCATGCTGAGGGATTTAAAAGAAAGAAAAAGCCCATCAAAAAAATTATATGTCTCTTCATTTTAAATAAATTTATTTGAAAGGATAAGTTAGCAAATAAGTTTTTTAGATGGCTAAGTTGGGGGCAAATTTTGATGGATGGTGTAAATAATAAATTCTAGTGAATACCCTATTGTGCAAAAAAAAAGCAACTACAATAAATGCAGTTGCTTTTTAGGTTTTGCTTGTCTTTCTTAATAGATAATTATTTTATCTGTTGCAATTCCTTCATTTGAAATCAATTTCAAAATATAAGTACCTGAGTAAACTCTATTGAGTTCCATTCTCGTTTCAGGTTCTACTATTGGTTTTTCCCAAATCAATCTTCCGTCAAGGCTGTAAAGCTGGGCTCTAACTTCCGTTAGCTCTGGTGCTACCCTAATCATTATATGATCTCTTGAAGGGTTAGGATAAACACTATAGAACTCTTTATTTAAAGCTTTACCATTTCCTAATATCTGCCCTACTTCTATTGTTGATGTACAGCCTAACTCGTTTGTAACCTCAACCTCGTAAAGGCCCGATTTCTGAATTTCTATAGTTTGGATATTGTTATAATAAACCCCGTCAATCGTCCAACGATAAGAGATTGCATCAGGGGCAGTCAATTGTCCTTCTACGCTATCATCAATAGTTCCAGAAATCACTTCTTTTACATCAATTATTATTGAATCAAAATTACCACAGCCTTCTTCAAATGTTTCAAATAGGATTTCATGAACACCTATTCCTGCAGTAGAGGGATCAAACTCTCCTGATTCAGAAACACCATTACCACTCCATGTTCCATTACTAATTTCAGATTCTAGCTGTACAATACCTTGATTGAAACAAACTTCCATCGAGTCTTCAAGAATAAGGTTTTCTACAATGCTGCTATTAGTATAAATCAAATCTTCTAAGAGATTATTTGCTTGATCTGCATCATTCTCAGCTATTATGGATATGCTCAATTGATTAGCACATTGAACAGTAAAATCAAGAGTATTTGATAAAGTAATAGTTTGCGTTTCTAATGCTCCTACTAAATTCACTGTGTCTCTATGCACTTGTTCATTATTTAATGAATACTCAATCACTGCATTGTTATACTCTTGACCTAGATTAAAAATTGATACGTCAATTGATTCAGTAGTACCAAGAGAATCATTAGCTGTAGTAAAGCTATAATCTGTCAGCATCATATCAACAGATGGATATGATTTTACTTCAATATTATCAATAATAGCACCACTTAAATCATAGGAACCATCGCTATAGAAATAGAATCTAAATTTCACACCTTCAGATCCGGCTAAAGAACTTATATCAGCTATTGCTTGAATTTCATCTGAACTGCTCCAGCCATTACCCGAATACCAATTAGATAAACCAGTATTTATATTAACCCAGGTATTACCAAGATCTGTTGAATATTGAATTTTTAAGTAGTCGTAACCAGATTCCAAATTGAAATTAATATCTGCTGAAATATAAGCACTATCAATCTGAGTAAGATTAAAAATTGGACTCTCTATATAAGACCCCTCTGAATTATTATAATCACCTGTTAACCCTCCTAATGCCCAGGCTTTATTGTTTTGAATTGAATCATAGCCAAGTTTTGTAGGAACACCATATTCCCATGAACTATTATTCCCACCGGCAATCCAATCTCCATCTCCTGCTTCAAAGTCTTGAGTGTAAGGCAACTCAATGACAGGAAAATGCTCTACACTAAAGTTAAGAGAATCATTGGACTGATCACTATCATTTGTCAAGCTGGTCCAGACATTTATTTGATAGGTTTTCTCCGCAGACAGATCCAATAAATTAGCAAAAGAATAATTAAGAGTATCAAGAGGATTTACTACATCATTAACCGTTTCTTGAACTACTTGACCACTATCAATTTGGTAGTAAATTTCAAATCCTTGTTGAGCTAATTTCCCATAATTATAAATGTCTACACTTAGGCTATCAGATCCAGTGAATAAACCTGAGGAAACTAAATCAGTTGAAGCAACCCCAACATCATCATTCGAAAGCTCTGTAAAACTCAAATTATCAAGTACCAATCCATCTTGTCCCAATTCAACATTGTCTGACTGACTAAATTTTATCTGGGTTGTGGTACTAAACACCTGACCATTTGCAAGTAGGCTATCACTAATGTTAAATGAAACATTAATTATAGAATATTCATTATTTCTATTCCAATCATACAAAGTAATCCATGAATCATTTTCACTTCCTCTGATAAATACTTTATCAGCAGCATCATCTTCATCCTCTAAATTCTTATAGTCAAAATTGAAAAGTATCTTATTAGATTCAACCGAATAATTAGCAAGATTCAGGTTTAAAATAAGTTCATTCAAATCTTGAGTGGCTGAGGCTATCCCAATGCTTTTACCCATTACAGCATTCGAGCCAGTGAAAACTTGAACTTGACCCGTTCCATTTAAAGTAAAGAAGTCAAATCTTCCCTCATCACCAAAGAAAGTTGTATCGCCTTGGTTGAAAAATGTTGAATCATTCTCAAAATCAATTAATAAAGGCAAGGCAATACTCGGATTATTGAATTTCTCTATTGTAAAAGAAAGCGTATCGTTTGATGTGTTTTCATCTCCACTTAAGCTTGTCCAAATATCTATATCATAAAGCCCATTATTGGATAAATCAACAGGAGCAGCAAAAGTATAAGTTAAGCTATCTAGGCTAGCAATAGAGTTGCTAACTGTTTCCTGAACTACAGTGCCTTCATTGACCTGATAAGACACCTGGAAGTTTTGCTGTGTATTTATTCCATTATTGTAAATCTTAGCAGTTATTTCTTCACTATTGGTAAGCCCTCTTGAAGACTTTAAGTTTTGTGAAACGGTTTCGATATCATTATATGGATATGATTCAATAATAATATTATCAATAATTGCTCCATTATAAACAACTGAACCATCACTTTCAAAATAGAACCTGAATTTTAACTCCTCGAAAGATGTCAAGTTACTAATGTCTGCAGTGGCTGTAATTTGATTAGTTCCAGTACCTGTCCAACCATCTCCAGTAAACCAATTTGATAAACCAGAATTTAGATCATTCCAGGTATCACCTTGATTTGTGGAGTATTGGACTCTTATTTCATCAAAGTTATTCTCAATTTCATAATTAATATCTACTGAAAAATAACCACTATCTATACTAGAAAGATTGAAAAGAGGACTCTCTAAATAAGATTGTTCACTATTATTATATCGGCCAACTAGCCCCCCTAGAGCCCAAGCATGATTGTTTTGAGTAGAGTCATAACCAAGTTTAATTGGCAAACCATATTCCCAAGAACTATTGGTTCCACTTGAAATCCAATTTCCATCACCACTTTCAAAATCTTCAGAATATGGTAAATCAACTAAAGGATAATGCTCAATATTAAAGCTAAGTGTATCATTATTATTATTCTGATCATTAGTTAGATCTGTCCAAATTTTAATAGAGTAAATTTTCTCCTGTGAAAGATCAATTAAATTATCAAAAGTATACTGCAATGTGTCAAGCGGATTTATGGTCTCTGCAACTACTTCCATAACAGGTGTTTGATTATCGATTTGATAGTAAATATCAAATCCTTGTTGAGCTAATCTCCCATAATTATGAATGTTTGCTCTTAAGGTATCTGCAGCAGTCAATGATCCGATTGATCGTAAAGGGCTTGAAATAATGCCGACATCATCATTTGCTAGTTCTGTAAAATTCAAGTTATCTATTACCAACCCATCATTTCCTAAGCCATAATATCCATACTGCACGAATTTAATTTGAGTAGTATTACTAAATTCCTGACCATTATTCAATAAACTGTCACTTATATTCATTGAAGTGCTAATAGTAGTATATTCATTAGAAGTGTTCCAATCATAAAGAATAATCCATGGATCATTTTTACTTCCTCTTATAAATACTTTTTCATCATCACTATCATTGTCACCAATATCCTTAAAGTCAAAGTCAAATAGTATTTTATTATTCGCTGCTGTGTAATCAGTAAGGTTTAAGTTCAAAATCAGTTCATTTGTGTTCCAGTCAGAAGAAGCTATACCCAAACTTTGATTGTCTATTGCATTAGTTCCCGTGAAAACCTGTATCTGACCTAGTTGATCTGTTGTAAAGAAATCGAATCTTCCTTCATCACCAAATAAAATAGTGTCTCCTTGTGTGAAAAAACTAGAATCGTTCTCGAAATCAATTGTTAATGGAAACTGAACAATAGGATTGGAATAATTTTCGATTGATACAGATAAAGTATCATTAGATTGATCCAAATCTCCAGCTAAGCCAGTCCAAACATTTATTTCGTAATCCCCAACTGTTGATAAGTCTAATGCAGTATTAAAAGTATAGCTAATAGTATCTAAGCCCGCAACTGAATCCGTAACTGATTCTTTAACAAAAGCACCTCCATTTATTTGATAGAAAACATCAAAATTTTTCTGTGAGTTAATTCCCTTATTATAGATATCAATAGTGAGGCTATCACTGTTAGTCAATGACCTTGAAGATTGCAGATTAGTAGTGATAGGTGTTAGATCGTCAGTAAGAAGTTCACTAAAATCTAAATTATCAATTATAAGACCATCTGAGTTTAATGAAAAATTGTCGTACTGACTAAATTTTATCTGAGTGGCATTACTAAACTCCTGCCCATTGGCCAATAAACTGTCACTTATATTCATTGAAACATTTAAGGTCGTATAATCAATTTCTGTGTTCCAATGATATAAAGTAATCCAAGGATCGGTTTCGCTTCCTCTTATATAAATCTTGTCCTCATCATGATTTTCATCTCCTACATTTACATAATCAAAATTAAATAAAATCTTATTTGACTCTACTGTATAATCTAAAAGGTTCAGGTTTAGAATTAATTCATTTAAATCCAGAGACGATGAGGCTATACCTAAGCTTTTATTATCAATTGCGTAGGATTGAGTGAAAACTTGTACTTCTCCTGTTCCATTTTCGGTAAAGAAGTCAAATCTTCTTTCATCTCCAAAAAGTATAGTGTCTCCTTGTGTGTAAAAGCTAGAGTCATCCTCAAAATCAATAATTAATGGAAACTGAACAACGGGATTAGATACTTTTTCTATTGTAAATGATAAAGTATCGTTGGATTGATCCATATCTCCAGTTAAAGCCGTCCAAACATCTATATCATATTCCCCACCTGAAGGTAAATCTAAAATAGAAGTGAAAGTATAATTAACAGTGTCTAATCCTGCAACTGTAGCAGCAACCGTTTCTTGAACTACTGTACCACCATTAATTTGATAGAATATATCAAAATTCTGTTGTGAGTTAAGTCCGTTATTGTAAATATCAACAATTAGAGTATCGGTGTCTGTTGGAGATCTTGAAGATTGCAAATTATTTGCAATAGGACTAATATCATCAGTAAGGAACTCTGTAAGACTTATATTGTCCAAGACTAATCCATCATTACCGAACGAGCTTGTTCCTGATTGTCCAAACTTTATTTGAGTTGTAGCACTAAACTCTTGTCCATTGTTGTTCAGAAATTCAGTAATATTTACTAATGCTGTTATGTTTTGATTATAGACTTCAGTATTCCAATCAAAAACTGGAATCCAGTTATCTGTATTATTTCCCCTTATAAAAATTTTATCCTCTGGGCTAATACCATCATTTATATTTTTATAATCAAAGGCTAAACGAATTTGATTGTTGCTAACTAAATAATTAGACATATTCAGATTTAGAATAAGCTCATTAGTAGCAGAATAGAGTGAAGATATTCCTATACTGTTTCCATCAATTGAATTAGCATCATTAATAATTCTATAATTACCATGGGCATAAGCTGAAGTCTGAAAATCAAGCTGATTATTAAGGTCAATAGCCATACTGTCTCCATATTCAACTTGTAGACTTAAACTATCAAAATTCAAACTATAGGGCAGATTAACTATAGGTCTTCCATAATTATTCACTTGGAATTCCAGAGTATCATTGCTTGCATTAGTATCAGTAACAAGTGAGGTCCATACTTTCAAATTATATGACCCTATAGCGGATAGGTCTAGGGTAGAAGCAAAAGTATGATTTAAAGTATCAATGGATCCAATATTAGTATTAATGGTCTCTGTAACCACAGTACTATTACCCATTTGATAAGAAATATCAAAGTTAGATTGATCTGCGGCTCCTTTATTAAAAATGTTTACACTTAGAGACTCAGAAGCTCCTAAATCTCTTCCATTCTCTATGTCTTGCGATAGAACAGTTAAGTCATTATTTTCTATACGTTCTATTTTCAAATTATCAAGATTCAAACTTTGACTTGATGAATTTGTAAATCTAATTTGAAAGCTTGAACTAAATTCCTGACCATTATTAGCTAATATATTAGATATATCATAACCATAAGTTTTCAGTTCAGTGTTTGACATGGAATCTATTTCAATCCAAAAATCATTACGACTTCCTCTAATCGCTACTTTAGCATTTGCTCCGACTGAACTATTAGAAATAAATGACAATAAATAATTATCAGTTGATACACTTGAAGTAGAAAAATCGAAATGACCGATCAAATATTGTATGTTCGATCTTGCCTCCATATGCAAATAACGATATCCTTCAATTGCTTGAGAGTAGATCGTATAAAATTGTTGATATACGCCTTCATTTTCAAGCTTAAGTTCAAATTCTGGATAACTATTGAGTACTTTTTGGGAACTCGAGCCTGAAGCATATGAATAATTCTCAAAATCGGTTAAGTAAGGTAGAGTTGGTGTAATCTGCTGATAATGTATTAATTGTTGGGAAATAGTATCATTATCTTGTATAGTATCACCAGCCAAATTTGAAACCCAAATTTTAAAATCGAATGTGCCTTCTTGACTTAAGTCTTCAGTTGCAGAAAAACTAAGCGTATCGTAGGAAGATGCAGGAATTGCAATTGTGTATGATTCTGTATTCTGTGTACCACCGTCTATAGAGTAAGACAAATCAAAGGAATTTGTTGGAGCAGTACCGCTGTTATAAACTATTACATCAATGGTTTCGCTTGCGGTCAAATACCTTGAGTTCTCTTTACTTAAAGCGTGCATCTTTAAATCCTGATCAGGATACTCACTTAAAGTAAAATCATCAAATACAAAACCTTCCTTAATTACACTACCATCGCTATCAAAATAAAAACGGAAAATTACTGAAGACTCTCCAGCTAAAGCTGATACATTAGACGAAACTAACTGAGTCCCACCAGATACCCCATTCCATTCATCACTATACCAGTTCAGAGCATCGATGCTTGCAGTTATAATAGCCCATGATGTTCCTCCGTCAATTGAATATTGAAGCTGTACCCCATCGCAGCAAGATTCCAAATCATAAGCTACTGTAGCTGAAACCTTAGCACTGGTAATGGTTGTGAAATCATATACTGGACTTTGAACATAGGATTTCTCATTATTGTCATGATCTCCAGTAAGATTGCCTAATACCCAGGCATTACTGCCCGATGGAGCTGAGCTAAGCCCTAGTTTGCTAGGAGTTCCAAATGCCCATGTATTATTTGTGCCACCTGAAGTCCAACCATTCTGGCCAGACTCAAAATCCTCCACAAATGGTAGAGTTATCGATTGTGTAAAAACTTTAAATGATAGAAATAGAAAAGTAATTAGGAAGTAATAATTTTTCATATGTAATGTTTTGGTAAAAAAACGAAAGCTGCAAAAGTAAGTATTCTATTTATGAATCCGAAAGGAAAATCTAGACTTTTTGAATATATGAATTTAAGTATTAGTTATATGTAAGAAACAGCTCAATCTTTTATAATATTCTAATATTTTTAGCATTTTTCCGCTTATCAATTTCTTTAAACTGTTTGCTGTTTCAAACGTTTGCCAATAAGTTGTAGCAGATAAAAAGAAAAATGTCTCATATTTTAGCAGTTCAAAACTTAAGCAAAACCTACCAATCGGGAGAGAAATCTTTAACAGTCCTTTCCGATATAAATTTTGAAATCAAACCAGGCAGCAGTTGTGCCATTATTGGCCCTTCCGGTAGTGGCAAAACCACCCTCCTCGGATTGTGTGCAGGATTAGATGAAGCAGGGACGGGTTCCGTTACACTCGATGGAAAACAATTGGAAAATCTTTCTGAAGATGAAAGGGCAGCCGTTCGTAATGCTTCTGTAGGTTTTATATTCCAAAGTTTTAATTTACTACCCACTCTTACCGCCCTAGAAAATGTAATGGTACCCTTGGAATTATTGGGAAAGAAAAACGTAAAACCTATTGCAGTTGATTTATTGCAAAAAGTAGGCTTAGGTGACAGAATGCATCATTATGCTTCACAACTTTCGGGCGGTGAACAGCAAAGAGTTTCTATAGCGAGGGCTTTTGCCAACCAACCCAAAATTTTATTCGCTGATGAGCCGACAGGTAATTTAGATCAGGAAACCGGAGAAACCATTGAAGCACTCATTTTCAATTTGAATAAAGAATTAGGCACTACTTTGGTTTTGGTGACCCACGATCATGAGCTGGCTAAAAGAACTGACCGAATACTTCAACTCAAAGGAGGAAAACTTATCAAAGACACTGCTACACTAACTTCAGAAGACGCTTAAAAACCATTCTCATGCAAAATTTAAACTGGTTATTGAAAATGGCTTGGCGCGACAGTCGCAGAAATCGTTCGCGTCTATTTCTATTTATGAGTAGTATAGTGCTCGGAATAGCTGCACTGGTTGCCATTAATTCTTTTGGCGATAACCTCACGCAACAGATAAATTCAGAAGCCAAAGAACTTTTAGGTGCTGATGTAGAATTAGAAAGTAGAAGTCCTTTTCCTGATTCTCTTTATCAGTTTCTGCAAAAAGAAAAGCTGCAACTTTCTGAGGAAAGAGCTTTTGCCAGCATGGTCTATTTCCCGAAAAATGGCGGAACTCGACTAATCAATGTACGCGCAGTAGAAGCTAATTATCCTTTTTATGGAAAGATAGAAACCACACCTTTTGAATCTGCTGAAAGCTACAATACAAGCGAAAAAGCATTGGTAGACCAATCTTTGATGCTGCAATTTGATATTCAGCCTGATGATTCGGTTCGAATAGGCAACTATGTATTTTCCATCGCGGGCGAAATCAATAAAACGCCAGGACAATCAGCTATCACAACAACCGTAGCGCCACCTGTTTTTATTCCATTTTCCAAATTGGAAGAAACCGGATTGTTGCAGAAAGGAAGCAGAATTAATTATAAATTATATGTAAAATTCCCTGATGGAATTGATGATCAAGAGTATTTTAATGAAGTTTTAAAGCCTCGCCTGGAGAAAGAAGAAATCCGCTTTGATGACGTAGAAGAAAGAAAAGAAGAATTGGGAGATGCTTATTCCGATTTAACAGGCTTTTTAAATTTGACTGCTTTTATTGCCCTGCTTTTAGGTTGTATAGGCGTGGCCAGTTCAGTGCAGGTTTATGTTAAAGAGAAAGTAAAATCAGTCGCGATTTTACGCTGTTTGGGGGCTTCTTCTCTACAAGGAATGTGGATATTCTTAATCCAAATTGCCATCATTGGATTGATAGGATCAGTAATTGGATCCTTAATTGGCAGCAGTATTCAATATTTCTTACCTCAGCTCTTTGCTGATTTCTTACCTTTCGAAATTGCTTTAAGCTTTAGCTACAGCTCGTTTTTCCAAGGTATTTTAATTGGTTTATTAGCCTCTGTGCTATTCGCTTTGGTTCCACTTTTGCAAATCCGTAAAGTGTCTCCTTTAAATGTATTGAGAAGTTTAGGATGGGGCAAAACCTCTAAAGCAAGTCGCTTTGTTTATGTTTTGGTGGTCCTTTTTGTCTTTGGTTTTTCTTTTATTCAGCTTAATGAACTACAAAAGGCTGCTGTTTTCACGGTCTCATTGCTAGGGGCCGCTTTAATTTTAATGGCTGTCAGCCGATTAATCATTTGGGCAGTAAGAAAATACTTCCCTGAAAATGCTCCTTTTACTACAAGACAAGGCTTAGCTAATTTGTATAGACCTAATAATCAGACCTTAATTTTGGTGGTGACTATTGGTTTGGGTACTGCATTAATCACCACATTAATGTTGAGTCAGGATTTATTATTGGATAAAGTAAAATTGAGCAGCAGCGAAAATCAACCGAATATGGTGCTCTTTGATATCCAAAGTGATCAAGTGTATGAAGTTATTCAGATAACTGAAAAAGACAGCTTACCTGTTATTCAGGAAGTGCCAATAGTTACCATGAAATTGCACAGTATAAAAGGAGAATCAGTTGAGTCCATTCGTGAAGACACTACAGCTGGTGTGAGAAATTGGGTATTGAGGCGAGAGTATAGAGTGACCTATCGAGATAGCCTAATTGATTCAGAAACAATATTAGAAGGAGAATGGATTGGAAAAGTACAAAACCCCAACGATTCCATCTTCATTTCATTAGATCAAGGTTTAGCAGAAGATATGAAAGTTGGATTGGGAGATCCTTTAACATTTAATGTTCAAGGCGCTTTGATCGAATGCTATGTTGGAAGCATCAGGGAAATCGACTGGCAACGGGTACAAACCAATTTCTTGGTGGTTTTCCCTGAAGGAGTTTTGGAAGAAGCACCAAAATTCCATGTGCTATTAACTCGCTATGAAAAAGTGGAGAAATCTGCTCAATATCAACAAAAAGTAGTGAGTAAATTTCCAAACATCTCCATAATTGATTTGGACTTGATTTTGAAAACCGTGGATGAAGTTTTAGGAAAAATTTCCTTTGTAATACAGTTTATGGCTTTCTTTAGTATCATCACAGGAGTAATCGTTTTAATTGGGGCCGTAAATATCAGCAAGTTTCAGCGAATGCAGGAAGCCGTTTTATTAAGAACCATTGGAGCAAGTAGAAAGCAAATAGTCCGCATAAACTTTATGGAATATTTCTTTTTAGGAAGTATTTCCAGTTTGACCGGCATCATTATCGCCATTTTATCAGCTTGGGGATTAGCTTATTTTAGCTTTGATACCGTATTTGTTCCTAATATTTGGGCTGTATTAATTACCTATATTGCCATTACAGGTCTAACTGTTTTCATTGGTTTGACTAATAGCCGATCTGTGGTGAATAAGCCACCTTTGGAGATATTGAGGAAAGAAGTTTAGTAGGCTTTAATTATTTTTGGTTTGTTTTAACGCCCGTATAAAAACCGTTTGCTATATTAGGCTATGAAATACTGAAAGTAGCAATTTATGCGCTTTTCGCAAACCTTCAATGCTAGATAATAGTGAAAACGTCCATATACACGCTGGTAAACTAAAGGTAAAAGTGCTTGCCACGAAGTGCAAGCATAAATTGTGGGCGAGCTATGCACCATAACTGCTACAAGGTGCGGAGCAAATGGTTTTTATACCATGTTGTAGGCATTTTCTATGATTTGATTGAAAACCATTCCGTTAATAGTTATCGATATTTAATCAGATCTTTTTTAGCTCTTCCAATTTTAAATATTTTACCACCAAGGTTTTTCGGTAAAATTATTAAAATCAAACCTTTTTTCTGTAGGACCCCAAAGTTGGTCATCAGTATAATACCAATAATTAACATATACCCAATGAGCACTGTCGGTGATGCTAAAAGATTGCTCAAGGATGGCAGCTCCTTTTATCGATTTTACCATTATAAAGTGTTCACCATTAGAAATATCAAATCTAAATCTCTTCCAATTATGCTGATTTCCCACCTCAAACTCTTCGTTTACTGCAAGCGTATCATCGATATAAATCTTGATATCTACTGGATTAATTGCAAAACTTTGATTGCTAACCATAAGTGAAACGTTTCCATTCTCATTTTGAGGCAACATCATAATTGTTGTGTCTTCTTTACAACCTATTTGAAATAGGGATTGCAGAATTAAAAAGATAGTAAGAAGGTTTTTATTCATAGTAAAATATTTGGTTTTTTACTAATTGAAGCCGCATTTACAAAATTCTGACTAACGTTTTGTAAAATATTATGAATCAATAATTAGTACTCTATTTATTTTCACAAGTCCCTTCAATTTCTGAGCTCCACCGTTAGCTTGCGAAGTCAATGGCTTAGCTATATGTGGAATTGCCTACAACAATTGAATATTATCACCCCTTGGTGACTATATTTAAATATAGTTACCTTCTGGTAACTATATATCTTTTTTATCAATCCAAACATTCATAAAACAAAAAGCTATTTGGTTTTGGATGTACCTGAACTGATATGATAAATATAAAGAAAATATATTAAACCAACTGCCCCTGAAATCTTCTAGCGCGCGTTGCGAAGCATAACGCGTGCTGCAAGCTATCAAACCAAATCATTTGCTGTTACCTGTATCAACCCCCAAGCCCTCTCTAAATGTCCTTTAGTCAATTCTAGATGCCCTCCCACTAACCTCAAAGTATATTTATCATTTAGTTTAGTATGAGTCATAAATATTTTCCCACTGGCATTTACATTTTTCAATAACTTCTCATTGAATGTATTAAGCTCTTCCTCATTCATCTTCCCATCATTAAAGCGAAAGCAAAGCAAGTTTACTGGAACTGGCGCCAGCATTTCAAAGTCTGCCGATTTTTTGATTTCCTTCTGAAAGATGTTCCTTAATATCCATTTTTGATGTCAGTAGGTAAGTGAAATATCATCAAAAAACACATGACCAGTGGTTTTTGGTAAGTAGATCAAGTATACAGTTAGACTTTGAGTGCTGCTATCCACATTATCTAGTTTAATACTATATTCTTTCCAATTGAACTGACCAGTTATTTTAGTTTTGTATTGAGTTGAGATAAATTGCGCATCTGGCCCGGAAGGACTAGTAGTGTCATCTCCTCTTAATGCTATACTAACTCCTTCACCTTCTAAATCACCTTTTATTTTCGCCCTGAGCGTCACGTCCATTCCAATTGGTATATTCGTAGTAATGGTCTGACCCCAATAGGCAAAAGCATCTGTGTGCGCATTTTGTATTGAAATGTTCAATGATTTGCGTCCTGAAAATGATTCTTGATCTGTGGAAGTTAAATTATACTTACCGTAGCTATCAGTTTTCCACCAACTGCAGGGAGATGTTGAGCCGGCTTCTACATTACCATTACTGATCAGTTGTCCTGGCTCAAGTTCGTCATCGGTACATCTATTAAATTGTCCTGATGCAATTTCATCCTCGCCACAACCGGTAATTAAAATAATTGAAAAAGCTAGACAGGTGAAAAGTAATGGAAGTTTTTTTTGTGAGTTCATAAGCTATACTTTTAGTGAAAAATAATTTTGTCGAATTGTCGAAAACTCATTTAATTATGTTTTAGGATTGATATTGCGTTTTCATAATTCTCTTAATTGTTAATCAAATTGATTACTCGATTAGGCCCATATGAAAAAAGGACGATAACTTAACCTCCGTATGTTCCCTGATAACGGATTTCTAAAAGCCTAACCGTTGATTTATTTCATTATTTTGACACCGTTCAAAATGCATGCCAAAGGGTTTGGTTGGAAATTCTATCAAAAGGTTTAATTTTCTAGTAGGTGTTTTCTCAGCTCGTCCTTCTTTGTAAGGAGGATACCTAAATCAGAGCATTTTTAATCCCTAAAAAAACGATTTTACTAAAACCCAATAGCCTTCATTGTGAAGTATAATTCGTATTATTCACTAGGAAAGAATGTTATTTGCAGTTTCCTCAATCAAGCCCCAAGCCCGTTCAAGATGCCCTTTCGTCAATTCAGGATGACCACCCACTAATCTCAAAGTATATTTTCCATTAAGCTTCGTATGGGTGATAAATATTTTACCGGATGCATTTACTTTTTTCAGCAGCTGCTCATTAAACTGATTCAGCTCGTTCTCATTCATCTTCCCATCATTAAAACGGATGCATAATAGATTAACCGGAACTGGAGCCAACATTTCAAAATTATGGGATTTATTGACTTCGCCTTCGAGCCACTTTGCCCATTTAATATGGTTATTGATAATTGTCCTGAGTTTTTTAGCTCCAAATTCTCTTAAAACAAACCATAACTTCAATGCTCTAAATCTACGGCCCAATTGAATATGCCAATCTCGGTAGTTATTTACTTCCTCATCAGCATCTGTTTTGAGGTATTCAGGAGTAATGCTATAGGATTGCTTCAATAAATCAGGCTCTTTTACATAGTATAAGCTACAATCAAAATTGACAAACATCCATTTATGCGGATTAAAAACCATGCTGTCGGCTAGTTCAAGTCCTTTGCTCATCCATCTGTGTTCAGGGCAAATCAAAGCTGCTCCTGAATAGGCTGCATCAACGTGAAACCATAAATGATATCTTTTGGCAATAGCTCCAATCTCCTCCAAGGGGTCAACAGCAGTGGTGCCGGTTGTTCCTAAAGCACCCAAAACCAATAAGGGTTCGTAGCCCGAGTCAATATCTTTTTGGATTTTCTCCTCCAACTTCTCGGGAATCATGGCAAAATGCTCATCCACCGGTATTTTTACTAAATTTTTAGAGCCAAAACCTGCAATTTTCACATTTTTATCGATGGAACTGTGCGCTTGTTCGGAAGCATATATCCTATACTTTGGCATTCTGAAAAAGCCATTTTCATTAATCTGAAAGTTACTTGCTTTTTCTCGGGCAGTGATTAATGCATTGAAAGTTCCTGTGGAAGCTGTATCTTGGATAGACCCAGTCCACTCTTTGGATAATCCGAGTAGATCACGCATCCATTCCATCATGCGGTCTTCCAATTCAGTAGCAGCAGGGGAAGTCAGCCAGACCATTCCCTGAGTGCCTAAAACCGACATCAGCATTTCACCTAAAATAGAGGCTTTACTCTTAGAAGCAGGGAAGTAGGCAAAGAAATTAGGACTTTCCCAGTGCGTAATGCCTGGCATAATTTTCTCTTCAAAATCCTCAAAAATTTTATTAAAATCTTCTGCTTTTTCAGGAAAGCTCTCAGGAAATTGCGCTTTTATTTCACCGGGTTTAACGGAAGACAAAACAGGATAGTCCTCCACATTGCTTAAATAATCGGTCATCCAATCTACCATTGAATGGGCGTGCTTTCTAAATTCTTCGCTTGTCATCTATTTTTAAATAAAGCTAATCTCTTGATGTCAAATATAAGCTTAATATTTAGATCTAGAATAAAATTGAAAACAGCATATAAATAAAAAAGTCTCTCTAATTTTAACATCAGAGAGACTTTTGATAAGAAGTGGTAATCTAAATTTATTACTTCTTTTTGTATTTTTGGTTGAACTTCTCCACACGACCTGCAGTATCCAAGAAAATTTTCTTTCCTGTATAAAAAGGGTGAGAAGCTGAACTAACTTCTATTTTAACTACCGGATATTCTTTACCATCTTCCATTTTGATGGTTTCACCTGAGGACATTGTAGACCTCGTTAAGAATTTCACGTCTGCTTGAGTATCCCAAAATACAACTTCTTTGTATTCCGGATGAGTATCTTTTTTCATAACAAATAAATTAAATTATTGATTTCCAACCAATTCTTTTAAAAGGAATGCAAAAATAAGGGAAGGATTTGTTCTTTCCAAACCTCTCTCTATTTATTGGTGATATATTTTTGGTTATCTTGCACCCGCTAATTTATTCAATATGAAATGAGCATAAATATCGAGGGCGATTTTTACCAACCGCCAGAGGAATATTTATCGCGAATTCCATCCCGATAAATACGGGACAAGTTGTGGCCGTTAAAACAATCATTATACTCATGAAATTATTATTAACTGTCCTTTGCCTTTTTACTTTTTTATCAGCCTATTCTCAAGCGGTGAATGCTCCTTTAAATAGAGATTACTACCATCTTTTAGAAAGGTTGGAAGTTCGCAATGGGAAATTCTCTGAAAGTTTTCATGCTTCTATGAAGCCTTTTAATAGAAAAGAAATTGCGCAATTCTTGGATAGCCTGGATTCAGATAAGTTGAATAAAAGAGATAAATTCAATTATAACTATCTGAAAAATGACAGTTGGGAATGGACAGATAATGCTGATTATAAAAATGAGAGAGGAATATTTGGCCATATTTATAAAACCAAACCTGATTTTCTTAATGTTCATGAGGATGAGTTTGATTTACATGTTAATCCGGTTTTACACTTTTCTTTAGGACAAGAAAGCCTAAGTGATAATAGATTATACACCAACACCAGAGGTTTAGAAGTAAGGGGACTAATCAATAAAAAGCTCGGTTTTTATACTTTCGTTGGTGAAAATCAAGTGGTTTTTCCAAACCATGTGAATAATTATATAACTGATTTTAAAGCAGTTCCTAATGAAGGATTTTGGAAACCCTATGGAGAAAATAATAAAGGAGTAGACTTTTTCACAGCACGTGGATATATTTCATTCCAAGCCACCAAAAATATTAACTTACAGTTCGGCCATGATAGATTTTTCATCGGAAATGGTGAACGTTCTTTAATTTTGAGTGATTTCGCTACTGGATATTTATTCTTAAAAGCAGAAACCAATATTTGGAAGTTTAATTATACCAATCTATTTGGCTTACAAACTGCCGATGTAGTTTTGAGAGGAAACCAACTATCCGGTACTCAATATCAGTATCCTAGAAAATTTTTATCGCTCCACCACCTGAGCTATAACATTACAGACAATATCAATATAGGAATTTTTGAAGCCATCATGTCTGGGGATTCCTCTGTAGCTCAAAACCCTATCGATCCTGTTTATTTTAATCCTATAATTTTTTATAGGGCATTGGAACAGCAAGACGGAAGCTCAGGAAATGCATTAGTGGGTATGGATTTCAGAGCTTTATTTTTGAAAAGATTTAGCCTTTATGGTCAATTAGTTTTGGATGAGTTTCTGATAGATAATTTAAGACAAGGCGGCTGGTGGGCCAATAAATGGGCTTTGCAAACCGGTTTAAAGTATTTTAATGCTTTTGAAATCCCCAATTTGGATTTACAAGCTGAGTACAATGTGGCTCGTCCTTTTATCTACGCCCATGATTCTAATTTCACGAATTACGCTAATTATAAACAACCTTTAGCGCATCCATTAGGAGCGAATTTTGAAGAATGGGTAGCTACTTTACGATATCAAATTACGCCAAGAATACATTTTCAGGCAAAGGCGGTCATGGCACAATTTGGAACAGATACTACTCAAAACAATCATTTTGGAGGAGATATTTTTAAGAGAAATAATGACCGTTATAGTCACATAAATCCTGATACCGGAAGTAGATGGCAGTTCGGTCATACGATAGGACAAGGAGAAAAAAATAATTTACGATTTATCAAAACGACCTTAAGTTTTATGCCTTATCACAATTTGTTTTTGGATGTAAATTACACCATCCGAAATCAAGAAAGTGAGTTTGGCAATAATGACAGTGATAATAACTTTTATGGCGTTGATCTACGCTGGAATATTCCAAAGCGAGAAAATTTATTTTAAAGGTATTAGATTTTGGTTTAGGAGAGATGGCGTTTGAGCAAAAAGTGTTTTCTAGAGTAAGAAATTGAAAAGATTTTTAAATGATTCCAACCCTTTTAAGAGATTGGTTGTCTTTGATATAGAAGGTTTTGGTTGAAATCTTTCTGTGGATGGCTGGTTACCGTTCATAGTTTTATGGTTGTAGGCGAAAAGGGTAGTGGCAATACTGCCCTTTTCTATTTTTAACCCACAATTATTAATTTTATTACCAATCCATTGGAACTTCCATTAGCAACATTTCTGAATCGGCATTCGCTTTGATGTTTATTCTATCTAAATTGAATAACCCAATTGCATCTCTTTTCACCAATTTTTCTCCACCTATTTCAATTTCTCCTTCCAATAAAAAAACGAATAACCCATTTCCCTTCTTCTTCAACTCATATGTTTTGTCAAAGTCCTTTTCGAAATCGGCTAAATGAAACCAAGCATCTTGTTGAATCCAAGTTTCTAGGCCTTCCTCTTTTGGGGAAACCACCATTTGGAAACTGTTTTTTCTATCTTCCACTGGATAATGCACTTGGCCATATCTTGGATTAATGTTCTCTTGATTCGGGAAAACCCATATTTGTAAAAATTCAGTTCCAATATTCTGGTTTGGATTAAATTCTGAATGCATGATTCCAGTACCAGCAGACATCACCTGAACGTCTCCTTGTTTTATGGTGGCTTGGTTTCCCATGCTGTCCTCATGCGCCAAATCTCCTTTTAAAGGAATTGAAATAATCTCCATATTTTCATGCGGATGCTTTGGAAAGCCTGTTCCACTTGTAATTTTATCATCATTCAAAACTCTTAGAGCTCCAAAATGAATTCTATTAGGGTCATAATATGAGGCAAAACTAAAAGTATGATGAGAATCTAACCACCCATGATTTGCATGCCCTCTTGATGCTGCTTTATAAATAATTTTATCCATAATTCTAAATTTATATGTAGGTACATGTAATTACGAGAAAAGATAAAACTTGTGTCGTTTTTCCTGAAAAAAATAATTTATTCATCTTAAAACCTTCCTTCTAAAAAGGTCAGATTATAACTAACTCCACAAAATAAATCATAGGTATTAAACAGCTTTGGTAGGGTTTTTAAAACTATTTTTATTTGAAATCAAGCTAAAGATTTATAAGAAAATCATAACCTTTTATCAATTTTTAAGAATCCACTTGGCAAAACTATATTATTTATAAATATTATTTTATAATTTTAGTGAATCAGAAAAAATCCAAAAACAATGACCATGTATTTTAAATCTATTTTATTTGTAACTCTTTTAGCTGTGGCAGCATGCAGCCCACAAAAAAAAGAAAAAGAAGAAAGTAATTCAGAAGCATTTGAAAAAGCACAGCAGGAAGTAAAAGAACAAATTTCAGGTGTAGTTAAAGAATTGCCCGCTCCATCAGAAATACCATTTTTATTAATGGAGACCGGTGCCGACTTAAATGAAAGTCTAATCCACGACCTAAACAACGTGAATAAATATAGTAGCAATAATAATGCAGCTGCTGTAAATTTAGGTATTTATGCAACTGATGTGGCTTATTTAAGCGCTTATGAAAAATCTCAAAAGGCCTTAAATTACATGACTGAAATCAGGCCATTGGCAGATCAATTGGCACTTTCCGGTTCTTTTGAACCTAAAACGGTTGAAAGATTTGAAAGTAATCTTTCCAACACCGATTCTTTAGCCATGATCGTAAATGAAGCAATAAACAATGCTGATGACCATTTAAGAAAAACAGATCGACCAAAAGTAGCCGCATTATTATTGGCAGGTTCTTTTATAGAAGGTCTTTATATCGCAACAGCATTAGTTGAAAACTATCCTAATGACCTTCCTGAGGAGACTCGTAAACTAATTTTAATTCCATTGGTAGATGTTATCATCAAGCAAGAAGAGCCATTAATTGACTTGATTGAACTTTTAGAGAGTGTAGAACAAGATGAATATATCACAACAATGGTAAAAGATCTAAAAGTTCTAAAAGAAGAGTATAAGAAACTTAATGTTCAGAAGTTGATGGACGAAGGTAAAGGTTCGGAATTATTGGAAGACGAAACACTAGATAGAATCACCAATCAAATGGGAAAAATCAGAGATGATGTAACCGGATGATATATTTATAAAAATTCACTAACTAATAAAAGGGTATGGGAGCATGTAGAATTGCAGTCTCTGCCCTTTTTTTCTTTATAATCCATTATCATATTTCAATTTCAAAACTAAGCCATGAGTGAACATCTATTAAAAGCCTTATTGGAATTATTTGCCATCATCGCAAAAAAGGGGACTGTTACTGAAGATGAGCGAAATAATGTAAGGAATTTTTTAACTGCAAATCTTTCTGAAGAGTCTGCCGAACGGCATCTAAAAATGTTTGATGAGTTTACAGATGATTCTGTTTCTGATATCGATAATAAAATCAATAAGATATGTCATAAAATAAATGAGGAGTTCACTTACCCACAAAAAATTATTCTTGCTCTCCAACTCATTGAACTCATATTAGCTGATGGAGAAATTGCAGAAGAAGAAACTCAAATACTCGATAGAGTTGCCGATAAAATTAAGCTACCTGCTGAAATTATAGCCTACATTCAATCCTTCGCTTTGGCTAAAAAAATTGAGGATTTTGAATCTGATAAGTTTTTAATTATTGCTGAAGACGATAAGAAAGTGGTCAGTTCAACCCATTTCATTCAAGAGAACCACTTAGAAGGCTTTTTGGCAGTATTAAAACTTTCTGGCACGGAAATGTATTTCGTTAAATATTTGGGAAATGCACAATTAAATATGAATGGCATTCCTCTCAGAAAAAATTCGATTACACTATTCCCTTCTGGAAGTACCATTAAAGGAGAAAAATCTCAAACTGTTTTTTATAGTGATGTGGCAAGTCATTATAAAACGGATAGCAGTACCCCTAATATTTCATTTGTAGCTGACAACATTAGTTTCACATTTCCAAATGGGCATCAAGGATTACATAATGTAAATATTGCAGAAGATACTGGCAGGCTTGTTGGTTTAATGGGAGCTTCAGGATCAGGAAAATCCACTTTACTCAATGTCCTTAACGGAAACGAAAAGCCAACGAAAGGCAAGGTCACAATAAACGGAATCGACATTCATGAAAACCCTGATGACATAAAGGGCACTATTGGTTATGTTCCTCAAGATGATTTATTAATTGAAGAATTAACCGTTTATGAAAACTTATTCTATGCGGCTAAACTTTGCTTTGATGATAAGTCCTCTGCTGAAATTGAAGAACTAGTATCAAAAACCCTAGCCTCATTAGGCCTATCCGAAACCAAGCATTTGAAGGTGGGTTCCCCATTGGATAAAACGATTAGTGGAGGGCAAAGGAAAAGATTAAATATTGGTTTAGAATTATTGAGAGAACCCTCTGTGTTATTTGTGGATGAACCCACTTCAGGGCTTTCTTCCAGAGATTCCGAAAACATAATGGACTTACTCAAAGAGCTAAGTTTAAAAGGAAAAATGGTTTTTGTAGTGATTCATCAACCCTCCTCTGATATATTCAGAATGTTTGATAAACTGGTGATTTTGGATGTTGGTGGATTTCAAATTTATTATGGAAACCCAGTTGAAGCAGTTTTATATTTTAAAAATCAAATTAATACAATCGATAAGGACCAGGCGGCATGTATTGAATGTGGAAATGTAAACCCTGAACAAATCTTTAATATTATTGAAACAAAAGTTGTCAATGAATATGGTAAAGCTACTGATGAAAGAAAAATCAGCCCTAAAAAATGGTTTAGCCTTTTTGAACAACAATTAAAATTACCTACTGTAGGGAATCCTGATCCTTTACCTGAACCAGAATTACAAATCCCGAATTGGACAAAACAAATAGTATTATTTTTCAAAAGAGACTTTAAATCAAAGCTAGCAAATCGCCAATATTTGCTAATCAATTTATTAGAAGCTCCTATTTTAGCTATTTTACTTGCTTATATTATTCGGTATTATCCTGAAAATGAGAACAATGAATATTTATTTATAGATAACCTCAATATTCCTGCTTTTTTCTTTATGAGCATTATTGTGGCTCTTTTTATGGGCTTAACAGTAAGTGCTGAAGAAATCATAAAGGATCGAAAAATATTGAAAAGAGAGTCCTTTCTACATTTAAGCAGAAGCAGTTATCTTTTTTCTAAAATAGGAATTCTATTCTTATTCTCAGCCGTTCAAACCTTCACTTATGTTATCATAGGAGATTTAATTTTAGAAATTGATGGAATGAGCCTAACTTATTGGGCCATATTATTCTCTACAGCTTGTTTTGCTAATATGCTTGGATTGAATATTTCATCAGCATTTAATTCTGCAATTACTATTTATATTTTAATCCCGATTTTGCTTATTCCACAATTGATTTTAAGTGGTGTTGTTGTAAAATTTGATAATCTAAATCCACAAATCACAACACCTGATAAAGTACCCTTAGTGGGGGAATTGATGGCCTCTCGTTGGGCTTTTGAGGCTTCTATGGTAGCGCAATTCAAATCGAACGAATATGCTGAACCATTTTTTAACTTGGATAGGCAAATGGCACAATCAGAATATAAAACGGTTTATTACATCCCGAGATTAAAATCAAAATTAGATTTTCTGCGGAGGAATATTAATAATCGAAATACTCCAGAGTTTTCTGAGGCTATTCGACTTCTTAATAGAGAAATTGGCCTTGAGTTGGACAAGGTGGGACAAGATAAATTTAATGCATACCATAAATTAACTGTGGAAAACTTTGATGAATGGACCGCTAATAAAACAGAGGAGTTTCTTAATACCTTAAGTCGTTTTTATAATAACTTTTTTAACGAAGCCAACTCGAAAAAGGAGAAAGCTATTTATATGCTTACTTCAAGTCCAGAGAAAAAAGAGCGATTTGAGTATTTAAGAGATAATTATTTCAATAAAACGGTGGCTAATCTGGTGAAAAACACCAATGATCCAAACCGAATTATAGAGCATAATGGCCAATTAATTCAAAAGATCTATCCTGTATACATGGAGCCTCAACCTGATCATTTATTAGATTTTAGAACACAATTCTATGCAGGTGAGAAATACTTTGGTGGGTATATTTTTAATACACTTCAATTCAACTTAGCAATTATTTGGCTGATGAGTTTTATTCTGTATGCTACTCTCTATTATGATGTGTTAAGAAAAATAGTAAATTTTAAAAGACCATTTTAAAAGAGTTATTTCGCATAACATGAAACAATTTAATAAAATACTGATTTAAAGATTATGAAAAACTTAATCATCATCACCATCATATTACTGGCAAGCTTTGGATGTCAAACAAAAGAAAAAGCCGAGGAAAAAGAAAATTTACAAGAATCTACAAAACAGGAATCAGCAGCTTTCGATCCTGAGAAATCAGATATAATAGCTGTAGAACTAGCAGAAAAAGTTATAAAAGCTCATGGAGGCCGAGACAACTGGGAAAGCACACACTATATTTCTTGGAATTTTTTAGGTGTAAGAGATTTAATTTGGGATAAGTATACAGGAAATGTCCGTATTGATTTTCCAAGGGAAAATTCTACCTATCTAATTAACATCAATCAAGACACAGGGCGAGTTAAAATTGGCGATAGAGAATTAACAAAAAATGATTCTTTAGCTCAATACATAGAAAGAGGCAAACAAATTTGGGTAAATGACTCTTATTGGTTGGTTTTTCCTTTTAAGCTTAAAGATCCTGGCGTTATCTTAGAATATAATGGAAAAGACACTACACTTACTGGAGAAGCAGCAGATGTTATTAGTTTAACTTTTGAAAAAGTAGGATTCACTCCACAAAATAAATATCATGCTTACATAGACCCTGTGAGTTTTTTTATTCTGCAATGGGATTTTTATCGAAATGCTTCAGATAGTACTGCGTCATTTAAAAATGAATGGACAGATTATAAACAATACGGTGATATTTATTTGTCATCCGGTAGGGGAGAACGAAGCTTGGGAAATATAAAAGTAGCGCAAGAATGGGATGATAAAGTTTTTGAAGAATTTTAGACAATTCCCACTATGTGTCTCACTTTTTTTAAAAAAAAGCAAAAACCCGCAATGGTTTCCATTGCGGGTTTTTGCTTATAAAATTTTGAAATTCTAAAATTACCCCTTCAAAATCGCCCTGCTAATCACCAGTTTTTGAATCTCTGATGTTCCTTCTCCTATAGTACACAATTTAGAATCTCTATAATATTTTTCTACAGGATAATCTTTAGTATAACCATATCCTCCAAAGATTTGTACTGCTTCCACAGAGTTTCTTACGGCAACTTCAGAAGCATAATATTTCGCCATAGCAGACTCTTTATTAACGCTTTTGCCTTTATTTTTTAAATCTGCGGCTTGGAAAGTAAGTAGTTTTGCACCTTCTAATTCTGTAGCCATATCAGCTAACTTGAATGCGATTCCCTGAAAGCTTGATATTGGTTGGTTAAACTGATGTCTTTCTTTGCTATAGGCTAATGCTGCCTCATAAGCACCTTCTGCAATCCCTAAAGATAATGCGGCAATTGAGATTCTACCGCCATCCAAAACTTTCATTGCCTGAATAAAGCCTTCTCCAACTTTTCCCAACATATTATCTTGATGAACACGGCAATCTTCAAAAATCATTTCAGCGGTTTCAGATAATCGCATTCCTAATTTATTTTCTTTTCTGCCACCTTTGAATCCTTCAGTTCCTCTTTCCACCACAAATGCCGTCATACCATGAGAATCTCCTTTTTCACCAGTTCTAACAATTACAACAGCAATATCACTTGAAATACCATGTGTAATCCAGTTTTTTGCTCCATTAATAACCCAATGGTCTCCGTCTTGAACAGCGGTAGTTTTCATGTTTCCTGCATCAGAGCCCGTATTTGGTTCTGTCAAACCCCATGCTCCAATCCACTCAGCAGTGGCTAATTTTGGTAACCATCTTTTCTTTTGCTCATCATTAGCAAATTGCATAATATGGCCAGTACATAATGAATTATGCGCAGCCATGGATAATCCGATAGAAGGATCAACCTTAGATAACTCCATAATAGCTGTTACATATTCTTCGTAACCAAAACCAGCGCCTCCATATTCTTGAGGAACTAAAACACCCATCAAACCTAGGCCACCTAATTTTTTCATGACATCAACAGGGAAATGTTGTTCTTCATCCCATTGGTCTCTATGTGGTGTAATTTCTTTAGCTCCAAAATCACGCACCATTTGCGCAATCATTTCTTGATTTTCATTCAATCCAAAATCCATAAATATTGTGTTGTTAGTCGTTTCCTGAAATAAGTGCAAATATAAATTAAAATAGCTTACTAACCCAACTAACATTCGTTAGGGAGAAAAGGTTGGGTTAATCAAGAAATTTTGTAGACAAAGAATAACTAGATTCAATAGATAAGCATCCAGCGGAAAGCCCAGCGCCAAACCAATTTATAATTTTTAATTTCCGCTAGTCGTAAAATCTCTTTCCAGTCTTGTTTGGTAAATGATCTCCAAACTGATAGGCAGGCATCATTTTGAACCATAGGAGATTTGCTGAAGAAGCGAGTGATCCACTTTATGGAATAATAAGCAAATGGGTGCCTGTGTAAATCATTTATGATGACCCTGTCAGATTGTTTACTGAACTGTTTTAACAAATTGATTAAATCCTCTTTTGGAAAATGATGAAGGAAAAGAGTACAGCAAACAACATCAAAATTTCTATTTCTAAAGTTTTCAGAAAATATATTTTCTGCATGAAATGATATTTCAGGATAGTCTTTGCAATGCTCTTCTGCATAGGAAATCACATTAGGGTTGGCATCAAAACCATGCAATTGCACCTTAATATTTTGAGTTCTGCACCATTTAGCTATTTTCAACAACATTTCTCCACTTCCACATCCTAAATCAGCTATTTGCCATTCTTTTAGAGGATTTACTTTGAAGGTTTTTTTAACTGCACTTAGGGTTATAGCATTTCCACCCAGCCAGTGATTGATAATATCCAATTCTTTTAAAGCTTGATATAAAGAAGGACTATCATCAGATAAATCATCCATGATTTCTTCTTCCTCCGAGCGATAGGACAAATCTACTTTTTTCATTTTTCAACTCGCTCCAAAAGCATACTTTCCATGGTTAAGCCAGGACCAAAAGCAAAACTCAGCACTTTGTCATTCGGCTGAATCTTATCCCACATTTCATGCAAAACGAAAAGAACGGTAGGGGAAGACATATTTCCAAACTCCTTTAATACCTTATAGGCAGAAGCATTTATTTCTGCAGGCAATTTCAATCCTTTTTCTACTGCCTCTAGAATTCTTTTTCCGCCAGGATGAATGGCAAATTGATTTATATCTTTTAGTGTCAATTGAAGTTTTTCCATCAGCTCTTGACCCAATTTAGCAATATTTTTGGCAATTACCTCTGGCACATAACTACTTAGCTTCATTTCAAAGCCCAGATTGCCAATATTCCAAGCCATTTCCTGTTCAGAATTCTTTTCCACTACACTTTTAAAAGCTTTCATTTCAAGTGCATCTTCGGTTCTTTCGTTGCTTACCACAACGGATGAAGCCCCATCTCCAAATAAAGTATTCGCCAATAAATTATCTTCTGAATAGGTAGACTGAAAATGAATGGTACATAATTCCACACAAACAATCAGCACTTTAGCATCCTTCTCAGATCTCGCAATATGATGAGCCGTTTTCAATGCATTAAATGCTGCAAAGCATCCCATGAATTGGATGGAGGTGCGTTCGATATCTGAATTTAATCCAGCTTTTTTAATTAATTGAATATCAAGACCAGGAGCAAACATTCCAGTACAACTAACGGTAATGAGATGAGTAAATTCCTCTGCTTTATATTTCTCAAAAACCTTTTCTAAGCATTTTTGAGCCAGAGGCAAGGCATGTTTTTCAAATAGTTGCATTCTATCACCCGTTGTAGGCAAAGCTTTACCATTATTCAACTGTGGATAAAATGACCATTCTTTATCATCCGAAAATTGATAATCAGGAATAACGGTATGTCTTTTTTGAATGCCCGAAATCCTAAAAACAGCCCTTAACTTTCGGCTGTTTTCATCGTTCAAATGCATGGCTTTCTGCATAAAGCTGGCTATGTCGTTTTGAGCAATGCTTATTTCTGGATTTGCAGTAGAAATCAGGTTAATATATGGCATAGATAATTCTTGATTGACTATATTAAGCAAAATTTTCGACATTTGTTCATGAAAAAAGCTATTCATATTTTAAGGCATCTGAGGATTCCATTTTCTTTCTTTCTATTGCCCGTATATATTTTCGCTTTGGGAATAAGTCCCAACATTGGAGCAGATAGAATTATCTTAACATTCGTGATATTACATTTTTTTATATATCCTGCCAGCAATGCATATAATTCTTACTTCGACAAAGATGAAGGTAGTATTGGTCTAATAAAAACACCCCCTCCCGTTACCATTGGGTTGTATTACACCAGTTTAATATTTGATTTCATCGGCATTGCTTTAGCATGGCTCATAAGTATGGAGTTTGCATTACTAGTTTTCGTTTATGGACTGGCCTCCAAAGCTTATAGTCATCCTGGAATTCGACTTAAAAAGTATCCTTGGTTGGGATGGATAGTAGCTGGATTCTTTCAGGGAGTATTTACTTTTTACATGGCTTATGTGGGTATCAATGATTTTGGTTGGGAAATCGCTCTAAAATGGAAAGTGATTTTACCGGGGCTATTAACCTCAGCATTTTTATGGGGTTCTTATCCCATGACTCAGGTTTATCAACATAAAGAGGATGATAAAAGAGGAGATTTTACGCTCTCCTTACTACTGGGCATAAGGGGTACTTTTTTGTTTACCTTGGTTGCTTTTCTATTAGCAACCTTAGGTTTTGAATACTATTTCCTTAATTATCACACTGAAAAAATGGCTATTGCCTTTTTACTTTTTATGGCGCCAACGGTGCTTTATTTCTTAATTTGGTTTGCATTAGTTCATAGAAATGAGAAATACGCAAATTTTGGATGGACAATGGGCTTAAATCTAATTTCAGCAATTTGTCTAAATGCATTCTTTATTTATTTCTTTATGCAAACTAGCCATTTAGGCCAGTTAAATTTATGATTTTTCTTCTCACAATTTCTAAAAATCCATAAAACATATCAGGTTTCTCAATTTGAAAAAACTACGAATCCTAACTGCAATTTAAGACCTATGAAAAATGCCGCTTGACCATCATAAAATTCTATTCCAGGCTCAATTGCCATATCCCAGTTAACCCTTTTAAAAAATGTTCTTTGTAAACCATAAGAAAGCATCAAATCGAAAAAGGCAGGTCCTTTAGGATAATTTTCTACATTACTAAAGAATATTCCTTCATCATAAAAGCGCGCAGAAATCCCAACATAATTAGCAGAGTTGAATTTAGTGTTTTTATCATAAGCTGCTCTTTCACTCAGATTATGATAAAATCTTGGTTGAACAGTTACTTGCGGTGTTAAAACATAATAAGAACTTACTCCATAAGTTGCTTGAGAAATTGTGCCTCCTCCATAGTGCCCCAGAAATCCAATCATATTATAAATAGATATATCTTTTCTGATTTTCATTTCATAAGATACACCAAGCAAATTGGGGTATAATGTTTCTACTTTTATTAAATTTTGAGCGACTGATGCGGATTCTCCCTTTATAAGGGCAGCGGGTTTGTCCTGAGCGCTTATTTTAAATGAACATAAAATGACTAAGGACAAAATGATGATCGAAAATTTTTGCATCTTAATAGGTTAATAGTTTTAAAATATAGGTTCTTTTTCAAATGCAAATATGTCAAAAAAATCAACTTAATCGTTAAGAGAAACAAAAAAATTAAACCTATGCCTTTCTCTCCGTATACTATAGCATAACTATAAACACAGAATTATGAACATATTAGTAATCGGAGCCAATGGTAAAATTGGTCAGAAAATAGTCAATAAAATTCATAGCAATTCTCCACATGATGCCATTGCCATGGTTAGGGAGGAATCTCAACGGGAACAGTTTGAGAAAAAAGGCATCAAAACGGTTTTAGGTGATTTAGAGGGAGATTTCAGTCATGCCTATGAAGGAAATAATGCAGTCGTATTTACAGCTGGAAGTGGTGGCCATACTGGGGATGATAAAACCAAAGCCATTGACCAACAAGGAGCCATCAAAGCTATTGATTTAGCTGTCCAACATAAATTTATCAGGTTTATGATGGTGAGTGCTTTTGGTGCTGATTTTAATCCATCTGAATGGCCAGAAAAAATGGGGGCTTACTACAATGCTAAATCAGCCGCTGATGACTATTTGCAACAAACTGGTTTAAATTATACGATTTTCAAACCCGGAGCATTAACTGATGATGAACCAAAAGGCAAAGTAGATTTTGGCGAAAGAACTGATGAAAGAAGTGGCTCTATTCCACGATGGGATGTAGCCGATGTGTTAGTTAAATGTCTGGAAGCCGAGAACACTTATCGCAAATCCTTGGAATTGCTTTCAGGGCCTTATAGAATTGAAGAGGCAATAGAAAACGTTTAATAACTCTGATCACCTTTCCCAAAGTTTTAAGGCTTTGGGAAAGTTTTATTAACTCAACACCTCGTGTAAAATCCGCAAGGATTTAATTTCTTTAAAAGAATGACTGTGAATTTGGTAAAAATGAATCAGCACTTTTAATAGCTGTTGTCTTTGTTCTCCATTTATTTTTAGGTTATAGGTTAAATCATTAGCTAATAATTCTTCCAATTTCACCAATTCATCAGGTCTTAATTTAATGGGATGGTAGTGAGAAACTTCATCCATAATCTCCACTGCTCCTGACGGTTTGAATCCCAAATAAGTAGAAAGCTGCGCCAAAAACTGCAGATGAAAATTGATATAATCCTCTTCCTTTTGGTCAAAATAAGTAAGACTATCATGAATAAAGCCAAACATCATTGAGTTATCCTCCTCCTCTCCACGTAAAATATGATTTAGAAACTCAGCTAAGAAAATACCAATTGAAGACTTGATTATTTCATAAGGAATAGTTCGATAAGGAGGATTCACCTTGATTTCTGACATTCGGTTGATGCTACTATTCGACTTTTTATAAACCACCAAATCTAGCAAAGTTAAAGGCTGAAAAATCGCCATTTTATGTTTGGCTTTTGCCTTACGGACTCCATTTTCAATATAGGATTGTATGCCGAATTTTTCAGTATACACCTGAATGATGAGTGAGCTTTCACCATATTTTACATGTCCGAGTACTATGCCTTTGGTTTTATGAAGCATTTAGTTTCTTTATTCTATTGCAATTTAAGATGAATTTTGAGTTAATGTAATAGTATAAATATATGAGGTTTTATTAAGCGATACTCCTAGCTCACCTTAAATCAAGGAGAGACCATTAAATTTTTCGCATTAGCGAAAAAGCTTTTGTTTTCTTTGTTCCTTTTGTGGTTAAAAATTAAGCTTGTTAAAATATACTACTGGTAGAAAATTCCCACAACAAAAGAAATAGAAGAACACAATAGAAAATAACCTTGGTTATTTTTTCGTCATCTAATATACGTTTGAATCAAGGAAGTACAGCAAACTTAGTTTGATAAGTTTCTGTGCCATCTGCATTGATTGAGAAAACCAAATAGACTCCGCTTTTGACTCTGAAGCCTGAATAATTCCCTAAGTCCCAAGAGAAGGTGCCACCATTGGCTTTTCCTTTATGGATGAGATTTCCTGCAAGGTCTGTAATCATCACTTCATTATTATAAGCCAATCCTCGAATAGTCACCGTATTGTCAGCTGTTAGCCTTACTGGGTTTGGAAATACCTCCACATCAGTATGGACTGCACCCGCGCGGGTGGCGTCCGTTCTGTAAGACAGAAATTGAGATTCAGAACTTAAAAAAAGCTCTCCGTTTAAAGGATTGACCACCATTTGTTGGACATTATTATTTACAATAGGGCTATTTGACCTTCTCAAATGCAAAATATTCCGCTCTGTATTTTCATCAAATAGCCATAAACCATCTCGGGTGCTCATCCATTTTCTATTGCCTCCATCTATTATTATATGATTAACTGGAATACCATCAAAAAGGAAAAACCCTTCAAAAATAGGCTGAGAAGCATCTACATTTTCACCCTGCAATACCGCTTGAAATCGATTGAAAAATGCAACTCCGCTTTCGGTAGCAATCCACAATTGACCACTTAAATCCATTGCCAAATCATTAATTTGATTATTGGGTAGATTACCATTTCCTAAAAGAGTATTTAGCCTTCTTTCCTCTCCACTTTCAGGATTGAAAATAAAAATACCTGAATTGGTCGCTAAATAATGATCTCCATTTGGTACTATTAAATAATCATTGATTCTACTATTCGTTGGCAAATTCATTTCTAGAACATCACCCGTATTAGGATTAAAAAGAGCGTACAAATTATTTTCCGTTTTTACTAAAGCCCAGTAGCTCGCCTCCGGACTTTCCGCCAATCTTACCCATTCCGCAATGATAGAATCTCCTAAATTTAAATGGCTGATGTTTTCTGTGTCCCAGCTAAACAATCCAATTGTTTCACTAAGGAAAATACCGTTTCCGGAAATCAGGTCTAAAGCTACATCTCTGAAAATGGGCAAACTCTGACCTTCTGAATCTTTGCCTGTATAAGTCCATCTACCATTTTCAAAAAATGAAAAACCCGCTATGTCTTCCGCTAAATGAAAAGTGAATTGCTCTAATTGATGTAGGCTTTCTGTTTTGCCTTTGGGTCCTTGAGGTGCTAAAGTCTCAGCTGCTCCTTCCTGAAAGCGGATTAATCCTGAAGTTTCATCAGCAAGAAAAAATTGGTTTTCATTGAAATTAAAATCGTTGATCTGATTTGCTTCAGAAACTGAGAATTCTAGTTCAAAGGTGTTTTCATTCAACTGGAAAAGCTGATTGGAAGAAGAAAGATATATTTGATTATTAACTGCTTTTATTTGTTGAATAGGCTCGTTTGATCCAAAAATACTTAGCCATTCATCATTTTGAAACTGATAAATACTGTCATTATTTGTCAAACCATAAAGGTCCCCCTCATAGAAAACTGTTTTCAAAAGTGCTGTTCCTTCATTGTCAATAGGACTTCTATCCCAATTTTGAAAATCTTTTAGATTTAAATTTCCAGATAAATCTCCAGTCAATAATCCTTCAACTGTACTCAGGTAAAGTTTTTCTTTATCAGAGCTAATTCCATTAATTGCAATTCTTTCTCCATCTTCACCCAAATCGAGAAAGACATCAATTAATTCATTTTCCTCAACATTGTATAAAACTACTCCAAAATCCGTAGCCAAGTATATGATGCCTTCAACCTCAACTGCCTCATTTATTCTTTTATCTCCTCTTAATTCAGATTCGAAAATATCTTCAAAGGTGGTGGTGTTCAAATCATTATCCATAATATCCATCAAGCCATCATCATAACCAATCAATAATAAATCATTGACCACTTCCAGCATACTGATATTGATACTACTCAAGCCATCGGTTGTGCTTAATGTATTGAGGCTTCCATCTTCTGTGTCAAAATAAAAAAGTCCATTATTGGTAGCACTGAAAACTTTATTATCAAAAACAGCTGTTTTCTGAGCAGTGGAATAATCAGCATGATTTCTCCAGCTTCCCATCGGGATCTCTTGAGCGGAGATGCTCCATGAAAAGAAAATAAGTAATAAATAAGAAACTGATTTGAGCATGGTTCTTTTATTGCCTTGAGTTTTGTTTTCAAATATAAGAACTGATAGTTAAGATATTGAGCCCCCTAACCCGCCAGCTGGCGGGGAACACGCACTAAATTTCTTCAGTTTTTTAATTGATACTATATCATTTTTTGAATTTATGACATAAAAATGAAACTAAATAGATATAAATTTATTGTTTTCTGCTGATGTAAATCTGTAGGAAACATCCCCCATTGGGGGATTATAGGGGGCTGGAGGCTAGGGGGCTTTAAAACACCTCCTACACCTAGGTTCATATTTATCCTTTTCGCCCAGCATTACTTTTTGTTTGTCTGAGCTAAGGCGATAAGAGTAAGAGGCTATCCCTCCACATTTTACACAAATTGCATGGACTTTTGTCACATATTCAGCTGTAGCCATCAATTCAGGCATAAAGCCAAAGGCTTTTCCACTGAAATCCATATCCAAGCCTGCTATGATGACTCTTTTGCCTTGATCTGCTAAAGTATTTACTACATTCACAATTTCCGCATCAAAAAATTGGGCTTCGTCTATGCCAACCACTTCACAATTTCCTGAGAACAATAAAATATCTTCTGCAAAATCAACTGGAGTAGAGCGGATTTTAGTTTTGTTATGGGAAACCACCTCGGATTCATCGTAGCGAGTATCAATTTTTGGCTTGAAGATTTCCACCTTTTGTTTGGCAATAAGCGCACGATTAAGCCTTCGGATTAATTCCTCAGTTTTCCCGCTAAACATAGAACCACAAATCAGTTCTATCCAACCTTTCCCCTTTCCGCCTTCTTCTCTTCCTATATGTGGTTCTACAAACATTTTTATATAATTGCTTTTATTATTTAGCTAAAACCTGTCAGGTTTATAAATTTAATCATCGAAATATATTCAATCAAATGATGGCCCTGCCCACTGGAACCTGACAGGTTTCTAGGTAACATCAAACCAGCATGTCTAATATACCAAAACCTCCAACGATTTCAGGAAGCTTAAAACAGCTCCTGTGTCAAATGATAGACCAACCAACATAAAAAACCTCAATCCGAATATTCCATATGCGGAAATTTATTTCGTTCCGCTACTTTTATTTTTATATCTCCCAAAACTACTGCTTGACATGCTAATCTTTCATTATCCGCCAAGCGCTTTTGATTTCTAAACCTTTCTTCTGCAGATGTAAGTTCACCTAAATTTTCTATTCCTTCCTCTACTATCATTTTACAAGTGGTGCACCTTCCTTTTTTTCCGCAGGCATGCATCCAATCGATAAAGTTTTCGTGTATAATCTCTAACGCTGTTTTTTCTGTGCTTTTAGTGATTATCTTGCGTTCATAAAGGTTGGATATCTCAATTTCAGGCATAAGAATAAATTGCAAAAAAAGTAAATTAAATAATGGAGAGCAAATTAAATCATCAGGCAATTGATGCTTACAGCAAAGCATTAGCAAAACAGCTGAGTCAATCTTTCTTCAGTAATTCATCTCACATCAGCGGAAAGGAAATTTTAGAGCTGAGCCCCAACAAACAAATTAATTTGATGGTGCTCAAAAACCTTTTCAAAAAATGGAAAAAGGAGAATGCAAAATTGCAAAGCCCTTATTTCGATTACCACAGTGATGAAGTGAAAAAAGCCATGAAAGATTTCATGAATACGCTCTCCCGTCATATTTATGTTAAAAAAGAACATTTCGAACCTTTATTAAAGGAATCCATCAAAGATAGCGTTTTGTTGGCTTTCTCTCCCTATGATTTCTATTCTAAGGAAATTAACCAAAGAGATGACAGCCGATTGCGTTTATCTGATTTGAAGGATTTGAAAAAATATATCAAATTCAATGATTTCCTTTTGGATGGGTTAATTGAACACTTTGAGTCACACAAAGAAAAAGTGGTATTTAATGATACGGCTTTTGAGATGTTCAATGAAGTTTGCAGTAATTCGGAAGAACAACCTGCCGATATTCAGCCTCTTTTAACCGAATTTTCTAAAACTTTACCGCTTTCACTTGCCGATATTTATCTGGAAGAAGATAAAGATCAAACTGGTATTCTTAATGAAAAACTACAAAGCAAGGACAAACAAACCCTTGCTGATAAGCTGGCCAAAAGTGGTGGAAAAAGCATAATGAAAATGTTGACCCTCAACCAGCGGTTTATGTTCGTCAATGAACTATTCGAGGGCAATCAAAATCAGTTTCTATCCGCTATAGAGCAAATTGATGGAATGGACAACTATAAAGAAGCCTCATCCCATGTCAAAAAATCCTTTGCTGATAAATACAGTTGGGACATGGAAACTGAAGAAGTGCAGGAGTTTATGGAGTTGGTCGAGAAAAGGTTTAGTCAATAATTGGCATCTTTATTGTCGTTGGCAATAGAAATTTTTTCTTACTAATTAGAAACTTAAACTTATGGGAGTAACATTCGAATATGATAATCAGACCTTTGATGATTTACAGATTCTGAATGAAAACCAAGAGGCCTCTGTATTTTCCCTCTTTAATAACACATTAACAGAAGGAGGAAGTGACTACTTGAAACATCTGATAAAATCTCCAATTACGGATTCAGTAGAACTTGGTAAGCGTCTCAAACTAATTCGTTTTTTTATAAATAATCCAGTTAAGTTATCTATTTCTTCAAAACAATTAAAATACATTGAAAAGTATATAAACTTAAATGTAACTGTCTTAAAAAGTAATCCTTTTGATTTACTTTATCTTCGTTTCACGGAATGGTTAAGTCCTTCAAATGATTACTACCTTCTAAAAACAGGTTGTGAGAACTTAATTCAGGTCCTACATGAGTTAAATAAGAAACTATCATTTGATGTTATCCCTAAAGAACTCTTAGAAAATACTCAAATAATTTTAGAATTAATTGAGAATCTCAAACATGATCTTGATTCAAAATCAGAGATTTCATGGATAAAAACAACAAAACTTGACCGAATATTCCGAATAAAGTATTCTAAAAAACTTAAATCCTTATTGGAAGAGATTTATTTTATAGATGCATACACTTCAATAGCCTTAACCGCCTCCAAAAATTCCTTCGCGCTTCCTGAATATGAGCATTCTTCAAAGCCTATTTTATTTGCAAAAGAACTCAAACACCCGCTTCTAAAAAATGCTGTTTCAAATGATATAGAAATTAGCTTAAAAGAGAACATGTGTTTTTTAACTGGTCCTAATATGGCTGGTAAATCTACGTTTCTAAAATCTATTGGAATATGTATTTTCCTTGCTCATCTTGGATTTCCTGTACCCGCCAAGGAATTCAAAACATCCATTTATTCCGGAATCATAACAACTATTAATCTTTCAGATAACCTTAATATTGGATACAGCCATTTCTACAGTGAAGTACAGAGAGTTAAAGAAGCTGCTAGAACGCTTGCAGATGGTAAGAAGATGTTTGTTATTTTCGATGAACTATTTCGTGGGACAAATGTCAAAGACGCTTTTGAAGCCTCAACCGAAATCATAAAAGGCTTTGCTAAAATTGAAAACTGTACTTTCTTTATGTCAACTCATATTGTAGAAATTGCAGAAGAAATAAAAAATAAATCAACTATTAGTTTTAAATACTTTAATTCTGACCTTGATGATAACACGCTTAAATATTCCTATAAACTAAAGAAGGGTGTATCCAGCCAGCGATTAGGGATGCATATACTAAAAAAAGAAGGGGTCTTTGATCTACTAAAATCAATTACACCAGCAAAAAAATAGCCTTTCAAACTCAAATTTAGGATTGATTTCAAAGTAATTTTGTGCTGTTTCTACCTAGTCAAAACCTGCATCCTATGTGCATCCAGCTTGATCAGCACAAATAGCAAAATAGTAAAAGACCATAGCGATGAACCACCATAACTAAAGAAGGGAAGTGGAATACCTGCTACGGGGAAGAGCCCTATGGTCATGCCGATATTAATTCCGAAGTGGAAAAAGAATATACCTGCTACTGCATATCCGTAGATTCTAGCAAAATTCGACTTCTGTCTTTCAGCTACTACAATAATTCTTACCATCAGCACTAAAAATAAAACTATCAGCACAAAGCTGCCTGCCCAACCATGCTCTTCTCCTATAGTGCAGAAAATAAAATCGGTACTTTGCTCTGGCACAAAATCGAATTTTGTTTGCGTTCCTTCCAAGAAACCTTTCCCGAAAGTTCCACCAGAGCCAATGGCAATTTTGGATTGGGTCACATTCCATCCATAGCCTAATGGGTCAGCATCAGGGTTAACCAAAGCTTTCAATCTGTTTTGTTGATGCGGTTTGAGCACATCAGAAATCACATAATCCACACTTTGAATTACGCCTATTACTAAAACAGACACCAAAATAGTTAAGCCGATATTTTTTAGTCGTTTATTATTAATCACTATTATGATGGTCGCCAGCACAATAACACCAATAGTCAAATACATTTGGTCTACTAGCAAAGTGAGAATAAATATGATAGCAGCGGATAGGCCAGCAATCACATAAAAAGAAGGGAGTCCTTCTCTGTAATAAACTAAAATAAAGCTAATAAAAACCAGAGCCGTTCCTGCATCTCCTTGCATAATGATTAAACCCATAGGTACCAATACAAAAAGAGATGATTTTATTTGTTCCTTGAATCGGTCAAGGCGCACATTATTGCTACTAAAATATTTGGCTATTGCTAAAGCGGTGGCAAATTTTGCAAACTCTGATGGCTGAAGTCGAACGGGGCCGAAAACAAACCAGGATTGATTTCCTGCTATTTCGGTTCCAACAATTAAAACTAAGACTAATAAGACTAGAACTACAGCATAAATATAATAGGCAAAGGAATCGAAAAACTTATAATCCAAAATCATAATGGCAATGATAATGACTAAAGAACCCGCAATCCAAATTAACTGCTTACCTGAATTGAGGTCAAAGCTAAAAATATTTTGCTCTTGCTCTGCATCATAGACCACCGCGTAGATATTGAGCCATCCCAATATAACCAGTACAAAAAATACGGCTATCAACAACCAATCTACCCTATTCCATAAGCTGTCCTGTCTTCTCATAAATTATTCAAATAAGCTTTGGTCATCACATAATTTTCTACCCAAGCTCTGTTGGACGCTACTTCTCCTTTAATATATTTTTCAATTAGTAAACCCGTTATGGCTGCTGCAACACCACCTCCCCAACCAGCATTTTCCACATAAACAGAAATAGCTATTTGGGGATTATCCTTTGGCGCAAAGGCCATAAATGCAGAGTGATCGAAACTGTCTTTATTTTGCACAGTACCTGTTTTTCCTGCTATTTGGATATCTTTTACTCTGGCTACTCTAGCCGTTCCGTCAACAATTTCCCCCATAGCATCCACTACAGTGGTGAAATGAATAGAGTCTATACCAGTATCCTGTCTATCATACTGAAGCTTATAATAGGAGTCAGGCGTGTCAATTCCTTTTACCATATGTGGACGAATAAAGTATCCTCTGTTGGCGAGGATAGAGGCAAAATTGGCAACTTGTAATGGAGTAGTCAATAATTCACCTTCTCCAATACTTAAAGAATAGATGGTATAGAAGTTCCAATGGTCTTTTTGATAATAATGATCATAGTAGGTTGGTCCTGGAACCATGCCCGTGCTTTCATTCGGAATATCTATTCCCAGTCTTCTTCCAAAACCAAAATCACTTAAATAATTATTCCAGGTAGTTAATCCCACTCTGGCATCTTTATTCATCCCCTCCACTTTATCTTGCTGAATAATTCTTTTGAATGTTTGATAGAAATAAGGATTGCAAGAATATTTAATTGCTCCATGTAAATCTTCATTGGTGTGAGATCCATGACAATTTATAATTCCTCTATTACAAACTATTCGTGTCGAAGGCGCAATTACACCCTCTTGCAATGCAATTAAAGATTGAACTAATTTAAACACAGAGCCTGGCCTGTATTGCGCCATGATCGGTCTATTAAATAAGGGCTTTAAAGTATCCTTATTCAACTCACTGAAATTTTTACTGTAATTTCTACCTGCTAATTTATTAGGATCATAAGAAGGACTGTTTACAAAAGCCAGAATTTCACCTGTTGAGGGTTCAATAGCCACTATACTTCCTACTTTATCATCCATCAGATATTCAGCATATTTCTGTAAATCCAAATCAATAGTAGAAACTAAGTTATTACCAGGTACAGAAAGCGTATCAAATTTTCCATCGTTAAAGGAGCCTTTTTCAATTCCCCTTACATTCACCAACTTATATTTCACACCCCTTTTTCCTCTGAGTTCTTCCTCATAGGCAGCTTCTATACCTGAAATTCCAATAAAGTCACCTTGTTTATAATAATTGGTAGTGTCTCTTTGCAGTTGTCTTTTACTTACCTCCCCAATGTAGCCCAATCCATTAGCCAAAACAGGCTCAGGATATTTTCGAACTGTACGAGCCACAGGATAAAAACCCTGATATTCCACTAAACGCGTTTGTATTTTAGCAAATTCTTCATTGCTTAATTGCGGATAAAAAAGAGATTGCTTGATGTAGGAATATTCTTTTGCCTTTTGAATTTTCGTTTTGAATTCCTCTTCAGTGATATTTAATAAGTTGCAAAAAACAGTAGTGTCAGGAACATTTACTTCTTTTGGCACCACCATGATATCATAAACAGGTGTATTATGAACAATGATTTTGTTATTTCTATCCAGAATTAATCCTCTGTAAGGATATTGCACCACTTTATTAATCACATTATTTTCAGCTGCCAGTTTATAGCGACTGTCCATTACTTGAATAGAAAATAATTTTCCTAAGAAAACAATTCCTACCACTATGATTAATATTTGTATGATGTATTTTCTGTTTTCTATCATGAAAACCTCCCTTTAGAATAAAATAGATATTGTATAATCACCAACACCAATACGGTCAATAAAGTGCTCATAAACACTTTAGAAATCACATAAAAAAACATATGAAAACCTCCTGCTTCTATAAAGAATACTACAGCTAAATGTAAAAACAGTAAAGGCAGTGCATATGCCAAAAACCATGATAAACTTAAATCTTTAATAGCCGGGCTGTCAACATTTTCATATCCACCTCTTGGAGTAATTGCATTCAACCATATAGGGCGTAGGAAGGCGATTAACGTCATAGCTGCCATATGAGTTCCTAAGCTATTATAAAAAATGTCAATGATTAGCCCTGTGAAAAAAGCCAGGAACAATAGGTAGTTACGTGAAATTCCCAAAGGAAGCAAAAGCAAAAAACCAACATATACGAAACAGAATGCACGATTATACAACACAAAATTTTGTGCAAACAATATTTGAGATGCTACAAAAAGCACCCATATCAATATCTGCTTAAAATTATTACTACTATTCATATTCTGTTTGCAGTTCTTGTTCCAAAGAATCCTTCTCTTGCTTCAGTTTATTACCGATTACATATACATAATCAAGGCTAAAGAAATCCGCTGAAAGCGCCACTTCTATATCATAAAAAGTAGCTTCCTCATTAATCTCTACGCTTTTAATAGTTCCGAGCTTTACACCCTGTGGAAATATTGCATCATAGCCAGAGCTTATGACTTGCATTCCCTCTTGAACCTTAATATGTCTTGGAACATATTCTAATGAAATTTCGGTTGGATCTTCACCTGACCACTTAGCAGTACATAGGGTTTCTGTTTCATCAATCAATACTGATATTAACAAGCTACTATGCAAAGCGGAATAAGCTGTAGAGAAATTCTTGGATACACTTTTTATTTTTCCTACCAGTCCCTTCGGATTAATGACACCCATTCCTTCTTCCACTCCATCAGTACTTCCTTTGTCCAAAGTAAAATAATTTCTAAATCGATGAACAGAATTATTCACTACTTTCCCTGTGATAAATTCATATTGACCTGATAATTCGAAAGGAATATCTGCTGAGTCTGATTCTATTTTAACACTATCAACTGCCAGACGATTTCTTAAGCGCTCATTTTCCTCTACTAGATTCTTATTAACTTTTGCAAGTTTAAAATAATCTTGAACTGCTTGCTTATTTTCATAAACGTTACCCGCAAAAGCACTTGAGCTATTGAAATAAGACGCACTGATGTAATCATTATGGTTGACTACCAACCAGCCACTGATTACTTCCATTAGCAAAAAGATAAAGAAAGCCCGATATTGATAAATTAACTGAAATAATTTACGCATTTACCTTTAGGTTTACAGGCAAAAAAATAAACTGCTTTAAAAAGGAAAAAGGAATGCCTTTTATAGGATTCCCTTTTCCAAAAATATTTTGAATTGAATAATTCATTTAACTCATTAAAACAGCTTTGTAATGATTTAAATTTTTCAAGGCTATTCCCGTTCCACGTACTACCGCTCTCAACGGATCATCCGCTACATGAATCGGTAGCTTCGTTTTAAGAGCCAATCTTTTATCAAGTCCTCTTAGTAAAGCACCTCCACCTGTTAAATGAATTCCGTTGTCATAAATATCGGCAGACAATTCGGGCGGTGAAATCTCCAATGCTTTCAGCACGGCTTCTTCAATTTTGGATACTGACTTATCAATCGCAAAAGCAATCTCAGAATAAGATACTTTAATTACTTTAGGAATGCCCGTCATTAAATCACGACCACGGATTTCATAATCTTCAGGTCCGTCATCCAATTCAGTTAAAGCTGCACCCACTTCTATTTTTATTTTTTCAGCAGAACGCTCTCCTATTAATAGGTTATGCTGTCTACGCATATAATCTAATATGTCCTTGGTGAAAGTATCACCCGCTACTCTGATGGATTGATCACATACAATTCCTGAAAGGGCAATTACAGCAATTTCAGTTGTACCTCCTCCAATATCCACTACCATGGAGCCTATCGGCTGCTCAATGTCAACGCCTATCCCGATACTGGCAGCTATTGGCTCATGAATCATATAAACCTCTTTTGCTCCCGCATGCTCAGCTGAATCTCGAACGGCTCTTTTTTCCACCTCAGTAATACCGGAAGGAATGCAAATCACCATTCTATGAGAAGATGGCATAAAACTTCTCTTTCCACCATCAATCATTTTAATCATCCCACGAATCATATGTTCGGCAGCATGGAAATCTGCAATTACTCCATCCTTTAAAGGCCGAATAGTCTTTATGTTTTCGTGAGTTTTCTCATGCATCTGCATGGCTTGGCGCCCAATGGCCAACACTTTGTTAGTAGCTTTATCAATGGCAATGATGGAGGGTTCGTCCACCACTATTTTGTCTTTATGAATAATTAAGGTATTGGCTGTACCCAAATCTATGGCTATGTCACTTGAAAAGAAATCAAATATCCCCATGGATGTTCTTATATAATATATTTAAAAATTTACGCTTTGGAAATTTACAAATTACTTTGATAAATTAAGCGGTTCAACGAAAATATTTACCGATTTATCTAAAGATTCATTATTAATGTTTAAAATGTCTTATACCTGTGGTCACCATTCTCATGCCATGAGCATCGCAATAATCAATGCTGTCCTGATCTTTAATAGAACCTCCTGGCTGAATTACAGCAGTAATTCCTGCCTGGTCAGCAATTTCCACACAATCAGGGAATGGGAAAAAAGCGTCCGATGCCATTACAGCTCCGTTTAAATCAAATCCAAAAACTTTAGCTTTCTCAATCGCCTGCTTTAAAGCATCAACTCTTGAAGTCTGACCCACTCCACTAGATAACAACTGACCATTATTTGCTAAAATAATAGTATTAGATTTTGTATGCTTACATACCTTAGAAGCAAATAATAAGGCCTTTTCTTCCTGAGCTGTTGGGGCTTCTTTAGTCACCACTTTTAAATCTGATTTGCTATCTGTATGTAAATCTCTGTCTTGTTCAATAACCCCATTCAATAAGCTTTTGAATTGCTTTTTGGTAGATAGATTCGTTTTCTTTTTCAAAAGAATTCTGTTTTTCTTGCCTTTTAATACTTCTAAAGCTTCTGCCGAAAAATCAGGTGCAATTAAAATTTCAAAGAATAAAGAGTGCATTTCTTCTGCAGCTTCTTTATCTACCGTTTGATTCGTAATCAAAACCCCGCCAAATGCAGAAAGTGTATCTGCCGCAAATGCTTTTTGGTAAGCTTCTTTTACGGAATTTCCCAATGCCATTCCACAAGCATTGGTATGCTTTAAAATAGCAAAAGCCGTTTCACCTTCAAATTCTTCAATTAAAGAAACTGCTGCGTCAACATCTACCAAATTATTGTAAGATAATTCTTTTCCGTTTAGCTGGTCAAAAAGTTCTGTCAAATCACCAAAGAAAACGCCTTCCTGATGAGGATTTTCACCGTAGCGTAAAGTTTTATTTTCTGAAATGCTGTGCTTAAAGCCCTTGATAGACTCTTCTTGATTGAAATAATTGAAAATAGCAGTATCGTAATGAGAAGAAACATTAAATGCATGAGCAGCAAAAGCTTTTCTATCTTTCAAATCAGTACTTCCATCTTTTTCATTCAATACTTTTTCCAAATCACCGTATTGATTTTGAGAAGCTACAATCACTACATCCTTGAAATTCTTAGCCGCAGCTCTAATTAAAGAAATTCCTCCTATATCAATTTTTTCAATAATGTCTTGCTCACTTGCACCCGAGGCAACCGTTTGCTCGAAAGGATATAAATCTACAATCACTAAATCGATTTCAGGAATATCATATTCTTGCAACTGCGCCTTGTCAGATTCCAAATCTCTTCTTCCTAAAATCCCACCAAAAACTTTAGGATGTAAAGTTTTTACTCTTCCACCTAAAATCGATGGGTAACTAGTTAAATCTTCAACAGCTATTACTTCGGCTCCTTGCTCTTCTATAAACTTTTGAGTGCCTCCCGTGCTGTATATTTTTACACCCTTATCTTTCAAAATTTGAACGATGGACTCTAAATTATCTTTATGGAAAACTGAAATGAGTGCGGATTGAATTTTTTTGACTGACATTATGGTAAATATTAATTTTTTGCAAAACTAATTGATTTATAGCTTTTTCGCCTATGCTTTAAAAACTTTATGACTTTAGATTTAATATTTTTTCAGATTATAGTCATTTTGCTAATCTTTCAATCCTTAAATGTGTTAGGTGTATATGGCAAAATATAATTTTCGCTATTATTAAAAAAATAAAATGTGAATGGAATTTTTTGATCAAATCATAAATAAAATATTTCCTAAAGAGAAAAAAAATGTAATTCTCACCAACGAGGTTTTGAAGAGAAGTCAGCATGAGTTTGACTCTTATGATGAATGGCGTGCTTCTGAAGTGAGCAAGGAAATTTTGGATAAAATTTTTAGAGCATACCATCTAAAGAAAACCGATATCAAAGACCCAATTCCCATTGCCCTATTCGAAAGTGATAAAGCCAATGGTTTTGCCATAGCCAATTGTAGTAGTTTGCTGGATTCGGATTACAAAATGCTTTTGGAGCATTTCAAAAAACAAATTTTAGCAATAGGTTACAGACAATCCGGCTCTAACAGGAAAGTAACAGCCGAACAAAACCGGGTAATTACCAAAGAATTTTATTATTTGAAACCCCCAATTCAAATGGAGCCACCCATTGATCAAAAATATGGGAACATCAGTTTGGAGCTTATTCTTTATGATGAAAAGCCACATTATTTAAAACTAATGGCAAGTGTTTATTCAGATAGGTTGTATTCTGAACCTGAGAGCTTTTTTGATTTGGTTGAGAAGCTTTTTGAGAGAGGGGATAATTTTAAAGCTTAATCTTTTTATACCTTACGTGCTGGAGCAAGCTTATTGCAATTATTGGAGTGCGATCTAGAGGCTCTCGATAGCTTTTGACATTTCAGTCACAAATGAAATGACGCAAATAAGGCAATCCGTTATCAGAAAGATTAGGACTTAAAGATCTTAGTTTTAGAAAGAAAATAAAGGAAAGCGGGAAAATCACTTAGTGATTCTCCACAAATTCCTCAATAATTTTAGGGAAATGCTGGTGCTCCAGTTGTTGAACCTTTGCTGACAATTGTTTTGCTCCCATTTGAGGAGAGATATCACATTTAGCCTGGAAAATAATACGGCCTTCATCATAATTATCATTAACTACATGAATGGTGATGCCACTTTCTGTCTCCTTGTTCAAAATCACAGATTCGTGAACATGATTTCCATACATTCCTTTGCCCCCATATTTTGGCAAAAGAGCGGGATGAATATTGATAATTTTATCTGGATATTTAGCAACAATTTCAGGAGCTATTTTCAATAAAAAGCCGGCCAAAACAATGAAATCAACTTCTTTTGATTTCAAATATTGGAGAATAACCTCTGGGTTTTCGAAATCTTCTTTAGTAAAATATTTTGAAGGAATATGGGCTTTTTCAGCTCTCTCTATTGCGCCAGCATTTTCATTATTTGTAATGACACAAGCTATATTGATAGTCTTATGGTTTTTAAAGTAATGAATTATTTTTTCGGCATTACTACCAGAGCCTGAGGCTAAAATAGCTATATTTTTTGGATCGGTCATGATTTAATCAATTCCTTCCTTTTTAATATCGTTTCCACAAATTTCTTTTCGTTTTCCGTTTTAAATACTTTGTAGGGGAGATAAATAAACTGCGCTTTTGAAAGCACAAATGTAAATGCATTTTTACCTATTTTGGCTGATTTAATTTGATCCCATTTGACGGGCATGCCTTGCTTGGCATTTAACTTTATTAAAATTTGCTGAGAACTGATCTCATAGGAGAGTCTCTCAAACAATATTTTGTATTGATCTAATTGCGTCACCCCAGCAAACTGAATGACCCAAAAAAGGAAATACAATAATAAGGCAATAAATGAGCCAATAAACCACCAAATGTTGGGGATCCAAGCATAGCCGGAACATATTGCAAGTGCGATTAAAAACACCCACCATTGTTCCTTGACAATGTTTTTCAAACCTGTTTTGATGTATGTGCCGTTATCCAGCTTATATTTTTTTGTTTTAACTAGCATTTCTGCAATTCAATTTTCTTTAGTAAATATTAATCAAGCCCTATTTGGGTTTGCAAATATATCTCATTTTTATGGTTTCAAGAAACTGCTTTCAAACTGATGTCTAAACTTTTATAAGAATGTGTTAAAGCACCCACTGAAATAAAGTCAACTCCTGTCTCTGCAATATCAACAATCGTGCTTTCCGTTATTCCTCCTGAAGCTTCTGTTTGGCATTTGTCTCCAATCAAGTCAATAGCTTTTTTCATTTCCTCCACACTCATATTATCCAACATAATAACATCTACACCGCCAACTTCTAATGCCTCTTTCACTTCCTCAAGATTTCGGGTTTCAACCTCAATTCTTAAAGCTAGATTGTTTTCCTTTAAATATTTCTTGGTTGCGGTAACCGAGGCCGTAATTCCGCCAGCAAAATCATTATGATTATCTTTCAGCATAATCATATCAAATAATCCGAATCGATGATTTTTACCTCCTCCAATTTCAACTGCCCATTTTTCCGCCAACCGAAAATTTGGTGTTGTCTTTCGGGTATCCAATAATTTTGTGGAAGTATGTGCAATCATCTTACTCAAGTTATGAGTATAAGTTGCTATCCCACTCATTCTTTGAAGACAATTTAAAACTAATCGCTCGGCTGTTAGAATAGAAGAGGCTTCACCATGAACTTTCAATCCGATATCCCCTTTTTTTACAACATCACCATCTTTTTTAAGGATTTCAAGTTTTAGGTTTTTATCAACAGCATTGAAAATATATTCCGCCATTTTAACACCCGCCAATATTCCATCATCTTTAATGATTAATTGTGCAATATTAAGCGTTCCTTTAGGAATAGAGGCTAAAGAAGAGTGGTCGCCATCTCGGATATCTTCCTCTAACGCACTTTTAATAAATTTTTGAATATTCTCTTCGGTTAAATATTGGTAAGCCAAGATTATTACTTTTTGATACTAGCTCAAAGTTACAGTGATATCGGTATTTATAATACAATCAGAGGTTTTAATTTTAGTGAGAAGTTAATAAAAGGGTTTCTTAAAATGACCTAAAACAAAAAAAGCTACCCCTTGCGAAGTAGCTTTGTGGAGCATATCGGAGTCGAACCGATGACCTCTACGCTGCCAGCGTAGCGCTCTAGCCAGCTGAGCTAATGCCCCTTATTAAATTAACAATTGACAAAAAACAGTAGACAAAAAATATTCTACCATTTGAGGTCTGCAAATCTATGGAAAAAATCCATTTCTAAAAATACCTTCTGGCTTTCCGGAATTTTTTTGTATAGTAATCCGTATAAATATTGGCTTCTACTACGCCTACGCTTGAAGAAGCATGGATAAAACGCACATCATTTTTGCCTCTAACCTCTGTTACCAAGCCTGCATGAGTAATTTCTCTTCTTCTTTTTCCCATAGCAAAAAAGACTACATCACCCTTTTCCAGTTTTCTGAATTTAACTTTCTTCCCTACTTTAGCCTGATCTTTAGACACTCTTGGAATATTAACATCACCAGCTTTAAAACTGACAAACAATAATCCTGAACAATCCATTCCAGAGCGATTTACTCCCCCCCATTTATAAGGTGTACCAGTAAAAGAACGAGCGGTTTGAATTATCGTATCTAGTCTTCTTTCCCTTAGTTTTGCCTTCTTACTTGTCACACATCCTGAAAGGGAAATCGTAATCAGCAAGAATAAAATAAGTTGGATGGAATATATTTTCCTAAATTTGTGTTGAAGCATAATTCATTATCAGAAATCACTTAATTCATGGATACAGTTACAAATCAAAGCATTTTTGAGGAATTGGTAAGCATAGTAGGGGCAAAAAATGCCTTTTTGCTTGATGAAGATAAATATAAATATTCCCACGATCACACTGAAGACTATTCCTTTATGCCAGATGTGGTACTAAAACCTTCAACTCCTGAGGAGATAAGTACCATTATGAAAAAATGTAACGAACACCTAATTCCTGTTACACCTAGAGGTGGTGGAACTGGTTTAAGTGGCGGTGCTTTACCCACCAAAAAAGGGGTAGTCATTAGCATGGAAAAGTTTAATTCTATTATATCCATAGATGAATTGAATTTACAAGCTACTGTTGAGCCTGGTGTTATAACGGAGGTTTTCCAAAATGCTGTTAAAGAAAAGGGTTTATTTTATCCGCCTGACCCTTCAAGTAAAGGCACCTGTTTTTTAGGTGGAAACTTAGCGGAAAATGCTGGTGGTCCAAAAGCTGTGAAATATGGAGTTACTCGTGATTATGTTTTGAACATGCAAGTAGTTTTGCCAAATGGAGAAATCATTTGGACCGCAGCCAATGTATTAAAAAATAGTACAGGATATAATTTAACTCAACTAATGTGTGGAAGCGAAGGCACTTTAGGTATCATCACTAAAATTGTATTCAAATTAAGGCCCTTCCCAAGAAAAGATATAACTTTATTGGCTCCATTCACTAGCAATGAAGAAGCTTGCAGGGCAATCGCTGCCATATTTAAAGCAGGGGTAGCACCTTCCGGCATGGAGTTTATGGAACGTGATGCGATTGTTAAAACACAAGATTACATTAAAAATGAAATGGGAGAAACGGTAAGTGTAGATTTACCCGAACAAGTAAAGGCTCATTTATTAATTGAACTCGATGGCAATGATGAAGAAGTTATGATGAATGAAGCTGAAATCATTTTAAACGTATTAGATGATTTTGATACAGGAGGAGAAGTGCTTTTTGCTGATACTCAAGCCAGAAAAGATGAACTTTGGAAATTAAGAAGAAATGTAAGTCCTGCTGTAAATGCCTATTCCCTTACTAAAGCAGAAGATGTGGTAGTACCAAGAGGTAATTTACCTGCTTTAATTGTTTTCATTAAGGAAGTGGGTGAAAAATATGGCTTCAATTCTGTTTGCTATGGCCATGCAGGAGATGGAAACCTTCACATCAACATTATGAAAGAAAACATAAGTGATGAATATTGGAATAAAGAAGTAAATGAAGGCATAGGCGAAATATTTGAGGAAGTAGTCAGATTGGGAGGGACACTTTCTGGTGAGCACGGAATCGGAATTGCGAAAAGACCTTATATGCAAATGGCAATGGGAGATGTCAAATTAGACCTAATGAGAGGCATCAAAAAAGTCTTTGATCCAAATAATATTTTAAACCCAGAAAAAATATTTTAAATTTTTCTAAACAAGAATAGAAGTTATCCGTTTTTCGATAGTATTACTTTTAATACTGCGTGTAAAATAACGAATGGTAGATAAATTACTTTCTTCTATTAAAATTGAGTTGAACCCTCACCTTTTTCAAAAAGATCCTGAATCTTCTGAATTAGGAAGAAAAATTCTTTCTCAATCTTTATTAATGATTGATGAAATGGGCTTAGAAAGCTTTACCTTCGGAAAGTTGGCAAAAGCTTTATGCACTACTGAAAGTTCCATTTACCGCTATTTTGAGAGTAAACACAAACTATTGCTCTATTTTTATAACTGGTACTGGAGCTGGATTGACATTCAATTAGCTTTTCATACACACAATTTACCGAGTTCAGATTCGAAACTGAAGCGAGCCATTGAAGTAATTTGCAAACCTGATGCTGAGGATAAAAGCATTAGTGTACTTAATTTTGAGCAATTAATTAACATTGTAATATCTGAATCGTCTAAAGCGTACCTAACCAAAGAAGTGGATACTGAGAATAAATATGGGTTATTCTTAACTTTTAAGAAAGTTTCCAGGCGCTTAGCGGATATTATGATAGAGATTAATCCGAAATTTAGTTATGCCAATACTTTGGCATCTACAAGTATAGTAGGTATTTTACATCAGCAATATTTTGCAATGCATATGCCTTCTTTGTCTGATATTCAATCAGATAAAGATGAGCTTTCAAATGTTTTTTATCAAATTATATTAAAAAACCTAAAGAATTAAAATGGCAGAAAACTATAAAGTCCATCCTTTCAAAAGGTTTATCGACCTGCTAGAGCCTGAAAAAAGCTTTGTCTTTACAATTTACATATATGCTGTTTTTGCAGGTTTAATTAGTTTGTCCCTTCCTTTAGGAATTCAAGCCATTATAAACCTGATTATGGGGGGTCAGGTAAGTACCTCGTGGATCATTCTTGTATTTTTAGTGATTTTAGGGATAATTATAAATGGCGTTTTACAAGTAAGACAGCTAACCATCAATGAGGTTTTACAACAAAAAATATTCACGCGCGCCTCCTTTGAATTTGCCTATAGAATTCCACGGTTTAAAATAGATCAAGTAAAGCACGCCTATTTACCTGAATTAATCAATCGCTTTTTTGACACTATGTCTGTTCAAAAGGGCCTCTCTAAAATCTTGATTGATTTTTCAACTGCTTTTTTTCAAATTATTTTTGCCTTAATATTAGTTTCGTTTTATCATCCGTTCTTTATCATTTTTTCTTTCTTTTTGATTTTGTTAATTTTTCTAATTGTAAGATTGACTGGCCCAAAGGGTCTTAAAACTAGTCTTAAAGAATCTAATTTTAAATATGAAACTGCCCATTGGCTTGAGGAACTTGCTCGAAATGTGGAAACATTCAAAATGGCAGAAGATTCAAAACTACCTCTTGAAAAAAATGATACGAACACTGAAAATTATGTGAAAGCCAGGCGTTCACACTTTGATGTAATTATCAATCAATTTTCATTAATGATTGGCTTTAAAGCATTTGTTGCTGCTGGTTTATTGTTAATTGGCGGCTTTTTAGTGATTGAACAACAAATGAACATCGGCCAATTTGTTGCTGCTGAAATTATAGTAATCCTTATAATCAATTCTGTAGAAAAAATGATTTTTACTATAGAATCGATCTATGATGTATTGACTGCTGTTGAAAAAATTGCTGTTGTAACGGATAAGCCTTTAGAAGAATTTTTATCAGGAAGCCATTCCTTAATTAAATCTGATGGAATGGCTATCAAATTAAAAGATATAAATCTTCAAGAAGATGATACGGGTCATGTATTTCTCAAGAACATAAATCTAGATATAAAAGCAGGAGAAAAAATTGGAATAGCCGGTACTTCTAATGCTGGAAAATCTATCTTACTGCAACTAATCTCTGGTTGGTACAATGATTATAAGGGCAATATTATGTTTAACGGAACTGCCTTGAGAGATTTAAATATTTCAGAGGTTAGAAGAAATATAGGTGACTGTATGGGTTTCGGTGGAATTTTTCAAGGAACTATTCAAGAAAACATCAGTATTGGTTCGCCTATGAGTAATATGGAAGAAATTCAAAATGCCACCAAAATTACTGGTTTAGATGAGTTTATGGATGGAGAACCTTTAGGTTACCAAAGAATGCTCTTCCCTGCTGATAGAACCTTTCCAAAGAAAATTAAACAACAGATTTTATGGACAAGAGGAATCTTGGGCAAAAAAACACTGATTCTTTGGGAAGATATTTTTGGGATGATCTCGCAAGATAGAAAGCATGAGTTTACAAATTACTTATGCAGAAAAGGGAATCCACAAACTGTAATGATGGTAAGTAATGACATGAGGATATTAGAAAACTGTGATAGAGTAATTGGAATGGAAAATGGTGAAATCCTTTACGATGTAACAGGAAAAGATGCTAAAAATCATGATTGGTTTGAAAAAATTTGCTTAAATAAAAATGCTTAACATAAGTCCATATTCTATAAAAGATAAGGTCAATACTAAAATGTATCGGTCTTTTGCTCTATTCAAAGAAATTAGGGCTGATAAGGTATTAAAGCGATTGCTAATTATCTTTTTCCTAATTTTTCTTGGCGTTTCATTCTTGCCCTGGACGCAAAATATTCGTGGAAACGGCCAGGTAACTGCACTTTCCCCTTCTCAGCGTCCACAAGAATTAAACTCTATGATCGATGGGCGCATCGAAGAGTGGTTCGTTCAAGAAGGTGACAAGGTGGCGAAAGGCGATACTATCCTCTTTATTCGTGAGATTAAGGACGAATATTTTGATCCACAATTACTGGAAAGAACACAGGAACAGATAACAGCTAAAAGACAATCTTTAGGTTTTTATCAAGAAAAGATTGAGGCCTTAGGTAGCCAAATAAAAGCTATTGAAGAAAATAGAGGGCTCAAATTAAGACAAGCGAAAAACTATTTGAGACAAGCAGAATTAAAAATCCAAGCTGACAGCATTGATTATGAGGCAGCTCAAATAAATTTAAACATTGCCGAAAAGCAATTTGGCAGACAAAAAGAACTCTACGAAGAAGGATTAAAGTCTCTAACTGATTTGGAGATGAGGAATAATAAATATCAAGAGGCCTTAGCCAAGAAAATCAGTGCTGAAAGCAAATTATTAAGCAGTAGAAATCAGTATTTAAATGCTAAAATTGAGCTGAATTCCATTTACAATGAATATACCGATAAACTACAAAAAGCCCGCTCTGATTTATTTAGTACTCGATCCATGTTACAAGATGCTCAGGCTGAAGTAGTAAAAATGGAAAATCAGTTGACCAATTATCAGGTTCGTTTTGGTTTTTATTATGTTCTCGCTCCACAAGATGGCTATATTACCCGAGCTGTAAGTACTGGTATAGGTGAAAATATTAAAGCAGGAGAATCATTAGTTTCCATTATGCCTGCTGATATTGATTATGCTGTTGAAATGTACATATTGCCAAGAGATTTGCCTCTTTTTAATGTTGGGAATAAAGTTAGATTAATTTTTGACGGATGGCCTTCCATTGTGTTTTCAGGTTGGCCTATTATTACCTATGGAACTTTTGGGGGCGAGGTAGTCGCTATAGACCGTTTCATCAGTCCAAATGGAAAATACAGAATCTTAGTTGCACATGATCCTGATGAGCCGGAATGGCCAGAAGCTTTAAGAGTTGGGGGTGGAACTAATGGATTAGCTTTATTAGATATTGTTCCAGTATGGTATGAAATATGGAGACAAATTAATGGTTTCCCGCCTAATTTCTATACCCCAGAGAATACAGGGCAATCAAGTAATGAAAACAAATTAGATGGAAAAGCTAAAAAATGATTAGCAAAATTAAATATATAGTCATTTTATTATCTGGCCTGTTTCTATTTCATTTTAAATTGCAGGCACAGGAAAGCTTAATTTCAAACCAATTAAGCGAACAAGATTTTCTTGCATTGGTGATGGAAAATCACCCATTAATTCAGCAGGCTCAAAACCTTAGAGAAATGGGGGATTTTGCTGTGATGGCAGCAAAAGGAAATTTTGATCCTGAGCTTTTTTCTAAAAACAAGCAAAAGTATTACGATCAAAAAAATTATTATCAATACAGTGAATCAGGAATAAGCTTAGCAACAAGGACTGGAATTACTCTACAAGGAGGCTATGATTGGACCGCTGGAGAGTTTTTAAGTAATGAAGCTACATTACCAACTGCTGGTTTATGGTATGCAGGAGTAAGTGTTCCCGTTTTACAAGGTCTATTTATAGATGATAGAAGAGCGGCACTACAAAAAGCTTTTGTAGATAGAAGAGCATTTGAAAACGAAGCTCAGTTGATGCTTATTGATATCTTATTAGAAGGAAGCAATTATTACTGGCAGTTTGCAAAATTCCAATATCAAAAAAGAGTGATAGAAGATGCTATTGAATTGGCTCAAGATAATTTTGAAAACTACAAAACTTCTTATGAACAAGGAGATAAACCCGCTGTTGACACTTTGGAAGCCTCTATACAATTGCAAAATTTATCCATTCAAAACCAGCAGCTTGAAGTAGATTTGGCTAATGCAAAATTAAGCTTATTTACTTTTCTTTGGGGAAAAGAACAGCCAATTGAAGAATCCGAATTAAAAGCTTCTGCTATCAACAATATTTCTCAAAACAAAATTGACAGTCTAAGAGCAAGTTTGCCTATTTTTATTCAAGAACACCCGGCAATTAGAGAAAGTGAATTTAAAATTCAAAGACTTCAAATTGAGAATCGCTTAAAAAGGGAAAAGCTTAAGCCAAAATTGAATTTGGAATATAATCTCTTGCAAGACCCAGCTGGCAATATAAACGAAATCCGTGGTTTGGATAATTACAATTGGGGTTTGAGTTTTAGTATGCCTTTATTTTTAAGGCAGCCTAGAGGTGAGCTGAGAATGAACGAAATCAAACTAGAAAACACGAATTTTGAGCTGCAACAAAAGCAATTATCAATTCGCAATAAAGCCAGACAATATGAAAATACATTTGAAAATATTGCCCAACAATTAGAAACATATCAAAATATTGTTGTCCAATATGAAAGTTTGCTAACAGCAGAGTTAAGAAAATTCGAGATAGGTGAAAGCAGTATTTTCTTAATTAACTACCGACAAATGAGCTTAGTTAATGCTAGAATGAAATACATTGAACTACAGGCAAAATACAGATTATATTATCGTCAGTGGTTGCATAGTTTAGGGGCTAAGCCTGAATTGTGGGTGAATCAATAAGTAAGAAAAAATATTGATTATCTTCGCAGCATGTGCGGCATAACAGGAGTATTTGCATTTAATGAAATTGGCAGGTTTAACCTTCCTAATATTTCCCTAGCCACGGAAACCTTAGAACATCGTGGCCCAGATTTTCAAAAAGTTTTTGTGGGCGATTTTGTGGCATTAGGCCATAGAAGATTATCTATAATTGACTTAAATCCACAATCAAACCAGCCTATGTCTGCAGAAGATGGGCGCTTTCAGTTAGTATTTAATGGTGAAATTTATAATTACAAGATCCTACGCCAAGAACTTATAAGCAAAGGCGTTCAATTTGGAACAGAGTCTGATACTGAAGTTTTATTGAAATTACTGATTCATGAAGGAAAAAATGCCCTAAACAAGCTAAATGGCTTTTTTGCTTTTGCTTTTTACGATCAGCAAAAAGAGGAAATGTTGGTAGCTCGTGACCGATATGGCATCAAACCACTTTATTATTTGGAAGATGAAGACCGCTTTATTTTTGCAAGTGAATTGAAAGCCATTCTCAAATTTGGGATTGAAAAAACTATTGATACCACTTCACTTTATACTTATCTGCAATTAAACTATTTGCCTGCTCCCATGAGCATGGTAAAAACCGTTAAGAAATTGATGCCTGGTCATTATACAGTGGTCAAAAAAAAATCCGTAGAAATCAATTCTTATTATGAATTAAAAAATACTTTTAAAAAGCCATTTCAAGGGAATTATGAAGATGCTCAATCTCAATTGAAAGAATTGATGGAAAAATCAGTTGAGCGAAGATTGGTATCTGATGTTCCTTTAGGCACATTTTTGAGCGGAGGAGTTGACTCTTCCATTATTTCTGCGATTGCTGCTAAAAAAGTAGACGGTTTACATACATTCTCAATTGGCTATAAAGGAAATTCATTCTTTGATGAAACTGAATACGCAAATGCTGTTGCAAAGCACATCGGTTCCAGACATCAAGTTTTTTCTTTAAGTTTAGATGATTTGTATGGCTATTTACCCCAAATGTTGAAGAGTCTTTCAGAACCATTTGCTGATAGTTCTGCTTTGCCTGTTTATGCCTTAAGCAAAATGACCAAAGAAAATGTTTCGGTAGCACTTTCAGGAGATGGGGCAGACGAGCTTTTTGCAGGATATAACAAACATTCAGCACTTTACCGATTATGGCACCCTGGTGCTAAAGAAAAAATAGTCGGTTCTTTGCGACCTCTTTGGAAATTATTACCCAAGTCAAGAAATAATCCATTTGGAAACTTAACTAGACAATTAAAGAAATTTGCTGATGCATCCAAACTCGATATTCAATCACAATATTGGACTTTGGCGAGTTTACAAACCGCTCGGAAAAGTATAGATTTGTTGTCAAATTCTGTCTTAGAAGATGTTGATTTTGAGGGCTTTGATTTATGGAAAGAAGAATTGGTATCAATTATCAATTCGAAATCTATAAATCAATCCTTACAACTAGACCAAGAATTAGTTTTACAGGGGGACATGCTACAAAAGGTAGATTTAATGAGCATGCAACACGCACTAGAAGTTAGAGTACCGTTTCTGGATCATGAATTAGTGGCTTTTGCCAACAGCCTGCCCGAGAATTTCAAGGTAAATGGCAAAAGGAAGAAAATGATTTTGCAAGATACTTTTAAAGATCTCTTGCCCGAAAAAATTTATAACCGGCCTAAACACGGATTTGAAGTACCGCTTTTAGACTGGCTCAGAAAAGACTTAAAGCAAGATGTCGAGAATAAATGGTTGGATAAAGAGCGTATTGAAAAGCAAGAAGTTTTTGATTGGGAAGGAGTAGCTTCGCTTAAAAAGAAGTTGTTCTCCAGTAATCCTGAAGACAGCCACGCCAACATTTGGGCATTGATAGTATTTCAAGAATGGTATTCGGAGTATATGAATTAACTTCTATCTCTAGGTTCCTGCTTATCGATAGGCTTTTCATTTTAGAAAACCCCTTTTGTCTTCTTTTTTTATGCTATGGATCAAAAAGTTTAAGATTTACAAATGCAAAAATGGATTAGTATACTATGTGCTTAACTACTCCCTTCTCTTATTTAATATTCCGCCATTTTCGTTTAACTTTGTTTTTTTAGAATATAACTGATTTGAAATTCAATGTCTGAAATGATAAAAGCATTAAAAGCTGAAATATCAGCCGCAACGGCCAAAACTCAAGATGAGTTAGAAGCTTATAGATTAAAGTTTATCAGTCGCAAAAGTGTATTAGGAGATCTTTTTTCCGACATCAAAAATATAGCTCCGGAAAATCGAAAAGCTTTTGGACAGGAGGTAAATGAAGTAAAACAATTAGCAGAAGAAAAATTCAAAGAGCTAATTGCAGGATTGGAAAGTGCAGATACTGGAAGCAAATCTTCTGCTCCCGTTGACCTGACACTTCCACCAAATATTAATTTAGGAACAGTTCATCCGCTGACTTACATACATAATCGCATAGTTGAGATTTTCCAGAAAATAGGGTTTAATGTAGCAGATGGCCCAGAAATTGAAGATGACTTCCACAATTTCACGGCTCTTAATTTCCCTGAAAACCATCCAGCTAGAGAAATGCAGGATACGTTTTTTATCGAAAGTAATCCTGATATTGCCTTAAGGACACACACCTCCTCGGTACAAATAAGGGTAATGGAAAATCAAAAACCTCCGTTTAGAACTTTAGCACCAGGGCGTGTTTTCAGGAATGAAGCAATATCAGCGCGTGCGCATTGTTTTTTTCATCAAGTAGAGGGGTTTTTTGTGGATAAAAATGTGGGCTTGGTAGATTTGAAGCAAACTTTATATTATTTCGCCAAAGAGCTTTTTGGACAAGATACTAAAGTTCGTTTCCGTCCTTCTTATTTTCCTTTTACAGAGCCAAGCGCAGAAATGGATATTTCCTGCAACATTTGTAAAGGAGAGGGCTGCAATATTTGCAAATATTCTGGTTGGGTAGAAATTTTAGGGTCTGGAATGATAGACCCTAATGTATTAGAAAATTGTGGAATTGATTCAGAAGAATATACCGGATTTGCTTTTGGTATGGGCATAGAAAGAATTGCCATGCTAAAGTTCCAAGTAAATGATTTAAGACTTTATTCAGAAAATGATGTGAGGTTCTTGAATCAGTTTAAGCATTTGAGTTAAAAAGAATTATTAAATGAAACTAAAGGACATCAAAAGCATAGGAATAGTAGGGGCAGGAACCATGGGTTCGGGCATTGCACAAATGAGCGCAATGGCCGGATACCAAACCATCATTTTCGACATTCAAGAAACGGCCTTGGATAAAGCCAAAAGTGCTGTTACCAAAAATCTGGATAAAGGAATTGAAAAAGGTAAAGTAACAGAAGATCAAAAAAATGCTTGTCTACAGAACATCAGTTTTTTATCTAATTTGGATGAGCTAAAAGCTGATGTAATCATAGAAGCTGTTGTAGAAAAACTACAGGTTAAAATCGACATTTTCAGTCAATTAGAAAAAATCAATTCTAAAAATACCATTCTAGCTACCAATACATCTTCCATTCCCATTACACAAATTGGTGCAGGACTTCAAAACCCAGAAAGATTGGTAGGTATGCACTTTTTCAATCCTGCCCACATCATGAAATTAGTAGAAATTATTTCTGGAGCTGCTACAAATTCTGAAATTGCAGAAACCACCAAGGCATTAGCAGAAAAAATGGGCAAAAAAGCCGTGATGGCAAAAGATTCACCTGGTTTTATCGTTAACCGTGTGGCGCGTCATTTTTATGTAGAGTCTTTGAAAATAGCTGAAGAAAATGTAGCTGATTTCGAGCAAATTGACAGATTAGTGGAAAGCTCGGGATTTAAAATGGGGCCTTTTCGGTTAATGGATTTGATTGGCGTGGATACTAACTTTTCAGTAACCAAGTCTATGTTTGAATCATTTTATTATGACAGTAAATTCAGACCAAGCAGAATACAACAACAAAAAGTGGATGCCGGCCACCATGGAAGAAAAAGCGACAAAGGTTTTTATGACTATACTTAAGAAATTATCTTTTCTATTATTTTTTCCTCTAATAATGCTTTGGGGCTGTGCGGAAGAAAACCCTGAGGTGTTTGTGGATGAATTGCCATTACCCGACCCTTTTCAATTATCGCTAAATTTAGATCTAGTAAGCTATCAAAGTTTACAGTTTGAAAAAAATGTGATTCTGGAAGACGTAGGGTTAAAAGGAGTTATTGTAGTTAAAAGAGCAGAAAACGATTATGCTGCCTTTGAAAGAACATGTCCTTACGAACCGGAAAAGGAATGTTCCATTGTTTCCTTGAATGCCGGCCAACAATATCTAGAATGTGAATGTGGAAATTCATTCTATAATTTAAGTGGGTACCCTACCAATAGTCCATCACCAAGAAAATTAAGAGAATATTTTACAAGTCTTTCCGGTAGAAATTTATATATCGATAACACTATTGTGAATAGCGAGAATAGGTAAAAGTGGCTGTTTCTTAAATATGCACGGGCTGTAAAAACGTCCATTCTGTGCTGTTGCGAGCTTCACAGATCGTAACTTATAAAACACGGATCGAAATCAAGCCTTAAAGGCCCTTGCCAATAAATCTCTTTTTGTTAAATATCCAATCTATAATTCTTAAATCAATTCTTTCCATTAATTTTAAGCTATGGAAAAAATGAACTGGCTAAAATTACTGAATCCGAATCGACTAGGACAAAGCACGAATACCAATCAATCTTCTGCGCGCTCATTCTTTGAACAAGATTATGATCGAATAATTTTTTCTCACCCATTCCGCAGGTTACAGGATAAAACACAAGTAGTTCCTTTACCCGAGGAAGATTTCGTACATACTAGGCTGACACATTCATTGGAAGTAAGTAGTGTAGGTCGTTCTATAGGTAAAAAGGTAGGAGAATCCATAGTGGATAAATACCCTGAACTGCAAGAATCAGGTTTTTCAGCTTTTGATTTTGGTGCTATAGTTGCAGCCGCTTCTTTAGCTCATGATATTGGAAATCCGCCATTCGGTCATTCAGGTGAAGATGCCATATCCGCATTTTTCAAAAATACTTCATTGGGAAAATGGATTCAATCTGAGGTTTCAGTAGAAGAGTGGGAAGATTTAATAAATTTTGAAGGCAATGCCCAAGGGTTTCGATTATTCCACAGACCCGATAACCATGGCATTAAATTAACCTATAGTACTTTAGCCGCTTTCAGCAAATATCCACGGACTGCCCATCTTTTTGAAAAAGATAGCAGCCGAAAGAGCCAAAAGAAATACGGATTCTTCCAAACAGAAAAGAAATATTTTGAAGAATTGGCAACTGAGTTAGGCTTAATTCGCTTATCAAATGAAATGAGTTGGGTACGTCATCCACTTACATTTTTGGTGGAAGCTGCAGATGATATTTGCTATCATGTAATCGATCTGGAAGACGGCTGCCGATTGGGCTGGGTTCCTTATGAGCAAGCTCGCGATTTACTAGCCAATGTTTTAGGTGATTCTTATTTGCCGGAAAAGCTGGAAAAAACCAAAGGCAAAAATGAGAAGATTGCATATTTACGTGCACTTTGTATCAATAAACTCATTAACGAATGTGCTGATGTCTTCATGGAAAATGAAGAAGATATTTTAACCGGAAAATTTGATTCTGCATTAATGAGTCAGGTTCCTTCAAAAAGAGTTTTGAGGGATATAATTGAGGTTTCTATTCAAAAAATCTATCGCTCCCATTTAGTTTTGGAAACTGAAGTAGTTGGCCACAGGGTTTTAGAAGGTTTGTTGGAAGAGTTTTTAGGTGCAGCCATTGCTCAAAAAGGCATAGAGGAATCAAGCAAAAAAGATTTAACGGTTTTTAGATTACTACCTGAAACTTATCAGGAATTAATCACCGACACAGCTAGTCTTTATGAAATCAGTTTGTTGTGTATTGATTATATCAGTGGTATGACTGATCGATATGCCATAAATCTTTACAGAAAACTAAAGGGAATTAGTTTACCTGGAATGAAATAAAAAAATAACGACAAAAAAGCAAAAGAAAACAGCCTTTGGCATTATAAAAGTTACTTTTCCAAAGTATAAAATAAATCCAGGCTTTCTTCGGCATTTTCATTCACAAAATAATCCGCAACTGTAATGGATTTAACCAAGGCATTATCTGCTTGATCTAATTTATTGCGGTTTACTCTATTTAAAAACTCATAAGGAATTCTCAGTAATGGTGCGGGTAGACGATACTGCAAGTTGAGAATATCGAATTTGGTGATTTTCTTTACCGACTGACGATTTTTTTCATGATAATCCATCACTTTATCATTCCCGGCAATCCCATTCGCTTCCACTTTTGAGAAAATGCTTTTGCAAAGCGCTTCCAATTCAGGAGCAAAATACTCTCTCACATGCCATGGATTTCGGGTAAGCGTCATTTTTTTATTTGGAGTAGAAATAATCGCTTTTCCTCCCGGTTTTAATACCCGATGAATTTCTTTCAGAAAGCTTTTATCATCTTTTATATGCTCAATTACCTGAAAAGAAACCACTCTATCAAAGCTATTATCTTCAATATTGGTTAAAGGTGGAATATGCATGGCTTTAAAATCCGCTTGAGGGTATTCTGCCTGCAATTGATCCGTTAAGCTTTTGTATTTGTCTATTCCTGTATAGTGATCCGATGCATGAACTAAAATTTCCAAACCTCTTCCAGTTCCACATCCAATTTCTAATACGTTTCCTTCAATTTGAGGTTGTGCATATACATATGCGGCCAATAATCGCTGATGAATTGGATTGTCAGAAGCTATGGAATCAGATGTGATTTCTGTGGTTGAGACTTTGGACATAATATTATGCTTAGCTAACTTTTAAGGCTTTTTTAATACTATCAAAAAAAGATGGTTGCGGTTTTTCCTCCTGATGTTCAGGAAAAATGGTATCGTGAAATGTAATATCTTTTGATTCTTTTTTTGTATAAAATGTGGCAGAAAACATTTTTCTTTCCTCTTTATCCGGGCATTCCAAAGGTTTGGTATAGCCATAATAAGAAGTATCTTTCACTTCAAAAATTACCGCTCTGTTAAACCTACAAGAAACAGCTTTTTTACATTTAGAAACGCAATCATTCCACATTTCTAAAGCACCATTCCATTCTGGTTTCCATCGTGGGGTTAAGTAAAGTTGGAGATTTAGCCTTCTTTGAACATCCTTTTCTGGATGAATATTGAAATCTACATGAACATCCTCAAAAGATCCTTTTTTACCTTTTTGAATACCCACTCCAAAACCATCATTGGTAATAAAGGCATTTTTAATACCCGTTACCTTTTCAATGAATTCTAGAAATTGTGGTTTTGCAATTTCTTCCTTCAATTGGTTGAATAAACGAGGATATTCTTCAAACTTATCGCCCTCCAGTTTATTTTCATGTTTATCCTTTTTAGGTTTATTGAAAAGCTCATCTTCCGGAAAGAAATTATGAAGTTTTTCAGCAACCTCCGTTGACAAAAAGTCATCCAGGATAAGGTGGTGAAAAGGTTTGGAAGATTCAAATTCTTCCTTGTACTGATCGATTTGTTCTTGTCTAAAGTGCTTACTTTGAATAAGTTCCATAAAGGAATTTAAAATTTCGTGGCGCAAATATACACTTCAAATGTAGTTTGCTAACATAAAAAGTAAAATATTTCCCTGCTTATTTTTTATTTTTCATTACATCTTTCGATGAATGAGCTTTATAGCAGGTGCAAACAAACTTATAAACCCTTTTTCAAATTAAAAAGTGCCAATATTTCTTTTTTTTAAATCAAAAATTTATGGTTTCAAGGTAGGAAAAAGCATGGGAGTCTGCTTTTTATAATCTTCATATTCTTTACCAAAATGAGCTATTAACCTTTTCTCCTCGAAATGAATGCCTATCATCAGATAAATCAATATACAAATAGCATGTACCAAATTGGTGTAAGTAGGGCTAAATATCACAAAACCAATAACTCCTAAAATTAAAGCAGTATAAAGAGGATGTCTCATACGAGCATAAATTCCACCTTTAATCAAGCTTTGCTTTTGTTCTGGTTTAATTCCCATAAATTCAGAAAAACTAATCGGTCTAAAGGCCAATTTTGCCAGCAAAAATCCAAATGTTGCAATAATTAAACCTATTGCTTTGCTTGTTTGGTCTTTTATAAATAAATACTCTGGAGGAATAGTACTTCCCAGTAGAAGAATGAATAAAACTAACAAAATTGAAATGATATTATATAACCTGCGATAATTCACAGGTTTTAAATTCATTTTATCTTTAAGAAGTCTAGACGCCAAAACAGAATGAGCCACACCAAAAATGATCCATGCTATTATTATAGGTAAATATTGCAGATATTGATTCATCCTTTAACCCAATTTACTTTATCATTGATTGGTGATCTTTTGCCTTCAGGCCAAAACCCATCTTTAGGCATTCCTACATACAAAAAGCCCAATAATTTATCTTCTTTTTCTAAACCTAATGCATTTTTGGCTTCTTCCATATAAGTGATTCCTCCCGATCCCCAGTAGCAACCAACACCATAAGCACTTGCCGTTAACTGCATATTTTGAACGGCCGCAGCAACGGCAGCAATTTCTTCTTCCACAGGAATGCTTTGTTTTTCATCTCTTTTCATGCCTATTGCAATTACATGAGAAGCTGTCAGTGGTTTATTTCTTAGATTGTCCATTTTTGCTTCATCAAAATTCCCTTTTTTTGTTGAAACTTGCTTATAAATATCTGATTGAAATTTACCTAATTGATCTAAGCCATTGTCAGTAAATACAATAAATCGCCATGGTTCGGTATGTTTATGGGTGGGTGCCCAGTTAGCATTTTCCAACATTTGTTCAATAATGCCATCATCCACTTTTTGTCCTGTATATTGTGCAGGATAAATAGATCTTCGGGTCCTGATCAATTGGTTTATTTCTTCAATATTAAATGTTTTCTTCATTATCTTTTTTCATTTTTAACCTAGATTTGGAAAAAGGGTTACAGCTATGTATTTTTATTGATATTCATTTTTTAATATGACAAAAATAATTTCATTTATCTCAAGAAAAGGTGGTACCGGTAAAACTACCAGTGCCATCCATTTTGCCACCATGTTGCATAGTTTGGGTCATTCATTGGCAATGTTAGAAACTGATACTAATTATACGCTCAATACTTTGAGAAAGATGGAAATTTATAAAACTGGAGCAAAAGAATCTGCAGTTTTTCCTATAATAGGTTCTGAAGACCACAAAGCTTTAAATGACATTGAGCAATTAAAAAGCCAAAATCTTGATTATATTGTGGTAGATAGTGCAGGAAAAACTACAGATGAACATATTAAAAAACTGAGCTTAAATAGTGATTTAGTCATTGTTCCAACTAGTCTTACGCCCAATGATTTATTGGTTACTTACCAAACAGTGGAAGATATAAAGCCAGCATTAGAAGAAAACAAAAAATTGAAGATTTTAATTTTACCAAATAGAGTGCATTCTGCCACCAAAATAGAAACCGTAAAAGACGCACTCTCTGAATTGGATGCTGAGATTTTGGAAGTGAAAGTGCCTGCAAAAAATATTTTTGCTAATTTCAGTACAATCTTAGCAGAAAAAGAGTTTTTACCTATAACTAAAGCTATTCTTTCACATCTCTAAAATTCATGACCATGGCAAAGAAAAAAGACACCTTAAAAGACTTAAATGAATTTATGAAAAGTCAATCAACTGATACCGTAGAGAAAAAAGAGAATTATTTATCTAAACAACCTACTCGCCTGGCAGAAGTTGAAGCCTTAAAATCTGAAATTCAAAGACTGGATAAACTACCTGATGGTGCTTTAAACGAAGAAGAAATTGCAAGCTTCATTTTGAAAGTAGCCAAAAGCAATAAACTAGCTTCTAGACAGGTCCTTTACAGAATATGTGAAAAAGTTTTAGCGCAACAAGAAGAAAAAGAAGGCTCTGATATAGTTTTGGAAAATCTTATTATTTATCTGCAACATCAAGATTTGATAGTGGAAAAGCTAAAATCATAACATAATCTTTCTTTAATCAACCTTAATTTATTTCACTCCTTAATAATCGAGCCCTTTCGATCAAAACTAAATATTAATACACCAATTATAAAATCTCTTCTATAAGCTATTTTCTCAGGTCAACTTAATTGTAGTTAGTGCTGAAACCTAACATGAAAATTATCTTTTTTTAAGAATGCAATTTGTCTTAAATTAACAAAATAGAACAAAATTAATTTTATATTCGTTTTAAGCAGTATTGACAATTATTAAATTGAACGAATTTAATAAAGCATGTAACACTTAAATTTTAGAAATATGAAAAATTTAATATTACTCCTCGCCATAATTTTATTTAGTGTAAGTCTTCAAGCCCAGCTTACTGGTGATACTTGGAAATCGTCTATAGCAAATGGTTCTGCAGATGTAACTGTTACTTACAATTACTCAGGCAAATTTATTTACCAAGACGGGAATGAATTAGATGGTCTTTGTATAAAAATCTGGGACGAATTCACAAAGTATGTTTCTTCTGAACATAATGTTTATTTGAATGTCAATTATCATCAACCAAATGATGCTATAGATTTCACAGAATTTTATAATAGTGTCAAAAATGCCAAAGGTGGTGTCTTTGGATTAGCAGATGTTACTATCACTAGTGCTCGTAAAAAAGAAATTCAATTCAGTCCATCGTTCTTCTCTAATGTTTCAATTTTATTAACCAATAAATCTGTCAAGGACTTAAGCCATTTTGATAATATTGCAAACGATTTTTCAGGAATGACCATCATTGTTCAAAAAGGTACTACTCATGAAAAAAGAGCTAAAGAATTAAAAAACAGTCATTTCCCATCTTTAAAAATTGAAGTAGTGAATTCATTTGAGGCCTGTTATCAAAAAGTAAATGAATCCCCAAATTATTTTACATATCTAGACTTTTCTTCTTATTTAACAGCAATTGAAAACACTGATAATATCAAGAGGCATCCTGTCGGAGATAAAACTGGTGAAGAGTTTGGTTTTATAATGCCAAAGAACAGCGATTGGGGAAAAGTTATGACTGAGTTCTTCAATCACAATGGTGGGTTTACAAATTCAACAGAATATAAAAAAATAGTAGCTGAGACTTTAGGAACTCACGTAGTTGCTATGCTGAATTCAATAAATGAAAATTAATTTAACTTGAATTTAATTTCTAGTGCTGGCAATAGTGGCTATTGAGATTATCGCTCCTGCTTTTTGGAGCGGCTGACTGCAAGCTTGCAAAGTTGCACCTGTTGTTAGTACATCATCTACCAACAAAATCCGCTTGTCTTTTAAATTTTCTACTGGGGATTTTAGGTGAAAAGTAGATTCTACATTGTCAAATCTTTGGATTCTGTGTTTTTTGGTTTGGCTTTTTCTGTTTACTGATTTTTCCAAAATTGATTCAAAGGGGATTTTAAGTCTCGCACTCATGCCTTCTGCAATTTTGTGGCTCTGATTATACCCTCTTTTTCTTTGCTTTTTGTAATGAATTGGAACATAAGTAATCATATCCCATTCATCAGAATAATATTGTGCTAATTCTTCCCCATATATTTCCCCCAACAAAAGCCCAATTGCTTCGTTTCCTTCGTATTTCAATTGATGTAAAAGGTGCTGGATTACAGTATCTTGTTGGAACCATGAATAAGCCATTGCATATTTTAAATTGGAAATTTCAAAAAACCTTCTATGTAGCTGATTTGGTTGATCTAAATGGAGGTTTGTCACATTTAGATTGGAAAGGCAATGACTGCAAACAAGGGTTTCAGACTTTGATAAGGTTAAATTGCAGACACTGCAGTAATTAGGAAAAAATAATGACAGAAAATCTGATACAATTAGGGTAAAGTTTTGGTTTCGTAAGTTCACAACGGCTAACTTTGCAGGTTAATTTTAATTTAAATATTGATAGCGATTTTAATTTATGAATAAAGTAGAAGAATTCAACGAATATCGTGCAAAAATGAACGATAAAATCGTAGGGAGCAACAATAAGATCCTTAAACGAATATTTAACCTTGACACCAATGCTTTTGCTGAAGGTAGCGTAGATAAAAAAACCAAAGAAATGATTGGGCTTTCGTCTTCCATGGTTTTACGTTGCGATGATTGTGTTCGCTATCATTTAGGGAAATGCTATGAAATGGGCGTAACAGAAGAACAGGTTTTTGAAGTTTTTTCTATCGCCAATCTGATTGGTGGAACGATTGTTATTCCACATTTGAGAAGAGCCGTAGAATATTGGGAATATTTGAAAGAAAACGGGAATGATTAAAAAAGACCTTGATCTTGAACGAAAATGGCAGGCTCTAAGATTAGCCTTAAAAGATTCGGTTGGTAGAAAACCAAAAGACTTAAATGCAATCCTTTTTTTAATTGGCGTTCAAGAGTTAGGTAAAGGGCCTCATACTTTCAGCAAGGAGGAAAAACAAGACTTAATGCATATTGCAATCTGCAAAGTATTAAGTCTTTCGGGTTTTTATGAATTGGAAGGTATAGACGAAAATGGATGGCCACATTGGAAGGGAATCAAAAAACTTCCACATTTTGACTTATTAGAACAGGAAAAATTGCTTAAAATGCATGTTATTGAGTATTTTGAGCAAGAAATAGGATTAGAATTTTAATTGGGCAACACATTGGTAAATTTTTAACCTAATTTCCAATTCATCCTTTGGAAAGATGCCGTTAGTCACAATTAACAAAATAAAAAATACGCATGAATATCATTTCTTATAATGTAAATGGAATAAGAGCAGCAGAAAGAAAAGGTCTTAGCGATTGGCTAAAAAACGAACAGCCTGATATTTTTTGTGTTCAAGAGCTAAAAGCAAATGAAGATCAAATTGATCTTTCTGTTTTTGAAGATCTTGGCTATCACATTTATTTGCATTCAGCCGAAAAAAAAGGCTATAGTGGCGTAGGAATATTTACAAAAATAAAGCCCCATAATGTTGAGATAGGCTGTGGAATGACTCAATATGATAGAGAAGGCCGAGTAATTAGAGCAGATTATAATGACTTTTCTGTAATTAGTACTTATATGCCCAGCGGATCTAGTGGTGATCCCCGTCAAGATTTTAAAATGGAATGGTTGACTGATTTCAGAAAATATATTCAGGAATTGAAAACGGACTTTCCAAATCTCTTAATTTGTGGAGATTATAATATTTGTCATCAAGCCATAGATATTCATGATCCCGTTCGAAACAAAAACAGTTCTGGTTTTTTGCCTGAGGAACGTGAATGGATGACCCAATTTTTAAGTGATGGATTTATTGATACCTTCAGGCATTTGAATAAAGAAGCTGATCAATATAGTTGGTGGAGTTACCGCTCTGCAGCAAGAGAAAGAAATAAAGGTTGGAGAATTGATTATCATATGTTAACTGAGAATCTAATAGACAAACTTCAATCGGCTGATATTTTACAGGATGTTAAACATTCTGACCATTGTCCGGTAAAAATAGAATTGGATGTTACATAAGACTGATAAAATATTGGAAATCATTGTTTTAAAATTCCCGTTACTACTGAGGTGAAGCAAAACAGCAACATAGCGGAAATTCTAAATAAGCTGAAAGCTTATAAGCGTAAATACTATTTAAATAAAATAGTAAAAGGCTTAATATACAATTTGGCTATATTCCTTTTTATTTTGTTGGTTTCCAGTTGGTTGGAATATAAATTTCAAATGGGAAGTTCTGCTAGAACTATAATTTTTTCTGTTTCCTTTTTATCTATTCTGTATTTCTTGATTCGATATATAGTTATTCCAAGCTATCATTTAATTAAAAATGGTGAGCATTTAAGTGATGTTGACGCGGCAAAACAGATTGGGAAATATTTTCCTGAAATTAGTGATAAGTTACTGAATATCATCCAGTTAAATAATATATCTACCCGTGAAAATAGCCTAATTACAGCGAGCATTAATCAGAAATATGAAAAAATCTCATTATTAAACTTCAAGGAAAGCATTAACATTAGAAATGCTAATGTTGGTTATTTACCCTATGTAGTAATTCCTTCTATAATAATTGGCCTAATTTTAATGTTCTCTCCTAATATGATAACTGAGGGAAGTTATAGAATTATTAAATTCAATGAAGAATTCATACCCAAAGCACCTTTTACATTTTTGATTGAAAATGATGAATTAAAAGGCTTTAAAGGTGAGAATTATAGTCTAAAGGTAAAATTAGAAGGTAATGAATTGCCAAGTGAGCTCTTTATCAATAAAGATGGTATAAAACAGAAGTTTGAAAAGATTTCAACTAATGAATACCAATTTGAAATAAAAAACATTCAAAAGGATTTGAATTTCCGTATGGAAGCTGCTGGTTTTAATTCTGGAAAATATGAGTTAAAAGTTTTTGAAAAGCCTAGAATCCAGGATATGAACATAACCCTTAATTATCCAGACTACATAGGAACTCAAACTGAAAGAGTAAATAATTCTGGTAATATAATTGTTCCTGAGGGAACTCAAGCCAAATGGTTAATAAAAAGTAATTCGAGCGACCGTATTTCTTTTGAAATTAGAAATGACACTAGCGATTTTGAAAAACTAAATGAAAATACATATAACTTATCCAAAACTCTTATAGAGAGTTCCGCCTACAAATTGAATTTATTTAATGATGAGGCTAATTTTAATCAAAATGTTAACTACACAATTGAAGTAATCAAAGATAAGTATCCTGACATAAACCTTAATCCTATTAACGACAGTACCTATTTTAGACAAGTAGCACTTGCTGGAGAAATAAGTGATGATTATGGTTTTTCGAAGCTTAGAATTGTTTACAGAAAAATTCAAGATGGAGAAACTATAAACAAAGGTTCATTCCCCCTTTCATTTGATAAAAGAATTCTGAACCAAAAATATTTTAAGGTTTGGGAAGTTGACTCTTTGCTAAAGGACAGCAAAGCAAAGATTGAATACTTTGTTGAAGTAGCCGATAATGATGGTATAAATGGAGCCAAATATTCTAAGAGCTCAACCTATACATTTCAATTACCCAATGAAGAGGAGATAGAAGAAGAAATTAAAAAAACAAGACAATCAACTGAAAATCAGATAGATAAAAACATTAAATCAACTTTAAAAGCTACAAAAAAGTTAGAAGAACTAGAAGCAATTCTTAAGACTAAAAGAAATTTAGATTGGGAGGATAAAAAGCTAATTGAAGAAATCTTTCAAGAACAAGAGAATAGAAGAAAGGAACTAGAAAAAATTAAAAACGATTTAGAAAAAAACCGAGCTAAAAGAGATCGCTTTAATAAACAAGATTCCAAATTAGAGGAAAAGTCTAAACAACTCGAAAGTTTAATGGAAGAAATGCTCCAAGATGAAAATGACGAGTTACTGGAAAAAATTAAGTCTCTATTGCAAGAACAAAATCAATCAGATGAATTTAGAGAATCAGTAGAAGATCTAAAGAAGAACGAAAAGAACAAGCTTAAAGAAATGGAAAGGCTAATGGAACTCTTTAAAAGAATGGAGATCCAATATGATATGAAGCAAGTAGGAGAGAAGTTTAAAGAACTTCAGAAAGAGCAAGAAAAATTAGCAAAAGAAAACCAACCAGAGGACCAAAAGACTTCAGATAAAGAAGATGAAGGTAATATCAATAATAAGGATGAAAAAAACGAATTTCAATCTAAAGAAGAACAAGAAAAAGCGCTCAAGGATCAAAAAGAAGTAAAGGAGAAGTTTGAAGACCTACAGGAGGAACTGAGAGAAATAGAAGAACGAAATCAATCATTAAAGCAGCCAAATCCATTGCAAGACACTAAAGAACAGGAAAGTGACATCGATTTAACTCAACAAGAAAGTCTTCAACAAATAAAACAAAACGATAAAAGTGGGGCAAGTGAGCAACAAAAAAAGTCATCTAAAGAAATGAAAAAAATGTCGGAGATGTTATCCTCTATGCAAATGAGCATGGAAATGGAAATGTTGCAAGAGAATATTGATGATTTAAGAGATATAGTCGACAATTTATTAAAGCTTTCATTCAGACAAGAAGATTTAATGAAAAACTTCAAAGAAGTTAATCCTAGTGATCCACGCTTCATCACATTATCGGAAAAGCAACTGGCCATGCAAGATGATGCTAAGATTGTAGAAGACAGCCTAACATCTCTTGCTGAGCGTGTATTTCAGTTGAAAAATTTTATTAATAAAGAATTGGATCAGATGAATGAATCCATGGAATCGAGCGTAAAAGCCCTGAGAGAAAGAGAAAATGGTAAAGCAATTGGTGAACAGCAATTCGCTATGACTGCTATGAACAATTTAGCCCTTATGTTAGATGATGTTCTAGAGCAAATGCAGATGCAAATGCAATCATCTATGGGTATGGGTGAACCATCGCAAGGGAATGACCAAACGCCAAGTTTATCTGAAATGCAAGAGTCTATCAACCAAAAAACACAAGAACTCAGTAAAGGACAAAAGCAAGGAAGACAATTTTCTGAAAAACTAGGAGAATTAGCACGGGAACAAGCTAAACTCAGAAAGATGGCGGAAGAACTGGAAAAACAAATGAATAAGGAGGGAGGAAAGGAAGATGGCGGAAATGCTGGAAGTATTTCTGAAGAAATGGAAAAGATTGAAGAAGACCTCGTTAATAAAAGAATTGATAGCAAATTAATCGAAAGACAACAAAAAATAGTGACTCGCTTGTTAGAATCAGAAAAAGCGCGAGAAGAGCAAGAAGAAAAAGATGAGCGAAAAGGCGAAACGGCAACAGAATACGATAAAAGCCGTATTCCTAATGCTTTTGAAGAGTATATTAAAGAGAAACAAAAAGAAATTGAGCAGTTAAGAAATGTGCCGCCCAATTTCACGCCTTATTATAAGAACGAAATTAATAAATATTATAACCGATTAAAATCTAAAGAAAACCTAATACGATGAGTGAAATCAGTATAAGTATTCCATCTCTCAATGAGAACATCAGAATAGTTGAGAGCTTTATTGACAATGCAAAAGAGAAGTTTGATCTAAATGATGACATTTATGGTAATATCATGATTGCTGTTACTGAATCTGTCAACAATGCAATAGTCCATGGAAATGAGGGTAATAAAGACAAAAATGTTTACTTATCATTAAATATGGAAGATAATAGTATAGTCTTTAAGATCTCAGACGAAGGCAAAGGTTTTGATTATAATTCACTTCCTGACCCAACAGCCCCTGAAAACATAGATAAACCTGGAGGAAGAGGCATATTTCTAATGAAAGCATTAAGCGATGAATTGAGTTTTGAGGATGATGGAAAAAAAGTAAAACTAAGTTTCTATATCAGTTAATGGCAGAAATTTATTTCTTCAAAGAAGATTGTATTTTTGATTTAAGAAAGCTGAAAAAGCATAAGTCTTGGATTAATCAATTGGCTAGTTCATATGAATATGAAATAATAGAGCTTAATTATATTTTTTGCTCCGATGAATACTTGCATAAAATTAATTTAGAATATTTAAATCATGACACTTATACTGATATTATCACTTTTGATTTGCAAGAAGGGAAGGATAATAGCATAGAATCTGATATTTTTATTAGTATAGATAGAATAACTGATAATGCTAACCATCTTAATATTAGGTTCATGGAAGAATTAACAAGGGTTATGGCACACGGATTGTTACACCTTATTGGATTCAAAGACAAAACAGAATCCGATAAAATAAATATGAGGTTAGCAGAGAATAAAGCTTTAGAATTATTATAAAAAATTAGAGATGTTCCACGTGGAACATTTACAAAAAAACTTAAAATAACAAATAAGTGTTCCACGTGGAACACTGAACAATTTAATTTAATATGTTTCAAGATTACGATTTAATTGTAGTAGGAGGGGGCCATGCCGGATGCGAAGCCGCAGCGGCAGCAGCAAATATGGGTTCAAAAGTTTTATTGGCAACAATGAACATGAACACTATTGCACAAATGTCTTGTAATCCAGCTGTTGGAGGTGTGGCCAAAGGTCAAATAGTACGAGAAATAGATGCGCTAGGTGGATACTCTGGAATCATAGCAGACAAATCAATGATTCAATTCCGGATGCTTAATAAATCTAAAGGGCCTGCTATGTGGAGTCCAAGATCACAAAATGACAGAATGCGCTTTGCTGAGGAATGGAGATTACAATTAGAGAGAATCCCAAACCTTGACTTTTGGCAAGAGATGGTTTCTGGACTTATAGTAGAAAACAATAGAATTACAGGGATTGAAACAAGCATGGGGCTAAAAATCAAAGCTAAAGCTGTGGTTTTAACCAACGGTACATTTCTGAATGGATTAATACATATTGGAGAAAAACAATTTGGAGGTGGTCGATCTGCAGAAAGATCATCAAAAGGAATAACGGAACAACTTGAATCATTAGGGTTTGAATCAGGCAGAATGAAAACTGGTACACCTCCTAGAGTAGATGGAAGAACAATTGACTATAGCAAAATTGAAGAACAAAAGGGAGATGAAAACCCTGAAAAATTCTCATTCTCTAATGAAACAAAAAGACTTACAAATCAAAGAAGCTGTCATATCACCTATACAAATCCATTAGTTCATGAAATATTAGAAGAAGGATTTGAAAGATCCCCTATGTTTAATGGAAGAATCCAAGGCTTAGGTCCAAGGTATTGTCCATCAATTGAAGACAAAATTAATAGGTTTGCAGAAAGGAATCGGCACCAAATATTTGTAGAACCAGAAGGCTGGGACACAGTTGAAGTTTATGTAAATGGGTTTTCTACCTCTCTTCCAGAGGATATACAATATAAAGCCATCAGAGAAATTGAAGGATTTAAGAATGTTAAAATGTTTAGGCCTGGATATGCAATTGAATATGATTTCTTTCCACCTACACAATTGAAAAACACACTTGAAACCAAACTTATTGAAAATTTATATTTTGCAGGGCAAATTAACGGAACCACAGGATATGAAGAAGCAGCTTGTCAAGGATTAATGGCAGGTATAAACGCACACCTAAAAATAAACAATAAAGAACCATTTATTCTAAATAGATCTGAAGCATATATTGGTGTATTAATTGATGACCTCATCAATAAAGGCACGGAAGAGCCATATAGAATGTTTACTTCCAGAGCAGAACATAGAATTCTACTTAGACAAGATAATGCTGATGTTAGATTAACACCGCTAGGTCATCAAATCGGATTGGCATCTAATGAAAGAATGAAACATGTTGAAGAAAAACAGTCACATATAGATGCCTTTATTGCAAACTTAAAATCACATAAAGTAAAACCTAACAATGTAAATGATAATTTATCCAAAGTAAATTCTACTCCTATAAAGGAAAAAACTAATGCCTATACTATATTAAAAAGACCTGAAATTAGTTTTAAAGAATTACAACAAATTGAAAATGAATTGAATGAGATGATCAATGGATATAGTAAAGAGGTGATCGAAGCCTCAGAAATACATATCAAGTATGAAAGTTACATTGAAAAAGAAAACCAGTTAATTGAAAAAATGAAAAATCTAGAAGATCTAAAAATCAAAGACTCCTTAGATTTTAACCAAATTCCCGCTTTATCTGCTGAAGCAAAAGAAAAATTTAGAAAAGTACGACCACAGACATTGGGCCAAGCCTCAAGAATTAGTGGGGTAACACCTGCAGATGTTTCAATATTAATGGTTTATTTAGGAAGATAAATATGTACGAAAAACTTAGCGAATGTCCCGTATGTAGTGCTTCTAATTTAAGAAACCATATGGTTGTAAAAGATCACTCAGTAAGTAAAGAAAGCTTTAACATTATGGTTTGTGATAATTGCAATTTTCACTTTACTAATCCAAGACCATCAGAAGATGAAATAGGAAAATATTACGACTCGGAAGAATATATATCACATACTGATCAAGCAAACTCTCCTATAAATCTTCTATATAAAATCGCTAGACAATATGCATTACGCTCTAAAAAGAAATTGATTAATTCAGTTGCTAAAGATAAAAAAGGAAGAATATTAGATTATGGATGTGGAACAGGGTATTTCCTTGAAACAATGAAATCGGATGATTGGAAAACATATGGAATAGAACCGAATGACAAAGCAAGAGCAATAGCTACACAAAAAGTTAAAGTCAAAAGAAGCATTGACGAATTAGATTTAAAAAATAAGAAGTTTGACATCATAACCCTCTGGCATGTTTTAGAACATATACATGACCTAAATTCTACCATAAAGTCTTTAAAAACAATTCTCAAAGAAAAAGGAAAAATTATTATAGCTGTCCCAAATATTGAAAGTTATGAAGAATCAATATTTGGAGAAGAATGGGCAGCCTATGATGTACCTAGACATCTTTACCATTTTAGCCAAGAAACCATGAAAACCTTAATGCTAAAACATGGATTAAAAATCAAGAAAACATATCCTATGAAATTAGATGCATATTATATAAGCCTCTTAAGCAATAAATATAAATTTGCTAAAAATAAATTCATTAATTCTTTTATAACTGGCTATAAATCAAATACTTACGCAAGTAAAAACAAAAATAATTACTCAAGTCTAATTTACATCATTAAAAAATGATTAGAAAGTTAATATCATTGTCAGTCCTTATTACAATATATGCTTGTGCAACTGTTCAAAGCCCGACAGGTGGAGAGAAAGATGAACAAGCACCCGTCCTCTATGAATCTAATCCTAAAAATCAATCCACGAATTTTAATGGAAAGGAAATAAAACTTTTCTTTAATGAATGGATGAAACTGGAACAACTAGATAAAGAATTAATAATAACTCCTAGAGAGGATATCAAATATGAAGCTAGCCTAAAAAAGCAAGAATTAGTCATTACCTTAGAAGAACATTTAAAAGATTCCACCACATACACTTTTAATTTCCGGAAATCCTTGAAAGATATCACTGAAGGAAACTTGTGGGAAAATCCTATAATAGCATTTAGTACAGGTCCCTTTTTGGATTCTTTGAAAATTTCTGGAATCATAAAAGATATTAAAAACAATTCACCAGTAGAAGGATATATTGTAGGACTTTACTCAAACGATTACGATACGGCAAACCTTAGACAGGGAAAACCCACGTACTTTACTACAAGCGATAAGAATGGTAAATACACTATGAATAACCTAAAGGTGGGAGAATATAAATTATATGTATTCAATGACAAAAATGACAATCTTATAAATAACCCAAATACAGAAGCTTTTGGTTTTCACTCCGAAGTAATTAATCTTCACTTAAACATTACTGATTTAAATATTGATACATACAAAAGAAATGAAGATACATTGAAATTAAAAAAATCGAGTCCTGTCGGTAAAGATTTCATAGTTCAATACAACAAAGGATTAGAACATTATAATATTACTAATCCTAAAGATTCCAATCAATATATATATGCAAATAATGTTGAAAATTCTGCATACCTAAAAATTTATAAGGAGAATTTTCCTTCTATGAACTATGAAACAGACTCAACATTATTAATTGTTAATGCGGTTGATTCTTTAGGATCAAAATTATCTGATAGTGTATATTATAAAATACGGGAAAGTAGAATATCAAACGATTCAATTAAGATTACCGAAAAACCCAATTCAACAATTAAATCAGGTGCACAAAATTTTGTATTCGCTTTTTCTAAACCAGTGAAAACCATTAATTATGACTCACTTCAAATTAGAATTGATTCAATACCTATTTACCAATTTAGCTCCAACGATATTGAAAGGAATTACAATAGGAAAAGAATAACATTAAAAGCTTTCCTAGAGGACAAAAATGTTACTAGCATAATTGATAGTCTAAATAAAATTAATCAACAGCAGATAAATGACTCTACAAACATAAATAGTAAACAAGATAGCATTACAAAAGAAGATTCTCTATCGAATCAAAATAACATGTCAAAAGAAAATACATTAAGTCTAGGTGACATAAAAAAAGAAAGTAGCGTACAGAATACATCTAGAAAATTACAATTATACATAGGTAAGGCAGCATTCCTTGGAATTGAGAATGATTCAAGCAAAAGAAATACCATTCAACTAAATTTTATTAAAGACGAAGAATATGGACTAATAAAAGGTAAAGTACAGGGGGAAAATTTTCCATTTGTAATAGAGCTTTTGAATGAAAAATATGAAGTAATAGATACAATTGTCAATCAAAATGATTTTCAATTTAACTATGTTAAACCAGGTAAATACAGATTGCGTCTAATAAAGGATATCAATAGCAATAAAAAATGGGATGCCGGAGAACCTCTAACTTTAAAAAAGCAAGAAGAATATATTTATTATAATGAATTAATTACTGTAAAAGCCAACTGGGAAATTATTGATAAGGACTTTGATTTTAGTGTGGATAATGAAGTGGATAAGGGTGAGTAAATTGACGATTTATAAACATTGATAAACACAGCTTCAGTACAAAATAAGATAAGTTCATAAACTGAAGGTATAACTCATAAAAAGTAAGATATATCGACAACTTAATCCACATATCATTTATCAACCTTCAAAAAGATAAATTTATTCACAAGAACGCATGATAATGTTAATTACTTATATTTCAATAAATTAGAAGTTAATAAAAGATAAAGTTATATACATTTTATCTATACGAAAGAAAAATTCAATTTAAAACAAAAGCTTATCCACATATCAACAGGCTTAACAATAGATAATAGTTTATATATAATTAAATAATATATTATTAGGTGTGTGGAAAAGCATACTGAATTAAGAAAAAAGAAAATGAAGTATTGGTTGATTACATATTTACTATTGACAACAATGTTTTCCTTTGGGCAGGCAAATCAAAAGATAGGTTTGGCTAATGCATATTATCAAGAGGGTGAATATGAAAAAGCAATTTCAATTTATAGAGAGTTGTCGGAATCCCCACAAAACATTTCATTTATCCACAATAACTATTTAGAAATTCTATACGCAAAGCAGTATCACAAAGAAACTGAAAAGTACTTAAAGTCAATCAATAAAATTTTTCCGAATAATATAAGCTATCAGGTAGATTTTGTGGATTTCTACATTACCATAAATGACAGCACAAAAGCTGAAAGGGCTTATAATGACATAGAAAGCCAAGTTCTTGAAAATTTAGGTAATCTTCGATCGGCAGCACAATTTTTTATCAACAAACAGCATCGAGAATATGCAGAACGCCTCTATTTGGCAGCACGAGAAATTATGCGAGATCCTAATGCATTTGCAATTCAGTTAGCCACATTGTATAGATATAGCAATCAAAAAGATAAAATGGTCGATGAATATTTAAAGTATGCTATTGAAAGACCGGGAAATCTAAGATATGTAAAAAATATGCTTCAGCTATCTTTAACAGAAGAGAACGAATTAGAAGCATTTGTTGAAAAAATAATGGAGGAATTGCAGAAAAATAAGGAGAAGGACATGTATTCTGATTTATTGATATGGGCTAATCTTCAATTGGAAAATTTTTATGGAGCTTTTGTTCAAGCTCGGGCAATAGATAAACGAAACCAATTAGAAGGAAAAAATAGTTTAGAAATTGGTGAATTGGCTTTTGAGAATGAAGATTATGAAGTAGCAGAAATGATTTTTTCATATGTGGTGGATAATTATCCAAATTCAAGAAATTACATTAAGGCAAAACAATTAATGATAAAAACCCAAGAAATACGAGTTAAGAATCATTTTCCAATAGATACTGCTGCAATAAGAAATTTAGTGACATCTTATAAAAAATTGATTGAAGAGATTGGATTATCCCATTATACTTTGGAAGCTTACCGACAACAGGCTTTACTTCATGCACTTTATTTAGATGAGCATGATATAGCAATCAAAATTCTAAAAAATATAATTAATTATCCTAGTGCCGAAAACCAAATAGTTGCACAAGCAAAATTAAACTTAGGAGATATTTATGTGATTACTGAACAGCCATGGGAATCCGTTCTGCTGTATTATCAGGTGGAAAAAAGTCATAAAAATGAAAATTTAGGTGAAACCGCCAAATTGAAAAATGCTAAGTTATCGTTCTATAAAGGAGAATTTGAATTAGCCCAGGAACATCTAGATATCCTAAAAAATGCGACCAGAAGAGAAATAGCTAATGATGCTATGGATTTAAGCATATTGATAAAAAACAACACTATTTTGGATAGTACGCAAAAGGCGCTTCGCGCCTATGCTGATGTTGATTTGATGCTGTATCAAAATAAATATCAAAAAGCTAAAGAAACTTTAGACAGTTTAATTATTGAATATGAAGAACACCCAATCTTGGATGAGTTACTTTGGCTTAGAGCAAAAAGAGATAAAGAAACAGGGGATTATTTAAAAGCTGTTGAATTATTGCATCAAATCGTTTTTGATATGCCCTATGATATTTTAACAGACGATGCCCTTTTTGAAATGGCCTTAATCTATGAGGAACTTATTCAAAATACAGCTAAGGCAAAAGAATACTATCAACAGTTATTAAAAGATTATCCTGGAAGTATATTCGTTGCAGAAGCTAGAAAAAGATTTCGTAAGCTGCGGGGTGACTTTGTAAACTAATACAAACACTATATTAAAAATTAAACATCCTTTGAGCTATTAATACTTTCTATTTGACTACCTTTGATTTTTAATTTTTCACACCTAGAGTTCCTTTTCGTTTAATCGTTGATAGGAACAATTAAATCCTAAATATGCGATTCGAAGAACTTAATATTATTGCGCCCATTTTGAGAGCGCTTAAAGAAGAAAATTATACGGAGCCTACTTCCATTCAATCACAAGCCATTCCGCTTTTGTTGAAAAAAAATGATATCATGGCCAGTGCTCAAACTGGAACAGGAAAAACAGCTGCTTTTGCAATTCCTATTCTACAGCATCTTGAAAATGAGCATTCTAACTCAAAAAAAATAAAAGCCTTAGTACTAACTCCAACTCGAGAATTAGCTATACAAATAGGGGAAAGTTTTTCTACTTATGGCAAATATACATCTATAAAAAACACCGTAATATTTGGTGGAGTAAATCAAAATAAACAAACCACAGCTATTAGAAATGGCGTGGATGTATTGATAGCAACTCCAGGTAGATTGCTTGATTTAATGAATCAAGGCTTTATTAATTTGAAAGACATCCAATTTTTTGTTCTAGATGAAGCAGATAGAATGTTGGATATGGGATTTATACATGATATTAAAAAAGTTATAGCGGTTTTACCGCCAAAGAGACACTCATTATTTTTCTCTGCGACTATGCCGGACATCATTGTGGAGCTTTCTAGAAAAATTTTAAATAATCCAAAGAAAATAGCTGTAACACCAGTTTCTTCTACGGCACAAACTATTCAGCAACATTTATACTACACTAATAAATCAAGTAAGAAAGATTTATTGCTGCATATTTTGAAAGATCCTAAAATGGATCAAGTTCTGCTTTTTGACAGAACCAAGCATGGAGCAGATCGAATTGTAAAAGAATTAAAAAAGCAAAATATATCCTCAGCAGCGATCCATGGTGATAAGGCCCAAAATCAAAGGCAAAAAGCACTTAGCCAGTTTAAGGATAAAGAAATTCGCGTTTTAGTAGCAACCGATATTGCGGCCAGAGGAATTGATATTGATAAATTACAGTATGTGATAAATTTTGATATTCCGAATATAGCCGAAACCTATGTGCATAGAATTGGAAGATCGGGAAGAGCTGGAGAGGCAGGGGTTTCTATTTCTCTATGCGAACCAGAAGAAAATGATTATCTGAAGGATATTGAGAAGTTGATTAATCAAAAAATTCCAGTGGTCAAAGATAATCCTTATCCACAAACCGATAATCCAATGACTAATGCTGAGAAGAAGGAATTTGAAAAAGAGAAGCAACGCAGAAAACAGGAATTTTTTGCCAATAGGAAGAAAAGTGGAAATAGAGGAGGAAGAAGGTAAACTTGCTTTTATCCTCTTAAATTTCATTTAATCTTGCTGTCTGGTTTTTTGCTCAAGCGAAAAACCAATTGTTTACTTTTTAATCACCATAGATTAAAAAGTAAAGTATGTTATTCCATGCCACGGTAGCAAATTTCCACCGCAAAGAAACTAGAGAACACGAAAGAAAATAACTTTAGTAATTATTCAGGATTGCAGGGAAATATAATGTTTGAAAGTTTAACATAATAACCTTGGCAGACACTTGGATATATGTGTTATGAAAATGAATTGTGACAAATTAAGACTAATCAATTCTGATTTTGTAATTTTAAATTTCAACTTATAATATTCAATATGAAGCGGTATATATTTGTCATCTTATTTATTTTAAGTTCAAATTTTTCAGAAGCTCAAGAATTGATTACTGCTTTTGAAAAATCTAATGGATCAGAAACAGCCACCTATCAAGAAGGAATTAACTTTTATAAAAAGCTTGCTCAAAAATTTCCACAGATTGATATGCGAGAAATGGGAAAAACAGATAGTGGTGAGCCTTTGCATTTAGTGGTTTTTAATAAAGATGAAAAATTTCGTTTTAGTGAATTAAAGGAGTCGGATAAGCCAATTTTATTTATTATTAATGGAATTCACCCAGGGGAATCTGATGGAATTGATGCTTCTATGATGATGCTTAGAAATTGGGCACAAAATATTAATCAACATTCCTTTTTGGATAGTGTAGTTGTAGCCGTAATTCCATTTTATAATATTGGTGGTGCGCTAAATCGAAATAGTACTACCAGAACCAATCAAAATGGACCAAAATCTTATGGTTTTAGAGGTAATGCTCAAAACTATGATTTGAATAGAGATTTTATCAAAATGGATTCGAAAAATGCATTTGCTTTTGCAGAAATATTCCATCAACTAGATCCGGATGTTTTTATTGATACTCATGTGACCAATGGTTCTGACCATCAGCATGTAGTAACAGTCTTATCTACTCAACATAATAAATTAGGGGGAGAATTAGGGAAATACTTGCAGGAAGAATTTGAGCCAATGTTATTTAAGAAGATGGAAGAAAAAGGAAGAAATCCAATCGTATATGTAAACGTGCATGGAACCACGCCCGAGGAAGGATGGACCCAATTTTGGGATGCTCCTCGATATTCCACAGGTTATACCACTTTATTCCAAACTTTTGGATTTATGACGGAAGACCATATGTTGAAAAATTATAAAACCAGAGTAGAGAATGTTTATGACTTCCTAAATATTGCTTCCCAATTAACCGCCAATGAGGGCTCAAAAATTAAAAAATTAAAACAGCAGGATAGAAAAGAAATAATAGATTCAGATTCTTTACCCATTCTTTGGAGTAACGATAAAGATGAGTTCAAAATGATTACTCTTGAAGGATATAAAACAAGTTATCCGGAAAGTGAATTAACGGGCAACCTACTATTGAAATATGATAGAAATGATACTTTTGAAAAAGAGGTGCCATTTTACAATCATTATAAAGTTAAAAAATCAGTTCGAGTACCTGATTATTATCTAATTTCCCAAGCATGGTTTGAAGTGATTAATAGGCTGAAAGCAAATAATGTAAAAATGGAACCTTTGAAAAAAGACACCATAATTTCGGTAGAGGTTTATCATATTAATGACTTCAAAACTGTTGCGAATCCTTATGAAGGTCATTATTTGCATTATAATACTGAAGTGAAATCTTCCATTCAAAAAGTAGCTTTCAGAAAAGGAGATTATTTGATAGACACTCAACAAAAAGCAAGGAGGTATTTAGTAGAAACTCTAGAACCAGAAGCGCAAGATTCTTTTTTCAATTGGAATTTCTTCGATAGTATTCTGCAGCAGAAAGAAGGATTTTCAGCTTATGTTTTTGAACCCAAGGCCAAAGAAATTTTAGCTAATATGCCAGAAGAAGAACAAGCTGAATTTTATGATAAGCAAGAATCTGATTCTTCATTTGCTACAAACAATTATGCACAGTTGGATTGGATATTTAAGCGTTCTGAACATTATGAAAAATCGCATAAAAGATATCCTGTTTACAGGTTAATCGCAGAATGAAAAAGCTTTGGCGAAATCCATTTGTAAAGATCGCTCTCAGCACATTAGTTGGAATGATAGTTGGCTATTATTTACAAAACATATCTCTTTTTACCGGAATTGGTTTTGCTTTAGGCTTGAGCTACTTTTATATTGCAAAGTCAAATGGCTAAGTCGAAAACAACTTACAATAAATCCATTGAGATTTTAGAACTGAGTTCAGGTGCATCTATAGAAGAAATTAAAGAGGCATACAGAAAATTAGCTAAGCAATATCATCCTGATGTTTATCAAGTAGATAATGGAGAAAAATTTAAAGAATTAAGCTCAGCGTATCGTTTTTTAAAAAAATATCCCTTTCCCCCAGCCGATCCTAGTTATCAAAGAACTCAACGTTCAACTTATCACCCTTCATCAGATGATTATTCCAGAAAAAGAAAAGCAACTTATCATCGAAAAAAAGCACAGCAAAAGAGGGAAGTGTATTTATGGATGATCAGTAAAGTGAAGCCATTCGTATTAGCCGTTTTGGTTTTTAATATTTTACTTACGTTAGATTATATCTTACCCAAGTTAAAAGAAGAAAAGAAAATTATTAATTATACAATGAATGGGACTAGAAAAAGTGTCATTGACTATGTAATTAGATATGAATATACCATCCTTTTTGATGATTATGAGAGAAGATCATTTGAAGTAAGTGAGAAGAATTTGGTGAATAGAGGCGATCAATATACCTTAATGAAAAGCTTCATATTTGGCATAACTATGGAACTTATTCATGAAAAAACAAAAGAAGAATTAAAACCATCTTATAGCATTTATAGAATATTTGGTATCTTAATTCCATTTGTATTTGTATTACAATATCTATATTTTTATAGAGTAAAAAACTATGATATAAGGTTAGGTTTTGTAGCTTTTATGATAGTTACGACTTTAATCCAGATTATTCTCACTTTTTTCACGTATTAAAATTATGTCTAAAAAATTGCATAAAAGAGTTAACGGAGGATTGGCTATCTATTTTGGAATAGGAAGTTTATTAGGCGCAGTGATGTTTTTTATTCTTTTACTTGTAACAGCATACAAAGCGATTTTTATGGGTAATATGGTTTCATGGGATATATTTCTGTTAATTATAGTAGGCACCCTAATAAGTGGTGGAATGGCATATGCACTTTTGAGAGTAGGTTATAATGAAATAGAAAATTAATTATTATGATAGTGCTCCTTCAGGTCCGATAATTTGGCGAAGAGTTCTTTACCTTCTTCAGTGTCATAGCTTACCTTCACAATATCCCGAACAGTTTGATCAAGTTTTTCAACCGAATCTTTCATGTATTCTAAAGCTGTTTTATTATTATCAGACAAATCTTTAAAATCTATTAATTGCATTAAGCCTAAAATATTAGCAACAGGAGCCCGAACCTCATGAGAAGCCTTGAAAGCAATTTCCTCTAATTTTTCATTATATTTTTTCAGTTGCTCTAATTGATTGATTTCCTCCGTAATATCATGATAAACACAAACGACTTCTTCATTTGGTAATTTGTAAAACTCCCCTTTTCTCCATGAATCTATTTGTTCATCTTGATAATGTAAAATTGGAAAATGGGCATATCCATTTATAAATGCTTCTTGAATATAATTATGAAATCCTCCAGAATCAGTTCCCGGATAAATGCTAGAAACTTCTTTACCTAAAACATCAGCCTTTCTTTTTTTATCAAGTCTTTCAGCACCACGGTTGAAATCAGTAATGAAAAATTTGTTATCCACTTTTTTCATGACAACTACTCCTTCACTTATATGATTAAATAACTGAGTAAATCTTTTTTCGTGTAAATTTTTCTCCCTTTCAAGCTTCATCTGTTCGGTTTTTTCAATCCGAACAGAAAAATATTCTTTAACTTTATGGTTCTCCATGATAGGAACTATTGTGGTGGCTACCCAATAGGTGGAACCATCTTTTGCCTCATTAAGAATATTTCCCTGCCAAACTTTTCCTCTACCAATTGTTCTCCATAAATCTTTAAAATATTCCCTGTCATGATATCCTGAATTTACAATGCTGTGAGGAGCGCCAATTAATTCGCCTTCATTGTATTTGGAGATATTACAAAACTGCTCATTTACATATTTGATTCTCCCCTTAAGGTTTGTCGCAGAAATGATACTGTGTTGGTTGAGTACATCGAAATAGGTGTAAATTTTGTCCTTCATTAAAAAGTAATTTAGAAAAACTGAACGTTATGAAAAAAGGAAAGTTTAATGATAGAATATGGACCTAATTGAAGCCCACATTTCAAAATTACGATTTTTATCACTATTTTTCTTTGATACTTTCTCAAAACCCTATTATGGAGAACAGAAAATCTAATCGATTATTTATTATTGTAGGCATCATTGGGCTTTTGATGTTAGTAAATATCTATTTGATAAAAGAAAATGGAAATCGAATTGAGCGAAACCAAGAAGTTTTATCTACCACAGAGAAAGTTATCATCACATCAGAAGAAATTATTCAAACTCTTCACCTGATAGATGTGGCTGTTCGGGGTTATGCCATTACCTCAAAAATTGAGATGTATCAAAGCCCAGCTGATAGTGCAGAAAACCGTAAAAACCTTGCCTTCGATTACCTTCAGAGTACTTTAAAAAAACAAAATTATCATCTCAAAGACTTTAATAAACTTCAGGATAGCGTCAATTTTTATTTCTCTTTTGTTAAACAAATAGCAAAAGAAATTCAATCAGATAATATTCAAGAAGCAAGGTTAATGATTTCTGAAGATCGAGGATACCCTGTGTGGCTAATGGCCAAGCGAATATCTGATGAGATAAAGACTTTTGAGGAAGAAGTGGCATCAAAAGCCTATCAAAACTTTCATCAAGCAATAAAGACTTCTCTTTGGTTGCAAATTTTACTGTTTTTAATTGCAATGCCAACTCTGATTTATGCTGCTATATACAGTAATAAATCTATAAAACTATCAGATAAGCTCAGAAAATCAGAAAAGGAAAAAGCGACCATTCTGGAAAACCAAAACGAAACCCTTGACAGATTGGTCAGGAAAAGAACAGATGAAATTCTAGCACAGAATGAAGAAATTAGGGCTCAAAATGAAGAGATATCCTCTCAAAATGACATTATCATGTCTCACAATCAAGAGATGAGTAACCAGCAGAAATTAATAGAGGAAAAGAATGAAGAACTAACCGCTCAGAATGAAATTCTTAATAATGCCAAAGCCACAATTGAAAAGCAACAAAGACTGCTAGAATTAAGAAATGAAGAATTGGCGGAGGAAGTAGCAAAACAAAATGAAAACTTGAAAGAAACAAACCTCGAATTGGTAGAACAAATCAATAAGTTGGAACAATTCGGGTATATAGTTTCTCATAACTTAAGAGCACCAATTGCTAGATTATTGGGATTGGGAAATTTAATTGGTAAGACTGATACGAATGAGCGAGAAACCATAGTAAATCTAATGATAAAATCCTCTTATGAGCTTCAAAACGTAATTGATGATATAGGAACAGTCTTATTAATTCAAAAACCAGGAAGCAAGACTCTTGAAGAAGTAGATTTAATTAGAACTTTTAAAAAGGTTGAAAACATTTTAAATAGTGAAATTGAAGGTACGGGAGCAGAAATTATTAAAAGTTTTGAAGAGGTAAATATTAGGCAGTCAATTCCTGTCTATATAGAAAGCATATTTTATAATTTAATTGCAAATGCTCTAAAATATCATCAAAAATATAGGAGGCCAATCATTAAAGTAAGTTCATATTCTATTGAGGGAAAGATTATTATTGAAATAGAAGACAATGGAATGGGAATAGATATAGAGAAACATGAAGAAAAACTTTTCGGACTGTATAAGAGATTTCATTTCCATGTGGAAGGAAAAGGGATGGGCCTATATTTGGTGAAATCTCAAGTAGAAGCTTTAGGCGGTAAAATTAAAATTCAAAGCCAAATTGGAAAAGGCACAAAGTTTTCTATTTATTTAGATAAATAACATCATGAACGATATTTAATTTCTGATTTTACTGCTTTCTTATTACATATGAACTTTTAGATTTGATAAATTATAACCAACCATTTTCTTCCAACCAAACTGGAAAATCACCCTTTATAATAACATAATGACCACAACATTAGATTAGAATCATTCAAACGGTGTGTTTAAAGTATTTTGGAAACTGATTAAATACATTTAATAATATTCTGTTAAAATTGTATTCTAAGGGAAATAATTCTTGATTTTTCAGGTTTTTAGAGGTTTTGTTTGTTTTGTTAAATCAATTATTTCTCTTTTGCTTAAACTAATTTTTTAACTAAATACTTACATTATGTTATCAATTAAAAATCTAACAAAGAGTATTTTATCCTTACTAGTTACAGCTGTAATATTCACAGCTTGTTCTCAACAGGATGAAATGAAAATCAATGATACTGCAGATCTTATGGAAGTAAGTGATGTAGTAAATGGCCAAGTTATCCCAGGCCAATACATTGTAACTTACAATGAAACAGTTGCTAGTCAAACAATGCGTGGATTAGCTACTTCAGCGGATAGAAAAAAAGCTATGATTAGCACTACTCAAAATTTATTAGCAGAGAAAAATATTTCTAACGAAAACGTTATTGCTGTTTTTTCTGAAACAGTAAAAGGTTTTGCATTAAGATTATCTGATGCAGAATTAAATGAATTAAAGTCTGACAAAAGAGTTGCTCAAATCGAGCCAGACAGAATTGTAACATTAGCGCCACCATGTGGAACTCCAAATGGCGGTCCTTGTGATGATAATCCAGATGATGGTGGAGGAGATGGAGGATCTTCTTCTCAATCTACTCCATATGGTATTAATAGAGTAAATGGTGGAGTATCTTATACAGGTTCTTCTGTTGCTTGGATAATTGATACTGGAATTGATTTAGATCACGAAGATTTAAATGTTGATGCTTCAAGAGGTTATAATGCTTTTACTTCTGGAAGAGATGGAAAAAGTTTAGATGACGGAAATGGTCATGGTTCTCACGTTGCTGGAACTGTTGCAGCTTTAGACAATAGCGTAGGTGTTATTGGTGTTGCAGCTGGAGCAACTGTTATCCCTGTTAAAGTGTTAGATTCAAGAGGTAGTGGTTCTTACTCAGGTGTTATTGCTGGGGTTGATCATGTTGCAGCTAATGGTAACCCGGGTGATGTTGCGAACCTTAGTTTAGGTGGACCTACTTCAGATGCCTTAGATGCTGCAGTATTAGCGGCAGCTCAGAATGGTATCAAAATGGTACTAGCCGCAGGAAATGAAAGTGCTGATGCTAATAATTCATCTCCTGCTAGAGTAAATGGAAATAACGTTTATACAATCTCAGCTATGGATAGCAATGATAACTTTGCTTCATTTTCTAACTATGCTAACCCTCCAGTAGACTATTGCCAACCAGGTGTAGCTATCAATTCTACTTGGAAAGGTGGAGGATACAATTCTATCAGTGGTACTTCTATGGCGGCTCCACATGCAGCAGGTGTATTGTTGTTAGGTGGTAACACTACTGACGGAACTGTTAACAATGATCCTGATGGAAATGCTGATCCTATTTTAGTTTACTAAGAACAGCAGATTCAATTGAATCAAATAGAAAAAAGGGCTCTTAACTTAGGAGCCCTTTTTTTATTAACTTCTGTTAAGCGCTAAATCTCTTTTAATTTGAGTATAATCCAGAAAATATATTAATCGGATACTTAAGTTTTGACGGTGTTCAGTTGATAATACATTTCTTAAATTATCAGAATAATTCATATCTACCATATTATTTACTTCCTGAACTGCATCTTTCCAAACCACATTTACAAAACTTCCCGGTGCAATTTGCCATGAGTAAACAGCATCAATATTAAATACATTGAAATTAGTGTCATGCTTTTCGTAAGCATCACTTGCTAAATCTTTTCCTGTATATGGAATGGGTTCTATATCTCCCTCACTTGTTAAACTGAAATAATTAAAGTAGTCTACTTTGTTCCAATAATGTCTTAATCGAAAATTAAAGCCCATTTTATTAGTAATAGTATAATTTAGGCCTAATACATTGGACATTACATCAATATCTCTTTCTCCAAAAATAACTTGGTCTATATCTCCATTTTCATTTTTAAAATGCTCTGCAAACCCAATGGAGCTAAATTGTTTGTTGAAATTAAATCCGTAATTAATTGAAAACTGATCATTCAATCTATATCGTGGTGAAATATTTATCCAGTAATCAAATTGTTCTCTATCGGGTGCATTCCAAACACCTACAGAAAAATTACTCATAAAAGCTTTTCTACTATCAGATGAATAGCGAAAGTTTGAGCTGTAATTCCAGGTTCTGAAGTATTTTGCTCCTTTTACTCTCGGCTCAAAATAATCGAATGTCTTGGATGGTCTATAATTTAAGTTCAAAGAGAATGACTGAAAATCCTTAGTCTGTGCCCACCATTGATTCCAAACCGAAAAATTTTGATATAAATTAGGCTCGAATAATTCGCTATAATTTGCCCCTGCCCAAATACTATATTGATTAAAAAGTGTAGTAGGTTGAAATTGGTTGTAGCCTATAGAAGCCGAGTGACTTATTTCATTGGGATTTCTTAGAAATCCCATATCATTTGGGTTATAAGAATCACTTTCAACATTTCTACCGATCTCAAACTGATATTTTCCACTTATTTTGGCAAAGCTGAGATTATATTTATATCCGTCTTCAACAAAGCCATTTTGGTTTTGAATATTGTTATAAGCTCCAAAGCCATCGATCTGATAGGTGTTGCTTTTATCTCTTAATCTGAAATCAGAGCCTATTACATTAGCATCGTTTCCCCCATCAAAACGTTGTACATTAGTGTTGATCAAACTGATATTGCTATTGTTTTTCAAGCTTTGATCCAAAACCATTACATTAAAGTTTGTCAGATCATCAACTTGTTCCAATCTTTGCTCTTTATTCTCTTTATCGTAAACCTCCGCAAAAGTTCTATTTGTAATGGCATTAAAAAAGCCAATTCCCAATCCGCTTTTTGTTCTACCGGTAATTTTGGAAGCGTTTAATAAAGGGGCTTCGTTGGGTCTATTAATAAGAGAATCTGAATCTTGTAAATTTACAGAACCAAATGACTGTCCAACCCTTCTGGAATAAAACAAACCACCTTTGTTGAAAAGCTCTGTACCTTCAGTAAAGAACGTTCTATTTTCCGCATATTGAACTTCAAAGGGACCCAAATTATAAATTAAATTATCAGAAACGGTTTGTCCAAAATCTGGAATTAAAGTCATATCTAAGGTAAAACTTTCTGTTAAACCATATTTTAGATCCATCCCACCAGTGATATCTATTCCGCTTTCATCCCCAAATTTATTATAGTAAGTGGTAACGTAAGGAGATATTGATAATCTTAGTGGAGGTTCAATTCCTTTTAATCCTTTCAGTATTCCAGATTGATTAACTAATCCATCAACAGAGTTATCTACATAATTCCAATAAGCGGTTTCGTTTTTGCTTTGAATTTTACGCATGAAATTGATATTCCAATCCTGCTCAGCTTCTTTTGGAAAGCGAATTGCTGAATAGGGAATTTCCATTTCGACCTGCCATCCATTTTCTGTGATTTTTGCTTCACTTTTCCAAACCGCATCCCAATTGTAGTCACTTCTTCCTCTGTTGATAAATATATCAGTTTGAACACCAGCGGCACTCACTTTTAGATAAAATGCATTTTGTCCGTTTTGATAGGTATCTAATATCACACCGAATTGATCTGCATTTCGGTTGTCATCATCCCTGATTCCTAATTCTTGACGAATGGGTTCACCGCTATTATCTTCCATTCGTGCGGCAATGTATATTCCAAAATCAGTGTATGCGGTTTTGATAAAAGTTTTCTGATTTGATTGTGCTCCATTTTCAGGAACGAAGGTGATAAAATTAGATTCCGTTTCTTTCACCTTTTGCCAAAACGCATCATTAAGTTCGCCATCAATAGTAGGTGTAAGTTCTTCCACAAGTTGGGTTTCCATTTCCCTTATTGCCTTTTTTTCTTTCTCTTTGGCAGAAATAGTTACAACTGAAAAAACGATAAGAATAATGACTAAGGATAAATTTTTATACATTCTGTATTGAATCTTTTAAGAATTATTGACCTAAGGCTCAATTTTAACACATTTGAGTTGAATAAGGCGCTATAATTACATCAATACAAATTAAAGTAGATAGACGGTAAGTTTTTCAGTGCTTTAGCTGAAAAGCTTACAGGCTTAATGAATAATCAAATAATGTTCATTCCTGCATTAGTTTAAATCTTAATTAATGTTAAAATTATGATGTAAGGAGAACTGCAATTGTGTTTTACTATAATTGTTATTGAGTGTTTGCTCCATTAAACCAACTTGCACTCTCAGATTATCTTTCCAAACATAGCCCAAACCTCCGTATAATCGATTTCTGTCAAAATATTCTATAGTTCCTCTTTTTTCTCCATTAATGAAGACCTCATTATAAATAGGAATATAAAAAGCTCCAGGGCTAAATTTTTTATCTGATAATGGAATATTGATAAATAAAGCATAACGCAACCGAGTTCTAAAGTCTTGATTGTCAACAAAACGTTGTTCATATCTAAATCTGTGATTTAAAGAAACTAAAGCTACGTTTTGCTTTAATAATGCTTCTTGATAAATCCTGCTTTCATAAAAAGTATTAGTAGGTTCTCCCACATCTTCAGTAGTAATATGGCCATAACCCAATGTAAAAGTTGCCGAACCATCCTTCAAATGATAGCGCAAGCCAGTTCTTAAAAGTAATTGTTCTAAATCACCCAAGATGTTGTGATTTCGATATTGTGCTTCAGCATGAATTCCAAATTGACTGTTTTCAAATTCCACTCCTCCAAAATACATGTACCAGGCACCTAAATCTGGTTCATCTTGAGCAAAGGAGGGGGTAAAACAAAATAAAAAAATGGCTACAATTACTAATCTAAAAGTCATACTACTATATGTGAAAAATGAAAAACATTTGCAAAAATATGAGTCAGCACTCAATCTGCAAGTCCTTTTCAACGAACGGTTTTCGTATTAGTTTTCACGCTGTACAATGAGCTAGTTGCAGTAATAAATAGTTTATCAAATTTTTCACCTCCGAAACAAATGTTTGCGGTCCAATCTTCCGGGATTTCAAGATGTTGTATGAAGTTTCCTTCCTTATCGTAAATATGAACACCTTTACCTGTTAAATATAAGTTTCCTTTTGAATCCAATGTCATTCCATCTGAGCCTTGTTCTACAAAAAGTGTTTTATCTTCAAGCTCTCCCTTTTCATTTATTTTATAGCGATAGGTTTTTCCAGCCCCTATATCTGCCACAAATAATAAGTTCTCTTTTGAATTTCCCACTACTCCGTTGGCTTGAACTAGAGTAGAATCTAGTAAAATAGGCTTGCCATTTTTCAATAAATATATAGACTGATGTCCAACGGTATCATGCTCATTTTCCCAATAAGGCCTTTGGTATATTGGATCTGTAAAATAAAGATTCCCATTTTGATGAACCCATACATCATTTGGGCCATTGTAAGCCACCTCTGCTGATGGATTTAAAATGATTTCTTTACTACCGTCTAATGAGAATTTCCATAATTGATTTTGTCCATCAGCACAAGCCCATAAGTTTTGATGATCATCTATATATAAACCATTTGATCTGCCGGAGCTATCAGTAAAGACACTCAAATCCCCATCAATAGTATATTTATAAATTCGATTATTTGGCTGATCAGTGAAGTAAACATTTCCAAAATTATCAGATGTGGGCCCTTCCGTAAAATCAAAACCATCCGCCATTTTTACAATTTCCGCATTTTCCGAAATGGGTAGTTTCGAATGTTGATCACAGCCGATAAATAATAAAGCACTCAGAAATATCAGATGAATAGTTTTATTTTCAATCATTTTGTAACATTTTCCGTAATTTAAGCTTTTTAAAAGAAATGCTAAACTGCTCAAAAGAATAAGGATATGAAATTTACATTTAATCATTTAATAGCAGTACTTATTATTTTTACAATAGCCTGTAATTCAAATTCTAAACAGCAAGATAAAAAAACTGAAAAGAAAGCAGAGAAAATAGTTACTGATAAGCAAGAGGATAAAAATAATATTATTTTCTTTGGTAACAGCCTTACTGCAGGATATGGAGTTGAAGCAGAGGAAGCTTTTCCCGGCTTAATTCAGAAAAGATTAGATTCTTTGGGTTACGACTATAATGTAATTAATGCTGGAGTGAGTGGAGAAACTACCGCCAGCGGATTATCTAGAGTGGAATGGGTGGTAAAAAGACAGCCTGTTGAAATTTTTGTATTGGAACTAGGCGGGAATGACGGTTTAAGAGGAATTAAACCCGAAGAAACCGATAAAAACCTAAGAGCTATTATTGATAAAGTGAGAGCTATTCATCCTGAAGTGAAAATTTTGCTGGCAGGTATGATGGTTCCTCCTAATATGGGTCAAGCCTATGCGGAAGAATTTCAAAAGTTATTTCCTAAAATTGCCGAGGATAAAAATGTGAACTTAATTCCATTTTTATTGAAAGATGTAGGTGGAGAAGCAGATTTAAATCAACCCGATGGAATTCATCCTACACCGGAAGGTCATAAGATAGTGGCTAAGACCGTTTGGAAATATTTGCAGTCATTAATTTAAAGGTTAATTGATGATGTAGATTATTATTGCCATAGAAATAATAATGAAGATTAGTGTCACCAATCTAGTGATCATTTTGGCTTTTCCTTTATTTTGAGCTCTATAGTTTTGAACTTCTTTTAAATTGAAATTTCCTCTGTCAGCACGCCTTTTATTAGCGGAATAAGGGTTTTCATTCATTGTTTTTCTCTTATTTCTCAAAGCACGATTTTGTTTAAATGAATCGCTTCCTTGTCTACTAAAGCCAATACCTCCTGTCATACTATAAAATTATGTTATACTAACCTGTTGTATAAATATAATAAGGTTTTTATACTTTTTTAATCAATATTCAATAAATGTTGAATAACTATCACACCAATAAAAAAAATATCAAATACTATAATCCTGAATTAATCGCTTCGTTTTAATGCCCGAAAGCATGAAATTTCTTATTTTCGCCTCTGTTATAAAAAACAAAACTATTTATGATGTCATATCAAAGGATTAACAACATCACTGGCTGGATTATTTTTTTAATCGCTTCTGCTGTTTATATCTTCACTTTAGAGCCTGTTGCCAGTTTTTGGGACTGTGCCGAATTTATTGCCAGTGCTTATAAGTTGCAAGTTCCACACCCCGCTGGTGCACCGCTGTTCTTATTAATTGGTAGAATGTTTTCTATGTTTGCCGCAAGTGATGTAGAATCTGTTGGATTTGCTGTTAATTTGGTTTCAGCCTTAAGTAGTGGATTCACTATTTTATTTATGTTTTGGTCAATCAATTTGCTATCTCACAAAATCATGAAGATTAAAGTGGGAGAAGCAGACACAGCTCAAACTATAAAAATCATTGCTGCTGGAGCCATAGGTAGTTTGGCCTTTACTTTTTCTGATTCATTTTGGTGGTCAGCTGTGGAAGCGGAAGTTTATGCCATGTCTTCTTTCTTAATTGCCTTAGTTTTCTGGGCAATGTTGAAATGGGATGTCATTGAAGATGAATCCACAGAAAACAGATGGTTAATTTTAATTGCTTATATCATTGGTTTATCAATTGGAGTACACTTATTAAATATTGTAGCATTGCCTGCTTTAGGTTTAATTTACTATTTCAAGAAATACAAAAACGTAACTTTCAAAGGCATTTTCTTTGCATTATTAATTAGTAGTGCAATACTGATCTTCATCTGGCAATTTATCATTTTAGGTGTGCCTAATCTGATTGGTCAATTTGAAATCTTCTTTATTAATGCAATTGGACTTCCGTTTGGTTTTGGAGCCTTGATTTTTGCTTTAATATTAGTAGGAGGAATTTCCTATGGAATTTATTATGCTATTAAGAAGGAGAAAGTTACTCTTCATACTTTTCTTTTAGCTTTTACTTTTATTTTGATTGGTTACTCATCTTATTTTATTGTGATGATCAGATCAAATTATAATCCACCGATTGATCAAAACAATCCTGAAAATGTAATGACTTTATTATCCTATTTAAATAGAGATCAATATGGTTCAAGACCTCTTTTGCATGGTCAGTATTTTGATGCTGAAGTAGTTTCTCAAGATAAAGGTGACGCAGTTTACAGTAAAGGTGAGGAGGAATATGAAATAACAGATTATAAAATCACTACTCAACATGATCCGAACAGAACCACTATTTTCCCAAGAATGTATAGTGGCGCTCCAGGCCATCCTGAAGAATACAGAAGATGGACAGGCTTACGGCAAAATGACAAACCAAATTTTGCTGATAATATAAAATTTTTATTCCGCTATCAGTTAGGACACATGTATTTTCGGTATTTAATGTGGAATTTTTCAGGTAGAGAAAGTGATATTGAGGGAGCTGGTTGGAAAACCATGTTCCAAGATGAAAGCGAATTGCCGGAAGTTATGGCAGAAAATAAGGCGCGGAATAATTTTTATATGTTGCCATTTATTCTGGGATTAATAGGGATTTTCTTCCATTACAAAAAAGACGTAAAGGGATTTAGTGTAGTAGCTATGTTCTTTTTCTTAACAGGGATAGCCTTAATTCTATATTTGAATTCACCAGCAACGGAACCACGAGAAAGAGATTATATTTATGCGGGCTCCTATTATGCTTTTGCTTTTTGGATAGGATTTGGAGTATTGGCAGTTGCTTCCTTATTGGAAAGAGCAATCAAAAAACCGAAGGTGGCTGGAGTCGTGGCTGGAGTAATATGTTTGATAGTGCCGGGGATTATGGCATCAGAAGGGTGGGACGATCATGATAGATCAGACAGATATTTCTCTGTTGATGCTGCCCGAAATTATTTGGCCTCATGTGAGCCCAATGCAATTTTATTCACTGGTGGTGATAATGATACTTTCCCGCTTTGGTTTGTGCAGGAAGTAGAAGGCTTCAGAACAGATGTTAGAGTAATCGTTTTGAGTTACTTTAATACAGATTGGTATATAAATCAAATGCGCCAAAATGCTTATGATTCCGAACCATTGCCTTTAAGTTTGAATGAGAAACAGGTTGCACAAGGAGGTAAAAATGATTACTTACCTTATATGGGTAATACAGGAATATCTGGAGCCATTCCAATTGATCGTTATTTAAGTTTAATCAGAAATAATAATAAGAGCCTGGAAGTTCCAACCTCTGTTGGTAGTTACAATATGTTGCCTTCTAAAGAATTGAGCTTGAAAGTGGATGTAAACCACGTCAGAAGTTTAGGGATAATTCCTGAAGATAAGGCCGACATGATGGTTGATAGAATGGTTTGGAATGTGAAGGGAAATGGTTTGGAGAAAAAGGATTTGATGATATTAGATATCATGAATGAAAATAATTGGAAACGACCAATTTACTTCAACACCACCTCCTTGAACGGAATTAAAATGGATCTTCGAAAATATGTTATTCAAGAAGGCTTAACGTATAGATTGTTGCCAATTGAAAGAAATGATGTTCAATCTGAATTTGTCAACACAGAGGTGATGTACAATAACTTAATGAACGACTTCCACTTTACGAATACAGAAGATCCAGATGTTTATTATAATGAAAATTATAGAAACTTCTTCTTAAATCATCGCTCAGTATATACTGCTCTAGCTAAGTCACTAGTAAGCGAAGGAGATGAAAAAAGAGCGCTTGAAGTGATTGATTTTATTATCAAAAAAGTGCCTAATGAGGTAGTGCCGTATGATATGACCGCCTTGGATTATATTCAAGTTTATTTAGCAACAGGAAATGAGGAAAAAGCCAATGAAATCATTAATATTTTATGGGAGCAAAACCTCGAGCAGTTCCGCTACTTGGTAAATAATGAATTGATGTATATGGGAAGAGAAAGGCAAATTAGCTTTGCCATTTTAAGCCAAATTGTTCAAATCATGAGACAATACGGAATGAACGAACAAGCGGTTGAATATCAAGATCAACTTAGAGTTCTCTATGAAAGAATGTAAAGGGTAAAACTGCAAAAAAAATAGCTCACAAGAAATTGTGGGCTATTTTTTTTGAAATGGAAAAGATATTGGGTTTTTAATACCACAAATTATAAAGCGACAGCTTTAGCTGTCACTTTGTTGTCTTTGTGAACAACTTTGACCGTCTTTGTGGTTTAAAGAAAACAGTCTTTGGCTGTCCTTTTTTATCTCTTAAGTTTGTTTTAAAAAACCTATATTATTAGCTTTTCCCAGTTTAGATTAAGAATTTTGCATTTTAATATTCACAATTATGGCAGCATTTAACAAAAGACCAAAACTCAACGATAAAGATTATATTTTCGGCACACGCGCTGTCATTGAAGCTATTCATGCCGGAAAGGAAATGGATAATATTTATATTGACAAAGAGGTTCGAAATGAATTGGTAACGGAATTGATGGATTTATGCAAAGAACAAAAAGTACCTTTTACTAAAGTTCCGATTGAAAAGCTCAATCGTATCACCATGAAGAACCATCAAGGCGTAATTGCAATGGTTTCAGCTGTGAGTTATGCTTCTTTGGATAATGTGATTAATGAAGCTTATGCCAAAGGCCGAGACCCATTAATTTTAATTTTAGACAGGGTTACAGATGTTAGAAATTTTGGCGCCATCGCTCGATCAGCCGAATGTGCGGGAGTAGATGCAATAGTAATTCCTTTTAAAGGAAGTGCTCAAATAAATTCTGATGCAGTCAAAACTTCGGCCGGAGCATTGCACTATATTCCAGTTTGTAGAGAAAACAGTTTGAAAAACACTGTAGAATATTTGCAGAAAAGTGGTTTGCAAGTGGTGGCCTGTACGGAAAAAGGAAAAGATTTAATTTATGATACACCAATGGCACAGCCGTTAGCTATCATTTTAGGCTCAGAGGAAGATGGAATCAGCAATGATCTGATCAGAACAGCAGACTTTCTAGCCAAAATTCCCATGACCGGAAAGATTGCTTCTTTAAATGTTTCTGTTTCTTGTGCGATTGCCATTTTCGAAGCCGTTCGCCAACGTAGTGTAATTAGTAATTAATAATTGGGTAATTAGTAATTATTCAGACATTTCCACCAAATTCTATTAGTCTAACCTGACCGGTATTAGCGTCTCGCTAAGACCTATTGGAATATTTCCGACTTACAATGAAATCAATTTGAATTTTTAGGTCTATTTATTTATAATTTAAATCAATCTTATCTGTCTTGAATGTCTTAGCGAGACGCTAAGACTAGGGGATAGACGTGAGTACTAATTATTAATTACTAATTAGTTATCTTTCATTTTAATCTTAATTGTAGGCTTTTCTTGTTTTCCTTCTGTTTGAGAATTGTTTTGGGTGCTATTCTGAGATTTTGGTTCTGGAAGACGTAATTGTTCATCGAGTATTTCTTCAGTAATCATTCTATTATTGATTTGACTAGCATAACTTCTCCCTTTTTTATTTCCATAATCAACAAAAGATCTTCCTGCCCATTCGTGAGCTAAAAATAAATCGCCTATTATTTCATATCCAACGGCTATATTGTAAGCCATTCTTCCACTGATTTTAGTATCAGAGGTATTTCTTAAACCCATTTTCCAAGTTGAAATAGCAGACTCCCATTGATTTACACTTGCTTCTCTTGCTCCTTTGCTCAAATAAGCATTTTTCTTAGGTTTGGCGTAATAGCTTCTTGAAATTCTTACTGGCATAGGAGCTATCTTGCTTGCATAAGTATTTCCAACTGATTGCGCCAGATATTTTGTTGCTTGGGATTTGCTTACAAGTTGAGCCAAGGCTTCTTTTAAACTTGTGGCAGAAGCCTCCCAAGTTTTATTTTGAGTATAGATATCCTGATCAATAACGGTTTTGTTTACAGCATCATATAGTCGGATTCCTATCCTAGTATTGCCTACACCTTCTGCAAAAAACTCTGTATATTCTTCTTCCACTTTATTTCCGTCAGCGTCTTCAACAGTTCTAGTGTTTTTTCTTTTTCCGTTGGTAATGATGAAATTGCTATCAAATATTTCAATGGCCAATAAAGCATCTGCATTATATTTTCTTGTTAGTTGATCTATTTGTCTCCAATCAAGCGGCTCCGGAAAAGAGCCTAATATATTTTGACCTTTTAATCTTTCTGAAGCCATTACGACATTGAAACGAGGAGAAACCCGCAAACTGTTTTGTAAACTGGAAAACATAGCCATTACACCGTCTTGGTCTTCATTAATCCCTTCACCAGTTAAAATTCCCTCAATAACGCCAATCGCATCTCTTTCATAAGCTGTTCTATCCAGCAATACTATTGATTGAATGTCATTCGGAATATTAATATCAGCGGGTCTTAAAGTATTAATAGTAACTGATTTCATACAGGATGACAAAACCAATGCTATTAGTATTAAGAAAACATAATACTTTTTCATAAAAAATTGATTTAAATTCAGGAATTATCCGTTGTATCTGATACAATTTAGCCAATTAGCCATAAATTAGTCCTATGTCTGTAGAAAAATTCTTTACACCCGAGGATGTACCCATTCAAAGAGTTCAGTTTGCAGGATTGATATTTGATATCTTAAGGCTTGATAAAATCCATAATGGAGCATCCGGGAATAAGTTTTTTAAACTCAAGTACAATTTTTTGGAAGCTGAAAAAAAAGGATATAAAAGAATATTGACTTTTGGTGGAGCCTTTTCCAATCATATAGTAGCCACTGCTATCTCAGCTAAATCAAGCGGATTCAAATCAATAGGAATAATCAGAGGAGAACAAGTAATTAATCCCACCTTAACCTTAGCTCAGAAGTATGGAATGGAAATTTATTTTATAGATAGAGAGGATTATAGAAAGAAAGAAACAGAAGATTTTATTGAGAATATAAAAAGGAAATTTGATAACCCTTTTATTATTCCTGAAGGCGGAACCAATGATCTGGCCTTAAATGGCACAGCCGAAATTCATGATTTTATTCCTAAGCATTATAACTTAATAACAGCATGTTTTGGTACAGGCGGAACTTTGGCCGGTTTAATAGAAGGGAAATCCGAGCACCAAAAAATTTTAGGAATATCAGTTTTGAAAGGGGATTGGGTAAAAGATGAATTGAAAAATTTAATTGGAAATGATATTGGTAATTGGGATTTAACCACGAACTATCATTTTGGAGGCTATGCCAAATGGAAGCAAGAATTGATTGACTTTATTACTGAATTTTATGAGAAAACAGCTGTTCCTCTAGACCCTGTCTATACAGGTAAAATGATGTATGGATTAATGATGGAATGGAAAAAAGATAATATCTCTGCTGATGACCATATTTTAGCTATTCATTCCGGAGGCTTGCAAGGTATAGCAGGGTTCAATCAACGATTTGGCTTTGATTTGCCAGTGAAATAAAAAGAGCTCGAGATATCCCGAACTCTTTAGTAAACTTTAATTAAATATCTAACCAATTCATAGCCTCTTCTCTATCATTAAAGTTTTTCTTAGGCATTCCGCTTTCGTTAGATACACTATTCAGTTGCATTTCTGCTACACTTGCTTTGTGCAATTCTGCGACCTTTTTTACTCCTGCCTTCACGATTTTTTCCTGTGCTTTGGAATGAACATCCCTTACATCTCCAGGATGAATGGTCATATCTGAGGCGTCTGTCAATAAAGTAAAGCCTTTAGTTAATTTGTTTACCGCTTCATCCCAATCCTGTAAATAGCCGGGGATGTCTTCTTTGTTTCTCCAGAAACCATTGATTTTTAAGAATGCTCTGTTTTTAGTGATATCTACTTTTAAAGAATATTGCTTGTTTTCTGCAATTGTAATCATATTAAAAAATTTGTTCAGTATAAATATCCGACAAAAGCGTAATTTTGTTGAGGTAAAAATACCTTTTTCGATATTCACAGGTTTTAACGGGATGAGTAATTGTATTATATTAATTTAATTTTGATTTGCTTCGGGATACTGCTTTTTATGGGCTATATAAAGCCATGGTGGGTTCTGTGGTGGAATGATGCACCAAACAGACTGAAGGTTTTGAAGTACTATGGAATTCCTTTTTTGCTGGTTCTGATTTTAAGATTATTATTTTGGATCAATCTTGTCTGACTATCGTCTGACAATAGCAGTTCCTTTGGTCCGGCCACTGGATCTACTCAAAGGCTAGCGCGATAAAGCTAGCGCGAGCTTCTTAACTCGTGCTTTTCAACTTCTCACATATCAACAAAACCCTCTCTTCTCCCTTCAAAGTAACAGCAAAAAGGTAATGCTCCCCACCATCTTTCAAGCCCAATTTCTTTTTCAATTGTGCAATTGGCATTGGGAAATTTCGACTTGCTAAATTTGCCTTCATCTCGGGTAAAATCTTTTTCAATTCCTTTTTCTGAACTGGAATTTGATTTACTATTTTAAATACCCTGCCAGGAAAATCTTTTTTGATTTTATCTGATGTAAATAGATGTGTATTAGGATGAAGCTTCGAAAGCTGAAAATCTTGAGCTAATTGCTTGAATAGTCCTGCTTTCATTATGGCCGGTGATGGTTCTAATAAATATTTCTGAGGCACTTCATACTCAACTGAAATCTCTGCTTCTTTTAATTTATCACCAGTGAAGCTGAAAATAGGAGTTCCATTTTCCAATATCTGAACAGCATGAATTTCTGGGTTCTCCTCTGCTTCTTTACTCAATATGTAAAGCAATTCTTTAACTTCTCCTTGCCATTCGATGATGTAAACAGCTTTCACTTTATTTTCCAGTTCTGCGATTGCCCGGCTAATATCTTGCATAGGAGCAGCTTTCACCATGATATTTTGTGCTTTTTCAAAAAGAAGCGGTAAAAGTTCTACTAAATTTGGACTGCAATCTTCCCATAAAAATACTTTCTGCATACGATCCCCTCTTCTTGCAGGATCAAGATAAATCCAGTCTAGAGATTTATGAAGGCTTTTGAGAAATTCTTCAGACTGCGAATGGTGAATTTCAATATCGCAATTCAGTACTTTGAAGTTATATTGAGCCAATTCGCAGAGTTCTTGTTGCTGTTCTACATAATGACTTGTAGAGAAATTATGGGAAAGATAATAAGTGTCAATTCCAAAACCACCAGTTAAATCAGCGAAACTTTGCCCTGAAATTAAACTGGCTTTGAATTTTGCTGTAGCCGCAGAACTACATTGCTCCAAAGAAAGCTTGGGTGGGAACCAAACTTTTTCAGAATACCATTCTGGTAATTTCGTCTTTGCTTTTTGTCGTGAGGCAATTTGAGAGGCAATTTCCTTTAAGGGTAAATCTGGAAATTGCTTTTGCTTTAAAACCAGTTGAGCAGGATAATCCTGCTCATGGTCTTTTATAAATTTCCAATATTCTTCTTTAACGTTCAATTCCATAAGGATGAACTAAGCTGTGCTCAATCATATATTCTGCAATCTGTACTGCATTGGTAGCCGCACCTTTTCGCAAATTATCAGCTACTATCCACATATTTAAAGTGTTTTTAGCGGATTCGTCTCTTCTGATTCTGCCCACAAAAACTTCATCTTTTCCATGCGCATTTAACGGCAATGGATAAACATTATTTTTAGGATCATCCTGTAAAACTATGCCAGCAGTATTCGATAAAATTTCTTTTACTTCTGCTACATCAAAATCATTTTCGAAAGTAACATTAACAGATTCGGAATGTCCGCCCATCACAGGTAAACGAACACAAGTTGGAGAAACGCCAATCGAATCATCTCCAAAAATCTTTCTGGTTTCATTCACCATTTTCATTTCCTCTTTGGTGTAATCATTTTCCAAAAATACATCTATATGAGGCAATGCATTCATATCGATCGGATGTGGATAAACTTTCTCTCCTTCTTTTCCGGCTCTTTCATCCATTAACTGATCAACTGCAGCTTTACCTGTTCCCGTTACCGATTGATAGGTTGAAACGACAATGCGTTGCATTTTGTATTTTTTATGTAAAGGAGCCAAGGCCATTACCATCTGAATGGTGGAACAGTTTGGATTGGCGATAATCCTGTGGTCAATTTTCAATTCATGACCATTAATTTCTGGCACTATCAATTTGATGCGGTCATTCATTCTCCAGGCTGAGCTGTTATCTATCACTACAGTTCCAATTTCTTCGAATTTTGGAGACCATTCTAATGAAGTATTGCCTCCAGCGGAAAATAAAGCTAAGTCAGGCTTGGCTTCAACGGCTTCCTCCAAAGTGATAATGGTGTATTCCTTACCCTTAAAGCTCATTTTCTTGCCTGCAGAACGCGCAGAAGCAACTAAAAGTAATTCTTCAAATTGGATATTTCTTTCGTCCAAAACCTTTAACATTTCACCACCCACTAAGCCAGTGGCGCCTACAACAGCTATTTTCATCTTTCTATTTTTTTAAACCTAATTACTAATTAGTTCAGAAAATTGTTTCGTTTTATGATTTAATCGCAAAAATAGTATATTTGAAATAGAACCAAGCCAAAACCTAATGATAAAAAAGATACTGACCCTGAGTATTTTATTGTCCAGCAGCTATTTCAACCTAAATGCCCAATTACTTCAAGATAATTTTTCGGATGGCGATTTCAGCAATAATCCTGAATGGACAGGAGATACCAATGATTTTATTGTAAACGAATACTTTCAATTACAACTCAATTTCGAAGATGACCAATTAAGACCAGCTTATTTATCCACTTTAGCAGAAAGCGGTAATCTTGATGAAAAAGAGTGGCGATTTGATGTGAATTTGGATTTCAGTCCTTCCAATTCGAATAAGGTCGAGATTTATTTAGCTAGTACTTCCGAAGAGTTATCGGATTTTGAAAATGTAATAAGTGGAGAGAAAGCTTATTATTTAGAAATTGGAGAGAATGGAAGTGAAGATGGAATTAGTCTGTATTATAGAACTCCAACAAATATTCAATTAATTGCACGAGGAGGTGACGGAGATTTTGCCTCAGCTTTTGATGTTCGCATTCGTGTGAGAAGAGATGCGGAAGCCAATTGGGAAATTGCAGTAGATCCAAACAAAGGTGAAAATTTCACTACTATTGCCACTGGAAATGAAGCTAGTTATAATGAAACAGCTTATACGGGTTTTATCTGTTATTTTACTTCCAGCCGTAGTAATAGCTTTTATTTTGATAATGTCTATTTGGGAGATTATGTATTTGACACCATTCCTCCTCAAGTTTTGGAATATGAAATTTTGAGTGCAAATGAAATTCAAGTTGTGTTTTCAGAGGAAGTTAGTTCTGCCTCTGCAACTGATATCAATAATTATTTATTAACTCCAGGAGATGTGCAGCCGAGCACAATTCAGCAGAATGAAGATACTGTTAGCTTAAGTTTTGAAAATGCTTTCGAAAGTGGGTTGGATTATACTTTAGCAGTTGAAAATATAAGTGATTTAGAAGGTAATTTATCCGAAAGGGATACTATTGATTTTTTCTATTTTGAAGTGGAGGAAGCAGAAATAGGAGATGTCATTATCACTGAATTTTTTCCTGACCCAACACCTGTTTTGGGCTTGCCCGATGAAGAATTTGTAGAAATCTATAATCGCTCTGACAAATTTATTGATTTAGAAAATTGGGAGTTTTCCGATAATACTTCTTCCTCTGGAATTTTGCCTTCCTATATTTTATATCCCGGAGAATATTTGATTTTAGCACCTTCATCAGCAAAAGAAAATTATGTGGAATTTGGAAATGTAATAATCCCAACGTCATGGAGAGCTTTGAATAATGGGGGAGACAGCGTGACCATCAAAAATCCAGAAGGCATTCAGATAGATGGGTTGGGATATGATTTGAGCTGGTATAAGGATGAGGAAAAGTCAGAAGGAGGTTATTCCATTGAAATGGTCAATCCTAATTTGCCTTGTTTTGACCAAAATAATTGGCGAGCCTCAGAAGCTAATGCTGGTGGAACTCCCGGAAGTGAAAACAGTATTCTGGATATAGAATTTACGGGTAATGCTCCTGAAATTAATTCTTTCAAAGCTACTTCTGCCACTCAATTAGAAATCCAGTTTGATAAAAAGATGAATCTAAATTCATTCTTTGATGCTGAATACATTATCACTCCTGAAAATGAAGTCACGGAAGTGTTAGTGGAGCAGGATTTAGATAATACTGTCAAATTAAACCTGGCAAATGAATTAGTCAATGGGATTAATTATGAAATCAACATAAATGAAGTAGAGGATTGCAATGGTAATATTTCTGAGAATCTGAGTTCAAGCCTTTTCTATGATATAATTCCTCCACATTTCGATTCTCTATTATTTCTCTCCGATTCCATTTTGCTTTTAACTTTTGATGAGGCTTTGGACACAGCAAGTGCCGAGAATCCTGAAAATTATGATTTATCTCCTCAAATAAATTTGCAAGATGCTCGACTTTGGAGTGAAAACCAAATAGTACTGATTTGGGAAAATGATTGGATAGCAGGTTTTCCTTATAATTTAACAATCGATGGTATTTCAGATTTATCGCAAAATCCATTAATTGATTTTCAAGAAGAAATTATTTTGGTAAGTCCTGCCAAGCCGGGATTTAATCACCTCATGATTACGGAAATAATGGCCAATCCCAATGAAGACCAGGAATTGCCTAACCGACAATATGTGGAAATTTACAATCCTACAGACCAATTACTTTCACTCACCGATGTAAAATTTATGGATGAGCGAGATACTACCAGCTTAGGCTTGAACTATATTAAAGCAGATGAATATTTGTTGTTGGCTCCTAGTTCTGCGGTAGAGGATTTAAGTCCTTATGCTAGAGTGATTGGTTTGAGTCCATGGCCTAATCTCAATAACAGAGGTGATGATTTGCAATTAATCACGGATGAGACCATTATCAATCAGGCATTTTACCGAGATAGTTGGTACAAAGAAAATTTCAAATATGATGAAGGCGGCTGGTCGTTGGAAATGATTGATTTACGAAATCCTTGTTTGGGCATATCGAATTGGAGAGCTTCAATAGCTGATGCACAAGGAACACCAGGAGCAGAAAATTCTCTTCCAGAAGAGAATATTGACCAAAGCGGTCCTGAGTTGGAAAAAGCTTTTGCCCCAAATTCAACAGAAATTATTGCCTATTTTAATGAGGTTATAGATATAACAGAAATTCGCAGGAATCAATTTAGTATCAGCCCTGCTGTTCAAATAGAAAGCGTAGAAATGATTGATTTGAGTTCAGTAAAATTAACCTTAGCAGATGAATTAAAAGTAAAAGTGCGCTATAATTTAAATGCTAGCAATCTTACTGACTGTGTAGGAAATCTTATAATTTCAGATGCCGGTCAAGTGAATTTTGCATTAGCAGAACCGGCAGAACAAGGCGATGTGGTTTTAAATGAAGTGCTGTACGACCAAAAATCAGGTGGAGCAGATTTTATTGAGTTACTCAATATTTCGGATAAATACATCAACTTAAGCGGTTGGACGATAGAAGGTAATAGTGATGAAAATGTGATTTTGGAAAATGAAAATGTCATCATAGCGCCAGGTCAACATTTAGCTTTAACCTCTAATAAAGCACGTAACATTAAAGATTATCCCACTTCTCATAATGAAGAAAATATTGTGGAAGCGAATTTACCTACTTTGACTAATGCAGAGGGAACAGTAAGATTAGTTTCAGCAAATCGAGAATTAGAAGAATATTTCGAATATTCCGATGATTTGCATTTGCCTTTTTTACGCACAGTGGATGGAGTTTCATTGGAAAGAATCCATCCTGAAGCACCTATAAATGAAGCAGATTCTTGGAACTCCGCTGCCTCAGCAGTAGGTTATGCGACACCGGGCAAACCTAACTCTCAACTGACCAAAGAAAATATTGGCTTTGGCAATATTGAAGCCAATCCGAAAACTTTTGCTCATGATCAGCCGGGTAGAAATTTCACCTTAATCAATTATCAATTGAAAGATGCTGGTACAAAAGCCACGGTAAAAATATTTGATATGAAAGGTACTATAGTGAACACCCTAGCGAATAATGAAACGCTCAGCAATACTGGCTTTTTCCGCTGGGATGGAGTAGATTTTAATGGCAGAAAAGTAAGAACTGGCTATTATATTATTTATTTTGAGCTTTTTACAGCGGAGGGGAATAAGAGAGTGGTGAAGGAACGAGTAGCTGTGGGATTTTAGTTTAAACCCCTCAGTCCTTCGGACAGCTCCCCTAAAACAGGGGAGCAGCAGATTGTGCTAAATATTAAAAGTCTGCTAAGTATTTTTTTTTCTTCATAAGTCGAGTATGGATTGGAGAATTTTATTGTTAACATCGTTAATTTGCTCGAAGCAGTTCCCCTACTTAAAAAGGAGGGGTGTCCGCTAGCTAGCCATAGCCGTCAGCCTAACACCGTAATGGATTGATTTAAAGATAGTTTGCCTTTCTTTTTCTCTAATATTAGTATTTTTGGAGCTATTTCTATTAATTCATCCATCAGA
>Ga0098059_1000027_pt1 | contig 202986 bp, 178 predicted proteins | sample 20_taG_FD_92580 | JGI IMG/M metagenome (GOLD analysis project Ga0098059, IMG submission 92580) | Marine viral communities from the Subarctic Pacific Ocean - 20_ETSP_OMZ_AT15318 metaG | ecosystem: Environmental > Aquatic > Marine > Oceanic | place: Subarctic Pacific Ocean | collected 2015-01-19
CTTTTTGAAAATTAATTTGAAAAAGTTTTTGAAGCCTTATCCTCTTCTCCTATCACCGCCTAATCTATCTCCTCAACTTATCCCAACACTCGCCTTTCGCGTTTGCGGAGTGCAAAGGTAAAACCTTTTTCTTAACCCACAATAGATCGAGATGAAATAAATTGATGAAATTCTAATAGGCTTTACTAAAGGATTTATTGTCAAAGGATTAGGCTAGAAATAAAAAATGAAATTTATTTTTGCTACTATTTGATTAACCTCCGCAGGCGTCTTTGACGCTTAAAAGATCTCCCAAAGCCGCAATGATGCAAAGTTTTCGGAAAGAGAAATTATTATTATCTCTTTCGAGATTTAGTTAAAGGAATGCAAGGACTTAATCATAAAGGAATAACCCCATTAACAAACAGATTGTAAAAACCCTCTCTATTCTTCCCAAACTATATTTTACCATCAATTATTTCTTTTTAGGAGGGTTTAGCTTAAGTAATCGTATCTTATATATATAAAGGAATTATTTTTTAGGGGCTTTATAAATAGGTACTGTACTGCAAGGTTCTCCATACATAATAGAACTCACATATGGCATCATCTTATTGGTGATTTCTGTAAAGGCGAATTCAGGATGTGATAAATCACTACAGCCTTTTATTACGATTTTTGCATTTTGAAACTGATTGTAGTCAATTTCATTTAGCTTCAATCTTAAAATTTCCTTTTCTAAATCACTTTTATTGCCTTGAACAATGAGTTTGGCTTTAGATGATAGTTTACTTACTAATAACATATAAGCCCAATTTGGGATAATTGCATCCGTGGTACAAGTTAAATTCACATAACAACCATCGTATTGATTCCAGTCATGCTCCTTAACGAATGTACGAAAGTCCTTTTCTCTCAAGACTAGACCTTGAAAAAGATTCTCTTTCAAATCAATGGTTTTTCGTTCCGTTACTTTATCGACTATATCCTCTAAGTCGAATGAAACTAATGGGCTTTTTTTAACTCTATTTTCTATCTGCTCTTCCATCACTATACTTTTACAATATTCTCAGCTCCTCAACGGTTTAAATCTAAAAATGATTTCTTTTTTGATTTAGGGGAATAAAATTCTTTCCCATAGTTAGGTTCAAAATAAGCTAAATCTTCAAATTCCTTGTTTTTGAATTTAACATATGCCATTTCACCATAAGACTTAGCGGAAGGATTTACATTATCAATCAAAATAAATTTTTCTGATTCATTTTTCAATATATCAAAAGCTTTTTTGGCGCCATTTCCAAAAAGAAAAATACGTTCGCGTTTATTTACATAATCTTGAAATGAATTTTCCTCTATTACAAGGTTCGACATTACCTCCAATTCCAATAAATCTTCATCAGACACTTTATAAAATACCTCCATTCTACGAGCATCTAGCATTGGGATGTAGATTGAATTGTCTGCTTTATGGAAATTTAAGACCTGAGTAGTCATACTATCTAAAGAGGAAATAGAAATTAAAGGAATTTCCAGTGCATAAGATAATCCTTTTGCAGTGCTTAAGCCAATTCTCAAGCCAGTGTAAGAGCCAGGCCCCGAGGAAACTGCTATCGCATTAAGATCACTCATCTTCAAATCACAATGATGAAGCAACTGTTCGATTAGAGGGGTTAATGAGTTAGAATGAGATTTCTCTAAATACAGATCTGAATTTGCCAAGAGCTTTCCCTCCTTATGAATAGCAACAGAACAAATAGCTGTTGATGTTTCTATACTTAATATGTAGCTCATAATAATTCAATCAATTTTTTAACAATTACTAAAATTATAAAAGCAGAAAAAAGATAGCTTACTGTGGAAGCCTTCATTTTTCGGCTTAATCTCACTCCCCATCTGGCAGTTAATAATGTACCTATTATCAAAGGACCCGTAACTTGAAAAAGGATGTAACCCGTATGCTCTACTTCAATGCTTTCCATAGGGACTTGAAAAAGATTAAAAATCACCATAGCCAAAGAAGTTAAAGTAATAACTCCTAATGAAATGGCCTTAGCTTTCTTTACCCCCATTTTAAATCCCTGATTTAAAAAAGGAATTATGATAATTCCTCCACCGAGGCCCGTTAAGGAGGCCGTTAAGCCGGCTGATAATCCGGTTATACTCAATAATCTTTTTGATCTTTTGGTGGTTTCTTGAAAATTAGCTTGCTTTTTCGCATTAAATAAGGTTGAAAATAACATTGCACCCAATAAAAAGATGACTACAATATTAAAGACTTCTTTCGAATAGAAGGGGGTATTTACGATAAAATGGAGTGAAAGTAAGCCCGCTATAATAGAAGATATACTGATGATTAATATTTGCTTCGGAAAGAACTCACCATGTTTAAAATGAGTATAAGTAGCGAAAAGTCCTGCAAAGAATGTCCCAAATAAAGAGTTGGCTATTGTAAATTGAGCTATTTCCTCATAAGGAATGCCAATAAAATGAAAAGCAATAGGAAGAATAACGATATAAACAATCCCTCCGCCAACACCAAGTAATCCCGAAACAAGACCTCCAATTAATCCCGCTAAAAACAAAAGAAGATAAAAATCCATTATTTACCAGCTTGAAGGATTTTCATGTATTGGGCTTCATCATTCAAAAGCTTAATTGCTGCATCTACTTCTTCATCATTTTCGAATGAGGATTCTATCATACCTTGTCTTTTATGATAACGTGAAATAATTTCTTCCTTCAAAGCTCTCTTTATTTCAGATTCAAATACTTTCAAGTCTTCTTGTTTATGCTCTTGAATTTCCTTTTCGAGTGCTTGGATTTCTTTTTCAAGAAAATCAAAATATTTATCCTTATCAGCTGTTTCTTTTAGCTCCTTGATAGTTTCTTCTGTTGCAGTTGTGTAGCTATAGTCTTTTCCTGATACCCAGTTCGTAAACTTAGAATAAAGATTATCGGAAACAGTAAAATTGCTAGGATCAGGCTTAACATCCTCGTTTTGATAATAATACTCAGTTGCGAAATCAAAAATGAATCCTTTTCTTATTAATTGAATAGTGATAGGCGCATAACCTCTGTTCACTACATCATGATCAGGCGAAACGCCTCCTCCATCATAAACCACTCTACCGGCTCTCGTTTTAAATTCAGTTTTTAAAGAATCCGGTATTTTACCGATACTTCCATCCTCATTTCTGTGACTATAGTCGATTGCCTGAATACATCTACCACTCGGGATATAGTATTTTGCAGTAGTTATTTTTAATTGGCTATTGTAACTCAATGGACGAGTAGCTTGTACTAAACCTTTACCAAAGCTTCTTTGACCTACCAGGACCCCTCTGTCATAATCTTGCATAACACCTGCAACAATTTCAGAAGCTGAGGCACTGTTATTACTGATCAAGACAGTCAAAGGAATATTTACATCTACAGGATTCTTATTAGAAGTATAGGATTTATTCCATTCCTCAATTTTTCCTTTTGTACTTACGACCTCTAAACCTTTAGGTATGAATACATTAGAAACTTCAATAGATTCATTTAACAACCCTCCTGGGTTTCCTCTTAAATCCAAAATCACTTTTTTAGCTCCTTGCCCTTTCAATTCAACCAAAGCAGAACGAACAGAAGCACCTGCACCGCTTGAGAATTCAGTTAATCTTATGTAGGCAATATCTCCTTCTATCAATCCGTAGTAAGGAACACTTTCAATATTAATTCTATCTCTATTAATAGAAAATCTAAGTGGTTTTTTAATGCCAGTTCTATTGACTTTAACCTCAACAGTAGTTCCAATTTGACCTTTCAAAAGCGTATTGATTTCATCAGTTGAGTAATTTTCGATCGGTATATTATTAATTTCAAGCAATTCATCACCAATTTTCAGACCTGAAATTTCAGCAGGAGAGCCCTCAAAAATCATCATCACAACGTGGCGATCTTCGATTTTACCCATAGTGGTTCCAATTCCACCATACTGCCCTGTGGACATGATGCGGTAATCTTCGATTCTATCTTCAGGAATAAAGTTGGTATAGGGATCTAGAGATTCCAACATAGCTTCAATGCCTGTTTCCATTATTTCTGTTGGATTGATCTCATCTACATAATAAGTATTGAGCTCTTTATACAGAGTGGTAAAAACATCCAGGTTTTTGATGATTTCAAAATACCTGTCGTTCTTTTTTATTTGAAATGACACTAATCCTATTAAACCAATAGCTAAAAGTGTGATTATTATTTTATTTGAAAGCTTCATGGACAGTTATTTACTTAATATTTTACAATACAAATTCACGTTATCTCTTAAGAAGGCCAGTTTAGAAACTGATAATAATTAATCAAAATATTAAATGTTTTAGTTATTTAAAATCATCAATTTAAATATCTAGACATAATAGTATAAAATCACTTTTTTCCTTTCTTTTTGCTTGAACAAAAAGAAACAAAAATTCAAGAAAGTTTAATGCTTCTACCCTCAAGGCCTCCGCTGGCCCGCTAAACTTTCCTCCCTCCCGCTTTTCCGAGTTCCTCGGAAGTGGCCGAGTTAGTTCTTCGCTACTATTATTGGATTTAATTCATCTTCTCTATTCAAAAGTTGAAGTTCTAATCTGTGAATTCTTGATGCAAACGCTCTAAAGTCTTTTTTAGTTTTTTTGTCAAAACATCAGATGGCATTTTTTTATCAGAAGTGTAAATATAAGCAATCCTCAAACTTTTACTTAGTTTTTCAGGATCAATCAGATTTTTGTGATGTCTATAGGCTTCTCTAACTTGCCTTTTGATGAAATTTCGGTCTGGAGCTTTTTTAAATTTCCTTTTGGGAACGGAAATCAATAATTGCTGAGGTTTGATTTTGGAATCAAGAGATTCAGCAATATATATGACCTTAAATGGGTATAAATAAAAAGAGGAGCCTTTTTCAAAAAGCTCCTGAATATCATTTCGATGATGTAAGCGCTCTGACTTTTTAAAAGAAAAATCGTTATTGTCCGAAATTACAGACATGCGCTGAATTGCATAGAAGAATTATTTTCTATGCTTACTTTTTTCGTCTGAAACAGTTAATTTGTGACGACCTTTCGCTCTTCTTCTCGCCAAAACGTTTCTTCCATTCGCAGATTCCATTCTAGCTCTGAATCCATGTTTGTTTTTTCTTTTCCTTTGAGAAGGCTGAAATGTACGTTTCATATCTTTATATTTTAAATTTTCTCTTGTTCTTTTATAAGGGCTGCAAAGATAAGCAGTTAATTTCTTTTCGCAAAATTGTTTTTCAAAATACTATAAGAATATCTCGTTTTATATCTCCTTAGAAATCATCAACTTTACGAGACAAAAGTATGACAAATATTTAAATAAATTGATAATGATTCAATATAGATTATCACAAAAGTTTCCGCATGATTCTTTTTTACAAGTAGAAATGGTGATTAAACCATCAGAAGATGATTTTGAAGTAAAACTCCCTGAATGGAGACCAGGTAGATATCAGTTGGGAAACTTCTCTAAATACTTAAGAAACTTTAAAGCTTTTGATAAAAATGAGAAGCCGATAGCTTTCAAAAAAATTAATAAAAATACCTGGTTAATTTATTGTCAAGATGAATCTTGCACAATTCGATATGAAATATACACCTCTACTATAGATGGCGGAAGCACATTTGTTGATGAAGAGCATTGGTATTTGAATTTCATCAATTGTATGCTTTATCAACCAGATATGATGCATGATACTCATAAAGTTCAATTGAACATTCCAAAGGACTGGACAGTGGCATGTGGATTGAAAAGAAAAGGTGAAGATTTAATAGCCGAGAGTTTTTATGAGTTGGTGGACAGTCCTGCCCTAGCTGGTAAAAATTTACAGCACTTAGAATATCAGGTAAAGGAAACCCATTTCCATTTGTGGTTTAGAGGAAATGCCGATTTAAAAAACAAGGAGCAGATTTTAGATGATTTCCAGAAGTTCACTGCATTTCAAATGGAAACTATGGGTGAATTTGAAAGTGAAGATTATCATTTCCTATTTCAAATCCCAGATGAAAAAGCCTATCACGGAGTGGAACACTTGAATAGTACTTGTATAGTTTTAGGTCCAGCTAAGGAATTTAACACAGAAACCTTTTATAATAACTTTTTAGGCATCAGTTCACATGAGCTATTTCATTATTGGAATATCATCCGAATCAGGCCAGAGGAGATGTATCCTTACAATTTCGAAAAGGAAAATTACTTTACTACAGGTTATGTGGCGGAAGGAGTTACAACCTATTATGGTGATTTATTTCTTGTAAGGAGTGGTGTTAAAGATTTGGATTGGTATATAGATGAATTAAATATACTTTTTAAGCGCCATTTTGAGAATTACGGAAGATTGAACAGCTCAGTGGCAGAATCATCCTGGGATTTGTGGCTGGATGGATACGAAGCTGGAATCCCACATCGCAAAGTTTCTATATATGTAAAAGGAGCATTAATAGCTTTAATACTAGATTTGAAGATCATATTAGAAAGCAATGGTGAAAAAAGTCTAGATGATGTTATGAGGAAATTATGGACTGATTTCTACAAAAAAGATAAAGGCTATAGCTCTAAAGATTACTTAAAAACAGCAGAAGAAATTATTGGATACGACTTAACTGACTATTCTAATAAATTCATATCAGGATGCGAACCGGTTGAAAATGAATTGAAAGTTTTATTGAGCCAATTTGGATTTGAAATGGAATTAGCGGAAAATGACAGTGCTTTAGCAAAGCATTTTGGTTTAAAAACAAATGAAGGTTCAGTAGTGGGTATAGCTCCTGATAGCCCTGCCGAGAAAGTATTTAGAAATGGGGATAAAATTATCAGTTTTGACACTCAAAGTTTTGATCAAATTGATGATTCAATTCAAATCGAAAAAAATACAAGTTACAGTTTTCAGTTTTTCAGAAATAATAATTTGAAGGAGGCTGAAATGGAAACTAATGATAAAATATTCTATAGCCGTTATGCTATTCGAGAAACTAAAGAAAGATCAGATATTGAGAAATTGATGAGAAAAAAGTGGTTGAATGTGTGATTGAAATACAAAAGGGTAGGAAAAGCGAAAGGCAGCTCCCCAGCTGCCTTTCTATTTCAACCAAAACCTTACAAAGTCATTGACTTGTATAAGATGTTGTAAATGTAAAATTATTTATTTTAGCAGTCAAGCCCTAAAATGATTTTTTTGTAAAATTGTTGAAAAATTCATATTTTTTGATTAATTTTCCAGTTAAAGTACAAAAATAATAACTGTCGATACATTAAATTCAATGTAAAGATTTTTTAAACTCATCCCAATCTAAATCAATAGGAATTTCAACAATAGAATCTCCTGCATTTTCTGTTACAAATTGAATCCTTTCCTTCAATGCGGGATGGGAAGAAATCCATTCAAAACCATCTGGTAATTCCCTATTCTTTTGTTTTAGTTTTAGGAAAAACTGTGTCAATCTATTAGGATTGATATTAGCTTTTCTTAGATATTGAATAGCATATTCATCAGCTTCCCTCTCCATGTTTCTACTAAAACCACTACTGACCACCATTTTGGTAATTTCCTGCATAACAACTGGATCTCCACCTGAAATTATAAGGATTAAAGAGTTCAGTCCGATTTCTTTAATCAAATTTTTAATTACATGTCTGTTTTCTGCATGAGCTAATTCGTGAGCCAAAACAGCTGCTAATTCTTCAGCTGATTCAGTTTGCTCTATTAAACCAGTGAATACAAACAATTGGCCGTGAAATGCTGTGAAAGCGTTTACTTGATCAGACTTCAAAACATAAATGTCATAATCATAACTCACCGTATCCATTCCTTTTGATAATCGCTCAAAAATAACATTCATAACTGAATCTGTCAGCTCAACATCCACAGAATCAAATTCTCTAAAAATCTGTTTATTAAAAAAATCAGCAATATCAGCTTCTTGTTGTATAGAAACTAAATCTTGTTTTTCAGTAGTTGTGGAAAAATAAGTGAAGCCGGCCCAAATAATAAGAGCCACTATTAAAATCACACCTAAGTCCCTTAGATTTTTATTCATATCTACATTTTAGGAGGTTGATTTACTACTTTAAGTGAATCAGCCTCTCTCCTTTTAAAGACAGATTGGTATGATACTCTTCCAAAAAATAAGAAATAATACATTTGCCCCTTTCTTGCCTTTACTGCTCCAATGATACTAAATATGATGTAAATTAAATTGGCTATTCCTACTAACCATAAATAACCTTTGAACACATCGGTAAATGCATAATCGAAAAACACTATTCTTGCTCCCCAAAATACTGCAATAGCATTCAAAATACTGGTAGGAAGTTGGCTCAATAATGATTGTAAAGAATGGAAGCGTACAAAAAGGCTTTTTCCTTTATTGATATAATAATAAATAATAGCTGCAACTAAATTTAGAATTGGCAAAGGGAGCCCAGCCCCTAATGCTGCGAACATCATTAGGTAGGCTCCCATTGCATCTTCCTTTTCCCGAATGTCAATCTCATCGGGTTGTGGTATAGGATTGTAATTTTCTTCTGTCATAAAATTATGGTTTTCCTGAAAATGGAGGATAAACATCTGTCATGTAGGACATATATAGATTTACTCTGGTCTGCCATCTTAAAGTACCTACTATAAATTCATGCCATGATTTAGGGAATTCACCAGTAATTAAAACTACCCACCAAGCAATAAAAACCAATATCTGTGTCCAAATTATTCTAAAAAATAATATAAATAAGTGTGGAATAAGAACGTAAATTACTCCAAAAAACAACCTTAATAACACTAATCCTCTGCTGATTCTTTCTGGATATTGAACATCAACGTTTACGTATTCATCTTTGGCATCCAAACCAAAAGGTGGGTAATCATCTGATAAATTGAACATCCTTGCACTTAACCTGGTATTCCAATGAATTAGTTTTACTTGGTATTCAAAAAAGCTTTGAGGGTACCTTCCAGTAAAGAGCACTACCCAAAAAGAAATAAAGCTTAAGATCGCTCCCCATAAACTCATAAAAAATAACAAGAACATATGCGGAATGACAATATAAAGCCATCCAAAAAAAGTTCTCAGTAATAATTCGCCACGAGAGTAGCGATCCTGATGTTTAATTTCAAAAGTTAACATAGTGATTGTTGATTTAGTGAAGCCTGAAATTGTGAATTTTTATGATATTTTACAATTATTTGATTAATTATTAGCAAGTGTATTATGTACAATTTACTGTAATACACTTAAAACCAACAAAAAAAGGCTCGAAAATTTCGAGCCTTTTAATCAAATTACAATTTAAGTATTACTACTAAAACTCATATGCTTTCTTATCTAAAACGTGATCAGCAATTGATCTTCTTATTTCTTTCAAGTTCAACGGATCAATTTTAGTGAATCTCTTCAAGCCTAACAACATCATGCGCTGCTCATCGCCTTCAGCAAATGCAAAGATTGCTTCTTTCCCTGCTTTATTGGCTATTTCTACTGCTCTATGCATGTACAACTTAGTCATATTGATTTGCTGTTTGCAAGCCTCTTCACCTTTGATACCCACCAATTTCTCGGTTCTTAACATGGCAGACTCAGCAGCATAAACCTCAATTAGCATATCAGCTAGATTCATTAAAATCTCTTGCTCTTGAGATAGTTTTTGCATGTATTTTTGAACAGCAGCACCAGAAATCATTAAGCCAGCTTTTTTCAAATTAGCTAAAACTTTTTTCTCTTTAGCGAACAAAGAATCATCCTCATCAGCTCCAAAATCAGGAATTGAAGTTAATTCTTTCTGCACGTTCATAGCAGGCGTCATTAAATCAAGTTTGCCTTTCATGGCCCGTTTTAACAACATGTCTATGGTCAACATGCGGTTAATTTCATTTGTACCTTCGAAAATTCTGTTGATACGAGCATCACGATAGGCTCTATCCATAGGTGCATCAGCCGAAAAGCCCATACCACCATACGTTTGAACACCTTCATCTACTACATAATCTAAAGTTTCAGAACCATGTACTTTCAAGATGGCACACTCAATAGCAAATTCCTCAACCGATTTCAATTTAGCTTCCGCTGAATCCATTCCACCTTCTACCAAAGATTCATAAGCATCATCAATATTTTGACCTGCACGGTAAGCAGCAGATTCAGAAGCATAAGTTCTTGCAGCCATTTCAGCTAACTTATGTTTGATAGCTCCAAAACTACCGATTGAAGTTCCGAATTGCTTTCTTTCAGTCGCATACTGAGAAGCATGGCCTAAAATTGCTTTACAAGCACCAATAGTGGAAGCAGCTAATTTAATTCTACCAATATTTAGAATGTTAACCGCTATTTTGAAACCATTCTCTCTTTCAGAAAGCATGTTTTCGACTGGTACTTTACAATCGTTAAAGAATACCTGACGAGTAGAAGAACCTTTAATACCCATTTTGGCTTCTTCTTCATTCATAGTAACACCACCAAAATCTTTCTCAATAATGAAAGCAGAAAGATTTTTATCATCATCAATCTTAGCAAATACAATAAAAACATCTGCGAAACCACCATTCGTGATCCACATTTTCTGTCCGTTAACGATGTAATGCTTTTTGTCTTCTGACAATACTGCTTTAGTTTTAGCTGCATTAGCATCAGAACCAGAATCAGGTTCAGTTAAACAATAAGAAGCTTTCCACTCACCAGTAGCTAATTTTGGTAAGTATTTCTTCTTTTGCTCATCGGTTCCATAATAAAGGATAGGCAATGTTCCAATTCCTGTATGAGCTGATAAAGCAACAGCAAATGAATGCCCTGCTCCAATCACTTCCGCAACCAGCATAGAAGTATTGAAATCCATTCCAAACCCGCCATATTCTTCTGGAACTGAAGTTCCTAAAAGGCCTAATTCTCCTGATTTATCCAACAATTCCGGCATTATTTCAGGATTCCCTTTAACATCATCAATTTCATCTAAACGAGGATAAACTTCTTGGTCTAAGAAATCTTTACAAGTTTGAGCAATCATTTTTTGCTCTTCTGTCCACTCCTCTGGAGTGAAAACTGCCTGAGCTGGTGTTTCTTCAATTAAAAAAGCACCGCCCTTTGCTGTGAATTTTTTTTCTGTTGTACTCATAATATTAGTATCTAGTATCTGGTATCTAGTATCTAGAAATTGCTTCTAGCAGTAAGAGTACCAAATGGGTTTAATAATTATTTTTTTTACTTGGAATGATTTAAGATTATCAAGTGCTAGTAAAACTCTAGATACTAGCTACTTGATACTCTTTACTGACTCTACATCATTTCATATATTCCGGCAATACCTTGACCACCACCAATACAAGCGGTAACCATACCGTATTTTCCATTTGTTCTTTTCAATTCATTTAATACCTGAACTGAAAGTTTTGCTCCGGAACAACCTAATGGGTGACCTAATGCAATAGCGCCACCATTTACATTTAATTTACTTTGATCAATATCCAACTCACGGATTACAGCTAAAGATTGAGCCGCAAAAGCTTCGTTTAATTCGATTAGATCTATGTCATTCAGTTTCAAACCTGCATTTTTCAATGCTTTTGGAACTGCTTCCACAGGACCGATACCCATGATTCTAGGCTCCACCCCTGCAACACTAAAACCTACCATTCGGGCAATTGGCTTTACATTTAATTCTTTCACCATTCTTTCTGACATCACCATTGTAAAAGATGCTCCGTCATTGGTTGGTGAAGAATTACCTGCAGTAACTGATCCGCCTTGAGCAAATACAGGTCTTAAATTTGCTAAAGCATCTGTACTTGTTCCAGCTCTTGGTCCTTCATCTTTATCAATAGTAAAGTCACGAGTTTTCTTTTTTCCATCTTCCACATACGTTTCCTTCACATTGATTGGCACAATTTCATCATTGAATTTGCCATCTTTCTGTGCTTGAAGTGCTTTCATATGAGATTTGTAAGCAAACTCATCCTGATCTTCACGAGATACTTTCCATTGCTGAGCAATTTGCTCGGCTGTTAATCCCATTGAAGTGTAATAATCAGGAGTTTCGGTAGCGATTTTATAATTAAGCGCTGTTTTGTACCCCATAATTGGCACCAAAGACATTGATTCCGTACCACCCGCAATAATGATATCTGCAAAACCAGCTTGGATTTTAGAAGCTGCTATATTGATAGCTTCCAATCCAGATCCACAATATCTATTGATGACCATGCCAGGCACTTCTTTACCTAAGGCTAAAAGTGAAATCATTCTACCCATTTGCATCCCTTGCTCTGCTTCCTGCACAGCATTTCCTACAATTAGGTCATCCACCATTTTATTTTCTACACCTTCTACTTGAGAGACTAGGTGCTTGATTACATCGGAAGCTAGATCATCCGGTCGAGTGAATCGAAAGCCTCCTTTTTTGGCCCTTGTAACTGCCGTTCTATATCCTGCTACTATATATGCATCCATTAGTTCTTTGATTTAATATTTTCAATAATTTAACTTTGTCACACTTAATCTACAAGTTGACAATTGACAAGCCGATAAATCGGGCAATTTACAATATCAACTGTCAATTAATTCCTAAGAGGTTTTCCACCTTGAAGTACCGCTTGAATTCTTTCGAGGGTTTTCTTTTCTCCTAATAGAGACAAGAATGCTTCTCTTTCTAAATCCAATAAATACTGCTCTGAAACTTCCTGAGGATAAGATAAATCTCCACCACACATCGCATAAGCTAACTTTTCAGCTATTTTTTGATCATGCTCTGAAATGTATTTACCCATCTTCATTCCATTAATACCTGCTTTGAAAAGTGCGATTCCAGTTTTACCCTGAACTTTAATATCCTCTCTTTGAACTGGCATAGTGTAACCAGCATCAGCCAATCTAATTGCAGCAGCTTTTGCATCAGCAATCTGTCGACTTCTGTTAATGCTGATTCCATCGGACGGTCTTAAAATCCCCATCTCTTTTGCTTCATAAGCAGAAGTAGCTACTTTAGCCATAGCGATATTCATAAATGCATTTTGTAAAGCATTTAATTCTACATCACCTTCTTGGTATCTGTCCGCAACACGAAGAGCATTTTCTTTTGTACCTCCACCACCAGGAATAACACCCACTCCAACTTCTACTAAACCGATATAAGTTTCAGCAGATGCTTGAACGTGATCGGCATGCATGGAAAGTTCACAACCTCCACCTAATGCCATATTATGAGGTGCAACTACAACTGGAACGGCTGAGTATCTAGCTCTCATCATAGTTTGCTGGAACTGACGAATCATAAAATCCAATTCATCATAATCTTGCTCGATAGCATACATGAAAACCATTCCAAGGTTTGCTCCTAATGAGAAGTTTGAACCTTCATTAGAAATCACAACACCTCTATATTTTTCTTCGCCTAGCGAAATACCTTTATTGATGGCTTCTACAACTCCACCACCTAAAGTATTAGACTTAGAACGGAATTCAACATTGATCACACCATCGCCTAAATCGATAATTCCAGCTTCAGCATTGCTCCATATTTCTTTTCCGCTTTCTTTTAAATTCTCCAGAATAATGAATTCCTCAGTACCTGGGATATTCACATATTTCTTGCTGTCTAGGTCATAATATTGTTTTTGACCTGCTTCTACTTTATAGAAAGAATCAGCTCCGGAATCCATCATATCATAAACCCATTGATTTGGTTTATAACCTGCTTCTTCCATTTTCTCAACCGTCTTTTTAACACCTAAAGTGTCCCAAGTTTCGAAAGGGCCAATTTCCCAACCGAAACCAGTACAAAGTGCCTGGTCAATTCTATATAATTCGTCAGAAATTTCAGGAATACGATTTGAAGCATATTGGAATAAGCCATAGAATGAATCTCTGTAGAATTCACCTGCTTTATCTTTCCCTCCCAATAAAACTGGGAACCTCTCTTTAAGATTAGAGATTTGCTTAGTAGATTCAAGCGTAGAAAACTTAGGCTTAGATTTTGGCTTGTATTCCATAGAATCCAAATCCAAAGTCAAGATTTCAGTTTTACCGTCTTTTTTGGTCTTTTTGTAAAAGCCTTGGCCAGTTTTATCTCCTAACCATTTGTTTTCTTCTAATTTCCCAATTACATCAGGCAATTTGAAAGTATCTCTAGCTTCATCATTTGGAAGGTTTTCATATAATCCGTTGGCTACTTTGATAAGCGTATCTAAACCTACAACATCAGAAGTTCTGAAGGTGGCAGATTTAGGACGACCAATTACAGGGCCTGTTAGTTTATCTACCTCATCGATGTTCATATCCAGCTTCTGCATGGATTCCACTACTTTCAAGATGGCATAAATACCTACTCTGTTGGCAATGAAGGCAGGAGTATCTTTACATAAAACTGTAGTTTTACCTAAATATAAATCACCATAATGCATTAAGAAGTCAGTGATTTCCTGATCCGTTTTTGGTGTAGGAATAATTTCCAGTAATTTTAGGTAACGTGGCGGGTTGAAAAAGTGAGTCCCAATGAAATGCTTTTGGAAATCTTCACTTCTGTCTTCCAACATCTGATGGATAGGAATACCCGATGTGTTAGAAGAAATGATGGTTCCTTTAGTTCTATGTTTTTCAACATTCTCAAAAACTTGCTTTTTGATATCTAATCGTTCAACAACGGCCTCCAATACCCAGTCACAATCTTTGATTTTGTGCATATCATCATCAAAGTTTCCCAATGAAATTCTTTTGGCAAAATCTTTATGATATAATGCAGCGGGCTTTCCTTTTAAAGTTGACTCAAAAGCTTCATTCACAATGCGATTTCGTACTTGTGGATCCTCTTTTGTCAGGCCTTTTTCTTTTTCGGCATCCGTAAGTTCGAAAGGCACAATATCAAGTAATAGTACCTCCACACCAATATTGGCAAAGTGGCAGGCGATTCTTGATCCCATAATCCCCGAACCTAAAACGGCTACTTTTTTAATGTTTCGTTTCATTTAGTCGCTGTGGTTTAAATTTTAAAAATTAATGAATTGATTCTTTAGTATCGTAAATCTCATTTTTGTCGATTATGTCATTCACTTTATGAATAACATCAAAAAAAGCCTCCAATTTTTCAGGCTCAATAGTATTGAACACCTCTTCATTGAAAGCTTTTACCGTTTCTCTTGAAATTGCTTTTTTCTCTACACCCAGCTCTGTTAAAAAAATTCTAACAGAGCGTTTATCCTCTGGATCAGGCTTTTTATAAATAAGCCCTTTTTCCTCCATGCTTTTTAACATGCGAGTAAGGCTCCTGCTTTCCAAACCCATAAGTGGGGCAATTTTGGTAGCGGGAGTTCCTTCTTTTGTATTAATATTTAATAATACAAAACCTATGGAAGTAGTGATTCCGTATTTGACAGCTTGCTGATTATACATGCGTGAAATGGCATGCCAGGCTGCTTTTATGTTGTAGTCTATGGATTCTTCTCTTTTCATGGAATTCAAATATACAAAAATATAGTATGCATGCATACTATATTTGAAAAAAATATTTTATTTGGTAATAAAATTTATTTAAGAAGAATGAATCATAGAAAACGTATTTTAAGGTATAAAGATGCGTGAAAATGAATATGAGTTAATTTCGAAGCTACGAGTGAGACTATTCACTATTCAAGCATGAGCCCGCGTTATCAGAGTAAATATGAACCAGAATTTAAAGTACGTGCTAGAAGCTCGCGCTAGCTAAAAAAAAACAGCTTTTGCTTATTCTCGTTGGTTAAGTATAAACAACTAATTAATATGATACTTTTTTTACAACTTTTAGCACAAATACCAATTGGAGTTCCACAACCTGATGATAGCGAGCCTTTGCTATTACAAACTCCTTTTGATTATATATTATATGTAGGTTTACCTATCTTAATATTAATAGGTGGATACTTTTGGTGGAGAAGGAAAAAGAAAAGAGAGGAAGAGGACAAAGACCAATAAACAATATAGCAACCTTCCAAATATACAATTTGAACATTACCATTTTTTCACATAATTAATTGACATTCAATATTTTTATTCTGATATTGAGATTGTATGAATTGGAAATTCAGCACATACTACAATTTAAATATTAACCCTAAAAAAATTTTCGGGCTCAAATTCTTGAGCTTCAAACCGGTTCACAGGCGAAATCTGCAGCCGGTTTTCGATTGTTAGCCAAGACTTATCACTTCATATAGCTTTCAAACTTCGGAAGCAGGGTAATTTATGTGATCTTTATTAATCATAAAATACCTATCAATAAATTTAGCCTATCTAACTAGGCTGTATTAAATATTTTTATCAAAATTTTAAAACCTTAAATCATAATAACATGAAAAGGATAAGTTATGCCCTATTGGCAATCGCATTAGTATTTTCAGCATGTACTGAAGAAAATTCAGAATTGGCAAAACCTGACCATGCCGGAGGACCCAAAAAAGATAAAGATGGAGATGATGGAGGAGGCAATGATGGTAATATCACCTATTATTTAACAGGAAATTCAGAGGACATTCAAACCAACAGTAGCCTTGGCTATCTATTAGCTGGTGGTGCAAGTGATCAAAAATCATGGTTCGACTGGATGGTTAATAAATCGGATGGTGGAGATTTTGTTATCATCAGAACAGATGATAGCAATGGATACAATGACGATACTTTTATAGAAGGAGCAAATTCTATTCTCACTCTAGTTATAAATGATCAAACCAGCGCAAATTCTGATTTTGTTAGAGATAAAATCAGAGGAGCTGAAGCATTATTTATTGCGGGTGGTGATCAAACTGAATATTATGATTTCTGGAATGATACTGAGGTAGAAAATTCCATTCATTACTTAGCCAATGAAAAAGGGGTTCCTATTGGAGGTACATCAGCAGGTTTAGCCATATTGGGAGAATTCGCTTATATACCACAATCTTCAGGAGTAATTTCATCAGAGGCTTTGAATGATCCTTACCATCCTTATATGGAAACTGTAAAATCAGACTTTATACAACTACCGGGTTTGGGAAACATAATTACCGATTCACATTTTTCCGAAAGGGATAGATTGGGACGGACCATCAGCTTTATGGCAAGATTAATTTCTGATGGAATGGTAAGCGGCTATCAGGATATAAAAGGAATTGCTGTAGATGAATTTACGGCTGTGGCTATAGAATCAAATGGTGATGCTAAGGTTTTGGGGGATGAAAACTACGAAGATTATGCATTTTTCTTTAGTGCCAATTCAGTACCTGATCAATGTGAAGAAGGTCAAGCTTTACATTGGGTGGATGCGATTACAGCTTTTACAGTAAAAGGAGTATCTAATCCCGGGAATAGTTTTAATATCAGCAGTTGGACTTCTTTAAGTAGTGCAGCACAGCTGGAACAGGTGAATGTTAATTTCGGAGGTATTTCTAATGATATTCAACAGCCTGATTAATTCTTTAAAATTAAACTTCCAATAAAAAAAGGGGCTAGAAAGCCCCTTTTTTTATTCTAATATTTATAAGATTATCCACCGAAATCATCAAATCGGATGTTTTCTGGTGGAACACCCATATCATCTAGCATTTTTAATACTGCAGCATTCATCATTGGAGGTCCACATAAATAGTATTCTATTTCTTCAGGCTCCTTATGATGCTTCAAGTAATTATCATATAAAGCATTGTGAATAAACCCAGTATAACCATCACCATCTTTATCATCTAAGCTTTTCTTGATTTTCCAGTTATCTTCTTCCAATGGTTCAGATAAAGCAACATGAAATTCAAAATTTGGATTTTTCTTTTCGATATCTCTAAAGTGATCCACATAGAACAACTCTCTTTTAGATCTACCTCCATACCAATAAGCTACTTTTCTATCAGTTCCTTGAGTATGGAATAAGTGGAAGATATGAGAACGTAATGGAGCCATACCAGCACCACCACCAATATAAAGCATTTCAGCATCAGACTCATTGATGAAGAATTCACCATAAGGACCTGAAATAGTTACCTTATCACCCGGCTTTCTTGTGAAAACATAAGAAGAACAAATACCAGGATTAACATCCATCCAAGTATTTTTAGATCTATCCCATGGCGGAGTGGCAATTCTAATATTCAACATGATGATATCTCCTTCAGCAGGGTGGTTCGCCATCGAATAAGCTCTAAATATAGGCTCATCATTTTTCATAACTAAATCCCACAAGCCGAAATTATCCCAGTCTTCTTTGAAGATATCTTCTTTGTGCCCCAAGTCAGGATGAGGAGTAATATCAATATTTTTAAATTCGCAAGTAATTGCAGGAACATCAATTTGGATATAACCACCTGATTCGAAATCCAATGTTTCACCTTCCGGCAGCTGCACAACAAATTCTTTAATGAAAGTAGATACGTTATAATTAGATTTTACCGTACACTCCCATTTTTTGATACCAAAAATTTCTTCTGGTATGCGAATGTGCATATCTTCTTTTACCTTCACTTGGCATGAAAGCCTAACATTTTCTTTCTTTTCAGATCGGCTTAAGTGACCTTCCTCTGTTGGCAATACATCACCACCACCATCTTCAACCACACATTTACACATGGCACAAGTACCACCACCACCACAAGCGGATGGTAAATAAATATCTTGTCCTGATAAAGTAGAAAGTAAGGTGGATCCAGCGGATGTAACAATTGGATTGTCTTCATCTCCGTTAACATAAATATTAACCGGGCCTGACTGAACTAATTTTGATTGTGCAAATAACAGAATCAATACTAACAAGAGTATTAAGACAGTAAATGCAATAATTGAGGTTATAACTACTGATGTCATGAACTTTTATTTTGTTCTAAATGATTCAATTAATTGAGCTGCAAATATATTACTTAAAATGTAAACCTGTAAGTAGGATTCGATATTTTTCTCATAATATATTCGCAAATCTAACAGTTAATAGATTCAAAAAGTTGGCAGAATGTGAAAATTTATTGAAAAATATTTTTCCAGGTTCCTTTTAGCCTATTGTATTTGATGGTAGAAGGTAATGCCTTCCAAAAATATTGATTGATTTCAACTGCAAATGAGGGTTGCATATAACAATTAATGGCGCATCCTTCACATTCTGGAAGTCTCCCTTCTAATGCAGCCAATTTTTGCACTTCTTCTGATTTGTACAAATTAAATAAATCCCCATTTATGGGATATTCTTTTTTCCCCAAATGATAACACGGCAGCACTAATTCATTTTTTGGAGAAATCACTAAAGAAGATGAAGCAGCTTTGCAAACTGGGTCGCTTACATGATTTCCTCCATTCCTTCTTAGCTCAATAAATCCTTCATTCAAATAAATATTTTTCCTCTTACCTATTTGAGAAAGAAATTCTAAATTTTCAAAGCTTAATCCTCCTCCAGTTTTAACTGAATTATAGTCAAAAACTGGATTCACTATTAAAACCAAGTCATTAGGAAGGCAAATTGACTCATAAACCTTCTCCAACTCCTCAATATTTTCGTTCATAGCAGTGAATAAAACATCAGGCTTCTCTCCAAGTTCCTTTGCTACTTCAATTGATTTCATAACAAAATCAAAGCAGCCTACACCTCTCACTTTATCATGCTCTTTTGCATCAGCAAAGTCTAAGGAGAAATGAAGCATATCAATTAATCCTTTCAATTTTTCTGCTTTTTTAGGATAGAGTAATCCATTGGTGGTAAGCGTGGTTATGAAACCAAGATCTTTAGCCATTTTAAGAAAAATATGGATATCATTATGCAATAGAGGTTCACCACCCGTAAAATCAATCACTTTAACACCTAGCTTTTTAAGGTCTTTTAGATTATGTTCCACATCCTCCACCTTAATATAAGGACTTGGTTTTTCCCATATATCGCAGAAATAGCAACTGGCATTGCAGCGATAGGTTACATAATAATTACATAAAACGGGTTTCCTTATTAGGCGCATTTTGCTAATTTAGAAAGAAGGCTTTCGAAATGCTAAAATGACATCATGAAATGAGCATAAATTTTAGAATCCTCAACATACCAACCGAGGATAGCTTGCCTGCCTCTGAAAGGAATAAAATTTATTGAATTCTCCCATAGGGATCCCTTTGGGGCATCCCGATAAATACGGGACAAGTTGTGACCATTGACAATAAACATACACACATGAAATATGGATTTGAAAACAAAATTAAAAACTAGAATAAGTAAAGATGAAATAATAGAACTAATTTATTCATTGAATAATAACAGAATTTCTATTGAGGAAATCATTGATCTACTGAAAAACCAAGAAACCCAATTTCAGGCTTCTTGGTTGATGACTCATTTAGTTGAAAATAAACCAAGTATTTTAAAAGAAACTCATATTAAACAATTAGTTAAAATATTAGAAACCACATCTCATGAAGGACTGGAAAGAAATATCTGGCGCTCGTTAAATTTCGTTGAAATACCCTCTAAAATTCATGAAAACTTGATAAATATTGCTTTTGATAAATTAGAAAATCATAAAACCGCAATAGCCATTCAAGTATTTGCCATGAGTGTATTAGAAAAGATATTGGTTAATCAAACTGAATTGCAATTAGCACTAAAGGCAATATTAGAATTGAAATTGGAACAACAGCCTTCAGCTGGGTTGAAATCTAGAGCTTTAAAAATAATCCATAAAATCAACCTTAATCATGACACAGCATTTTAATCAAAAAGGTAAAAAAAAATGCCAATGGGTTAGATTGGCATTTGTTAATTCTTTTTTAAATTCCATTATTTCAACATCTTCAATAAGATGGTCAACTTTGTTTTCAACTGTCTTCTATCTACAATAAAATCCAAGAACCCATGATCTAATACGAATTCAGAGCTTTGAAATCCTTTTGGTAAATCTTTACCTATTGTTTCTCTGATTACTCTTGGACCAGCAAACCCAATTAATGCTCCCGGTTCTGCAATATTAAAATCACCTAACATTGCATAAGAAGCTGTTACTCCACCAGTTGTAGGATCTGTTAATAATGAAATGTAAGGGATTTTAGCTTCCGATAGTTGCGCCAACTTTGCAGAAGTTTTTGCCATTTGCATAAGTGAAAAACCAGCTTCCATCATTCTAGCGCCACCTGATTTTGAAATCATTAGGAATGGTACTTTCTTCTTGATAGAATAATCAATTGCTCTAGCGATTTTTTCACCTACAACAGAACCCATAGACCCCCCAATAAAACCGAAGTCCATACAAGCTACGCATAAATCTAGGCCATTCATTTTACCATGCGCAGCACGAACAGCATCCTTTAGATCAGTCTTTTCTTGAGTTTGTTTAATTCTAGCTGGATAAGGCTTGCTATCCACGAAATCAAGCGGATCACCTGAAGTCATATCTTTATCAAGCTCAGTAAACTTATTATCATCAAATAGGATCTCAAAATATTCTTTAGAACCAATTCGCACATGATATTCATCATCAGGGCTTACATAAGCATTTTGCTTTAGCTCGCGCATGTGAATAATTTTACCACCAGGGGTTTTATACCATAATCCGTCTGGAGCTTCTTTTTTATTTTCTGTGGGAGTTAAAATCCCTTTATTTTGTCGCTTAAACCAAGCCATATTGTTTCAAATTTTATCAAAACCTATAACAGGTTTTTAGTTGGAGGGTCAAAGATAAATGAAATGAAGGTCAATTGCCAAAGTAAAACTTCAAAACCCTGCCATGACTATGAAATTACTGTCTTAATTCTGTTAAAAAGCTACTTTGCCTATTAAAAATCTTCAAAAGAAAAACATAAGGTTATTTTAAGAGAAAAATAATACTAACGAACGTTAGTGCCTTATTTACAGATAGTTAAAATTATTCTCAAAAATTTTGTTAGGAAAAATAAACCTGCGAAATTTACGGAATGAACGTTCATTCCGCTTTACAGAACAAACTGGACAAGAAAACCTTAATACTGGAAACTACTTTAGAATTGATTTCTGAAAATGGCTTTCACGGTACTCCTATATCAATGATTGCCGAAAACGCAGGAATAGGAGCTGGAACTATTTATCGGTACTTTGAAAACAAGGAAGATTTAATAAATGAATTGTTCAAAGAAATTAAAAGGCGTGTTATGAAAGCAATGCTGAATGATTACAATGAAAATGAAAGTTTTAAGAATAGGTTTAAACATTTATGGATGAATTTAATACACTATTTCATGGATCATCCTAAAGCCTTTCAATTCATAGAGCAACATCGGTATGCTTCTTATATGAGCAAATTAACAAGGGAGGAAAGTTTTATGATCATGTCTCCGGTTATGATGTTTTTTATTGAAGCCAAAAGAGCAAAGGCTATGAAAGATCTGCCAGTTTATACTATCATTTCATTATCATATGGCCCTATTACCTCTTTGGCAAAATTACAAATAGACCACAAACAACAGCTAAGTGAAGAGCGCATTGAACAAGCAGCAGATGCCTGTTGGGATGCAGTAAGAAGAATTTAAAAAGATAACACACAGTATTACAAACATAAAATTATGAAAACACCTAACGTAGTTTTTAACGGAGTTGGCTCATATGTGCCTGAAAACATAGTTACCAATGAAGATTTCTTGAATCATGAGTTTTATATGGAAGATGGAAAACCATTTGACATTCCTAATGAAGAAATCATTCAAAAATTTGAGAAGATTACTGGAATTAAAGAAAGACGATATGCCAATGATGACCAATTAAATTCTGATTTAGGCTATTTAGCAGCCGAAAACGCCTTAAAAAACAGCACTATAGACAAAGAAGAGTTAGATTACATCATTTACGCACAAAATTTTGGCGATATAGAAGCTGGAACAAACAGGATTGATAATATGCCTAGTTTAGCAGCAAAAGTAAAGCATAAACTAAAAATTCAGAACCCAGATGTAGTTTGCTATGATATAATTTTCGGATGCCCAGGCTGGGTTCAAGGAGTTATTCAAGCCTACCAAATGATAAGAAGCGGATTTTGCAGAAATGTGATGGTTATAGGAGCTGAAACATTAAGCCGGTGTGTAGACCCGCACGACAGGGATGGAATGATTTTCTCAGATGGCGCAGGAGCCACCATAGTTTCAGCTTCATATGATGATGATAGAAAAGGAATTTTAGGCTTTGCCAACAGGACTGATGCTAATGAAGAATTGAATTACTTAGCAATGGGGAAATCAAATAAGCCCGGAAAAGACGAAAATGCACGTTATATAAAGATGAAAGGCAGAAAAATTTATGAGTATGCACTTGATGAGGTTGCTACAGCAATGCAATCAGCTTTAAAACGTTCAGGTATTTTCTTAGAGAACATTCAGAAAGTATTAATCCATCAGGCAAATGAAAAAATGGACGAAGCCATTTTAAGGAAATTAGGTCAACTATATAATTTGCGACTTGAAGCAAAAGATATGATGCCTATGACGATCCAAAAATTCGGGAATAATTCAGTCGCCACTGTTCCCGTTATGCTAGATATGGTGTTAAAAGGAGAGATTGAAGGACATGAAATCAAGGAAGGGGATGATATTATTTTAGCCTCTGTGGGTGCCGGAATGCACATTAATGCGATAATTTATCGAATATAATGGAAACAAAAAAAGACCGCAAAAGCGGTCTTCTTTTTTGTTTTATAACTTTTAAGAATTTATCCTTCTACTTCTTCTTCAACTTCATCAGCTGCTTCTTCAACCTCTTCAGTTGCCTCTTCGGTTGTTTCTTCAGCATCTTCTTTTACTTCTTCAGCAGCATCTTCAATCTCATCACCTGCATCTTCTACTGCATCTTCAACTTCTTCAACAGATTCTTCGATCTGATCTTTTGCTTCTTCTTTTTCGCTTTTGTTATCGCAAGCAAATACAGCTAGTGTAAACGCTCCTAATAAAAATAATGTGAATAATTTTTTCATAGTTAAATTGATTATGGTTTAAGATGTAAATGTATCTATTTATTAAGACTGACAAAAGTATATTCCTATTTTTTTCTAAAAACAAGCTTAACAGGCACACCTTCAAAATCAAAATGCTCTCTTAACCTGTTTTCCAAATAACGCTCATAAGGAGGTTTTATATATTGAGGAAGATTACAGAAAAAAGCGAATGTTGGGGTGTAAGTAGGCAACTGAGTGACATACTTAATCTTAATATATTTCCCTTTTAAAGCAGGTGGCGGATATTTTTCAATCTCTTTCAACATGGCTTCATTAAGAGCTGAAGTACTTACTTTCTCCGTTCTGCTGAAATAAATTTTAGTAGCTAACTCAATTGCTTGAAAAATTCTTTGTTTTTCAATTACAGAAGTGAAAATAATTGGAATATAATCTAGAGGGCCAAGTTTTTCTTGAATATCTTTTTTGAACTTGTCATGCGTTTTTCCATCTTTTTCAACCAAATCCCACTTATTGACCATGATCATAATGCCCTTTTTGTTTTTATGGGCTAGGCCAATAATTTGCATATCCTGAGACTCAAATCCACGAGTTGCATCAATCATAACGATACAAACATCACTGTCTTGCAAAGCCTGAATGGCACGGATAGTAGAATAAAATTCTATATCATCTTTTGTTTTGGTCTTCTTTCTCAATCCTGCAGTATCGGTCAGGATAAAATCTTTTCCATATAACTTATAATGCGTATTAATGGAATCTCTGGTTGTTCCTGCAATATCAGTCACGATTGTTCGCTCATCTCCTAAAAGAGCATTCAGAAATGAAGATTTTCCTGCATTTGGTCTGCCTAAAATCGCCAATCTCGGTACACCTTCAAAAGGATCTTTATGATCATCATCTGGAAAAAGTTTAACCACAGCATCCAAAACTTCACCTGTTCCAGAACCACTAGCAGATGACATGCTAAAAACTTCATCGAAGCCTAAGCCATAAAATTCACCAGCCATATAACTTTTTTCTGTATTATCAGCTTTATTGGCGATCACAAAAACTGGCTTTCCAACTTCTCTAACAATATTGGCAAAATCTTTATCCATATCCGTTAAGCCGGTATGGCAATCGACCATAAATAAAATAACAGTAGCTTCTTTTAAAGCTTCTTTTACTTGCTTTCTGATTTCCTTTTCGAATATATCGTTAGAGCCGGTTACATATCCACCTGTATCAATCACAGTGAATTTTTTACCGATCCATTGCGCCTCACCGTATTGTCTGTCTCGCGTTACGCCCGATTCGTTATCCATAATCGCCTGCTTACGCTCTACTAAACGATTAAAAAATGTGGATTTACCGACATTCGGTCTCCCTACTATTGCTACTATGTTTGACATTTAAATTAATTAGTAATTAATACTTTTTCAGCCAGAACTCAACTTGTTCTAAACTTTATTTTCTTTGTCTTTTTGGTTTTTTTGTATTAACCAAATGTTTTTCGCCCTCTTTATTCTTCCTTTCTTTTTGCTTGAACAAAAAGAAACAAAAATTCAAGAAAGTTTAATGCTTCTACCCCAATGCCCACGCTGGCCCGCTAAACTTTCCTCCCTCCCGCTTTTCCGAGTTCCTCGGAAGTGGCCGAGTTAATTCTAATTCCATTTCGCCACCAGCCTTCTATCAGTTCCTTTGAAAATTAGATTAAAAACCCACTAAGAATTGACTTAATATCTTAAAACCCATGGCACTTCTAATTTATTTATATTAATTACAATTCATACTGATTAACTATCAATTTTCAATCAGTATCCAAATCGCTTTAATTTTAAGTCTTTCTTCCGCCAGTCTTGCTCTACTTTTACGAAGGTCTCTAGGTGGATTTGCTTATTGAAGAAGGTTTCTAAATCCTTACGGGATTCTATTCCTACTTTTTTAAGTGCTTCTCCACCTTTTCCAATGATAATCCCCTTTTGGGATTTTCTTTCTACATATATTTCTGCTCTAATTCTGATGATTTTCTCATCTTCCTTAAATTCCGTTACCACTACCTCACAACTGTAAGGCACTTCTTTTTTATAATTTTGAAATATCTTTTCTCTAATAATTTCCTCCACAAAGAATTTCTCAGGCTTATCCGTCATCTCCTCTTTAGGGAAATAGGGTGGATGAACAGGCAATAAATCCATTAATTTATTAAATAACCCATCGATATTGACCTTTTCCAAAGCCGAAACCATGATTTGATGATCAGGCTCAATAATTTCAGCCCAATATTTCATTTTATCTTCCGCCTGCGAGCCTTTTGACTGATCAATTTTATTCATGACAAGAATAATAGGAACACCACTATTCTTGATTCTGTCAATCAATACATCGCCTTCTTCGTATTTTTCATATAAATCTGTAACAAACAACATGATATCAGCATCTTCCAGTGCAGCTTTTACAAATCGCATCATGGAATTATGCAGCTCATATTGTGGACTTAAAATACCGGGTGTATCAGAATATACAATTTGAAAGTCTTCCCCACTCAAAATCCCCATAATTCTGTGACGGGTTGTTTGAGCTTTAGAAGTAATTATAGAAAGGCGTTCACCCACTAGTGCATTCATTAAAGTGGATTTTCCCACATTAGGTTTACCAACTATACTTACAAATCCGGCTTTATGCTGATTTTCTGACATTAATTAAAATTTATTTTGCAAAGGTACTTGATTTTTCGAAAACCTTATCATACCTTTGTAATCCTTTTGAGGGAAACACCAGAAAAAGTGTTAAAATCAGAAGTTTATATCGCGGGGTGGAGCAGTTGGTAGCTCGTTGGGCTCATAACCCAAAGGTCACAGGTTCGAGTCCTGTCCCCGCTACTAAAATTTCAAACCAGTCTTGAAAAAGGCTGGTTTTTTTATGTCTTTTTTTTTTAGATTTTATGCTGTAATGAAGTGTTTTGTTTACATAATATATTCTGAGAAACTTAATCTTTTCTATAAAGGGCAAACACAAAACCTAGATAAAAGAATTGAAAGGCACAATAACGAAAGTGAGAAGGCCACTAAAAATGGTTGTCCTTGGAAATTAATATGGTCTGACTCGAAAGATTCAAGGTCTGAAGCTTTAAAATTGGAAAATAAACTTAAAAACCTCTCTAGAAAAAGGTTAATCCAGTTTATGTTAAAATACCACGAAGGTTTCGAAAGCCAAGACGAATTTTTGTTTATCCAAAAATTATGCTGATTGTTATTTGTAAAATTCGAGCCAAGACGAATTCCTGCTTTTGGCAGAAATTGTCTTGATGCTGACAAGCTATGCTTCGTCAGCATCCTGTCCCCGCTACTAAAATTTCAAACCAGTCTTGAAAAAGGCTGGTTTTTTTTATGTCTTTTTTTTAGAAATTAAGTAATGATTAAATCGATCCAGGATTTAATCTTAATTTTTAAAAACTATACCCAATGGATGCAACAGGTAAAGGATGAAAATCTGAAAACAATCCATCACCATATCTATTAAATAAGTTCGTTTCTACAATTGGAGTAAATCCCAATCTAAATATAAACCTGCCGTCTGGTTTTTGATATCTATATCCAAATCTACCAGATAAAAACCCATCCCAAATCCAATCAGCAGCACTATTATCTGGCATCCGTATAGCTTCTCTGATGAGAATAAACCCTAGACCAACCTCAAAGTGATGATTACTAAAAGAGATAATTTCATTAATTCCCATAGGTATCCATACATCTCTAAAACCTATAAATGAAGGATAGTAGGAAATTCCGATTTGGGCAGCAGTTTTAAATGATTCATTGTTTATAAAAATTCTCTCATAATTTATTGAGTATATTAATCCATGACCACCCAGTTCAAAATGCATATTATTGCTATAGTTAAATCCTTTTTCCTCTTGGGCGAAAGAAGAAAATGAAAATATAGTGATCAAAGCAACAAGCAATAGTTTAAGCTTTCTCATAGCGTTAATGTAACTTCATGTCAATTTTAAAAATCAGGTAATAATCTTTATTCAAAAACAAACGTGGTGATTTTTCTCTTATTGTCAATTGCCTCATAGCCTTTTGGATGTTCTTCTAATTCTTACTTTCTGAAGGATATGCTTTTTGGAAGCAAAACCTTTCATTAAATGTGTTAAATTATGTCTTAACTTATAGAAAATATTTCCAAAAAAGGTGTGTATTTAAATCAATACCAATTTATTCGAATAAATAATAAAACCATCAATCTTTTTTAAGGTTAATATTCATAGATTAAAATTTATGGTCACACTATCCCTCATCCATTATTCCGAAAACAAATACTGGGCATTTAAGCAAATGCAATTACTTCCTCCTCGCTTAGCTAAAACCGAAGGTTGTGAGTTTGTTAAGTTGTTGGGAACAGGAAGTGGTTTTGGTTTTAGCTTATGGCCTGACTTTTCAACCTATGCCTTATTGATGAAATGGGAAAATGAGGAGAAAGCCGAAAATTTCTTTTCGAATTCTGAAATTTTTAAAGAATTAAAAACTAGATCTACAGAAATCAAAACACATTACTTAGAACCTCTTGGAGCTCATGGAAGCTGGTATGGAAAAAACCCTTTTCCTGAAAAAGCAGAGTACTCAGGTGGCAAAATAGCAGTAATCACTAGAGCTAGAATTAATATCCATAAACTTCCCAGATTTTGGCAATTTGTACCCAAAGCAAGTAAATCAATAGAAAATGCTACAGGTTTAATTTATACAAAAGGAATAGGCGAATGGCCATTAATAGAACAGGCTACTTTCAGCCTTTGGGAAAACGAGCAAGCCATGAAGCAGTATGCTTATACTGATATTCATAAAGAAATTATTGGGAAGGTAAAAAAAGAGAATTGGTATAAAGAGGAGATGTTTAGTCGCTTTAATTACATTAAGAGTAATTTACACTAACACCAAAAGCCATTATTCGTTATCTTTAGATGATATCCAAAATCAATCAATTATGAAAAATCTTATACTGCTTCCGTTTTTATTAATTTTATTTCAAGCATGTGCACAGAAAACTGAAAAGGAATCTCAAGAAAAAGTTAATTTAAAGCTTAATGAGCAGTTTGGTGACTATTGGTATCAGGGTGAAGCGGAATTAACTTCTTATAATTTAGAACAAGTTCGCTATGGAGAAAAAAGGGAAGGTGAAGCTGTGCTTATTTTTGTAACGGAAGATTTTTCTAAAAGTAAGCAGGTAAAACTGGACAATCCAAAAGAAGCTGGTGATGATGCAGAAAAGGTAATGAAACTTAATTTCACCAAGAAATTCAATACTGGAATTTACCCATACTCCATCATGACTTCTGTTTTCTCGCCTGTTTATCCAGAAAATGATTTACATGCTAGAAAAATTACCACTTCAGTTCAGGAATGGTGCGGACATGTTTTTATGCAACTCAATAATAGAGGAAAAGATTATAATTTATTAGCTCGGTCATACTTCGAAAGCGAAGGAGATGTGGAAGTGAATCTCGATAAAATTTGGCTGGAAGATGAGCTTTGGACTTTATTAAGACTTGACCCAAATCAGATTCCTGAAGGTGAAATACAACTTTTTCCTTCCACACAGTACTTACGCTTGAAACATAAGGAATTAGAAGTATATACAGCTAATCTTTCTATCATTAAAAATGATACTTTAAATGAATTGAAAATTGAAATCCCTGAGTTGGAGCGTGAATTATCAATATTCTACAAAAAGGAACATCCTTACCAAATTGAAAAATGGAAAGAAAGCTATCCTGAAAGTGGTGAAATAATGACGACCACTGCTAAACTCAAAAAGCGAATAATGCTGGATTATTGGAATAAAAATGCAGCAAAGGATAGCATTTATAGAAATAAGCTAAATCTTGAGTTTTAATTTTATCATTAAACCCCATTATTTAGAAGCTTTTAATGCTTGTTCAATATCTTCAATGATATCATTTACATTTTCCAAACCGACCGACAAACGGATGAGCCCATCGGCAATTCCTACTCTATGCCTTTCCTCATCGCTCAATTTGCTGTGAGTGGTGGTGGCAGGATGTGTCACAATTGATCGAGTATCCCCAAGATTGGAAGTAACCGAAAGCATTTGCAGATTATTTACAAATTTGCTGCATCTTTCGCCTCCTCCTTTCACAATAAAAGTGAGTATACCGCCTCCTTTTAGCATCTGCTTTTGGGCTAAATCAAACTGAGGATGCGATTTCAAGAAGGGGTATTTCACGCTTTCTAATTCGGTATGCCCCTCCAAATATTCCGCAATTTTCAGGGCATTTTCGCAATGCCTGTCCATGCGCACAGCCAAAGTTTCCAAGCTTTTGGATAGTACCCAAGCATTAAAAGGCGAAATAGCCGGTCCAGTGTGACGACTGAAAAAGCGCACATCTTTAATCAATTCTTTGGACCCCATGATTAGGCCACCTAACACCCTACCTTGTCCATCGATAAACTTTGTGGCACTATGGGAAACAATATGCGCACCCCATTTGGCTGGTTGTTGCAAATAGGGAGTGGCAAAGCAATTATCCACAACCAAAATCAAATTGTGCGCTTCCGCCAATTTTCCCAACCACTCCAGATCAATGATTTCCAATCCGGGATTGGAGGGTGTTTCTACAAAAATCATTTTGGTTTCAGGCTTAATCAAGCTTTCCCATTCATGCGTTCTGCTGATATCGGCATAAGTATGAGAAATGCCCCATTTCGGGAAAATCTGCGTCAGTAATTGGTGGGTAGAACCAAATAATGATCTAGCCGCCAAAATATGGTCTCCCTGTTGGAGTAGTGCCGCCATACTTCCAAACATAGCTGCCATGCCAGTTGCTGTGGCAAAACCGTCTTCCAATCCCTCTAATCGAGCCATTTTATCAATCAACTCTGAACTATTGGGGTTGGAAAATCGGGAATAAATATTGCCTTCCGCCTCATCATTGAATAATGCTTTGGCTTGCTCTGCATTTTCAAAAGTAAAGGATGAAGTAAGATAAAGGGGCACAGCATGTTCCCTGTTGCCACTTTGGGCAGCTTGCGTACGGATAGCCTGAGTTTCGAAATGTTGAGACATAAATATATTGGTTATAGTTTTCCCGCTAAGGGAAATAAAGTTTGACAAAAATTGAGTTGGCTAAGCTTTTATAAGGCCTTAGTGAAATGCTTAGAATTTTAATCCTTTGCCGATTCTACTATTTCCCCAAAAGCTTAAATTGGAAATCAACAAGAGCAGTTGCTACAACAGCAAATGCTAATTTGATTTGAGATTTTAGAAATGGACATGCATTTCAATGATTGATTGTGTAAATCAATTTGGAGATTGTGCGAGATGTAAATTTTCTGTTTGTTCATAGTTTTACCGTTTTATAGTTCCCTTCCTTGGGCAGGAATTGGCACCTTTCCAAATTGCTTGGTGGTTGCCAGAGGGTCAACGAGCCTGTTCTCTCACCTCATCTATATAAATCGGTCGAGACCGATATGATGCCTTAAATATAGAGACAGCTTTGCTATAATTCCAAATTTGAGTGGGGATTATTTAAGAAAAATGATTTGTGGACTGAATAATATCAGTATTATAATGTAAAACTCTAAATTAATTTAGGTTCATTCAATAAGTAAAACAAGCAGCTAAAGATTTTAATAAGTGGTAATGTTGGTGCTCTGTTTAGATTCCACATCCATATCCATTATCATTTTGATCGTTCCATCAGGACTCGGCACATCCATATTTATTTTAATTTTAGAATCCGTTCTATAAGCAACAAAATTATTAGAAACCATATCAAAAATCATTGCACCATCTCCAGATCCACTGGCATTTAGCGAAAAGCCATCATATTTTGTTTTCATTTTAACTTCTTGAGTAATGACAAAAAATGCTTGGTCTTTTTTTACATATCTCAATTTATATAAGGTCTTTATCATCACCTCAATTTGTTTACCTGCAACAGGGATATTCATTGGGATCTCTTGGGTAAAACTCTCTCCGACACCTACCCTATTATTTGGAAACTTCACCATTTCATACATTTTACTAAAACTAGTTTCCAAAGAATTTTTTAATGTCATATTTGAATCCAAACCAGCGATATTAGTAACTTCTAATTCGTTTACACCTATTATGTTACCATTCAATACCACATCAAGTAAAGCATTTTGGCCTTCAGATTGGCGAATATCTTTACCATTTAATTGTTGCTTAAAATCAATCTTATCATAGGTGATAGAAAAAGGAATTTTACCTTCTGCATTTATTTTTAAAGTCTTCATGCTGGCCTCTATCAACTGCTGCATGTTCATTTTCATCGGAAATATTTGACCAGCTTTCGCTAATTTAGCTTTCGTCTCCTCATCAACATTTACATCCACCAAAACATCACCATTAGTTTCCATTTTAGATGAATAAATACTATTAGGACTATATTTTATCTGGAAATCATATTTTTCCTGAGCAAAGACAAAAGTTACCTGTAAAATGAGTGCAATAGCTATTAGGTTAATCCTGTATACCATACTTAAGATTTTTAATAAATAGCAAGAATACAACATTAAAATAAAAACACTAAAAGATTTTATATAAAATTAACTTGCGGATTCATGTTGAACAATACTTTGTTATCCATTCAATTTTACACCCTGTCTATGAAGCTCCCAATCTCTACTGATGCGAGAAAATCCTATAAATAGCTACAAATCCGACCAATATTTGATGATGTGACTTACATTGTATTAAAAATAAAAATCCTTTAGATTAGCGTTAAAAGTATATATCAACAATAGCGATTAGTTATGCACAATAACCATTCTAAATGAAGATACTATTACCATTCATTCTGTCAAGTTTAATTCCGGGAAGTGGCCAATTTTATCTAAAAAGATATTTATTAGGAATAGCATTTCTTTTGATCCCATTTGTTCTAGTCTTCCTATTACCTGATATCCCACTGTACTACTCGTATTTAATAATGATTGTGATTTCAGTCACAGATGTCTACCTAAGAATTGAAAAAGTAGCAAGTAGAAAAAAAGCTCTTACAAATTTATCTTTTGGTATACTGATAGCAGTGGTAGTGATCCCCTCTGTTTTCTATTTATTTTATATGTCAATGTATAGAGGCGGTGAATATGTAACAAAGGAATATCTCAACGTTGAGCATACCGAGGACGAAATGATCGAGATAAGTACTGCGCTAAAGAAGTATGAGGTCCGCAATAAAAAATACCCAGAAGACTTTTATGAATTTGTCTATAGTAAACCTATTTGGCAACAATGGGCTACTGATAGCTGGGGAAATAAGTACAGATATAACCTGACGCAAAAGGGCTTTGCCCTCACCTCTTCAGGGGTTGACGGTAAATTTAATACTGAGGATGATATTGTACGGAAAAACTAAAAGTGTATAACAACGCATAAAACCCATTTACTCGCCACTTTGTAGTAAGTTGAGTGCCAAATAGCCCGTAATTTATGCTTGCTTTTCATAGCTAGTAATCAAAAATATTGCTTTGGTCAAGTGTGGCACCCAATTACTCTAAGTTTTTGCAATTAATGAAAAGACATAGCTTGTGATGAAAGCATAAATTACTACTCTCAGTATTTCATAGCCAAGTATAACAAAAGGGTTATATCTAGGCGTTAAATTTTTTAAAGCGCATTTCTATTTTTTAACCAACAAAAAAATCAAATAGCCGCAGCCGCCTGCAACAACAATCCGCAAATATAAGCTGCATAAGTACCCAAGGCATAACCCAATACTGCCAAAAGCACTCCAACCGGAGCTAAGCTCGGGTGAAAAGCACCTGCTACTATTGGAGCTGAAGCTGCTCCTCCAACATTCGCCTGACTTCCAACTGCCACGAAGAAATAAGGAGCTTTAATGATTTTGGCTACTCCCAGTAAAACGATCACATGAACTGCCATCCAAATCAAACCTACCATAAAGAAACCGGGATTGTCGAATATGGCGGTTACATCCATTAACATTCCAATAGAGGCTACCAAAACATAAATCATCACACTTCCCAGACGGGAAGCTCCTACACCCTCCAGTTTTCGGGCTTTCGTAAAAGAAAGGCCTAATCCTATTGTAGTAGCAATTACCACTAACCAAAAGAATGAAGAAGTTAAACTGAATTTATCTAATTGAGGAGCCACTTCTCCTATCCAAGGTGCAATAATATCTGCACCAAAATGGGCTATCCCCGTTGCACCAAAGCCAATGGCTAAAACGGTCATCACTTCTGGCAGAGTTGGAATTTTCATAATGGAAGCCTGATATTTCTCTATTCCATTTTTCACTTCTTCTATGGAAGAGGCGTCAGCTTTTAATCTTTTATCCAGCTTTTTCGATATTCCCACTCCGTAAAGTAAAAATGCCATCCAGATGTTGGCTACAATGACATCTACCGTAATCATGGTGGCAAACAAATCTTCACTGGCTCCGAAAGTTTCAAACATGGCTGCTTGGTTGGCTCCTCCACCAATCCAGCTTCCAGCTATGGTTGCCATTCCTCTCCAAACTGCATCGGGACCAACTCCTCCAACAATATCTGGGGCAAAAGTGGAAACTATTAAAATAGAAAGTGGTCCACCAATTACTATCCCAACAGTACCTGCGAAAAACATTATGATGGCTTTCTTCCCTAATCTTGCAATAGCTTTTAAATCAATACTAATAGTCAATAACACTAATGCACTGGGCAATAAATAGCGAGATGACATATAGTAAAGATTGGATTCATCTCCTGAAATAATGCCAAAAGTGTTAAACAAAGAAGGAATGAAATAGCAGAGCAAAACTGACGGAACAAATCGATAAAATTTTTGCCAACCTGATTTTTTGCTAGAAGAGGTGATAAAAATGGCTGCCAATATTAACATTAGCAATCCTAAAACTACGGCATCATTGGTGATTAGTGGTTTTTCCATTATGTATAATGTTCTTTCAAAATTTCTACAAATTCACTTAAAATCATAGCAGTAGCACCCCAAACTACCTTTTCTTCAATATCAAAAAATGGCGCTTTTAATCTAATTTCTTGAGCCACTGTCAGCTCTTTCTCCTGTAAAGTTTTAGGATGGATTAAATGCTGCACTTCTGCTTTAAAAATATGCTCTACTTCACGAGGGTCTTTAATAAATTCAGGCTTTCGATGTAAAATACTGATAACTGGTTTTACTATAAAATTACTAGCCGTTACATTCAAATCAGACAGGCTTCCGATCACTTCCTTATCAGAAATTTTAACCCCAATTTCCTCAAAAGTTTCCCTGATGGCGGTTTCAATTAAATTATCATCAGAATCTTCCATTTTCCCGCCTGGCAGACTTACTTGCCCACCATGAATCCCTTGATAAGGTGGTCTTTGCATCAAAGGGAAGTAGATTTTTCCCTCATCAGGATATAGCACAATCATAACCGCTCCTTTTTTGGGAGGCTTATCATATTGCATTTTAAAACGCTGACCAATGGGTTGAGCCATCATTTGCTGATGGGCATTATCACCGGGCAGTTCTTGCGCTAATCGTGCTTCCAGATATTTTCTTAACTCAAGTATCATAGATTACAATCAACAATAATACAAAACTTAAATGAGCTGAGGGAAAAAAATTGGTTAAAGGTGGTTTATAAATTCAATTTGAGGAATTTTAACAAAAAAAAGCCATACAAATTGAATTGCATGGCTTTCAAATTTATAAGAAGGAAAATTTATTTTCCTTCTTCAAATCTTCTAGATACTTCATCCCAATTGATTACATTAAAGAATGCATCAATATAATCTGGTCTTCTGTTTTGATAATTTAAGTAGTAAGCATGTTCCCAAACATCAAGCCCTAAAATTGGAGTTCCTCCACAGCCTACATTTGGCATGATTGGATTGTCCTGATTAGGAGAAGAACAAACTTCTACTTTTCCGCCAGAGTGAACGCATAACCACGCCCAACCTGAACCGAAACGAGTAGCAGCAGCATTTGAAAATTCTTCTTTGAATTTATCAAAAGACCCATAAGCTGCATTGATTGCATCAGCTAATGCTCCTGAAGGCTGCCCACCACCATCTGGGCTCATTACTGTCCAGAATAAAGAGTGGTTATAATGACCACCACCGTTATTTCTAACTGCATTATTATCACTATTATTTTTAAGCAATTCTTCTAAAGACTTGCCTTCCATATCTGTTCCTTCAACAGCTCCATTTAATTTAGTAACATATCCATTGTGATGCTTCCCATGGTGAATTTCCATAGTTTTTGCATCTATATGTGGTTCTAAAGCGTCTTTTGCATATGGTAATGCTGGTAATTCAAAAGCCATAATATTTATAAATTATAGGTTAAACATTAATTAAAAATTCAATTCTTCTTATTTCTCATTTTCGCAAAAAAATCATCTATCAACTTTTTGCTTTCCGCAGCCATTAAGCCACTTTTAACTTTCGTTTTCGGATGAATCATATTGGGATTTATCTTTGTAAATCCTCTTTTTTCATCTGCTAAAGCGTAAACGATTTGGTCAATTTGAGACCAGTTTAAGGCTCCAGCGCACATTCCGCATGGTTCCAAACTGACATAAAGCGTACAATCTGTTAGGTATTTACCGCCTAAATGATTGGCAGCTGATGTAATCGCTAGCATTTCTGCATGGGCAGTTACATCATTCAACCTTTCAGTTTGATTATAAGCTTTAGCTATAATTTTTTTCTGACAAACAACAACAGCACCTACGGGAATTTCTCCTTCATCGTAGGCTATTTCAGCCTGACGAAGGGCTTCCTTCATAAAGTGCTCGTCAGAATAAACGGTGAGTTCCATTTTATGTTTACCGGAATTGAGTGGTTTCGAACATTTTTTGAGCTATAGGTTGCCATTTGGATTTCAAATAAGGAGGGCAAGAAAAACTAATAACAACCAATCCATTTTTATGAATAGTATATAATAAATATGTGTAACGCTGCTCAGCAGATCGATTACCTTCTACATCTGGCTTACCATCAAATTGATAGGCTGCATATTCTTTTTCGTTTAAGTTAACCAATTCCTTTTGAGAAAAATCTATTTCCTGAAACAATTGAGGTATACTAGAGTCATAAAATTCTTTAAGAAGCCCTACATCACCATCTTGCCAAAAAGTGGGCGATGCGGTAATAGTAAATTCAACAGCTGACTGATCATCTGTCATGGCTATATCTGGAATTCTAGCTCCTAAAAACTTTGCTGAAAGTTCTTGCTGAGTCATTTGTCTCAGTTCAGTAGAAACCTCCATACTGAGATACTCCGTTAGCTTTTGTTTTTTTAATACAGGTTCTTGCACTAGAAAAACCATCAAAAATATTAAACCAATAGATTTAATCATCTAATTATTTTATTTAACAATTATTAAAAATTAAGCCCGAATAGCTATTACCGGATCTAACTTAGAAGCCATACCAGCTGGTACAATTCCTGAAACAGTTCCTATTATTACAGAAACGCCCACTCCGAGTATAACATTGCCAAGAGACAGCGAAAGCTCTAAACTTCCCAAGGATACAAAACTTAATAAGTATACCAAAAACAATCCAAATAACCCTCCTAATAGCGAAAGGAAGACGGCTTCAAACAAAAATTGGTAAAGTATAAAGAAATTTTTAGCGCCTAAGGATTTTTGAATCCCTATAATATTTGTTCTCTCTTTTACCGAAACAAACATAATATTGGCAATACCGAAACCACCTACTAAGATAGAAAAACTTCCAATCACCCAACCTGCAACTGTAATTACACCAAATATAGAATCAAGAAAATTAGAAAAGGCTTCAGGTCTATTAATCGCAAAATTTGTATCTTCTCTGGGGCGTAATCCTCTTTTTTGCCGTAGTAAGCCCGTTACTTCACCTTCTAAATTCTTCAAGCCTTCATCTTCGGGATAGCCTTTAAGTGCAATTTTAGACTCCACCCCCCAGTTTCCTTGTCCAGTGTACATTTTAAAAAAAGTATTGTAAGGAACGTAACAAAAATCATCGGCACTAGGCGCATTAGTAACACTTGCGCCTTGTTTTTTCATAACACCGATAACTCTAAATTTCAAGCCTCTCAATCTAACTTCCTTACCAATAGGTTCACTCATTGGAAACAGGGTTTTAGCCACTTCTGCACCTATAATGGTCACATTTGCACCCTTCTCAACCTCTTGCAAGCCGAAATAGCGACCTGTTTCTACTGGTATTTCAAATACATCTTTGTGCTGATAAGTAACACCCGATACTCTGGCTCCGCTTAAACTATTGCTCTCATGCTTCACAGTTACTCCATACCTTTCGGCAAAAATGGTAACCGCACTTGCTTCTTTAGAGTTATTTTTAAGAAACTGATATTCGCTATATTCAGCCTTTGGGCGATTCACGTATTTCCACCATGGATAGTCTTCTCCAAATATCCACGGAAATTTTTCAATTCGAATCACATCTTCCCCAAGAAAATTAAGACTATCCTTTATATTCTTTTCCAAGGAATCTACCAAAGTAAAAACAGTGATGATGGAGAAAATGCCCACTGTCACCCCTAATAAGGAAAGAATAGTCCTTAATAAATTGGCGCGAAGGGCACTTAAAGCAAAGCGAAAACTCTCTAGAAGCAGATGTATGTAAATCATATATGTAAATATAAAAATATAAAGCTACAAGATTACAAAAACAATTGTTAACTTTGCCCTCTTAAATTTTTAAACCTAACCACTTAATACCGTAATATTAAGTATGAAATTATCAGAATTCAAATTCGAATTACCACTAAAACTAGTGGCGCAACATCCGGCAGAAGACAGAGACTTAGCAAAACTAATGGTTTTGCACAAAGATACCGGTGAAATTGAACACAAAACTTTTAAAGACATTGTAGATTACTTTGATGAAGGTGACATTTTAGTGACCAACAACACTAAAGTATTTCCTGCTCGTCTTTATGGAAACAAAGAAAAAACAGGTGCTCAGATTGAAGTCTTTCTTTTGAGAGAACTTAATAAAGAGATGCATTTGTGGGATGTGTTGGTTGATCCTGCTCGTAAAATTCGTGTTGGAAACAAATTATATTTTGGAGATGGTGAATTAGTAGCAGAAGTTATTGACAACACTACTTCAAGAGGAAGAACCATCAAATTTTTGTATGATGGTGATGATCAGGATTTCTACAAATTAGTAGATTCTTTGGGTGAAACTCCTCTACCAAAATATATCAAGAGACCAGTAGAAGAAGCTGACCGAGAGAGATTCCAGACGATTTATGCTGAAGAAGTAGGGGCTGTTGCAGCTCCGACTGCAGGAATGCACTTTACTCGACAGGTATTAAAAAGAATGGAGCTGAAAGGTATTAAAACTAGCCCGATTACTTTACATATCGGTTTAGGTACTTTCCGCCCTGTTGATGTTGAAGATTTAACCAAGCACAAAATGGATTCGGAAAACTTTAAAGTTCCGAAGAAAACTGCTGAATTGGTAAATGAATCTTTGGACAGCAAGAAAAGAGTTTGTGCAGTTGGAACTACTGCCATGCGTTCTATGGAGTCTTCCGTTACCGCAAATAATCGTTTGAAAGAGAATGAAGGTTGGACAGATCGTTTCATCTTCCCTCCTTACGAATTTAAAATTTGCAATGCATTACTAACCAATTTCCACATGCCTGAATCTACTTTATTGATGATGGCTGCTGCTTTTGGAGGTTATGACAACGTAATGAAAGCTTATCAAGAAGCGATAAAGCATAAATATAGATTCCTTTCTTATGGGGATGCTATGTTAATTATTTAATATTAAAATTACCGAAATAAGACTGCTATGCTAGATTCTTAATGCATAGCAGTTTTATTTTTATTCAAAACAAACATTTCTTCAAAACGCACTGTTAGCCCTATACAAATAGCAAATTCAAATTCAGATGACAGTATTACCCTACAAAGACAAGGAAACAGGCAAAAAGCAACAAGTGGCAGATATGTTCGATAATATCAGTCACAAATATGATTTCCTTAATCATTTTCTAAGTTTAGGAATCGATATCAGGTGGAGAAAGAAGGCCATTAAATTATTGGAAGAAATTCAGCCTAAACAAATTTTGGATATTGCTACAGGAACAGGCGATTTTGCCATAGAATCTTTGAAGTTAAATCCTGATCACGTTATCGGAGTAGATATTTCTGAAGGCATGCTAAATGTTGGCAGAGAAAAATTAAAGAAAAGAAAGTTAGATGATAGGATCACTCTCACTTCTGGTGATTCAGAAAACCTTCCATTTGAGGATAATAAGTTTGATGCTATCATCGTTGCATTTGGGGTAAGAAACTTCGAGAATCTCGAAAAAGGATTATCAGAGATGTTTAGAGTTTTAAGACCGGGAGGAAAAGTAGTAGTATTGGAATTTTCCAAACCGAAAAGCTTTCCGTTTAAACAGCTTTATAATTTCTATTTTAAAAATATCTTACCTACTTTAGGCAAAACAATTTCAAAAGATAATGCAGCCTATACTTATCTACCTGAATCAGTTAAGTCATTTCCAGATGGAAAAGATTTCACTTCAATTCTAGATAAACTAGGCTTCAAAGATACTATATGCAAACCACTAACATTTGGTATAAGCTCAATTTACACTGGAATAAAATAACCTTATTAGTAATAGGGTTATTATTTAGTTTCCAAGCTTCCGCACAGCTTTACGAGCAAGAAAATCTACCCAATTATGATGATCAGCTCATTCATTATGGGTTTTATTTAGGCGGGCATACAGCTAATCTAAAAGTTAGATATAATGAAGCTTACTTAAGCAATCAATTCGATTCATTGCATTCAATTATCCCACAAAGTGCCCCAGGCTTTACAGTAGGTTTTATTTTTAATTTAAGAATAGCTCAATATTTAGATTTCAGAACACTTCCCGGGGTAGGTCTTTATCAATACACCTTGAATTATAACACCTATGATCAAGCTGAAGAAATAACTTATCAAGGCAAAAAAGAGGCTTTTTATGCAGAATTACCATTATTGCTAAAATATAAATCTCAAAGAAGAAAGAATTTCAGAGCTTATATGATTGGTGGCGCCAAACCATCCTTTGAAGTAAGTGGTAAAAGACCTTCAGAAATAAATGAAGATGTTTTATTAATCAATACTTTTAACTTAGCATTAGAAATTGGGTTTGGAATTGATATCTATTACGAATTATTTAAATTCTCTCCTGAAATTCGCTTCTCCAGAGGATTGACTAATGCATTATTTGAAAGGCAAAATAGTTATAGCAGCCCAATTAATGAATTGGTCACGAATAGTGTTTCCATTTACTTTCAGTTTCAATAGAACCAAAACTTAATATTAAGGAAACATAAAATACAATGTTTGAGTTATTTTTGTAATTCTTTGTAACCTCATTACTATGAAAAAAATATTATTCCTTTTTGGTCTTATCTCATTATTAGCTATTTCAGATTCAAAAGCTCAATGGCGTTTGGCTGCAGGTATTGATGTTTTGAGCACTCCATTCTTTGAAAACATTCCTAAATACCGTTTTGGAGTTGAAGCACAATATTTCATGGCAAACCGATTTGCTTTGACAGGCGGATTAGAATTTATAGAAAAGGATTTAGGAGGTTCAGCAGGATTCAGATTCTATCCTATCAATCCTGTATTCCTTAGAATGAGAGGTATTTTGAAAGACAATTCAGATTTAGCTTTAGGAATGGGTTATGCGATAGGTATGGGTAATAACTGGAGATTGGAAACAATGGCAGATTACTTTACCGTCAGCAGTGGATTTGCCGTAAGGGTAGGACTTGCTGTGAAGTTATAAATTAATAATAGGTGCCATGCTAAAGGTATCCTCTTTATCTGAGGGGTTGATTCTAAGAATATTGGATACAACCAAATTCACCAAAATCCTGGAAGCTTTATAACGGTTCAATTTTGATATTTCTTGAAATTTAGCCAAGGTTATGGATTCATTTTCCCCTAAATATTCCAATAAAACTTTCTCTTTTTCTTGAATCTCAAGTATTCTGCCACTTTTTCTTTGAGAGAATTTGATGACATTTCGAACTTCCTTACTGGCTTGAATGCTTTTATCGGCTAATCGAACGTAAGCTTTTCCCCAATCAGTATTTTCATCCGGTAAGGCATAGTGTGGTTTTTTCTTGCTTTCGGCTACCTCATAATGAACCACAGCTCTACTTTCATCTTCATCTAGTGGAATGATATGATACTCGTATTTTAGTCTGGGTTTGCAAAGCTTAGCTAATGCTTTGTTTAATACATAAATTTCCTCCTCCGCATATTTAACGCCAGGAATATTACCGTTATCATCAACACCAATTAGTACATTTCCTCCTTTTGTATTAGCAAATGCTACGAACTCTCGTACAATTTTTTCGGGATGAGCAGCTTTTCTCTTGAATTCAAGCGTATCTCCTTCCCCTCGTCTGACTAATCGATATAGGTCTTTAAGCTCCATTGCTAGAAAGTAATATAGTTCATAACCAAAAGCGAAAGCAAACGGTTTAATGAACTCTTTTAAATAAAAAGACTAATTATGATGCAAAGATATCCTCGTCTCTTTTGAATGACTTAAATTCCAGAGCATTTCCACTTGGGTCTAAGAAAAACATGGTGGCTTGCTCGCCTGGTTCTCCTTTGAAACGAATGTAGGGCTCAATTACGAAGTCTGTTTTAGCTTCCTTCAATCTATCGGCCAGATCATGCCATTGTTGCCATTCCAATATCACACCAAAATGCTTGATAGGAACTGATTTTCCATCCACATGATTGGCTGGTGGCTCTTGGATTGGCTGATCAGTTAAATGAGCCGTAATTTGATGACCATATAAATCAAAATCTATCCATCTTTCTGATGTACGACCGATTTTACAATTCAATACATCTTCGAAAAATTGGCGAGTTGCTTTTAAATCTGTTACAGGAAAAGCCACATGAAAAGGTCTGATTTTATTCATTTTATGATATTTAAAAATATTTTACGACTTCTATACTGCTGCTAGATTAGACCTGTCAGGTTATATCTTTCAACACTTACAGTTACTAGCCAAAAGCAACACTCTATATAAAGAAAAACTTGACAGGTCTTTTTGAAATCTGACTAGAAATTAAAAAGCAGTCATTGAATTCATATCAAATGACTGCCTGAGGTTTTTATAATAATTTTATACGCCTTCTGCTTCTACTTCTTTTACATCATTAGGCAGCATTCTTTTTAAAAGGTTTTCTATACCAGCCTTTAATGTAATGGTAGAAGAAGGGCATCCACTACAAGAACCTTGTAATAATACTTTTACCTTTTGGTTATCTTTATCATAAGAATGGAAAGATATAGCGCCACCATCCTGCTCTACTGCAGGCTTGATGTATTCCTCTAAGATATTTTTGATCTGATCTTCCAATTCAGCGTTCTCGCTGGTATTGGTTTCTTCAAATAAATCTTTAGCTCTTAATTCAATTACTCGCTTCCCCGACTCCAAAAACTCTTTAATAGTATCCTTTATGTCATTTTGGATTTCAATCCATTCATATTCCGGTTTTTTGGTAACCGTTATGAAATTACTCATATAAAAAACCCTATCTACATACTCCTTCTTGAAAAGGATTTCTGCTAAAGGGGCTTGAGCTGTATCTTCTATAGATGGAAAATCAAAAGAATCACCTTCCGGCACCAACATTTGATTGGTAGCGAATTTCAGTGAATTCGGATTCGGATTTGCTTCCATGTAAATGGTAACAGGTTGTTGTGTCTGCGTACTCATCTTTTTAAGTTAAATTATTTAAATTATTTATTTGCTGGAACGTCATCAGGAACATTAAGTTCTCCTTCAGACTTAGCAATTAATGTCGAAACAGTAGCATCGCCTGTAACGTTCACCACTGTTCTAAACATATCCAAAATTCTATCTACAGGGAAAATGATAGCTACCCAGGCAGGGTTTAAGCCTACTGAATTTAAAACAATAATCATCATGACCAAACCTGCACTTGGTACAGCTGCAGAACCAATAGAAGCTAATGTAGCAGTTAAAACAATCGTCAATTGCTGACCCAATGTTAAATCAACCATATGTAATTGAGCCAAGAAAACAACGGCAATAGCTTGGTACATACTGGTTCCGTCCATATTGACCGTTGCACCAATAGGCAATACAAAACTGCTAATTTTTTTAGAAGCTCCCATATTTTCTTCCACACATTCCATTGTCACGGGTAAGGTCGCGGCACTACTAGATGTTGAAAAAGCTAAAAATTGTGCAGGGCTAATTCTTTTTAAGAATTCTCTATAGGTTAACTTTTTGATAAACATTGATATTATCAAAGGATACAGTACAAATATCATAAATAGTAATCCTACTAATAAAGTTACCGAATAGCTTCCGAGTCCTTTAAAAATTTGTAAAACTTGGGCAGGCGTATCTGCCATTTTCGCTATAACTCCTGCTAATAATGCAAAAACAAAAAACGGAGCAGCTTTCATGATGATATCTACCATTTTAAGGATCACTTCATTGGCTCCATTGACAAAACTAATAACTCCACCTACTTTATCATTCGGTAACATCGCCAAACAAATTCCAAAGAATAAAGCAAAGAAGATTACCTGAAGCATATTAGCATTACTGCTAAAGGCACCAAACACATTTTCTGGCACCATATCTACAAAAAACTTTAAAGGTCCTTGGCGAGTGGTTTCCTCCGCAGATTGAGCCAATTGATCCACTTTTTCATTGGAAGCTTCAGCTAAATTTCTCAGTGAATCCATTGCGCCTTCATTCATTGTAGAATTCACTAATTCCTGATATTTCTGTTCCTTTAAAAAAGAGCGTCCATCTTTTGGCTGTGGAACATCAGGATTTTCGCTTACCCAAAGTTCATATTTAATTCTGTTTTTAACCCTTTGCTCTTCATTTACAAACTTCCCCGGTTGTACTAAATTAACAAGAGTAAGCCCAATACCAACTGCCAAAACTGTTGAGCCTATGTAAAAAATAATGGTTTTCAAGCCTAATTTCCCTAATTTGTTAATGTCCGTTAAACTGGAAACACCACTTATAATTGAAAGTAAAACTAATGGAACAGCAATTGCTTTTAATACTCTTATGAAAATAGTACCGAAAGGATCGATCCAGTCTATTGTAAATTGATTCCACCCTAAATAACTTGAAATAAATGCCCAGACAATACCTAAAGCCAGTCCAATTATTATTTTAATATGTAATGGTAATTTCTTCATCAAATTTTATTCGTTTTAGCCCTTAACATAAAATCAGCAATAGTTAAAGCAGCCATCGCTTCCACAATAGGTACTGCCCTAGGCACCACGCAGGGGTCATGCCTTCCTTTGCCTTTTACTGTTACTTTGTTTCCATCTTTATCAATACTCTCCTGATCATTCATAATAGTGGCAATAGGTTTAAAGGCGACATTAAAGTAGATGTCTTGTCCATTGGAAATCCCACCTTGTATACCGCCAGAATGATTAGTAGTTGTTTTTACTTTTCCATTTTCTGTTTCAAAGCGATCATTATGCTCTGAACCATACATTTTCACTCCTTCAAAGCCACTGCCGTATTCAAAACCTTTTACGGCATTTATACTTAACATTGCTTGTCCTAAAACAGCATGTAATTTATCAAAAACAGGTTCGCCTAAACCTACTGGAGTTCTTTGAACCACACAGCTAACAATTCCGCCAATGGTATCTCTATTTTTCCTAGTATCATCAATATGCTGAATCATTTTTTCAGCCATTTCAGGATCAGGGCAGCGTACAATATTTTGTTCTGCCTTGCTAAGGTCCATTTCATGATATTGCTTGCCAAGCTTTAAATCACCCACTTGAGAAACATATGCCTGAACAATGATTCCTGCTTGTTGTAAATACATTTTGGCGATGGCTCCAGCTGCCACCCTGGCTGCTGTCTCTCTTGCTGAGCTTCTGCCTCCACCTCTATAATCTCTTACACCATATTTCTCTTGATAAGTATAATCAGCATGAGATGGCCTGTAACTGTCTTTAATATGTGAGTAATCCTTACTTTTTTGATTGGTATTCCGGATCCCCAAAGCAATTGGCGTTCCTGTAGTTACCCCTTCAAAAATGCCTGACAAAATCTCAACCTCATCTTCTTCTTTTCTTTGAGTGGTAATTTTAGATTGACCGGGCTTTCTGCGCTGCATTTCAGATTGCAAGAATGCTTCATCCACTTTTACTCCTGCAGGACAACCATCAATGATTACACCAATGCCTACCCCATGAGATTCACCATAAGTCGTGATTTTGAAGATTTTTCCGAAACTATTGCTCATTTATACAAAAATTGATGCGCAATTTAGGACTTTTTCAGTAAGATGAACAAGGAAAGTGAAAAAGCCACTATAAGAAATATATTAAACACCCATTTCCAGATTTCAGTGGTCTGGTGAGATTGTAATTCATTGGACACTTCATCTATCCTATCGTAAAACAATCCATCTGAAGATGCTTGATCAATATTTACATTTGCCATACTTTCTCCACTTACCTTTATTTTATAATCAGATTTTAAAGTATCATACCTGTTTGTAGCAGTATTAAAAAATATAAATTGGAAATATTCAGATAAATCATATTCTCCTGGTTCTTTTGGTATCATATAATATCTAAAGGCTTTTGATCCATTAACCGAAACTCTACTTCTAGTGATATTTTCACTTACATTAGGCGAATAAATTTCCAATTCCTTTTTCTTATTTATTGTAGGTTCATTTATACCTGAAATATTTCCAATTCCTCTTACATTAAATTCATATTGAAAACTTTCCCCAGTATTTAATTCTGTGGAGTTTATATTTTCAGACAATTTATAATTACCTACAGATACTTGGTCTTTTAGGGGATGATCAGGTAAAGGTTTTACTTTAATTGTTTTAGGTTTAGAATAGAAGGTTTTGAAGGTTTCCTTTCTATTCTGACCAAAGAAACTTCTGCTTTTGGCCACTTGATATTTGATCATTTCCAATCCTACTTTCGGAAACACAATATCTTGCTCACCAAGAGGAAAAAATGTTGCTTGAAAAATTTTATATACGCTGTAACGTTTTCCTCCAATATTGACTGGTTCTGCAGTGATATTTTCAATATTGAAATTTTCTTCCCAAACATTGCTAGGTCGGATTTTGCGTAAAATATCAGAGAGCTGATTAGTTAAATCATGGAACTGCAAAGGTGCTCTATTTTCATTGGAAACATAAAAGGCTAAGGTAGTATTAACTCCTTCGCCTACATAGATTTCATCTTTATCAGTGGTTAATGCAAAGAATGCATCTTCCTTTAAATTTACGAATTCTTCAGGCTCATCTCTTCTTCCAAAAAAATCTTCAAAAGGATCGCTTCCAAAAGGATCATATCTTCTGTTTTGATTCTGTTGCTTTGCTGGACCTACTTCTACTTTTTTTCCAGGCGAGCTAATTGTTTTGCCATTTACATTTATACTAAATGCAGGAATATTGATTATACCTTCCCTTTCAGGAACATAAGTTTGAGTGATACTTTGGCTTCTTGTTACTTGTCCATTGAATATATTAGTAGATGAACTGCTAGATGTCCCTCTTTTGACTAATCCAGAAATATCTGGAAACTTATCGTAAGATTTTAAAGTCTCGCCTTCGACCTTTACTGTAATGGTAAAAGCTTCATTCACAGCAATTCTATCAGGCCCTAACTCAATAGAAATATCCTGAGCCGCAAGCCCAAAACCACCACCACACATTATTAAAAATATAATTGAAAAAAATTCTAACCTAATCTTCATTTTTATCGTATTTTGATTCAAATACTTTTAGAAACCGAACGTTAAAATTAGTGTTTAATTTTCGATTTTAATAAATTTTTACTACTTTCAGGATACCATAAAAACTAAGTTCTTTAAAGTAATAACTACAATCCAAACCATAATAGCTATGTTAGATTATGCAAAATCAATTCTTTCAAAAGTAAGTTTCGATAGACGTTTATTTGAAAAGGAGTTGACAAAAGCTATTGCTCTGTTAGTTGAACATGAGCTTAACTTGTTGAAGGAATGGTGCTACAGAAATTTCAGTTCTAAGTACCGTGATGTGTTAAACAAACATTTTCAAACTATTTAATATTTGAAGCCACCCAAAAGGTGGCTTTTTTTATGTCTATAATTTTCAAAAATCCGCCCTCCTATTCGCAATTCAATTGCATTTAATGTAATTTCGCATCAAATTACTTTAACATGAACAATAGGAAGAAAAATTCAATCTATTCTTTAATTTTAGTAGCTGTGGTGGCTATAGTTTGGTTTTATCGTGACAGCCAAAAACCTGAAGCTGAAAAACTTCCCTACATCTTTATTTCAGGAGAAGCACAAGGTACAACTTACAATATCACCTATTCGGATGAAGAGAATAGAAACTTCAAAGCATCAGTAGATTCAATTTTACATCAATTTGACTTGAGTTTATCCACTTATGTCAAAAACTCAGAGATTGTAAGGTTTAACAAATCAGATAGCTTTGAATTTGAATCTCCTTACTTTTATCCTGTTTTAGAAAAATCTAAAGAAATTTATGAAGCTTCAGAAGGCGCTTTTGATCCTACGGTTTATCCTTTGATAGAAGCTTGGGGCTTCGGTCCAGAAAAAGTTGACTTCCCGGATAGCAGCCGAATAGAAGATATAAAAGAATATGTAGGCTTTGAATACATTGATTTCAACGAGCAGCAAGTAGCTAAAGAAAAGGAAAAAGTTTCTCTTGATTTCAATGCCATCGCTCAGGGATATTCTATCGATGTAGTTTTTGATTTTCTAAACTCCAAAGGCGTAGAAAATATGATGGTTGAACTAGGTGGAGAATTAAGAGTTAAAGGAATGAATGAAAATGAGGATTTATGGGCTATTGGTATTGACGACCCAAAAACAAAAGAAGGCCAACAGGCAAATAGAGTTGCGATTATTAAGCTAGATAATGAGGCCATTTCTACATCAGGTAATTACAGAAAATTCTTCATTCATGAAGGTAAAAAATATGGACACAGCATCAATCCAAAAACTGGATACCCTATTCAAAGGGATATCATCAGTTCAACAGTTGTAGCCCCTACTTGTATGGAAGCAGATGCTTGGTCTACCGCTTTCATGGTAACCGGTTTAGAAAAGGCAAAAGAAATATTAGCAACCCAAAATCACCTTAAAGCTTTTTTCATTTTTGAGGATGAAAATGGCGATTTAAAACAATACCAAACTGAAAACTTGGGAGATAAAATCATTCTTTAAGCATGACTGTAGAAAAAAAAGAATGGTACAATGAGTGGTTTGGATCTCCCTATTATCATATCCTTTACAAGAATAGAGATGATAATGAAGCCAAATTCTTCTTATCCAATTTATTGGAATATTTGAAAATCCCGCAAGAAGCAAAGTTATTAGACGTGGCTTGTGGCAGTGGCAGACACTCCATTTTCTTGAACAAAAAGGGTTATGAGGTCGAAGGAATTGATATTTCAGACAGAAATATTGAATTAGCAAAAGCACATGAAAATGAGAAATTACAATTTCATGTACAAGATATGCGCCATAGCTTAAAGGAGAACTATTTTGATTACGCATTTAATCTGTTTACAAGTTTTGGTTTTTTCAAGTCTGAAGAAGAAAATCAGAAATGTATAAGTTCAATTGCTGATTCCCTTAAATCAGGAGGCACTTTTACTTTAGACTTTTTAAATCCTTATAGGGTAATTCATAATTTGGTGAAAGAAGAAATTAAAACCGTGGATGGTATTGAATTTCACTTAACAAGACATTTTGACGGAGAAAGCATTATCAAAACCATCAAATTTAAAGATGAAGGAAAGGACTATGAGTTTGAGGAAAGGGTGAAAGCCATTAGAAGGTTATCCTTTTTAGAATTCTTCCGTAATGCTAACTTTATGCTAATGCAAACCTTTGGCGATTACGAGTTAAATGAATACCAACCCGAGTCATCCGAACGTATGATATTTATTGTAAAGAAATTATGATGAGCAACTCTATTATATTGTTTTTACTCACTTTTGGTGCAGGCTATTTAGTATTTTTTATTCCGAAGGTTAATAATTCATTTTTCAAATTAGCATTAGTTTTTGCAGGTTCCTATTTATTTTCTGTTACTGTAATCCATATTTTACCGGAAATTTTTTCTCAAGGAGAAAGTGTAGCTTATATTAGTTTATATGTATTGGCAGGCTTTTTCATTCAGGTGATATTAGAATATTTTTCTGAAGGTGTTGAGCATGGCCATTTACATAATATTCAGGATCACCACCAACATGGGCAAAACAAATGGCTGGGATTACTGATAGCATTATCTATTCATGCATTTTTAGAAGGCACACTCTTAGCTCATCCTGACACAATTCATTCTCACGACAGCACAAACTCGGTGTTTTTTGGAATTTTAATGCACAAAATGCCTGCTGCATTTGCTTTAATGTCAGTTATGATTTGCCATATTAATACGAAATGGAAAACTGTCTTGATTTTGGTTATTTTTAGTTTGGCAAGCCCAGCGGGATTAGGGCTAAGTCACATTTTACATGATGCTGAAATCTTCTCAGATAGAGTTTTTCTTATTCTCTTTGCAATCGTATCTGGAAACTTCCTACATATTTCAACTACTATCTTTTTTGAGAGTAGTCCTGATCACAGTTTCAATTTCAAGAAATTATTTATTTCTCTTCTAGGGGCACTGATTGCTGTAATGGCTGAGTTTTCATTTTAGTATTCGCCACCTGCCTTAATGAGCTATATAATAAATAATAACAAGGCAATAAAAGTAAATGGCTAATTACATTTTGGTCAATCCATTTATTGAAATAAATGTCAAAACTGTGAATCATTGCAGGCCCTACAAATAATATAATGCTTAATGGAATTTTGAGATAAGTAATATCTCTTTCTTGAAAATATTTATAAATATGAGTAATAGAAACAAAACCTATTAAGCCCACTATAGAATTTACTTTCACTACATCGAAATGTTGAACGCTTAAGATTTGAGAAATAAAAATTCCAAAAAAAGCGAAAGTCAATGCCTTTAAAATAAATCTTATTTTAGATGATTCTATTAATTTCAAACTTGCTAATTGAAAGAATAGAATTGAAATACCCTGAATTGTCCAGGCAATGAGATGTGGGTTTTTACCTAAGTAAAGATCTAACAAATGAGCAGTTCCTCCCAAAAAAGCTGAAAACCCAAGGAATAAGAAAAAGAAAGCGGTTAGTTTTGCATATTTTGAGTTGAAATCATGGAAGAGTTTATGTCCAAAATAGGCACAAAATACAGCCATCAAAATATCACTGATGAAAGTTAAGGGATCGGCAAGTTCCAATCCCAAAAACTCAATATAGGTATGTTCAATCAATTTAAAAGAATTTCAATAACAAATAATCGATAGTTCACTTACTGAAAACAGCAGCACACTAGACAGCTAAAATTAAACTGTTGAACAATATATTAATTTTATTTTATACTTAAGTGTAATTCTTTCAATTGTTCGGGTGATATAGTAGCCGGTGAATCAATCATCACATCTCTTCCTGCATTGTTTTTTGGGAAAGCAATATAATCTCTAATAGAATCTGATCCCCCAAACATCGCACACAACCTATCAAACCCAAAGGCAATTCCACCGTGTGGGGGTGCACCGTATTCAAAAGCTTCCATCAAGAAACCAAACTGCTTTTGAGCTTCTTCCTCAGTAAAGCCTAAAGCTTTAAACATTTTTTGTTGTAAAGATTTATCATGGATTCTGATACTTCCTCCACCAATTTCAACACCATTAATCACCATATCATAAGCATTGGCTCTAATTCGACCTGGATCAGATTCTATGAATTCCATATCTTCTGGTTTTGGACTGGTAAATGGATGATGCATTGCATGGAATCTCTTCGTTTCCTCATCCCATTCTAGAAGAGGGAAATCCAATACCCAAAGAGGCTTGAATACATTTCTATCTTTCAAGCCTAATTCAGAACCCATTTTTAAGCGTAGCTCATTCATCGCTTTTCGAGTATGGTCAATATCTCCACTTAAAACCAAGAGTAAATCACCTGCTTTTGCTTCAGCAGCTTCAGCCCACTCTTTTAAATCATCCTGGCTGTAAAATTTATCAACAGAAGATTTAAAGCTTCCATCTTCATTGCATTTTACATAAACCAAACCTTTAGCTCCAATTTGCGGACGCTTTACATATTCAGTTAAAGCGTCCAACTGTTTACGAGTGTATTCAGAAGCACCTGGAACGTTTATCCCCACCACTAACTCAGCTTGATCGAAAACATTGAATCCTTTGCCTTGAGCTTGTTCATTCAATTCAATAAAAGGCATTCCAAATCTAATATCAGGTTTATCAGAACCATACAATTTCATAGCCTGATCATAAGTCATTCTTTCAAAATCATCAATTTCAACACCTTTCACTTCTTTGAAAAGATATTTTACCATTTCCTCAAAAGTATTTAAGATATCTTCTTGCTCTACGAATGACATTTCGCAATCAATTTGAGTGAATTCCGGTTGACGATCGGCCCGTAAATCTTCATCTCTAAAGCATTTCACGATTTGGAAATATTTATCAAATCCAGACACCATCAGTAATTGCTTGAAAGTCTGTGGAGATTGTGGCAAAGCATAAAACTCACCTTCGTGAACACGAGAAGGAACAACAAAATCACGCGCTCCTTCCGGAGTAGATTTTATCAAAACTGGCGTTTCTACTTCCAGAAATCCTTCACCGTCCATAAATCTACGGGTGGCTTGCATTAATTGGTGACGCAACTTAAGCTTTTCCCTTACTGCAGGTCTTCTTAAATCCAAGTAACGGTATTGCATTCTTAATTCTTCCCCACCATCGGTATCATCTTCAATGGTAAATGGAGGTGTTTTAGCAGCATTTAGGATATTCAATTCTTCTATGAAAATCTCGATATCCCCTGTAGCCATTTTATCATTTTTAGAGAAGCGCTCCACTACTTCACCTTTAGCTTGCAAAACAAACTCTCGACCTACTTTTCGGGCAGTGTTTAGAATAGCTTCACTTGTTTTACCTTCTTCACATAAAAGTTGTGTAATTCCGTAACGGTCGCGTAAATCGATCCATAACAAACCGCCTTTGTTACGTACGCGCTGTACCCAGCCGCTTAATATTACTTTTTCACCTTTATTTTCTATTCTTAACTCTCCGCAATGATGTGTCCTATGCATGATAAAATCTTAATTCAAATTTTGGGCAAAGGTAAGCAATTAGAATAATTGATGAAGTAGTTTTGAGAATTGAATTTTAAGAATCAATGAATTAAAAATAAAAAAGGGGATGAATTCACCTTTGATGAACTTATCCCGTAAGAATAAAGGCATTATAACTTATTTCTAACTGGCTGTTTCTTTACTCAAAATTTCCTCGATTACAGCTTTCATTTCCGATTCTGGTCTGTATCCTCTCGCAATTAAATAGCCTTGTTTGCCAATACTTAGAACAACAGATGGAAAGCCTCCAATACCCATTTGCTGACCAATTTGAAATTCCTGATATGTTTTTTCTTTGTATGTAGGATCTACTAATTTACTTTTGAACACCTCCCAAGATAAATCAAAACTTTCTACCAATTCCTTATAATTCTCTATTTCATTAAGATTTATACCTTTTTCATATAAGGTTGATTGAAGAGCAGATGCAAACTCAATGCTAGATTTGTTTGTCATAGATTTAAAAACCGTCATCGCTATACACGGTAATTCAGAATTTAGCATCAAGCTGCCTTCTTCCAAAATATCCAAATACGGTTCTCCAAACTTCACTCCTGTCATCTCTTCTAAGCGCGGCATAGCTTCTTTAAGATAATCTTTCATCTCGCTCAAAGGTTTCACTCTATCTCCAAGCACCATTCCACCACTGATGGCTTCAAAATCTATTTGCGATTGAAATTCTTTCTCCAATTTTGTAATCACAGGACTAAATCCAAAACACCATCCGCATAAAGGGTCGTAAAAATATAATAATTTTACTTTTTCCATGTAGCTACATACGTTAAGAGGATGATTGGGTTGATGATGAATATAAAAAATATATTTAGGGTTCTCTTGAAAACTATAATGAAACTCTAATTTTCATTATAGCAAATATAAAGTCCTTATTATTAAATTTTATAATTTATAAAACCTTAAAAAGCTTTGATTTAAAGGAAATCTGAGGTTTTAGATATTAAATATAGATTTATACCCCAAATTAAATTTTGTAGTTTCTACTTTTCCTTTTTGTTTGATCAAAAAGAAATCAGCCAGAGGCTGACCAGCCATTGGCTGGGAAAAAATCAAGACAAAAAGATGCTGCATCGCTTCATACCAACGCTGGCTCGCCTTTTTGTCCTCCTGCCCGCCCTCTTCGAGCAAGACCTGTCCCGCGCTTATCTGGATGTTTGGTTTTGAAAGTTTGTAAGAGGTGCTTATTTAAGGTTTACTTAAATTCCCCCGAAAGTTGGTAACCAAAAGATGAGGCTGCGTCCTCAGGACTTAGTGCCAATAAATACATCTTTGTTTTAGCCGGAACAGTAAATTTATAAGGCAGTTTTTTAGTGCTTTTAAGATTTTTCAATTGTAACTTCAAAACCCCACTCATTTCACTGTTCATTCCATTATTGACATAAATCAATACATAATCCCCATATTCCTCTGAATTGAATTCAATTGTATTATCTAAATCAGAAGGTTTAAATTCAGCTTCAAATTTCGATTCCTGAAAGCTATCTTCCACTTTAAATTTGGGTTTCCCTGGATGAAAGGCGTAATAACTTCTTGATTCTCTAGGGATAAACAACTCGCCTTCATAATTCATAAACTTTACAGGCAAGGTGATATTCTGGAAATCTATGTTTTGAGAAACCATAAAATGTAGATGAGGTCCTGAACTCCAGCCTGTGTTACCGCTAATACCTATTAGTTGACCTTTTTTTATTTGATCACCCTTTTTAACTAAACTACCATTTTGCACCAAATGGACATAGCTACCAAGTGTTCCATCTTCATGATAAACTTTAATAAAATTACCAAAGGGTTCAAATTTAGGATCATTACCACCAACATTTGAATCTTGTTTCACCTCTACTACCAATCCATCCCTAGCAGCAAAAACACTATCTCCGATTTCTAAATTGAAATCTATAGCATTAATTCCTTTATGAGTTCCTGAACCATTATTCCCTTGACCTACTCTTACTTTTTTTCCATGTTTAAATGGTAGCAAGTAAGGATAATTTTCATCAACTGAAAGAGATGGATCACCTATATTATAAAGAAAATTAAAGTCAAATGAAGTCCCCTTTTTCTCACTTATTTTCTTCAATTCCAATATTTTTTGGCTAGAAACATTAGCAGGAATGGTCCTGATAAAACTTTTTTCACCTGAATTAGCTTTAAGGTTCTCTAAGTTTTGAAAATTAATCTGCACAGTATAGGGAACTTCTTCATTATTATTGGCAAAGAAAACAAATCCATGGTCTGACTTTTCATAGAAAATATTTATAGGCTTTTGTTGAGCTAAAAGTATATTCGAGAAAAAAATGCAGAGGAATAAAAATAAGATTCGTTTCATGTTGAAATCATTTAAACTAATACATCATACACTGCAAAAACAGTTGTTTTGTTTTGTAAAAATGAAAATAGGAAAGTTTCCTTTAAATATTTCTATTTTCTTGAATCTTTAGAAAGAGGAAAAAGCAAACTTAATTGTACAGATGGGACCTGATTTGTAGAAGCCGAAGGATTTTCTCTTATGAAGTGATTTACGGGTAAAATATTGGCAAAACCTGATTTAAAATTACCCTCTATCTGAAGGATAAATAGAGAAAAGTCGTATGAAAATCCTGCGCCTGCATATAAACCAAAATCTCCTCTATTATCCTCATCTACCGAATAATAAATCTGAATCTCATCCAAATCTTGATTGTTAGCTATTGTTGTGGATGCATTTATTGACCAGGCAACATAAATTCCTGCATCAGCAAAAAATTTAAACTTCTCTGTTCCAAAAATTTCCCAATGTAAATAAAAGGGCAGCTCTAAATAATTTATTTCTGTAATGGCAGTATTAGTGAAATCTAAGGTATTTTGCCCCCAACCTTTTGTAGAATAGTTTAAATCAAACTGAATCCCAATTTTATCACTTTGCATATAGCGATAGGAGACTCCAAAAGTTGTACTTACAAAATATGCGGTACGAAATCTTGTAGTTATAGGCACATTAGTAAAATCAGAAAAATTCACAAAAGGAATATTAACACCCCCTTTAATGCCTAGATAGGATTGGCTTTTTATCTCTTTAGAAGAAAAGAGACATAAAAAAAGTATGAAAATTATTAATATTCTTTTCATACTATATCATTATAATGTTTTGCAAAATTAGGATTCTGACTCCTCTTTATCAGTATTTCTCTTATCAATAAATGCAATAGCATTTACTAAACCCACTAAAGTGACTAATATCCAAAAAAATGTGTTGGCTCCTTCTGTAACCGGAATATCGTAAAACATATCTTTCTCTTTATAATTTGATGACAAAAATAGAGGATAAGCTTTTATCCTACAAGCATTATCGATTTACTTTTTTACCGGATCTTTTTCAAGATTAAATAAATCGTTCAAAACACCTATTAAAGTTTCTTCTTCACCTCTTTTGCAAGCGGCTTTTAATTGCAGAACTGGCAGCTTAAGTATTTTCTGCATCATGCTTTTGGTCACCTTTTCTACAATCTTGCAATCTTCACTTTCAATTTCTTTAAGATAACGAGCAAGTTCTTCTTGTCTTATCTGCTCCAAGGCATTTTTGAGGTTATTGATAGTTGGAGAAACTGCCATTTCTTTTGACCAGTCATTAAATTCTTCAATCGACTCTTCAATAATTTCCTCCACCTGAGGAATGGCTTTAATTCGTTTTTCCAAGGCCTCATCTGCCTTACTTTTTACGCTATCCACATTATAAACTAATGTAGCAGGATTTTCTTCCACTTCATTACTAACAGAACGTGGTACTGATAAATCTATAAAATACTTAAAGCTTAAAATCTTTAGGGCGTCTACCTTGTCTTTAGTAAAAATTGGCTCAGATGCTCCTACAGATGATATGATAACATCTGCATCTTGAACCCCTTCCCATAATTCGTTATAGGGGTGAACACCAAAATTACATTCAGCTGCTAATGCTTTTGCTTTATCCTCAGTTCTATTGGTAATTTTAACAGAAAGCTTAGCATCTCCTACAAGGTTCCTACAAACATCTTCACCTATTTCCCCTACTCCTACAACAAGTACTCTAGGATTTTTAATATCCGCTGTTAGAGTTTTAACTAATTCTGTGGCAGCGTAAGAAACAGATGCAGCCCCGTCTCTAAATGGAGTTTCTTGTACTACTCTTTTGTTTGTAAAGAATATAGTATGCATCAGTCGATGCAAGAAAGGTCCAGCTAATTGCAAATCAGCTGAAAGTTGATAAGCTCTTTTTACTTGATTAGAAATTTGAATATCACCCACAACTTGAGCTTCTAAGCCCATTGAAACTCTAAATAGTCTTTCAACTGCAGACAGGTGTTCATTAATGATTTCAAAATAGGGTTTAAATGAATCAAAATCACTGATCCCTTTTTCGATCCCAATTAATTTAATAATATCTTCAGAAAGGTCCTCTTCATTGAAATAATAAACCTCTGTTCTATTACACGTGGAGAGCACTAGAACATCAGAAACTGAGGTAAACTCTTTGAAATAGTTCAATAACCTACCAATAGACTCGTCATTAAGAGAGACTTGCTCTCTAATTTCTATAGGAGCATTTTTGAATGATAAACTTATTGCTTTGAAATTTTCTTTCATAATTCTACAACGAATACGCAAAAATAACTTTTAAGTCACAGGAAATAAAATAGATGTAAGTAGTTCTGCTTATTTATCATCTTTCTAAATAAGAAGACTTACTGTACTGCCATTCAACACATAAAAATGTCAATTCATTCCAATTATTTTTTTAGCAAAATAAAATAACGAAATTCGTGCAAAATTTTACCAATGGAAACGAATACGATATTAGTAATAGGAGCAAATGGCCAACTAGGCACTGAATTAACTGCTGAGTTAAGGGCAATTTACGGAAGCACTAATGTTATTGCCTCTGACATTCAAGCCCCACGAAAGGAACCTCTACCCAATGAGCCTTTCGAACAGTTAGATGTTATGAATGCCGAAAAGCTGGCTAAATTAGTTGATCAATACAAAGTCACTGAGATTTACATGTTAGCCGCCATTTTATCCGCAAAAGGCGAACAAAACCCGATTTTTGCTTGGGACCTGAATATGCAAAGCCTTCTTAACGTATTAGAAGTTGCCAGAGAAAAAAAACTTTCTAAAGTATATTGGCCTAGTTCGATTGCTGTATTTGGACCAAAATCTCCTGTTGATAATACTCCTCAGGATTGCGTAATGGATCCCAATACTGTTTATGGCATTAGCAAATTAGCAGGAGAAAGATGGTGTGCCTACTATCATGAAAAATATGGAGTAGATGTTAGGAGTTTAAGATACCCTGGCCTGATAGGTTATAAATCTTTACCAGGTGGAGGAACTACAGATTATGCTGTTGATATTTTCCACAAAGCATTAAATGGAGAAGATTTTGAATGTTATTTGAGGGAAGATTCCTATCTACCCATGATGTATATGCCAGATGCCATTAAAGCAACCATCGATTTGATGCAAGCCCCTGCAGAAAAAATTAGCGTAAGGTCTAGTTATAACCTAGGCGCATTAAGTTTTACACCAAGTGAAATATATGAAGTGATTAAAAAACAGCATCCTGATTTTAAGATCACTTATAATGTAGATTACAGACAAAAAATTGCGGATACTTGGCCTAACAGCATAGATGACAGCCAAGCGCAAAAAGATTGGAATTGGAAACCGAAATATACTTTGGAGGATATGGTAGAAGATATTTTGGTGAAACTACCTGAGTATGAATTCTAATTTAACCTTATAATTTTAATAAAAAGGGCTGGTTTTGAGTTTTACAACTTGAAATCAGCCCTTTTTACTTGAATGGAACTTAATCATTCCCTACCATAAATAATGCATTGGAAAATAACATCTTTCCCTGATGCCAAAATGCTCTAAATAGCGGATCATCTTGTAAATAAATAATTTCACCTCCCCCAACTGACTCTACTCCAAAGACCATACTATTTAACTGCAGTTTTTTTGCTTTATAGCCTGCAAACCCTGCAATATGACTCTTTTCTGATTTGATCAATCCTACATTCCATCCCTTTGGAAGATAATCATATGCATTCCCAGAGGTTTTTAAACTGAAATATTGATTTGACAAACCAAACGCCAACGGATGACTATTATCTAACCGAACATCATAAACAGCGCCAAATATACTGCTTGACAATCGCTTTCTTTCAGCATTTTCATATAAAGCCAAAGCTTCCTCTGAAGAATCCATCTCCTTTGATTTTAATTGTCCATTTTCCTGATCTGCGAATAATGAAATAGCAGAACCCATCGCAATTACCTTCCCTCCTGAACTGGCAAATTCATTTATTTTTGACTTGCCCTCTTCAGATATATTAGAATATCTACCTGAAGGTAAAATTAACTGATCGTAATCCGAAATATTGGTTCTATCTAAGCTACTCACTCGAATACTATGAATTGGATAATCCAAAGACTGTTCGAAAAAATGCCAGATTTCACCATAAGCTAATGAAGAAACTCCCTCATCCATTAATACAGCTATTTTAGGAGCTTTTAAAAATTGAATCTCTGAGGAGCCTATATCATATAGCTTATCAGCAAATCCAGTCAATATTGGATAAACCTCTAATTCGATTTCATTTGAAAGCTTTAGCAGCTCTTCATTCAGATTTTTAATATGTTCATTATTGGTTTGAGTAATAATTAAGCTTCCCTTTTTAAATTCTTCGGAATTGAATTTTAAATTTTTATAGGCAATTCGAACTTTTATATCCCTTTTAAGCGCTTCAGCTAAAAATCGAACAGAATTGAATGAATTCCATTTTACCGCATAAGCATAGGTTGATGCCAAGTTATCTTTATCAAATGTCACCTTAACAATTGGTTCAGAATTAATTTTATTCTTCAAACCGTAAGTCTCTAGGCCATAAGCATATGGAATAGCCCAGGCTGTTATGTCATAAGTTAATGAATCACTGTAATTAGGTTTAGGGTCAAAAAGTGCCTGAATCAAGGTTGATTTTGGTTGATAAGAACTGATAACCAAATCCTTTTCAGAAGATTTAAAATTAGCTTCTTGTCTATTGAAATAGCTATATCCACTTAAATTTTGTTGTTTCCCCAATTGCCCAACCTCTATTTTTTGATCTTCTAAAAAGTTAAGTAAAGCTTCTATATCTTGTTTTTTCTCTTCACTCCATTTAATAACATAAGTCTTAAATCGATCTTCAGGATTATTAATATTCCTCGAAAAATACTTTCTAAATTCATTATTTAATCTTTCAGCATTTTTGGAAGCAATCTCGATGGTACTCATTCCTGTAGTGTAATGATGCTCTAATCTATCTTTTAAGGTTAAAGTATCTCCAAGATTTGTTAAGGCGCCTAAGCCAGCTCTTCCATTTCCTGCTTGCTCATAAGTCATCCCAATTGCGCCATTGAAAGTGGGATAGGTATCACCATAACTTGGGTAAAAAAGATCAAATCTTTCTCTGGTAAAATACAGCCAGTTATTTTGGTCAAAATATTTTGCATGATTTTGACCAATTTGAATTTGAAAATCTTTCTGCCAATCGGTAATCACTTCATGAAGGGGTTCAGCTGCAGGCGCAAAATAATAAGGGCTATTAATAGATTGTTCATGAAAATCTACATGAATATGAGGCATCCATTCATGATAAACTTTCATTCTAGATTTTGATTCCGTTTGTGTTTGCCATGCCCAATCTCTGTTCAAATCAAATAAATAATGGTTTGGACGACCACCGGGCCAAGGTTCATCATGCTCTACTGCATCCAAATTAGGATTGAAATTTTTCGCCCCAAATCTTCTGTAGAAATTAGCATATCGATCTCGTCCGTCAGGATTAACGCAAGGATCCATTATAACCACTGTATTTTCCAACCAATCCTGACTTCCCATTCCACCAGTTAATAATTCGTAAGCCGTTTTCATGGAAGCTTCGGTGGAAGATGCCTCATTTCCGTGAATATTGTAACTGAGCCATACCACAGCTTTGTCCGATAATGGACCCAATTCTCCTTTCAGACCTGTCTGAGCAACATTTTGATTTTGTATTTCATCAAGATTTGCAATGTTTTCACTGGAAGAAATCACGGCATAATATAATGGCCTTCCTTCATAAGTTTCCCCATATTTTTTCAAAATAATCTGGTCAGAACTTTCCGCCAAATATTTGAAATAATCAACTACCTGATGGTGAAATGTAAATTTATCTCCAAGAGAATAACCTAATTTACTCTCTGGACTTTCTAACTCCTGAGCAAACAATATCTGAGTGCACAAACTTAAAATGATAATTGTAAATATTTTTTTCATATCGTAATGATTAATACGCCTGAATTAATTGAAGCTCCTAATTTACATGGATTTTTGTTAAAAACAGATTTTCATAAGGAGGATTCATATTTATGCATAAGGTTTAATATAAAATGAACGACCGCAATCTTTATCATAATTTTTATTGTGATATTCATTCCGTTTAATTGATTTCCATTATTTTAGCCGAAATTAGAAAATAGTAAGATCATGAGTGGGAAAATAATCAGTGGTATTCAGCAAATTGGAATTGGTGTTTCAGACGTACAAGCTGCATTCAAGTGGTACAGACAAAATTTCGGTATGAGTGTTCCAGTTTTTGAGGAAGCTGCAGAAGCTGCTTTAATGCTACCCTACACTGGAGGCGAACCTAGAAGCAGACATGCCATTTTAGCCATTAATATGCAAGGAGGTGGTGGTTTTGAAATTTGGCAATATACTTCCAGAAAGCCTGAAGGCCCAAAATTTGAACCTCAATTGGGAGATTTAGGGATTAATATCGCCAAAATGAAAAGCAAAAATGTGGAGGCCACTTATGACCTTTTCAACAGACGGGGACTCAATGTTTTAGGTGAACTACAAAAAGACCCTTATGGAAAACCAACCTTCTTTCTGAAAGATCCATGGGACAACATCTTCCAAATCGTTACTTCAAACTCATGGTTCCAGCAAAGAAAAACAGATTTGCCTGGTGGTCCAAATGGTGCTATTATTGGCGTAACTGATATTGAAAAAGCCCGCACGCTTTATTCGGATATTTTAGGATATGACACTGTGATTTATGAAGAAGAAGGTGTTTTTGATGATTTAAAAGCAGTACCCGGTGGTGATAAAAAATTGAAAAGAATTTTACTTCGCCACAGAAAACCAATGGAAGGCGCTTTTAGCCCACTTTTGGGTGCTTCTGAAATTGAATTAGTCGTTGCTGAAAATAGAAAACCTAAAAAGATTTTTGAAAATAGGTTCTGGGGAGATTTGGGATATATCCACCTCTGCTATGACATAAATGGTATGCAAGCCCTAAAAGAGGAATGTGAGGCTAAAGGATTTCCTTTTACAGTAGATTCAGCCAATAGCTTTGATATGGGAGAGGCAGCAGGTCATTTTACTTATATAGAAGATCCAGATGGTGCTTTGATAGAATTCGTAGAAACCCATAAAGTGCCCATTATGAAAAAAATTGGCTGGTACTTAAACCTTCAAAAAAGAGATCCGAAAAAGCCGCTTCCTCGATTTATGTTGAAGGCTATGGGCATGAGTGAGGTGAAGGATTAGGAGGAAGTTGGATGTTGGATGCTCGGTGTTGGATGACGGACGGCTGGGCAAGTACTAATGTCGTTAAGTTAAGCTTTTAATAAGCCTAATCCTTTAATCCTTCTCCAACTGAAGAAGGAAAATTGCCTTAACTTAACAACATTGAGGTCAGTACAGAAGGTCAGACTGGAAAAGCTATAAAAAACTGCAGGTAGACAAATAAGTGAAGCCAGAAACTCGCGGACAGTAATTTTGGGAGGTAGCACGAAATATGACAGAACTTGAACAAAATATAAAATCTTACTTTGGAGTAATTGAAAAGGACGACTTAAAAACGATCAGTTCTTTATTCCACCTGACAACAATTAAAAAGGGTGACTATTTTTTAAAAACAGGAAGGCCTTGCGACAAACTCAGTTTTATTAAATCGGGCCTTTTAAGAATTTTTATAGCAACTGAAGATAAAGAAGTGACACAATGGATTTCAACACAAGGATATTTTGTCACCGATCTTTCGAGTTTGCTTTTTGAAACTCCCGCTCGATGGACAATTCAGGCCTTAACAGACTCAGAGCTTTACACAATATCAGGAGAGGATTATAGAAAAATTGGAAATTTAGTTCCCAAATGGCACGAACTTGAGAAATTATTTATTGCAAAGTGCTTTACAATTTTAGAAGACCGAATTTTCACTCATCTTTCTATGACAGCAGAAGAAAGATATAAATTCTTTTTTGAAGGTAATAAAGAACTTTTCAACCAAGTTCCATTACAATACATTGCTTCAATGCTTGGAATGACACCAGAAACATTTAGTAGAATCAGGAAAAAACAACTTCCGTGATTTCTTGATTTTTGTCAAGTGTAAAATAATTATTCTATCAGACCTTTGTAGCGTATCTCAAAAACAAAATGAAATACTTTGGATCAATCTTCCAAGTCACATTTTTAAACGTTACAGCAATGGCAAAAGAAATCAAAACAGAAATTACAATCAATGCAGCGCCTGAAAAAGTTTGGTCAGTCCTTACCAATTTTGGAAATTATCCGAATTGGAATCCCTTTATAAAATCAATAAAAGGTGAAGTAAAAGTTGGAAACAAAATTACAGTAAGGATAGAACCACCAGGATCAGGAGGAATGACTTTTAAACCCAAAATTCTCAAATATGAGACTAGTAAAGAATTAACCTGGCTTGGTCATTTAGTCTTTTCGGGACTTTTTGACGGAGAACATAAATTTGAACTTATTAACAGCGAAAACGGGACAACAACCTTCAGACAAAGTGAAAAATTTAAAGGAATACTTGTTCCATTATTTAAGAAACAACTTGATCACAATACAAAAAAAGGTTTTGAAGAAATGAATAAAAAACTGAAAGAATTGGTAGAACAAAAATAAACAGACCGCTGGCACTGGTTCCTGCGTTAGAAGTAGCAAAGCGCTTACTCGTAGTTTGTACCTCTTATGAAATTCAGAGCAGGTTGAAGGATTTGTACTTTCTAAACCCGTCCAAAGAAAAAAACCTAAATGGCTCAAGCAGTTGCTTAGCTTATGCTTTACCCTTTTATCAATTATAAAAAAACCCACATGAAATAAATAAATTCCATGCGGGTTTTTCAATTTTTGACCTTATAATTATCGAGTAAGCTTCTTATATTTAATTCTCTTAGGGATAGCATCATCTCCAAGTCTTTTTCTACGATTTTCTTCGTAATCAGAGAAGTTTCCTTCAAACCAATAAACTTGAGAATCACCTTCGAAAGCTAGAATATGCGTACAAATTCTATCTAAAAACCATCTATCGTGACTGATGATTACAGCACAACCTGCAAAGTTCTCCAGACCTTCTTCTAAAGCTCGAAGCGTATTCACATCCAAATCATTGGTTGGCTCATCGAGTAAGAGCAAATTCGCTTCTTGCTTGATGGACATGGCCAAATGCACTCTGTTTCTTTCACCACCTGACAATACGCCTACTTTCTTTTCCTGATCAGCCCCGGCAAAATTAAACTTGCTTACATAAGCCCTTGAACTGATTTTGTTTTTGCCTAACTGGATCCATTCATTGCCTTCTGAAATATTTTCCCAAACAGATTTATTAGGATCCAAATTATCGTGTTCTTGATCTACATAGGAAATTTTTACCGTCTCCCCTACTTCAAAAGTACCTGCATCGGGCTCTTCTTTTCCGGTAATCAATTTAAATAAAGTGGTTTTACCAGCACCGTTTGGCCCAATAATCCCTACAATTCCACCTTGAGGCAGCGAAAAATTAAGATCTTCATATAATAATTTATCTCCATAGGCCTTTGCTACACCTTTAGCCTCAATCACCTTGCTACCTAAACGTGGGCCGGGTGGAATAAAGAGCTCCAATTTTTGTTCTTTGTCCTTACCTTCCTCACCGAGCATCTTTTCATAAGAACTCAAACGAGCTTTTGATTTCGCCTGACGAGCTTTAGGTGCCATCCTTACCCATTCCAACTCTCGCTGTAAGGTTTTCTGCCTCTTAGATTCAGATTTCTCTTCTTGCGCTAATCTTTTTTGTTTTTGATCCAACCAGCTGGAGTAATTACCTTTCCATGGAATTCCTTCTCCTCTATCTAATTCTAATATCCAACCTGCAACATTATCTAAGAAATAACGATCGTGGGTAACTGCAATCACAGTTCCCTTATACTGCTGCAAGTGGTGTTCTAACCAATGTACAGACTCAGCATCCAAGTGGTTGGTAGGCTCATCCAAAAGCAATACATCAGGTTCTTGTAGCAATAATCTACATAAGGCTACCCTACGCTTTTCTCCACCCGAAAGGTTTTTAACCGGGGAATCTGCAGGAGGAGTCCTTAATGCATCCATTGCCTGCTCCAGTCTACTATCAAGTTCCCAAGCATTCGCATGATCTAGTTTTTCCTGCACTTTACCTTGCTGCTCAATCAAGTCATTCATTTTATCAGGATTGTCCAAAACTTCAGGGTCAGCAAATTTCTCATTAATCTCTTCAAATTCCTTTAAAAGATTAACCGTTTCGGCAACACCTTCTTCTACAATCTGCTTTACTGTTTTATTCGGATCCAATTCTGGTTCCTGCTCTAGAAGCCCAACCGTATATTCCTTAGAGGCTACTACTTCCCCTTGATAGTTTTTGTCAAGTCCAGCAATAATTTTCAATAAAGAAGACTTTCCTGAACCATTCAGACCTAACACTCCAATTTTCGCTCCATAATAAAAGGATAAATAAATATCCTTTAAGACAGTTTTCTTCGGAGGATATATCTTGGAAACCCCCGCCATTGAAAAAATTATTTTTTCGTCACTCATATTTATTTTTTACTTAATTATTTCTTTTATATTGAATTGAATATCAAATTACGTGATATCATTATTAATAACACAACTACTGTATGGCTATATTGCAAATTAAATTTAATTTTGCATCAAATTTTACAAAAACCAAATTATAATATTTTGACTGATTTACAGCAAGAATTGGCTTTCATTGAAGGCGGAAAAGTAATTTTAAAGGAACAAGAGGGTTTTCCGCAGCGAGAAATAGGAGACGTGAAGGAGGATGAAGCTACTGCAATGCAGTTTTTTCAGAACCGTTTCGAATCTCTTAAGGAAAAAGTAGATAAAGTTCAACATCAGATAGAAACGGAAGATAATAAAGGTTCCTTTTTGATGAAAGTCCTAAATTTGAAAGAATCTTTGGCAACTTACGATGGAATAGGTGATTTCACTGCACTTAAAGATCGTTTAGAGATGCTGGAAAAAATGCTGGAAGATTATATCAGCCAAAATAGAAAGCGTAATCTGGAGGTGAAGTCTACTTTGATTGAAGAGGCTAAAAGTTATGCTGCCAATCCAGATTGGAGAGAAGCCACCGAAAAATTGAAAGAACTTCGCCAGAGATGGATAAGAGTAGGGGCAGTGGAAGAAGACCAAAAAGAAGAAGTTGAAAATACTTTCCAGGCTGTTTATGATGAGTTTTATGAAAAGAAAAAAGCTTTTCATGAGGCTAAAAAAGAGATGATGGCTTCAAGAGAAAAGCAGTACGAAGCTCTAATTGAAAAAGCTAAAAAGCTACAAGATGATAAATCAGAAGCAGATGAATTAGCTAAAAAAAGTAATGCATTAGTGGAAGAATGGAAATCCTTAGAAAATATTCCCAAAGAAAAATATGCAAGTCTTTTAAAAGAATTTAAGAAATACACCCAAGCCGGAAGAAAATCAGGAAGTTCAAAAGGTAATAACGCTAAGGGAAAAGAGGGCAATGACAAAGAAAAATTAGCGTTGATTGAAGAATTGAAGGGAGCTCAAAAAATGAATGCTTCAGAGGCTGTAGAAGCAGCTAAGGCTATTCAACAAAAATGGAAGAATTCGGGAAAAACATTTAATAAATCATTAAACGAAGAATATTTCACTTTAAACGATTATATTTTTGAAAAGAGTTTTTTAGAAAATTTATTCGAAAGAAAGGCTAAAAAAGGATTAGAAGAAAAGGATACAGTTAAACTAAAAATGAGTATTTTGAGAGATTTGATTTCAAGAGATCAAAGAGAGCTCAATGTATTTGAAGAAAATTTAGAAAAATTTAACTTAGGAACAGAAAAGTTGGATAAAATGGTAGGCTTCAAACATGAAAAACAAAAAAGAAAGCTTGCCGTAAAGCAACAAATCATGGAGGAACTCCGTGATTTGAACAAAAATTTAAAATAATTTGAACTTTGGGCATTTTATTTTAGTATGCATGTAAAGTCAAATGCAATTAAAGCTTTGATTTATAATTTTTTATCATACTTTTGCGCATCAAAAAAATACGGTAGAATATGTATTGGACATTAGAATTAGCTTCATATTTAGAAGATGCTCCGTGGCCTGCCACAAAAGACGAATTAATTGATTTTGCAATTCGTTCAGGAGCACCATTAGAGGTAGTAGAAAACTTACAAGAATTAGAAGATGACGGACAGCCCTATGAGAACATAGAGGAAATCTGGCCGGATTATCCTTCCAAAGAAGATTTCTTCTTTAACGAAGATGAATATTAGCAAAGTAAGCTTATCAGCTTACTTTGCTTTTAATAATGCCTCTGCAATTATTAAATCATCAGGGGTAGTAATTTTAATATTTTGATACTCACCATCAAGTAGGGTGATACTATGCCCATAAGCCTCCACAACTGATGCATCATCAGTAAAAAACGGATTAAAAGGAGTGTTATAAGCAGATTTCAAAAGGTCAACATCAAAAGTTTGAGGAGTTTGAATCATTCTCAAGGAACTCCGATCAAGATTCTTACTTTTCCCATTCTCATCTACTTGTCGAACAGAATCTTTCATTAAAACAGCTGTAACCACAGCTTTTTCATTCCTAGCTTGTTCAAAAGATTGATTAATAATATTAGCAGAAACAAATGGTCTCACGCCATCATGAACTGCGACTAAGGCTCCTTCTTTAAGATGTTCTAGAGCATTTTTAACGGAATGAAATCGCGTTTCTCCTCCAGCTACAACCTTGTGCTCTATATAATTTTGATGCCAAATATTCAACTCGTCCCAAAACTGGATTTCTTCTTGAGGAAGTGTAACAATTAATTCTATTTCTGGATCCGCAGTATAAAAAGCTTGTAAAGTATGAATTAAAATTGGCGTACCTCCCAACTTAAGAAATTGCTTTGGAAGATTATCTCCCATTCTTTTGCCGGTACCTCCTGCCACTATGATCGCATACTTTTTCATTAATTTCATTATTTAAAATTCAGAAATAAAAAAGGGATGTTCAACATCCCTATCTTATTAAAAATTTTTATCTAATAATTATTCCTTCACAATAAACTCAACCCTTCTATTGATCTCTCTACCCATCACTTCATCATCATTACTTACGATTGGTCTTTCCTCTCCATAACCAACTGCATTTAATCTTCTCCTGTCTATTCCTTTACCAGTTAAGTAATCCACTACTTTATTGGCTCTCAATTGAGAAAGCTTTTTATTATAAGCCGCAGTACCAATGTTATCAGTATGACCTGCAATCTCAACATTTACTTGCGGATTAGCTTCTAAGAAACTGACCATCTTATTCAACTCTTCATAAGAATCAGAAGTGAAAGTCGCTTTCCCGAATTCAAAGAATATATTTCTTAGTGTTTTAGATGTTCCTATCTCTGGCTTACTCAGGCTAAGGGTTAATCTAATGGTTTGTTCCTCACCAGTAGATGCAGGAATACTTATTTTTTTGTTGGCAAATATATATCCTTGTTTTTCCGCTGAAATCATAAAATCAGTTGGCTTATCTCTTATAACAACAAAAGTATAAATTCCATTATCCTGACTTTCAGAAGGAACATTGATATTATCTGCTTGTCCTTTTAGTTTAACTACTGACTCAATAGATTGATTATTACTTGCATCAACTACCCTTACCATTAATTTAACCGGTGCACCAGTATCTATGTCATTATCTTGCGATTTAGCCACATCTACCCCATCAACTTCTGTATTAGATTTATTTTCCCCTTCATCAATATTGGCTTTTTTATTTGCCATCTTCTTATCAGAATCATCATCACTGCCTCCAATTTTCACTTTGTAGATATCATTATATCCCATTCCTTCTTCACGCACTGTAGCATAATAGCCGGTCTTACCATCTTTGGTCATTACGAAATAAATATCATCGTCTGGTGTATTTAATGGATAACCCAAATTTTCAGGATTACTCCATTCACTACTAATGCTATCGTATTCAGATTTATAAATATCAAACCCACCCATACCACTATGTCCAGTAGAACTAAAATACAGCGTTTTTCCATCAAACTGTATAAAAGTACCATCTTCATCCCCCTCTGTATTAATTACTTGACCTAAATTCTTGGAAGGTCCCCATTCTCCTTTTCTATTTTTTGTTGAATAGTAAATATCAAATCCGCCATATCCTCCTGGGCGATTACTTGCAAAAAACAAGGTGTTTCCATCAGCTGTTTGAGACACTGATTTTTCATTATAACCACTGGAATTAATATTTTCACTTAATGCTAAAGGTTCCGACCATGTGTCTTCCGATAAGCTATTGGTAAAATAAATGTCTCCATTTCCTTCATCACTATAAATATAAAGCGTTTTACCATCAGGGGAGAATCCAAAATTGGAATCATGATATTTTGTATTGACTACCGGACCGATATTTTCTGCCTGCTGCCATTCACCTCCTGATTTCTTAGAAATGAAAATATCTTCATAGTAAAAGTTGTCATCAAATACGTTTTCATTTAGGTTGCCTTGGTCTGGCCCCCTTCTAGATGTGAAAATCATCACAGTTTCATCTGCATTCACCACGGGTGCATAATCCCAAGATTCAGAATTAATTGCAGTACCAACGTTCGTAATAGAATAATTAACAGGTTCTGCAATCAGTCTTAGGCCGGTATTGCATTCCTCAATTCTTTTATTCACCTCATCCATTGAGGTTTTATCAGCTCCAGTATAACCTGTATTACTCTGTAGTTTCTGCTTGTATTGCTTATAGTATTCTAATGCATTCTCAAATTCATAGCCATATTGATATCCTTGACCGATCTTATAAAGCATATTAAATCTATAATCAGAATCTAACTGATAAGCACGTAATAAAAACTTCGTTGATTTCGCTTTTTCAGTAATTTGCAAATAAGTATCACCCGTTTTATAATTAGCTTCAACATTATTTGGATCTGTCTCAGCAGCTAATTTATACATTTCAACGGCTTGATTTAAAGCTTTTGTTTCTCTTAAAATCTCTTCAGCAGTTAAAAGATAATCATTTGCTAAATCAGGATTAACCTCTTGTGCTGATACCTGAAAGGCAAATGAAGCACTCAGAAAAAAGACAGCAAAGAATCTAAATTTATATATCATCGTATTCTTTAATTCGGTAAATTATAGCGAGTTAGGTCGCTTCACTAAAATAATCACTTAAATTAAACCACTTTTTATGTTATATCAAAAAAAGTAAGCAAAACTTCCTGTTTTTATTCAAAATTTTATGAGATGAAGTGATAAATATAAAAATGTTATGCCATTTTATTCAAATTTCATCTTTTTTTTAACGCAAAAATAATTGGCTTTAATAAATTATTTTTTTCGTTAAAAGCTTACATAACTACAAAAATCTTCTAAATCTAATAATTCTTTAGCAAACTTAAGACCCTAAGCCACTTAAAGCCATTATATTTGCAGGATGAAGAGAATAAAAAATGCAGAATTTATCATAAGCAATACGGATTACAAAAAAAGTCCTGAAACTGACCTCCCCGAATATGCATTTATCGGCCGCTCTAATGTTGGTAAATCATCTTTAATCAATATGCTGACGGATAGAAAAAGCTTAGCCAAAACTTCTTCAAAACCTGGTAAAACACAGCTAATCAATCATTTCCTCATGGACGAAAAATGGTATTTGGTTGATTTACCGGGTTATGGTTATGCCAAAGTGAGTAAAAAAACCAATGAAGGCTGGGGCAAAATGATTAGTGATTACTTACTTAATAGAGAGAATCTTGTTTGCGTATTTGTACTAATTGATTCACGTTTACCTCCTCAGAAAGCAGATATAGAATTTTTAGACTTCATCGGAAAAAACGGATTACCCCTTTCATTAATCTTCACCAAAGCCGATAAACAATCTAAAAATAAAACACAGCAAAATATAGCAGTTTTCAAAAAGAAAATGCTGAGTGCCTGGGAAGATTTCCCTCCTTATTTTGTCAGTTCTGCAGAAAAACAGACTGGGAAAGAAGAGATTTTAGGTATTATAGAACAAATGAATACTGCTTGGGAAGAGCAGAAGGAGAGTTAAACACCCTCAACACCAAAACAACTCATGGCTGTGGAGATATGGATTAAATTTAGGATTGTTATACATTCTTTTTAAATTTCAGAAAAATCCAAAATGGCAATAGAAATACAATCTAAACTTCCGAATGTAGGTACTACCATATTCACTGTCATGTCTCAAATGGCGGCTGAACATAATGCTATCAATCTCTCACAAGGGTTCCCTGACTTTCCTGTATCAGAAAAATTAATAGACTTAGTTTACCAAAATATGCAAATAGGGCATAATCAATATGCTCCTATGCCCGGTCTTCCTAAACTCAGGGAGGCTATTGCTCATAAAATCAAGAATACAGGTGGAGTTAGCCTCAATATGGATACAGAAATTACGGTTACTGCCGGAGCTACAGAAGCTATTTTCTCCAGTATTCTAGCCACTGTGCGCCAAGATGATGAGGTAATTGTCTTGGAACCTGCTTATGATTGTTATATTCCTGCTATTGAATTAGCGGGCGGCAAAGTGATTCCTATTGGTCTAAGCTTACCCAACTTCTCACCTGATTGGCAAAAAGTAAAAGATAATATCACGGACAAAACCCGCATGATCATTATCAACTTTCCGCATAATCCATCGGGAGCGATTTTGACTGAATCAGATATAAATGCATTAAAAGAAATTTTAGAAGAACATCCTCAGCTTATTGTTTTGAGTGATGAGGTGTATGAACACATCATATTCGATGGTAAATCGAATTTAAGTGTTTTAAAAGATGAATTCTTAGCAAATAGAAGTATTGCTGTTTCATCTTTCGGAAAAACTTTTCATGCTACAGGCTGGAAAATTGGCTATATGGTAGCTCCAGAAGCTATTATGAAGGAAATAAGGAAAGTACACCAATATAATTGCTTCTCTGTCCATACCCCTAGTCAATATGCTATGGCTGAATATTTACAGCATGAACAAAACTATTTGAGCGTGAGTGCGATGTATGAAAAGAAAAGAGAATTCTTCCAGCAAGCCATGCAAAACTCTAAATTCAAAGTAATTCCTTCTTATGGCACTTATTTCCAATTATTGGATTTTAGTGAAGTTTCAGATATGGGTGATATGGAATTTGCTCAATACTTAATTAAAGAAAAGGGTGTGGCTTCCATTCCTGTATCAGCTTTTTATTCTGATAAACAGGATAACAAATTACTAAGATTTTGCTTTGCCAAAGGAGAAGAAACATTAAAAAAAGCAGCGGACATATTATGCAAGATTTAAAAGTAACGCTTATTCAAACACCTCTGCATTGGCAGGAAAAACAGGCAAATATTTCCATGTTGGAAGAAAAGATATGGGAGAGAGAAGAGGAAACGGATTTGATTGTGTTACCTGAAATGTTCAATACAGGTTTCAGCATGGAAGCTGAAAAAATGGCTGAGCCTATGAATCTGCATACTTTCAAATGGATGCGGCAAATGGCCAGTCAAAAGAAAGCAGTGGTCACGGGCTCATATATTGTGAATGAAAATGGCAAGTACTTCAACCGCTTAATTTGGATGCAGCCTGATGGCGCCTATTTCACTTATGATAAAAGACATCTGTTCAGAATGGCGAATGAAGATGATCACTATTCGCCAGGACAAAAAGATTTGATAGTAGAACTGAAAGGCTGGAAAATCAAGCCTTTAGTTTGCTATGATTTGAGGTTTCCTGTATGGTGTAGAAACAAATCCAATGATCAAAATGAATTGGAATATGATTTAACACTTTTTGTAGCCAACTGGCCTGCAGTTCGTGTAAATGCATGGGATACTTTATTACAAGCTCGAGCCATTGAAAATGTAAGCTATTGCCTGGGTGTTAATAGAATTGGAGATGATGGAAATGGAATCCCGCACAATGGTCATTCAGCAATTTATGGACCAAAAGGAAATGCTTTATATTTTGCTGATGATAGAGAGGAAATTAAAACTGTAAGCCTCTCAGGTGAGGAATTAGTCAGATTCAGGGAGAAGTTTCCTGCTCAGTTGGATGCTGATAGGTTTGTGATTAATAATTAGTAACTGGGTAATTAGTAATTTAAATAACTTAATACCATCCGATTTCATGGAAAAGCCTTTTTTCAGAACAGATTTTCTGTAATACATGTTCCTTTTGTTTTAAGAATGCGTGCAAGAAATCTGTCTTTGTGTAGTGACAAAAATTTAATTTTTCCACCTCAATAAATTCTGTGCGTCATCCCTGTGAAGGCAGGGATCTATTGATTTTAACCAAAGGTTAAAATATTAAGAAAGTAGGCTATTAAACTATCTAATTGAGCAATCAATATCTTTAATTCTTGAACAAGCGTATTGAAACTTCGTTTCAATACGACAAGATCCCTTTCTTCAAAGGGATGACGTTCGAGCCAAGATTGTAGACGGACCAAGGCCAGTTGTTACTCATTCCAGTTTTATTTGGAGACGATGCATTAGTAAATATTAATAAACCACCACTTTCCGACTTACTCTTTTACCATTTTCAAAAAGGCCACTGACAATATAAATCCCTCCTTCTAAAGCTGAGACATCAATAGCTTGATTGGAGAAGGCTTGGTAAGATTGTTCTGTGAGAATCTTTTGTCCGTTAAGTGAAGTGATTGAAACCGAAATATTTTGATTGGTTTTAATATAGAGTTGTCTACTTTGATTTGGGTTAGGATAAACTTGAAAAAGTAATTCCTCTCCACTTTGAACAGGCAGTTCTTCACTATTTCTGAAAATTCTAAGACCTCCAGAAACAGTTCCTAAAATCAAAGTAGGATAATCATCATTAAAAAGTGGAGCAAAAACCAAATTGTTTCTTTTTCCAAAATAGGCATCATCGAAATTTTGCTCAAGTGAATTGAAAATTCTTAAGGAATCAAACTCTCCTTCATTATTTTCTAAATCAGAAAACACTCTTATATTTCCGCTTAGATCTGAAGTGATTAAATCTTGCTGATCATCATTATCAACATCCGCTACCTGAACTCTTAACGCTGACCGAAAAAAATCATCTCCTATTCCTAGAAATGCATCATCACTCATTTGAAACTGTGGATTTCTTCCATCCCCAATATTTTCATATAAAATTAAGCCCCCGGAAGATTTCCCAACCAATAAATCAGGATGCCCATCCCCCACTAAATCAGCAAAATGAACGGAAAATCCAAAACCAATAAAAACATCCTCCACTGAGATAGTAGAATTCAAATTTAAGCCTGTTTCATCTTGAAAAATGATACGCAATTGGTTACTATTTTGAAGAGTACCTTGTAAAATTAAATCCTTTCTGCCATCCAAATCTATATCTGCCCATTGAATAAACATATTGGCTAGTCCTACTTCGGATAAACTTAGAAAATCATCTGTAATCAATTCAAAAGCAGGATTCTGACTACTTCCTACGTTTTCATAATGCGCAATGGCACTGAAAAGCACATCATTTTCACCTAAATCGGTATAGGAAATGAAAAGATCTAAATCACCATCATGATCGAAATCATAAAAAGCAGGGCTTGCTTGTGTGCCCCAATCCAGCATGTCTTCTTGTAGAAATTCTTTGGTGAGTAATTCGTAAGCATTTCCTGATTTTTGATAAAGCCAATTAGAAGATGAAAAATCCACAGGACTACCCAAATTAGCTACCACATTTGGGCTTATAATTAACTCTTCTTTTTCATCTCCCAAAACATCCATAATCATGGTATTGGGGTAAAAATTGAATCGGGCAGCATCCGTTTGATTAGGAAATTCGGATGTGAAACTATCAAAATCTGGCGCTTGATTTGGGGATGCTGAATTATTGAAATAATAAAGTTCTTTACATTCTTCATGGCTTGAAACCAATTCCAACTTGCCATCTTCCTGAAAATCAAATACCGCTACACTTTTACCACCTGCATGACGGGCATTTTCCATCATTCTTCCGAAAACATCCTGACAATCCTGGCCATCAAAAGCAAAAACGCCACAATCGCAATCCTCCACACTTCCCCAGTAATTATCTACTAATTGAAAAGGACCTAAATCCGGGTTCCCTCCATTATCTACACTTTTATTTTCATATAAAAGAATCCGGCTCTGAATACCTGAGAAACTAAAATTTAAAATGTCTATGTCCCCATCATTATCAATATCACCTATGAAAGGATAATCATTGAAATTTACTTGCAGGTTCACCTCATTACCTGAAAAACTTTCATAACTTATAAAATTAACCACTCTTTCCCATTGTGGAATATTTCCTGCTCCCACATTCTGAAAGGCAGTAATCCCTAAATTTCCTGCTGTAAATAAGTCGGCCTTACCATCTCCATTATAATCTTTCAGAATAAAAAAACTCTGTATTTCAGATGGAAAAAACTTTTCATATTGAGGAGCATATTCATATTCATCTCCATTTTTTAAGAAACAAAATATTCTACCTGAACTACGGTCGAATCCGGTTAAATCATCAATCCCATCATTGTTTAAATCGATTTTACCGTATTGCACACCATTTAATCCTCCAGCCCAAGGAAAAGTTTTTTCAGCCTCATTAGGATGCGAAATGGGTACGTCCTGATAGGGAATAAATCGATATTGGGAAAAACCACTAAATGGAAGTCCTAAAAGCAAAAAGAAAAGCAAAAATCGCATAATGCAAATTTAAACTACTTTATATTTTTTCTGGTATAAACAATTAGAAGCTTTTACAATTTTATAGATTTGTAAAAACCTATTGATCGATGACTCAGATAGAAAAGCTATACGAAATATATTTAGAAAGCAGGGGGATCTGTACTGATAGCCGAAAGCTTGAAAAAGGCAATCTGTTTTTTGCTTTGAAAGGCCCTAATTTCAATGGAAATAAATTTGCTCAAAAAGTTCTTGAAGAAGGTGCTTTAGCAGTGGTTATTGATGAAAAAGAATATTCTTTAGAAGATGAAAAATATATATTAGTTGAGGATGCTTTACAGACATTACAACAATTAGCAACTCATCATCGAGAGCAACTCAATATACCGGTTATCGGCATTACGGGCTCAAACGGAAAGACTACTAGCAAGGAACTAATCCATGCTGTGCTAGCTAAAAAATATAAGGTTTTTGCCACCTCAGGTAATTTAAATAATCATATAGGAGTGCCTTTAAGCTTGCTCTCCATCAAAAATATCCATGAAATCGCCATTATAGAAATGGGAGCTAACCATATTGGTGAAATTGCTTCTTATTGCAAAATAGCTCAACCTACTCATGGTTTAATCACCAATATTGGAAAAGCACATATAGGCGAATTTGGAGGCTTTGAAAATATCATCATCGGAAAAAGTGAGCTTTTCGATTTCTTGAAGAAAAATGATGGTGTCCCTTTTATCAATACTCAGGATGCAGTACTGAAAAATATGCTTAAAAGATTTTCTAATGCCGTTACTTTTCCAAGTGAGGGTGACGATCTTGAATTAAAACCTGAAAAAGGAACAGCTTTTTTGAGATATTCAACCGAAGGGTTTAGCCATATAGAAACGCATTTGGTAGGTCAGTTTAATTACCTTAATGTGGCTGCAGCCTTATGTATAGGTAAATATTTCGAGGTTCCTATGGAAAAAGCCATAGAGGCGACACAGGAATATTTCCCTGAAAATATGCGCTCTCAAATGATTAAAACGGATAATTACACTATCATTTTAGATGCCTATAATGCCAATCCTGATTCGATGGAATTAGCTATCAAAAGTTTAAGTGCTATTGAGAATACCGAATCGGTCGTAATTTTAGGAGATATGCTGGAATTAGGCGATACTTCTGAATTGGAACACGAAAAATTAGGTGAGATAACTGTGGATTTAGGCATCAGTAAAAGGTATTACTGTGGAAAACAAATTCAAGCTGCTTCTAAAATAGATAATTTTGGTAAGTATTTCGAAACTAAGGATCAATTGATTGAGCACCTAACCACCAAACCCCTGAAGAAGGGCAGTACAATTTTAATAAAAGGTTCTAGAAAAAATGCTCTAGAAGAAATTGTTCCCTTTTTGGTGAAAATGGAGGGTAGATAATCAATTTCTTAAGTATCAGGATCTGTGAGGTATAATCCATTGAAATTAATCAGGCATTATTTTTCTCTTTATTTTAAGTACACAAAAAAAGGGACTTGATGAAGCCCCTTTAATTATAAATGATGGATGATTTTAATATTTTATTTTTTGCCTTTGCTGTATAATAAAGCACCTACTAAAAGTACTATAACACTCACTATCAGTGGTGTCCAATCAGCTGAACTGACCCCAATATCCAATCCTAAAAAACTAAAGCTCTCGGAATCCTGAATTGCTTGAATACCAAACATAACAGTTCCAATAACTCCAATAACCAAAATAATTGTTCCTACAATTTTCATAAATAATGTGGTTTTAGGTTAAAAATAAATGACAATAAAATCATATGTAATAAATACAAACGACAGTAATGTTAAATAGTTTTTAATGGTAATTGGAGTTAAGCTCCTGAAAAACAACTTGAAATTTCCGAGATGACATACTAATCTAATTTTGTTGAATGTAAAATCCAAGCCAGATAGTAAAGTCAATTTATGTCTTGCTTTAAGGTATATTTTCACTTCAACTCTTCCAACAAACTTTCCAAATTTAATGGCCGAGTATACATCTCTATTTCTCCATCATCAGTTCTAGGCCATTCTTCTTTTGGTCTGTCCCAATACAGTTCTACCCCATTTTCGTCTGGATCGTTCAAATATAAAGCTTCAGATACACCATGGTCAGCTGCTCCAGTAAATTTATAATTCGCTTTTCTTAGCCGAACAAAAATTTCAGCAAGGGATTTTCTTGTGGGGTATACAATTGCTGTATGAAATAACCCAGGCGCATAATCCGGAGCTGGATCTGCTCCTTTGCTTTGCCATGTATTCAAGCCTATATGATGGTGATAACCTCCAGCCGAAATAAAAGCTGCTTGATCGCCTAGTTTTTGAATAATTTCAAAGCCTAGTAAACCATGATAAAAATCCAAAGCTCTATTTAGATCTGAAACTTTCAAATGGATATGACCTATTCTTGTTTGTGGCGGAATTTTATAATTTTCCATAATTTCTACTTTTAAAAAGAACTTTCGCCCCAATCTTGGTCAAAAATTATTTCATTTAATGACTTTCTTGTTCTCTCCTTCTCTTCCCTAGCTTTTAATTCCTCTGGCACATCTTCGATATCTAATTTATAGCCTAAAGCTACACCGGAAACAATATCATAGTCTTCTGGAATATCAAAATCTTTCTGAATATTTTCTCTAACAATACCTGCCATTTGATGTAAATACAAACCCATAGCTGTAGCTTGAGCCGACATATTACCCATTGCTAAACCGAGGTCATGCCAGCTGTGCATATTGGGCTTTCCATTCTTTTCAAAGGTTTTCTTTGCAAAGGTGAGCATCAATACGGGAGCATTTTGTGCCCAAGTTTGATTATGGGGATTAATGCCATTCAAGACCTTCTTATAATAATCTCCTTGATCCTTAGTAGCCACCACAAATCGCCATGGTTGCTCATTAAAGCAGGATGCAGCCCAACGAGCCGCTTCAAATAGTTGCTCAAGCTGCTCTTTACTAACTTCCTTATCCGAGAAAGCTACAGGGCTTTTTCTTTTTTTGATTAATTCTAATTGTACTTGAGCCAAGTCTTGTGATGTATCTGAAGTATGATTTTCCATAATTGTTTTCTTAGAGCAATACGAAAATTCAAATTACATGTTGCTACATGGATTGTAGGTTCATTTCTAAAAAGTTGAATATAATTTTGCAATGCACTTCACAAATGAATTGGATTCTGACTAAGCGACACCCCTCTAGTCCCCTCAAGGGGACAGTCTCACAGATATACATAGGTAAAAGACAATAAACAGTGCTTTTCTCAATCTTAAAGCAGAAAAATGGTATCAAATTAAAAAGCTTAAGAAATTCTGTGCGGCTCCCCCCTTGAGGGGGGCGAAGGGGGGTGTCAGATTTGCTTTATATAATCCTCGATAGAATTTATGACATTTTCTATACTATGTTTAATATCTAAGTCATCAAATCTCAAGAATTTCACCCCAAATCTCTCTAGTCTTTTCTGCCTTTCTTGATCAAACACAACAGCCTCTCTATTGTCATGTGAAGAACCATCAAACTCAATAGCCAACATTAGTTCATGGCAGTAAAAATCCACAATATAATTATCCATTGGAACTTGCCGGTGAAACTGGACACCTAATCTTCTTCCTTTAATTTGTTCCCAGAGCAATATTTCAGACAGGGTGCTGTTTTTCCTTAACTCTCGAGCTAATTCTTTAAGATATGGTTTATAGGGGATAATCTTATTTTTGGTCAAAACACATTACTTTTTCTTACTCCTAAATATAAAAAAATCATCTTAACTAGAGTAGTTGACACTTCTACAATATCTTCTATCAACACCCCTGGAATCCCCTCAAGGGGACAGTCTCACGGATTTATCTCATCAGGAAATAATAAGTTTCATCACTATTTTCTCCTAATCCATAAACTAAAAAATTGAAAAAATGATACTAATTCAAATTTTGAAATAAAAATCAAATCAGGAAGTCTCCCCCCTTGAGGGGGGTTGGGGAGTGTCCCGAAAACTTGAATCCTAATCAATACTCCATTCCAATATCTTTTTGCTTATCAAAAGACATCAGCTCCTTTTCCAAGTCATTTAAAATCTCTCCTGACGTCAACAGTGAATTTTCAAATTCATCGCTTAATTCATCTCCAGCAAAGCGAATGCTTACTTCCTGATCAAGTGGCAAGAATATAGCTTCCAAAACATCTGCCAATTGCAACTTGGTGAGCTCCAAAATACCAGATTTCAAAGCTGCTTGGGTGATTTTATCTTTCCTTTCAGCTTCAATTTCCTTGATCTCGTTTATTGCGGCTTCCATTCTGTTTTCAAAGAGCATAACATCCAAATCCAACACCCTTAAACTTTCAAAATCAGCTTGATCCCATTTGAAATTGGGTACATCCAGTTTCGGATCGGGTAAAAGAATGGTAATATTTTGGTTTTCATCACTTTCGATTACCATTTCTTTCAAATCCACAAAAGCGGAAATCTCCACTGGAATTTCATAATAAGCAATAATGGGTCTGTTGGGTTTGTTCCTTCTATGCACAAAATAAACATCATTCAATACCACTTTAGCGCCATGGAAATCTTGCTGTAAAATCACTTCTTTTACTTGAGATTCTTCAAGATATTTTCTTGGATGGTGGAATTTGGAGGTGCCCCAGATGGCTAAAGGCCCAACAATTAAAGCTACTATGAGACCTGTTAATAGATGAGTTTTCATTAGGTTCTGTTTTGGTGAATACAGAAGTAAATATAAGGAGGGATGAGGGGAAATGGAAATTGTGTTTTGGGAAACAAAAAACCACCCAGTTTCCTAGGTGGTTAAAGTTAATTTATTTTAGTAAATAGATTAGGCAGACTTTCTATTAATCCCTTTCCACAATGAAATAAAAGTCTCTGCTTCAGCCATAAATAAATCCTCAATAAATTCCTTGTGGTTATGTTTATGGAGTTTACCCTTTCTTAAATCTAATAATGCACATTTATAATCTTTAAAAATTCCATCGCACAAAGTTTGTTGCATCAAATTTAAAAATACTTGTGCTTCCTCCTTTCCTAAATTATCATCTTTAAAATAGAGTTTAACCAAATATAATTCTCCCTTTATTGATAAACCAACTTCAGGATTTACGTTAATTGAAAGTTCACTTATTTCATATAGTCCTTGATTTGGATTAACCCAACTATAGTTATTCTTCTTCAAGAATTTTAAAAAACCTTTACTAACATTATCATAATTAGCTCGTTTTTTAGAATCATTTAATTCATTTACATAATCTGTAATATTAACAGATTCTCGATTATACTTTAAAGTATCTATAATTTGGTTCCTTAACCCCCTATAAAAATCGAAAGCAGGATTATACTCACCTCTGTTATTGACTTCTTTTACTTTTGTGATTTTGCGTGTTCCTTTTTTATTTATAAAATCTACAAAATCAGTACTACTTATTTTTACTCTGCTCATTTTATTTAATGTTTAATAATTAAAAATTTATTATTAATAAAAAATTAAACCCCGAGCATTAAGTGAATGTGTGGATAAGTCAAATGTGGATAAATATTTTTGCTTATTGATAACATTTAATCTACATTTGAATTGACAAACTATTTATGAGATTACTAATCTCTAACAATCACAAAATGCCAAGTAGGGGAGCCTTCTTGGCTTTTTTTTACCCTAATCCTTTTAAAATCTTTAGTTTTCCCTCCTTCCTTTTACATGGAAAAACCTAGCTGAGTAGGCTAGGTTTTTCAGAATCATTATTATAAAATTTTATTAACTTCCACACATCTCACAATCATCCGGATTGTCCAATGAGCAAGCTACTTGTGCAGCTTTAAGCGCTGCCAAGTCATCTTCAGCACTGGCTTGTGGTCCTTGCCCTTGTGTTCCACCGCTATTTTGCGGTCTGTTTACCTTAGTATCCGTACTTTGTGTGATATCCTGTGGTTTTTTCTCTGGCTGCGGCTCTCCCAATTGACTCTTATCCACTGTAAACTGAATCGCACTAGTTGCAGCTTTTGATCTCAAGTAATACATACCTGTTTTCAAGCCTTTTTTCCAAGCATAGAAATGCATAGAAGTCATTTTACCAAAGTTTGGATCTTGCATGAATAAGTTCATACTCTGTGATTGACAGATGTAAGCTCCACGATCAGCAGCCATATCGATAATAGACTTTTGAGAAATTTCCCAAACCGTTTTATACAGTTCCTTAATATCTTGTGGAATATCAGCAATATCCTGAACAGAGCCATTGGCTGCAATCAGTTTATTCTTCATATTATCATTCCACATGCCTCTTTCAATCAAGTCACGCATTAAGTGCTTGTTTACTACCACAAACTCACCAGACAATGTTCTTCTAGTATAGATGTTAGAAGTATAAGGCTCAAAGCATTCATTATTACCTAAAATCTGAGATGTAGAAGCCGTTGGCATTGGTGCAACCAATAAAGAGTTACGAACCCCATTTTTCTTTACTTCCTGCTTCAATGTAGTCCAGTCCCACCTTTCAGTTGGTGTAACATTCCACATATCAAATTGGAAAATACCTTTAGAAACTGGTGAACCCTCAAATGTTTCATAAGGACCCTCTTTCACAGCCAAATCTTTAGAAGCTGTCATAGCCGCAAAATAAATGGTCTCGAAAATCTCCTTATTCAATTTTCTTGATTCTGGCGAATCAAATGGATAACGCAATAGCATAAATGCATCTGCCAATCCTTGAACACCCAAACCAATTGGTCGGTGTCTCATGTTGGAAGTTTTAGCTTCCTTCACAGGGTAATAGTTCACATCAATTACACGGTTCAAGTTTACAGTAGCCGTATACGTGATATCATATAATTTATCGTGATCGAAGAATTTCTTGCCATTCTCATCTTCTGTTACGAACATTGGCAAGGCAATAGAAGCCAAGTTACAAACCGCTACTTCATCCTTAGAAGTATATTCCATAATCTCGGTACATAAGTTTGAAGACTTGATTGTACCCAGATTTTTCTGATTTGATTTTTTATTAGCTGCATCTTTATACAACATATAAGGCGTACCGGTCTCAATCTGAGATTCTAAGATCTCAAACCAAAGCTCTTGTGCTTTAACTGTTTTTCTGCCTCTACCTTCACGCTCGTATTTTTCATAAAGCTTTTCGAAATCATCACCATAAGCTTCATCCAAACCTGGTGCTTCATTCGGGTCAAACAATGTCCATTCGGCATTGGCTTCCACTCTCTTCATGAATAAATCTGACATCCACATAGCGTAGAATAAATCACGCGCACGCATTTCTTCCTTTCCATGGTTCTTTTTCAAATCCAAGAAGTCGAAAATATCAGCGTGCCAAGGCTCTAAATAAATAGCAAAACTACCTTTTCTTTTTCCACCACCTTGATCTACATATCTGGCAGTCATGTCAAAGTTTCTCAACATCGGTACAATACCATTGGAAACCCCACCGGTTCCTTTGATGTATGAACCTGTTGCTCTTACATTGTGAATGCTTAGTCCAATTCCTCCGGCTGATTGAGAGATTTTAGCCGTTTGTTTTAGGGTATCATAAATTCCATCTATACTGTCTTCCTGAATAGTCAACAAGAAGCAAGAGGACAACTGTGGTTTAGGAGTACCAGCATTGAAAAGAGTTGGTGTAGCATGTGTGAACCACTTTTCAGACATCAAATTATAAGTCTTGATCGCTGATTCAATATCTTCCCCATGGATACCAATCGCCACTCTCATTAACATATGTTGCGGACGCTCTACAATTTTACCGTCCACTTTCATTAAATAAGAACGCTCTAAGGTTTTGAAGCCAAAGAAATCATAACCAAAATCACGGTCATAGATAATAGCAGAATCTAATTGAGCCGCGTGTTTTTTGATGATGCCATAAGTTTCAGTAGAAAGCAAAGGCGCGTTTTGTCCAGTTTTTGCATCAACATAAGTGTAAAGTCTTTTCATCGTATTGCTGAAAGACTTGCTTGTGGTTTTATGCAAATTGGAAATGGCAATTCTGGCAGAAAGCTTGGAATAATCCGGGTGCTTCACTGTCATAGAAGCAGCGGTTTCAGCTGCTAAATTATCCAATTCTTGAGTAGTTACACCATCGTAAATACCATTGATTACTTTTCTAGCCACATCAATTGGCTGAATGTAATTCAGATCTAAGCCGTAGCATAGTTTTTCTATGCGGGCAGTAATTTTATCGAATTTAACGGTTTCTCTCCTACCGTCTCTTTTTACAACTAACATGCTATTATTTTTATTATGGGGTTATAGATTCTTGTTCCCTGCATCAGGCGAGGGGTTCTTTATTTCGTTTATTTTCACTTTGTTCTGCCTAGATTCCTGCCTTCGCAGGAATGACGTTCTAAAAAAACAACTAGCAAAAAGCTATTGGTTTGTTTTTAAAAGTCTTCGTCCAATGAGAATTTAGCTTTATCGCTATCTTCTTCTTTCTTCATTACACCAGCTTTTTGGTAATCCCCAACTCTTTTCTCGAAGAAGTTAGTTTTACCTTGTAATGAAATCATTTCCATAAAGTCGAATGGATTGCTTGATCCATACACTTTATCACATCTTAATTCTTGCAATAATCTGTCAGCCACAAACTCAATGTACTGACACATTAAATCTGCATTCATTCCAATCAATTTAACGGGTAATGAATCGGTCACAAATTCTTTTTCTATTTCAACTGCATCAGTAATGATTGAAGTCACTTTCTCTTTCGGTAATTTATTTACCAAGTGATCATTGTAAAGCAAACACGCAAAATCACAATGCAATCCTTCGTCTCTTGAGATTAACTCATTAGAGAAAGTTAAACCTGGCATTAAACCTCTTTTCTTTAACCAGAAAATTGAACAAAAACTACCCGAGAAGAAAATCCCTTCCACAGCAGCGAAGGCGATTAAACGTTCAGCATAATTTCCTTCATCAATCCAACGTAATGCCCAATCTGCTTTTTTCTTCACACAGTCCATTGTATCGATAGCGTTGAAAAGACTGCTCTTTTCTTTATTATCTTTTACATAGGTGTCTATTAGTAAAGAGTAGGTTTCAGAGTGTACATTTTCCATAGCAATTTGGAAACCATAGAAGAACTTAGCTTCAGTATATTGAACTTCAGCTACGAAATTCTCTGCTAGGTTTTCATTTACAATTCCATCACTAGCAGCAAAGAAAGCGAGTACATGCTTTATAAAGTGTGTTTCTCCATCCGTCAGATTTTCCCAATCTTTTTGATCCTGGCTCAAATCGATTTCCTCCGCAGTCCAGAAACTAGCTTCTGCCATCTTATAGAATTCCCAAATGTCTTTATGTTGTATAGGGAATAATACGAAGCGGTCTTTGTTTTCTTTCAAAATCGGTTCGTCTTGGAATGTGGTTACTTCACTCATCTTTGAAATATTTTTTAGTTTTTTAATAAATTCCTAAAAGAAAACAGGGAGGTTTAGGCTAATGAATTCTTACTAAAGCAGATAGCAAAAATTACGCAGTCAAAAAACTTTTTTATCGTCCCTATTTCCTTGGCTGTGTTTACAAATATTACGAACTATACTGAAAAATCAAAGGCAGAAGAGTTACTGACAGGGAGCTGTGGATAAGTATATATATACCTGATTATCAGTTTTTTAACTACATTTGTCTCAGCATCACTTAGGGGAATTTCGAGCGTATTCAAGCATTAAAAAAACTTATGAAAGTTTTCCACAAGCACAAGCAAAAGAGGACTTATAAAAATGGCTGTAAGAGGACTTTATTACATGCTTAATTATTATATAACAATCTCTCTTTCAGGTCTTCGGGCATGAATTCAATCTGTGGCTCGTGTTGATTTAAGAAATAAGCTACCGGTCCATAATAAGTATTACCTGTTACAGGATCTTCGAATTTACGGTATACGCCCTTTTTCATTTTATTAGACAAAGCAGCTGAAACTGAACTCCTTACTTTAGACTTATTGAGGTCCGGCTCCTTCTCCATTATGAAATCAACCACCTCATTGGTTTTGATCAATTTCCTCTTAAAATCGATAAAATAGGCTATTTTCTTGGTCCACGCCCATTGGTCGTGATAGGCATTCGTTTTTTGATGGAGTAAATTTTGAGCTTCATTCTCCTGAAAAAGAGGTAGGTTAACCAAATTAGAAAGGTGACTATCGATCTCTTCTATCTCTGCTTTGAATTGATTGATTTTCATTTGCAAAGCCTTCTTTTTATCTCCTAAAGCTTTTATATATAGATCGGTATATTTCTCAGGAATGTTTACCTTCATCTTTTAATAAATTTTCAGTGTTTGTTAGTTTCAAAATAAAGCATATCAAGCATATAAAGCAAGCAATAAAAGCATTTTAATAGCTAAAATGAGTATTTAAATGTTCTTTATTGCTTTTACCGCTTGCATTTTAATATATTTAAAGCAATATTCTAATCGCTTAACAAATGTGCAGAACAGAAATCCAGAAGTTTTAGGTGCGTAATGCAATAGCTTTTGTATCATTAAATAAATTCACTATATTTGCATTCCTTTTGGGAAATAGTATACTTATTAAATAATTATTTCAATGTACGCAATTGTAAACATAGCCGGAAAGCAGTTCAAAGTAACGCAAGACCAGTTCGTATACGCTCCAAGAATGGAGGGTGAAGATGGCGCTTCCGTAGAATTCGACAAAGTATTGTTAGTAGACAATGATGGAAAAGTCGAAGTTGGTGCACCTTTAGTAAAGGGAGCAAAGGTATCAGGGAAAATCCTTGGTCATGTAAAAGGCGATAAAGTAGTCGTATTCAAGAAGAAGAGAAGAAAAGGCTACAAGAAAAGAAATGGACATCGTCAAGATTTCACAAAAGTATTAATCGAAAAAATTACAAAATAATATAGACCATGGCACACAAAAAAGGAGCTGGTAGTTCCAAAAACGGAAGAGAATCGGAAAGTAAACGATTGGGTGTGAAAATATATGGTGGCCAAGCTGCAATTGCAGGAAACATCTTGGTTCGTCAGCGTGGTACTTCTCATCACCCAGGAAACAATGTGGGTATGGGAAAAGATCACACATTGTTTGCACTTACTGATGGAGTGGTTCAATTTAAAAGAGGTAAGAAAGATAGATCTTACGTTTCTGTTGAGCCTGTGAACTAAAAACACTAAAAATCATTTATATAAAGCCTTTCAATCAAATTGAAAGGCTTTTTTTATGATTTATCTTCTTAACAGGGTCTACAACTCAAAGTATTACAATACTCCTTCATTTTACATGTCTTATTAGCTGACCGAATGATCACTATCAGTGCTCGAGACTTTAAAAGCAAGCTCTAATTATTACATCCATAAAAATAATATTCGCATACAGCAGTAAATATTGACTTCCAATTTGATAAATTATTGACTATATTAAGTACTACAAATATTAATATAGTTCAATTTTTTAATTTGAAATTAAGAATTTTATATATAGCCCTATTAATTTTTCTGAGTACAGAACTCATGTCCCAATCAAAAACTGACAGTTTACGATTGGTATTGATTAATACAAAAGGGGAAGAAAGAATTAATATTCTTCACTCATTAATATTTGAAACATGGTTAAACTATCCTGATTCTGCCTTAAAATATGCAGAAGAGGCTTTAATTCTTTCAAGAAGGACTGAAGATCAAAGCAATATTTCCAAATCGCTTAGACTCTTAGGAGGTACTTACAATTACAAGGGAGAATTTGAAGCCTCATTAGAATACAACTTACAAGCCCTTGAAATTGCCATTCAAATCAATGACTCCTTACTGATTCATAATGCCTTAAATAATATAGGGTTTGTATATATCAGCCTTGGAAATTATCAAAACTCCTTAGAATATTTGATGCGATCTTACCAGTTAAAACAAAAATTAGGAGTTATTTATGGTTTAGAACATACGTTAAATAATATCGGCTTAGTTTATGCACAGGCTCATATGTTTGACAGTGCCATTCACTATTTTAACAGAGGCCTAAAAGTTGCTCAAACTAACGAGGATATTGATCTTATAATCTATTCACAAAATAATATAGGGAATTTGCACCTTTCCAGCATGGACTACGAAAAGGCTGGCACTTATTTCAAATCATCTTTAGCTCTGGCTAAGAATAATGAAAATAAAAACTGGAAATCAGTTGCCTTAAAAGGAATGGGGCAAGTTGCTATGGCTGAAGGTAATTATGATTCAGCAAAGTACTATTATGACCAATCCTTAAAAATCAGGCAAGAAATAAGTGAACAAAAAGGGATAGCTGAAATTTTTCTGTTAGAGGCCGAATTATTAGTCTCGAAAGGAGAAACAAATAATGCACTAGAGTTACTCAACAGATGCGATTCTATAGCGGAAAAAATCAAAGCCAAGGATTTGGTATTGCGCGTTTACAGGATTTGTGCTGAATTATATAAGAAAAAAGGCAACACACCTTTATCGAATGAATATTTGGAAAAATTCATTTCACTAAAAGACTCTCTTTACTTAGATGCAATGGAAAGAAACCTGTCCTTGATACCATTAAAACTTGAAGAAAATGAGAATAGGATAAAACTACAGGAAAGTGAAATTGCATTAAAAGAGAAAAGTATTCAAAATTTAGTATACATCTCACTACTCATTTTAGTTACCCCTTTTTCTTTGCTAATGATTTTGATCTACCAGCGTAATAAGAAGATTAATAGCACGCTACAGAAGCAAAATGATAAGGTGGAAGCTCAAAAAGAAGAAATTGAAGCTCAAAAGGAATACTTAGAGGCTAATTTGAAAGAACTGGAACGAGCAAAAAATGTGATCAGCCAGCAAAAGGACGAATTGGAAATTTTGAATGAGCAATTAGCAGGCACAGTTGATAAAAGAAATTATGAATTGAAAAAAGTAAATGAAAGATTACGTACCACCAGTTTGGAATTAGATAACTTCATCTACAAATCCTCTCATGATATTAAAGGACCTATCGTTAGGCTAATGGGCATTTGTGATTTGGCCATGCAAGATGTGAATGACGCAAAAGCATTGGATTATTTCAGTATGTTAGATAAAGCAGCGCTTCGACTTAATGTAATTATCGAAGAACTAAAATTAATAAGTGAATTAAATGATAAAACTATTGAAACTTCATTAATAGATTTCAAAACTATTGTTCAAGAATGCTTTAATGAGGTTGCCTACATAGAAAATATAAATGATTTTAACCTAGATATTGGAATGGAAGACCATTTGATATTCTATTCTGATGAAGCTTTAGTTCGGCTTATAATTTTCAATATGCTACAAAATTCATTGCAATTTATGAAAAGTGAACAGTCAAAAGATTACAAAATCGGCTTCTACATTACTGAAAATCAACAAAGCATTCTTATAAATTTCAAGTTATTTGACCTTAAATTACTAGATGCAGAGACCTCTAAACTCATTAGCAGTTTTTCAAAAGCTCAAAATGAATTTGAGAATATTAGCATTGGTCTGTATACTGTAAAGCAATGTATTCAGAAATTATCCGGAAAATTCAATATGGTTTTAGAAGAAAAAGAACATACGAAATTTGAAATTGAATTACCTAAAATATTGAATTCTTTTTCAAAAACGGAAGATTAATTATTCATCATCAGAAACATTAATTGAAACATTACCACCTAAGGTTGTAGCAATTCCCACTCTTAATCCCCAACCTTTATATTGCATATTTTCATATTGAGTGGCTACTTCTATCCGGAAAAACTTCAATATACCATCCAAAGAGTACCCTAATTCAGTATAATTATTACTATCAGGTGTAAATAGATGATTTAAGAAGACTCCTTCTTTTAAACCCATAAAGCGGGTAGCTGGAATTTGAGTAATCACAAATTTCCTAAAGCGATGAAAAATAAAATTTTGTGCATAAAACTGATCTGTACTGAATCTGTAGTAATCAAGTAGCCTAAATGATTCTACTGGATCATTTTGAGTGATAAATGCTCTATTGCCCGGGAAATGAGCATAATCCATGAATCCTAAACTGTTATTATTGATGAATACTCCCATTCGCGAATTAAAATAGGTTCTTCCTTTTGCTCCAAAGTCATATTCATCCTTATAACCAATTACAATTCTATCAAAATCAACATCGCTACCTGCTATATTTTTAAAGCCTTTATAATACTCCAATTCAAACCGGGTTGGTCGTTGTGTAACAGGTCTTTTTATTCCATTTCGAATTACATACTTAATAAATGGCTGATAATAGAATTTTACGTTAGCTGTCAAAGCATTCTGACCATCAAAATCATCTACGGGGTTAATATTAATGGGAAAATTGGGTGTGAATTCTCTTTCCCAATCCACTACGCTAAAATCGGCATTATCGTTTAACCTCTTTCTTTCCTGGTATTCTAATTCCGCTGACATCCCCATTTTTACTGAGAACTTTCTTTCATAATTCAACTTCAAAAAATCCTTTTCATAAATCTTCATAAAGTTTTGTTCCCATAAGGTTGTAAAACTTGTATTAATAAGCGGTAAAACTGCTGGTGCATCATTAAATTGCTGTACATATCGGCCCACTCTAAACTCAATATCACCAGTTTTAAATTGATATTTCGCCAAAATTTTACCAATAAATTTATTTCTAGCCACGGAATACCGTACAGTTGGCTTAATAAGAGCATAAGAACTTCGATTGAAGTAAGTTCTGTCAACAGAGGATTTATCCAAAGTTGTATCAAACTTTATGGGAATAAATCGCTTTAGCCCTATACTATAATCTACATTTAATCCTTCTACGGTATTGTATTGAACATTAAAAATTGGATTATAAATTTTAAAATAAAGTCTTCTTGCACTATCTAGCCTATAATCACCACCCACTAAAATGTCCGTGATCTGGAAGGTTGATTTTTTTACACTTTTAACTGAATCTTCCGATGTTTTCTCATCTTGAATAATATTTAAACTATCTATTTTCGCATAACCTCTGCTTTCATCAGTTGAAAGAGGAATAGGACGAATTTGTGCCCAAAACATAGAATCCTGATTATATGCTCCAGAATCTACTTTAAAGTTGTAAACCCCAATTATGTCCTGTTTAGCCAACGAGTCTTGCTGTGATTTTTTGTAATTCTTCATGATATCGGATAAATCCTCAGACTTCACTGCTACTTTTTGTTTCTTTTCAGCAACAACCAAATCATTAGCCTCCTGAATAATTTCCTCCGTCATTTTTCCCTGCTCAGCATCATCTTTATCTAAGATCCTAATATTTCTCGGCAAAGCTGGATTTAATTCAATCTTATAATTACTCATGGAGGCCAAATATTTCCCTTCAAAACCTACCCCCATAAGCTTTCCATCTACATCAAACTGATGAGTAATAGGCATCCATGCTAAATTATTTATGTTTTGATAAACTTGTCGGATTCTCACTTCAATTCCCAATTCAATTTGAGCATTTAAATCCACCCTAAACAAAGCCCAATCCTCTTCCACTAATTGAATTTCACCATCAAATACGTTGGGGCCTGCCACTTTAGGGACAACTTTAATTTTATTTATCAAATTATCACCATCCATAAAGGCTCCTAAATGCTTAAATCTATAATATCTAAATGCTTTTGAGGAAAGAGGTGAAATTACTGAAGCTATTTCATCCTGATAAAAACTTCCTGCAATAAACCGCATAGGATTTGCATTAAAATCTGTTTTCTTCGAGGCATAAATAGATATTACTTTTTCGGAGAACTGATTAGGTCTTCGATAGCTTACTTCACTTACGGATTCAGTAATAATCATTGTTTCTTCATCGATACCCTCTTTTTTTAATACACTGGTTAAGTAAAAAGGAATATCATTGACTCTACCCTTTCCTTTTACATATACAGTTGCTGAATACGCATCGATTTGTTGACGATGATAACTACTTTTCGCAATAGCTTTTCGCATCATCCAATTGGCAGGATCAGTGGCTTTAGCCGTAGTAGTTACTTCATCTAATAGCAAACTTTGCTTTGGCAAAACCACATCAAGCCTAATATTTTCTCCTTTAACAGTAATCTCTTTTCTTATGGTTTCATAACCCACAAACTTAAATTGAAGCGTATATTCTCCTTCTTTTAATTGTAATTCATAATAAGCTTCCTGATTTGTGGATGTCCCGGAACCGGTTTCCTCCACATAGATGGTTGCAAAAGGTAATGACTCTCCATCATCACCAGAAACAACGCCTCTCACTCCTTGCGCCTTGGTTTGAAATATTAATCCTATTAAAAAAAAGACAGTAAATAGTTTTTTCATATTGTGGGTTCAAATGAAGGTTCAAGATATTAAAGTACTGATTGATAATGGAAGCTTAAATGAAAAAAATCATATATAAAGCTTTTTGCCTTTTATCCTATCTAAAACCTCATCAGGTACTAAATATTTCACCGAACGATCATTTTTTATGGATTTTCTTATAAAGGTAGCAGATATATCCATCATCGGTGCCTCCACAAAGCGGACATTTTCATGCTCTCGCAAGTCTGATTTTTTAGCATTTGGACGTGGGTAAACCAATAATCCATAGTCTCTTAAGATTATATCACTATTTTTCCATTTAGGAAAGCTCTTAAGATTGTCTTCCCCAATAATTAATTTAAAATGATGGTTTGGATTTTGATCGGTCAGGTAAGCTAAAGTATCGCTAGTATAGCTTGGTTTTGGCATGTTGAATTCTATGTCCGTTACTTTCATTTTAAAATTATCGGCAATAGCTGATTGCACCAAGTCATATCGGTCAAATTCATGAGCCAAAGAATTCTGTTTTTTAAAAGGACTTTGCGGGGAAACTACAAACCAAACCTCATCTATATCAGGTTCTTCCAACATGGTGTTGGCTATAATTAAATGTCCAACATGAATGGGGTTAAAAGAGCCAAAAAAAAGACCTACGTTTTTATTCATGAGCTTAACTTTAATGCTAAAATTACTATCAAATGCTGCTATACACAACACCCCTATAATCCCCTCAAGGGGATAGTTCCCCTGATTTTAATTTGTAGAAGATGGGTAAATGAATCATTTTATACTTATTTTCTATAAGAGACCTTATTCAATTTAAAATACAGAAGAATTTCCGTGCGACTCCCCCCTTGAGGGGGGCGAAGAGGGGTGTCCCAATTGCTCAATATAATGCTGAATTGATTTTATTACATTCTCTATACTATGTTTAACGTCCAAATCATCAACTCTCAAGAATTTCACTCCAAATTTTTCAAGCCTCTTTTGCCTTTCTTGGTCAATTCTATAAGCTTCTTCATTATCATGTGATGAGCCATCCACCTCAATTGCCAACATCAATTCGTGACAATAAAAATCCACAATATAAGAATCCATTGGAACTTGTCTGTGAAATTGATAACCTAGCTTTTTTCCTTTAATTTGCTCCCAAAGCAATATTTCAGCCACAGTACTGTTTTTTATCAAATCTCTAGCTAATTCTTTAAGAAATGGCTGATAGGGGATTATTTTATTTTTGGTCAAAACACTATATTTTTTCAATACATTAATATTAAGATTCAATTTATATCTCTTGTTGCTCAATTCAAAAAACATAATTCATATATCTTGCAGTTTATGCTGCACAAACTAATTCTTTGGATTCTTCAGTTGATTGAATAAAATAAGGATTAGATAAAGAACGAAAAGTAATTAAATCAATCTCTCTATTAAAAAGTACTCTTAGCTGACATTGAAGTGCAAAATAACTTTCAGAATAATCTTCAATAGCAGAACCAAATAAATACAAACTTTCAACCAGATATTTCTCACATAAGGATTTTAATACCGGTATTTTTTCTGAAATGTCAGAATACATAATAGCCTAAAATTAATCTGAATATAAAAATATGAATTTTATGTAAAAAAATTCATAGCTTATTTTAAGCTTTCCCTATAAAACCAGCCACCATATCCTCTGCTTTTTTGAGGGAAGTTGGTAAATCTTCATTAACCAAAGTTACATCAAACTCCTTTTCGAAAGTCATTTCAAACTTAGCTTTATAAAGCCGTTGAGATAAACTTGATGAAGATTCTGAGTTTCGATTAGTCAATCTTTCTTCCAGTACTTCTAAAGATGGGACTTTTACAAAAACAGCTAATGCGTCATCCCCAAAATATTTTTTGAGCTTTAAACCACCTTTTACGTCCACATCAAAAATCACGGCTTTACCGGAATCCCAAATTCTTTGAACCTCTTCTTTTAAAGTTCCATAAAAGTTCCCTTCATAAACTTCTTCCCACTCAACAAACTCATCATTATCAATGCGTTTTTTGAATTCTTCAGGAGTAAGAAAATAATAATCTACTCCATCCACTTCAGTTCTCCCCCTTTTATCACGGGTGCAAGCAGAAATAGAAAAGCCTAGCTCAGGATGTTTATCTAATAAATGTTGGACTATAGTGGTTTTACCAGCTCCGGATGGGGCCGAGAAGATGATTGCTTTACCGTTATTCTTCATTTCAAAGAAGCTGTTTCAGAGATTTTGTTTTGAATGGAGTTTGCCAAATCTTTAGGAGTGCCATTGGCTTTGAAGTGGTTTTTAAGACTGTCTTTAATCGTCTTACTGAGTAAATATTCTTCCCTACAGCTTTCACATTCTTCCAAGTGTTTCATCAGTTCTTGATGTTGTTCCTGAGTTGCTTGTCCATCAATTACTAATAATAATAATTCTGTACACGCTTGATTTTGCTCAACTTCCATGGTTTACTCGTTTATTAAAAAATTTTGGCGGTTACCTAATATGCAAATATGCCCAATGTTTTTCTTACCTAAAAATCTCCTTCAATTATTTTCGCTTATCCTTATAGCCTAAGGAACTTGCGTATTGTTTCAATTTCTCTTTTAATAAATTTCTTGCTCTGTGTAACCTACTCCTCACGGTTCCAATAGGAATATCTAATATCTTAGCCATTTCCTCATAGGTAAAGCCTTCAAGGTCACACAAAATAATAACCGTTCTGAAATCTACATCAAGTGAATTGAGTGCATTTGTGATTTCATCCCCAATTAAATGTTGAACAGTTTCTACTCTGAGGTCGGTTGTTATATTTTCATTAACCGAGTCAGAATTATAAAAAGATTCAACTTCCTGATAATCTACCTTATTTGGTTGCTTACTCTTCTTTCGGTAGTTATTAATAAAACTGTTCTTCAAGATTCGAAACAGCCAAGCTTTTGCATTGGTTCCCGTCTCAAAAGAATTGATGAATCTATAGGCTTTCATGAATGTTTCCTGCACCAAATCTTTGGCATCGTCCTCATCCAAAGTAAGCCGAAATGCGAAATTATACATCGCATCTATATGCGGCATAAATTCCTCATTGAATACTCTTTGTTTATCTTTGCTTTCGTATGACATGCGCTCTCCCACAGACTAGTTTAATTATTGTATATAACCGAAAAATGGAGAGAAGGTTATACTAGGTAATTCTTAAATTTATATAATTTTATCATGAATATTCTTATTCTTTGTGCACAGGGTGGTGTAGCCGGTTCTACTTACAGTATTTCTTATTTAGCTAAAGGTTTAGCCGAAAAAAATCACAATGTATTTTTAGGGTTATTAAAAGGCTCATTTTTGGATAGCCTAGTCAAGGAGTCGAAGGTTAAAAGGGTCTATATGCCATTTAACAGTAAAACTGACAAAATCACTCGTGCTATTATTAAAAACTTAATTGAAAAAGAGGATATTCAAATCATTAATGCGCAATCTTCAAAAGATCGGTATGTTGGCCCCTTGGTGAATTTCTTAAATCGAAAAAAAGTAAAAATAGTACAAACCAGAAGACAGAACCCTAAGAAAATGATAGGGTTAAATAAGTTTTTTCAGAATATTTTCAATAATTATTTCTGCTATAAAGTGGTGGTGGTAAGTGAAGCTTTAAAAGAAATTTTTATTGAAAGAGGTATTCATGAAAATAAACTTAAGGTTATCCATAATGGAACACCAACGGATCAATACCAGCCTAACTTAGAATTGAAGCAAAAATTACAAACAGAATTGGGGTATAAAGAGGAAGATATTGTAATAGGTTGTGTAGCCCGGTATAAAAATCAACCGCAATTCGTTAAAGCACTGCAACTTCTTCCTAAAGAATGGAAAGTTCTCTATGTGGGACTTGATGAAGAAAGTTATCGAAATCGATTCCCCGATGAACCGGACATACTCAATGTGCCTCAAGAAGTGAAATGTATGGGGATTGTGAATGATAAAGCCATGGTCATTCAATACTATACTCTTATGACTGTAAATGTATTACCTTCCACTATGGATGGATTTGGACTTACATTAGTAGAAAGTATGGCGATGGGCACACCTGTGGTAGCCACAAATTTCGCAGGCATTCCTGATGTAGTGCAGCATGAAGAAAATGGATTGCTATACGAAAACGAGAATTATGAGGACTTTGCCCATCAAATCAAACGTGCAGTTGAAGATCAAAAATTAAGGCATAAACTTCTAGAGAACGGTAAGAAGACAGCTTTTGAAAAATTCTCAATAGAAAACACCATTAATAAATATGAGGAGTTTTTTGAGGAGATTTTGGGGAGTTAGAAGTGGGACGTATGTCTGTCTGTTGACCGTTGTGATTAAAAATAGAAATTACAAATAATTCTCTAATGGGAGAAGGAAAAACGTATTCAATGAAAGCCTGAAAAAACTTTGGTTAATTTCTTATGTCTCTCGTATGTTGACAGTCATTAATAAAGTAAGTATTCTAATTGAGCAATTTGGTAAGTAGAGAGCCCTTCAACAGCTTTAGCTGTTACTTTGTGCGCTTTGTGAAATTCTTTGGGGATCTTTGTGGTTAAAAGAAAACAGCCAAAGGCTGTCCTTTTTTATCTTTTTGCTGTGGAATACAATGGTTTAGATTAACAAAAGAAGTCAGAAGGTAGCTAGCTAAAAGTCTTCATCAATTCCATCCCGAAAGCAAAGTCTTTACGTACTGCAACGCTATCTCCTTTTACTCTTTTGATAGCAAAACCGTTATCAGTGAAATAATGTTCGGCCTCAGCATATTCTTTATCACCCAAATGGCGGCTTTCAAAGACGATCACTTTTGGCTTGTGCTGGCTTAAATCATATAATTTGATCACTTCAAAATCGAAGCCTTCAACGTCAATTTGCAAAACATCTACTTCCTGAATTTGATACTTTGCTCGTAAAAATTCAAAAGTTTTAGATTCAACTTTTACCTGATCGATGTAGTCTTCCTTTTTAGTTGGGACTTTTATTCCCTTTCTTTTTGCTATGATATCCACATCACCACGATCTACTTTATCTTGCAAGGTAGGCTTGTGAAAAGTAGTCAATCCAGTTGCCCATCTTTCTCTGGTGAAGCTGATTTTATACATATCCATTAAGCTAATTTCATCACCTATAGCGATATTCTCCATAAAAACCCCTTCATCTCGCATATAAAGTGGAAAAAGCTGATATCTAAAAACATCGGGCTGCGGTTCAATCAAAAGCCCTTTCCACTTATCTCGTTTCACAAACTTATGGATTGGATCATGATTAATACCATCATTTGCCCCCACTTGTATTACAAATACATGATCAAGATTTTTGGAAACCTGATCATAAAAATAGCCTAAGCTTCCTTTTTTAGGATTAAAAAAGTATTTATAGAATATGGTAAAAATTACAGAATTTCTTGCTGATAATTTGAAAACAAACTTTTTATAAGCTTGGGTAAAGTATTTTTTCATGCGTGATATAGTGAAATTTTAAAGTCACATGGAATCAACTTTAAAAAGGTGATTATTATAAATTTTGAAAACACAATATTACAAAGAATAAAGCTTGAGACTGATAAATTTAGAAAACAATTAATATTCAATCCAAAATCTGTGTAATTACAAGGAATTAATTCAAAATCAATTCTGAATAAAATTTTTCATATTCCTCCACTGTTTTGCTGGTATGAAAAACGGTCTGAATTCTATTTTGTGCTGCCCTCCCGTATTTCCCAACTAATTCTGGATGATCAATATACTGTTTCATCCCCTCTGCAAGTGCCTTTGCATCTGCTTTTGGAACAACAATACCAGACTCACCTGAAACTACTAATTTTCTATTTCCCGGAATATCTGTAATCAATGGTGCTTTACCTAATGCCATTGCTTCAATAGCTGCTTTGGTGATGGATTCACCATAAAGTGAAGCCAATACAAACACATCACAATTATTTTCCACTTCTAAGATATCTTTTCTGAAGCCCAAAATATGAATTTTATCTTTTACCGGACTTTCTTCAATTAGTTTCAAGAACTCCGGTCGATCCATATTATTGCCTGCCAAAAACAATTCAAAAGGAGCGTCTTTTTCCAAATAACGAGTCGCTTTCAGTAGATATTTCACTCCTTTCATCTTTCTGTCATTAGCCGTACAGATGAATTTTACATTGCCCTTACTTTGAGTATATTCAGATAAATCAGCTTTTTCATCTACTTGATACCAAGAGATATCATGTCCTTTATTGATGGTTTTAAAAACAATCCGCTTGCCGAAGTGATTCTTCACAAAGAGCTCCTCAATTGCTTTCACATTACAAATTACCGCATCAACCACTTTATTGAAATATTTAAAATAAATAAAAGGGTCGTACCAAGCAATATTGCCAGTATATCCTCTGTATAATATCACTTTAAGAGGTAAACCTTTAGCAGCTGGAATTCCACTCAAATAAGCCAGACTATTATACATTTGAAGAATATCATATTTTCCCCTGATCAATTCTTCTCTTATAAAAGCTATACTCTCTTTATCTCTTTTTTTGGTAGGATGAAAAGGAATTACTTTAATGCCGTGCTTTTCAAAACGCGGAATATATTCGGAATCTTCATAAGTCATTACTGTAATATCATGGCCTTTCTTCGCTAATCCGATAAAAATTTCAGCCTCTGGTCTTACGGTAACAATGGATCTAAAATTACTAATGACTAATATCTTCACATTAATCTATTTAAAACTGTAATAAATTTTCTTCAGTCTATTGACTAATCTTTTTGACGAAGCTAAGCTAGGCTTATTTTTAGAGGCACTATAGGTTTTTCCAATATTCAGGAAATTTTGAGTGAAAACTTTCGAGCTAATCCCCCACTTCATGATGAATTGAATTCTTCCAGTATTTTTACCTAATCTTTTGGTGGACTTTGAACCAAAATGATAAACCAAGCTTTCTCCTTTCCCTTTGAAAATTCTTACGCCAGCTTCATAGATTTTCTTAGAGAAATCCGGATCTGAATACATTCCCGGGCTATATTCTATGCTTAAGCCCCCCACCAAATCCCAAAGCTCAACCGGCATTATGTTAGGTGGCCAGGTGCTTCCACTCCAATCCTCTTTGACCAAACTTTTATACTCACTTAACAGTTTTTCTTCCTGAAAATTATCTAATCCATTTCCATAATCTTTTACCACAACACAAGCGTTACCCGTATTGGTTGGCTCGATCAGGGTAGCCGAAAGCATGAACATTTTGGTATTCAATGCTTGAATTTCTTCATATAAAACTTTGTCCCACATAGGCAAAACGTACATATCATCATTCAAATACAGCATATAATCTGCTTGGAATAATTTTCTGCAACTATTTAAGGCATAGCAAATTCCTACATTGGTTGGGCTAAACACATAATCAAGATCGTTTTGGGATTTTACCCATTCCAAAGTATCATCCTTCCCTTCATTGATAAATACAATGATTTGATGATTTAAATCAGAATGATTGCGGATTGCTTTAATGCAGTTTTTTAAAATATCTAAATTATTCCATGTTGGAATAACTATAGAAAAGATGGGCAGATTTTCCTTTTTGCTGCTATATGATTTGAAATTATCTAACATTCACTCTAATCAATTAGGTTTTTGATTTAATTTTTCGGCTCTTTCTAACTCCCAAAGTTTTATGATTTTTAAATAGGTTTCAACTGCCGTCAGTAAACAAATCGTTAAGCCTCTGATGCCACCAAGAAAGCCATGCTTGAGAAAATAATCTCGGAAGAACCTCCACAACGGCTTAAAAATCAACTTTAATACATTGAATCGTTGCCCTTTATCATAAGCTGCTTTAGCTGCTATTTCAGAAAAATAATTGATCTGTTTGATATGTTCCTCTATAGTGTGATAAGTGTAATGCAACAAATCACCTTTAAGAAACTTTTTACTATTAGTTGAAAGAAGAATTTTATCATGAGGATTAGTACCACCCCATTTGGCAAGCCTCCTATCGAAAAGTCTTATTTTTTGGTCGGGATACCAACTTCCATGCGGAAAAAACTTGCCGCAATAAGAAGATAGCCTATTGAAGTAATAAGCATTATATTTCCAATTCGATTTAGTTTCTAAAATAGATTCAATAAGCTTCTCAGAAAGCTCTTCATCAGCATCTAACGAAAGTATAAAATCATTGGAAGCTTGTTGCAAGGCGAAATTTTTCTGTTGAATGTGACCTTCAAAAGAGTTTGTCCTGAAATCACAATCAAATTCCTTGCAAATTTCCTCGGTTCTATCAGTGGAAAAAGAATCCACAACAATTATTTCATCCGCAACTTTTGCTAAAGAATTTAAACATCTCTTGATGTTTTTCTCTTCATTAAAAGTAATCACAACTGCGGATAATTTAATTTTCAAGGAATAGTTGTTTAAAAAATTAAAAAGCCAACAAAGCTTTCTTAATAAAGAATTAAAAAAGCTTTGTTGGCTAAAAAAATATTAATATCTGTAATATTCCGGCTTGAATGGTCCTTCAACTGTAACACCAATATAATCCGCTTGGTCTTTACTTAAAGTATCCAATTCAACTCCAATTTTAGACAAGTGCAATGCTGCTACTTTTTCATCTAAGTGCTTAGGTAAAGTATAAACCGCATTTTCGTATCTATCTCTATGTTTCCATAGTTCAATTTGAGCCAAAGTTTGGTTTGTAAATGAATTGGACATTACAAATGATGGGTGACCAGTGGCACATCCTAAGTTCACTAATCTACCTTCAGCTAATAAAATAATTTGCTTCCCATTTTTCATGGTAATCAAATCAACCTGTGGTTTAATATTGTCCCACTCAGCATTTTTATGTAACCAATCTACATCAATTTCATTATCGAAGTGACCGATATTACAAACAATAGCTTTATCCTTCATTAATTCGAATAAATCTGAGGTAATAATATCCTTATTTCCTGTAGCTGTAACAATGATATCAGCTTCTTGAACTGCTTTCTTCATTGGTTTCACTTCAAAACCATCCATTGCAGCTTGAAGCGCACAAATTGGATCAATCTCCGTAACGATAACTCTAACGCCAGCACCTCTCAAAGAAGCAGCAGAACCTTTTCCTACATCACCATAGCCACCTACAACAGCAACTTTTCCGGCCATCATAACATCAGTAGCTCTTCTGATAGCATCTACTAAAGATTCTTTACATCCATATTTGTTGTCAAATTTAGATTTAGTAACAGAATCGTTCACGTTGATAGCAGGCATTGGAAGAGTGCCTTTTTTCATTCTCTCATACAATCTATGAACACCAGTAGTAGTCTCTTCAGAAAGACCGTTGATGCCTTCAGCAAGCTCAGGATAATTATCCAACACCATATTGGTTAAGTCACCACCATCATCCAAAATCATGTTTAATGGCTTTTTGTCCGCTCCAAAGAAAAGGGTTTGCTCAATACACCAGTTAAACTCTTCCTCAGTCATTCCTTTCCAAGCATAAACTGGAATTCCAGCAGCAGCAATAGCAGCAGCAGCTTGATCTTGAGTTGAAAAGATATTACATGAACTCCAAGTAACCTCAGCACCTAAAGCCACTAATGTTTCAATCAAAACAGCAGTTTGGATAGTCATGTGCAAACAACCTGCAATTCTAGCGCCTTTTAAAGGCTGATCTTTACCATATTCTTCTCTTAAGGCCATCAAACCTGGCATTTCTGCCTCAGCAAGCGTAATCTCTTTTCTTCCCCAAGCTGCCAGGGAAATGTCTTTTACTTTGTAATTTTCTGTATCTGTCATTTTAACTTATTTTCTTCTTTGTAAATACATTTAGCAACACAAAATTACCACATAAGTTTTAATAATTAAAGTGAGTATGTGTTTATTGGAAGAAATGTTGTTATTATGACAGCAAACGGACTTCCTTGAATTGATATTTTTTATGAATCCCGCTTTCATCTTCAATTTCTAGCACTCCATCTGGATGAACTTTGCGAATTATCCCATTAAATTTACCTATTGCATCTTCATAATAAGCAACCTTATCTTTCAAATATAATTTTGATTCATAGGCTTCATGAATGAACCGAAAATCTCTGCTTCGAAGAATTAAATAATAATGTTCTAGTCTTTGAACAATTTGGAGTAATACTTTCTCTAAGTCAAATTCTTGTTCAAATTGTTGCGCTAAAGATGTGGCGTTGGAAAGAATATCTTCAGTTTGATTTACATTCAATCCAATCCCAATAATACTTTCAGAAATTCCATTTTGATTAATAGAGTTTTCAATTAAAATACCTGCCACCTTTTTTTTGTTTAAAATAAGGTCATTTGGCCATTTGACAAAAACACGGGACTCTATTGAAAGCAATTTCACCACATCTAAAAGTGCAAGAGAAGTCATTCTATTGAGCTCAAATTGCTGAGAAGCTTTTAAAAAATGAGGTCTTAGATAAATAGAAATGGTTAAATTTTTACCTTTGGGTGAATTCCATTGGTTTCCCCTTTGTCCTTTCCCTTTGGTTTGGTGTTGAGTAATGATAATTGCACCTTCATAGAGCTGTTTTTTGGCAGACATTTGCGCCATCAAATCATTTGTAGAATGACAGCTTGGCAGGGAAATGATTTGTTTCCCCATAAATAAGGTATTGGCAAAGATTTTATGCAATATTATTTCGTAGATTTACAGCAAATAAACATCTTAGATTTGAAACCAAAAAATATTTAATGAATTCCGAAGCTTTAAGTAACTTAGTGGTACAGGGAATGCAGGAGAGAAAAGCTCAAGACATCACCATATTAGATTTATCAGAAGTAAAAAATGCAATAGCAGATTACTTTGTAATATGTTCAGCTACATCAGACACCCAAGCGGATTCGATATCTGAATCAATAGAAAAATTTGTTTACAAAGAAGCAAATGAAAAGCCCTGGATGACTGAAGGCAAAAATAATAAGGAATGGATTCTTTTAGATTTTGCAAATGTAGTCGCCCACGTCTTTAAAAGTGACAAAAGAGAACACTATAACCTTGAAAGTTTATGGGGCGATGCCAAAATTATAGAGGTCGAAAGTGTTTAAAAATTTTTCATAAACATAATGCTGAATGCTAACGTTATGCAAGCAGCAATGTAATAGTTAAAAGTAATGGCAGAAAAACCAAAAGATAACAAAAGAAAAAAAATCATACCAAAGCCACCTCAAAAGCCTAATTATCAAATATGGGTAATTATCATTTTGATTTCAGTGGTATTTGGAATTTCATTATTCAGTGGCAGCAGCAATGCCATTAAAATCTCTGAAAAGAGATTTGAAAGAATGTATTTAAGTAATGATGTTAAAAAAGTATTATTACTTAAAAATCAGGGGCTTGTTGAAGTTTATTTAAAAGAAGACGCTCTTCAAAATTCAAAATACATACAAGAATTAGAGAATAGTAATCCTTGGAACTATCAACAAGGGCCACATTATTCTTTCGAAATTCCTAGCTTAGATATATTTGATAAAAACTATTCAGATCTTGAAAGCCAAGTTCCGGAAGAAGACAGAATTGGCTATGAAGTAGAGGAACGAACACAATGGTCTGAAATGTTTTGGAGCTACGGCTTCTTAATATTCTTATTGTTTGGTGTGTGGTTCTTAATGAGGAGAATGTCTGGACAAGGTGGCCCAGGCGGACAAATTTTCAATATAGGAAAATCCAAAGCAGCTTTATTTGATGCTGAGAATAAAGTTAAGATTACATTTAAGGATGTAGCTGGTTTGGATGAAGCTAAAGAAGAAGTTGCAGAGATAGTTGAATTCTTAAAGAACCCTGGAAAATTCACCACTTTAGGTGGTAAAATCCCTAAAGGTGCTTTATTAGTAGGCCCTCCAGGGACTGGTAAAACCTTATTAGCAAAAGCAGTTGCTGGTGAAGCTGAAGTACCTTTCTTTTCATTATCCGGTTCCGATTTCGTTGAAATGTTTGTGGGAGTTGGTGCAGCCAGAGTAAGAGATTTATTTAAGCAAGCTAAAGAGAAAGCTCCTTGTATTGTATTTATTGATGAGATTGATGCAATTGGTCGTTCTAGAGGTGGTGGAAGAATGCCAGGCTCTAATGACGAGAGAGAAAATACCCTAAACTCCCTTTTAGTGGAAATGGATGGTTTCTCAACAGATTCAGGAGTTATAATCCTAGCCGCTACTAACAGACCGGATGTATTGGATTCAGCTTTAATGAGGCCAGGTAGATTTGATAGACAAGTAAGTATTGACAAACCAGACATCATTGGTAGAGAGGCTATTTTCAAGGTACATTTAGGTCCTTTGAAAGTTCACGAAGATGTTGATGCTAAAAAATTAGCAGCTCAAACTCCAGGCTTTGCCGGAGCGGAAATAGCTAACGTTTGTAATGAAGCTGCTTTAATAGCTGCAAGAAGAAATAAAAAGTCAGTAGAAATGCAAGATTTCCAAGATGCTGTAGATAGAGTAATTGGTGGTCTTGAGAAGAAAAATAAAATCATATCTCCTGATGAGAAGAAAATTGTAGCTTATCACGAAGCTGGGCACGCAGTGGCTGGATGGTATTTAGAACATGCTGATCCTTTGGTGAAAGTAAGTATCGTTCCTAGAGGTATTGCAGCCTTAGGTTACGCACAATATTTGCCAAAAGAGCAATTCTTGCATCAAACAGAACAACTTTTTGATGAGATGTGTATGGCACTTGGTGGTCGTGCAGCTGAAGAGATCGTTTTCGGTAAAATTTCAACAGGTGCTTTAAGTGATTTGGAAAGAATTACCAAAATGGCTTATAGCATGGTGAGCGTTTATGGTATGAATGAGAAAATTGGTAATGTTTCCTTCTACGATTCTAAGGATGGTGGCGATTATAAATTTACCAAGCCCTATTCAGAAGATACTGCTAAAGTTATTGATGAGGAAGTGGGTAAATTAATTGCTAAGGCTTATGAGACTACTAAGAAACTCTTAACTGAAAAAAGAGATAAATTAGAAATCTTAGCTCAGCAATTATTAGAAAAGGAAATCATCTTCCAATCTGATTTGGAGAAACTAATTGGTAAAAGACCTTTTGCACAGCAAACAACCTATGAGGCTTATACTAATGGTAAAAATCAAGAAAAATTAGATAAGGAAAAGAAAGACCAAGAAGAGAAGAAGAAGATAGAGGAGGAAGAAGCTAAAGAAGAAACTACAGCTGCTGACACCACAAATTCTGATTCAAATGATAAAGAAGATAAAAAAGAAGACTAAAAGTTTTCATTAATCTAACTTAATAGCCCTGCAAAAATGTAGGGCTATTTTTTTGTGCCAAATTGTGTTAATTTATTTTCTAAGCGATTACTTATTTGTAAAGAAATAGATTCTGTTTCAATGACTTTCCCACTATTATCAGTCAATACATAAAATGGGAAGTCTCTAATTTTTAAGGCTTTTCTATAATTACTTGTTCTAAAAGCATTTGATTGCTCAGGTAATAAATGGAAGCCTCCTACTCTATTTTGATAAATAAATGATTTCGTTTTTTCAGGGGTTTCATAGGCATCTATGCAGATATGAATAAAGTTGTAGTCTTTTTTAAAACGATCCTTTAAATCGTCTAAAAGATTAAATTCAGTGGTCATTTTACTATCCCAGGTAGACCAAAAAATTAAAATATTTTTTCTTCTCGAAGAATCTCGAGCAAAATACCCCTCCATTGCTCCATCTATATCAATTCCGAAAAGGAAGTCAACACTATTATTGCTAGACAAGTCTTTTATGGCCTGCTGTTGAATAAAAGCCTCAGCCAGATTTTTCTCTCTAAAAGTTAAATTTCCCTTTAATAATTCATAGTTCTCTTTTAATTCATTTAGGGATAAACCCTCTCTAAAAAAATAATGAAACGTCAACACTCTTGATTCAGGGTCATTAAAATCAGCCTCTATTTTAGACTCTATTTCATTTTTCTTTAATCCTTTAAAAGAATTAATATGAAAATATTGGTAATAAAGTTTATACATAAATTGCCAATACTGACTATATGAAGGAATATAATGAATTAAGTTCTCTTCAAATTGATAACTAAATTTTTCTACCGCAAGATTGTATAAACGCTTAGCAGATCTGCCATCCCAAACTATAGTATTGTAATTCTTTTCTGCTCTAAATTGATCATTCGTTTGAGCTAAGTTTTTTAAACTATCCAATGCATGTGTAAAATATAAATCAACCTGACGGAGGTTTTCTAATACCGGATCATTTAATTCTAATGTATCGCTAAGCCAACTACTTTTGGTAATTAAAATATAATTTTTCGAGCTTTTCTCAGGAGTGGATAAATCAATCTCTATATTATCAGAAAAATCTTCCATCCATAAATAATATTCTTCTGATTTTACGCTAACCAAATAAAACGGGAAATGTGTTTCCGCTAATTGAAAAATAGTAGCATTGGGATATTTGAATTTAGGAGCAATAGCTAATGCATCTGGATGAACAGGATCCTTTAACTTCACCACAACATTTTCCTCATGCAGAAATTTAAGGGTATTTGCCTCAATATTAATGACAGAAATTGAATAAAGAAGTAGAACAAAAAACAATCTTACCATTATAATATTTATATTATTTTAAGCAAAAATATAAATATTAGCCAGTTATCATGGGTTTATGCTCGGATTTATAATTATTAAATTATCTCAAGCTTTAAAAATCCTTTTATAAATCGGCTTACGATAAGCAAATTGTAGCCATAAGACAGGGAATAACAAAAAGTCCATTAATTTAAAAGGAGACTTAAATTTGATATCATCAATTATGTAAGACTGGTTTCCTTTTGTTTTCTCAACTATGTGATGATGCTTCCAATACTTCAAGAAGAAGGGCAGTTGAGTCCCCTCATCGATAAATTCAAAAACCTTATCCGAAGTATTATCAAAAGTGATTTCACTTATCCAGTCTTGCTTAAAGAAAATAAAGTTCAATTCTAAATGGACTTTATCTCCTTCAGCACATCCTCCAAATTCTTTTAATACCACTGGTGGAAATGGAGGATTTAATGATAAAAATAGTTTTTCATTAAATCCTTCTTTAACCGCTAAAAAATCTTGACTTACTTTTGTTTTAAGCTTTAAATGCATGGGTAGTAAATCAAATTATGAAGTAAATGTTTAGCTCTACTCATTAAATTTTGTCCCATAGCTGTGAGTGATTACTGCTTTTTCACTAAACCTTAATTCAAAAATTTTATCATATTCATTTTCTTTAATCTCCTCTTGAGGTCTATCAAAACCTAATGCCTCAATTTGCTCAAGTATAGTATTGCTATGCCCAATTACCAAGATAGTATCCGCCTTCATTTTCTTTAATTGTTTAGCAAATCCATCATAATCTTTGGCATCATAAATTGAAAACTCAAGACTCTTGTCTTCAGAAATAGGCTTTGCTGTTTCACGCATCCGAACAAAATCAGTAGTGAAAACTGTATCAATCTTAATCTTCCTAAACCAGCTAGCCAGATCCACAGAGCGTATTACTCCATCAGTGGTTAAAGGTGGATTATTTTTTGGTACCACATCTTTCTCTGCATGGCGTACCATATAGATTACTTTATTATCATTCTCATTTGAACAAGAGGCTGCTAAAAAAGCCATAAAAAAAATTACTACTAATATTCTCATTTAACTTAAATTTAAAAATTTATACTTTCGGAAATGCTACAACAAATTTAGCACCTTTTCCTATTTTACTTTCACACCAAACGCTACCATTCATTTCCTCTATATATTTCTTCACTATAGATAAACCTAAACCCGTGGAAGTTTCATCCCCTGTAGGCTTTGCGGATAGCGTCATGTACTTAGTAAATAACTTTAATTTATCCTTATCAGAAATCCCCGGGCCTTCGTCTATTACGTAAACATGATGATAATCATTATGAGTTTCAGTAGCAATAAAAACGTTACTTCCAAGTGGGGAAAATTTCAATGCATTACTAACTAAGTTTTCAAATACTTGCTTTAGAAAGAATGGATCAACCATCACCATTTTACCTGGTGTAATGCGAGAAATATCTATCGAAATGCTTTTAGATTGTGCTTTTTCCTTAAACTCATAAACTGTTTCTTTCATCACCTCTGCTAAATCAATCATGGTGAATTGATAATTCAAACTCTTTTTTTGAATCGACTCTAAATCCAAAATTCTTTCTACCAATTCTTTTAAATGGAGATTTACGTTTTCAAGCTTATCAAATATTTCGATCTCCTCATTATCCCATTTATCACTTTTAAAACTTAGAAGAGTAATTAATCCATTCATCTGGTTAATTGGGCTTTTCAAATCATGGGCTACAATTCCAATTAAATCATCTTTTTGTTTGTTTAGGTCTGTCAGTTCTAAATTCTTCTTTTGGAGTAATTGTCTTTGATGAGATAATTCATCCTTATTTCTATTCAGCTCCGTTAATAAATCATGCAACTCTTCACTTTTTTCTGTCAAAAGCACATTATCTTTTTCGCGAATCCGATTTGATTTTATGAGTAGGATCACAATTATGACAACAAATATCAACCCTATGCTTACTGAAATAATGATGGTCCATTGTAGTTCTTTCTGTTTTTCTGATGCGATAAGACTTTGACTTTGAATTTCTTTCTCTTTGTTCAAGAAAGCAATTTCATCTGCTCTATCGGTAACTTTATCTCCTGCTAGCCCCCAAATTAATTCTGAATAATCATTACCTAAATATCTTCTGATAATTTTATCTGCTTCTGCTCTATAAAGATAGCTTTCAAAATAATTTTGAACAGGCTTTTCCCAACCATTTCCTAGCTGGTAAATAAACCTATACCCATCTCGCTTAATCTGAAATTTACTATGCCTTTTTACTGGATTACCTTTTCCAATTTCAATTACATAAAAGGGAAGACCTACGTAACCTACCATTTCTTTATTCCGACTTACCAACCTAATAATATCTTCATCATTAGGAACATCTACATAATTCAAGCCTAATGAATGTTTCTCATTTATTAGATCCAAATCATCCTTATAAGTAGTACTAGAAATAGTGGCTGCCTCAAAACCCTCAATATGCGCTTTTAGTGATTCTCCATCCTTTAAAAAGGGTACAGAAAGGTGCGTGATAAAAACACTTACATCAGGCATGTAAGAATAGGAAAAACCAACAAGTTTTGCCCGACTTTCAGTTTTAGAAATAACAGATATCCCAAATGCAGGGATTTCAGATTTGTTGACATATTCAAAAACGGAATCAAATGTTGGAACTTGCTCCCATTCTACAAAAAGTTTAATAGAATATTTCTTTTCAAGGAAACGAAGGAAAGAATCCATCATTTCCTTTTCTATACCTGATAAATTCCCTATTTCATCCTTATATATAAAAGGCTCTATTGGGTAGTAATATACTTTTACTTGACCAGAACCCTTCTCAAGAATTTCTTGAAATGATTCTGCTGTAAGAGATAATGCTCCAAAGCAATAGATAAGTGATATAAGGATGATTTTTTTCAAGCTATAGACGCATTTGAATTCTTAAAATAAACAGAAAGCTACCATTTAAAAAAATATTCAACCAATTATGGATGATAATTCAAAAAAGTACTATAGCAAGAAACTAAAAATATGTTGTAATTACTTCATGCTTTAAGCATAAAAGGTACAGGAAAGAATAATAATTATCTTTCATTAAATACTCATCATAAACCAAAAGGGAATCTTAATTAAGATGGGAGGGAAATGCAGAAAAAATTAATCGTTATTATTAGTGAAATCTCCCCGTTTGATAGCTTTGAAAATTTCTACCCAAGACATTGGATTCAATAAAGGATTAATTCTAACAGAATTCTTAGTTTGATCATAAAAGGCTTGTTGCTGTACAAACCACTTATGGTTCATAGAACCATCGGCAGGTAACGTCCTATACATTTTCTGTAGAGTAGCCGGGTCTAAATTTTTATTCATGTTATCATATTCATCAGGTAAACGAACAGCCAAAACTGCTTTTTTAAAGGCCTCTGCAGTTGGGGGCATGTTATAAACTTGCACTTCATTAAGCATTTCTGTATCCGATTCAAGCTTAAAAATTACTCGTAAAGTTGATGATTTTATGTCAGGAACTATATAGGTTGCTTTTTTGAAACCCACCGCACTAATTACCAAACTATCACCTTCCAGAACAGGCATTGAGAAAAATCCATATTCATTGGTGGAGGTTCCCCTTCCAAAAACAGGGGTGTAAATATGCACTCCTGGAACGCTTACACTATCTTCATCTAAAACAACTCCCGTAAATTGTATTACCTCCTCAGACTCTGTTTCTTCTTGAGAGAACCCCAAGAATGGCATTATCAATAAAAATAATAGTGATATGGTATATTTAATATTCATTAGAAACAAATATAATAGATTTATGTGAATTCTTTAAAAATATAATTAAGCCTTGTGATTCAACGATTTAAAAAACCTACATTGATTATAAACTTAAATTACAACGTTTAAGTTAAGTTTTAGTTATGATTGATAAACTGCTTTGTTTAAAAGTGAATATGAAAACATTTTCAAAAATTAAATTAATCAACACACGATAAAAGTATTGAAAAACTGATAATTTAATTATTGATGCAATAGTTCATTATTCCTTTATTACTTTTACTTGAATATTATCTAAGTGAGATGAGGCTCAAGAACTTTACATTAAATTTCAGTGTACAATTTTATAAATGTCTTTCAGAAGATTCGCGTTTACGTGTACTGTTTTTAGTACATCAGAATCAGGAGATGTGTATATCGGATTTGGAATTAATTTTAGATTTCACTCAAGCCAAAACTTCTCGACATTTAACCTATTTAAAGAATAATGGCGTGCTAAATTCAAAAAAAGTTGATCAATGGGTTTTCTATTATGTAAAGGAAGAAGTAAAAGATTTATTAGCACAGACATTTAAATTTGTTGAAAAAGATCAACAATTACAGAAAGATTTGGAAACTTTTAAGGTGATGTATTCCAATAGGACACTTGCCTTAAACAAACTACACACTAAAAAATGGATAAAATAAATTCATACAAACACATTTTCTTCGATTTAGATCATACACTCTGGGATTATGAAAAAAATTCAAATGAAGCCTTGGCTGAATTATATTTAAAATATCAACTTAAGAGCCTTGGTGTTAATAATTGTGATGAATTTAACCTTTGCTTCGAAGAGGTAAACAGTTCTCTTTGGAGTGATTATAATAAAAATAAAATATCTCGTGATGGAATAAGAGAACAAAGGTTTTTGAGAATTTTAAATTCCTTTGAAATAAATGACTTGGAACTGAGCAATAAATTGTCAACTGAATATTTAATGCTTTGCCCTACTAAGCCGCATTTAATGCCTTATACCCTTGAAGTGCTTGATTATCTTAAAGAAAACTATCATCTTCATATTTTAACAAACGGCTTCAATGATGTCCAAAGATTAAAATTAGAAAGGTCTAATCTACAACCTTATTTTTCGACAGTAGTAACTTCTGATAGTGCAGGATACAAAAAACCGATGTCTTCTATTTTTAAATTTGCAATAGATGCAGCTAATGCCAGAAAAGATGAAAGTATTATGATTGGTGATAATTTACAAACAGATATATTAGGAGCTAGAAATTTTGGTATGGACACTATTTATTTCAATCCCAAAAAAGAGGTGCATAAGTCTAGTGTAACGCATGAAATAGATTGTTTAAGTAAACTAAAATCTATTTTTTAAGAGTTTTAATTCTATCTCAACGCAATGAAGTATTCATCGTTTCATAGAATTGTTATCTTATTTTTGGAATAATAATTGCTCTATAAAGTTTTATTAAAAAATTTCATTGTCTATCAACTAAATTGATTCAAAATGCCGAAGATATTATTAAGCACCTTTCTATCCCTCATTTTTTCTTTTCAACTATTAGCTCAAGAAAGCACCCATGCTAAAAACTCTGCATTTGGTAATGATGCAGAAGCCATTATACTACTAGACAGTGGTTACAGCATGTATAATGAAAATTTCGAATTAATATTTACACATACCACCAAAATTGAAATTTTAAGAGAAGAGGGCTTAGATTGGGCCAGGGTTATGATACCTCATAGCGAAAATGATTCACTGCTTTTTATTAATGGAAAGACTTTTAATCTAAGCAAAGATAATTCTTTAATAATCGATAGTTTAGATACCTCCAAAATTAGAAAAGAAACTAAAAATGGAATAGTAGAAAATTACTTCTCCTTACCAAATGTCAAAATCGGAAGCATAATTGAATATACTTATCAAATAAAAATTGCTGATTGGCAACAATTAAATAGCTGGTATTTCCAAAATGACATTCCTGTTGTAAGGTCAACATATACTACAGAGGTCCCTAATTATTTACTTTTTTACAAATATTTGGAAGGCTCAAGAAGCTTGAGTGATTTTGACCGAAAAACAGTTAAAAAAATGGTGAAGGACAAACAAACAGAAGTCCTTATAGAAGATTTTAAAATGGATAGCATTCCAGCATATGTAGCGGAAACTGATATTCCTGGTTATGACTACTTTATTTCAAAATTGAAATTCAAATTAGCAGAATATACCTTACCGAAACAATCCACAGAATTCCTACTGCCTCAGAATTATGAAGAATTAGCCTATAACTGGGCAGGCTCTCCATTTTTCCGAGATGTTTATTCTCAGAGCAGTTATTTGCAGGGAGAAATTGATAGAATATATCATCCTGAATTGTTTAAAATGGATGTCATTAAAGGGTTTTACTTTTTTATTCGAAATAATTTTACTGTTGATATTTCCTATAAAGATAAAAGTTTACAAGAAGCTTATAAAGCAAGGAGAGGCACTCCTCAGCAAATCAATATGCTTTTAGTTAAAATGCTTAATCAAGCAGGTTTTGATGCTTACTTAATAGCCTTGAGTTCTCTAGAAAACAGGCCTACTTATCCGGAAAACCCTTATTTCGAGCTCTTTGACGTCTATATAGGCATGGTTCGATATAATAGCACAAACTATTTCCTAGATGCTTCAAATAAAAACCTATTATTTAATATGCTGCCACCTAATTATATTAATAATGGTGGATTAGTCATTTCACAAAAAGCACCTGGTTTTGTGCCTTTGAATTTCAATTTTGAAGACAAAGAATTAATAACTGCTGAGTTTAAGGTTTCTGATACAGCCACTATAAATGGAATTTATGAAGTAAAAAGAGAAGGATATGCAGTTTATAGTTTCGACTCACGATTTTTAAACAGTAATAGAACTTATAATGATTACCTGATTGAAACCATATTTGAGAATATGGATTGGAATATCAAAAAACATGAGGTTAATGATGATTTTGATGAAAATAAATTATTAAAAGAGTATTTATCTTTCGTGAGACCTGCAGACTCCGTTGCAAAAAATTATATGGAAATTGCTCCTGTGGTATTAAATGAATTCAGCGAAAATCCGCTTCAAGCTGAAGAACGTCAAAACCCACTTACACTTTATACGCCTTTAATCAGAAAAGCTAGTTATTCTTATGAAATACCAGAGGGTTGGACTGTTCTAGAATATCCTTCTGACAAAAGTATAGCCTTACAAGATGGGAAAGGGAAGCTGATGTATCAATATAATAAAATGGGCAATACCTTGAAAATTGAATATACTCTTGATTATGATCAGGTGATATATATGCCTGAAGAGTATCCAATGATAAAGAGATTCTTGCAAGAGGTTACAGAAGCTTTAAATCAAAAAATCGTTTTAGTTCGCTAATTATGATCTCTTAAGTATTGTAGGCTTTCAGCTACAATATCTCCCATAGATTTACAATTATTAAAATCTTGGTGTTTATAATGTTCAGCTAATTCAGCTTTAAGACTGGCTATGTTTTCAGGAATTGAAATTACATCCTTTCTCATAGCCTTCATCAGTTCTTTTAAGTTAAGATCAGAAGCCTTCATTCTATTCACTATTAAAGAACGTTCTTCCTTTTGGTATTGCTTCACAGTGGCTGGCGTCATCAACTCTAAGCCCAATTCAATGATAGGATTATTCTGCTTAAAATATTGTGGCATATAAACTGCCTTTCGACCTTCATACGACTGCTGATCAAAATCAATTGATTTAATTCTGTAATGAATTTCTTCAAAATCAGGAGTAATATCAATCACAAAATTGCTGGAGTGCATATCACCCAATAAACGGACAAAGCACCTTTCTGTAAATTTTACAAATTCTTTAGCTAATCGGATCTTATTTAATTTACCATCATTCATATAATTTCTGATAAATTGATCACCTGGTATACCTGGAATATGCTCCTCTATTAATGTATCTCCGTTCACAATATAGCTCATTCTGTTTGGAGAAAGTAAATGTTCTAATTCTAAGCCATAAATTCTTGAAGCATCAGCTTTTTTAATATAGAAATAATCAAAATTATCATTGATCTGATTCACTATTCTCACTCGAAAAGGATAAGTATTTCCGTAAGTACAAGCATCTACTCTATCTACATAAAGGTGCTCCATTACGGATAAGTCACCATCCGCTTTAAGAATTGCATAAATATTCTTCAGACCATAATAAATATGCTTCATATCGTCCTGGGGAAAAAATAAGGTTTCCCATAGGGTGTCATTATCCTCACTGTCATAAAGCGGAATAGCATTATTCGCTCTAGTTAAATCACTGTATTTAATGGGAATATCAAGCTGCCTTCCATGTTTTTCAAGATACTTTAATAAATTATTACTTACTGGAAATATCTTTTTCTTCTTACTGATTAAAGCCATATTCGAATATAAAGCCTTTTCAGTAAAAATTTGTTATGCAGTCTTTTTTCGTAGATTTATTTCTTCTGATTCCAATTGAACTTTATCTTCAAGATTGATTTTTTTCATTTTTTTATGATTTGATCTATAGTCTGAACTATCAGCATAATAAACCAACGACCAATTCCCTTCATTATCTTCTGCTAAAGCACTCATACTCTCAACCCAATCACCAGAATTCATATAAATCAGGCCTCCAATTTCCTTCAATGCAGGTTGATGAATGTGTCCGCAAATAATGCCATGACATTCTTTAATTTTTGCAATTTCAATAAGTTGCTTTTCGAAATCATCAACATAGGAAACAGCAGATTTTACTTTTGATTTGACCACCTGACTTAATGAATAATAAGGTAAGCCCTTTCTTCTTCTATATTGATTGTATTGAGAATTTAGCCATAATAAAAATGTATAGCCCACATCTCCTAATTTAGCTACCCATTTAAGATTAGTGGTAATTGAATCAAAAATATCACCATGGACTACATAGAACTTTTTACCATTACTTTCGATCACCAAATCGCGTGTAATGGTAAGATTCCCCACTTTAAATGGAAGTACTTGATCTAAGAAATCATCATGATTCCCTCTTAAATAAATGACTTCGGTTTTGTGCTCCTCTATCATTTTAAGAATTCTATTGAAAAAGCGAGTGTGTTTCCTTTTCCAAGTGCCATATTTTTTGAGCTGCCATCCGTCAATAATATCTCCATTCAATATCAATCTATCGCAACTGCATTGTTTCAGAAATTTTACTAACTCTTTTGCTTTCGAACCTTTTGTACCAAGGTGTACATCGGATATGACTAAAGTTTTGTAGTGTGTTATCATGACCTCTATTGGTTTCCTAAAGGTCATCATTGATTATTAATACATGTTTAATCCGCTGTTAAACAATTAAAAAGTATTTAGGTGAAATATTACTTTTAGTAACATTGGTATAAAAATTCATCAACATTAAATTAATACATCAGATTCTCACAAACATTAAAATGGCTTTATGAACAATGTTCCTATATATCAATCATATCATTTCATTCAAACACCTAGCTTTTCTGGTTCCTGTAAGTGCGTACACAGCCAAATCTTAGATTAAGTATTTTCAGATCAGCCTTTCTAATTTAGTGAGCTATTTAGATTTAACTGTTAAATCAAAAAAAGCGCTGAAACATTACTGTATCAGGGCTTTCTAAATATTATACTTTATAATTTAACTTCCGTAAATCTCGGCCAGTTTCTCATGAAGCTTTTCACCTCTTAAATTTTTAGCTACAATTTTACCTTCTGGATCAAGTAATAAAGAAAATGGAATACCATTGATTTTATATTCTTGAACAATTGGGGTTTGCCAAAATTTCAATTCAGAAACTTGCGTCCATTCTAGATTATCGTCTTCAATTGCTTTCAACCAATCTTCACGTTTTTTATCTAATGAAACCCCAAGAATCTGAAAACCTTCATCTTTATATTTATTGTATGCAGCTACAATATTAGGATTCTCCTGACGACAAGGCTTACACCACGCTGCCCAAAAATCTACTAAAACATATTCCCCTCTAAAATCTTTCAAGCTTACGGTATCCCCTTCCGGAGTTGGCATGCTAAAATTAGGGGCTTGTGCTCCTACTGATATTTTCGCCATATCATCCATTTGTTTCTTATAAAAAGAAGCCATATCTGAATTAGGATGAGCTTCAGCTATTCTATCAGCCACAGACTTCATAAACTCAAAATCTTCATTTGGATTGAAGAAGTTCATGGCTTGTATAGCAGCTAAAGAAGGGAGCATATCTTCTACTTTTTTCTTGATGTTTTCCTTCTTCTTCTCCTGCATCAAAAGGAAATCGTCCTGAATATTTTTCATTTTCTCTTCATCCTTAGCATTTCTAGCTGCCATGAATTCCTTATTGATTTCCTGCACTTCCTCTGTCTGCTTTTTCATAATATCCTGCAGTTCTTCCATAAATTCCATATCCTTAGAACCTGTTATTTCCAGATTTCCATTTCTATCTCCTCCATCAGCTATAATTTGTAAATCATCTTCATTTACAATCAAAGTAGCTATCTGGCTATTGTAGAAATTCACTTGAAAAAATTCAGGACCGGTGGTTTCCACTGAAGTCTCAAAAGTATTGTTTGCATCCAAATATAGAGTATCTACAACTTCTCTTTTTCCTGCACTTATTTTAGCCAGTGTTATTAAACCCTTATCTTGTGGGTTCTCTACAGTTCCGCTGATTGTTGTTCCGGCTTTTTCTTCTTTATCACCACCACATGCTACAAAAAACAAAGCGGCTATAATGGCTAAAGCACTATTTCTCAAAATAATTTTCATATGTGTATTGTTTGTTTTTAAATTACAATATGGAATCTTTAATTAAAAATTCACCTTCAGTTGGTTTAAAATTTGAAGTTGATTTTTAATGTCGATTTCATATCTATTTTAAAGTTTGTTGTAATAATTCATTTGTCTTTTTAGGGTCAGCTTTTCCTTTGCTACGCTTCATAACCTCCCCAACGAATAATCCTATTAATCCTTTTCTTCCGGATTTATATTCTTTTACTTTATCAGCCATATCGTTTATAACTTCGTCAATTATTGGCTGAATATTCTCAGACGAACTTTCTTGTATTAGGTTTGCTTCAATTGCAATTGTTTCTGCGTCAGACCCATTGTTATCCAGCATTTTAAGAAAAATTTGCTGATTAGCAACAGTATTGCTCACTTTTCCGGCATCCACTAATTGAATCAAACCCGCTAACTGTTTGGGTAAAATCGGAAATTCATCAATTCCTATATTATGCTCATTCAAATAGGATTTTACAGTTCCCATTATCCAATTAGAAGCAGACTTATAATTTTTTGTCTCTTGGCAAAGCGCATCAAAATATAAAGCAATTTCTTTATTATCAGTTAAGACATGTGCATCATATTCAGGCAACCCATATTTTCGAGTGAATTTTCGGACTAATTCTCTTGGCAAAGCAGGCATTTGAACCTTCATTTCTTCAATCCATGCTTTTCCCACATTCAAAGGCGATAAGTCCGGTTCTGGGAAATAACGATAATCATTCAACTCCTCTTTTGTCCTCAAACTGGAAGTTGTACCTGTGGCGGCATCAAAATCACGTGTTTCAGAAATAACTTTTTCGCCCTTTTCAACTAAATGAATTAACCTCTCTGCCTCATGCTCAATGGCTCGATGGACATTTCTGATGGAGTTCATGTTTTTTACCTCTACCTTGCTTCCGTATTCTTTGGCGTCTTTCAACATCACGGAAACATTAGCATCACATCTTAAAGAACCTTCTTCCATATTTCCATCGCAGATTTCCAAGTATCTAACCAGCTTTCTAACTTCTGCTAAAAATGCATAAGCTTCATCTGCACTCCTTAAATCAGGCTCCGTAACAATCTCAATCAAAGGGACTCCAGCTCTATTGTAGTCCACTAAAGTGTCCGTTGCATCCTCTGTGTGAATAGATTTCCCGGCATCTTCCTCCATATGGATTCGATTCAAAGCAATCGCTTTTTCTTCAGTTTCACCTTTAGCTTTAATCCAAACCTGACCTCCTACGCAAATAGGTGCTTTATCTTGTGTCACTTGATAGCCCTTAGGCAAATCTGGATAGAAATAGTTTTTTCTGGCAAAGATATTTTCTTCTGTAATGCTACATTCGCAAGCCAATCCCATTTTTATAGCATAATCGACTGCCTTTTTGTTGAGCTTTGGCAAGGTCCCCGGATGCCCCAAAGAAATTGGACTAATATGCGTATTGGCACTTGCTCCAAAGGCAGTTGAATCTGAACAGAATAATTTACTCTCCGTCAACAACTGCGCATGCACCTCAAGTCCGATTACGACCGTATATTTATCTCTTATGGATTTGTCTAAAGACATATTTTTATAATTCGCTTGCCATAGCTTTAGCTTGTGTAACTACATCAGGCAAACCTTCTAATTTTTTACCACCGGCAGTGGCAAAGAAAGCTTGTCCGCCACCACCTCCTTGGATGTTTTTTGCTAAATCTCTAATAATTTTTCCAGCATTCAAATCTTTGGTTTCGACTAAATTCTCTGAAATCACCACAGAAATTTGAGGTTTTCCCTCCACATTACAAGCTAAAACAGCAAATAATGAATCAACCTCGTTTTTCAATTCAAATGATAACTTCTTTAAAGCATCCGCATTCGGCAAAGTGACCTCACTAATGATTACCGTAATATCACCATGCTTTTCGGCATTATTGATCAATTCATCTTTTAACTGACCTGCTTGTTTGGATTGCTCCTTTTCTAAAGATTTTTGAAGCTCATTTTTCTCTTTCATCAATTGCTCAACTGCCTGAGCCAGATCTTTCGGACTTTTTAATAAAGCATTCACTTGCTTTAAAATTGCTTCCTGATTCAAATGATATTCTTCTGCTTTCTCTCCTGTTACTGCCTCAATTCTTCTTATTCCAGCTGCAACAGAGGTTTCAGTAGTGATTTTAAACTGACCAATGTTACCAGTAGCCGGCACATGAACTCCACCACAAAGCTCAACAGAATAATTTGGATCGAATGTAATCATTCTTACATTATCGCCATATTTTTCGCCAAAAAGTGCCATGGCTCCTTTTGCTTTAGCTTCTTCTATTGGAATATTGCGTTCTTCTTGTTGTGGAATATTCTCTCTGATTTTCTCATTTACCCTTCGTTCAACTTTCAGAATTTCTTCATCCGTCATTTTAGAGAAATGAGAAAAATCGAAACGCAATATTTTATCCGATACCAAAGAACCCTTTTGTTGTACATGGTCTCCCAGGACTTCTCTCAAGGCAGCATGCAGAAGGTGAGTGGCTGAGTGATTATAAACAATTTTCCTTCTTCTATCATTATCTATTTCCGCATAAACAGGAGCATCCAATTGAGCAGGAATTTTATCCACAAAATGAACGATTAAGTCATTTTCCTTCTTGGTATCCAAAACCTTAATGGTTTCATCACCCATTTTCAAAATACCTGTATCTCCTATTTGTCCACCACTTTCTGCATAAAAAGGCGTTTTGTCCAATACTAATTGGATTTGTTCTTTATTCTTATTTTTTACGGAGCGATAACGCAAAATTTTAGCTTCTGCTTTTACTTCATCGTACCCAACAAATTCCACATCACTTCCTTCACTAACGATCTGCCAATCGCCTGTTTCCATTTTAGCTGCAGATTTTGAACGGTCTTTTTGCTTAGCCATTTCCTGCTCAAAACCTTTTTCATCAATAGTTAAGCCATTTTCTTTGGCAATCAAAGCTGTCAAATCCAATGGAAAACCATAAGTATCATATAATTCGAAAGCTACCGCACCCGATATGGTAGTATTTTTGTTTTCAGATAACTCAGCATTAATGCTGTCCAATCTTTTCAATCCATTTTCCAAAGTTCTCAAGAAAGCGGCTTCCTCTTCTTTGATAACTTTCTCCACTAATTCTTGCTGAGCTTTCAATTCAGGGAAAACCTCCTCGAATTGTTTGGCTAAAATCGGAACTAATTTATAAAGGAAAGGATCTTTCAAGTCTAAGAAGGTATAGCCATAACGGACTGCTCTTCTTAAAATCCTTCTAATTACATAACCTGCTTTATTGTTGGATGGCAATTGCCCATCAGAAATTGATAGAGAAATTGCTCGGATGTGATCCACAATTACACGGAATGCAATGTCTATTTTGCTTAGCTCTCCATATTTTTTACCAGAAATCTTAGCAACCTCATCCAATAAAGGAGTAAAAACATCCGTATCGTAATTGGATTTTTTATTTTGTATTGCCATGCAAATACGCTCAAAGCCCATACCTGTATCGATATGCTTTGCTGGCAATGCATGTAAACTACCATCTGCTTTTCTGTTGAACTGTATAAAAACCAAATTCCAAATTTCCACTACTAATGGATGGTCATTATTTACCAAATCTTTTCCTGGAATTTTAGCAATATCTGCTTCATCTCTTAAATCAACATGGATTTCGGATGCGGGTCCACAAGGTCCGGTATCGCCCATCTCCCAGAAATTGTCACTTTTATCGCCTTTTAAAATTCGGCTTTCATCTATATGTCCTTTCCAGAAATCATAGGCTTCCTGATCGAAAGGAATATTATCTGCTTCATCTCCTTCAAAAACAGTTACATATAATCTTTCTTTAGGCAATTTGTAAACCTCAGTCAACAATTCCCAAGACCATTCGATAGCTTCTTTCTTGAAATAATCTCCAAAAGACCAGTTTCCCAGCATTTCAAACATGGTGTGATGGTAAGTATCGTGGCCTACTTCTTCCAAATCGTTGTGTTTACCAGAAACACGCAAACATTTCTGAGTGTCGGTAACTCGAGTGGCTTCAGCTTTTTTATTACCCAAAAAGTAATCTTTAAACTGATTCATGCCGGCATTGGTAAACATCAAAGTAGGGTCATCTTTGATTACCATAGGCGCTGAAGGCACTATTTTGTGCTGCTTTTCTTGAAAGTAATTCAAGAACTTTTTACGTATCTCGCTGGAAGTCATGGAGTAAAGTATTTGTATTTAATGTTTTACTTTAAAAATATTTGTTTATATTTGCTTCTGCCAATGAGATTTATCAAAAAATTTGATTTTTGATGAACCTTTGTGCAATTTTGCGGATTAAAGAATCCGATTACAAAATTAGAAGTTTTTAACTAGTCTAAAACGGAATGGCAAGAATTAAATACTATTACGACACCGAAACTTGCAGATATGAGCGAGTAAAGGTCTCAAAGTGGGACATTTTTTTAAATTTATTAGGCTTTTTGTCTGTATCACTGATTCTGGCTGTCGGCATTATCATTGTTTATAACGCATATTTTGACTCTCCTAAGGAGGCTCAACTCAAAAAGGAAAATAAAGAGCTTCAGTTCTATTATGAAATGATGGAAAAAGAAGTGAATAATGTTCAGAAGGTTTTATCCTCTTTACAAGAGAGAGATGATGAAGTTTATCGAAACATTATGGGAGCTGAACCAATTCCATCCAGCATAAGAGCTGCTGGAGTTGGTGGAGCTGAGCGTTACAAAAACATTATTGAAAGTGAATTAGAAAGAGAAAATCTTATCCTTAGCATGATGCAAGAAATGGATAAGGTGAAGAAACAAATGTATATTCAGACAAAGTCTTATGATGAGATTTTGGAAATGGCAGAAAATAAAGAAGAAATGATGGCTTCTATTCCTGCTATCCAACCTATCCCAAATAAAGAATTAAAAAGATTGGCTTCTGGATTTGGCATGAGAATGCACCCAATATTGAAAGTAGTTCGCCCTCATGAGGGTTGTGATTTTTCTGCGCCAAGAGGAACTCCAATTTATGCTACTGGAGATGGGGAAGTTGTTAGAGTTAGCAGCACTTTTGGAGGATTTGGTAAATTAGTTGTGATCGATCATGGTTACGGATTCATCACAAAATATGCTCATATGTCCTCTTTCAATGTGAAAAAAGGAGATAAAGTTAAAAGAGGAGATTGTATCGGTTTTGTAGGAACTACAGGAACATCTACCGCACCACATCTTCATTATGAAATCCATAAAGATGGTAAGCCGATCAACCCAGTTCATTATTTCTATCAGGATGTATCGGATGAGGAATATGAAAAACTATTAGAATTGTCATCTAGAGAAAACCAATCCCTAGGGTAATCATAAATAAAATATCTAAAATATTAAAGAGCAGTCGAGAGACTGCTTTTTTTAGCCTCATAAATAATGACTAAATCAATTTTCACTTTTTTTATTGTTCTTTTCATCCTTTCAGGCTGTAAATCTTTGCAAAAAACAGCACAAAAGGACGATTCTAAAGAAGTACAAGCTCAGGTTGATAGTACGCAGCAAGTGAAAGATACCGTTCAGGTTGTTATCAAAGATATTATTCCAACCCAAGAAGAAGTCTTCATTAAAATCCATCCTAAAAAGCCAGATACTATAAGCATTATTGGAGTTGGTGACATTATGATTGGTACCAATTTCCCAAATGAAGGCTACTTGCCACCGGACTCAGGGAAATATATGCTGTCTTCCGTAGCGCATGTTTTAAGAGATGCGGATTTAACATTTGGTAATCAAGAAGGCGTGATCTTAAATGAAGGAGGAGAAGCTAAAAGTTGTTCTGATCCATCTGTTTGTTATATTTTCCGAAGCCCAGAACATTTGGCTCGACATTATGTAGATGCCGGAATTGATATGATGAGCTTAGCTAATAATCATGCTGGAGATTTTGGGGAAACAGGTAGAAAAAATACCATGCGGGTATTAGACAGTTTAGGAATCCATCATGCAGGACAGTTATCTCAACCTTTTACTATTTTTGATCACGACAGAATCAAATACGGATTTGTGGCTTTTTCCCCGAATAACGGAACACAAAGTATTAACGATTTAGATGCTGCCATAGGCTTAATTCAGCATTTAGACAGTTTATCAGATATTATTATTGTTTCTTTTCATGGAGGAGCTGAAGGCAAGAAATACCAGCATGTAACACGTGAAAGAGAATATTTTTATGGGGAAAACAGAGGAAATGTTTATGAATTTTCTCATGAAATGATCGATGCAGGTGCTGATATCATTTTCGGGCATGGACCACATGTTGCACGAGCCATAGAAGTTTATAAGAACAGATTTATTGCTTACAGTTTGGGTAATTTTGCTACTTATGGAAGATTTAATTTAAGAGGCGAAAATGGACTTGCCCCTATTGCAAAAGTTTGGATAACAGAAGATGGAAGTTTCGTAAAAGGAAAAATTATTTCTGCAATTCAAAAAGGTGCAGGGGTGCCTGAAATTGATGTAAATCATGCTGCTGCGCAAAAAATTAAGGAATTAACAGAAGCAGATTTTCCAGAATCTAAGATTTTAATTGACCCAGAAGGGAATATTCGCTATATTCAAGACCAATTTTAAATAGAGCCTATTAGGCAATTACACAAACGCTTGTAGTAATTATCTAATATTTAGTACCAATTTTTTATGTAATGTAATTTTAGAAGCTATTATATACTGTGCCATACAAGGAAAAAACCATAGAGAAAAAATACTACACTATAGGTGAAGTAGCCGAACAATTCGATGTTGCTACCTCTTTGATTCGATTCTGGGAGGGAGAGTTTGATATTATCAAACCTAAGAAAAACAGAAAGGGCAATAGACAATTTACCAAAGAAGATATTGAAAATGTAAAGCTGATATATCATTTGGTGAAAGAGAAAGGTTTTACTTTGCAAGGTGCTAAAGATATGCTTAAAAATGATTCCAATGAGGTTCGAGATAAAATGGAAATGCTCGATTCTCTAAGAAATATCAGAAACTTTTTAACCGAAATTAAGGAGAATATATAATTACAACCAAAACAACCCCATATGAATGCAGAGGAAAAGGCACTTTTAAGCCTGCATTTAATCCCCAAAATTGGTAATATAACCGTCAAAAGTCTCATTAGCCATTGTGGTTCAGCTCAGGCTGTTTTAGATTTACCCCAATCCAAACTTTTGAAAATCCCTGGTATTGGTCAAAAAACCATCGACAATATTAAAAGCCGAGAAATCACTGATTATGCGGAGCAAGAATTTGCTAAAGCTGAAAAGCAAGGTGTAAAAATTATAAGCTATTTAGATAAAGATTATCCTTTTCGCTTAAAGCAAATCCCAGATGCACCGATTCTCATCTATACAAAAGGACAATTTCCAATTGACAGAAAACAGCCAACAGTGGCAGTAGTTGGGACAAGAAATGCAACCCCTTACGGCAAAAAACTAACTGAGGAAATGATTGAAAAGCTAAGTCCGTTGAAACCCATTATTTTAAGTGGATTAGCTTACGGAATCGATATTCATGCTCATAGAGCAGCATTAAAGCATCAACTCTCCACTTATGCAGTTATGGGCTCAGGAATTGATGTAATTTATCCCTCTGCTCATCAAGCAACTGCCTTGGAAATGCAGAAAACTGGCGGAATCATTTCAGAACAAGCTTTTGGTTCCAAACCCGATGCTTTTAATTTTCCTGCAAGGAATAGAATAATAGCGGGTATGGCAGATTTGGTGATCGTTGTGGAAGCAGCCAAGAAAGGAGGCGCATTAATTACTGCAGAATTAGCTAATTCTTATGATAGAGAAGTTGGAGCATTTCCTGGAAGAATAGGTGATACCTATTCTGAAGGCTGCAACAAACTCATCAAGCAGCATAAAGCACATTTAGTGGAAACCGCTGATGATGTTTTGTACATAATGAATTGGGAATTAGAAAATCAGGCAGCCATCAAGCAAAAGGTTCTGGATTTATCCTCTCTAAATGATGAAGAACAAAGCGTAATGAATACCTTACTTCAAAACAATAAAGAACTTCCAATTGATATTTTAAGCATAAAAAGCCAAATCAATTTGAATCAGTTAGCAGGAATTTTATTAAACCTAGAAATGCAGGGAATTATTAAATCCCTGCCGGGTAAACGGTATTTGGTGGCCTAAATCAATCTATTGCACCAATAAAACAGGAACAGTCCGATCTGGCTGAATCAGCTTTTCCGCCACTGAGCCAATCAATAAATCATCATCGTCTGATTTCCCCTTTATGCCTACCACTATTAAATCTACATGATGAGTTCTGGCATAGTTATAAATTACTTTATCAGAAGGCTGATCATCATTATATGCCACCCAAGCATTTGATTTAGGTTGTTTGGTATATTTTTCCCTGAAATGATCTAAGGCTTTTTCGGCTTTCTTCCGTTCTTCCTCCACTAACTTATTAGATTTCTGTTTTACAAATGGGAAGTAAATAGCAGGAACTTTATAAACATGAAATAGACTGAAATTTGAAGCAGAATCGGGTATGAAATGATTCAGAAATTTCACAGCCTTTTTTGAATAGGTTGAGAAATCCACACACAGCATTACATTATCAAAATTAGGGCGGGAGGTTTCTGTTGTGAATAAAATGGATTTATCAATTAATCGTGCAATTTTAGAGGCAAAAATACCAGAACCAGGATTAATGACCTTTTTACCAAAAACACATAGATTATAATCACTTGTATTCACCCAATGGGTTAAATCCTCTTTCCCTCCTTTATTATGGATTTTCACAGTATAATTTTCAGGATCCCAACCTGCCTGAGCTGCCTTTTCAATCATCTCCTCCTCCAATATTTCTTCCAATGGTTTTTCCAAATCCGGAAATTGCGAGGAAAAGTCATCCGTTAACTCCTGCAGCTCAATATAATGAGCCAAACATATATTATCAAATCCCCAGACTTTCTCCAGCTGTTTTACCTGCTTCAATACAATCTCGTCCATTTTGGACATATCCATAAATACGATTACATTTTTCATTCCTCTTTCGTTTTCTCGGTTTTAGAAGTTCTCTTCCCAATTACATTTTTCAGCTTCTCTTGATAAGAAGCAAAATCTGTTTCTTTATCCTCTGCCAAATTACGAGCATGTTCCTTCATTAAGCCTTTGTAAAGACTAAACATCATTAAAATCAATATAAAAGCAAAAGGCAAGCCCGTGGTGATAGCTGCCGTCTGTAAAGCAGTTAGTCCGCCACCAATCAAAAGTACTGCCGCTACTGCGCCTTCTGACACTGCCCAGAAAATTCTTTGTCCAACAGGTGCATCGAGTTTCCCTCCTGCAGTGATACTGTCAATCACTAAAGAACCGCTATCAGAAGAGGTTACAAAGAAATTAATCACCAAAATCACTCCAATTCCAGAAGCAATTCCAGATAATGGAAATTGTTCTAATAATACAAACAAACTGGTAGAAGCATTGGCTACTATATCAGGACCAATATCTGCTATTTCGTTCAATTGAACCCAAATACCGGTTCCACCAAAAGCCGTCATCCACAAGAAAGTTAATAAGGTTGGAACTAATAAAACACCAGTTATAAATTCTTTGACTGTTCTTCCTTTGGATACTCGGGCGATAAACATCCCTACAAAAGGTGACCAGCTAATCCACCAAGCCCAATAGAAAACTGTCCAGCCATTTTGCCAACCTCCCTCACCTTCTTGAGCATAAGATTCAGTCCAGAAACTCATACTAAAGAAATTTTGAATATAATTTCCTAAGTTTTGAATGTAGGAATCGAAAATATATAAAGTTGGACCAACAGCAATAATAAATATTAGGAAGATTGCCCCTATCCTAATGTTTAATTCACTTAATTTTCTAACCCCTTTATCTAAACCTGAAAAAACAGAAATAGTAGCTACTAGTGTAATTCCCGCAATTAAAAGCACTTGAGTAGTGACCGTATCAGGAATGTCAAATAGATAAGTCAAGCCAGAATTAACCTGTTTCACACCTAATCCAAGAGAGGTTGCCAAACCAAATAAGGTAGCCAAAACTGCAATAACGTCAATTACATCACCTATCCAACCATAAATTTTATCTCCCAGAATCGGATAGAATACAGAACGGATTGTTAAAGGTAATTTTCTTGAAAAAGCAAAAAATGCTAACGCCAATCCTACCAATGCGTAAATTCCCCATGCATGTAGTCCCCAGTGAAGAAAACTAAATTGCATGGCTTGAGCAGCAGCTTCACCTGGATTATCTACATCTTGTGGTGGGTTTAGGAAATGATTCATAGGTTCAGCCACACCCCAGAAAATTATCCCAATTCCCATACCGGCACTGAAAAGCATGGCAAACCAAGAGCCTCGGCTAAATTCAGGCTTAGCCTCTTTTCCACCTAATTTGATTTTACCTAGTTTGCTAAAGCCTATTACGATACAGAAAATCAGAAATAAATTAGTCACCAAAACGAAAAACCAACCTGCATAATCTGAAAGTCCATCTTGAATCTCAGTGAAAACTTTTTCCATTGGCTCGCCAACTATTAGCGTAACAGTTATAAAAACTACAATCAGGATAGTTGCCGGCCAAAAGACCGGTTTATGAACATCAAAATATTTACTTAACGTATTCTTCATAGTATTTTATTCTATTTAGAAATAATAACCAATATTTATATTGAAACGAGTATTGATAGTGGGATTAGAAAGTGGTGGATTTAAAGCACCTTCTTCTGTAACACCTACAGTCTCCGCAACATTTTCTCCTCTTCCACTACTCAAAGCACTCCCTCCAAAAGCACTGCTTAACCAAGGCTGGTTAATCCCAGAGGCAATATCGAAAAATGTAAAAGTATTACCTGCTGTCACCATGAATCCCAAAATGTTCTGATGGGAATTTACAAATTCGTAATCTCTACCCAAAATTTCAATGCTCCCGTATTTATGCATATAGGAGTAATCATCATAAAAGGTAAGGCTAGAAATTGGCCCCCAGTCTACTTTATATTCGTAGGACAATCCTAAAGAAACGGTACTTGCACTTGAAGCCACTTGATAAGTATTAAATCCATAAGCCCCCATATTGATATGATCAACAGGATTCCCGGCATCGTCTAAGCTATTAGGATAGTCATAATGCGTAAACTGAAATTTGATTTTGGCTTCTTCTTTCAATGAGTACTGAGAATGAAAAGCTGTTGCCCAATGATTGAAACTATTGTCAGTAGTGGAATTATAGATTTCCCCAAATTGAGCAGAAAATCCCATCAAAAATTTACCTTTTTCATATTCAGCTCTCGTGTTGAACTGATTTCTTTCTTTATTGCCATTATAGCCATCTTCAGGAATTACATCATAAGAATAGCGTGCAGAAGGGAAACTTCCATAACCCGGTTCACTCACACCTCTTGGTTCAGCCATCAAGAAATAAGCAAAATGATAGGTCCAGTTTTCATTTTGCCATTTAAATTTAATTCCTGTATCATAATCATCTTCCAAACCAAAATAGTAAGGTAAATGAAACCACCAAGAATTACCAGAAAACTCGAGTGCCCCAAAGGGAACTTGAGTTACGCCTAATTGAATTTGAAGTTTTTTGGAAAAATCATGGAATAAGAATGCCTTTTTTACAAAATGAGTATTAAAGCCTGGATAGAACCGATATTCAAAATCAATTCCTATATTTTTGGTTTGCCCTCTTGCCTCAAATCTCCAAGTGTCCCAAAAGAAGCCATTTCTATTTTCGGTCGGTAAAGGAGAGGTTTCTCCTTCATAAATAGTATAAATTGTGTTGAATCTTACTGCTCCCCCTATTTTGATAAAAGTGGTGTCTTTATCATTTAATAGAGCCTGAGAATTACTCTCAAAATGAAATGAAAGAAAGGTAAAAAGCAGAATAAAAAATCTAATTTTCATAATTATGACTATTAGAATTAAAAAATATGCTACTTAATTAAGGCATTAAATTTAAAATTGTTTAAAAGAATTAAAATTTACACATTCAATAAGTAACATAAACTTATAATTTTAAACTAAGTTAATATTGTAGAAAAGCCAAGAAAACTAAAGCTTAATAAGGTAATTAATAGTATTTTACCTTATTTTGAATTTTACTATTAATAAATCATGCATAATATATTCTCTAATAAAAAGGCCATCATATTTGATATGGATGGAGTTATAATCGATAACATTTCATACCACATTGAAGCACTCAAGCAGTTTCTCAAACAATTTGGAAAAGATGTTACGGATGAAGAATTTCAAAGGCATTATAATGGCAGAACCATTCAAGAAGTAATATTAGGCTTAAAACCTGATGCTGATCATACTGAAGTAATGAGATTAGCAGAAGAAAAAGAGAAAATATACAGAGATTTATACAGCGCAGATTTAGTACCAACCCCTGGGTTGATGGAATTTTTACCTTTGGCACAAAAAGCAGGGATAAAAATGGCTGTTGCTACTTCAGCCATTACTGCTAATGCTGATTTCACATTGGACGGTCTCAATATTCGTGAATATTTTGATGCTGTGATAGACAGTACAATGGTTATTAAAGGAAAACCAGACCCCCAGATTTATCTAAAAGCTGCTGAAGAACTGAATATTTCTCCTGAAAATTGCGTTGTATTAGAAGATGCATTAGCGGGTATACAATCTGCTAAAAGCGCAGGAATGGATGTGATTGGTTTATATACCTCCTTGAAAAAAGAAGAGTTACCAGATGGACTATTACTGAAAATCAAAAATTTTCACGAATTGAATAAATCAGCTTAGGTTATATAGTAAACATAAAATGAAAAAATATACATCAATCTTATTTACAATCTTATTGCTTAGCTTTTTTTCAGGCTTCTCACAGCAAGTTAAAATAGCCAAGTTGAAATATAATGGAGGAGGAGATTGGTATGCTAACAAAACAGCACTTCCTAATTTAATTGAGTTTTGTGAGCAAGAATTAAAAGTGCCAATGGATGATAAAGATTATGTGGTAGAGGTTGGGAGTAAGGAAATTTATCAATACCCTTATGTTTACATGACAGGCCATGGAAATGTAGTCTTCTCCGATGAGGAAGCTCAAAATGTAAGGAATTATCTGATTGCAGGCGGTTTTCTTCACATTGATGATAATTATGGCTTAGACCAGTTTATCAGGTTAGAAATGAAAAAGGTTTTTCCTGAAAAAGACTTTGTGGAAATACCATTTGACCATCCTATATATCATCAAAAATTCAAATTTGAAGACGGCTTACCTAAAATTCATGAACATGACGGAAAACCAGCTCAAGGTTTTGGCATTATTTATGAAGGGCGTGTAGTCTGCTACTATTCCTATGAAAGCGATCTAGGGAATGGGTGGGAAGACCAAAGTATACATAAAGACCCAGAGTCAGTGCGATTGAAAGCATTGAAAATGGGGGCAAATATAATTAGTTTTGCTTTCACTCAGGATTGACACAAAAGCACTTAATAAATCCATAAGAAAGTTTAATTTTGCAGTCATGATTAAATCTGCTATCAAATATTTTATCACTATCATAATTAGTTTAGTCGTTTTTGCGGCTTGTGAGCCATGTGAAGATTGTGGACCAGAAAATACTTATCCGTATTTCAATCTAAGTATTTTAAATAAAACATCTTTAGATACTTTAAACCAATATAAAACAAGATTAAATAATGAAATAAAGGCTGTTGATAGCGAACTTGATGATCCTGAAAATGCCCCGATTGTTGATTCACTAAATAATTTAAAAACCATAAAAACAGATTCCTTAGCCTTGATTAATGCTTTAATTAAGATAACCAATAATAAAACTATCAGTATTGAATCGATTAATGGGGAAACAAACTTATTTGAAAATGAAAATGGAGGAGATAGTTTAAAGAGATTTAAAATACCCATTAATACTAATGAGTCTGAATCAGAATACATTTTTCAAATAGAATTTGCTGACACTACACATTTTCTTAAGATAAGATACGAATTAAACGACACTACTATTAATAATAAAATCACCAAATCTGCTAAACAGCTTGAAGTGATTGAACACCAATTTGATTCATTAAGAGGGCCATATGGCTGTAAACCTATTTCTGAATGCATCAGTAATGAGCTTGAAATTTATGTTGAAATATAAGTTATTATATCTGATTTTAATTTTCCCTGTTTTAATGAATCAAACCAATGCGCAAGATTCAATAGCTGTGGAAGCAAATGAATCCGAAATTTCAGAAGAGGCTCAAAAATTAAGCATTGGTATTGCATTTGATTATTTGAAACTGCATACTTTATTAATTGATGAAAGTGAGAAATGGGAAGGAGCTATTAATCTCAGAATATTAGATAGGGTTTCAGTTATAGGCGAATATGGGATTGCACAACTCACTCCTGAGGAGGCTTACAAAAATTCAGAATATAAATCAGAAGGAGATTATTATAGAATAGGATTGGATTATCATTTAACTGTAATTCCTAATAACTTTCTTTTTTTAGGGTTAAGGTATGCACAATCTTCCTTTAGTGAAAATATAGCGTATGAGATTGGAAATCCTATTTTTGAGAATGAATCAGGTCAACTGAATCGAGAAAACCTCAGTGCTACTTGGTATGAATTCGTTTTAACTTCCGAGAAAAAAATTAGAAAAATAGCCAAAAAGGATATTCCGGATTTGCTTTCTATAGGTTTCAAATTCCGTTTAAAGTCGCTTCAGGAATACGATAACTTTGATGATTTCGAGGTAAAACATATTCCAGGCTATGGACAAACCAACATCAAACTAAATCCTGAATTCAATCTATATATCAAATTTCGAATTCCTGTTTTCTAGAAAAATAAAATAAATACTACCATAACTTAAAGCTCTGTTAATTTATTTGGCAGAGCTTTTTTTATTAAAACAGTATATAAACAGTCGAAATTTGAAACTTCAAGCCAATATGTTAGTTTTAAATATATGGGAACAAGTAAAAAAGTAGATATGGAAATTAAATTCATCTTTGATAGTAAACATATTAATGAAAGAGAAGCTCTTGCATATGCCAAGTCATTGGATCAACATATTATTAATCCAATAGATTTGGATAAAGAAGCAATGACCGAGAGACAATGGGCTGAAATTGCTGGAAAACTTAAGGTTCCTATCAAAGAATTAATTAATGTTAATAACGATTACTATAAAGATGAATTAGAAGGCAAAGATTTTGATGATCAAGACTTATTACAATTAATAACTTCACATCCACAAATCATTAAAACACCAATAATCCATGCTACAGACTATGCGAAATTCGTGAAATCACCTTATGATTTTAATGAAATGGATATGGCTTTTGCAGAAATTAAAAAACATTTAGCCAATAAAGGAGAGAGTGATGACTAATCATCTCTCTTTTTTAATAATTGATTAAAACATATAGGCTAAGCTCATATTCAACCCTACAAATGCGGGCATACTGTTGAATGTAGCATTTTCTGTTGTTACATTAGATAGTGCTCTTTTGTATGTAGGCATTACACTAATCGCGTATTTATCTGCAAAAGGATAACTTACTTCAATTCCTGCAATACTACTGGCAAAGAAATTTTTATATGATTGTCTGTCATTTTGATCAAATTTTATTTCATTAATTTGATCACTACTTCCTTTAAGTGTGTTTCGTATAATAAAATCAGCCGATAAGCCTGCAACCAAAGAAACATCAAACTTTCTATCAATTACTTTATAGGAGGTCATCAAAGGGACTGTAACAATATGAAAATCATTGTATAATTCATATTCTGAGATAGCAGTTACTACTCTGCCATCTGAAATTTCGGTTGAGCTAGAGGCTCCATGATATGGATAAAATTTATCGCTGTTTCTATCCCTAACGACAGTACTGCTAGAAGAAGATGATCGATAAGCCCCATATTGAACACCTGATTTTATATTCCACTTTTCATTTAAAATGACTCCGAAATTCAATCCAAAAGTAAAAGATAGGTTGCCTTGCATAGGCGCGGAACTTAAATTCTCTACAGCCTCTCTTTCTTGATTATTTGAAAATGAAGCATCATCCCCAGTAGTTCTTGCATTGGTTCCAGGATTGTTTAAGGAGGAAACTGTAGAAAAAATAGGTGTTTCTGTAATTTCAGAATTTGGATTAAAATTTCCAGATCCAATATTGACATTTGTATTCCAGGCTATTGCTGATTTTTCATTAGTTTCATCTAATTTGCTAACTGCAAAATAAGAAACTTCTTTAACCTGATTATTAATTTCCGGAAGTTCTAAGGCATCAGGAGCTATATTATTAACTTTGGTTAATGATAAACCTAAATTGTCATTAACAGCAGCTACAGCTAAATCTTTGTTATCTTGAATGACTGAAATTTGGTTATTCTTGTACCCTGTTTCATCTGATCCACCAACAAAAGCTACGGTATTAATTTCATCAATATTATCATTAAAACCATTTTCATTTTGACTGTTAGTCAGTGTCTTGGGTTTAGTCAAAATCACATCATTATCACTCAAGAAAATTTGATCATTTTGATCTTTAATTTCAATTGGTGCTTGAGTACTGTTTGGTTCAGTACTGAAAGTAAAATCTTGCAAGTTGAAGTAGATAGAAATTAAAGCTATAAAAATTACTGCTGCCGCAAGATTTCTATAGAAAGCAGCTTTTTTATGCATACTTATATTATCCTGCTTCAGGAGCTCAGCTTCAATTCCTTCCCATACATTATTTCCCGGCTGAACTTCAGCATCGGCAAATTTTCTGCGAATAGAATCGTTAAAATTATCTTTATTGAAATCTTTCATTCCCCCACTTACTTTGCTTTTCTAATTGTTCCATTAATATTTTCCTAGCCCTTGCATATTGAGATTTTGAAGTTCCAATATTTATATCGAGCATTTTGGCAATTTCTTTATGTTGATATCCCTCTACAGCGTAAAGATTAAAAATGACTTGGCAACCTGTTGGCAATTCTTGAATCAATTCCATCAAATCCTCAACCGCTAAATTACCTACTGAGAGTGAGTCAATCCCTTCTTTAATATCTTCTACATCTACCATAGGGTAGAGATAAAGCTTACTTCTTTGATGATTTAAAGCAGTATTAATAATAATTCTTTTGATCCAATACCCAATACTTGATTCACCTCTAAATTTTTTAATATTTTCGAAAACTTTAATAAACCCCTCTTGCAAAATATCTTCCGCTTCTAAAGTTGATTTTGAATAGCGCAAAGCTACCGCCATCATTCCTGAGGAATATTGCTGATAGAGTTCATATTGGCTCTTTCTGTCACCTTTTTGGCAACCCTTAATAAGTTCTTTGGTTCTAGGCATGACAAAAACCTTAAGGATTCTGTTTATATTAGACCCAAATTACAAATTAAAGGTTGGAATGAAACATTATTTATATTTTTTAATTACACTTTCATCAATTATTAGCTTATTAAATGGCTGCGTACCAGTACAATCCACAGGCGGTAGCAATAATTCAGCTGCCACATATTATCCGGATTTAGAATTTGAAAACAAAAGCTATAAGGAACAAATACAAACTGTTCAGCTGATTCATTTCAAAGGCAATCAAATGGCATCTACTAATAATGCTGTAATGGAACTAGGCAAAAATGAACGATTACTTTTAACATTTGATGATATTAATAGCCAACAGCAGCAATATTTTGCTAAAATAATTCATTGTAATAAGGACTGGACTGCAAAAAGCAATATTCAGTCTATGGATTATCTGGAGGAATTTAATCAGTTCCCTATAAGAGAATTTGAATTTTCCTTTGATACAAAATTAGGTTATATTCATTATGAATGGAATGTTCCAAGAGTAGGGCTTTCAGGCAATTACCTGATTGTAGTTTATCAAAATACTAATGAAGATGATATAATATTAAGTGAAAGATTTATGGTGCATGAAAATAAAACGGGGATCAATTATCAGGTTTCAGCATCTAATGTGGTTTCCAAAAGAAGAACACACCAAGAATTAGAATTTGAAGTATTTCTCAATCAAATAGATATAATCAATGTTGGGACAGATATTCATCCGGTTGTAAGGCAAAATTATAATTGGCTTTATGCTATCGATGCTCCTAAACCCTTACAAATTTCAGATGGAAATAAACGATTGACTTATAAATTTTATAATGGTGAGTTAAACTTCCCCGGCAATAATGAATTCAGGTTTTTTGATATTTCAACTGTCAACTTTAAAGGAAATGGAGTTGCAGATATTAATAAAGAATCGACCCCTATTGCTGTCTCTCTTAGAATGGATGGGATTAGATCAACAGAAGCGTATAGAGAATGGGAAGATCGAAATGGGACTTTCGCCATTGGGAACAGGGAAAGACAAAACACTCCTTTGGTTTCCGATTATTTCCTTACGGAATTTAAATTACAGGCTCCTCAAGACTTTGGAGATATCTATGTTGTAGGAGAATTTAATAATTGGCAATTGAATAATTCCAATAGGATGAAATACAATACCAATACTGGAATATATCAAAATAGTTTTCTCTTAAAACAAGGATATTATGAATACATCTATTATGTGAAAAACCAAGAAGGCAATCCTATAGACGGCAGTCACTTTAACACCGAAAATGACTATGATATTTTAGTTTATTATAGTAGCCCTCAATTGAGATACGATAGATTAATTGGTTATACACAATTTAATTCTCGAGCTGCCCAGTAAAATATGGCTCGGTTTTGCTTCCTGGGGTTACCTCGGCTAAATCTAACATTCCAAAGCCTTTGTCATTAAATAAACCAAGGCCATTTTCAAATAAAAACTGATGCAATTCGGGTGCTGCTTTAAGTGTAAATGGGAAAGTATAACCTCTCACTTCATAAGGCACGTCCTGATCGAATAGAGGATAAACTCTAGAATATTTTTTACCTCTATCTTCTAACTTTTTTAGATAGTTAGTATCCGGATAAAATTCAAAGCCACCAAAATCATTTAATTCATTCTTTTCCAAAAGTGCTTTCCTCAACTGATCCACAAATTCCTCTGATTCAGGATGAATGAATTTTTTTGCACTATCACTAGAAAACTCTGGTGTTAATAAAATCAAGGGTGAAATACATATATATTTAGTCTCTTCACTAAATTCAATATCGTTTTCAAGCTCAACAGCATGTGGAGTAATAGTTAGTCCATTTAATTTAACCTCCGGCAAACTAAACAAAACTCCTACTATGCTATCTATAAAACTTTTATTGGAGCATGAAAAAACAACCGTGATCTTGGAGCTATAAAAATGTAAGCCCGATTTACTAACCGTAGTTTGTCCTTTTAAACCTGAGAAGTTATAATGTTTAAAATCATTAAACTCTTCATTACCACACTTTTTGATTAGACCTTTAAAAAATCTAAACAAATAGTACTGGTGATGAAACGGTACATTGGCTCCTTTTTCCTTATTCTTAAAAATTAATCTTACTCTCACGACCCTATTTTTTAACTAAGACCAATCGTGATATAAAATTGTTTTAAAATTTCTAAGAAAATTTACACATTAAATCGAAAATGCATGATATCTCCATCTTTCACAACATATTCTTTCCCTTCAATTGATATCTTTCCAGCTTCTTTGCAAGCTTGCTCGGTTCTATATTTTTGATAGTCATCCAATTTAATAACTTCCGCTTTGATAAAGCCTTTTTCAAAGTCAGTATGGATAACGCCAGCGGCTTGAGGAGCTTTCCAGCCTTTTTTAATAGTCCACGCTCTCACTTCCTGCTTTCCTGCTGTGAAATAGGTAATTAGGTCCAAAATAGAATAAGAAGCTCGAATCAATTTATTTAAACCTGATTCTTTTAAGCCGTATTCCTCTAAAAACAATGCTTTCTCATCGGGATCATCAAATTCAGCAATTTGAGCTTCAATTGCAGCACTCACCACAATTACTTCTGCTTCCTCATCCTTAACATATTCCTTAAATTTCTCGACCCATTCATTTCCAGTAACCGCTGCTGACTCCTCAACATTTGTTACGTAAATAACTGGCTTATCAGTTAAAAGCATCAAATCCCTTATGGGTTCCTTCTCCTCTTTACTCAATTTTAAAGTCCTGGCATTTTTCCCGTCTTCTAAAACTGCTTTATATTGATTTAGGATTGCCATTTCTCTTTTGGCGTTTGCATCTCCAGATCTTGCAATTTTTTCAGTTTTCTGGATTTTCTTCTCTACTGAATCTAAATCTTTTAATTGAAGTTCGGTATCAATAATATCTTTATCCGCAACCGGATTTACTCTGCCCGACACATGGGTGATATTATCATCCTCAAAAGATCTTACCACATGAACAATGGCATCAACTTCCCTGATGTTTCCTAGGAATTTGTTTCCTAATCCTTCCCCTTTACTTGCTCCTTCAACCAGGCCAGCTATATCCACAAATTCAATGATAGTAGGCACTACCTTGTCCGGATTGACCAACTCCTCTAAAATGTTTAATCTCTCATCAGGGACGCTGATGACCCCAACATTTGGATCAATTGTACAAAAAGGAAAATTTGCCGCTTCCGCTTTCGCATTTGAAAGAGCGTTAAACAAAGTTGACTTTCCTACATTTGGTAGACCAACAATCCCACACTGTAAACCCATGAAAATATTTTATTTAATTCTGAAAAATCTTATACTGTTTATATCCTTGGTATAGCTCAATTAATATCACTCTAATTATGGTGTAAACCGGTATGGCAGCCACCATTCCAACCACACCAGCCAAGGATGCGCCCGCAAAGATAATAACAAAAATTTCTAATGGATGTGCTTTTACACTTTTTGAGAAAATAAGTGGTTGTAAAACAATATTATCTGTAATCTGCACCACTGCAAACACTGAGACAATTTTAATCACTAAAAAGAGTAACTCATTATTAAGTTCGAAAATCCCTCCTGTAGTTACACCTACTATTATTCCAAAAGTGGCTCCTAAAATTGGACCTGCATAAGGAATTAAATTGGCTACAGCAGCAAAAACAGCAATTGTAACAGCATATTTTATACCTAAAATACTTAAACCAACTGAGGCTATTGTAAATATTGAAATCATTTGAAAAAACAATCCTAGTAAATAATTAGAAAGCAATTTCTCAATTTTATAGATTGCACCTATTGATACTTCAAAATACTTATTAGGAATTAATTGTATGAATTTTCTTCTTGCTAGGCCTTTTTCATAAAGAAGGAAAAAGGTGATAAATAAAACAGCTAAAATAGCTACAAAAATACTCCCTGTAATCGAAATGAAATTATTTATGACATAGCTAAAATCAACGGTTTGCACAAAATTCGTAATACTCTCTTTCAACCTGTCAATTATGAAGCCTGCTTCCCCAATATTAGGAATAGAATCAATTAAAAAGATCTCTATTGATTGAATAGGCGTTGTTATTCTACTATATAAATTATCGTAATCGAGTTTACTTAAGATTTGAATTTGTTCAGAAACTAAAGGAATAAAAAGCCCTACGAAAAGGACAATAAATCCCACAAATACTGAAAAGGATATAAATATCGTGAATATTTTGGGCAGTTTATACCCATAAAAATATAAACTATTTAAGTAGCCAACTAGAGGGCGAAGAATGGTTGAAATAATGAGGGAAATGATGATATAAATTAATATATCAGAAAATAATAGGCTTACAAAGTATAGCAGTAAGCCTCCAACAAATAAATATAAAATAGGTTTGAGTCGGTTCACGGCTCTAAGTTAAGACATAAATAAGAAAATGAAAGACTTTAAATGCCTTCCATTTTCATTATAAATATTTTATATAAAGAACTCTCTAAATATAATGTCAATCTTCTCTACAAATAGTAATGCAAATTATACATTAACATTGTAGAATTCGATAAGCTGTTTTAAATCATCTTCTCGACTAATTTTAATATTCTGATTGTTATAGTATTTATAAAGCTCATCTAAATCAGATTCTTTTAATTCATTTTTGAATTTTCTATTTGATTTCAGTTCAATTAATTTCGAATCTCCAAAGCGAATATATTTGGTCTCCTTTTCTTTTTCATAAGATGGTTTAACATCTTCAGAATAACTATTGGTAGACTTTCTCCCTTCTCTGAATATTACATTTTCTCTTGTTAAGATCTCCACCTCATCAAATTTTTCTACACTAAAGAAAATTTTCTTACCTTCTAATTCTCTTATCACGTATTTCTTACCATGGATTTCCACTGATAAGACCTTATCAATATTACTCACAACAAAAACCTCTTTAGCTTTCTGTACTTCAATTGTCTTTCTTAATAAATCAAGCCGAATTGGTACATCTATCATGTTATTATTCTCAGTGAACATTATATTCCCTTTATTAAACTCATCAAAAAGATAGATACTCCCATCAACATCAAAGTTAGGTGAGCTACTTTTATTTGACATCAAATAGACTTCGTAAAAATCCAAATTACTCGAAGAATTTGTCATTGATTGTGCTTCTAAATTAAAGCAATTTAATAAGGTAAAGGCTATAATTCCGGTTAATTTTAGTTTAATCATTTTTTACTATTTTATTGTATTTAGAAAACTTTTCTCGACTCACTTTTAAGGTATAAACTCCTGCATCTAAACTTGAAATATCTAAACTAAATTTCTTGGTAGATAAAATTTTTCGTTTTAAAATTATTCTTCCAGTATGATCAAATAAATATATTTGATCTCCATTTTTTAAGTTTTCTATAAAAACATTATTACTTACTGGGTTCGGATAAATTAATACATTCTTAAACACTTCTTCATTATTGGAAAGAATTTGTAATTCCAATGGCTCTGAAATTCTAGATGTACAAGCGCTATCAGATTTAAAATATTCGACATGATAAACCCCTGACACCTCAGGAGTAGGAATAGTTCGAGTTGTAAATTCCTCCAATACTTCCCCATTTCTGTACCAAACATATTTATCACCGGCTAGACTAGAAACCAATCCAGAACTATTGGAAATAATGGTAATTGGACGCAATTCATTTTCTTGTAAGCTAATATCTTTGACAAATGTTTCCTCGCCAGATTCTGAAATAACCCTTAGTTCTAATTTATGCTCCTCTGCATTACTATTGAATACAAATTTAGGTTCCTCAGGAATACTATCATTAAACATATACCCCCCGATGATGTTCCACTCATAATTAACTATATCATTACCTGATGATTTATTTGAAACTTTTACTACTTTATCAGTACAAAGTGCGTCTACAGAAAAATTAGCAAATAAAATATCTCCACAATCCCCTTGGCTAATATTAACTGTATTAACTAAGTTGGAATTCTCCCCGACATTTACAACACTTTCGCTTTCAATTTCAATGTTTGTAAAATCTATAAAATCAAAACACAATTTATCTCTAAACCCAACTAAAATGCTTGATATATCAGTAGACCCAATCAAACTAATTTCCCCTCCTGCTTCTGAAGAAATAGACCATGACTGTTCGATATTAAGAGAAGCTGAATTATTCAATTGAATTGAAGAATTAGGTTTCAATTCAATAAAATCACTACTAAGATTTTCATTAAGAGTTAAGATCCCCTCGTTTACAATTTTAGCGGCATTGATTTCACTTGAAACACTAAGCTCATTATTTATATAAAGAGTATCTCTTAATTCTAATGCATCATTAGAAGTGATCATTTCAGAATTGTAAATCTGCCATGAGTTAGATTGAAAACTGCTTTGTGCAAGGTCAAGAATTGCTAAACCTGAAAGACTTAATAAAGAATTACTTATGTTAACTTTCGAACTATTAGTTATAGTTAAATTATTTAGAATTAATTCTTTATCCTTTATAATTACTTCTGCTGAATCAATAAATAAACTGCCAACTGTTAAGTTGTTAATTATATCATAACTTCCTTTTTTGAAAGTTACATTTAAGTCCTCTGTTCCTTCAATATCTAGATTATAAAATTCCCTTTTATCAAAATCAGATTGTTCAAATATTAAGTTACCATTCTTAAATAAAAGCTTACTATTAGGTGAAATAACATCCCCTTCAACTGTCATAGTATTTCCCAATAAATCAATAATGAAATTTTCTTCATTTTGATTTATAATATTCTTGAGATGTAAATCCTCCTTAAGATATAAGACTTTATCACTTTGAACTGAAGAGTTATCATCAAATACCAAAGTATGATTTGTTAAATCCAAATTATTTAAAGGATCTCCTCCCGATTGAGTAGCCCATTGAAAATCAGCTTGGATGGTGTCAGCAGTACCCACGTTATAAACGTCTAATTCCCCTAAAGACATTTTATTACCCGTGATAATTAAAGAATAATTTTGACTTCCATTTTGAATAGCCCCACTATGAGAAACTTCAATGAAGTATTTCCTATTCTTTGGAGTTAGGAGATTAATTTTTTCGACATTATCTCTATGGTTTCCTTCAGCTATTGCTTCGTCAAAATTATTTTGATTTAACTCCCAAGAATCATATTGCAATCCAGAATCATCATAAATCCGTAAGTCCAAGTCATTAATTAACATCTTATCGGTATTACCTGCGCTACCATTGTTTCCGGGAGGATCTATCCAGACCATAGTAGCTGTAATTGGTGTTAGCCCATCTGAAAAAATCTCATAAACCTCAGTTTGCCCATTATCTAAACTCCCTTCAATCATTAGTGAATCTGAACTATTTAGATTTCCAATTACTTTTAAAATATCAATAGTGTTTAAGACTCCCCATCCAAATTTAGCATCCGGACCAATACTATTACCAGATTTTCTAGCTGTATGAATAGCCAAAGCTTTTAATGCTGAGGAAGTCATAAAGGTATCCTTAATGCTGTTATAATATTCTTGCGCTAATATTAAAGATCCTGTTGCATTAGGCGCGGCCATAGACGTACCGCTTAATGTAGAATATGCACTATCATTTGCAGAACCAACAGAAAAGAGGCCAACGCCATCGGCTACAAAATCTGGTTTAATTCTTCCATCAGCAGTAGGTCCCCAACTACTAAAGTTGCTCATTACTACAGAAGTCTGGTCTTTATACTCTGAAAATCCTGTGATTGCACCAACCGCTATGTTATTTTTTGCTGCTGCGTTTGGTCCCACTATCATATAAGGCCCGTCTGGTGACTTAGACCCATCACCAACATCTGATCTGTCATTACCTGCAGACCAAACAGAAGTATAGTAAGGGGCATTATAAGCGATTTCATCTATAGCTCTACTTTTTTGAGAGTAATGCCCAAATCTTAAATCTTTATCATTATCTCCGCCAAACCATTCCCACTTTTCATCTTGAGAATTATAATTCCAGCCTAATACAAATCCGTATGAATGATTAGAAATAAGAAGACCTTCTGAAGCTTCTTTAGCTATAGAGGTGATATCACTATTGAAAGTATAAGCTATGCCGTTTGAAAGCGGAGCCATTCCTTTAGCATTAGAATTTACTCCTGTTGCTAGAATTGTCCCACTAACATGCGAGGCGTGATTACTGAAATTAGCACCTTCTTTATTAACCACCCTTCCTTGGCTAAACTCTCGATGGGACTGCCTAACTTGCCCACCATCCCAAACACCAACTGTAATTCCCTCTCCAAATAAGGGAAGGTTCAGACCATCTTCTGATTGAATATAACTAACTCCTGTAGTTTCACGTGCTTGTTTATTATGAACGTAATAATAATAGGGAATACCATTTTCGATATACTGTAAATGGGACTTCTCTCCATCTATCTCCATAATTTCAGAGTACTTTTGGGTTTCCTCAATTGAAGTACTCTTTTTTATTTGCTTAATTCTTTGTTCATATTGCTCTGCAATTGATTTCAATCGCTCAGGATTGAACTCTTGTGAAAAAGAGAATTCTGAAAACATCAGAATTAATATAATTGTAAATATTTGACGCATTCTTATTTTTTAATGATTGATTTATTTAGAAATTTTCCCTCAGCCTTAATTATTAAATTGTATAAGCCTTTTTCCAAAGTGCTAATATCAATACTTAAAAGTTTTTTTGATGAAAAAAGTTCAGATTCAAGCATTAAGCGACCTGATAAATCATAAATAAAAATACTGGCATTATATTCTTTATCTAACTCAACATATAAATAATTTTGTGCTGGATTTGGATAGACGAAGAAAATAATATTTTCTGAATCAACTGAGAGTACATTAGGACAAGCATATTCTGAGGAATTCAATTCTATTGGTTCATAAGTTCCATTTAAAGAAATTGTGGATTCTACAAAATCTTTATCATACTTTTTAGCTCTAAATATTCTTCTATTATTATTATATATTGTCTCTGGTGAAGTACCTTGGTCTAAAATACCATTATTAGATATTGGACTTAAATAGTGCCATAAAACATCAGCATCAGGAGAAATTTCAACTAAAGACCCACTAGGTCCTGAACAAATAAGCATATTTCCATTAGGTAATAGTTGAACCCCCGAAATAAAGCTACTAAAATTAAAGCCTTCTATGTCTAGTGATTGGTAAGATAAATAAGGGTCTGAATAATCAAATTGATTATTACTAATGTCATAATTATAGCCATTCAACGGAAAATTAATAAAATCTACGGACGAAACTTCTGGCTCTTTTTCATAACCATTGTTGAACACTAGAATATTATTGGATACCTCGCTTGTATTGATCCATTGAGCATTGTGTTGACCAAAGAGAATTCTATCACCAATTCCTGAATAGACTTGTGGATTACCATAACGATAAAGCAACCTCCCTCCCTTACCACTTAATCCACCCTCGGCAGTAGAAGCTTCTTGTGTTGTAGTAGAATGATCTATAACCCATAATTCGCTAAAAAAACGAGAGCCAATTAATATTTGATCTAGCTCTTCATTATAATCAATTGAATTGATATGAATCCACGAATTCATTAATACATTGGGTATATAATTTAAATCTACTCTATCAATATTTTCATTTACAGCACCATAATTAGGTTTGCTAGGGTCAAACTCCTGAACTAAATGATCCCATAGATACCATTCCCAGACAATTTCAGCTGAATCAGATCCAATAGGTCTAATTTCAACTAGTTTTTCACTCCAAATTTGGCCATTATCAGGCATCAATTCAGGATTCCGGCCATTTGCCACAGCCTCAACACTATCTTTCCTATCCCATGCTACGAATAGAAAATTTCCATTTGGTAGGTAGACAACATCATGATGTTGTCTATATGTAGGTGAAATATATTCATATTCCCATAGGATATTACTATCATCGTCTAAAACTTCAATGCGGCCACCTGCTCCACCATTAATAAAATATTCACTATTTACTCGAGTTGCTCTAAGTAAATTTCCATTAGGCAGTAATTCAACCTTATTACCATAGAAAAATTCACTTGTCCATTTATGTACTTCTTCGCCACAATTATTAATTAAATAAGTATCTGTTGTTTCGTGAGAAGCTAATAAGGTGTAGCCATCATATACTTTTTCACTATCAATACTAAGAACACCTAAGGTTCTATCTTGTGAATGCACATTAAAATAACTAAATAAAGTAATGGGTAAAAAGAAAAGAAATTTAAAATTCATCTTAATTTAATTAAAAAAAAATAGAGGCGATAAAAACGCCTCTATTTTTTAAAATGATTAGAAAATATTACTCTACTGGCAAATATACATCCTCAACAAAATAGCCAGGATTATATTCAGCATCTGCTCTTGTAAAAGAAAGACTTCCATCTTCAGGATTATAAGTTCCTGAACCAATCCAAGCAATATCAAATGCCTCTGAAACAGGAACACCTAATAATTCTAATTGATTACAAGAATCGGTAAAATAACCAGGAATGTCTTCATAGGTAGGGCTATAATATCTAAAATTCATCTGAGACAAAACATAAACCCCGTCCTCAGTTCTAGTTAATTCTACTTCTGTTCCTGATAAAGATTCAACATAGGTCCCTAAAGGAATGTCAGATACACAATCGTAACCTAAAGTTATTTCAACAGATGTATTTTGCGCTGCTACCCCTTCAGTTGCTGCTCCTGATATTGTGATTACTAATGTTCTTAAATCTGTTGGAGATTCAAAACCATCTAAAATAATATCAAATTGAATAGGAGCAGAAAACTCACCAGCTGGAATTGAAACACTCTCAGTAATTAACTGATAATGTACTCCTTCCACTGCGGTAGAAGCCTCGGCATCAACTGCAACATTTAAATCAATTGCACTGCTGCTAGCGGTTCCTAAAAGCGTAACATCTACTGATTCTCTTTCAACTTGACCTGCTTGAGTAAACAGTGGCCTTTTAGTAACTTGCGTTTCAGTGAAATGAGCTTTTGTCTCAAAATCTACAGTTAGTACATCTTCTTTAGTACATCCTAAAGAAAAGACCATTAGCGTTATAAAAATATAAATTATTTTTTTCATCTTCTTTAAATTTTAATTGTTAGATGGATTCGGTTGCATATTCTCATTTGCATTCAACTCCGTCTGTGGAATAGGCATTTCCCATAGAGGACTATTCGCACTTAAAGTTAAAGCGTTAGATGGAGGAACTACCCCAGAACCATCTGCCTCATCTCCTGCTGCTGTTCTTTCAATAGGAAGATTTTTTCTTTTCAAGTCAAAAAATCTATGACCTTCAAATGCTAATTCTAATCTTCTTTCTAAAGCAATCGCGTCATCAAGAGCAGCACCAGACTCGCCACCTGAAACAAAACCATCATATCTCTCAGATCTAACTACATCTAAAGCTGTTAACGCAGCACCATCTTGATTTAAGTTAGCATGAGCCTCAGCTTTTGTCAAGTAAATTTCAGCCCATCTCAATACTTTTGCATCAACGATGGCTTGGTTACTACCTGGTCTTTGCAAATATTTAATTATATGATTATAAGTATTTCCTGCAAAAGGACCTTGAGCAAACCAAGTAGATCTGATGTCATCCGCTCCAAATTCCTGGAAGAATCCAAAATCAGGAACATATTCATCTCTTACTCCATCAGGACCTGATTGATTATAAACAACACCAATTCTGATTTGATCTAAATCAGTATTGATCAACTTGAATAATACACCAGCTTCTGTTTGATCATCCCATACATCAGGAAATTCAGTGATAGTAGCTACTGAAGGAGAAGCACCAGCTGCAATTGCTGCATCTGCAGATGAAATAGCATTTTCATTATCACCCACATATAGGTAAAAACGTGCCATCAATCCATGAACAGCTGCTTTTCCTAAAAAGCCTGTACCATTATCATCAGCAATTAAATCAACTGCTCTATCGAAATCTGCTTCAACTAAATCAAAGTATTCCGCAACACCAATTCTAGCAGGTTTTGCACCAGCATTAGTATTATCAACGAATACCATACCTAAATCTCCACCACCAGCAAATTGAGGTGGTTTGCTATAAACCCTTCCTAAATCGAAATGAGCCATAGCCCTGATCGCCAATGCTTGACCTAAGATGTTATTCTTAAAATCGCCATCTTCAAGGTTATCTATATTTTCAATAATATTGTTTGCTCTCAAAATAGTATTGTGAGCATTATTGAAAAACCCTAACCAAGCTAATTCTCCATTTTGTTGAAATAGATAATAACCTGAGTAAGAAGTACGACCTTCTGAGCTAATTATCAAATTATCAGATATAACATCCGGTAAGAGAAAGAATTCTCCTCCGTAATAACTTCCATTCAATAAAGAACGGTAAACACCTCTGATTGCTTGCGTAAAGTCAGAATTCGTATTGAAAGACTGAGAAGCATCAAGTGCATTAAATGGCTCTAGATTCAACTCATCATCACATGCTGTAAATGTGATGGCTGAAAATATACCTAAAATATATATTAATTTCTTCATGTTAAATAATGTTTAAAAAGTAATATTTACACCTGCAGTTGCACCTCTAGTGTTAGGGAAAGTATATAAAGTCACCTCACCTAATTGAGTTAAACCACTTTCTGCAGAACCTCTACCAACTTCTGGGTCACCATCAAAGAAAGGATTAAACGTCCACAAGTTAGTTCCTTGAACAAACACCTGAATACCTTGAAGTTTAATTTTATCTAAAACAGATTTAGGTAAGCTGTAGCTCAAGTTAACATTTCTTAATCTGATAAAATCTGCTCTTTGCAAATATCTATCAGAAGTGAAAGTAGGTACATCTACACCAGGTCTTGGAAGAACACCAACATCACCTGGTTCTTTCCAGTAATTGAAAGCATCAACTCTCTGGTTGTTTCTTGCTGCATTATTACCGTTAGCTAATTGCTGACTATTGTAAGCTATGTTATATACATAGTTTCCACCTTGGTAGTAGAAGTTTACATTTAAGGCAAGTCCTTTATATGAAGTATTGAATCCGAAATTACCAAAGTAAGTCGGTAATGGGGTTTTTCCATCTAAAGCAACGGCATCATCACCACTCCAGCTATTAGTTATTTCGCCATCCTTGTTATAGAATAACTCCTCACCATTAGCAGGGTTTACTCCAGCATATCTCACTAGATAGAAAGTATTAATTTTAGAACCCTCTCTTAATAGAGTGAAGTCTTGCACAATGTCCTCTCCTCCGTTATCAAGATTTAATACTTCGTTATCGTTAGTAGCAATTGATCCTAATAATGTGAAATTAAAATCTCTAGATCTTACGATATCATAGGCTAATTCAACTTCAATACCTGTATTTACAATCTCACCTATGTTTTCTAACCTAGAAGTCCATCCAGTAGTTCTAGAAACTGGTCTATCAAATAGTAAGTCACGAGTGTTTCTAGTATAATAATCAACTGAACCAGACAACCTGTTGTTGAATACACCAAAATCTACCCCTACACTGTAATTAAAGTTTTCTTCCCATTTCAAATCTCTATTTTCTAATTGAGTAGGAATTCTAGTCACAGTATTGTTATAGCTTCCAAATCCGTAGAATCCTCTTGAAGCATACAATTCATTTGGCACGTTACCTGAAGTACCTACTGAACCTCTAATTTTAAACTGACTTAAGAATGATGCAAAATCCATAAATGTCTCATCATGAATGTTCCATCCAGCACTTGTAGCCCAGAATATACCGTATTTATTTTCTGCTCCAAATCTAGAAGAACCATCTCTTCTGATACTAGCTGTAGCAAAATACTTTTCATTTAAGTTATATGAAAGCTGACCAAATTGAGACCATAAAGCCCATTGGTTTCGGGTTGTAGTTGCAGCCGTTACTTCAGAAGCATTGTCTTGTGTAACAAATTCTCTAGAAGGAAAACCTTTACTACTGATAAAACTAGTTCTGATATCCGCAGTAATTAATTCAGTACCTCCTAAAACATCAATAATATGACCCTCAAAAGGAGAGAAATTATAATTAACTGTATTAGTCCAGTTGAATTGATTTCTAATATCATTGTTATCAGTCTTGCTACCTGGCGCATTAGGATCTCCTACGAAACCATCAAGGATAGAACCTGGCATTACATAATACTCTCTAGTTCTTAATCTATAGTTTATACCAGCAACTGACTTAATTCTTAGGCCTTCGATAGGATCTGCAGCTAAATAAACATTTCCGATAGCATTAGTATATTTCTCTTCTTCAGGGTTATTTCTTAATGCTTCACCAATACTAAACCCTTGTCTAGTTGGATTGTATATTGGGTCTCCATTGTCATCTAACACTCTATTTCCTTCTTCATCTAAGATAAATTCAGGCTCATATGGATTATAATCATACATTGCCCTAAATGGGTTTTGCACGTTGTTTCTATCTCTTGTTTGATTATTTGTAGAGTTAGTAACAGTTAAATTATTTCCAAAAGAAAGGAAATCCGTTAACTTGAACTCAGAATTTGCTCTACCTGTAATTCTACTAAATTTAGATCCAACTGAAATACCTTCTTCATCATAGGTACCAAATGAAAAGAAGTACTTGCTTTTCTCACCATTACCAGAGAAAGATAAATCATGTGACTGAACTGACCCTCTTCTAAGTAAAACATCGAACCAATCTGTGTCAGGAGCAGCTAACGAATTTCTTAGTGCATCAGCACTTGCTTCATCTCTCAATCCAACTTCTACTTCATAACGAAGCTTCTCTTCTTTATTCATCATTTCAAAGTTATTTGGAATGAATTCTTTAGCTCCCATTTGGTATTTATAAGTTACTTGAGGTTTCTTTGTTCTAGAACCATCTTTAGTTGTAACTAAAACCACACCATTAGAAGCCCTAGCTCCGTATATTGAAGTTGCAGCAGCATCTTTCAAAATAGATATATCCTGAATATCATTAGGGTTAATAGCATTATACTGAACAGAAGTTAACTGAATCCCATCAATAATGAACAAAGGCTCATTCGATGCGTTTACAGACCCAACCCCTCTTACTCTTATGTATGCGTTTGCACCTGGAGCACCATTTTGGTTAATAACCTGAACTCCCGGGCTTTTACCTTGCAATAGATTATCAATACCTGCAATTGGAATTGATTGCAAATCTTCACCACTTACAGTGGAAATAGATGAAGTAAGGTCAGCTCTTTTTACAGAACCATAACCTGTAACAATTACTTCGCTCAATTGCTCAACATCAGTAACCATTTGGACATCAATAACTGATCTTGAACCAATAGTAACCTCTTCATTTTTCATTCCGATAAAAGTAAAAACTAATGTACCTCCATCAGAAGGGACTGATATTTTATAATTACCATCCAAATCAGTGGTAATACCGGTACCAGTACCTTTTAACAAAACATTCACACCTGGTAAAGCCTCGCCAGTCTCTGCGTCAGTGACTGTACCGCTAACGGTGCGATCCTGTGCCCATGCATATAGCACAAACACCAACATTAAACATGTTAGTAGAATCTTCTTCATACTTATTTTAGTTTAGGTTAACAATAATTAAAGGTTAAATGTACGTAACATTAAACCAAAATACCTAACAAAATATAAATTTTTCTTGAAAATTATTTACCAAATAAAAAATAGATATTTTAGCTAGATATAATCTAATGTACACATATTACCCTACAATACAATATAAATAGAAAAAACTAAGTTGTTACAAAATTGTTTTAATATAATTATTTTTATATTTTATTAGATTAGATTATTTTGAATACAACTGTTTTTAGATACTCACCTGAAGGTAGCTTTTTTGCACCATAGCCCACTATTCTAATATTATCTTTATTAACACCCTTTATTTGTATTAACCTTTCATAAACTGCTGCAGCTCTTTTTTTGGAAAGTTCTTTATTGTAATCAGCAGAGCCAACTTGGTCTGTATAGCCACCAATTTCAATTTTTACTTCTGGGTTCTGAATGAGGAAATCTGCTATCTTATTAATTTCATTAGCAGATTTTTCTGACAATTCGTAACTATCAAATTCAAAGTAAATGTTATTTAAAATTACAGTTTCATTTTTCTGAATAGGTTTTAAAGCAAAATTTAATTCCGTTTTATTATCAGTTACTTCTAACCGCTTAGAATGAAATAAATAACCAGGTGCATCCACATAAAAAGCATAATCTGATTGGCGAGGAATCACTACCTTATATTGTCCATCCATTGAATTACTATAAGTTTCCTGAACTAGGCTGTCTAATTCTAAATCGTAAATCTGGATTCTTGATTTTATCTTAGAACTATCAATAGCATTTACCACACTACCAAAAAGCAAATTAACTACACTCTTTTCATTTGCATCTATATAAAAAATTTTAGCAGGAGGATATTTTGCTTCTGACTGAACTTCTCTTGCCCAATATTTTTCACCACTAAATTTTTGGTGATAGGAAAGTTCGTTACTGAAAGTATTAATAGGCAACCCAATATTTTTTACTTCTCCTTTAATAATAGGCCAATCAATTTTGTAAATATCAAAACCTCCCATTCCTATTCTCCCATTAGAGCTAAAAAATAATTCATCATTTGATAAGGTTAGAAATGGAGATATTTCATCGGCAAAGGTATTTACTTCAGTACCTAGGTTAGTAGCTGAAGTCCATTCCCCCTTCACTTTTTGGGAATAATAAAGGTCTCTTTTACCAAAACCTCCATTTCTATTTGAGCTAAATAATAAAAACCTTCCATCTGAAGAAAGAAAAGGTTGAGACTCCCAGGCACTTGAATTAATTTTCACTCCTAAATTTTCTGGCTTTTGCCATTCATCTCCCTCATAATAAGAAATATATAAATCACAACTTCCAAATCCATCTCTTTTATTACAAGCTGTAAAAACCATTACTCTCCCATCCGCTGAAATTGCTGCAGCTCCCTCGTTTTCCTTCGTATTAATAACGGGTACTTCCTCCACATTTTGAAACTGGTTGCCTGATAATTTTGCTCTGTAAATCCCTTCCGCCACGCTTCCAGTCCTTTGCCCGGTGAAATACAAAAATTCAGATGGGTATAAAGTAAAAAAAGGAAAATAAATGCTTCTAAAGATCTTTTCCGATTCAATGGTTTTTATACTTTCCTTTTTGCTAGAATGATTTTCCAATTCCTTTATAGCAAAATCAATAGATTTCAAAATCACATCTACCATTTTGAGGTAATCTTCTTTGTACCCTTTCTGTTGGTAAATTTCAAGTGGTTTTTTTGCTAGGGCATAATTACCACGATCGAAAGACTCTTTCCCTAAAATGAAATAGTAGTCATTATATTTGGCGGGCCATTTCTCTTCTAATGAAAAAGCCTTTTCAAGAGAAGTAACCACCTTATTTAAATCATTTATGCCATAAAATAAGGTGGCTTTTTCTAAATAAAGGTGATGGTTTTCAGGTTCAAGAGCAATGGCATCATCCATGTATTGAACAGCTGCATCCCAATCTCTTTGGTACAGGGCTTCTTTAGATTTTTCGACTAATCTTTCTGTTCTCCATTTATAATCCTGACCCATTAAAGTCAGGTTAAAAAACATTATTAAGAAAGAGAAAGCTAATATTTTGAAATTCATATCCCAATTTAGTTGATACGGGAGAATTTCAAAAGGAATTTGAGGATTAAGGGATTTGTAAATACTTATGAGTCTGTAAAGAAATACTCCATTTTGGATTTTCTTTTACATAATCCACAATCAGGGGCATCATTTCTTCACGCTTACTCCATTCAGGTTGAATCAATAACTTGCAATCAGAACTTACTTTTTCAGCATGTTCTTCTGCCCATTTAAAATCTGATTTATTGAAGATGATAATTTTTAATTCATCTGCTCTTTCATACCAGTGATCTAAGGGAGCTTTAAATTTTTTAGGTGAAAGACAAATCCAATCTACCATACCGCTGAAGGGATGAGCTCCTGAAGTTTCCACGTTCACATGAAAACCTTTTTGCAATAAACGCTTGGTCAAGCCATGCATATCATACATAAAAGGCTCGCCACCAGTAATGACCGCTAAACGAGATTCGTATTGGTAGGCCTCATCAACGATATCATCTATTTTTTTAAGTGGCCATTTATCGGCATCCCATGAATCTTTCACATCACACCAAACACAGCCTACATCACATCCACCTAAGCGTATGAAATAAGCAGCTTTACCGCTGTGAAATCCTTCTCCTTGTATGGTATAAAAAGCTTCCATTAAAGGAAGCTCAATACTTGGATCAAACGAGTTCTTTTCCATAAATTTCTTTTTGAGCTGCTAACCATGTGTTCATTAATAAACCAGCTCTTGTCATTGGTCCTACTCCACCTGGAACTGGAGTGATATGCGTAGCTTTTTTGGAAACTTCATCGAAAAGAACGTCTCCTTTCAAAGCAAATCCTGATTTTTTACTTGCATCTGGTACTCTAGTTGTACCAACATCTATAACCACAACATCATTTTTCACCATATCCGCGGTGATCAATCCTGGTTTTCCAACGGCCACAATTAAAATATCTGCTTGCTTGGTATATTTTGCTAAATCTACGGTATAGCGATGGGTTAAAGTTACTGTGGCATCTCCAGGGTAATTGGCACTACCCATTAGAATGGAAACTGGCGAACCTACAATATGGCTTCTGCCTACTACCACGCAATGCTTTCCTTTTGTTTGAATATCGTAGCGCTTAATTAATTCCATTACCCCAAATGGAGTTGCTGGAACATAAGCTGGTAGATTGGAAGCCATTCTTCCATAATTCACGGGATGAAAACCATCTACATCTTTTTCAGGCTTGATGGCATTCAACACTTTATTAACATCAATATGTTTAGGCAAAGGTAACTGAACTATGAAGCCATCCACTCTCTCATCATTATTCAATTTATCTACCTCTTGCAAAAGTTCGGCTTCTGAAATGGATTCGTCAAAAACTAACTTAGACGATTCAAAACCAATTTCTTGGCAATCCCTCACTTTAGCCTCCACATAGGTTTGACTTGCGCCATCCGTCCCCACTAAAATCGCAGAAAGATGGGGAACTTTGCCACCTTCCTTCTTTAATTCTTCAACTTTTGCTTTTAATTCTTCTTTTATTTGAGAAGAGATTTTCTTCCCGTCTAATAAAATAGGCATGATGCTATGCTTATATGATGTTAAATTAATATATGTGGATCAGTCCAATTTAAGAACCGCCATAAATGCTTCCTGCGGAATTTCTACATTCCCCACTTGACGCATTCTTTTCTTTCCTTTTTTCTGCTTTTCCAAAAGCTTTCTTTTACGAGAGATATCACCACCGTAACATTTAGCTAATACGTTTTTTCGTAACGCTTTCACAGATTCTCTAGCAATCACCTTAGTTCCAATTGCTGCTTGAATTGCGATTTCAAATTGTTGCCTTGGAATTAATTCCTTTAATTTTTCACACAATTTCTTACCCCACTCATAGGCTTTTTCCCTGTGAACGATAGCTGAAAGCGCATCTACTTTATCTCCGTTTAATAGAATATCAAGCTTTACTAAATTACTAGCATGGTATCCTACCAACTCATAATCCAGTGAAGCATAACCTTTTGAAATTGTTTTTAGTTTATCGAAGAAATCAAATACGATTTCAGCTAAAGGCAAATGGAATGTTAATTCAACCCTACTCTGGGTTAAATAAACCTGATTTTTAATTTCACCCCTTTTGTCCATACAAAGAGAAATTACAGGCCCAACAAAATCTTCTTTCGTAATGATTTGCGCTCTAATGTATGGCTCCTCCAAATGATCAATAACTCCCAAATCCGGCAATTCTGAAGGCGCACTTACTTTCACCATTTCGCCACCTTTTTTATAGGCATGAAACTGCACAGAAGGAACGGTGGTAATCACGGTCATGTCAAATTCACGCTCCAATCTTTCCTGGACGATTTCCATATGCAACATTCCTAAGAACCCACATCTGAAACCGAAACCTAAAGCGGCAGATGTCTCAGGTTCCCAAACTAAGGAAGCATCATTTAACTGAAGTTTTTCCATTGAAGCTCTCAATTCTTCAAATTCAGAGGTATCAACAGGATAAATACCTGCATAAACCATAGGTTTTACGTTTTCAAAACCTTGAACCGCAGTACCGGGATTATCAACCTGAGTAATGGTATCTCCCACTTTTACTTCTTTGGCTACTTTAATCCCACTGATTAAATAACCTACATTTCCTGTGCTAATGGTATTTCTTGGCTGCTGAGTTAGTTTTAAAATTCCAATCTCATCTGCTTCATAAGTCTTACCAGTATTGATAAATTTAATTTTATCGCCCTTATTGATTTCCCCATTGAAAACTCTGAAATAAACTTCAATTCCTCTATATGGGTTAAAAACAGAATCAAAAACCATGGCTTGTAAAGGTGCCTTGGGATCTCCCTTGGGAGCAGGGATTCTATGAGCTACAGCCTCTAAAATTTCAGCTATTCCAATACCTTCTTTAGCACTTGCATGAAGAATATCTTCTCTTTTACAGCCAATTAATTCAATAATTTGGTCCGAGACTTCTTCCACCATGGCACCTGGTAAATCAATTTTATTAAGTACCGGAATAATTTCCAAATCATGCTCTATGGCTAAATAAAGATTGGAAATGGTTTGTGCTTGAATACCTTGTGCGGCATCTACAATAAGCAATGCACCCTCACAAGCAGCAATAGAGCGAGAAACCTCATAGGAGAAATCCACATGACCTGGAGTGTCAATTAGATTATAGATATAATTCTCTCCATTTAATTTATAATCCATTTGGATTGCATGAGATTTGATAGTGATGCCTCGCTCACGCTCCAAATCCATATTATCCAACAGCTGTTCCATTTTCTCGCGATCATTCACTGTCTGGGTTGAATCCAATAGCCTATCTGCCAGGGTACTTTTACCATGGTCAATATGTGCAATAATGCAAAAATTTCTAATATTCTTCATCTATATAACTTTGCTCGATTATTCTGATTAGTTAGAAAAATTATTGATCTCTTTAGTTCACCTCAAAATTAAGTACATTAGGTAAGTTGCAGACCAACCATCTTAATAATCGAAGTGCAAAAGTACGCAATAAGGCTGAGATATAATAACAAGGTGATTCTAATTTATTGAGAAACAGTACAGCTTTGTTTGTTACTTCCAAGGATGGATTGAAACTTCGTATTTTTAAAGTTTTTGTAAATTGATAAATTGAATTTTTTATCAATTCAATAACTCCAGAGGCTATTTTTCTATTTTTATCTAACTCCTTTTCTTTTTGTTTGATCAAAAAGAAACAAAAAATCAAGATCCGCCAGTTGGCGGACTGCCCTCAATGCAACCGCTGGCCCGCTAAACTTTCACCCCTCCCGCTTTTCCGAGTTCCTCGGAAGTGGTCGAGTTAATTCTTCTCTTACTAGTTATTAAATTTCAAGTATGTACTATGAAATTTGACTACATGTAATCCTTAAAGGCTTCAATTGGGTCATTAAAATTATCCTTCATATGGATTTTCCCTTTAAATAATCCGAAAGCTCTTTCCCTTTTTTTCCTTTACCTCCTTGTTCCGATTTAAGTTGATCTATCAAATCAAACACTTTCTTTTTATCTGATTCCGACAAGCTTAAGAAATCTGAGTTTATTGTAGTTTCTATAATAAGTAGTCATTAATAATTACAATTATTACATAAAAGCCCTTAGAATCAAAAAGGGTTCCTAATAATTTTCTTAATTTTGGGGTTATGGGAATACGTGCAGTACTAAGTAAACCTTTGGCGGCTATTACAGTCAACCAACAAAAAAAATGGGCGGCTCAACCGGCTCTGTCCCAAGTCAAGATTTTTAAAAATATACTCCACAAAGCCAAAAATACGGCTTTCGGGAAAGATCATGGTTTTGAAAACATTCAAACCTACGAAGATTTTAAAAAGCAAGTCCCAATTCGGGATTACGAAGCGCTAAAACCTTATGTAGATAAAATTTTGCAAGGAGAAAGCGATGTGCTTTGGCCAGGCAAGCCTGCCTATTTTGCCAAAACTAGTGGTACCACATCAGGAACGAAATATATTCCTATCACAAAAGATTCAATTCCTAATCATATCAATAGCGCCAAAAATGCCTTATTAAGCTATGTGCACGAAACTGGTAAATCTCAATTTCTGGATGGCAAATTGATTTTTTTATCGGGAGCACCAACTTTAGAGCAAAAAGCGGGAATTAACACAGGAAGATTATCAGGTATTGTCAATCATCATGTTCCTAATTATTTACGCACTAACCAACTTCCTTCCTTTGAAACCAATTGCATAGAAGAATGGGAAGAGAAACTGGAGCGAATTATAGATGAAACAATTGACCAAGACATGAGCCTGATTTCAGGCATTCCGCCTTGGGTGCAAATGTATTTTGACAGAATTCAAGCAAGAGTCAACAAGCCTATTAAAGATATCTTCCCGAATTTCGAGATGTTTGTTTATGGTGGAGTAAACTTTGAGCCTTATAAAAATAAACTATACGAAAGCATTGGCAAAAAGGTAGATTCAATAGAAACCTATCCGGCTTCCGAAGGCTTTATCGCTTATCAAGACACACAATCAGAAGGTGGGCTTTTACTTTTATTGAACAGTGGGATATTTTTCGAGTTTATCCCTGCTGAGGAATATTTTGATGAGAATCCTACCAGATTGATGATTGACCAAGTGGAAATGGATAAGAATTATGCTTTGATCATCAACAGCAATGCTGGATTATGGGGCTATTCAATTGGAGATACAATAAAATTTGTTTCCATGAATCCTTACAGAGTCGTGGTTTCGGGTAGAATTAAACATTTTATCTCTGCTTTTGGAGAGCATGTGATTGGAGAAGAAGTGGAAAATGCAATGAAAGCAACATGTGAGAAATTTGAAAATGTAAAAATCACAGAATTCACAGTTGCACCACAAGTAACTCCTAAGGAAGGACTACCTCATCACGAATGGTTTGTGGAATTTGATAATCCTCCGATTGATTTGGAAGCATTTTCTGAGGAGTTGGATATCAATTTAAGAAAACGAAATAGTTATTATGATGACCTGATCACAGGCAACATCTTGAGAACTTTAAAAATACGAACACTCAAAAAAGCCTCTTTTATAAATTATATGCGCTCTGAAGGGAAACTGGGAGGACAAAATAAAGTACCTCGCCTTTCAAACGACAGAAAAATAGCTGAGGCTATGGAAAAATACACTCATTAAAATATATTAATTGACTTATGTCTAATAAAAAATCGATAGCCATCTTAGGCTCTACGGGTTCCATTGGAACACAAGCCCTAGAGGTTATCAAATCACATCCTGATCATTTTCAAGTTGAAGTTCTGACAGCACAAAGCAATGTAGATTTGCTCATTCAGCAATCCATTGAATTTAGACCTAATGCGGTAGTAATTGGAAATGAAGTTTTATACGACAAAGCTTTCAATGTATTAGACCCTCTCGGCATAAAAGTTTACTCAGGAGAAAAATCCCTATCCAGTGTTGTACAAATGGATACTATAGATGTTGTTTTGACTGCATTGGTTGGTTATGCTGGTTTAGTACCCACCATAAAAGCCATCGAGGCAGGTAAACATATCGCTTTGGCCAATAAAGAAACTTTAGTAGTTGCAGGAGAATTAGTCACATCACTGGCTCAAGAAAAAGGCGTGAATATTTATCCTGTAGATTCTGAGCATTCAGCTATATTTCAGTGCTTGGTGGGAGAATTCCACAATCCGATTGAGAAAATTATTTTAACAGCATCAGGTGGTCCTTTTAGAGGTAGAAACAGAAAATTTTTAGAGTCAGTTAAAAAAGAGCAAGCCTTAAAACATCCTAATTGGGATATGGGAGCTAAAATCACCATTGATTCTGCCAGTCTGATGAATAAAGGTTTGGAAGTGATTGAAGCCAAATGGTTATTCAATCTTCGAGAAGATCAAGTAGATGTAGTAGTTCATCCGCAATCCATCATTCACAGCATGGTGCAATTTGAAGACAGCTCTATTAAAGCACAAATGGGGCTTCCTGATATGCGAGTGCCGATTATGTTTGCTTTAAGCTATCCTGACCGTTTAAAAGCTGATTTTCCTCGATTTAATTTTATGGATTATCCACAGCTCACATTTGAACAACCCGATAGCGATACATTCCGTAATTTAGCCTTAGCATTTCACGCACTTGGCAGAGCAGGAAATGCGGCATGTATTTTGAATGCAGCAAACGAAGTAGTAGTTTCGGCTTTTCTTGAAGATAAAATTTCCTTTTTAGGAATGTCAGAAGTGATTGAAAATTGCCTTGATAAAGTACATTTTATTAAAACCCCTAGTTTGGAAGATTATATTTCAACAGATAAAGAAACTAGAATTAAAGCTTTAGAGTTAATAAATTAATGGAAACAGTTATTATGATCGCCCAATTAATATTGGGCTTATCTATTTTGGTAGGATTGCATGAGTTTGGTCACCTTTTGGCAGCCAAAGCTTTTGGTATGAGAGTGGAACAATTTTCAATTGGTTTCCCTCCTAAAATTTTTAGTTTCAAATACGGTGAAACAGAATACGCACTAAGCGCCATTCCTTTAGGTGGTTTTGTGAAAATTTCAGGGATGATTGATGAATCCTTGGATACAAAAAACCTTGACAAAGAGCCTGAACCATATGAATTTAGAGCCAAACCAGCTTGGCAAAGATTAATAGTGATGATGGGCGGTATTATCGTAAACGTCATTACAGGTATTATCATTTTTATATTCCTTCAATATGGATACGGAGAAACTTACGAATCCAAAGATAATATTACAGAAAACGGTATTTACGCATATGAGCCAGCCAAAGAAATTGGTTTGCAGACTGGTGACATTATTATCAATGTGAATGGTAAGGATTACGAAAAAGTAAGTGACCTTACGAGCTCAGATGTACTATTGGAATCAGACAGTTATTATACTGTTTTGAGAAATGGTGAGGAAAAAGTAATTCCTATTCCAAATAACATGATAGAACGTATTTCGGAAGACAATCAAAGAGTACCATTTATTTCTCCTTTATACGAATTTGAGGTTGACAATATACAACCGCAAAGTAATGCAGATATGGCAGGATTAATGCCTGGCGATAAAATCATTGCAGTAAATGGAGATGAAGTGAAATATTTCCAATTTTTTAAAGAGAAACTAGATAACAATAAAGGCGAAGAAATACGCTTGACTGTAAAGAGAAATGAAAAAGTAGAAAACATACAAGCTAAAGTCGGTGATGACGGGCTTTTAGGTTTTAGACCTAAAATGGACGTTGAATTGGAACACGAAGAATTTACTTTTGCTGAATCAATTCCTACTGGAACAGCTAAAGCATTCAATGTAATTTGGTTAAATATTAAAGGATTTGGTAAGATTTTCCGTGGAGAAGTTTCTGCTTCAGAATCTTTATCAGGGCCAATCGGAATTGCTCAAATATTTGGTGGCGAATGGGTTTGGCAAAAATTCTGGGGAATTACCGGACTTCTTTCCATGGTATTGGCTTTTATGAACTTCTTGCCGATTCCAGCATTGGATGGTGGACATGTAGTTTTTTTAAGTTATGAAATTATCTCTGGCAGAAAACCATCTGATAAATTCCTAGAAAATGCACAAAAAGTAGGTATGGTTTTATTACTAAGTTTGATGGCATTTGCTATATTTAATGACATCTGGAAAGTGATTTTCTAAAAATGAAGCCAACTAAAGTCTTAACTTATATCGTAATAGCAGCAGTCATTTTGATTGCTGTTTTTAGTTTGTTTGATTCTGGAGAAAGTCCTGAAGTTGAAAGCAACTACATCGAAGAAATAAAAGCTTTCCGTCATGAGAAGGATAGTTTCATGCGAAATGATGAAAAATCTCCTTTTCTTGAGCAAAATGTAGCTTTTAAAGGATTAAACTATTTTGATGTAGATGAAAGTTTCAAAGTGAAAGCCTCTGTTGAAGCACTTCAAGACGGTAAAGTATATGACTTAAGAACAAGTGACGATAAAGTAAAAACATATCAGGCGGTGGCCATTTTACATTTTGATATTGTCGGATCTCATCAAGACTTAACTTTATTGCAATCTGCAGTTGATGGTCATTTTTACCTTTCTTTTTATGATGAAACATCAGCTATCACCACATACGGTGCAGGAAGATATTTGGAAGTAGATTATAAAAAAGGCCAACAGCAAGTCGTTTTGGATTTTAATAAAGCCTATAATCCATATTGTGCTTATACTGAAGGCTACAGCTGCCCCGTGCCTCCAACTGAGAACAATATTTCCATTCCGATTAATGCTGGGGAGAAGAATTATGAATAAGGGTAAATAGCTAGTCTTTTCTATTTTACTTTTGCTTATATGAAAATTCCTATTACACTTGATGAGATTACATCTCCTAGAAAAGAAACAACTCTTTTGGTTTCATAATTTAATTATCTCTAGAAGTGAATTTCTTAGCTTTCATTTTTCTCCCAATCTTTTTTCTTGATAAAAAAGAAACATCCGCCAGCTGGCGGACAAGAAAGTTTAATGCTTCACCCCACAATGCCAACGCTGGCCCGCTAAACTTTCCTCCTACCCGCTTTTCCGAGTTCCTCGGAATTGGTCGAGTTAGTTCTTTTGTTCCATATCAAAACAAGATTACTTTATCTATTTTGATATGCGAAAAAGATATAGCTAACTTCACTAGCCAAATAAAACTAGAAAAATTACGAATAAGCGTAATTAATCATTCTCCTTATCAATCATTTCTTTAATTTTGTTTTTGGAAAATAAAATGGACTCCTACAGAATCCATGCTTATTAATAGAGAAGTATAAAAATACAGAAATGAAGATCGCTTTAAACTGGTTAAAGAACTATATAAATATCACACAATCTCCTGAAGAACTTTCAGAAACCTTGACCAACACAGGTTTGGAAGTGGAAGGAATGGAAGAAATTGAAACCGTTCCAGGCGGATTGAAAGGTTTGGTAATAGGAGAAGTCAAAACCTGCGAAAAACACCCTAATGCGGATAAATTGAGCATTACTACAGTTGATATTGGGGAGGAAGAGCCTATTCAAATTGTTTGTGGCGCTCCAAATGTAGCTGCCGGACAAAAAGTAGTGGTAGCAACGGTTAATTCCACTCTTTATCCAAAACCTGATGAGTCTTTCCAAATCAAGAAATCAAAAATTCGAGGTGAAGTCAGTATGGGAATGATCTGTGCTGAGGATGAAATCGGAATGGGTGCTAGCCATGATGGTATTATGGTTTTAGACACTGACAAACCTAATGGAACTCCCGCTGCTGAATATTTCAATATTGAATCAGACATTGTTTATGAAATCGGCTTAACGCCAAATCGTGCCGATGCCATGGGACATATTGGTGCAGCTCGGGACATTAAAGCTGTAACAGGAGAAGAAGTAAGATTTCCATCAATTCTAGATTTCAAGGTCGATAATCAAGACCTTCCTATAAAAGTTGAAGTGGAAAATAAAGAAGCTTGTCCTCGTTATAGTGGAGTCAGTATTACCGGGGTTAAAGTAAGCCCAAGTCCAGATTGGTTACAAAATGCATTGAAAAGCATTGGTTTGCAGCCCATCAATAATATAGTGGATGTAACCAATTTTGTGATGCACGAATTAGGTCAACCGCTTCATGCTTTCAATGCTGATAAAATTTCTGGCAATACCATTAAAGTTAAAAATTTATCTGAAGGAAGTAAATTCATCACTTTAGATGAAAAAGAAAGAAAACTGTCAGCTAAAGATTTAATGATCTGTGATGGAGATTCAAATCCACTTTGCATAGCCGGAGTATTTGGAGGAATCGATTCTGGAGTTAAGGATGATACCACAAAAGTATTTTTGGAATCTGCATATTTCTCAGCCGATAGTGTGAGAAAAACTTCTCAGCACCACCAATTAAAAACGGACGCTTCTTTCCGATATGAAAGAGGAACAGACCCAAATATAACCATCTATGCACTCAAAAGAGCTGCAATATTGATTCAGGAAGTAGCGGGTGGACAAATTAGTAGTGAAATCCAAGATGAATATCCTGTAGCTGTACCAGACCGTGAGGTGATGATGAAGTACAAAAACATCGACCGTTTGATTGGTAAAAAATTGGAGCATGATGAAATTCATACCATTCTCAATCGCTTAGATATTAAAACTACAGATAAAACAGAAACTGGCTTCAAAGCGATTGTTCCGCCTTACCGTGTGGATGTCACCCGTGAAGCCGATGTGATTGAAGAAATTATCCGAATTTACGGATTTAATAATATTGACTTGCCAGAAACGCTTTCAAGTAGCTATATGGCAAGTTTCCCAGAGGTTGATCCCGTGAAAATGAGAAAAGAGGCTGGTCTATTGTTGACCGCAAACGGTTTTCAGGAAATTATGACCAATTCATTAACAAAAGCGGTCTTCAGTGAGCAATTAGACGGTTTCAACCCTAATGAAAATGTTGAAATCCTTAATAAACTGAGCGAAGATTTGGGTGTGATGCGCCAAGATTTGATGTTTACCGCTTTGGATGTCTTAACTTACAACATTAACCGTAGGCAAACCGACTTGAAATTCTATGAATTTGGAAAAGTTTACAAAAAAATTAATTCCAAATATAAGGAGGAAATGCGCCTTGGGATTTATCTGACGGGGAAAAATGAAGCGGAAAATTGGATTCGAAAAAATGAATCTGTAAAATTTCACGATCTCTATTCGGCAGTTCTAAAAATTTTCAATAAATTTAATGCGGAAAGTATTGAAAATGAAGAATTTCATAACGATTGCTTCGACTATGGCTTGAAGTTAAAAATTAAGCAAAAAGTAGTTGCTGAATTGGGTAAATTAAGTAAAAAAGCCCTGAAATTGAGCGGATTGAAACAAGATGTTTTTTATGCAAACATCAACTGGGAGGCGCTATTGAAAATGGTCAATGTCAACATCCAATTTGAGCCGGTGAGTAAATTCCCTGAAGTAAAAAGGGATTTGTCACTAGTGATAGATGAAAATGTTTCATATGATGAAATTAAGAAGATAAGCTTGAAACAAGCTCAATACTTAATAAGTAAAATCGATGTGTTCGATGTTTACCAGGGTGATAAAATCGAGAAAGGAAAAAAGGCTTATGCTTTATCCTTCACCTTGCAAGATAAAACAAAGACACTGACAGATAAGATTATAGATAAAACAATGGACAAACTGATGAAGGCTTTCGAAAATGAAATTGGAGCAATAATCAGAAAATAAAATGAATCAGACAGCTACACATAACGAATTAAATGCCCTAGAGCGTAAAGTTCAATTGCTTTTGAATGAATATCAAAATGCTAAGAATGAATTGAGAAGCTTAAAAGCGGAAAATGAAGAATTGAAGGCTGTTTTAAAACAAAAAGACGAGAAAATTAACGACTTTCAAAATCAAGATAAAATTAGTAAAATTGTAGGAAGTATTGGGAAGAGTGAAGCAGAAGCTTCTGAGATGAAGGGTAAAATTGACGATTACATTAAAGAGATTGATAAGTGCATATTGCACTTAACAAGATAGATAATAACCGGTTTATGAGAGAACTTTCAATCAAGATTAAAATTGCTGATAGGGAATACCCCATGACAGTGAAAGCGGAAGAGGAAGAAAGAGTTAGAAGAGCCGGTAAACTAATCAATGATCGATTGAAATCTTATAGAGAAAAATTCGGTATTGATGATAAACAGGACTTGCTTTCAATGGTAGCTTTTGATGCTATTGTTGACAGATTCGGCATTGAGGATAATTTACAAAGCAATGACGAATCAGTTTTGAATAAAATAAAATCTATTGAACATTTAATCAATCAAGCAATATAAACCCTTCCAATCAGAAAAAAATAGAGCCTATTAGGTAATTACTTGAGAGACGTTTGTAATCATCTGATAATCAGAATCAAACATCAAAGATTTCAGTAATTAAATTTTGGTTCTATATCCAAATCACCGCTTCCCATTAAATAATAAATAAAATGGGAACTATATACATAATCATTTCCGGAGTGGTAGGACTGCTTTTGGGATTTTTGCTCAGCAAAATCACTCAAAAAAGCCTACTTAATAAGCTAGAAAGAGAAGCGCAAGATAAAGCCGCTTTGATTGTTCGCGAGGCTGAAGTTAATGCGGAGAATATCAAGAAAGATAAAATGCTCGAAGCAAAAGAGCATTATCTCAAAAAGAAATCAGATTTCGAAGAGGAAATTGGGCAAAGAAAAAGCCAAATGGCAGCTAATGAAAATAAGCTGAAACAAAGAGAGCAAAACTTGTCCAAAGAAATTGAGCAATTCAAAAGAAAAGAACATGAAACCCAAAAACTTCAAGATAATCTCAATGCTCAATTAGAAGTAATTGCCAAACGTAAAGAAGACCTTGAGAAAATAAAGGAGCAGCAAGTTAATATTTTGGAAAAAGCAGCGAACTTAACTGCGGATGAAGCTCGAGAACAGCTAATTGAAACCCTGAAAGACGAGGCTGAAACAAAAGCATCTTCATTGATTAAAGATATCATGGAAGAGGCAAAACTTTCCGCTACCAAAGAGGCTAAGAAAATTGTAATCTCTACCATTCAAAGAACAGCAACTGAGCATGCAGTGGAAAACTGTGTGTCTATTTTCAATATTGAAAGTGATGACATCAAAGGTAAAATCATCGGTAGAGAAGGAAGAAACATTCGTGCTTTAGAAGCTGCAACGGGTGTGGAAATCATAGTGGATGACACACCAGAAGCTATCATTATTTCTGGTTTCGATCCAGTACGAAGAGAAATAGCAAGATTATCTTTACACAGATTAGTGCAGGATGGTAGAATTCACCCGGCAAGAATTGAAGAAATCGTAAATAAGACTACCAAAAACATAGATGAAGAAATAGTCGAAATCGGGGAAAGAACGGTTATTGATTTAGGAATTCACGGTCTGCATCCAGAATTGATCAAGATGGTGGGTCGATTGAGATTCCGTTCTTCTTATGGTCAAAACTTATTGCAACACTCAAGAGAGGTTGCCAATATGTGTGCTACAATGGCATCTGAATTAGGATTGAATCCTAAATTAGCTAAGAGAGCTGGTCTATTGCATGATATAGGGAAAGTTTGGCCAGAAGAGCCAGAGCAACCACATGCTATTATAGGAATGGAGTTTGCTAAGAGATTTAAAGAACATCCTGAAGTTTTGAATGCGATTGGAGCTCACCACGATGAAATAGAAATGACCTCAATGATCTCTCCTATTGTACAGGCTTGCGATGCCATTTCAGGCGCAAGACCAGGTGCAAGGAGAGAAATCATGGATAGTTACATCAAAAGACTAAAAGAGCTTGAAGAGCTTGCGTTGAACTTTGAGGGTGTAAACAAATGCTATGCTATCCAAGCAGGGAGAGAATTACGCGTGATGGTAGATGCTGAAAATGTATCCGATCAAAAAGCTGGACAATTGTCATTTGATATTTCTCAAAAAATAGAGAAAGACATGCAATACCCAGGACAGATCAAAGTAACGGTTATCCGTGAAATGAGATCTGTTTCTTATGCGAAGTAATTAGTTTTTTTGCCAAATTTATATTTCTATCGAATAATGTTAGTTTTTCAAACGAGGTATAAATGGTTGGTGTGCCACCAACCATGGAATCCGCCCTGGTCGGTGGCACACCGACAGGAAACCATGGTGATTAATTTAAGCAAACATGAAAAAGTAGTTTCAGGTGTAAAATTTTAAGTTGAAAGCCCTTATCAGAAATGATGAGGGCTTTTTTATGCAATTCAAATAAAAATGTAAATTGCTAATTGAAACCTAATCATTCTTCAGATGAAAAACGTCTTACTAATCTTTATTACAGTATTTATTACGATCTCCTGTCAAAATCCAAAAGTTGAAGAGCAGCAGGTAGAAAAAATAGACAACCCTTTCACGGGCAAAAATCCTTGGCCTGAAATCCGCAAAAAGCGAATTAATCAATTACTACCTGAAGCCATGGATAGAGCTGAGGTAGATGCTTGGATGGTGATTTGTCGGGAAAATAATAATGATCCTATGGCATTACACATCGGGGGTGAAAATGCAGGCGGCACTTCCTTTTATGTCTTTTACAAATCAGATGACAGTTTTAAGTCAGTAGTCTTTTGTTCTTTCGGAGAAGTAACCGCTTTAAAAGAATTAGGTTTACATGACAGTATTGTAAGCGTTTCAAGAGGAAAGGATGTTTTTCAATTGGCAACTGATTTTGTCAAGGAGCTAAATTCTGATAAAATCGCCATAAATATGAGCTCTTCTAATTCAACTGCAGATGGTTTGAGTCATAGTCAGTATAAAAAGCTAGCGAAAAGTATGGGGACTGAGTGGGAAGAGAAATTGGTTTCAGCAGAAGAATTAGTTTATGAATGGCTTTCCATCAAATTGCCAGAAGAGGTAGAAATCATGCGAAAGGCAGCTGAAATAACCGCTAAGTGGGAATTGGAGGCTTATGAAACCATTATCCCTGGCAAAACCACAGATGCTGAGGTTGCAGAATTTTTGAATGAAAAGATAAAAGTATATGGCTATGAAGACGGCTGGAATCCTGAACAAAACCCTAATGTAAACTCTGGACCAGATCGAGGGCATTCACATGCCACTGATAAAGTGATAATGCCTGGAGATGTAATTCAAACAGATTTTGGAATCAAAGTTTATGGCATTTGGGTAACGGACATTCAACGTTTTGCTTATGTATTGAAAGAGGGAGAAGAAAAAGCGCCTGAAGATATTCAGCGCTATTGGGATGTAGCCAAAAGAGGACATCGATTAGTATTTGAAAATATGAAACCTGGCGTTTCCGGTTATGAGTTGGATAAAGCTCAAAGAGAATGGATGAAGGAAAATGGTTCATTGCCTGTGCCATGGAGCACCGGACATCCTGTTGGCTATGTTGCTCATGATGTTGGTCCTTCATTAGGTGGCGGTCAAGAGGGAATAACACCTTCAAAAGCTGCATTAAAACCTTTAAGAGAAGGAATGGTCTTCGCTTATGACGGATTTTATGCCTGGAAAATTGAAGGCGGAGAAAAAACTATTTCTGTAGAGGAAATGGTGGTAGTCACTGAGACTGGAGCAGAATATTTAACTGCTCCGCAAGAGGAATTGATATTGATTGGTGGAAGGTAAATGATTTTGAGCTTGAAAAGAACGGCAATATTTTGCCTTTTTTCTATTAATATCATTTTCTAAACTTTTTCCATAATATATCGGAACATATTGCCGATATCAAAATTGAATGAAAATAGTTAGATACTGAGAATATCCTTAGTTTTTGAACAAATAAAAAAACCCGATGAATTTCATCGGGTTATGCAGAGGCGGAGGGATTTTTTTTATGATAACCAATATGCTGTTTATCAGTTATTTATAACTTATTTATTTTAGTTGGTGAAACAAAGGTGAAACAAAAATCCAATCCCAATGGGATTTGAACCACCAGTACCTTTTCATAAAATTTATTTCTCTAATATAAGAATAGGTAAAATAGAACATTCTATTTTTTCTGCTACTAATAGTATTCTATTTCTCTTTCAATTAACTGAGAAGGTGCGCCTTCGTTTACAGACTTTGATTTGGAAGTCCAATTGCCCTCCTTGTCATATTCGTAATTATATTTAATCATGTGTGACAAATTATCACCAACATAGCTGTTCTCTTCAATCATATTGCCATTGTGATCATAATTGTACTTTTTTTTGACGTTGACGTAGCCGTCATCCTCATACTGGGTGAACTCTATCATATTACCTTTGTAATCGTAATTATAAGTATTCCTAAAAGATACTTCTTCACGGTTATACGCCTTCAACTCTATTCTATTTCCATCCCTATCATACTTGGACATTTCTCTTATATTTGGCAGGTCCCCAAAAGGTTCATCAATGGAATAAGCAGTCAACTCGATCAAATTTCCACTATCATCATATTTTAGGAAGAATTTAACGTAAACAGATTCTTCATCAGAATGTATCTCCTCTATCATTTCGCCTTTCTCGTTATACTTATAAACCTTCTTTGAGCGTAAGGATCTGTCTCTATTATATGATATTTCTTCTTTCATATTTCCATTACTATCATAATGATAAATAATCTTAGATGTCATATAACCATCTTTGTCATACTTTATCCTCTCTTTCATATTTCCATTTTTTTCATAGTTGTAAATCTTTACAGAGGACAACGGACCTTTTTCAACTTCTCCAAATCTTTCCGTTGGATTGTAATAAAAAGATTCCCTTACAGATTTTACTTCCCCTTTTAAATTTCCCTTTGTTAAACTATCTTCCTTACTTGAGCATGATAGGAGAAAAAGATTGATAAAAAGTAGATTCAGTATTCTTATTATTTCTTTACCCATAATAGTTTTTTTAAGATTAAAAACTTGACATTGCAAAAAAAATATGTCTTAATGTAGTCTCAATAAACATATAAATTTAATGATTATTTTTTGCGTTTTTCACGCAAATCTTTATTCATTATGGAAAATACGGCCATCTTCATAATGCATTTTGATAGCTAAGGCATCCTGCAAAAAAGAAAAAAGTTAGTTTAATATTACGACTCTTTCGACTCATTTAGTAAACTTCCCAAATTAGAAATTGAAATCACTACCATGAACTGACCAAAATAGCCACACATGAAAAAAAAATACACAAGCACATACACTGTTAATCATTATCAGCACTGAACTCTCAAGAAAACCTGTAAAGTCAATAGTTTAGCTATAGGCATTATTACAGTCAGAAGAATACTAATCATTTGATAATTTTGACTCATACTGTTGTAAAAGTATCCTAGAACCATCATCCTTTGGATTCAGTACAATTACTTTATTTAAATCAGCAATAGCTCCTAAATAATCTCCAGATTTTGCTTTTTCTACCGCCCTATTTGTAAGTCCTTTTAAATGATTAACACTAATTTCAAATGTTTTACTATCCTCAGAAATTACCTCTTTCAAATCCCTAATTAGGTTTTGAGAAATTGAGTTGTAAACACTTTCTTGATTACCTCTTGTATTAAGTCTATTTAGATGACTAAAATCAATTAAAGCACTTTCATATTTTTCCAATTGAATATTACACATACCTCTATAAAAATAAGATTTACGATGAATACGAAATAAATTTATAACAGAATTAAAATCTTCAGTTGCAGATTCAAAATCAAAGGACAAAAATTTACACATTCCTCGTTCAAAAAATGCATCTGTATAAGTCTGATCAATTTTAATTACATTATCAAAATCAGTCCTAGCGTCTTCAAAATTATTTAACTTTGATTTTACTAATCCCCTTTTAAAATAATAGGTAGCACTCAAAGTGTTAGGTCTCAGTTTAATTAATTTGTCGTAATCTTTGATTGCCTGTACAAAATCCATTATTTGTTCTCGACAAAAGGCACGATTATTTAAAGCATTTTGATTTTCTGGATCTAGTTCAATTACTTTGGTATAATCAAGAATGGCACCTCTAAAATACTTTATTTCTTTCTTACAATTAGCCCTGTATTCATAAGACAGAACTCTATTTGGACTTATTTCTAGATCGCACGTATATTCTAAAATTGCTCCCCTATAATCTTCACACTTGGATTTGCAAAACCCTTCAAAAAAATGATAATCCTTATTGTTAGGGTTTATACTATTCGCCTTTCGGAAATCTAAAATCGCTTGTTTTTCGGTGTTCCCAAAGGCTTTAAGGCCACTAGAAGCTCTTTTTACAAGAGCTTCATAATTATATGGATCAAACATTATTACTAAATTATAAAATGTATATGCCTGGGAATAATATCCACCAGAATAATAATAATGAGCTCTCTTTAAATTAGAATTGATTTTATCTTTCGAAATGCTCTTATCATCATCTTCGAAATTGTTATTATTAATAATTGTTTTATTTACCTTAAACTGTTTATTGCTTTTTGCATCAGATTTACAAATGTAAAATCTTTTCTTATAACCAAATAGCTTATTAAGATGCACTAATATATACCTCTTAAAATCTGGCACTTCAATATCATTTCGAAATTTCAATGCTTCTTTTAGTGATTTAAAAGCAGCCTCAATTTCACCATTTTCAAAATATTCTCTGGCTTTTTTATACAACTGGTCTGCTTTAGCATCACTCATTTTCTTGATGATTTCATTTTCAGAAGTAAGCTTCTCCCCAAATTCTAAGACCTTTGATGCTACCTTAATACTATCTTTTGTGATTTTAGACCGCAATACTAAATGTTCTAAGGAAGTACATCGACTTAACGCAACATAAACTTGCCCAGAGCTGAAGGAATTCGCCAAGTCAACTATTACCTTTTCAAAAGTAAGCCCTTGGCTTTTATGTACCGTAATTGCCCACGCTAATTTAATCGGAAATTGTTCAAATGATCCTTGCAAGACTTTTTCAATGCTCTTCTCTTCCTTATTATATGTATATTTATAATTCTCCCATCTTGCCTTCTCAACTTCAATTTCATGATCTCCATCAACTTGCACTTTTATTGTTTCCTCTTCAATACTTGAGATTTTACCTATTTTACCATTGTAGTATTGTTTAAAACCAGAACTGTCATTTTTAACAAACATTATTTGAGCACCCTCTTTGAGTGATAAAGTTTGTTCTGTAGGCTTTGCTCCTTCTGGAAAATTACCTTCAACTTTAGCCGCAAAATTGAACTGTTCCTCCTCCAGCATATTCAAATTATTCTCATTTATTTGATTTACTGAATCACGATGGGTAGATAAAGTGATATAATCTTCACCATAACCATTAAATGATGGATCATATTTTGAATTCAATAGTGCGAGGTCGGCTTGCGTCACCTCTTTATTTCTAATTCTGTTTAAAATATCAATAAATTGCTGCTCTTTTTGTCTATATATTTTCTTTAACTCAATGTGCACTGGATCAAGTTGAGACCAAGCTTGAGAACCAAAAAAGAATTCAGTTGAATAAAATTCCGATAATATAGCCCATTCATTTCTTTTAGCAACAGGAGGAAGCTGATGTGTATCTCCAATTAGTAGCACTTGAACCCCTCCAAATGGCAAATAAGGTATACTTCTGAATACCTTAAGTATTTTATCAATAATATCTAAAGTATCGGAACGAACCATCGATACTTCATCAATTATCAATACCTCTAAGTTTTTAATGAGTTCCTTCTTGTCTTGACTATACTTAAATGTAGTATAAATGGATTCCTTTTCGTCAGTCCCTCTAGCTGACGTTCTAAGTCGTTGGTCATCGGGTAGAAATGGCCCGAATGGTATTTGAAAAAATGAATTTATAGTTGTTCCACTAGCATTTATAGCTGCCACCCCTGTAGGAGCTAAAACAACCATATTCTTCGGAGAATTTTCCTGAATATATTTTAAAAAAGTAGTCTTTCCAGTACCTGCCTTACCTGTCAAATAAACAGATTTATTTGTATTGAGTACAAATTCTGTGGCATTTATAAAATCTTTATTGGTGGAATCTAAATCTTTCATCTAGGCAGGGTGTCTAATTAGAGTAATAGTATCTATCACTTTAAATTAACATATAATAATTTAAATTAATAATAGAACTAAAAAAAGATATTCCCCTAATAAGAATTGAAATCCATTTAGTCTAACTATTAAGACTTCGCTTTTTATTTTTGATTGCAGCGGATAGAATCAAAAGCACTCCAAGTGAAGCCAATCCTATAGTAAATGCTTTTTCTGTATTAAAAATTACTTCTTTTGATAAATATTCTGAATCAAAATCCTTCTCTTCATTATAAAGTTTCTCCGTCACTTCACTTTTAGATTTGCCAGGAATCAAATAGAAAAATTTTTCCTGACTAAAAAAATATCCTGATGCCACCGCAATTATTATCGAAATACCTACTGAAAATACAACTCTTTTGATCATAAACTAATTTTTAGCAATCGTCTAATGTAATGGAATTAAATTAGACATCCCTTAATTTCGACTTCTCTTCAATACCTTTCATATTCTTAGTATTGGTAACTGGCTGCAATAAATTTCGCAATATACTTTCAAATTTATTTATCCGATTTTTACGAACTGACCAATCTTCATCCAATTCATCAAAACTTATCAATATTAAGCTACAATTATTAAAAACATAATCAAAAGCAGGATAAAACACATCGTTTCGGATTTCAGGACTTTGAACCTCTACCTTCTCTATTAAATTACTATTGTGAACTTTTCTTAAAAAAGTATTCATTTTTGATGCATCTCTGAGGTCAAAGTGGCTCGGAACTCGATCTATAAATGATCTTGAAGTGGTTTTGCCAACATATAGTATAGAATCAGTATTTCGAAAAATGTATATGCCTAATCCCGGAAATATTTTTTTATTCTCGAATTGACTAAGGTCTTTCATCTTCAAATCTCTCAGCGCTAAGCCATCAGTTCCTTCAATTATAATCTTAATTTCCTTTAGACTAATATCCTTTATTGACGAGTATTCGATTAAGTATTGGCTCATATCACAGTTCTCATTATTCTTCAAATCAAATCTACTAATAATGTAACCGTAAGAAAAAATCGTTAAGTTTAAATAAACCAAACATATAAATGATGAACATCCCAAATATTGAGCATTCCCAACTAAAATACTATCCCTCGCAAACCTAAACTTCTAAAATCTATTCCTAAATTGAACTCTATAGAAAATAGAAAATTACAATGTGTTTCTCTTATGCTGTCATACACCTTTTTAATTTAAGCTTTATGAAAGATAAATTAAATGCATACATTTATCTTTACTTTGCAGACCTATATCTTTAATGGATGAATTTTTAACAATATTGCGAGAGAACGCTGTTTATTTTAAACTAACCTCAAAGCCAAAATTTGGAGGAGCGGTAAGTGTTAAAGATGTTATGCGTGTTTTAAAAAGTTTTTCGGATTCATATAATGCGTTCGTATTAGCAGAATATGACAAAGTAAACGATCAAATAGATAAAAAAAGACTTTCTAAAATACTAAAAGGATTAACATCTGAAAATGAATTGATGGTAGTTGATTTAGAATTTGCAAGCTACGGTATGTCGGTCAGTCCAAATACAATTACTCATAATCATACAATTCCAAGAATTAGAAATCAAAAAGAATGGAAACAAAGTGTCTTTAACTCTTACAAAACCATAGTTCTTGAGTCAGATTTCAACGATCAAGATTACTTAGAAAATATATCAAAAAAATATACACCACACCAAAGGACAAAAATATTTAAGCCATTAATTGACGGCATAGTAAAAAATGAGACCTCAAAAACTTTATTTCGAGTAAATCAAAAATCAGACCTTAAACAGATATCTACTCCAACTGTAAATAATGAAAAAATTTTAATACCTGTTGAAGAAAAAAATAAAGAATTAGAAATTATTCCACCAACCAAATCTTTAGCTATGGTAGAACTGAAAGGTAAAACAGCAAAACCAAAAGTTCTGGAGCTATTTTCAGATGTTAAAAACCCTATTTACTCTTTTAATCAGATAACATCCAGTGATTTTACTGCGAAACTAAAATTTCCTATTTATTGTGAATTAATCAATACGGAAGATGGGTATATTTTCGAAAATGATGAACTGGGCATCTATTCCTATGGAACTACAATAGACGAGGCAAAAAAAGAATTATTTGAAGAGTTCAGATTTATTTTTGACAGATATAACTCTCTAGATGATTCATTATTAACCGATGATGTGAAAAATATAAGAGACCATTTGAATCATTTAGTAGAAAAATAAAATGGCTACATTAGATACTAAAAAAGCATATAAAAATTTTTGCAAAAAAGGATTTCAAGAAGCAAAATCAAAAAGTCCAGATCATAAATGGATTGAATTTTGGTTTGATGGAAAACTTACCCGAATTAGAACTAAATTTAGTCATGGTAAAAAAGAGGTAGATAACTCCTTAATCGGATTAATGTCAAAACAAATTAAATTATCTAAACTTGAATTTATGGAGTTTGCTGATTGTAAATTATCAGAAGCCAGTTATATTAAAATACTGAAAGGAAAGGAATTATTACCTTAAATCCCTAACGGTGTCTTGAATCCTTTTTTACTTAATCATCTTTTTCCATTTGTCTTCTGAACTCATTATTCATCGCAATTTCCCACCAATCAATATCAAATTCAGAAAGATCGAGTTTATATTCAAAACCGATTTCATTTAACTCTTTAGCTAAATCTTCTATTTCTTCTTTCTTTTCATAAATCTCATCTTCATTAGTTATCCAATCCTTCAACCATTCAACTTCATTATCTATTAACTCACTAAATAATCGGTCAAAATGTTCAGTCAATTCTTTACTGAATTCCAATCCATAACTTATTTGAAATGTCTCACTAAGCTCCGAAAACAGATTGACAGCCCCTTCTATAGAGTCTTCACCTAATACCAATTCCTGCACTATTTCAGAAGATTTTTCTGTCACTATTTCCATTATTTCATAATCTTTTTCAACTAATTGAATAAATTCCTTGAATTTACCGTTCAATTCAAAATCTTCATGTAAATAACTCCAATCATCTATCTCATTAATAATTTTTACAATAGTTTTTTCCTTATTTGTTGAAGAACTATACTTCTTAATTATTGTGGCAAGGTTGATCAGGTCATAGTCATAATACAAATGCTCATCTCTCACAAATGATTCATAGTTTTGATCTAATTTATACTCTATATCTGAGGATAGTTTTGGCTTAAAGAGTTTATTTTCAAATAATTGACTAGAAAATTGAGAAACATACACTATAGAATTCGCTATTCGATTAATCTCATCTTTATCTTCAAATAGAAATTTCACTAAAAAATCCTTCAATGATGGATTTACAAAATCTATTGTTTTTTTCTTTATTATAATAAGAGCACCGTCTGTTCTAATTACTGCATTTTTAAAAGCATTAATCTCTTTCGTTTTATTATTGGTTTTAATTTCATAATTGACTCTATTGTTAAAAGCCTCTTCTAACTCATCAATAGACGGTAAATGACTAAAACTAAAAAGTGTATTTATTAAGAGCTGATCATCTGGCTGTATTTGATGATTGTATGCATGTCTCCAAATCTCATCAGGATAATCAAAATTATTCTTTATAAACTGTTTATACTCCGAAACATTGATTTTCTCAACAGCCAAATTGGAAGTAATAAATTCAACAGATCTTGGAGAAAAATTTTTGTGTTTTGCAATAAACTTAACTATATCATTTTTAGATAAAATATCCTTAAATTCATCTGACAGATCGCAAATCTCAATATGATTTTTTAAGATTTGCTCCCGCATATCTTGATTATAATCTGAAAGCTCAAGAACGTTTATCTTTGATGTTATTCCATACCGTTGAAGCTTATCTGACTCAGCATTTGCAGCTTTCAGAATCAAAGATCTAGTAGTTAAGATTAGGAATTTATTTTTAGTTGTACGAATTCGTTTTACAATTCTCACTAATCTTGATTCGCTGCCTTTTGCTTTATTAATTTCCACAGAATTACTTCCCAAGAAGTCATCAAAATAGATTATTTGCTTAGTGTCATCAGGTAATAAAGATTCTTCTACTTCCTTGATGTTATCTAATACATAAGAAAACTTGTAATCCTTCGCTATATAGTCATAAGCTAGAATCTCAGCCAATGTGGTTTTACCTACTCCAGGTTCACCAGAAATAATTATGACTTTATTTTCTTCTAAACTTTTTTTAGCGGTGTTTAAATTTTTAGGTTTAACAAATAATCGAATTCGCTTCTTTAATTCGCTTTCTACAAAATCAGCAGATCTAAAATCCATATCAGACTTCAGGATTTTATTAATGTTTTTAAAGTCGTTAAGCCATAATTTAAAATGTGTTTCTAATATGGAGGGGAACCTTTCAATGAGTTGATTGACATTCTTTTTCCCATAAATATCATTAAGACTTTTTATGTATGGATCAAATAGTTTTTTTATTTCTTCGGATTGAGAAACGCTCAAATCTATAGAAGTGAAAAAGAAATATTTATCTGGATCTAACTTTTTTACTTTCGCTTTTTCCGTTTTCTTCAAAACTGATAACATTCCAGAATACCCTGTTTCGTAGAAATGCTTTGCTTGACCTACGTGACTGTATTCATTTTTATCAGTCGAAAACAAAAAATCGATACCTTTGTCTCTACCTTCTTTGAACGTTTTATATTTTATGGGAGAATCAGAAGGCTCGTTAAGATTCATCAGATCACATGCTAATTCTTCAAAATCTGTACCGTTTAAAGTTGAAAAGTCGTAGTTTGCCATTATTTTAATATACTTCTAATAGTTTAATTCCAAAACTCAGCCAAAGCCTCCGCCTGCTGCAATACCGTATCAGTAGCCAGCTTTTGTAAATCAGGTGGATAGCCGTACTGTCTCAGTGTGCGCTTTACGATCACTTTGAGCTTTTTTCTAACCGATTCCTTAACTGTCCAGTCGATACTGGCATTTTCTCTGACACGTTCAACCAGTACTCGGGCTAGTTTTAAGAGGGTGTCATCACCTAGTAAATCTTTGGCACTTTGGTTATTGGCTACTGCATCATAAAAAGCTAGTTCATCTTTCGATAATCCTAACAAATCACCTCTACTATCAGCTGCTTTAATTTCCTTAGCCAGTTCAATCATTTCTTGAATGATTTCCGCTGCTGAAATCAAATTATTCTGATATCGCTTTATGGAGGATTCGAGCATTTCCATTAAAGATCTGCTCTGCACCACATTATGCTTTGCCCTTACTTTAATTTCATCATTCAATAACTTCTTAAGCACTTCCAGTGCAAGGTTTTTATGCTTCATATCTCGCATTTCCTCCAAGAAGTCATCATCTAGCACCGAGAGCTCAGGCTTTTTAATTCCTGCTGCATCGAAAATATCAACTACCTGTTCTGAAACGATGGCTTGATCCACCACTTGCTTAATGGCAGTTTCAATCTCGTAATCTGACTTACCACCTGACTGTGCTCTGATATCAAACTTTTGAATCCTTGCTTTAACTGCTTGAAAAAAGGCTATTTCATTTTTGGCATCCATAGCTTCTTCATGAGGAAGTGCAATTGCAAAAGCTTTGGATAAGGCTGTAACTTCTCGGACATATCTGTTTTTGCCATCATCCAAACTCAAGACATGATCTACAGCTGATAAAATAAGTTCTAGCTTCTTTTTTACGTCAGCATCGAAATACTCCTCATAGGCAAAGGGTTTACCATAAGAAGCTTGAGGCTCTGCTGCCATCGGATACGTTTCCGTTTCCATTGAAGGCTTTTCATTGAAAAATTGTGAGACTACTTCAAGCTTTTCCAACATCAGCTGTACTGCCTTTTCTTGTGCTTCGGCAGGATCTCCTTTTCCACCACTATCCGAATAAAAAGAAAGTGCTTTCTTTAAATCTGAGGCAATTCCAAAGTAATCCACTACCAGTCCACCCGGTTTATCCTTATACACCCGATTTACACGGGCTATGGCTTGCATCAAATTATGCCCTTTCATAGGCTTATCGATATATAAGGTATGCATGCTTGGTGCATCAAAACCAGTTAGCCACATATCTCTCACTATAACCAGCTTCAATGAATCAGAAGTATCTTTCATCCGATCAGCTAAAAGCCTCCTTTGGTCTTTGGTGGTATGATGTTTCATCATATCGGGGCCATCGGAAGAGGCTGCGGTCATCACCACCTTAATTGCACCCTTATCTAATTGCTCATCATGCCAATGCGGACGAATATTAATAATTTCTTTATATAAATCTACTGCAATTTGACGGCTCATGGCTACTATCATAGCCTTGCCTTCCAATCCACTGTTAACTCGTTCTTCGAAATGAAAAATAATATCTTCGGCTACCTTTTTAAGCCGTTGCGGACTTCCAATAATGGCTTCCACTTTCGTCCATTTGGCTTTGGCTTTTTGAGTTTCAGTCAATTCATCACCTGCCAACTCCTTATCCAAATCTTCAACTAGCCTCTTTCCTTCATCCGACAGATTGATTTTTACCAATCTGCTTTCATAATAAATCGGTACTGTTGCCCCATCCTCTACGGCTTGAGCGATATCATATATATCAACATAATTTCCAAATACAGCTGGGGTGTTATTATCAGTAGATTCTACTGGAGTTCCGGTAAATCCTAGATAAGTAGCATTAGGAAGCGCATCACGCATATATTTTGCAAAGCCATAAACCAATCGCTGACCTACCACATTTCCTTTATCGTCTTTTACTTCTAAAGCCTTGGGTTTAAAACCATATTGGGTTCTATGTGCCTCATCGGCCACTACCACTATATTGGTTCTGGCAGATAGCTCTTCATAAATATTAGTACCCTCTTCTGGCTGGAATTTCTGAATAGTGGCAAATACAATACCTCCTGAAGCCACTTTTAAAAGTTCTTTCAAATGATCTCTACTATCAGCCTGAACTGGGACTTGTCTCAATAATTGCTTGGAAGAGGCAAAAGTATCAAATAACTGATCATCCAAATCATTTCGGTCAGTGATGACTAAAACAGTAGGATTATCCAATTGCAAAACCAACTTGCCAGCAAAAAAAACCATGGAAAGTGATTTACCACTTCCTTGCGTATGCCAAACTACCCCACCCTTTCTATCTCCATTAAGTGAGGATGCTTTCTTTACAGATTCTAAAGCTTTGTTGACTGCATAATATTGATGATAAGCTGCTACTTTTTTTACAGTTTGTATTGTTGTAATGCCCTTTGAACCTGCCTTTGCCTCAGCTTCGTCAGGCAAGTCCACTTTTTTACTTTCTTCAAATACAATGAAATGGCGGATATAATCCAGAATAGTAGCCGTATTTAGTAATCCCTTCACCAAAACTTCCAGTTGGCTGACTAAAGCAGAGGCTTCTTCAATCCCATCACTGGTTTTCCACGCCATATAACGAGAAAAACCTGCTGAAAGTGAACCAGCCTTGGCATCAGCTCCATCTGACAATATGCACAGTGTATTAAAGGTAAAAAGGCTGGGAATTGTATCTTTATAGGTTTGAACTTGTTTATAGGCTGAAAGTAAAGTGGCATTTTCATCTACTGCATTTTTGAGTTCGAATAAAACCAGAGGCAAGCCATTGACAAACAATATTAAATCCGGTCGCTTATTATTGTTGCCCTCAATGATGATAAACTGATTGACCACCAAAAAATCATTTTGCTCAGGATCATTAAAATTAACCAACTGAACACGATCTCCTCTTTGCACTCCATCTTTTCGATATTCTACCGGGACACCTTCTGTCAATAATTCATGAAATTCCTGATTATTCGCCATCAAATCAGGAGAGGCAATACGCTCTACAATTTTTAAGGCTTCATGTTGAGCTTCAAATGGTATAGAAGGGTTATTTCGCACGATAGCCTCTTGTAAACGTACTTTCAAGATCACATCAGCAAAACTGTTACGTTCGGGAATATCACCATCTGGAGCAATCTCCGCACCATGGATATATTTCCAACCAAGGCTTTCTAGTTCCTCAATTGCCCAAAGCTCAATATCGTTTTCAGTTATTTTGGTCATGCTTTACAAATTAAGTGTGATTTCTATCTCATGTCCTTTTGGTTTAAACCAGTTTTCACTTATCATATTATTATCACTTAATGGTAGTGGGTCTGCGGTGTGAACCTTGAATGTAGTGGGTAAACTAACCGCATGACCAAAGATAAGTGCATGCTGCGTTGGAATTGAAGGCATCCTTTTTAATATTGTCTCAGAAATATGAGGTGTAATTTGCCGTATGTGTGATAAGTCTTCTGGATTTTGTATCCTATGGACAATGAAATTACTGCATTGAGACAATACTGTTCTAGAGAGTTCACTAGGTCTTTGAGAAGATATTAGAAGAAACATTCCAAATTTTCTTCCTTCCTTTGCAATTGTTTCAAAAATCCTATTGGCTTTTAGAAATGAATGACGAGGGTCATTAGTAATATACCTATGAGCTTCTTCGAGTATCAAATTAACTGGGTAAGTATTCCGTGGCTCAAAAGATTTAACGGTCTCATAAACTATCCTAGAAAGGACGCATGATATGACTTCCACTATTTCATCCTCAACACTACTCAGGTCTAGTACAACTATTTGGCTGTTCTTGATTGACTTCTGTTCGATATCACTTATTCCTAAAATTTCCTTTTTGTAATTACTAATTTCATCGTAATCAGATCGCATAAACTTATAATCCGTACGATCTTGTAAGCTTTTAATCCGAGTAATTAATGAAGAGCAATAGTCTCTGATTTGCCTATTACCATGAGCTTCCTCATAAAGTATAGCAATATCAATTGCTTCTTCTACGCGATCAAAGTCGAATTTTTTCTCTTTTTCATAGGTTGGCATTTCAAAGCCACTTGAAAGGAAAATGTGTTCATCATCCTCATCTTTCTTTTCCAAAAAAGAAATTAAAGCTTCAAGGGCAGGCATCTCGCCAAAGTTTATTTGAACAGCATTTCTGATAGTCGAAGTACTATGGGCACCTTCACTGTCTAAACTTGTTTCTAGATTGATATCAGAAGTATTAAATTTTTGAAGAATCGAAATGATCCTATCCTTTTTGGAGGGACTACTAGTCTCATCTCTTAGAATTTGGGTAATGCAAGTCGCCAAAATGTGATTTTTGATCCGATTTGAGGCATTTTCATTATTTGTTGAGAATAGAGTTGCTAAACCAAGTGCATTTCTCAAAATAGGTAATTGCGTTTTCTCGCTAGCTTGGAGTAGCAAAGCCCACTCATCTAAGTTTAAAAACCAGTTTGGTAACTTGAATTTTTCCACGTCATCAGATGTGGCATTTTCATCAATCGTCAAATACTTAACTGAAATAGATTCATTTCTTTCATGAATTTTGGAAAATGCTTTTCGATATTCTCCATTAACATCAAAAAAAATAAACGTGCTTCCAGTTGCTGAATATTCTTCAAAACTATAAAGTCTTTGAATCATAGAGCTGATTGTACAGGATTTACCGCTACCCGTGTTTCCCAATATCGCTGAGTGTCCCCCGAAGAATTTGTCAATTTCAATTTTCACATCATAATCAGGAAAAATGGTAGATTTCCCAATGGATAGCGTTTTATATCTTTTGTTCTGTCCATGTGGGCATTCACTTTTTAAATGCTTCCAGTTCTCAGAATCACAAATTTTTTCTTCTTGATTATTGACATTAAAAATTGCATCTAATTCTGCTTCCTTTATATATAAGGTATCTGTATAAAGTGCTGGATATACACTAACTCCAAACTCAAAATCAAACGTTTGTGAAGATTTTGGCTTTTGTTTTAACGTTCCGATTGGTATTACCTCCAAAAATTTACCCGATTTTACCTTGTTTAAAAATTGCTCCTTAGGATCACTGAATGGGATATTTATATCTTTTTCTCTTACACCAGATACCTCAGCAACAATATAATAGTTTTGGTAAGGAAGTATGATATAGCTATTTAATTGGGCAAAGTAATGAATATCATCAAAACCACTAATATTGAAATTATCAATTCCAGATAGCAACTCTATTGTAAATCTATCTGAGTTAATTGCCACAACTTTCCCTATTACTCTCTGCTTATCTTCCTTGTTCATTTCGCTTAAATAATGTTCTTATAGCATTCTCAATCTTATCATCTATTTCCTCGTTAGTCAAATCAGGAAGAATCTCATCTATAAATCCTTCGAAATAGTGCAATTTTTTTCCATTTTCAGTCTCTCCACCAATAATCCATATTCTTGGATCATTTAGTGATTTTAGCTTCTCTATTTCAGTTCCAGAAAAAACGCTACCTAAAACAACCAGTCTAAAGGATGGAATGGTAAAAGCTTGATAAATAAGATTGTTAATATGTTCATCACTGAAGCTGTATCCTATAGTAACCAATACATTATTATTTTGCATAAGTTTTTTTTGAAACTCACGAAATAGATCAGAATAGGGGCTACCTAGACTGGCATTGTGTTTTAGCGGTGTTGGATGAATCATTACAGTTTCCATTTTCTTCAAAACTTCGGCAGTAGTTTCCTGAATTTCTCTAACCTTAAAAAGCTTCGCACCTTCTTCGTCCTGAATCCAGTTTATAGAACCATGAAGCTTGTATAGGTAGAAGAAATTGTCAATCACGCCCCATTTATTTTGAGACAAATCCATGCGTTCAGCAAGTGCATAATTAAAGATAGTGGGATTAAAATATTTCTTGATACCACCAGAAAATCCGTTAACGTAGTGGATCCCTAACTTGTCTAAAGCCGTCTCGGAAAACAAGTCATAGTTAGTTGTGAAAATATTTGGTTTGGGTAGGTTAGCATTTCTATAAAGAAGCTTTCTATAAAACTTCTCATAAAGCTTATTTACAGGTTCATCTTTTCCCTCCTTTTTATTGGTCTCATTAAGAATCTCATCAATCAAAAAGTCTTTGACCATCTTTACAGTATGTTTAATTAATCCAAGACTATTTTCAATATCAGATGCTTCTTCTTCAAGTTCGCCAACCGACTGGTTCACTTGAATGCTTTCTTTAAAAAACTCGATACTATGAAGAGAACCAAGAAAATATTCGAGATTATCCTTAAAATCTGATACGGTAACATCTATACCCAAGTCAGATTTGAGTTTATCTCGCTCATTTTTATTAAGAATTTCATTATAAAATTTTTTAGCCAGCGGTTTCATTGTAGGTACACCTACTTCCAATTTATTCTCGTGAAATGAGGAGCAACCTGAGCCAAGTAAAAAAGAAAGATTTTTACCATCCAGTACTTTCTCAAATGACTTCTGAATTCTTTCAATTGGTGGCAAATCAGACTTATCAGATTTATCCAGTATATTATCAGCTCCTTTGTAAAAATATATGTTGTTTTTCCCGCTCATAAATTAAATTTTCATCTTTTCTCTTCGATCTGTAATTTAACAGTCCTACTGTTACCTTTCTTTTCAGTTTTAAACTTGTCTCCATCTGCAAATGATTTCTTGTAATTATACATATTCCGTCTGCTTCTTAATTTTACAGACACCAACTCATGACGACTAACTAAGATAATATACCTAATAGGCATTCCCCCATAATTCATTCAAAATTTTCATTGGTGGTGCAGCAAATTGCTTTTGCATAAGCCTCCCTTTGTCTAATCCGCGTCCTTCTCTTGCCCCTCCCTTTAAAAGATCAGTTTGTTCCATAATTTTAAGCCTCATAATTTTACCAACAATCATCCCAATTCTCTTATCCATAGGCTTATAAATTGAATATGCTCCACTGAATGCTCCTTCTTCTTGAACTAATACATCAAGATTGGGGATATCTCTACTTAGTCCAAAAACCATATCTCCCTTGAATGCAACTTTGTAATTTTCCGTACTTTTAGAAAGTTCTTTAGTATATTTTCCCTCTCTCGGTATAATTCCGAGATTTGTAACGCTAAAAATTGCAGGGCAGTAACCATGTTCTTTGACTTTCAAAGTCCTTTCTTCAAACAATTCTGCAAATGACTTTACCTGCCAACCTTTAGGAATAAAACCAATTTCAGATTCAACTAACTCTGTTGCTCCATTATTTAAATCAAAATCAATAAAATATTTTTTAATCAAAGAACTATAATAATTTTCTGTCAGTACTTTAATTTTTTCTGCAAATTGAGAAGAAATATGAAACTTGGAAACTTGTATAGGTTTATCTTGTCGCCAATCATCTATAGCTGATTCTATGGTATTTGACAAATTTGAAATTGTCTTGGATAGATTTTTAGAATCAGAAAAATCATTGAAATTAGCCTCAATTTCAATCTCTTGATCTAAAGTTTTAACATATCGATTTGGTGAAAGAACATAATCATTTTTTTGAATTTCATCTTTAGAAACAGACTTACAAAAGCCAGGTATATCGGTATAATTTTCACCAATATCTCTCCAAGAATGGTACGCCTGACTTATTTTCAGTATATCTTCTTCTGATAACTCTCGTTGCTTTCTTTTGGTCATTAAACCCATTCTACTAGCGTCAATAAACAAGTACTCATTAGAGCGTTTTTTAAACTTATCATTATTTTTATTTCTTGATAGAAACCAAAGACAAGCAGTTATCTGAGTATTTGAAAATAAATGCGATGGAAGAGTTACCATGCAGTCTATTAAATCGGCTTGTACTAATTCCTTCCTAGTTTTACTTTCCTCAATACTTAGGCTATTCATAGAGCTATCTGCCAATACAAAACCAGCAGTACCAGTGGGGGCTAGGTGATAAATAAAATGCTGAATCCAAGCAAAATTTGCATTAGATGCTGGCGGGGTACCAAATTGCCATCTAGCATCATTTTGGAGAAGTTCACCATACCAATCACTATCATTGAATGGGGGGTTAGCTATTATATAATCTGCCTTTAAGTCACGGTGTGCATCGTTCAAGAATGATCCTTCTGTATTCCATCTAATATTAGAGCCATCAATCCCTCTGATAGCCAAGTTCATTCTACATAAGCGATAAGTAGTTTGGTTACTTTCCTGTCCATAAACCGAAATATCATCCAAACGCCCTTGATGATTTTCTATGAATTTCTCAGATTGGACAAACATTCCACCAGAACCACAACACGGATCATACACCCTACCATTATAAGGCTCTAACATCTCTACCAGAAGCTTTACCACACTTTTTGGGGTATAGAATTGTCCTCCTTTTTGTCCTTCTGCTAAAGCAAATTGTCCTAAGAAATATTCATAAACCCTACCTAATACATCCTGACTTTTTGATTTATCATCGCCCAATGCAATAGTGCCTATGGTATCAATTAATCCCCCCAAAGTTTGCGGATCTAAATTTGACCTACCGTAGGTTTTGGGTAAAATGCCTTTTAAAGTAGCATTTTCAGCTTCAATTAAATCCATGGCATCATCAATCTGCTTCCCTATATTGGGCATCTTTGCTTGAGACTGGATGTAAGACCAACGAGCTTTTGCCGGAACAAAGAACACATTTTCTGCACCGTACTCGTCTTTGTCTTCAGGATCGGCTCCGGCATACTCTCCTTCACCAGCAATCAGTTTTTCCTGCAAAGCAGTAAAAGAATCGGATATGTATTTAAGAAAGATTAAACCGAGTACTACGTGCTTATATTCTGCTGCATCTATGTTTTTACGAAGCTTGTCAGCTGTTTTCCAGAGTCTTTTTTCTAATGATTCTTCTTTAGGTGCTTTAGTATTTTTTGCCATTGTGGTCAAATTCCAAATTTAAAGAGATAAGAGATTGGCTTATCTATGGTTGAACAAGAGATAAATATATGGAAAAAGTTATAAACTTAGTGAGACAATTACTATAGATTTGCCAAAGGCTAAATTTTAATTCTTAGTTTATGGATATAAAGTCAAAGGATACAGTAACTGCCGCTAGTTTAAAGGGAAAACTTACCGTAGGAAAAGGGTATGTTGAAAATTTAGTAGTGAAAGAACAGGTCATTTTTAAAAAGCTGCCTCCTAATACTAAGAATTTCCATTTCAAAAATGTAGAATTCACAAAAGGAGTATTATTTGACGACATTGGAGAAATTAAAGTAGGAATTAGATTTGAAGATTGTTCAGGTACTGATATTTCTATTTGGGGCTGTAGTGTAACTACCCCTACTGATGCCGGCTTTGAACTTCCACAAGGATCAGGTTTAGTAATAGAAAATTCGCAGTTTAAAAAAGTATTAGTCCAAAATAACCCAAATTTTAATCGTGGAATTATAATTAGAAATAATAGCAAAATTGATGCATTAGAAATTACAAAATCAGACTTTAAGTTAGCGGGTATAAATATTGAAAACTCAACCATTAACTATCAATTGGATTTATTACATATTAGATCCAGTGGTGAATTTCGATTTGAAAATTCAGTCATAAAAGGAAAAATTCGGATACTAGATGTATATACTAGCTCCTTTGTCTGTCTTTACTCAACATGTAAAAAAGACATACATTTTGATAATAACTCCTTTAATGTGTCTCTAAATAATTCTGAATTTGAAGATGATTTATACTTTAGACAAAATTCCATTTCTAGTTTTTCATCGTATGCTAATAATTTCCAAAGAAAGCTTGAGTTTAATGTTCAAGGAGATGTAAAAAATATTTACATCCAAAATACCGAAATTGGTGAAGGGTTGGAATTTAGAGGAAATAATAATGAAATAAAAAAAATAAATATTCCGTCAAACGACCTTTTGAGCGGGACAATAAAATTTTCAAATTTTAAAATAATAAAAGCTGATTTATCTGGCTTAAACCGACATGCTAATCTTATTTTTAGTGATATAGTTTTTCACAATTTGCAAATATCTGATTTTAACAACTCTGGTGGATTGACCTTTGCGAATTGTAAGGGGACAAGTGAGTCTAGATTAATAATTACATCTAGTCACCTCAGTAATTCAATTTTTCTATCCTTTGATTTTAAAAGTTTCTCAAGGATTAAAATAGAATCGTCTGTATTGCATGATATAGAAATCAGTAATCCAATTTTACCAAAACCAAGCCAACTTGAGAGTGATGAACTAGCTAAAAAACGGGAGATATATCGTCAACTTAGACATGCAGTGTCTAAGAAAGGAGATTCAATCTTAACAAAAGAATTAAGAGCTGAAGAATTGGAACTCTTCAGAAAAGAGAAAAGTAATACCTCAATATTCAACCGAGACCGTATTATTCTGTGGCTTAGCTCAACAAATGGCATGGGATTAAATTGGTCTAAGCCTATTTTTATTTTACTTGGATTCACATTTTTTTTCCATCTCTTTGCTGTAGCTGCTCATTCGAATATTTTAACTTTTGTTAATCCTCTTTGTATTTCTGAAGTGGATTGGAGTAAAACCTTTTCCGTTTATTTATCATACGGTGCATATTTCTGGTCGATGTTTAACCCAATAAGAAATCTACAGTCGATTTTAGGCGAGTCTGCCGGGGCACTGAATGGTTGGGTATATTTTTGGGATGGCCTTCATAGAATTATTTTGGCTTTCTTTATATTTCAAATTGTAAGTGCATTTAGGAAGTATTTATGATTAATTAAAAAAGTCACTTAACTTGTTGAAAAAGAATAACAAGCTACAACTTCAATTATTTATACTTAATCTCCGTGCTTAAGTGAATATATTAGTTGGGTTGCTTCTGCCATAGAAAGCCGGTAAACCGCAATTAAACAAAGAATAGAATCCCCTATTGAAATATGTTTCCATTTAAAGACTAAATTTTTTGCGAATTCTTCTAATTCCATCTTTTCTGCTATAGCGTCAGAGAAAAAGCCTATATTTTGCAAATCAATAATTTTTGCATCCTTAGGCTTATCCTTAGGGAATAATTTATCATAAATTGCTGTATTCGCTTTAAGTTCTTCAAATGATTGAGAGTGATCCATAAAATAATTCCCCCCTTCAATATCAATATACTTAATATAAACTCCATCTATCCATTTATCAAATTTCATAAGCGAAATGATTTTTCCATATCTAATATAATATAATTTTATAACTCTTTTGGAATTATATAAGAGTCACCAAACCATTCCCTCCTAATCATCTCCACCTCTTTTGGAGTCAATTTATAACCATGTTCAATCCCAATACTTCTTAAAAACCTTCGGAATACATCTTTATCTACCACCGAGACATCAGCCATTTTACTTCTTGTCATTCCGTATCTTATTATTTTCCTTTTTTCTGTATTATTCATTTTCCTATTATTTAATATGTGCTAAATTTTATTCCAACATATCACACATTCCTTATGTGCTGGTTTTCAGCGCCTTAATTGAAAATAAACGTTGAGATTTGTTGGAATCTGTTGGAGTTGATTTTCAAACTCCAACACTTTCCAACAACTCCTACCTCTATTCCAACAATAAAAATTATATAACTTACTGATAACAAGAGGAATATAAAAAATAGGAATTGTTGGATTTTATTTTAGGTAGGGTCTGGTAAGTCGCCCTTTAACTGATGAATATCTAATATATCCTCTCCTGCTTTTAATTCTGTAATATCCATCACGTACCCACTTGTATTAATTTTACTATTAAAGCGCACTGAAGGCTTTACTTTTACAAAGGCTTTATCACTTTGTAAGACCTCCTTAATATAAGTCTTAGCAGGAGCTGGCTCTCTATACTGTTCAAACCATTGTGCGCTAACTCTGGTATAGACATGGGTAAAATTGAAAATCAGATGGTTTCCGTCAATTTTTAATTCCCTATCAAAATAAAGCGCATCTCTACTTGATCTTATAGCTGCAACGAAACACTCCCACCATTTCACACTAACAGAGACTGAATTCATTTTATGCATTTGAAGTTGAGCAATTTTCTTTAAATGATTCAGGAAATCTTGGTAGCTAAAGGGATATCTTAATTGTTCGCTAGTCAACTTATAAGTAGTGGCTAAAATCGCATAATTAGAAATCATTCTAGCATCACATTCAAAATCCTGTAATTCAGCGGAAATCTCTTTCTCTGTTTCTCGAAACATCTGCTTAAATGATTTTTCAAAATGTATTCTACACTGAATTAGGTCTTTTATTATATGGCTGACCCCAGAATTGATAAAATCTTCTAACTTTTGATATTCTAATTTCTCTGAATAATCAAAAGTGTTTTTTTCAAATTCCAGTGCGACTGTTCTACTTAATAAAGCATCATCATCTACGTAAAAATTACTGGTGAACACTGTTGCGCTTAATATGGGTACATTTTCAGTGCCATAGCTAGAGTCAATATTTCCACGCTCATAACCTACTCTATCCCAAAAACCTTTAAGTGTTTCATTTAACCTTTGATCACCCGGTTTATATTCACTTAAATGCACTATCATATTACGGAATTGAGCGAATTTTCTAATCTGCGCTTTGAAAGTACTAGTCCTATTACCCAAATGAATTGGATTTTGAGGTTCACCATAAAATGAAAGTATTGACCGAATCAATTGATCCTTTCCTGTTGAAGGTTTTCCACTTAAAAACAATAATGGGAAACTATTCACCCTAAGTTCAATTTCATCGGAAAATAAAGAACCTATAGCAAACAAGATTGCAATCATTGCATTATCACCGTGTACTTTCAATATTTGATTGGTATATTCTCCAAAATGGATATCACTCTTAAGATATTGAACGCGCTTTTGCGGTATGAATGCTTTCACATCATTAGTGTAGATAGTATTTGCTGAGGGTATATAGTATTGCTTATCCTCATAATTGAGTACGCCAATTTTATTGATGTCAAACAACTCTCCATTTGCACTAATAGCCTTATTATTAAACAAGAAAAAGCCTTCTTTTTGCCAACCCAAGACTTCAACTATCTCCCCTTCTTGCATGTTATCAAGTAAATATTGCTTCAAACGAGTTAAGTCTTCTTTATTTCCTCTCCATAGAAAATTCCCTTGCGAGGTCACCGCATTTTCCAGCTTCTCATGAGTATTGATAGATTCAGATGGGATATCGAAAACCCTTTCTTGTCCTCTTACATTTTTAATCTTAATCAGCTTTCGAGGATTATCCTTATTTAATACATGAAGCTCTACATTAATTGAAAAATTACTCTTTGATGTAAAAGTAAAAGGAGGATTACCTTGGCTTTGCATCCATATTTGATTTTCATGGATAAACAAACCATATTTTTCTATTGTGGGAAGCAAATCTTCCAAATTAGCACTTACCTCTTTTGGCAAATGATAAATAGAACTCGATTCTTGTGCTTTCGCATTTGCTTCTTTATCAGATTTTTTAATCCACTCCCTTATTCTACTCAATGATAATTTACTGTAATAATGTAGGTACTCCGCATACACATCTCTTTTATCAGGATCATCTATCGATGAAATCAAACGGCATAGTTCTTTAGCCCCTTCCATCTTCTGTATCTTATCGCCCAGTATGCGTTGCGTACAAAGCGTAGTAAAGCCGTCATTAGAGTACGCAAACTCAGTAATAGTAGGGTGTAAACCTTTCTCCTTTATCTCCTTTTTATATTTTCTGGTAAACTCATCAGGGTCTAAGCCATCGGACAAATGCACCACATTAACCTTGAATCCATACTCTATAAGCACATTTAATAGCTTTTCAGTAGCTCTTGAACCTGCCTCATCTCCATCAAAACAAAGGTGTACGGTACTTGCGTACTTTCTCAGTATTTCTATTTGATATGTAGTAAGTGCTGTGCCACTTGCAGATATAGTATTTACAATACCATTGACCTGCATGGATATAACATCATTGTAGCCTTCTACTAGCCATACCTCCTTAGTGCGTATTATTTCAGAAATGGCGGTGTTTAAACCGTAGATGACTTTAGACTTATTGTAAAGTTTAGAGTTGGATGGGTTTTGCCATTTAGCAGCATCTTTCTTACCGGATACATCCCTCCCAGCAAAGCCTGTTAATTGCCCTGATCTATCAAAGATGGGGTAAATTACACGATTCCAATACTTATCATATTCGTCACCCACCAACCCAAGCTCTTTGGCATAGTTAAGTTGATTCTTTTCCTTGAAATGATTGAATAGAAACTGCCCACCTGGAGCGTACCCAATCTGGTACTCTAACTGCACGTCAGAACCGTATTCCCGTGTTTGCAATTCCTGAATGGCAGGGACACCCCCGTCCAGTTGCTTTAAAGCCTGTTTATATAGGGTATGAGCATCATTTAGTACAGTACGGAGATTCAGTGTATGATTACGTTGTTTCCGTGCACTCTCCGTGTCCTGACCGTGTTCATACTCTAAAGGAAGGTTCAGCTCCTTAGCTATATACTCAATAGCTTCTGGAAAAGATAATTTCTTCAAAGCCTGAATAAAAGCTATACTATCTCCTGATTGCCCACTGCTATAATCAACAAATCGCTTACCATCTGGCTTTATGCAAAAGCTTGGAGTTTTCTCATTTGATAAGGGGCTATGGCAAAAATAGTTAGCCCCTTTCTTTTTGATTTCTTTTGTGAAAGGTTTAACAATCGTAAGCAGATCTGCTTCCTCTCTAATTCGGTCTAGAAACTCTTCTTTAAAGTTCATCTTGACCTCCTTTCCCAAACTGCTCAAATAATTGAATGATATCCTTTTTATGATAGAATACCTTACCCCCAACTTTTACATAAGGGAGTACTCCTTTTTTACGTTGCTCCCAAAACCATGTGGTCTTTTTACCTAATTGCTCCTTGGCTAATGTTTCGGAAACATATTCACCAGTAACACTTTCTTTTTTGGTGGTGCTATTAAGTTTTTCAAGGATTTCTTTTTGCGTGGCCTCAAGCGAATCCAGAAACGCTTGGGGAACGAGTATTAGACTATTGTCTGAATTCGTTCGATGTTTTTTGAATTGTTCCATGCTGTAAAATTGCGGGGTACAGCATGTTAAATTGTGGGGAAATAATTCTCATCAATCTTGATTATTTTCCCACACTACTTTAAGAAATTTTTTTACCTCATCTCTAATACGATAATACATTTCTCTATCTACATCTATTTCATTGATCGATTTTTTAGTTAAATAGCTTGGAAGATTTTTATCAGAAAATTTATCATTGAGAATTTCAAAATCACTTACTTCATTTGGGAAAGCTTTTTGCAAAAATTCATATATCACTACGTATACACCTTTTTCAGTAACCTTATTTGTGACATTTCCTGTAGCTTTGGTATAAAGCTTCGTTTCTGAAGGGAACCATGATCGAAATTCACGGAAAGGAGATTTGAATATCAAATCTTGGTTTTTCAACCAAAATGAAAGTAATGTTTTCCAGTCTTTTAAAAATTGAATTTTAAGATTCTCTGTTTTTAATTCTAAACTATTGAAAAACGGTTGATAAATTTTAAAAATATCATCTCTATAATTTGTGTAAAGATCATATAAATATTGCTCTGGAACTGAAATTTTATCATTGTCAATTATTACAGAGGTTTTTTGACTTTTATCATTAATAGCATGCCCATGTATTTGAATAAAAGAATCCAAATGATCATACAATTTACTTAATACCATTTCTAAGGAAGCATTATAACTCCTAAATAACTGATCAATTGCCTGAAGCAAAGAGTAATCTTGAGCTGCATTAACAATTTGAAAAAAACCTTTTACTTTTGTATGCTTATAGTATTCTAAACCCTTTCCCCTTTCTTCTTTGTTAATTTCACCTAGAAACTCAAGTAACTCGATATACTTGGAATCATTAAGATCAATTTTTTCCTCTATTTCATGATATTTAAGTATCGCACTGAATAGTATTTTAAGTTGTACTGGAGAATCATCATTTATATTCAAAGCTAGAATTTCTTCTTTCAACTTTTCTACATGCCAATCTATATCATTGTATATTGACCCGTAAAAATCTGGTCTTAATTTTCTCAATTCCTCTAAATCTCTACCTAAAAAATCAATGATCCAGTCCCTATATACTTTATAAATACTATTAGGCGTTACTTTAATATCGTATTTTAGTTCTATAGCTTTACAAAAGTCCCAATACTCAATCAAATATTTTGGTGAATTCTTTGCAGTCATTACCTTTTTTATTTTAGTGATCTAATTTTTCCTCAGCATTTTTAATCACGTTATTTAAGTAGTTATCTCCCGGTTGCAAATAAATTTGTGTTTGCTTTATATCAGTATGACCTAATAATTTACTCACTGCTTTAATATCTGCCCCTGATTCCAATAAAATGGTTGTGCCAAAGGTTCTTCTGGCGGTGTGATGCGTTATTCTTTTATTGATACCGACAATATCCGCAATAGACTTTAAAGAAGCATTCAATTTTTGATTGGAAATTCTAGGAAATAAGAAGCCAGTAATCTTTCTTTCTTCATTATCATATTTGTCAATTAGCTCAGTGGGGATCTTCATCAAAGGTATTTTTACAAAGTCCTTAGTTTTATGCATCTCAAGATACAAATACTTTACTCCTTCACTTTCAACTATATGATTTTTGGTCAAATTTTCTGCATCTCCATATCTCAAACCAGTATAAATACAGAATAGAAACTTATCTCTTATCCTTTCTAAAGCAGGGAATTCAGATAAGTCATGATCTCGTAATTTTTTAATCTCATCAAAGCTTAAAACTGCCCTTTCTACCTTTTCCTTTCTTAAGGGAAATTTTTCATAGGGATTTTTAGATATCAGATCTTCGTGAATGGCCTGCAATATTACTGTTCGTAGTCTTGAATGATGTTTATTGACAGTATTCCGTACTAAACCCGTGCTTATTAAGTACTGACCAAATTCATTGATAAATTTAAAGTCAAGTTGCTTTATATGTAAATCAGACGTTTTATACTGCTCTGTAATAAAAGATTTGGTTTTATTGAAGGTTTGCCTGTACAGTGCTCCAGTCTCCTTACTTAGTTCAGGATCGTTTTCTTTCTGAGCAGTAAAGTGTTCAAAGAACTCTAATATAAAAACATCAAATTTATTAATTTCTGCAACTATATCTTTTATGATTTTGGCGGTAACTGCCCGGTCATCATCTTCCAGCCTCCTTTGGGTTTTATAAACCTTTGATTCAAGTTCACTCAGATGGGAATTAATAAGGTTATCTGTTTTTGCTTTTTGCCGAGCTTCATCCCATTGCTTCGGATCAATAAAATATTTGGTAGCTAATTCTGCTTTTTTTCGATTAACAGTAATGCGTAAATAAATCTTTTCTTGATTTCCTTTTCGCTTTGCATTGTTCAAATAGAACTTGATCGAGAGCCTTTCCATAGGTGAAACATATTATCAGAGGTGAAACATAGGTGATAAATATGCGAAAGGTGAAACAGAAAAGCAAATGATTATGAAACAAAAAACCCTCCGTACAATCTATACGAAGGGTTTTGAAAGTTTGTGAAACTAATTTGCAGAGGCGGAGGGATTCGAACCCCCGGTACCTCGCGGTACATTGGTTTTCAAGACCAACGCGATCGACCACTCTGCCACGCCTCTAAATCAATAAAATGATTTGCTTTATGCGAATCGGATTGCAAATGTAGGTGAAAATATTTTTTGTGCAAACGGAATCTTAAAAAAATATTATCCTGCTTTAATTTTATTCTTTTTTCTGGCCTTTTCTAGACTCACATTCAGCTGTAACCCAACTATTAAAAACAAAGACAAAAAGGAAAACCAAATCATGATGGCTATCAAAGCTCCAATTGAACCATAAAGCTTATTGTAAGTACCGAAATTGTTGATGTAGAAGGAAAAGCCAAATGACGCTGCTAAACATAAAAAAGTGGCCAAAATAGAACCTGGATTAAAAAAATGCCATCTTTTATGAATCGCTGGTGCCCAATAATAGATCACAGATATAGCAATTTGAAACAAGAAAAATATGGCCAAAAACCTTAGCCCAATAAATATATATACCTCATAACTGTCGCTTATAATGCCGAAATCCTCCAAGAAATAAATCAATTGCTGTGCAACAATCAATAAGACAATGGAGGCAAATAATACAAAAGCTAATAAAAAAGTGAGCCCTGTAGCAATTGCTTTTGCTTTAAAAAACCCTCTGCTATCTTTTGTACGGTAGGTTTTATTAAAAGCCGTCATTAAAGCACTTGTGCCATTTGTCGCAAAATATAGTGCAAAAATAAAACCCACGGACAATAAGTCACCCCTTGATTTTGATAAGATATCATATATAGTCGATTCAGCCTCTTGATAGATGGAAGTGGGCATAGTTTCCTGCAGCAAACTCATGACCTCCTCGGTTAAATTATCAATCGGCAAATAAGGAATTAATGTGAATAAGAATATGATGGCAGGAAAAATCGCGAGTGTAAATTGAAACGCCACATTATTGGCCCTTTCTATCAGATTATGATCACTTATTTCATCAATAAAAATCTTGAATAAGTCAAAATAAGAAACCCCACTCCTTTTCAGGCGCTTTCTTTTCAAGAAGTGAATAATGCTCCTTAAAAAGCCAATGGACATTATGATTCTTAAATACTTAAACCTCATTTGAAAAACGGCTCCATAATTTTAATCAATATTTCGGGCATATGGCAAGGTTTTCCTGTATTTCTATCTACAAAAACCAAAACTGTATAGCCTTTATGGATTAATTTATCATCTTTAAAAACCTCATATTCGTATCGAATCCTGGTGTCAGGAAATTTAGGAATAGATAATTTAATTGTCAATTCATCATCATAGCGGGCGGGCCTTAAATACTTAGAATAATTTTCCAAAACGGGCATAATTACGCCCTCTTCTTCAATTTCTTTATAAGACAAACCTAAATTACGAATTGATTCTGCCCTTGCTACTTCAAAATAAGTGGCATAGTTTCCATAATAAACATAGCCCATTTGGTCGGTTTCGGCATAGCGAACCCTTAATTTGTGTTCAAATTGATACATAAATTATTTGTAAATATTTGAGCGATTTAAAGCATTTTGATAGGCCCTTGCATTTATATTGTGTTGTCTTAAGTTGGTTGCAAAAGCATGGTATCCTGAAAAATCTGGTTTAGCACAGAAATAGATATAGTTATGCTCGTCCGGATTCAAAACCGCATCTATGGATTCGATTTCCGGTAAATTGATTGGCCCAGGAGGTAAGCCCTTGAATTTATATAAATTGTAGGGAGAGTCTACCTCCTTATGAACATTCAATACTCTTTTGATGGTGAAATCCCCAACGGCATAGACCAAAGCCGGGTCTGCTTGCAGTAGCATATTTCTTTCCAATCTATTTAAATAAACCTCGGCAATCTTAGGTCTTTCATCGGACTGTACACTTTCCGCTTGCACTATGGAGGCTAAGGCACTCACTTCAGTTGGAGAAAGCCCAAGTGCTTCTGCCTTTCGCTTTCTCTCATCCGTCCAAAACCTTTGATATTCTGCATACATTTTATCAAATAATCTTTGTTCAGAGATGGTATAATACACTTCATAGGTATTAGGTATAAACATACTTAGTATGTTCTCTTGCGTAAAACCGTATGCGCTAATTAAAGAATCATTATTTAATAGCTTCAGAAATTCAACTGAATCGGCTTGTAAATTATCCGTAATTTTCCCTGCCAAATCTGCTTTTAAGCGAACATTGTTAAAAGTAGTGGTAGTCGGGATTTGTTCTCCGGCTCTCAGCATTCTTACTGCTTGAAGATTGGTCATATCCTTTTTCATAAGATACAGCCCCGGCTTCATATTTTCTTGGTAATCCAAAAGCTTTGCAACAAAACTGAAAGAGAGCATATCGTTTACAATGCCTCTATCGTAAACCATGTCCTGCAGATCTTGAAAATCCATGCCCTCTTCTATCAAAATCATTTCATCCCCTTTTTCTACTAAAATATTTTCAGAAAAGAAGACCTGATAAAAATAGAAAACGAAAGAGGTGATGAGGATGGAGAACACGATCACAAACCCAATTAAAAATTTATTTCTTTTCATATACTTTTCTATTGACTTAATTGAAAAAGCAAATTTAAGGATTTTGTTTGGGCTTGAACTATTCTATTTAATTTCAAATTGATTAATATTGTGTATGGCAGCTGAATTTATCAAATTATTCGAAGAAAATCCCGACCCGAGGAAAATCCAACAAATAGTAGACCTATTAAAAGACGGGGCGGTTATCATTTATCCTACTGACACTATTTACGGATTGGGTTGTGATTTAACCAACCGAAAAGCCATAGATAAACTTTGCTGGGTAAAAGGAATTAAGCCTGGAAAAATCAACTTATCCTTCATTTGTGAAGACATGAGCCATATTTCAGATTATGTGAAAAATCTTTCCACCCCAACTTTTAAGTTGATGAAGAAAAATTTACCCGGTCCCTTTACTTTCATATTGCCAGCCAATAGCAATGTGCCGAAAATCGTAAATGCCAATAAAAAAACAGTGGGGATTAGGATTCCAAAAAATAATATCCCTATTGCTATAGTAAAAGGATTGGGAAATCCCTTGATTACCACCTCAATTAAAGATGATGACGATATAGTGGAATATCCAACTGACCCTGAAGAAATCTATGAATCTTTCAAAAACTTGGTGGATGTAGTAATTGATGGTGGATATGGGCATAACAATCCTTCAACAGTGATAGATTGCACTAAAGAGCCTGCTGAAGTCGTTAGGGAAGGATTAGGAGAAATCATTTTATAAATTTTGAGGAATAAATTTCTAAATGCATAAATCTATTTTAATAGAAATACAGTATTTACCTTCCATAGCATTTTTTTCAAACTTAGAGGGAAAAGAGGAATTGATACTGGAAGCGAATGAGTTTTTTGAAAAGCAAACCTATAGAAATAGGTGTCATCTGTTATCATCTCAGCAAGTAGAAATCTTGACCGTTCCGCTTCAGGGTGCAAATAAAAAGATAAAAACGAAAGATATAAAAATAGATAACAGTCAACATTGGCGTAAGAAACATTGGCGAAGTATTCAAACTTGCTATGGTAAATCTCCTTTTTTTGAGTTTTTTATGGATGAATTTCGTTCTATTTATGAAAAGGATTATAATTTTTTATGGGATCTGAATGCAGACTTACTGACAATCTGTCTTAAAATCACGGGTCAAAAAATAAAAATTACCGAAAGCGGCAGTTACGAAAAAAATGTTTCAGAGAACGTTATGGATGCCAGGTCGTTAATACATCCAAAAAAACCAGAATATTTACAACAATTTTACAAACCAAAAGCCTACAACCAAAGTTTTGGCAATAATTTTGAACCGAACTTAAGTGTTATAGATTTGTTGATGAATGAAGGACCGAATTCAAAAACTGTCATTCAGCAGTCATTTTTTAAATAAATTAAACCTTAGTTTTTTTATTTAGTTTTTATAATAGTTACATTTAAATATGCCTTTGGGCATTAAGTTAGAATATCGAGCAGTAAGCATATGGAAGCAAAATTTTCAAACAGAGTTAAAGAGGTAATTTCTTTGAGCCGCGAAGAGGCACTAAGATTAGGCCATGACTATATTGGTACAGAGCACTTACTATTAGGAATGGTAAGAGAAGGCGAAGGCGTAGCAATCAGTCTCTTGAAAAAGCTTGGCGTTTCGCTCGATGAACTTCGAGGGGAATTAGAACGAAGTACAAGGGGAACAGCTACGAATAACGTAAAGAATCTGGCTAATATACCGTTGACTAAGCAATCCGAAAAAGTATTGAAAATAACTTATTTGGAAGCTAAAATTTTTAAAAGTCAATTAATCGGAACTGAGCATTTACTATTATCCATTTTGAGAGATGAAGACAATATCGCTTCTCAAGTGATGGAGAAATTTGATGTGAATTACGATGTAATTAAAGAGCTATTAGAATATCAAACTCAAAATCCAATGGCATCTTCAGATACTGACGATAGCGATGAGGATTCTGGGAAAATATTCGGAAGTGGTTCAAGAGAGACAAGCTCAGGTTCAGGCGGATCCAAAACTAGCGAAAAATCTAAAACACCTGTTTTAGATAATTTTGGTCGCGATTTGACGAAAATGGCGGAGGAAGATAAGTTAGATCCAATTGTGGGTCGTGAAAAAGAAATTGAGCGAGTAGCACAAATCCTTTCAAGAAGAAAGAAAAATAACCCAATTTTAATTGGTGAACCGGGTGTTGGTAAAACTGCCATCGCTGAAGGTTTAGCTTTAAGAATTGTACAAAGAAAAGTTTCAAGAGTTCTTTTCGGTAAAAGAGTAGTGACTTTAGATTTGGCTTCTTTAGTAGCCGGCACAAAATACAGAGGGCAGTTCGAAGAAAGAATGAAAGCTGTGATGAATGAGTTGGAGAAATCTCCAAATGTAATCTTATTCATTGATGAGTTGCACACCATAGTAGGTGCAGGTGGCGCTTCAGGCTCTTTGGATGCAAGTAATATGTTCAAACCAGCTCTAGCTAGGGGCGAAATTCAATGTATTGGAGCTACAACATTAGATGAGTATCGTCAATATATCGAAAAAGATGGTGCATTAGCCAGACGTTTCCAGATGGTAATGGTAGATGCTACCACTCCTGAAGAAACGAAGGAGATTCTAATGAACATCAAAGATAAATACGAGGAACATCATAATGTTAATTTCACAGATGAGGCAATTGAATCATGTGTAAGATTAAGTGATCGTTACATCTCTGATAGATTTTTACCTGATAAAGCCATTGATGTAATGGATGAGGCAGGCGCACGAGTTCATTTGAATAATATTCATGTTCCTGATGAAATTGTGAAGTTAGAAGCTTCAATAGAAGACATCAAGAAAGAAAAAAATCAAGTTGTCAGAAGTCAGAAATATGAAGAAGCAGCTCGCTTAAGAGATACTGAGAAGAAACTTATTGAAGAGCTAGAAACTGAGAAAAGAAAATGGGAGGAAGATACTAAAGCAAAGCGATACACGGTAACGGAAGATAATGTTGCGGAAGTTATTGCTATGATGACAGGTGTTCCAACCAAGCGAGTAGCTCAAAATGAAAGTGTTAAGCTTAAAGGAATGGGCGATGATTTGAGAAAACAAGTTATTGGTCAAGATGAAGCAATCGGAAAACTTTCTAAAGCTATTCAAAGAACCAGAATTGGTTTAAAAGATCCTAAAAAGCCGATTGGTTCATTCGTTTTCTTAGGCCCGACTGGTGTTGGTAAAACTGAGCTAGCAAAAGTTCTTTCTACTTATCTATTTGATAAGGAAGATGCGCTTATCAGAATTGACATGAGCGAATATATGGAGAAATTCTCTGTATCGAGATTGGTAGGAGCGCCTCCGGGCTATGTTGGCTATGAAGAAGGTGGTCAGCTTACTGAAAAAGTGAGAAGAAAGCCTTATTCAGTTGTTCTATTGGATGAGATTGAAAAAGCTCACCCGGATGTATTCAATTTATTATTACAAGTATTGGATGACGGTATCCTAACAGATGGACTTGGTAGAAGAGTTGATTTCAGAAATACCATCATTATCATGACTTCTAACATTGGGGTTCGTGACTTAAAGGATTTTGGCGCAGGAATAGGTTTCGCAAATAGCGCCAAATCAGATAATTCCAATGAGGTAATGAAATCTACTATTCAAAATGCACTGAAAAAAGCTTTTAGTCCCGAATTTTTAAATAGATTGGATGATGTAATCGTATTTAATCACCTTGAGAGAGAACATTTACATAAAATCATTGACATCTCATTGAAGAAAGTCTTTGACAGAATGTTGTCTTTAGGTTATGATATAGATTTAACAGATGCCGCTAAAGATTTCTTATCCAAGAAAGGATATGATCAGCAATATGGTGCAAGACCACTGAACAGAGCCATACAAAAATACTTGGAAGATTTGGTTGCTGAAGAAATCTTAAATGAAAATATCAAAATGGGTGAATCCATCATAGCAGATCATGATGGTAAAGCAGAAACACTCTTTATAAAGTCAAAGAAAAAGAAGAAAGAAGATAAGAAAAAAGAAGAAAAGAAAAAAGACGAAAGTAAAGAGGACACTAACCAAGAAAATAAAAAAGAGGCTGATTAATCAGCCTCTTTTTTTTGTTTTATTTTTAGGGAATATTGAAGATTCTGTCCTACTTCGCTCTCTTGCATTCTATCAGATTAGAACGTCATCCCTTTGAAGAAAGGGATCTATTCATTTTAATCTTTGATTAAAATTTCCATAGCGGATTATCAAAAGCTAGATATAAAAGTGAAAAGCTATTTATCAAAACTGATTAAATTATTGAAGCTTTGCTTCAATAAGACAAGATTCCTGCCTGCGCAGGAATGACGTTCTAATTATCTTTTGTGCTATATTTATATTATGGAAAACCTGTTTTTCTTGCAAACCAAATAATTAAACTGCTATATAAAATCCGTGCGTCATTCCTTTGAAGAAAGGAATCTATCCATTTTAATCTCTGATTAAAATATCGGATAGTCTATCTATCATAATTCCTTTAAAACCACCAAAACTTACATCTGTAAATCACTTTATACATCCTTCCATTAGTCAAACTGATGGGGTATTTATTGCACTTAAACGATAATATATAGAGTTATTTTGAAATATGATTGATTTAAGCGAGGTTTACATTAAATAAAATCACTAAATCATGCATACGACCACCGTGAACAAAACCAACATTATTGATAAATTCAACCACCAAATCGAGTTAAGTGAAGCATCAGCAAATGAATGGAAAATAGGCATCGCCTCTTTGGAGAGGGTATCCAGATTGGAAGTTCAGGACGAAATATCGTATCAAATATGCGATATGGATACGGCTAAGGAAATACTATTTCATTTTATAGCACAGGGAGTTCAGACCTGTAAAATGAGCAAATCAAATTTTAATGGGATTTATCTTTACAGATAATACCCACCTACGATAAAACTACAGTAAGTATAGCTGTAAGGGGAGGATTCGAACCTCCAAGGAGTAGTTAGGCTACAGGTTTTCACTATAAACTGCAATGCAAATTATCGTGAAATGTCTGCGCTTTATCCCAAACCTCCACCCCCGAGACAGGAGGGCATGTTTGCCAATTCCATCACCTTACAATATTTAATCTTCTCCCCTTTTTTATAAATCAATATCAATCAATTGATAAAACATCTATAAAATGCAACCCCAACATTAAGCGAAGCTTAATAAGCGGGTGGGAAGACAAAACAGCGAGCCAGCGTTGGCATTAGCACTGCAGCATTGTTTTGTCTTGATTTTTTGATTCTTTTTAATCAAGTAAAAAGAATAACCATTATTTGCTGTAAGAGGAGGATTCGAACCTCCAAGGAGTAGTTAGGCTACAGTTTCCACGATAAACTACAATTAAGCAAATTATCGTGGGATGTCTGCGCTTTATCCCAAACCTCCACCCCCGAGACAGGAGGGCATGTTTGCCAATTCCATCACCTTACAATATTATTTCTTTTTTGTCACAGTGATTGAGTCTATAGCTGATTAATCAAAC